>BNJU01003778.1_pt1 | contig 536779 bp, 623 predicted proteins | sample 8539281 | NCBI WGS metagenome assembly BNJU01 (sample SAMD00202456, study PRJDB9452) | human saliva metagenome | isolation source: human saliva | place: Japan
AAAATAAGATCCAGCCTTGGGCTAGATCTTGATGGATAGTTAGAGCATAGGTGCAAACAACTGGACAATTTCCTTGATTAGGCTTTGATACCAGCTGGTTTTGATAGTGTGAGGATAAATTTCTTGAGAAACTTTAAAAATCTCTTCGAAGTCCCTTTCAATATCGATGATGGACTGCGTTCTATAAAGTAAGACGGCATTTTTCATAGTGGTGGAGCAAGCTACGATAGTCAAAATTGATGGTCCCCTACAGTAGTCGCCTTTCTCCATCGACAAGCATTTGCTTGCTATGAAGGAATCCCGGACTGTACTCATAAATACGAACCCCCGCAGATAACAAGTCTGGATAGGCTCCTCGAGTAACTAACTGAATAACCTTCTTATCTGGGATACACGGTGTCACAATTCGCACATCTACCCCTCTCAGAGCTGCATTTTTGATACTTTCAGTTAGATCGTAGTCAGCAATCAGATAGGGAGTCGTGATATAGACGTAATCTGTAGCTTGATTGATAAGATTTTGGTAAACCGTTTTTCCAACTTGAGCTCTGTAGATGGGTTTTGGCCCACTACTATAGGGAATACAGAGCCCCATCCCATCTTTGGGCTGATTTTCGAGATGGTATTGGTCAAAATCACTAATCTCTCCACGGTTGATATACCAGGCAGATAAAAAGAGTCTGGTAAAAGCTTTAACTGCCGGTCCATCCAGACGAATACCGCTATCCTTCCAATAACCAAAGCGTTCGATATGGTTGATATACTCGTCTGCTAGATTGACACCACCTGTATAGGCAATCTGCCCATCGATAACCATGATTTTACGGTGATCACGGTTGTTATAAGCAACAGTCAAGCGTGGAATCACCTTGTTAAATTTATGGGCTTCAATCCCTCGGCTACGAAGCTGGATGGTATAATCCCCAGGCAAGGTTGCCATACATCCAATATCGTCGTAGAGGAGCTTAACTTCTACTCCTTGAGCAGCCTTTTCTTCCAAAATCTCTAAAATACTGTTCCACATCAAGCCTTCTTCGATGATATAGTACTCAAGAAAGATAAATTTCTCCGCTTTCCTGAGATCCTCTAGCATCTGATGCCACATGCTTTCACCAGATGCAAAAAATCGTGTATCCGTTCGATCATAGACATCGGCATTCGTGTCCATGCTGAGGAGAGATTTGATAACGCCATAAGCCGACTTGTCTTGCTCTTTTAACTCCAAACGGAGAGCTCTGCTATTGTCCTCTCGATCAACCATTGATTGGAGCCGCTTAGTCGCTTCATTTCTTTTTTAGATAAACGACGCTCTCCAAACATGATATAGAGTAAGGGACCAAACACTGGCACAAAGGCTACTAATAGCCATGTTACCTTACTCTCAGGATTCATAGATCGATTAACAATCGATACAATAGTCGCTAAGCTCACTAAAATGACTAGGATAATCCAGACAATTGGAGCCATTTGCCCAAGATAGAGAAATAAACCAAAGACGATAAACAACTCTGCCAACATGATGGTAATACTAAAACCATATTTTGACATGAGTAGCTGCATTTTTCTAGCTGTCATACATCCCCTTCCTTTTCTAACATTCTCCTTAACTGCTTGATAAATTAATGTTTCTACTAGTATACCTCAGTTCAGGGGTAGATGGCAACCTTTTACCTTTGCTCAAGTTCCAGTCGTTCCGTGTTTAGATGATTATTACAATTTCAAAGCCAACATATTGACCGTCATACCAGCTGCAGTCCCCATAAGGTAGACGACATCTCCCTCCTTGATAAGTCCATGCTCCAAAGAATAAGCCAAGCCAAACGGTACAGAGACTGACACCATATTTCCATAGTCAGTGACGAGATTGAGGTACTGATCCTCAGCCACACCTAGTTTTTCCATGACCAAAGGAAGAGCACGACTTGCTTGGTGAGGAATGATATAGTCCACGTCTGCCAAGGCTAGCTGTGTTTTTTCTTGAAACTCTTCAAACATGACTGGGATTTTACGAGCAGACAAGAGGAGGATTTTCTTCCCCTTCATGTCAAACATATAGTTGGTCTTCGTCGCTTCAGAGTACTCTTTTGGTTGAAAAGAAGTCAGACCTCCACGAATCTCCGTATCGTGAGCCCCTTCTGACCAAGTACGTTGGAGACTAGCAATGACCCCTTTTTCCTGATGACTTTTTTGGAAAATAAAGGCTGCTGCCCCATCACTAAAGAGTTCAAAACTTTCTTTCTGCTTGGGATTGAGCCCTAAACTACCAACCTCACTAGACACAATCAAGACACGATTGTATTCGCCCGCCTCGATCAAGTGGGACATAGTCGATAGAGCAGAAATAAAGCTGGTACAGGTCGTATTGATATCCATAGCTGGAATAGAGAGTCCTTTTGCCACGCGCTCATGAATCAAGGCAGCAGTACAAGGAATAGGCTGAACTCCAACTGCACTAGCTGATACAAGGCAATCGATATCTTTAATATCTAAATTTGCATGTTCAAGCGCACGCTGAATCGCTACCTCTGCCAAGTCGAGTTGCGTTTCTTCATTTTCAACTACACGATAACGGGTCTGGTCTTTGAATTGGACGGTATGCTTGGGAAGGCAAACACCATAACCTGCGATTTCTACATGTCTTTTTACTTCTGTCATTGTCTTTTATCCTTTCATAAACGTTGGATTCGTTTGAGTTTACGGCTAGTATCCCAGTGATAATCTGAAATTGGATTTGAGGAACTATGAACTCTTTTTGCTGGGCCAAGAGTTGGAACTGTGCTAAAATTGCTGTCTCTACGTCCTCATCTCGTCGGCTTAAACAAACTTCCACTAATTTCTCGGAATGTTGCTTAACTTGGTAATCTCCTACATTCTCCACAAAGAGGATGCAACGCCTGATAAAGTCTGGATAGATGGTTACCTGTCCCCCATTCTGCCCTTCAAAGTAGAAGATATCATCAGAGCGTCCTTCGACCTTGTCAATCCGTGTATAGTAGGAGCCACAGGGACAAGGCTCCGGATTTTCAACCAAGATATCATTGAGCTGGTAGCGATAAACAGGCTGACTACTTCGCTTAAAGTCCGTAATCACTGGATAAAAACGGCGGTCATCTAGATACTGCTTTTCCACAAAGATAATGTCTTCGTTGAGATGTAGATTTCCAGCTGAGCAAGTGCAGGCTAGGAAACCTTCTGTCGCCTGATAAACTTGGTCAATGATGGATAGTGAAAAGGCTTCTGCGATCCGTCCCCTATCACTATCTTCCAAGATTTCCGCCACCGAAACGATTTTTTGTGGGTGAATAGCTAACTCTCCATCCTTGAGACGCTTGCTCAATTCAATCAACATCGAGGCTGGCGCCACAATAATCGTTGGTTGATAGTTGTTGAGTCGCTCGATATGCTCATCTGTATGTTTGAAAATATCAAAATACTCTAGACGAATGAGCGCCGTATTGATGGTCTGATAGAGTTCATTATCAGCTCTCAGGAAAAAGGCGATGCGGTGTCCAAAAAGCTGACCCTTGGGCAACATCTTTGCCAAGATAGCTGCAGCCCACATACTTCGCTCTTTCTCTGTTGTGATAAAGAGCCCCCGATGTCCAGACGTCCCTGAAGACAGACCGACGGCTACTTCGCCTTTAAGTTCAGTGAAGTCACGGGTCTTCTCACTTTCAATAGCCAAGCTCAAGGCTTCATCACGATCCACTCCTTGGGTGTTGAGCTCATTGAAATGCTCCATCATAAAAGCCTTGTCCATATGATCAAAGTTGCTAGGAACCCCATTTTTAAAGTAGGGCGACTCTCGTTTTAAAAAGTCCATATAGTTAGCTAATTGCTTTTTCTGATAGTTTTCTACAGCTTCTCGAGATTTGAAATGATGAAGCCAACGAGTTTGGATAAAGGTTTTTAAGAAAGGTTATTTTTTTCATGTAAGATTGACTCTATCCTTTCTACAGGATCATGGCTAACAACTACCTCAATACCGGCCTTTAAGACTTCCTCCAGAAACTCTGTCCCCCTGATATAGTCGGCCTTATTATCCTGGACCAAGGAAGGAATCAGGTGCATCTGCTTGGTGTAAGGTAAGAGGTCAATTCCCCAACAGAGGTCTGCTCGCAATGAGGAGATTAAGGTCTGGAAAAATATAGACAGGCTTGCCCCCTAGCATGCCCATCAACAGAGGCTACTAGGATACTGCCATCTCCGAAAAGATCACAAATCGGACGATAGGGAAAAGTTGAAACTTGCTGGTCAGCTCTGATAATGGTTAGATTTTTCTCAAAAGAAGCTGGTAAAAACTCCTTGAAAATCAAGTCTTTCAACTTGGGTTTTTGGTAGACTTCATATACTTCTTTTGTCAAGATAAAGGTTGCATGAGGAAAGAAACTAGCTCCTCCCAGATGATCTGGATGTAGGTGTGATAGAAGAACATAGTTAATTTCTTCTGGTTTGATTCCCTTCGCTTCCAGCAAACGTGAAATCTGGTCCTTCTCCTTCATTTGAACGGGCGTTCCTAGCCGATAGAAACCATAGCGAAGATGGGTCTTAATATCGTAATGATAGCCTGTGTCATAGAGGAGATAGCCCTTGTCCCTGTGTTTGATAAGAAAAACACCTGCTGGAAAGGTCATCTTTTGATTCTTGACTCCCTTAAATAGCAAACCTGTGTAGCTGGTACAGTAGCCTGCTGGGAAATAATCAATGCTTTCGATAATCTTGGACATATTGTTCAATCCCTTCCGAAATACTGATTTGAGGGCGATAACCCAAGTCTCGCTCCGCCTTGCTGATGTCCAGCGTCTGACTATAACGGAGCAGATAATAGGTATAGCGTGTCAGAGGCGGTTCACCTTTGAGTTTCAAGACCTTATACAGAAACTCTAAACTAGTAGCAATAACTGAAAGAAGAGGAGCTGGTACTCTTCTGTATGTTATCGGATAGCCTAGCCCTCTCAAGGTTTCTTCTATCAGACTCCTAAATTCCCTTGGTTCTCCATTGGTGATGTTATATACTTCGCCACTAGCTTGAGAGGTCTCTAGTGCCAAGCGAATTGCCAGAGCGACATTTTCCACACAGGTCATATCCATGAGCTGACGACCGTCTCCTATTAAGGGAATGCCAATCTTCTGACTGAGTTTGAGAACTCGGGGCAAAATACTGGTATCCCCAATCCCAAAAAGCCCACGAGGTCGTAAGATAATACTCGGAACATCGGGATAATCCTTAAACAGCTTCTCCGAAGCCAGCTTACTACGAATGTAGTTGTTCAGATTATTTTCCTGAGGCGCAGCACTTTCTTTGATAGCTAACTGATCTCGAGGCGCAGCATAGATGCTAGGCGAGGACACATAAACCAAACGCTGAATACCAGCCCCTCGGCAAGCATCCAGAACATACTTGGTCCCTAAGACATTTGTCTGGTAGAAATCCTCCCAAGGCCCCCAAACGGTAGAAAGAGCACCCGCATGCACAACCATGTCCATCCCCTGACAAGCCCGAGCCAAATCCTCTTGCTTGGTCAAATCTCCCTGAAAAAATGCCACAGAGGAGTTCTCTAAAGACTGACCCACCTTGCGATTGCGTCCAAAAGCACGTACCTGATAGCCCTGCTGACTGAGCTCTTCAACAACATACTTGCCTAGAAAGCCCGTAGCACCTGTTACCAATACTTTCTTCATTCTTTACTTCTCCTTGTCCCCTAAGAGCCGATGTATTTCGCTCTTCAGAATCTCTGTTGGCTGATAGATTTGAGCTGCACGACTAAGTTTGTTTAAGTCTGGCCAGTCATCTCTAGCCAACAACTCATCAAAGGCGCGTCCAATCGCTTGCGTATCCTCTCGTTTAGCAGTCAAGGCAATCCCTGCCTCTAATCCACGAACTGCATAGTCATACTGATCATAGTCATGGGGGAGAATCAAGGCAGGCTTACCATAGATGATACACTGGTAAAAAATACCTGCACCACCATGATGAATCACATAATCCATCTGAGGAATGTACTCCTTATAGGGAAGATAGGATACCACAGAAACATTGTCCATGAGCTCTTCACATTGGAAGTCTTGTCCGCCAAACCCCAGAGTCACAAAGAAGTGACAGTCCGGATGTGCTTCTGCCAATTGTTGTGTCTGATAGAGGAGATTGTCTTTAGCCCATGCTAGCTGAGTCCCACAAGATACGAGGACCTTCTTATAACCTGCATAAGGAGACAAATCGAGGGGATAATTTTCTGCCCTCTCAATCGAAGACCCAAAAGGTCCCACCCAAAGGTAGTGCTCTGGAAAACCACTTTTCAGCTCCAACTCTTTCATCCCAATTCCCAAGATGGAATAGGGTGAATAGATGGTTTCCTGACCTTTCTGATTGTAAAGCTTAAAATCGTAACGTTTCAATCGTTCTCTCAATAAAAAGCTTACGATTCGTTTCCCTAAACGAGTCCCTTTTTCTTCCCTAGCCATTGCAGACCAGATTGGAAAGATGTTTTTGGACTGCCCATTCCTCCAAAGAAACAAGGCGGTCCATCTGTCGTTTCAATGGCAAACTGTGTCGCCATCGTGGTAATCCAGGGAATATTCAACTGTTCCGCTACAAGTCCTCCAGAGAGGGTTATAAAATCCGCAATCACAATATCCGGTCTATTTTTCTGCCACTCTTGCACTAATTGATCTGAAACCACATTGATCAAATCAAGGCTAGCTGACAACTGTCGATAAGCAGAAAACAGGTTTAATTGACCTTCATTGTTGGCTACACGCTCAAACTCATCTACACAATTTTCTAAAATGGGAATCACCCGAATCCCATCTCCTCTGCTACAGTTTTTCGTTGCGGCCCTGTAAATAATCGAATCTCATACAAGGGATCCTTCAACAAGGGTGCAAGTAAATTCAGTGTTGGGAAGAGATGCCCACTCAAAGGAACTACAACCACATCAATTTTGATTTTTCTCATATGTCTAGGATAGCAAATTTTTAAAAAAAGAACTACCAAAATGATAGTTCTTTCCAATATTATTTATATGTTGGGGAATACGTCGCTTCCACTCTACTTAATCCTTAGAAGAGTTCTTTGTAGAGAGCAATGGTTTCTTCTAAAGTTGGCATAAATGGATTGCCTGGCGCACATGCATCAATCAAAGCATTCTTAGAAAGGTAGTCAAAGTCAAAGTCTTTTTCTTGGATACCGAGTTCAGTGAGTTTCTTCGGAATACCAACAGTTTCAGAAAGTTTCTCAATCTCAGCGATAGCATAGTCAGCACATTCTTGGTCTGTTTTCCCTTCAACATGGAGTCCCAAGGCCTTGGCCACATTGCGGAAAGCTTCTGGTACACGCTTGGCATTTTCACGTTCTACAACTGGGAGAAGCATGGCACAGCAGACACCATGTGGCAAGTTATATACCGCACCGAGTTGGTGAGCCATAGAATGAACATAACCCAAACCAGCATTGTTAAAGCTCATACCACCGAGGAAGATGGCATTGACCATAGCCTCACGCGCTTCAATATCTTGGCCATTTGACACAGCACGAGGAAGATACTCCTTGATGAGTTCAATCGCTCCGATAGAAAGTTTCTTGGTCACATTATAAGCACCTGGTGTTACTAAAGCCTCGACAGCGTGAGTAAGAGCATCCATACCTGTCGCTGCTGTCAATCCTTTCGGCTTTGAAAGCATGAGTTCTGGATCATTGACAGAGATAAGGGCAAGGCTATTCTTATCAACCATTACCATCTTGACCTTGCGCTCTTCGTCAGTAATAACATAGTTAATGGTGATTTCTGCAGAAGTTCCAGCTGTTGTGTTGATCGCAACCACTGGCAACCCTTTTTTAGCAGACTTGTGGAGACCTTCGTAGTCCTGTGGCTTTCCGCCATTTGTAGCGATGATAGAGATACAACTAGCTGCATCCTGAGGAGACCCTCCTCCAAGACTGATGATAAAGTCGCATCCATGCTCTTTCAGGGCAGCCACTCCGTCTGTGACGTTCTTGCAAGTCGGATTTGGCTCCACATCACTAAAGATCACATATTCGATCCCTTCAGCATATAATGGTTTTAGGACCTTAGGTAAAATATCACTTCCCTCGATGAACTTATCTGTCACCAAAAGAGCCTTCTTATACCCCAATTCCTTGATATACGGACCTACTTCATTTACAACACCTTTACCAATAAGGTTAACTGATGGAACGTAAAATGTAGCCATATGCTTTTCCTCCTGCGCCTCTGCGCTATTTGATTATTTACCATAAGTATACGACCTTATAAGAAGTTTTACAAACATTTGTAAGCGTTTTAAGTAAAAAGTTAGTAAAGAACAGCCAACCACTTTTTCAAGAAAAAAGCTCCAAAAAGATAGCTTTCATCTCATTGGAACTTTTACTTAATCATTATTGCTTCGTTAAGACTACTCGGTCAGATGCCTCTCGGTCCATATCATCGATAATCATTTGATTACCATTAACCGCATAAATTTTAACATCATCCCCGATAATGACACGTTGATTTTCTGGCTCAAAGCTGACTTGCTTGATTTCCTTATCTCCATCTGCTTCGACCTCAGTCCATGTACCAGTTTTACCTGTTACAACAAGAGTGATTTGGTCATTCTCATCCTTTCCAGTATAGGTACCATCGATATTCGTAGGTTGAGCTACAGTAGTGTCCTGACTTGAGGATGCCTGCGGTTGACTAGCACTTGTCGTAGCGCTAGAAGATGATTCTTGTTGAGTAGATGATTGCTGAGCAGATTGCTGGGTAGGGGCTTGTGCCTTAGGTCCACAAGCTGCTAAAAGACTAAGAATTGCTAGGGAAGCAATAGAAAGTGTGAATGTCTTCGTTTTCATAGCGATTTCCTTTCTTTTGTGCCAATGTTTGCTGGAATCGTTTCCAGATATACCTCCTACCTACAGTATAGCAACATAAACCTAGAAGGTCAACTAATCTCGTCGATTCCTAGCAAACTCGCTCGCACTTCCGAGATAAAGTAGAGGGATCCCGTCACGAAAAGCAAGTCCTGGCCATTGGCCTTATCTTCAAATTCTCTGATAAAGTCCCCATAGGAAGGAATCAAATCGTAACCCGCCACATCCTTTTCATCCAGAGAACCTTGGTAGTCAAAGCCTGTTACCTTAAGTTCCACCTGAGGCAACTGCTCCGTTAGATAGCCTAGCATCCCCTGATAATCCTTGCGTTTAAGGGCACCAAAAAGGATGCGAACCTGGTAACCTTGCTGGATTTTCCCCTGGATAAACTCTACTAGACGAGTCAAGGCTGGCAGATTGTGAGCCCCATCTAGGTAGATTTGCGGACGAATCCGTTCCAATCGACCTGCCCAATGGGTCTCTTGCAAGGCCCGTCTGACAAGCTCTTCTTCGACCCTTTCACCTCTTGACCCCATAAACAGAAGAAAAGTTTGTAAAGCCAAGGAAGCATTTTCTTGCTGATAGGTGCCTTCCAAACCGATTTTAAGCTGGGAAAAACTTGCTAAGCTACTCGAAAAATTCCCAGCTTTCAAGGTGAAGTCTTGCTCAATTTGATAGAGATCCACGCCTAACTCTCTTGCTGTATTTTGACAGACAAGCTCCGCTTCTGGAGCTAGCTTAGCAATGACCGCCTTCTTGCCAGCCTTGAAAATACCAGCTTTCTGCTCGGCTATTTCCTTCAGACTATCGCCCAAGGTCTCCTGATGATCTAGCCCAATGGAAGTAATAACTGCAATCTCTCCTGTTACGACATTAGTGGTGTCAAGCAAACCACCAATCCCCACTTCTAGCAGGACTAGATCCACTCCCTGCTCTTTAAAGTAAAGCAAAGCAATCAGAGTCAGTAATTCAAAAAAGGACAACTGGTCATGGGTTTGCAAAAGCGTCTTTTCCATCTCCTTGACTTGGTTAGCTATACGAACAAAGTCTTCCTCCGCGATCGGCTGTCCATTGATACAGATTCGATCATGGATGCTGATGATATGAGGAGAGGTAAAAGTACCAACTTTTTTACCATGAGCAACAAACAACTCCCTCATGAAGGCAATAGTTGACCCTTTACCGTTAGTCCCTGTTACGTGGATAATAGGATAAGTCCTCTCAGGATTCCCCAGCAAATCCACTGCTCGCTGCATTCGTCCAAGACCAGATCTAAAGTTTAAACCAATCCGACTATGCAGCCATTCTTCTACTTCAAACATACATGTCTCCTTAACAAAAGTCCAATCAACTACCGCATCAAAGTATGATTACAAATAAAAAGCGAGGTCGGGACTAAAATCCCGACCTCTTACCTGGTTAGCTAATCACTAGCTACTATGAGTTTCAACGTGAGCTAAAAACGTCCACCGGACTTACTTACGGTCTTTATTTTTAGCGTAAGGGTAAAAATGTTCACTGAACAAACCAGTTCTCTCTTATTTTAAGGAACTGGGCTAAAAACATCCACTGGATGTTTTTACTCCTCCATAAAGCTGTTGAAGACTTCTTCAATCATGTTCCATTCGTCTTCTGAGTCTTCTGGGATTGGTTGCAATTCGCCTTCTGTTCCGTCTTCATTTTCGATGAATGAGTAAGCTTGGATTTCAACTTCACCATTTTCATCTTCTTCTGCGTTAACTGGCACTAGCAGAACATAGTTTTTACCAAATTCTTCTTTCCCATCGATGGTCAAAAGAATTTCAAACAAGGTTTCATTACCTTGCTCATCTACTAGTGTAATCAATTCACGTTCTTCGTGGTCATGGTTGTGATCGTGTGACATAGTTTCTCCTCTGTCTTAAAATTTTCTATCTAAATAATTTTGCAAAATCAGCTGAGCAGCCAACTTATCAATAACTTTCTTGCGTTTGTTACGGCTGATATCTGCTTGTTCAATCAACATACGCTCCGCGACGACCGTTGTCAAACGCTCATCCTGATAGTCTACTGGCAAACCAAAGAGTTCTTCTAGCTTGGCACCATAGGCTTGACTGGCTTCTACTCGCGGACCACTGGTATTGTTCATGTTCTTTGGCAAACCTACTACAAAGCGTTCTACCTTATAGCTGTCAACCAATTCCTTGATGCGGTCAAAACCAAACTGGCCCTGGTCCTCATTAATCTGGATGATTTCAAGTCCCTGAGCGGTGAAACCGAGCGGATCGCTAATAGCCACCCCTACTGTTTTTGAACCGACGTCCAATCCCATAATTCTCATAGATTATAGATCGACTCCTTGTCCTTTTAGGTAGTAGCGTACCAATTCTTCAACAATTTCATCACGCTCATACTTACGGATTTGATTTCGTGCATTGTTATAACGAGGAACGTAGGCAGGGTCTCCACTCAATACATAACCGACGATCTGGTTAATCGGATTGTAGCCCTTGTCATTCAAAGAAGCATAAACATCTGTCAATGTTTCGCTAATTTCTTTCTTATTGGAATCATCCAATTTAAACCGTACAGTTTCTTCAGTAAATCCCATTCTAACACCCTCTTTCCTTAGAATAGTACTATTATAGCACATTCCCTGACGTTCTACAAATAAGTCAGTCTATTAATTTGGATTTTCTATTGTTCTGTCGCCCCATTTGCCACTCTATCTGCAATATATTGGCTAGGTTCGTTTTTTAAGAGATTTTCAAGGCCGATATTTTTTAAATATTCCAGCTGAGATGCCTTTTTGACATCCAATACTTGAAAATCATAAGTCGTTGTCGTCTGGATTTCTGTCTCGCTGAGTAGCTTTGTTTCCAGTTTGAATCCTGCTAGTTTGCGTGCCTCTTGGATGGTCTCATCCTTTTCTTCCGCTTCTAGAAGCGCTTTTTGCGTCTCCTCTAGGCCATTTTCAGAGATAAAGGTCTTGAGTTCATCCCCGACAGGTCGTTTTTGCTGGATGGTCAAGGTCAAAAACTGATTACCTTTATAGGTAATTGTTTGAATCTGTTGCGTTCCATTTTCTGACTTCGGCATCAACAGAGTCTTGGTGACAACCGTATTTTTTTCGGCATTGTCCAAAACGGGAAGGTTTGATTGGATGGGGTCAGATGCTGTTGTAGAAGCAGCAGGGGTTTCCTTTTTTTGCCCACATCCCGCAAGCAAAAAGACGAGAGCAAAACTAGCAATTAGTAACTTTTTCATAATTCCTCACATGATTTTAAAACAAAAGAGCAAACAAGGCCAGGAGTCACTCCCAGCCTTGATGTTTTATAGAGCTGCACGTAGACGTGCTTCTGCATTTTCTACATTACGGACAGAGCGTGGCAAGAAGGCACGGATATCATCTTCTTTATAGCCGACTTGTAGGCGCTTCTCGTCAACGAGAATCGGACTCTTTAAGATCCGTGGTGTTTCCATGATTAAGTTGAGCACTTCATTGACACTCAAATCCTCGATGTCAACTCCAAGTGCCTTAGCGTAGCGGTTTTTTGACGAAACGATACTGGCAATTCCATTATCTGTTTTCGTGAGAATATCTAATAACTCTTCTCTTGTAATTCCTTCTTTACCGAGATTTTGTTCTTTATAACTTAACTGGTGGGCATTGAGCCAGGTTTTCGCTTTTTTACAGCTAGTACAACTTGAGACTGTATAAATTTTGATCATGTACCTACCCCTTTCGCTACATGTTACTATCAGTTTAGTCTATTATACCATAAAAAAACATCCGACTTGCGACCTATTTTTTTAAAAAAATTAACTTTTTTTCGTGATTTTTCGTACTTTTTTTCTTGACAAAAATCAATTTATAACCAACTTTTAAATTTTTTTGATATACAATCGTTTTTACAACTGTAACACTTATCATATAGAGAACGATAATCAAAAAGCAAAAAGAGGAAATAAATTGGTTCCAAAGGGGTTAAATGAAGCAGGCTAGCAATTGAAGAGTAGGGAAGGAAGGTCACAAAACTAGCTGCTAGCAAGGTTGTTCCAAGAACAAACCATGATGGACGACTTTGTAAGAAAGGAAGTTTTGCTGAACGAAGCATATGGATAACCATGGTTTGGGACCACATGGATTCAATGAACCAACCTGTCTGGAACAAAATAATAAAGCCCGTTGCAGACTCTGCTCCGTGAGCATAGGCTTGACCTGTCGCCATTGGGACAATGACAAAATAGAGCAAGATAAAGGTCAAAATATCAAAGGCAGAAGAAATCGGACCCATCCAAATCATAAAACGAGTAATAGACTTAGCTTCCCACTTATGAGGATGTTTCAAAAAGTCTTCATCCACATTATCAAATGGCAAGGCAATGCAAGAAAGATCATAGACGAGGTTTAACACAATCAAGTGAATCGGAGCCATAGGAAGGAAAGGTAAAAAGATACCAGACACTAACAGAGAGAAAATGTTCCCGAAATTAGAGCTGACCGTCATCTTGATATATTTGGTCATGTTGGCATAGACTTTGCGTCCTTCAACCAGCCCTTTTTCAAGCACCATCAAATCCTTATCTAGCAAAATGACATCAGCCGTTTCTTTGGCAATATCTACTGCTGTATCAACCGAAATCCCCACATCGGCCACTTTCATAGAAGGGGCATCATTGATCCCATCTCCCATATAGCCGACACAATGTCCATTCGATTTGATTTGTAAAATGATTCGTGCTTTTTGATCCGGAGAGAGTTTGGCAAAGACCGTCACTTTCTCAACTGCTTGAGCCAACTCTTCGTCCGTCATGGCATCAATATCAGAACCCAACAAGATTTGATCAACGTCTAAACCAACTTTTTCGCAAACTGCTTGGGTTACCTTCTCATTGTCTCCCGTCAAGATCTTTGTTTGAACACCGTGTTCTAACAAAGCTTGGATAGCAGGTGCTGCTGATGGTTTTGGTGGATCTAGAAAGGCAAGATATCCTGTTAGAATCATCTCTTTTTCATCTTCAACTGAGTAAGCAAAACCTTCTTTTAGGCCTGTTTTATAAGCGACTCCCAAGACTCGCAATCCCTGTTGATTAAGTTGATCTACTTCTTTTAAGATTTCCACTCGGATATCATCCGTCAGAGGGCTAATCTGACCTTGATATTCCACATGGGTTGAGATCGCAAGCATTTCCTCTAGGGCACCCTTGGTTACCAAACTAACAACTTCGTTCTCATCCTTGACGATGACACTCATCCGTCTGCGTTCAAAATCAAAAGGTAATTCATCTATTTTTTGGAAGCTAGTATCTAAATTTTGTAGAATAGCGTGTTCTTTAGCTTCTTTTTCAGTTCTACTGATAATAGCACGGTCCATTAAGTTTTTCAAACCGGTTTGAAAATAGGAATTGAGGTAGGCCCGTCTCAACACAGACAAATCCAAATCTCCGTGTATATCCAAAGGATATTCAAGGACAATTTCGTCTTGGGTAAGGGTTCCGGTTTTATCCGTGCATAAGATATCAATAGCACCTAGGTCCTGTATGGCATTGAGTTTTTTGATGACGACTTTTTCCTTGGCCATGATAATGGAGCCTTTTGCTAAACTAGCCGTGATGATCATAGGAAGCATCTCAGGTGTCAATCCAACACCAACACTCAGTGCAAACACACCTGCTTCCAGCCAGTCGCCATCTGTCAAGCCATTGGAGAGAAAGACGATGGGAACCATGACCAACATCAAACGGATCAAGAGCCAAGAGATGCTGTTCATCTCCCGTTCAAAAGAGGTCGGTTCGTCATAGGTATTGAGAGTCTGCTCGATTTCTCCCATCATGGTGTCATCACCGACCGCTAGAATCAAAGCCTTGGCGCTTCCTGATATCACATTGGTTCCCATAAAAGCGAGCGCTTCTGCTTCTAGCAGACTATCAAAATTTGACTGACTCATTTTTGACAAGGCTAGTTTTTCAACCGAGTCACTTTCACCTGTCAAACCAGACTGTTGAACAAAGAAATCACGTGATTCAATCAAAAGGAGGTCTGCTGGTATCATATCCCCAGCACTTAATTTGACTATATCTCCAACGACCAAATCTTCAATTGCAACCTCTAAACTCTGGCCTTCACGAATAACTGTGGCTGTGTTCACAATCATTTGATAGATTGGTCGCAGCCTTGTCACTCCGCAGTTCTTGGACAAAGCGTATACCACCAGAGATTAGAACGAGAACGACGATAATGATAGAGGTTGTCGGATCTTCTTGTCCAGGCTTCGCCAACCAGACATTGGTCACCATGGAGATCATAGCGATGACCAGCAGGATGATTGTAAATGGATTGATAATAGATTCGTAAATCTTTTTGAGGATACTGTCTTCTTGACCCTTGGTGATGGTGTTTTCGCCATATAGGTCACGATTTTTCTCCACCTGCTCCTCAGTCAAGCCTGTTAGACTTGTCTTATAAAAAGATAGAGTTTCGTTTAAGGGTGTGTGAATAGCTGTTGCTAATCTTTCTTTTGTAGTTTTCATTGGTTTCTCCTATCTGTATGAATGATGTGTTTCATACACAGAGACCAATCACTTTATAAGGGCAGAACGACACAAATCAGCGATTGGCTGTGTATGTGCGGTTCTGGATGATCGTCAATTTGCATCGTTTGTCTCCTTTCCTTGTTCTAAAACAGTAGAAAATCCCACCATAAAATGGCAGGATTAAAAAACTAATTATCTGTTTTTTCGTTCAAGCTTTAACTCCATAGGGCGATGTAATGAGCTTAGTCTTGGCCTTCGCGACCAGGACTGTTGACCAACGAGTAGTGTCTCCACTGCTTTGCGGTAGTCATCCGTATCCCTATGGTAGCCTCACCTACCGTTTTCGTCTATCAGTATAAACCTTTAAAATATAAAAGTCAATGATTTATCTTAATTTTCTTAAATAACAATTAATTCCTTTGGAGCAAGGGTCAATAATTCGCAACCTGTATCCGTAATCAAGATATCATCCTCGATACGCACCCCGTATTTTCCATCCAGATAAATACCCGGCTCATCGGTCAAGACCATGCCAGCCTTGATTGGCTCTTCTGACTTGCCAAAGTAAGGAATTTCATGGATATCCAAACCAATCCCATGTCCAATCCCGTGGCTGAAGTAAGGACCGTAGCCTGCATCGTTAATAATCTGGCGCGGAATCCTGTCAAAATCAATTCGACTGAGACCAGCCTTGGCTGCATCTATGAGGGCTTGATTGCTGCGCAGGACAATATCATAAATCTCCCGCTCTTCATCTGTCACCTGCCCCACATGAACTGTCCGCGTCATATCGCTGACATAGTGGTTGTAGTAGCAACCAAAGTCCATGGTCAGGGTTTCACCCTTTTGAATGACCTTGTCACTAGCCACGCCATGTGGCATAGCAGAGCGGTAGCCCGAAGCGATGATAAAATCAAAAGAGGCACCTGAAGCACCTAGCTGGCGCATACGGGCATCTAAAAAGTTCATAACGGCTAGCTCAGTCGTCTCACCGGGCTTGATAAATCCAGTACATCTAGGAAGGCTTGGTCAGAAATCTGGCAGGCCCTACGAATGGTTGCGATTTCTTGCTCATCCTTGATCATCCGCAGATTTTCAATAAAACCAGTCATTGGAACCAGCTCATGACCAGCAAACACACTTTCCAGCATCTTGAAGTAAGCATAGGAAATCTCGTCATCAAAGCCAATTTTTTCCAGCTTGTCGTCCGCTATAATTTTAGCAATTTCACCAACCGCATCGCGCGTTTCCACAATGTCAAAGCCCTCAACCACGCCCTTGGCAATAAGAGTATAACGAGAATCCGTCAGAAAAATCCGGCGCTTTTTACTGATGAAAACTGTCGCCTCTGTCCCGCTGAAACCAGTCAGATAGTAAATATTCTTCAGATTGGTTACTAAGACAGCATCACACTCTGTCTGTTTTAAGGCTACTTCAAATTTTTCAACTCTTGATAACATGAGAAAACCTCCATAAAATGATTTAATTTATTATAGCAAAAAAATATCGAAAATAATACAATCTATATAGCTAAGATTAGATAAAATTGACATTTGAAAGCGCTTAATGTATAATTTCTGTTAAACAAGAAAGAATGAGGTATCGATATGAATAAAACAGAATTGCTGTTACAAAGACTAGATGAGATTGGTCAGTCTCTAAAAGATTCGAACCAAGCACTAGCTTTGCTGGCGCTTGGTTCTTGCGGAACAGAAAGAGAACGATTGGATCAGTACTCAGATTTAGACTTCTTTGTTATTGTAAAAGATGGCTACAAGCAGACTTATATCCAAGACCTAACCTGGTTAAGTAAGCTAGAACCAATTGCATTTCACTACCAAAATACAGTGGACGGACATAAAGTTCTATTTGAAGATGATGTTTTTTGTGAATTTGCTGTCTTTGAAGCTCAAGAACTAGTAAACATTCCCTTCTCTGAAGGCAAGATTATCTGGAAGGAGGTCGGTTTTGATGAAACAATCTGTCAGCCACAAAGACTGCCATCAAAAGAAAACAGAGACCGTGAATGGTTGTTGGGAGAAATTTTATGTAATCTATATTTAGGGCTAGGTCGTTATCAGCGAGGCGAAAAATTAGCTGCTTATGATTTAATACAAAACAGAACCGTCAAGCTTTGGACTGAACTAATCAGTTTGGAAACAACTTCTAAATCTAATTTTATAGATATCTTTAATACCAACAGACGATTTGAAGAAGGTTATCCAAAGGAAGCCAAGCAATTGCCTCACTTTTTGCAAGGTTACGAACGCATTTCTGAGTCTGCTCAAGCACTCCTAGAATATCTGGATAAACACTATTCTCTTAACTCATTTATAAAAGAAAAAATTCGTAATTTATTATAAAAAAGACTCTGCCTAAAAAAGCAGAGCCTTTTAAATCTTATTTTAACTTTCCTTTCAAATACTGTCCTGTGTAGCTGGCTTCATTGGCCGCTACTTCTTCTGGGGTTCCTGTTGCGATGATGGTTCCACCACCGACACCGCCCTCAGGTCCCAAATCGATGATATGGTCTGCTGTCTTGATAACATCTAGATTGTGCTCGATGACGAGGACAGTATTCCCATCGTCGACAAAGCGAGCCAAGACTTTAAGCAAGCGAGCGATATCCTCAGTGTGAAGCCCTGTAGTTGGCTCATCCAGAATGTAGAAGGATTTCCCTGTCGAGCGTTTGTGGAGTTCACTAGCCAACTTCATACGCTGAGCTTCTCCTCCAGAAAGGGTGGTAGCCGGTTGCCCTAGCGTTACATAGCCCAGCCCCACATCCTTGATGGTCTGAAGTTTACGCTGAATCTTGGGAATGTGTTGGAAGAATTCCACCGCATCGTTGACGGTCATGTCCAAAACCTGCGAGATATTCTTTCCTTATAGTGGACTTCTAGGGTTTCACTGTTGTAGCGAGTCCCGTGGCAGACTTCACAAGCCACATATACATCTGGCAAGAAGTGCATCTCGATCTTGATAATCCCGTCACCTGAGCAGGCTTCGCAACGACCGCCCTTGATGTTGAAACTGAAACGGCCCTTCTTGTAGCCTCGAATCTTAGCTTCGTTTGTCTGGGCAAAAAGGTCACGTATATCGTCAAAAACTCCCGTATAGGTAGCCGGGTTAGACCTTGGCGTTCGCCCGATTGGACTCTGGTCAATATCAATCAAGCGGTCTACATGCTCAATCCCTGTAATCGTCTTAAATTTACCAGGCTTGTCTGAATTGCGATTGAGCTTCTGCGCAATGGCTTTTTTGAGGATGCTGTTGATTAAGGTCGATTTCCCTGAACCTGACACACCTGTCACCGCGATGAATTTTCCTAATGGGAAGCGAGCAGTGATATTTTGCAAGTTGTTCTCACGCGCACCTGTCACTTCGATAAAGCGACCATTTCCGGCACGGCGCTCTTCTGGTACTGGAATGGCACGTTTACCTGACAAGTACTGGCCTGTAATAGACTTACTATTACGGGCCACCTGCTTGGGTGTTCCTGCAGCAACAATCTCGCCACCAAAAACACCGGCACCTGGACCAACGTCAATCAGATAATCCGCCTCGCGCATGGTATCTTCGTCGTGTTCCACCACGATGAGAGTATTGCCCAAGTCACGCATCTTTTTCAGACTAGCAATCAGGCGGTCATTATCCCTCTGGTGAAGACCAATCGACGGCTCATCCAGGATATAAAGGACACCTGATAAATTGGACCCAATCTGGGTTGCCAAGCGAATACGCTGACTCTCTCCACCTGATAGGGTTCCTGCCGAACGTGACAGGGTCAGATAGTTAAGACCTACGTTATTGAGGAAGGTCAATCGATCCTTGATTTCCTTGAGAATGGGACGGGCGATAATCGCTTCATTTTCAGACAAGGTCAGCTGGCTCACCAACTCCAAGTGGTCTGCGATAGACAGATCTGAGATTTCACCAATATGTGGTCCTTGCTCACCACCCACACGGACAGACAAGGCCTGATCGTTGAGACGATAGCCATGACAGGTTCCACAAGTCAGCTCATTCATGTAGAGTCGCATCTGGGTACGGGTGTAGTCACTGTTAGTCTCATGGTAACGACGCTTGATATTATTGACAACTCCCTCAAAAGGAATGTCAATATCGCGCACACCGCCAAATTCATTTTCATAGTGGAAATGGAATTCCTTGCCATCTGAGCCGTAAAGAATCAAGTTTTTATCTTCTTCTGACAAGTCTTCAAAAGGCTTATCCATATCTACTCCAAAGGCTGTCATGGCCTGCTCTAGCATGTTTGGATAGTAGTTGGATGAGATAGGATTCCAAGGTGCCAAGGCTCCCTCACGCAAAGTTTTGCTGGTATCAGGAACCACTAAGTCAACATCCACCTCTAGCTTGATGCCCAAACCGTCACACTCACTACAAGATCCAAAAGGAGCATTGAAGGAGAAGAGTCGAGGCTCTAATTCTGGGACAGTAAAACCACAAACTGGACAGGCATAGTGCTCAGAAAAGAGCAACTCCGAATCGTCCATAGTGTCGATAATCACATAACCTTCTGCGATACGAAGGGCAGCCTCAATGGAGTCAAAGAGACGGCTACGGATGCCCTCCTTGATGACAATACGGTCGACCACAACATCGATATTGTGTTGCTTGCTCTTGGATAACTCTGGCACTTCGGTCACATCATAAACTTCCCCATCCACACGAACACGAACATAGCCATCTTTCTGAATCTTTCAATGACGCTCTTATGTTGCCCTTTTTTCTTACGAATGACAGGAGCTAAGATTTGCAGACGTTGGCGTTCTGGCAATTCCAAAACCTTATCCACAATTTGCTCCACAGAAGAAGCCTTGATAGCCCCATGCCCGTTGATACAGTAAGGCGTCCCCACACGTGCGTAGAGGAGACGCAAATAATCATTGATTTCAGTCGTCGTTCCAACGGTCGAGCGCGGGTTTTTGCTAGTCGTTTTTTGGTCGATGGAAATAGCTGGGCTGAGACCATCAATAGCATCCACATCTGGTTTTTCCATATTGCCCAAAAACTGGCGAGCGTAGGCTGACAAACTTTCCACATAACGACGTTGGCCCTCAGCATAGAGGGTATCAAAGGCCAGACTGGATTTCCCAGAACCTGACAAACCAGTCACAACAACCAGCTTGTCTCTTGGAATCTCCACATCAATATTTTTTAAGTTATGGGCACGCGCCCCATGAATCACAATTTTATCTTGCATCTTTGTTCTTTCTAGTCCATTATTGCTTTCCATTATACCAAAAAATGTGAAATTCTATTACCCAAAAAGCTGTTTTTATAGTATAATAGTACGGTGCAAAAAATGAATCACTGAATAGTAGGAAAGGATAGGGGATATGAAACAAGTTTTTCTCTCAACAACAACGGAATTTAAAGAGATCGACACGCTTGAACCGGGTACTTGGATCAACCTCGTCAATCCTACACAAAATGAATCACTGGAAATCGCTAACGCCTTCGACATTGACATTGCCGACCTTCGAGCACCGCTCGATGCGGAAGAAATGTCCCGTATTACCATCGAAGACGAGTATACTTTGATCATCGTGGACGTTCCCATCACAGAGGAAAGAAACAATCGTACCTACTACGTTACGATTCCGCTGGGGATTATCATCACCGAGGAAACCATTATCACCACCTGCTTGGAATCCCTCCCCGTTCTCGATGTCTTTATCAACCGTAGACTGCGCAACTTTTACACCTTCATGCGTTCACGCTTTATCTTCCAGATTCTCTACCGCAACGCCGAACTTTACCTTACGGCCCTTCGTTCGATCGACCGTAAGAGTGAACAAATCGAAAGTCAACTTCACAAGTCTACTCGAAACGAAGAGCTGATCGAGCTCATGGAATTGGAAAAGACCATCGTCTATTTCAAGGCCTCACTTAAGACGAACGAGCGCGTGATTAAGAAATTGACCAGCGCAACTAGCAATATCAAGAAATACCTAGAAGACGAAGACCTACTCGAAGACACTCTGATTGAAACCCAACAGGCCATTGAGATGGCAGATATCTATGGAAACGTCCTTCACTCTATGACAGAGACCTTTGCCTCTATCATTTCCAATAACCAGAACAACATCATGAAAACCCTGGCTCTCGTGACCATCGTTATGTCTGTCCCAACCATGATCTTCTCAGCCTACGGGATGAACTTCAAGGATAATGAAATCCCTCTAAATGGCGAGCCACACGCCTTCTGGTTAATCGTCTTTATCGCCTTTGCTATGAGTGTTTCGCTCACTCTCTATCTCATCCATAAAAAATGGTTCTAAGAGGAATCCCTATGTCTCAGATTGATTTACAAAAATTAACTAAGAAAAACCAAGAGTTTATCCACATCGCTACCCAACAATTTATCAAAGATGGTAAAACAGACGCTGAAATCAAGGCTATCTTTGAGGAAGTCATTCCTAAAATCCTTGAAGAGCAAGCCAAAGGAACGACTGCACGTTCCCTCTACGGGGCTCCAACCCACTGGGCTCATAGCTTCACTGTCAAAGAGCAATACGAAAAAGAGCATCCTAAGGAAAATGATGATCCAAAACTCATGATTATGGACTCAGCCCTTTTTATCACCAGTCTCTTTGCACTGGTTAGCTCTCTGACCAACTTCTTCTCTACAGACCAAGCTATTGGCTATGGGTTGATTACCCTCTTGTTGGTTGGACTTGTCGGAGGGGTGGCCTTCTACTTGATGTACTACTTTGTCTACCAGTATTATGGTCCAGATACAGATCGTAGCCAGCGCCCTCCTTTCTGGAAATCAATCCTCGTCATCCTCGCTGCTATGCTTCTCTGGTTGGCTGTCTTCTTCGCAACAAGCTTCCTACCAGCAGCTCTCAATCCAATCCTTGCTCCACTGCCTTTGGCTGTCCTAGGAGCGGCCCTTCTCGCCCTTCGCTTCTATCTCAAGAAACGCTTCAATATCCGAAGCGCAAGTGCAGGCCCATCACGTTATTAAGAAAAGTGAAAAACTATGGCATATAGTCAATCTTTAGCTCAGCAGATTCGAAAAATTCTAGCACTCAAACTTCCTCCCCAAATTTTCGAAGAAGAGCTAGAAGAAAAGAAACTGTTTGGTGGCCTTGCCTTTATGATTCGTGGGAAAATGGTCCTTACAGTTAGTTCCAGAAAGGACGAGCTGGTTATGGTGAGAATTGGCAAAGAAATGGAAAAGCAAGTTCTACCCCGAACAGGAGCTCATACTACATTGATGAGAGGGCGACCTTATCATGGCTATATAGACCTAGATATAGAAGGTCAAAAAGAACTTCCTTACTGGATTGATTTAGCTCTCTCCTATAATCAAGAGTTGACCAAGTAACTCATATCTAGTGAGATTAGAGATTAGAAAAACGAAAAGCAACTGCAAAGGCGGTTGCTTTTTTTCCTGCTTTCTTGAGATTCAATAGCACTTCTGAGTCTCATTATTGTAGTTTTCTCTCACCTTTTGTGATAAAATAGGCTCAATCAATTTCTAGGAGGATGAGATATGGTTTCTACTATTGGTATCGTGAGCTTGTCTAGTGGCATTATTGGAGAAGACTTTGTCAAACACGAAGTGGAGCTAGGTGTCCAGCGTCTCAAGGATCTGGGACTCAATCCTATCTTTTTGCCCCATTCGCTAAAGGGCTTGGACTTTATCAAGGATCATCCCGAGACGCGTGCAGAGGATTTGATGCAGGCCTTTTCGGACGATAGCATCGACATGATCCTATGCGCCATCGGTGGGGATGATACCTATCGCTTGCTACCTTATCTTTTTGAAAATGACCAACTACAAAAGGTTATCAAACCAAAGATTTTTCTCGGTTTCTCGGATACAACCATGAACCACCTTATGTTGCACAAACTAGGGATCAAGACTTTTTATGGGCAATCCTTTCTAGCAGACATTTGTGAATTAGACAATGAGATGTTACCCTATAGCTTTCACTACTTTAAAGAATTGATCAAGACAGGAAGAATCTCAGAAATCCGCCCTAGCGACCTTTGGTATGAGGAACGGACTGATTTTAGTCCCAAGGCTCTGGGAACAGCTCGTATCAGTCATGTAAATACAGGCTTTGATTTGTTGCAAGGAAATGCTCAGTTTGAGGGAGAAATTCTCGGTGGTTGCCTTGAGTCCCTCTATGATATCTTTGACAATTCTCGATACGCAGACAGCACAGTTCTCTGCCAAAAATACAAACTTTTTCCTGACTTATCTGACTGGAAAGGAAAAATCCTCTTGTTGGAAACAAGCGAAGAAAAGCCTGAACCTGATGATTTCAAAAAAATGTTGCGGACTTTAAAGGACACGGGGATATTTGGGGTTATCAGTGGACTCTTGGTCGGAAAGCCAATGGATGAAACCTTCTATGACGACTATAAGGAAGCACTATTGGATATCATTGATAACAATATCCCGATTGTCTATAATCTGAATGTCGGTCACGCAACTCCAAGAGCCATTGTACCCTTTGGCGTCTATGCTTATGTGGATGCAAAAGAGCAAGTCATTCGCTTTGACTATAACAAAAAATAAACAATTTCTCCATTTTTATGCTTTTGTATTGATTTTCGCTAATTTCTATGATATCTTTTTGAAGGAGGTGTATATGACTAAACAAAAAATAAATCAAATTGTCGGTTCAATTGGAGCCTTTATCGGGATTGTTGTATTTATCGCCTACATCCCACAAATTTTTGCCAATTTACAAGGCAACAAAGCTCAACCATTCCAGCCTTTATCCGCAGCAGTATCTTGTTTAATTTGGGTTATTTATGGATGGACAAAAGAACCTAAGAAGGATTGGATACTAATTATTCCAAACTCAGCTGGCGTTGTCTTAGGTGGACTGACATTTCTCACTGCACTATAAAAATTACTAGCATATAATCAAAAAGCTGAGAGGAATTTCTCAGCTTTTTTCTATATTCTCAGATAATTAGACGCCTGCACTCACTAATTTCCGTTTTTCCATTCACAATCATTCTCGTGGTCGTCAATCAAACCTGCTGCTTGTAGAAAAGATAAAACGGCAACTGGGCCTGTGAACTTGAAACCTTGTTTTTTTAGATCTTTAGCTAATTTTTCAGACAAGGCTGTTTTAGCAGGTGCTAGGTGATAGTCAGGAACATCATTCACGATCGTTTTCCCCTTAACAAAGGACCAGAGATAAGCATCAAAAGAGCCAAAGGTTTTCTGGATTTGTAAAAATGCTTGGGCGTTGGCACGCGTCGCAAAGAGCTTGGCACGATTTCGGATGATGGCTGGATTCTCTAACAAGGCTTCCAACTCCCCATCTGTCATTTCCGCGACCGCTTGAATTTGATAGCCATGAAATGCTTCTCGGAATCCTTGGCGTTTGTTGAGCACGGTTTCCCAAGAAAGACCAGCCTGATAGGTTTCCATGCAAAGCAACTCAAAAAGTGCTTGGTCATCATGGAGGGGTTGGCCCCACTCTTCATCATGATAGGCCACATATAATGGGTTGTTCATTTTAACCCAACCACAGCGTTTTGTCATAAAAATCTCCTATTTGACCAACATCTTAAGGGCCGACTTGATATAGTTCTCAGCTGTATCTGTTGTTCCTTCAAAGAATTTCTTGATTTTCTTGAGCTCAGTCGCCTTGTAGCCCAGTGCCAACATGGCTTCCATGGCTTCTTCCAGTTCTTGGTTTCAGCACAGGCTTGTACTGCGACTTTGGCAGGAAGGTCATCACTAGCCACAACTACCTTGCCTTCCAAGTCCAGCACCATCTGCTGGGCCGTTTTCTTACCGATTTTAGGGAACTTAGTCAAGTAGGTGATGTTCTTAGTTTCAATCGCCTGAACCAAGCCAGCATTGTCATCGGCAGCGATAATAGCAAGAGCTGACACAGGACCAATCCCTGAGACCGAAATCAAGCTGAGAAAGAGCTTCTTCTCGTCTTCTGAACGAAAGCCGTAAAGCAGATGCGCGTCCTCACGGACAACTTGGTGCACATAAATTTGAGTTTCTTGATTGACCTGACCTGAGTAAGCATAGGGATTGGCTACATGCAAGATATAACCGATACCATTCGCCTCTAAGACAATGTATTTAGCAGTGATTTTGGTAATGATTCCTCTAAGATATTCGTACATAATTTTTTCTCCCTTATTTTGCCTATCTAGTATACCATATTTCCCCGAGACAGACTGCAACAAAAGGTGCACCCTCTGGTTGACAAATAGTACAGGAGATTGTATTCTCATTATAAGGAAAAATTGTTAGGATAGAAGTAGAAAAAGGAGGATAGAATAATGAAACTCGCAGAAAAACTATTTGAGCTCAGAAAGGAAAAAGGTTGGTCCCAGGAAAAGCTAGCAGAACAAATCAATGTTTCTCGGCAAAGCATCTCCAAATGGGAATCTGGACAAGTCCTTCCTGAAATCGAAAAAATCATTGAATTAAGCAAGATATTTCAAGTGACAACTGACTATCTACTACTAGATGAAAATTCTGAAAAAGCTTCCACAGCAGTGATCTTGGAAGAAGGCAAGGACAAATACTATAAAGAGGCTAAATCCTATGGTCTCTGGCAAGTGATTTATATTTTCGTCTTGGCTCTGGCTATCTATCTCTTTTTGGCTGGTTCTAGTTTCCAGCTGAATTCACTGCTTGGATCTGGCTAACCTTCGTTCTCTTGATTGCGTCTGCAGTTGCTATCAACAAGGCTCTCAAAACCAAACAACGTTATCTTGATAAGGTGATTGGTCCTGAGAATCCTTCCGACAAAGACGACTCTACAAAACCTTGAATCACCTAGTTCAGTTTTCACAACACTTTTTATAGGACTGGTCTTGTCAAGCAAGTGTAAACCTCGTGTCAAGTTGCCCATACCCAATCAAAGTTCCCATCTTAGAAAAACTAAAAAGCCTTGTTCAAAAGGAACAATGGCTTTTTGTGTTCTTAATATTTCCCCAACTCACGAAGACTAGTGTGATTTTCCTGAATGCGTCGGAACATCTTTTCCATATCCGACTTGGTGAAATGCACCAAAACAGGACGTCCATGCGGACAGTTATAGGGGTTGTCACATTGAGAAAGCTGATAAAGGAGCTGTCTGGCTGAGTGGTCATCGATACGATGGTTGGCCTTGATAGACCGCTTGCAGGACATCATGATGGCTAGCTCTGCTCGGTATTTCTTGATCGAAACTTCCTTGGTCAAGAGCAGCATGTCGCACATTTCATAGATACCTGACTCAATCTCTTCTTCTGCCATCCAAATAGGATGTTCACGCAGGATGAATTGATTTTCTCCGTACTCTGCTAGAAAGACGCCCGCTTCCTCTAAAAGAGGCATTCTTTCCCTGAGACGAAGGGCATCATCCACTGGGAATTCAAAGATGTAGGGCACTAGGAGTTGTTGCTGACTCTGGTCAACATTGCCGATGCTTTCACGGTATTCCTCGTACTTGACTCGTTCCTGAGCCGCGTGCTGGTCTATGATGTAGAGTCCATCTCGCCCCTGGGCAAAGAGATAGGTCCCGTGCATCTGTCCGAAAAACTCCAACTCTGGGAAGCTGGATGATTCTTCTCTCTCTCCAGCTTGTCATAAGCCTTATCAAGACTGGCTAAGTCTAACTCCGGATGGTCTAATTGGTCATAGTTAGCAGGCTTTCTCTCTGCAAAATGCAGTTTTGCAGGCTTGGTTAGCTGGTCCAAGGTCTCCTTGGCAAACAAGGTTAAGTCCTGTCCTTCATCAGTCAATTCTACTTGATAATCAGCCACCTCAGCTTGACTAGGTTTTGAGAGTTCTGCTTTTTCATAGTAAAGCGTATTTTCTTTGAGTGGGAGAATGGTCTGCTCTACCTTTTGACGATTGCGCACGGTCGACTTGGCAAGATTTTCTAAAGCATCAGGTATCAAGGCTTGCTCTTTGAGACTATTAGAAATGGCCTCTGAAAGCAGCGCCATTAGTTCTCTTTCCTTAGAAATCCGCACTTCTTGCTTGGTCGGATGCACATTGACATCCGCTAGATAAGGATCGATATGGATGTGAATGACAGCCAGTGGAAAGCGCCCTACCATGAGCTTGCTTCCATAACCGTCAAGAATAGCACGATTGAGCAAGAAGTTCTTGATATAACGGCCATTGATGAAGAGGCTGATATAGTTGCGGTTGGCTCGGGTTAACTCAGGCAGAGACACAAATCCTGAAATTTCAAAGTCTAGATCAGAATTCTCAATGGCAATCATCTTCTTGGCACTCGCCAAACCATAAATCCCTGCGATGGCTTGTCGCAGTTGGCCAGTCCCTGCTGTCCGCGTCATTTCCTTGCCATCACTAATCAAACTGAAGGAAATCTCAGGATGGGCCAACCCCAGACGGTTGACAATATCAATGATATGAGACAACTCCGCTTGCTGGCTCTTCATATACTTGAGACGTGCCGGTGTGTTGAAAAAGAGGTCCTCCACACAAGCCTTGGTTCCTACAGGACTAGTCGCTGGAATGGCTTCCTCAACTTCACCCCCACGCGCGACGAGCTTGGTCCCATGACTCGCACCATCCACCGCTGTCAACAGAGTCAGCACACTAACAGAAGCGATAGAGGGCAGGGCTTCACCACGAAAACCAAGCGTCCGAATCCGAAAGAGATCTGCTTGACTTTTTATCTTACTGGTCGCATGTCGACGCAAGGCTAATTCCACCTCATCGTGGGCAATTCCATGACCATTATCGGTGATTTGAATCTTCTTGAGACCAGCGTCCTCAATCTCAATGATAATCTGACTAGAACCCGCGTCAATGGCATTTTCTACCAACTCTTTGACCACACTTGCAGGACGTTCGATGACCTCTCCTGCTGCGATCTGGTTTGCCAGCACCTCTGGCAATTCAATAATATGAGACATCTTTCAGCCCCTTTCTGTATCTATTTTCCTAGAAATTGATTAGTGCTATTATACCACATTTCAGATAGGACCGAAATCAAGCACCACATAGACTCCAAATCCCTCCACATAGACAAAGTCCCTTGTCAGGGGGAGTAAAATAGTGGTATACTCAATATAAATCAAAGAGCAAACTAGAAAGCTAGGCGAGGGAAGAAAGTCTATGAAGAGATTAGTGGACGTCGTTTTGAGCGAACTTCAATTGTTACAGGACAAGTAGATGGAGAGTTTATAGCTCCCATGATTTACAAGGAAAGCATGACGAGTGACCTCTTTGTGGAGTGGTTCAAAACGCAACTCCTGCCTGCTTTGAAGACACCTCATGTCATTGTCATGGACAATGCTAGTTTTCATCCCAAGAACGTTTTGGATGAACTCCGCATCAAAAATAGACACTTTTTCTTACCTCTACCACCTTATTCACCAGATTTGAATCCCATTGAGCAAGCTTGGGCTGTCTTGAAAAAGAAAGTGACGGATTTATTAAGGAAGTCCCCAATATCTTTGAATCATTAGAGTGCTTTTTTAAAACTAAATAACTATTGATATGATAAAATTAACAGATATATGATTGAAATAAACAAAGAGTCTAGGACAAAAGTCTAATCTTAAATATAAAAAGGGAACAAAACAAGTTATCTGATACTCAGAATACTGTTTTGTTCCCTTTTTTGTCTAATCTATCGATTTTAAAAATTTATAATAAAGAATTCCTGAAATCAAAATCTTTTTGTCCCAGACTCTTTAATTATGTGACTATTAGTCCGTCTCGCTCCGTGAGGTACGAGACAAATAAACCACCCGCTATGCGGGTGCGCATCGAAGGTTATACCAAAAAACTCCAAACGCGATACAATAAAGGTGTTCAAGCCAATTATAAAGCGAAAGGAGAAAACCAAGGCACAAAAGTCTCATAGTTTATCACACACAAAGTGGCACTGTTCTATCACATTGTGTTTACCCCTAAGTATAGACGAAAAGTCATCTATAATCAATATCGGAGTAGTTTAGGTGAAATATTTCATCGCTTGTGTAGCTATAAAGGAGTAGAAATTATCGAAGGACACTTGATGCTAGATCATGTACATATGCTAGCAAGTATTCCACCAAGGATAAGTGTTTCTAGTTTTATGGGTTATTTAAAGGGTAAAAGTGCACTCATGATGTTTGACAAACACGCTAACCTCAAATATAAGTTTTGGAATCGGCATTTTTAGGCGGAAGGTTATTATGTAAGTACGGTGGGACTCAATGAAGCTATAATAAGAAATGTATTCAAGATTAAAGAAATTATCCAGTGGATGATTTCTTTACGAGTATGAAAATTTGAGAACGAGTAAAGCATGATATAGCACTAAATAATTTAAGTGTAAAAGAATATGATGATCCCTTTAGGGATAGTGGTAAGTAATACTTATGCGTCTTTAGGCGCTGACTGGTAATTTGGGCTTATAGCCCTGGTGCAAACCACCCATTTGACAGGTGATTATGATTTATATTACATTTTTTAATTTTTTTATTTAATTTTTAAAATGTTATAAACCAAAAAAATATCTCATATAGACTAACAAAATGTGCGAAATGACTATTAGATATATCGTTCAAAAAAATGTATGAATTCTCCATCTAAAAATCCTCCTGAACAAACAGAATTAATACTATTTCTTATTGCTACTAAAGTTAAATTTTGAGCTATATGTCCAGCTTCAAGATTCATAAAACGATACCCCCTATCCTGATATTTATAACAAATCAGACTTGGATTCCCAATAAAATGGATAGAGAATGCACAAGAATTAAAAAAATGTTCATTTAATGTAATTAAACTTGGATTTAAATAATCTGAAAGCAATATCGGAATTAACGTATTGTTCATTGGCAGATACTCATAAATCCCCTTCTCCAACGATTCTACATCATTTACAACAATAATTAAAGATATTGGATAAGTTCCGCCAGCAGATGGAACTGTATAGACTCCACAAATAGAAGGTCCATATCCATAAAATAACACATTAGAAAAGTCCTTGAATGAAATTGTCCCACAAGTGAATTCCCGACAACTTCGCCTATTTAGTAACGCTGTATAAAAAGTATCAGTGTCTTCTTTAAGTTCGTTATTGAGAGTAATCCCAATTGATGAGTTTGAAAAAGATGAATTGCTGTAAATATTATCCATAAACGCTTTATTATCAAAAGCATTAGCAATATTTTCTTCAAAAATGTGATAGTTAGCACGATCTAAGGAAGTCATATTGTGAAATTTTTCAAAAATCACTTGACCATCCTCTGCGTTAATACATCTTTCACTGTAAGACATTTTTATAATTCCCCATATCTAATTTTTTTAAATTCTTTAGAATTTAGATTATAAGTTAGCATCCTTGAGTAAGAATAACTATTATAATTTTGTTTTTGTTACTATGAAATAAATTTCATTTATTATAAAAAGCGACTGGAATTCTATAATAAGTATCATCTTTGCTACTATAGCAATAAGTACTTCGACTTTCTTCTTGATTTAAATATAGTTTCAATTTACTCAAATCTTCTTCACCAAATACTTGTGGTCCAATAGAAAAAAATACTTGGAATTCAATACCACAGGAAGTAAAAACACTATGTTGATTCATATGATTTTTTTATCTCTTCCAGCTTATCTGCGAATACAGTATTATCCCACCTCTCCATAATCACCAAAATAATATCTGCTGATGAAATATTATCCGGAATTTCATGATAACTCTCGAAATAATTTGTCAAAAAAATCGTTTTTAGAATTACTTTCCAAATTCTTTTTTTAATCATACTTGAAATCATTTTTAGAAGAATAGTTAATACATATCAAACAAATTCTATTATCTTTTGGAAAAATCTACAAGGTAAGAATTATCTATTACGAATATTTCTTTTTTTCTAAAAAGTAACTCGATAACTTCATTAAATTCATATATATCGAACTGCTCTCCATACTTTTTTTGGAAAAATAATTGAGTAAATTCATAAATTGTTTTTTTGAGGAAAAGAAATATTCTATATTACTTAGTAAATATTTTTTTCTATTTTATCACCAGTTAGATGATATAATTTGCTATATATTTTTCAAATAAAGATTCTTTTTTTATCTAATGAAACTATTTTTTTACTGCTGGACTTAAATAAATTTTTTTCATCCATAAACTTATCCTCTCTATGGAAATGGAATGAAATTTATATCCCTATTTAATTTCATTCCTGTTTTTATTCTCTACGTTACTATAGATTTCCTCAGAATAGTCCGAAATTCGAAGAGAAGGGAACCAATTTTCTGAATAAATTTTTGTAATCTTCGAACAATAATTTCTGTAAAATACATTTTTGAAAAAGAAAATGGGGTACATAATTTTAATTCCATATCATATTTTTGATACAATTCATTTATTACTTTGCTTCTTGTAAAACATCCCTGTATATCAAATATGTCCGAAGCAGATACTAAGCTACCTTCCTCTAGATAAGAATATGCCTCAATAATATCCTTAACTGGCAACCGATCAAAAACATGAATATAGTCAACTTTGCCTATATTCCCGTGAGAAACTGAACCATGTAATTTGTTTAATGGATATAGTTCTCTAAATAGACTTTTAAAAGCTTCTTCTATTGAATATCCTGCTCCAATACCTATATCAATGGAATTAGATCCAGTAGATCCTATCCCCAAAATTACTCTATAGCAGTCAATAATAGAAATTTCATAAAATTTTAAATGAGTAAGATCAAAAGGAATTATTTTTGATAGATACTTATCTTTTTTTATTTGATATTTAACTGTTTTAGAGAGATAGCTAATAATAAAAGATTGACGTTCTATAAACTCTTTCAACGAATTCTCAATAGATAATTCAGACGAAACATGTGTAGCAAGTCCACAAGTGTCCAAAAAATAGATTATATTTTTTGAGTTTATCTCTTCACAGCCCAATTCATCTGTGGTCAAATTTAAAAAATTAACTATATATTGTGGCCTATTGATAAAATTAATTAGAGCTTGTCTTTCAAATGCCTCGCCAATGGAAGCTTGAATTGATTTACAAAAGCTCATATCTGTGGATGATCCATTACTACTAATCGAATCATAGTTTAACGAAACCCAATTACTACACCTATAACCTTCCAGAAACTTAGGAACATCTAAATTATAGGTATAACCGTAATTTATTTCTACTACCATAATTTTTCTCCTTAACCCCTATAAAACAATACAGTCTGGGGTGTTTATTATACTATTAATTCCGATTTTTTTAACAATATCCACTTCTACACACTTCATCAAATTTTTTCTTTAATTGGTAAGCACTTAATCAGCGAGCTAGAGTAAACGCTAACTACTGCTGTGAATTTATTTCTAGATAATATAGCTATATTTAAATCAGAAATCATTTCATTTATTGATAAATTTAAATCACTTGATACTTTTTTTAGTTTAGAAGAGATTATTTTATTTTCAAAATGGCATATTTTTCTTATAAATTATATTTTTGCTCTTCTGGCGTCAATGGAAAAATTACTGTATAACTTATAAGAATTTAATACTCGAAGTATTTTTCATTTCCTGAATAGCTCCTTCTAGTGCACATTTATAATTTTCATTACAACAAATCCCAGTTGAAACAACCTGACCATCTTTAAAAAGTATCCCAATAACTGTAAACCAAGATGATAGTATCCCTGATTTTTAAATAAGAAAATTTCATAATTAGCTAAAAGATTTTTCCCCAATTAAACTTTTTTTACTTTAGAATCATTTATATCAATCTTCTCTCCTAAATTTAGATACCAGAAAAAAAGATTAATTCATTTTTTTCTATCAATTCGGCAATGGCTTTTTTTACTGAATTACTTGAACTAAATGGATTAGAAGAAGTTCCAGTCGTGTCGCAATATCCTGTAATGAAGTTTTTGCCATAACTTAGATGGCCTCTTCTAAAATATTAATTTTTTTCCACTAAGTAAGTCAAAACATTTTATATTTTCTGTGTTTTGATAATTGCTAGCCAAAGCACTACGTTCTAGATATTCACTATATAATTTTAAGAATGCCTCTTTTTTCATTATACTACAAGAAGAAGACACACTGGGAAACTCTATGCTATTCATTTGTATAACAGAAACTGATCCTACATTGACAGTCGGAATCCCCAGAAAAAATTGATTAGAAGTATTTAAATAATCTGAAAAGTTCCTAAAAATCATAAATTTACTCCCACAGCATCTAATACTACGATTCGATTTATATTCAATTTAGCATAGTGCGCAAGTACATTATAATTTATGCTTAATTCAGATACAATCAGATTTTGCTTCAAGATTGCTCTAATCTCACCTGCTTCTTTTAAACTTTCAAACATAGCATTTCTTCCAAGTGCACTGAGTAAATTTAAATCTACAAACGAAATGTAGATATACCTGTGGTCTTCAAATATTCCCTTAATTTTATCTGAAGAAAAGAAAACGGAACCTATCTTATGTATACGATTATGAGAAATATGATAACTAATCAACTCTGAATTTCTTACTTCTAGTAATTGATGTTCAATACAGATACTATAAACTTCTCTATCCATCAATTCATCAAAAAAACAAAATCAATCTCTTATTAAAACAAGTAGGAGATATTACTTCAAATTGTTCTTCAGAACTATAGCCGTAGTTTATATTATCTACCGTTTTCTTCTCATCAATTAACTTCAATACTTCCTTTCTTTTTTTATTGAAACAGAATTATTATCTACAAAACATGCCTGAAACTGAAAAATTTTTTTGAAATAATTTACCAAATCTACCATCTAACCTCACCAAATTAAAAAAATTTATTCAAAACAATCACAAAGTTCCCAGTGAATTGCACTATCATAGCTTATTCCCGTCTCCTCATTTACTTGTACTATCCTTGATGATAATTCATTTAGATCTGTTTTTTTCTATTTTTGAATAATTCTGACAAAATTTCTAATGTCAAAAACACTTGTCAAGGGAGAGTGGGAGAATATTTTACCTTATTATTATATAACAAATCAATCACCGTTTGGAAAGTGACGGTTCCTGTCGCCCTGCTATAAGATCTCAAACTAGCTTCTAAATGCGCAAAGAAGCATTTTGGGCATGGATTATACCATGTTTTTTTATATATATTCGTCAAGTATAAAGAATTATTATACGAGAAAACAAATGCACACATTACATCTTTCTCAGACATTATATTGACAATTTTCAAAAAAATCACTATAGTCAAAGGGAATCAAAGAAATAATAAATAATGATTCATCTACTCCAGAAATATTTTTTTCAGGTACTCTAAGAAATTACTTGAAGAACCTATTATTCTATTTTTCAACAATATATGAAGAAGAATTCTTATTATTGTATTCGGCACTCAAAATAAAATCTTCGTTATTCGATAGAATCCTAATCTTTTTAAAAACGCTCTTTATTTATTTCTTTATATATTAAACTTGAATCCATTAGATATTCTACAATAGAAGCTGTGTCACTTCCAAAAAAACTCTTCTAAGAATGATTGAGATATACATAATCTATTATCTTTATCTAGTCGCTTAAAAAAAGCTAATTATTTTTTTATCCTTAATAATTGTAATGCCTTTACAATTTTGGACCACAAGATATTTTTTTAAAATCAGTTATTACAAATTGATAAATATTGTATTGCATTTTTTTACTCCTTTAACATCTAGTCGATATAAATAATTTCTTTTTTTCATATTCGGGAATAAAAATCATGTGAAACTATTATAACAATCTTATTTTTTTAGATATTTCATTTAGAATATCAAGCACTTTTTAAATACATATTTGTAGCCATATTTGAGAAAGGCTCATCTAAAATTATAACGTCCGAATTTGGTTTGCTTAATGTAAGAATAAGATTAAGTAATTGAAATTCACCGCCCGAAAAGGAATCTATTTTTTTCGATTTAAAACATTTTTTTCGTCATTTCCAAAGAATAATTTCCATATCTGATTTGCTACAGAATTGGATTGCATTACATAATTCTCGAAGCTTTCATAAGTGGATAAAAAAATTCAACAACAGTTAAATCTTGAGATATACTGTTTTTGTGACATAAATGAAATACAGCATTCTCTCAAACTTTTTTAAATTAATTTTTTTCTAACAAGATATTGTTAATTTTTATTGTTCCCGAATAATAATTTTTTTGAAGCTCCCACTAAAGTTCTGATTAAAGCTTGTTTTTTTCCTACTCCATTTTTTTACCTTTTTAAAATAAATAACTTGCCTTTTTACGAAAGTTTTAGTTATGCTATGATTATACATACATAGATTTTTTTGTTTATAGATTTCAAATTGACATCTATAAACTCTATTCGTTCGATATTTAGAATCGTATCATCTCCATATTTAGCATCAGTCATTTCTAAAATTTCATTTATTCTTTCAAGTGCGCCTTTGCATTCTTCTAACTGAACGGCAATATCAAAAAAATCATCTAAACATGTCACAAAATGTATTAAAAATACTGAACAGTAGCAGTGAACATCCCTAATGACATTTTCTTATTCACCACCTCTATACCTCCAAACCAAAAAAATATAACTTGAAAAAAATAAATGTTATAAATATTTGCAACATTGAAATAATATACCTTAGAGAAAAAAATTAGAGCGTACAGCATGTAACATTGAATTAAATTTAGTATCCAACCTCTCAATCTCTATTTTTTCCATACTTTGAATTATTATGTTGTCTAGTCTTTGAAATAGACTAATCTTTTGAGAATAGAAAATGCTATTCTCCTCCCTAATTAATAGAAACATTGAGTGAAGAGATCTCCTACACAAAAAAAATAGAGCAACATGTAAATTACAACTAAAAAAATATAAAAAAATAAATACTTTTTTTCTATAGTGTATAAAACAATGGATATTGAAAAGAGTGTCACACTTGATTGAATAACAGATGGGATTTTTTTAGAAAAATAAAATTAACTATTGTATCAATATCAGTATTTAGTCTGCTGTTTAAGTAATTGCCATCAAACTTACCAATCGACTTCATATCCTTTAAATATATTTTTATTTAAAAATATATTTATAAAGACTATACTTTATATCTGTTATTTTTTTATATTCGATTTTGGCTATAAAATATGATATCAGTACCTTTAGTAAAAAGAATATAATTGCTAGGCTACCCAAAAAAATAGAAAATATCTATCAATTGTTCCGTAGACTAAACTATTTATTAAAAGTCGCCTCTAATAACGGTGTTAAAAATACTTATTAGGGCTACTACTACATTAAATATAACTTGTGAAATAAATATTTTTTTATTTTTTGCTATTTCAGAAATAATATCATTTGTTTTCATACACTATCAAATTTTTCTTATCTAATAAAATAAGGTATCAATTGATACCTTGATGATAGAGGGATACCCGACCTATATTATTTTAGAGTTTTATTAACTCGATATTTTCATACAAATTTGCTAGGTCATCTGCTCCACCGGAACAAAAACCCATACAGCTTGAAGCACACTGTGAAGTACATTGCGAAGCACATTGGCTACCACAATTCGAAGCACATTGTGAAGCACACTGAGATTTACAAAGACTAAAACAAAAGATACCCCTAGTAGTCTCACCGCCTGAATATTGTGTTGAACTACTACTAATACCATATTTAGAAGAACGTAAGTTATCATCTCCCAGAGAATATACAGACACAATCGTTTTTGACATATTTTCCTCCTTATATAGTTTTTAACGGATTTCAAACCCTCTATCATTCCTATTTAACTACCAACAATTCAACATACATTCAAGTGTGCAGAATACCACTCCCACTTCTTGTTAATATTAAATATTGTCAATTATGACCAATTTTAAAACAATCTCAGTAGATGCTTTTAAAAAATTTGCAGGGCCTGGATCAATCCCTCTAGCTATCTTATGAACTTGAGGTGTTCTCGCAATTCCTAACAGAATTAAGCCAATAACTAATACAGCAACTATTTTCTTAAACAACCTTCTCATATACCTCTCCTTTGCCTTTCTTACATTTATCTTATCACTCCAAAATTAGCTTGTCAAGTATTTTTATGGCATTTTTTAATCTTTTTTAATTTAATACTTTTTTGCATCTAGAATAAGTTTAAAAAACGATGCTCACTTGAACACCGTATTCATTATTCTGATATATCTGCAATGTAATGCTCAACTTTCAGAGTCATTGACATGTTTTCCTCCAGTTTGTATAGGAAATATGCTGTCTCAAAATATTCTTTCGCCGAACTTTTAGAAGAAAAATTTTCACTTACATTTCCCATCAATAAGTACAAATCAGCCAAAAGATAATTCGTTCTGTAAGCCTTACATTGTTTTATCGTATCTGTGATTTTAGTAATAGCTTCTTCAATATTTTTCTGTAACCATAGGTAGCGACAAACGTTGTAGTTGAACTTAATAGATAACTCTAACTCTTCGATTGTACTCAAATTGAGTTGGTTTACTTGATATTCTAGCTTTTTACGAATTTCATTAAAACGTTCTAAATCTCCAATATCGTAATAGAAATTAAATAAAGTATTTGAAATTTGAAGATAGTTCCTGTCCGAGACACTTAACTGTGACAAGACCTGCTCCAACCTTACAACTGCTTCTTCTTGTTCCTCATAAAAATAAAAATCTATCAGAGATTTTATCCATTCCATGTAGATTTTATCTGCTAAAGATAAGCGGTGAGCTTTTACATTCTCCAATTCATATATATATTTCAAAGATTCATAATTGCGATTTGTAATAAATGTCTGTGCTAATTTCTTAAATTCTGATAACTCCTCAACTTTCTCTACAACCTGCTCATCAAAAAAATAATCCATACTGACTTTTAACTTCTTAGCAAGGGCATGCAGGAAATCTGCTCCAGGGGTATACTCTCCGCTCTCTAATCGACTGATTTGCCCCTGTTTACAGATACCTTCAGCTAGTTCTCGCTGAGACATTTTTAATTCTTTACGTCTATTTTTTAATCTTGTTGCTAATAGTGCACCCACGTTTGCATCTTCCTCTTCTATTTGATTTCAGTTTTAATTGTAACATGATTAAATTTAAAATTCAAATCAATGATTTAAAAGATACAAATTTTAGATAAAATCTATTTTTGTAATTCATCGTCAACTTATTTACTTTCCATTTCTTCATTCAAACACTTTATAAACTTATCCAGCTTCAACCCACTTTTCATACCTATCACTTTCTAATTCCAACTGTTCCCCTAGTTCTTTCACCCCCTCTCTGTATCTATTTTCCTAGAAATCCATTAGTGCTATTATACCATATTTCAGATGTTACCAGAAAAAGGAAAGACCACATAGACTCCAAATCTCTCCACATAAGCAAAAGCTCTTGCTAGGGGTCGTAAAATAGTGGTATACTCAATAAAAATCAAAGAGCAAACTAGAAAGCTAGGCGCAGACAGTACTTTTGTACGGCAAGACGACGCTGACGTGGTTTGAATTTGATTTTTGAAAAGTATTAATAAAGGTGTACAGGAAGTGATCACAACCTTGTATAACTGAAAAGGAGGGGAATTTATGAAAGTAGAATTACAGATTAAGGAGACTTATGAGGAGGAAAAGCTGATTGTCCAAACTCCTCAGCCTACCGAAAGTCCAGAAAGTCATCGAGTTCGCAGAAAATCTTGACCAAAAAGAAACAATCAAAGGAAAGATTGATGATCAGGTCTATCTAGTTAAGATTTGTAAGATACAACGCTTCTATATCGAGAATCGCAAGGTTCTAGCAGAAACTGCATCTCAGACCTATACCATTGATTCGCGTCTCTATCAAGTTCTTGACATTCTGCCGACCACTTTTATCCAAATTTCCCAATCAGAAATCGTTAATATTGACGCTATCTCTCATCTCAAGCTCACGCCCAATGGTCTGGTTGAAATTTTCTTAAAAAATGAAAGCTTCACCTACTCTTCACGCCGTTACCTAAAAACCATCAAGGAGAAATTAGAACTATGAAAAAACAAATCTTTCACGATGCAGCCGCTGGTGTACTTATCGGCCTCATCCTCTCTATCCTCTTTTCACTCATTTATGCACCAAATACCTATGCCCCACTAAGCCCCGAGTCTCTTATCGGCCAAGCGATGGTGCAACATCAGGTTCACGGTGCCTTGGTCTTGCTCTACTGTATGATCATCTGGTCAGCTATCGGCGTTCTCTTTAGCTTTGGCGGTCGCTTATTCAGCCGTGACTGGAGCTTGCTCCGTGCCACACTTTCCCATTTCTTCCTCATGCTGGCTGGCTTGTCCCACTGGCAACTCTGGCTGGTTGGTTCCCCTTCCACTGGACCTTCTATCTCCAGCTCATTCCAGAGTTTGCGATTGTCTACCTCATCATCTGGACTATTCTCTATAAAAGAGAAGCTAAAAAAGTAGACCACATCAATCAACTCTTGGCCCATAAAAAGTAATAGAGAAAATCCCACTCACAAAAATGTGAGTGGGATTTTTTTATAACTTTTGTTTGAGCTCGACCAAGACATTCATAGCCTGCATCGGTGTCATATTGTATACATCCAGTTTAGCTAATTCTGCTAGGATAGGATGCTCTGCAGGCGCGTCAAAGAGTGACATCTGTTCAGTAACAGCGCTTGTTTCTCTCATGGGAGCAGGACTTTCCGTCCCTTGATTCTCCAGTTGAGTCAAAATCTTATCCGCACTTGCTAAAAGTTCTGCTGGTAAGCCAGCAATCTTAGCAACGTGGATACCGTAGGATTTGTCAGCTGGTCCTGGTTCGATCTTATGAAGGAAGGTAACCTGCCCATCCTGCTCCAAGGTCGCCACATGGACATTGACCAAGTGTTCCAAGCTAGACTCCAGACTGGTCAACTCATGGTAGTGGGTAGCAAAGAGGGTTTTGGCTCCGATATGCTCATGGATGTATTCGATGATGGACTGGGCAAGAGCCATCCCGTCATAAGTTGCCGTTCCCCGTCCCAATTCATCGAAGAGAATGAGAGAGTTCTTGGTCGCATGCGAAATGGCATTGTTGGCCTCCATCATCTCCACCATAAAGGTTGATTGACCTGAAACCAAGTCATCTGCTGCTCCAATACGGGTAAAGATAGCATCGAAGATAGGCAAATGGGCGCTTTCTGCCGGCACATACGAGCCTAGCTGGGCCATAATCGCCGTCATAGCTAGTTGGCGCATGTAGGTAGACTTCCCACTCATGTTGGGCCCTGTAATTAGCTGAATACTCGTATCTTCTGCCATCTGGATACTGTTTGGAATGTAGGTCTGAGCTCCCATGACCTTTTCGACGACAGCATGGCGTCCCTTTTGGATATCGATTTGTGAATCATCCCCAAACTCAGGTCGGATCAAATGCTGGGTTTCAGCCACAACTGCGAGACTTTGCAAGACATCAACCGTCGCAATTCCTTGGGCTAAAGCCTGCAAACGCTGGATGTACTTGCTGACTTCCTCACGGATACGCATAAAGATTTCATATTCTAGGTTGGCTGACTTCTCACGCGCCTCCAGCATATCCCCCTCGATACGGGCTAACTCCTCTGTCCCAAAGCGTTCCGAGTTTTTCAGTGTTGCCTTGCGGAAAAAGTGGGATGGCACATTTCCCAGTTGCGAATTGGTCACATGGAAATAATAGCCATCTTTTTTATTGTAGTCAATCTTAAGCGTGCTGATGCCAGAGTTTTCTCTCTCCTTAGCCTCAATCTCAGCAATCCAGCTAGTCCCTTCTCTGAGCACACGACGGTACTTGTCTAAGGTCTCATCAAATCCCGTACGGATAATGCCACCTTCCGTAATCACGTGAGGAGCTTCAGGAGCAATGGCAGCACTAATCAAGCTCTCCAACTCAGGAATGGCATCTAACTGTGCGATGAGGTAGGCCAGAGCAGGCTGCTCCATTCCCTCTAAAATCGCTCGAATCCGTGGTACACTAGATAAGGTGGTCGCCAATTGCAAGAGATCCTTTGGATTGGTCTTACCAAAAGAAACCCGACTAGCCAAACGTTCGATGTCATAAACACCCTTGAGGCTATCCGTTAAATCGCTGCGCTCAAAGAAGTGGTCAAGAAAGACCTGCACCACGTCTTGACGTTGGATGATTCGCTCCTTATCAATCAAAGGACGATGGATCCAAGAACGCAAGAGCCGCATGCCCATAGCTGTTTTGGTTTCATCCAAAAGCCAGAAAAGACTCCCTTGCTTCTTGCCTGAACGGGCATTCTCAAGCAAATCCAAACTAGCCTTGGTCGCATAATCCATCTGCAAGAAATCTTTGATTTCATAGCGGATAACTGGTTTGAGGTGGTTCAATTCCCGCATCTGGGTTCGGTGAACATACTGGAGTAGCTTACTAGCTGCCGCTTGCTCCACAGCTGCCAGTCGTGAACCCAATAAATGGATGTCCTCAAAACCTTCTTTCTCATAGGAAATCACCAGATTCATCTGACGACTTAGAATTTGTTCTTCTTCCTCAGGCAAGTCATAACCCAGCACCACTTCACGAGCCTTGAGATTGCGAATTTCCCCACAAACCAACGTGAAATCTAGTAGACCTGTCACATAGAAATCACCCGTCACCAAATCCATATAAGCCAGACCAAACTGATTGCCATCACGATCTAAGGAAACCAAGAAATTATTCTGACTATCCGACTTACTGCTATCAACGACCGTTCCAGGTGTGATGACCTGGACCACCTCTCGCTTGACAACCCCCACTGCTTGTTTGGGATCTTCCATCTGTTCTGCAATGGCAACTTTATAGCCCTGCTCAATCAGAACATCGATGTACTGCTGGGCAGAATGATAGGGGACGCCCGCCATTGGTATCGGATTTCTGCATTTTTATTCCGACTCGTTAAGGAAATTTCTAAAATTTGTGCTGCATTAATTGCATCTTCATAGAACAACTCGTAAAAATCACCCATTCGAAAAAGCAAAAAAGCATCTGGGTATTGTTTCTTAATATCCACATACTGTTGCATGCCGGGTGATAGCTTTTCTGTTGCCATTTTTCGTCTCTCCTTGCTAAAAATAAGTCTTGAGAGCAACTCCCAAGACCTTATTTATCTTTCATCAAATCTAGCAAACGATCTTCCATCAGCTTGGCAACGTGCTGGTCTCGACAAATAACCAATAAGGTATTAGCACCAGCAACCGTTCCTAAAATCCATTCATCCTTGTTTGCATCTACAATGTTTGCTAAGACTGCAGCTTCCCCAAGTTTGGTATGAAGTACCAAGGTGAACTCTGCTCTTGCAACTCCTTCTAAATGATGAGACAAAAACTCAACTAAATCAATCTTATCTGTCTCATTTGCTAGTACATAATACACCATATCATTTTTCTTAACCTTGGTCAAGCCGATTTCACGCAAATCACGCGACAAAGTCGTTTGTGTCACATAAACATTACGAGCTTCTAAACGATCTTGAATCTCTTTTTGTGTCCCAAGTTTTTCTTCAGCGATCATCTTTTTAATCAACTGATGCCGTTCTCTTTTTCTCATATTATCCTCTTAAGCGAATATTTATAACAAATTTTACATTTATTTTTATAACTATATTATACCAAAAAAATAGATAATTCAAAAAAATTCTTTTCTTTCTCAAAAAATGTAGTAAATTGTGTTAAAATAGTAAAAAAGCCCAAAAGGAGCCCTTATGAATACAAAAGAATTGATTGCTAGCGAGTTGGCTAGCGTCATTGATAGTCTGGACCAAGAGGCTATTTTAAATTTACTGGAAACACCTAAAAACTCAGAAATGGGAGACATCGCCTTCCCTGCCTTTTCTCTAGCAAAGGTCGAGCGTAAAGCTCCTCAAATGATTGCAACAGATATTGCTGAAAAAATCAATAGTCAAGCCTTTGAAAAGGTTGTTGCTACTGGACCTTACGTCAACTTTTTCCTTGATAAATCTGCTATTTCGGCTCAAGTATTACAGGATGTTATTACTGAGAAAGAGCACTATGCTGACCAAACCATTGGCAAGCAAGAAAATATCGTTATTGATATGTCTAGTCCCAACATCGCAAAACCATTCTCTATTGGGCACTTGCGTTCAACAGTTATCGGAGATAGCTTGTCACATATTTTCCAAAAAATCGGCTATCAAACGGTCAAGGTCAATCATTTAGGAGACTGGGGCAAACAGTTTGGAATGTTGATCGTTGCCTACAAGAAATGGGGAAATGAGGAGGCCGTTAAAGCGCATCCAATCGATGAACTTCTTAAGCTCTACGTTCGCATCAATGCTGAAGCTGAAAAAGATCCTAGCTTGGACGAAGAAGCACGCGAATGGTTCCGTAAACTGGAAAATGGAGATGAGGAAGCCCTCGCTCTCTGGCAATGGTTCCGTGATGAAAGTTTAGTGGAATTCAACCGCCTTTACAATGAATTGCAAGTCGAATTTGACAGCTACAACGGAGAAGCCTTTTACAATGATAAGATGGATGCTGTTGTAGACATTCTCGCTGAAAAAGGACTTCTTGTTGAGTCAGAGGGAGCCCAAGTTGTCAATCTTGAGAAATATGGAATTGAACATCCAGCCCTTATCAAAAAATCTGATGGTGCAACTCTCTATATCACACGTGACTTGGCTGCAGCCCTCTACCGTAAAAACGAATACCAATTTGCAAAATCCATCTATGTTGTTGGTCAAGAGCAATCTGCCCACTTCAAACAACTCAAGGCAGTACTACAAGAGATGGGCTACGATTGGAGCCAAGACATTGTCCATGTTCCGTTTGGATTGGTAACAAAAGAAGGGAAAAAACTCTCTACTCGTAAAGGAAATGTCATCTTGCTAGAGCCTACTATTGCAGAGGCTGTTAGTCGTGCCAAGGCCCAAATCGAAGCGAAAAATCCTGAGTTAGAAAATAAAGACCAGGTTGCCCACGCTGTTGGAGTCGGGGCTATCAAGTTCTATGATCTTAAGACCGACCGTACAAATGGATATGACTTCGACCTTGAAGCTATGGTATCCTTTGAAGGGGAAACTGGACCTTACGTTCAATACGCCTACGCTCGTATCCAATCTATCTTGCGCAAAGCTGATTTCAAACCAGATACAGCTGGCAACTACAGCCTGAAGGATGCTGAAAGCTGGGAAATCATTAAACTACTCCAAGACTTCCCACGCATTATCAATCGTGCAGCAGATAATTTTGAACCTTCTATCATTGCGAAATTTGCGATTAGTTTGGCTCAAGCTTTTAACAAGTACTATGCACATACACGTATTCTAGATGAAAGTCCTGAGCGCGACAGCCGTCTGGCCCTCAGCTACGCAACCGCAGTCGTCCTCAAAGAAGCTCTTCGTTTGCTCGGAGTAGAAGCGCCGGAGAAGATGTAAATCGCCAAAGTTACTTGATTGCGAAGCAATCTAAGTAACTAACACCAAATCCTATTCGGACTTTGGCTAGGCGCCTCACTAGTAAAGAAACATAAATATTGTCGATTTATGTTTCTTTACGTCGTAACCAGTACGAGTTGCCCAAACGCTTCACTAATTCACCTAACCAAATAATATCGATTCGGTTAGGCTCATGTCGTAATCTTTTAAATTACTTGAAAGCGATCTGAAAGATTGATGCAAGATAACATTTATATTTTGTTCGGCATTGTAGCATTTCAATGAAACAATTTATTCACTTTTACTATTTATCACACTGGGAGATTCCTTATGAGCCAATATGCTTATATCCTCGTTGTACTTAGCTTGGTTTTCCTTTTTCTGCTCAATAAGTACGAGAAGGAAAGACTTCAAAGACTCTACCAAGAGCAACTCTTGAAGGACGAGACATTTAGGTCTGACATCAAAGAAAAAATTCACATGACTGAAAATATCAATGATGTCATTGCACATATCAATAAAACTTACCATCTGGGAATGTTGCTCTCAAAAGACGTCACAGATCAATTGAAATAACCGAAATCCGAGAAGCTTTCTTCTCGGATTTTTTAGGCTTACCATATTCCCCTTGGAGAAATTTCATTAATGCATGTAAAATTTTTTTCTGTAATTTTTCTATATTTTTTTCAAAATGGCCTTGCATTTCTTTTTAAGTTTTTTTGTAGAATAGTAGCTATCTATTCAGATTATTCTGAAAATTCAAAAAAATAGGAGCGTTTATTATGTCACAAGTTACGTTATCAAACCAGTCAACCTGGGCAAGCAAACTAAAAGGCAATGGGGCCAGGAATCCTGATGGCTTCTCTGCCGTTGGAGGTTCTCACATTGTATCCTCTACTCAAGCTGGTGGTTCTTATGGTTGGTCACTACTCCTATTGGTTATCTTGGCCAATGTTTTTTTAAATATCCATTTTTTTCCGTTTTGGTGCAGAATATACTGCTGATACTGGTAAAACCTTGGTCGAAGGCTACGCTGAAAAAGGCAAGTTCTATCTCTGGATTTTCTTTATCCTCAATGTCTTCTCTGCTATGGTCAATACAGCTGGAGTCGCTATCCTTTGCTCAGCCATCATCGCTAGCGCCTTCCCAATGATTGGACTTAGCATCACTCAATGGTCCCTTATCCTTGTTGCAGTCATTTGGGCCATGCTACTCTTTGGTGGCTACAAACTATTGGATGGTATGGCAAAATGGATCATGTCCGCTTTGACCATTGCAACAGTTCTTGCAGTTATCATTGCAGCAATTAAGCATCCAGAATATAGCTCTGATTTTGTCGAAAAGACACCTTGGCAAATGGCGGCCCTCCCTTTCATCGTTTCCCTCTTAGGATGGATGCCTGCTCCTATTGAAATTTCAGCCATCAATTCACTCTGGTCTGCTGAAAAGAAAAAGACTGTCAACTTTAATACAGAGGACGCCCTTTTCGACTTTAACGTTGGTTACATTGGAACTGCTATCCTAGCTGTATTCTTCGTGGCACTAGGAGCGCTTATTCAGTATCCTACAGGACAAGCAGTTGAAGCCGCTTCAGCCAAGTACATTTCTCAGTTTGTGGGTATGTATGCCTCTGTTCTTGGAGAATGGTCTCGTTATTTGATTACCTTTATCGCCTTTCTCTGTATCTTTGGAACGGTCATCACCGTTATCGATGGCTACTCTCGTGTCAATCAGGAATCGCTACGACTCTTGATTCGTCAAAAAGAGGATACTCGCAAATCTTTGAACATCTGGATGACCATTACCGCTATCATTGGTATCGTAATTATTAAATTCTTTGCTGGACAAGTTTCAACCATGCTTCGCTTTGCCATGATCGGTTCTTTCCTGACAACACCATTCTTCGCTCTTTTGAACTATGTATTGGTGACACGTGAGAATAAAAATCTTCCTTCCTGGCTAAAACTCCTCGCTATCGCAGGATTGATTTTCCTCTTTGGCTTTGCTATTTTCTTTATCTATGCACTTGCCATCGGAAAAGCAGGATAGTATATAAAATGGCACCCTTACGGGGGTGCTTTTTGCATACTCAAAAGCAGTTGAAAATCTCAACTGCCCCTCAGTACTACTTTATTTTTCTGTTTCTAACTCATACAAGTCCGCGATAATCGCTGCGACTTTTTTAATATCTCCCAGCATACCACGCATTTCAAAGTCTGCTAGGACCGGGAAGCCAAAGCGCTGGCTATACTGCTTGGCTGTCAGGCAGTATTGATTGTTAAAATTGCGATTGCCAGATCCCACTACCCCAAAACACTTACTAGCATTGTCTCCATAAGCGATAAAGTCGCCCACTGGAGTCGTTAGAATCTCAACATCGCCGTTATCGACACCATTTCCACCTTCCAGATAGGTCGGCAAGAAAGCGACATAGGGATGTTCCATTTCAAAGAAATCTTTCCCTTCCTTGACCAAATCCTTGATATGGATTTTTTGGACCTCAATTCCCTCATACTGAGACAAGAGATAGTCCTTGAGTCGGGTTACAAAACTCTCTGTATTCCCACTCAGACTGATATACACTAGGGATATTTTTTTCATGTTGACCTCGATTTTTTGTTTACGATTTAAAAAAGAACTACCAAGATTGTAACTTGATAGTTCTTTTTTGTCAATACTTAGGCAACTTCTTCTGCTTCGACTTCTTCGGTCAAATCCTTTTGCTGGCGCCACATCTTGTAAAAGACTAAGGCTAAAAAGAGAACATTGATAATGATGAACAAAATATTCGTTCCTTGTGCTAATGCTCCCATTCCTAGGCCGAGGGTAGAATCTTTGATTAATTGAACCGCATCTTGAACGTTCATATAGCTATAAACCAAACCAACAATCGCTAGTAGAACATAGCCAATATAAGCATAGTTTGCGAATTGCACATTTTTACGTAGGAGAAATACAAAAGCTACTACAACTAAAATTGCAGATAAAACAATCAACAACATATTAAAAATAGAGTGCGATGACGCTGTTACTTGGTAAGTATAGTTGACTGCGTCTTCTAATTGCTGAGCAGTAAGCGTCCCGCTATTCGCCAGGCTAGCACGAAGCACATCTTTACTTGGCAATGGACTCAAGATTCCAAATAATGACATAGATGAAATGAGGGCTGATAGGACTAACAAGACCCAAAGATAAATAGGATTCTTTTTCATGTTTTCCTCCATAAGATATTTTGAACATTATAGCATTTTTTGTACAGGAATACAACTTTTACAAGCTGGTTTCAACTTGTTTCCGATAAGCTTTCGGTGATTTTCCGCACAATTTACGGAAAACCTTGTAGAAATATCCAACATTACTATAGCCAACTGCATAGCAAATATCTTCGATGCTATCACTGGTCGACAGTAAGAGTTGCTGCGCTGCCTTAATTCGCTGTTTATTGAGCAATTCCGCAAAAGTCGAGTTGGTTTCCCTCTTAATCAACTGACCGAGATAGACAGGATTGATAAAGAGATCCTTGCTGATGTCCTTAAGTGAGAGCTCTTTCTGATAATCACGCCCAATCACCTCCAGCACGCTCACCACATTTCATTCATGCGGTACTGGCCAAAGAACTTGGTCAAGGTTTCTTTGATATAGGCAACCAATTCTTCAAAGGTGTTAATGGCATGGATAGCTTTGACTATCTCGGTCATATCATCTGCTTTTAGGTGTTCAAACAAATGAAAGACATCCATGACAAACTGAGTGAAGAGCTGCTTCGTGATGGCCACGCGCGGGGTATTTTCCAAGACGACCTTCTCTAGCAGGGTTAATTCTTCGATGATTTGATTGATATTCCCTTGGATAATCACCCGATAAATCGGCTCGTAATAAGCAAACAAACTCTCGGATTTTTCTAGATTAACTGAACCGTAGAAGAGGGCTTTTTCAGCGTTGATCTTCCAATTCTCAAAGGACTGCTGGTAGGGTGCTTCAAATGGTGTCACGATGATGCCATCGAGCTGTTGATCAGAGATGAAAATCTGCCAGTCTTGCCCCAAAACATAGTAAGGAATTGTGAAAGAACCTTGTTTTTCCTTGGAAAGACCTATCCACCAGTTATCTTTACCTGCTAAGAAGTTGACAAAGCCTTCTTCATCCAATTCTTGGCTAAGAGTCTGGCTTTGCTCCACCTTTTCCTGAAGTTGGCTCGCAATTTTTTCTAATAAATTGCCCAACTCCACCTTGTCTACTGGCTTGACCAGATAATCCACGACACTAAGGTTCATGGCTTTTTTAACGTACTCAAACTCCTGATAACCAGACAGCAAGATATAATAGGTATCTGGAAGTAACTCTTTCATTTCCCTAATCATCTCAAGTCCGGTCTTATCTGGCATGTTGACATCGGAAATGACCACATCTACTGGATTCCCTTGACGTAGTCCAAAGCATCATCTGCGTGATTAGCTGTTGCGACGACTTGCATATCCCATTTTTCAAAGGGGATTAATCGCTTGAGCCCCTCTGTCACCATGTACTCATCGTCTACTAATAAAACTTTATACATTTCTACCCTTTCTATTCATCCTGGATAGTGATATGGTAACGAACACCTTCTTGCTCAGCTGACTCTACACTGATTTGGTAGCGATCCCCAAAGTAGAGAACAAAGCGTTCGTGTACATTTACTATTCCAATTGATTGCCGCTCCCCACTATAGCTTGCCTCGTGTTCAAAACTTCGTTGAGTTAATTTTTCTTGCAAGCTAGCTAGTTTCTCAGCGGGCATTCCTCGACCATTATCTACTACTAGAATTTCAACGCATCCTTGGCCTTTCAAGGCTTTGATACTGATGACATTATCTGTTCTGCGATGATCAACACCATGGGCAAAGTAGTTTTCTACTAATGGTTGGAGTGTAAATTTTGGAATCCTCATTTCTTCCAATTCTGGTGCAATCTTGAAACCATAAGCAATGGATTTAGGATAACGCACCATACAGAGATAGCTATATTTTCGGCAAAATTCCAACTCTTGCTTCAACGTGGTTTCCCGCTCGTCGGAGATATTGTTGCGTAACAAGCTACTAAATTCATAGATAATATCTGCCAGTTCATCCTGACTTTGCATGACAGCATACATCCGTAAAAACTCCAGAGTATTGTACATAAAGTGAGGATTGATTTGAGCTTGCAGGGCTCGCATATTGGCATCTTTTTGACTGAGCTCTAGCTGATAGATATCATGGATATTTTTTTCCAGGCGATCCAACATATCATTGGTTGTTTCTGCAATGAGAAGCAACTCTTGGCCTTTTTCAGATGTATCGATTCGAAGGCCTTCTTCTCCTTGAGCAATCACCTCGATCGAATCTACTAGGTCTACGACCTGCTTTTGGTAATTTGAAAAAGTCTGTCTAAGAGTCACGTACAAAATGATGATAAAGAGAATACTTAGCCCAATAATGACAGCTGAACTCGTCAAAGTTCCTGTAAGAACAAATTTTTAGGAACAGCAACTCGAACCTGATAACCGTGAGAGGTGACACCTACAAACCAGTTTTCTCGCTCAGCTGATACCTTCTCCCCAATATGGAACATCTCAGTCTCAAAAGGCGAAGTTACTGTTACAGCCATTGGGATATGGCCCCTTGTATTGTCAATAGCTCCATGTAAAACATCCGGGGATAGGGAGATATAGATCACTCCTAAATCCTTGTCAGACACAGGATCAGAAACAGGAATGGCAAAACTATTGGCTGTCGGCTTAAAACCCTCCGCAGGAACTTTCTCCCCACTGCGTTTTTCTCTAGTCGAAACATACACTTCCTTATAGTCCTGAAGAACAATAGCCACTCCAGTCACAAAATCATTCCGAACATAGAGATCATCAATATTTTCATACAGGGAAACCGAGATATAAGGCGAAGTTTTACGTTCTAATTGCCAATAGAAATAGTCTGGTGTGCTGAGACTGAAATACTTGTAAATTCCTTCGATGCGGGCCTGATTTTCAACCAAAGACTGAGCAAGTTGGGTTGACTCTCTGTGATAGTATTCCACTTCACTCACTGTCCGAGTGGTCACACGTTCTGCAACCCGTTGGGCCTCTTTCTCACGCGAGTCCCAGTCAGCATACGATAGCATAATCGCAAAACTGGCAATGACCACGATCATAACCAAACTATAAATCCGTAAAAGAGAGTGAAGCCAAAACTGCTTCATTCTATTTTGTCGCCAATTTTTCATGGATACTTTCATAAATAGGTTCCAACATATCACTGATAAAGAAATGCCACATTCCAATTCCTACAAAAAAGAGCAAGGCAGGCATATAATAACCAACTCCTACAAGGAGAGTCGTCCCGAGTAAAACCTTGGCAATCGCAGGTAAGCTCATAAAAATCCCGATAAGGGACAGTTTCAAGGTATTTTGGTAGGATAAATCAAAGTACACCTGAAGTTTCAAGGAAACAGTGTAGGCTAGAAAGACAAGAGCAACTACAAGGACGTTGAGAAAGGTCGCCAAAAGGTGGAAAATCGTCTGGTGGGGCAATTGAACTAGAAGATACAAACCATAAACTAGGACAAGATCCACAAACACAAAACTATAGAAAGCCAAATTACTCTTGACAAAATTACTCTTATACAATTCCCAAGCTTCTTTCAAATGGTAGGCTCGATAGGTATAACCATGCTCCGCATACAAACTCATAAGGGTGGCACTTGCTGGTGCTAAACCAAATACCACTCCTCCTGCTAGTGTTAATAGCCAGAAATAAGCCGTCGCCATCATTCCCAAAAAGATACGATTAAAGACGAATTCTAGAAATTTTCCCATGCTACTCTCCTTAAACTAACGATGTAACTATTATATCATATTTCAAACGTTTTCAAAAATATAGAACTCCCATTTACAATCCTCAAAAAGCGTGATACAATTGGTTTTGTTAATTCGCATCAAGGAGATTCTCATGAAGAAAAATATCTTAACCACCCTCTTGGCCGCCGTCCTCTACTTTCTCTGTGTAGGGATTGGAGTCTTCCTAGGACACCTGGTCGATCAAACAGGCAATATGTTCTACGCGCCTGCCTTTTCTGCCCTTGTCGGTGGCAGTGTCTATATGCTTCTTTTGGCGAAGGTCCCTCGTTTTGGTGCTATCACCACTCTAGGACTTTTTATGGCACTTTTCTTCCTAGCTAGCAAGCATGGCGCTGGTGCCTTTCTCCCAGGACTCGCCTGTGGTCTTGCAGCAGATGCCATCGCTCGTCTCGGAAACTACAAAGACCGAATCAAAAACACCCTCTCCTTCCTTGTCTTTGCTTTTAGCACAAGTGGTCCTATCTTCCTCATGTGGATCCGTCCCAAAGCTTACGTGGCTACCTTACTTGCGCGTGGGAAATCCCAAGAATACATCGACCGTATCATGGTCGCTCCAGAGTTAGACAAAATCCTTCTCTTTGTTTCAAGCATCCTCCTAGGTGCCTTGTTTGGGGCTGTGGTTGGGCAATTTCTAAGTCAAAAAATAGCTGATAAACTATAAGATAAAAGCCCTGAAGACTAGCTATGCCTAGTTCCAGGGCCTTTTTGTATACAATCTTAGAATTCACTATAGATAAATTCTTGAATATTCGAAAAATCGGTCACAAAACAGTAAATCACGATGCTCAAGATAACCGTATAGAAAAATAGTGTCCATAAGATTAATCGATGTGTGTTAGTTAGCTTGGTTTGCAAATTTGTAAAGTTCTTTTTCAACTTCCATCCATCCTTTCACTCCAACGTGCATCACGTCAAATAAAAAGTAATCATCATACTCTCTGTTTCCATAGTTTAATACGGTTGCACCATGGCTTTTTGCGACATCTTCTATTTTTTTATAAGTTTTTTCTCGCATCTCTCTTGAGACTCCTGTGTAGTCGTTCCATTTCCCGTTTACTGGGAAAATAATAACCTCAACTTCAATGCCCAATTCTTTGGCAACTGTCAAGAAGAGTTCCATATCTGAATACTCTGGTGACTCTAGGTAGCTCAAATCTTTATTAGAATCTTTCAGCGATGCATAGCGATCTTTTAAGTAAGTATTGTAGTAGTTATTATCAACAGCATAGTCATTATTGTCTGTTTTCTTTTTGACCTCTTCCACAAACTGATCCGTCATCTTCTGCCAATCATAGTCTGGGGTTTTGTCTCCTAGTGAAGGATAATCTGATTTGGCATGTTTTTGATAAAAAGTCTGTTTGAGCTTAAAGGAATACATCGCGTTCTCAAACTCTAATAGTTTTTTATCAACAATGGTTCCTTTTCCATCTATGAAATAACTTTTGTATTTTTTGTAGATATCATTTTGTTGCTTGTTCCCCTTGGTAATCTCGATAATGCGATTGATTAGTTTTTCTTTCGTTTCTTTACTAATCTTGTCATTATCTAGCATGTGGAAAATATGTTCCTGAGAAGCCTTGTTCAAAAAGGCATCTTGATGGGTCCCATCTTTTTCAAACCACTGAACAGACTCTACTATAGCTACTTTTCGCTTACTCATTGATTCTTCAATAGAGCCCAAGGTCGTAGCCTGAATAATATTTTGAGAATAACTGGTCCCAATCTGCATGATATTAAAATCGTTGTAGTTAAAAATTTTATTTGGATGATAGTCTTCATTTATCGTCGCAACCAACTCTGAGGAACCCATTAGAACCAGTGTATTGGGGGTGATATTGCTTGTTAGAATATCTCTACTTTATACTTTTCATACGAGGTGCTATAACGAATACTGTTATCCTTGACTTTATAATAATCATCAATCTTCTTGACATACGTCACATTTAAAAGGGCAAGCGTCGCAATTACGAGCACAAGCGATAGTAAAAATGCTTTTAATTTAATCATCTCGTTTTATCCTATCCCTTCGATCTAGCCGATTTCTTTTCAATCTCTTATCTCTTTAAAATCGTCAGTAAGATTTTATAGGGTTCACCTGAAAAGATAAAGAAACCAATCATAACCAAATTCATGGTCACAAACCAACTTAGTAGCTTATACCAGTTTTTGTTTTTATTTTTCTTATAAAAATTGCTTTTCTTTTGATACACTTCAAATCCAGCCATCAAGACACCATGATAAAAACCATAGACAATGTAACTAACACTAAGACCATGCCAAAAACCCATGACCAACATATTGACCATATAGGCATAGGTTGCATTGTGTAGTCTATTTTTAAACCATTTTTTCCTGATAACTTGCATCAATACTCTTGAAAATACAAAATCTCTCAACCAGGTCGACAAGGTGATATGCCATCTGGTCCAGAAATCTTTGATATCGACACTCAAGAAAGGTTTGTTAAAGTTCATCGGTGTCTGAATACCTAGAATATTACTACTTCCAACGGCCATTAGACTATAGCCTGCAAAGTCAAAGAACAGATACAAGGTATAGAGGTACATATACTTGATTGAGTAAACGACTGTGCCAGTATTATTTAGAGCGAGTAACATCTGGTAAACATAGGTTGATAAAACAATCTTGTAAAGAAGGCCTAGAACGATACGATACACACCGTCCCCTGCTAACTCTAGATACTCTTTTCGGGGCATGACCTCGTTTATCTCTTTTAAAAATCTCCTACTCCGATCAATCGGACCAGCACTAACTGTTGGGAAAAAGAGCAAAAACTGTAAATAATCTTTTACAGTGATTTTTTCTTTGATCAAGCCATCCGATATTTCTAGCATGATCTGAATGGTCTTAAAGGACATGTAAGAAATTCCAATAAAGGCCAACAAATGCAGAGAAGTCAGGGCAAAGACTTTATTGATCACCAAAGGAAGAATGGAAAGGAAAACCAGTGGTTTCAGCCACTTTGCCTCTATCCGCTGTGCTAGAAAAACCAGAAAATACTGGTAAACGATAAAGGCGAGTAAATAGACAATCATCGCTCGGCTCTTACCATAGATAGCTCCTGCAAATAAGAGGGAGAGCGCCAAAATATAGTAGTCTTTACGTTTTTCAAAAAAGTTTACCACAAAACCAATCAGTAAAACTACAAATAAGAGAAGGAAAAACTCATTCCCCTCGAAATAATTCATACCAGCCAAACTCCTTTACATTATCATCCCTTCTACAGCAAAGTTTCTGACTTGCTAATTGGGGACCTTTATTTATTATAGCATATTTCTAAAAAGAAGCTTTATCCTTCTTGCAGTTCGGTGAGAAAACAAAAAGGAGTCCCGTTGAACTCCTCCCATTATTTATGACTTAATTTCTTGGTCAAGAAATCTCCCAAGAACTGGATCGTAAAGATAATCAAAATGATAATGATAGTCGCCAAGATGGTCACATCGTGATTGTAGCGGTTGAATCCATAGGCAATGGCTACGTTACCGATACCACCAGCTCCAACCGCTCCCGCCATAGCTGTTTCACCGACAAGGGAAATCAAGGTTACAGTTGTCACACGGATCAAGTCTGGTAGACCTTCTGATAGGTAAACACCTACGATGTCCCAGAAAGTAGCTCCGCTCGCTTGAGCAGCCTCAATAACACCGCCATCTAGTTCAGCCAAGACAACCTGTACCTGACGGGCAAAGAAGGCAAAGACTGCAAATGAAAGCGGCACAAGAGCTGCATTTGGCCCGATGCTCGTCTTCACAATCAAGTGAGAGAGTGGCGACATGATTGCCAAGAGGATGATGAAAGGAACCGCACGGAAAATAGAGGTAACCTTGTCTAAAATCCAAAAGATAACCTTATTTTCCAAGACACCACCTGGCGCTGTCAAGACGAGGAAAAGACCTGCCACCAACCCCAAGAACCCTCCGATGATGAAGGAAAGAACTGTCATATAAAGAGTAAGGTAAATGGCTGTTCCCCAGCCTGCCTGACCAGACCAGCCCATCTTGTAGACATTTGGTAGATAAGTTTGAATCAACTCTGTCATTTTACTGTCCTCCCTTCAATACTTTTAACTGGACACCAGCTTGACGGATGGCTTCTTGAGCACCTGCTAGCGCTGCTTTTTCACCTGACAAGACCACAACCAATTCTCCAACGGGAGTGCCATCGAGAATTTCGATATTTCCATAGAGGATATTAGCCGTTACTTGGTAATGTTTGTACAATTCATTTAAAAGTGGTTCGTCTGTCGAAGCCCCTGCATACTTGAGCTGCACTAAAATACTGTTCTCAGATAAATGTTCTACGATTTCTTGCTTCTCAATCTTAACCATGGCTTCGTCAATACCTGTGGCAGTTGAGATGAAGTCTTGAGTCAAAGGTTGTTTAGGATTTGAGAAGATTTCAAGAACACTGCCCTCTTCAATCAAACGGCCATCCTGCATAACTGCCACACGGTTAGCAATGTCTTTGACAATCTGCATTTCGTGTGTAATCAGGACAACGGTCAAGCCTAATTTTTGGTTCAAATCTTGTAGCAAGGCCAAAATCTGCTTGGTTGTCTTAGGATCAAGGGCAGAAGTTGACTCATCTGAAATCAAGATTTGGGTCATTGGCTAAGGCACGCGCAATAGCCACACGCTGTTTTTGCCCTCCTGATAGTTGTGAAGGGTAGTTTTCAGCACGATCCGCCAAGCCAACCAAGTCTAACAACTTAGCTACTTTGGCTTTCTTTTCTTCCTTGCTGAGTCCAGAGTGTTTGAGGGCAAAGGCTACATTTTCCTCTGCTGTCTTTTGACTCATCAGGTTGAAATGCTGGAAAATCATCCCGATATCTTGACGTTTGCGACGCAACTGCTCTGCCGTCAAGGTCACTCTGCCGTTAAAAATAACGTCGTTATCAATGGTAATTTTCCCAGCAGATGGCTTTTGCAAGAGGTTAATCACCCGTACAAGGGTTGATTTCCCTGCTCCAGAATATCCAACGATTCCGTAGATATCCCCTTCTTGGATGTGAATGGTCACATTCTTGACCGCTGTGATGGTTCTCTTCTTTTGGTGAAAAGTCACATCAATCTGATCTAACTTGATAATATCTCTACTCATAACTTCTAATCAGCTCCTCTACTAATTCAATATGGGTGTAGTAATCGGCGATTCGCACATTTTCATCTCCACCATGGTCTCGGCTATTGGCATTTCCTAGACCGAAGGCCACCATGGGTACCTCTAGGGCATCAAAGACCGTATGCATGGGCCCTGTCCCCGCTGTGGTCGGCAAGACTGAAACGCCCTGTGGATAGAATTTCTTGGCCAACTCGATCACATTGAGAATGGCTGGTGCGCTCATATCGCTTCGATAGCTCATCTCTCCCAAGGTATAGTATAATTCTACCTTATCAAAGCCATTTTTGTCTAGCTGTTTCCGAATTTTTTCCAGAACATCATGCGGTTCTAGGCCAGGAACCAAACGAACCTCTAGCTTAGCACTGGCTTCTGCTGGCAAAATCGTTTTAACCCCTTGCCCTTGATAACCTGACTGAATTCCTTCGATATTGAGGGCTGGCTCAAAAAAGAAACGTTTTAGAAAGGCTGCACGTTCCTCTTGTAAGAGAGGCAATTCCAAGCCATAAATGCGACTGATTTCCTCAGGATTGCGTTGGGCGTAGGTATCTACCAAGGCTAGTTCTCGTTCATTTGGCTCTTGAACATCCTCGTACAAGCCTTCTACCAAGATACGTCCATCTGCTGCACGTAGACTACTTAGAGCCTGGATAAGATACCATGGAGCTGACTCCACGACACCACCATAACTCGAGTGGATATCCACATCCGCACTTTTCACCTTAGCATCAAAGGTTACAATTCCCTTGTTTCCGCCAGAGATTTCCAGCTGTTCCAAGGCGTTCTTGGTTCCTTGTTCCCAGACTAGTAAATCCGCCCCACGAAGTTTGTCTGCATGTTTCTCTAAATACTTATCTAGATCCATGGAAGCAGACTCCTCTGCCCCTTCCATGATAAAGCTGATATTGACAGGTAGGTCATCGTGGTGCTGCATATACTTTCTCAAAGCACTCAAACGAGCTGTGATGTGGCCTTTGTCGTCGTCAACCCCACGCCCATACATAAAGTCATTTCGCACAGAAAGGGTAAAAGGATTCTCTGTCCACACCTGGTCGCCATCCGCTGGCACGGTGTCATAGTGATTATAGAAGATCAAGGTCTTGGCATCCGGACGCGAACTCTTGAAATGCGCCATGACAAAGGGAGCCGTATAGCTCTCATCAATCTCCACTTCAGCCCCTACACGCTTGAAAATCTCACCCAGATAGTTTGCGACCTCCTTGAGTCCAACCTGTTGGGCAAAGACTGATTTCTTGGAAATCAAGGTGCGCAAGACTTCAAAATAATGTTGGGCAACATGATCCTTCTCAAATTTTTCAATCTGCTCTTGTTCGCTAGGAAAAACCATTTTCTCTCTCTTTCTACTACGTACTTGCGTCCTCAAAACGACAACAAGTGCCTCTTTAAAATCAACTCTCTATACAAAAGCAAGAGGTGGAAACTCTCTCCCACCTCCCTGTGTCTTATTACCAAACTGGTTGGTCCAAACCGTCTGATGTTTCTTCGATAACTTTTTTCACTTCATCAGTGTGGTAAGCTGCGATAATTTTCTTGATAGCATCAGCCTTAGGTGATGATTCCCAATCTTTTTTCGCAACAATGATGTTGTACCATTGTTTTGAGTTTTCATCAGCTTGTTCTTTGAAGAGTGCTTTCTTGTAGTCCAATTTTGCTTCTGTAACGAAGGTATTGTTTACAACGGCAGCATCAACTGATGACAATGAACGAGCTGTTTGACTAGCGTCCAATTCAGTAATCTTCAAGTTCTTTGGATTTTCTGTGATGTTAGCAACTGTTGCAAGTGCAGTTCCAGAAACATCCAATTTGATCAAACCAGCTGATTGAAGCAAGTAAAGCGCACGGCTTTCGTTTGTTGCATCGTTTGGTACGGCGATTTCACCGTTATCTGGGATTTCTTCCACTTTAGTGTACTTGTTTTCTTCCCCATTTTTACCTGAGTAAAGGCGGATTGGTGAGATGTAGGTATCTGCAATCGCTACAAGGTCTTTCCCGTTTTCTTTGTTCCAGTTGTTCAAGAAGTTGTAGTGTTGGAAAGCATTCAAGTCTACTTCGCCATCAGCAGTTGCCTTATTTGGTTGAGAATAGTCTGTGAACTCTGTGAATTCCAATTTAATTCCATCTTTTCAACTAATTCTTGGATTTTATCCCAACGCGCTTCTTCAGAACCGCTACGGTTAACTGTTGCAATTTTGACAACTGTTTCGTTGTCTGCTTTCTTTTCTGAATTTCCGCAAGCTGCAAGAGTCAAACCTGCGACTGTAGCAAGAGCTGCTACACCGAGCCATTTTTTAATTTTCATGATTCTTTCTCCTTTAAAAATAATACCGTAATAGTATCTCATACTTTATTTGAATTAGCAAATTGTTATTAGATAGGCAGACATATAGTTTGAAACTATATACCTAAAAATTGAGAAATCATCCGCCTTTCTCAGACTGGATGATTTCATACGACTATTTAATATCAGCTTCTGCTGGGAGGTAAGTGTCCCCGAAGAACTGTTTAGACAATTTTTCAAGAGTTCCGTCTTTGTAGAGTTCTTGGATACGTTTGTCTACAAATGATTTCAACTCATCTTGACCTTTAGCAAGAAGTGGGTAAACGTAAGGTTGTTGGTCGCTTGGAAGTTCAATGACTTTCAAGTTGTCCAAACCTTGGTTCTTGATAACTGTTTCAACACCAATTTTATCGAAGATCTTGTAGTCAAACTGACCATCGCTCAAACGAGACATGATTTGTTGGAAATCAGCTTTGGTATAGTTAAGAACCGTTGGATTGTCAGCGTGTTGTTTGTTATAATCTTCTAGCTGTTTAGCTGATGTTGTCCCTTGAACGACTTCAGTAGACTTGCCTCCGATGTCATCAAGTGATTTGATGCTGTCGTCGTCTTTCTTCACAACGAGAACGTTAGGGTTTAGCAGTTGGAGCTGCATAAAGGTACTTTTCAGCACGTTCTTTGGTATAGCTGATATTGTTCACAGCCATTTGATAACGGTCGCTATCAAGACCTGCAAAGACACCTGACCACTCTGTCTTTTCAAACTTGACATCGTATTTGTCAGAGTCTTTAAAGATAGCACGGACTACTTCAATCTCATAACCAGTCAACTCGCCATTTTCTTCGTAGTTGAATGGTTTTGGTGAAGCATTGGTTGCAACGATAATTTCTTTCTTACCAGATGCTGCTTCACTAGTTGCAGTATCTTTCTTATCTCCACCTGAGCAAGCCTGCTAGTACACCTGCGGCAACAAGTCCTAGAGCAGCCAGAGATGAATATTTGACGATTTTTTTCATGTCATTTCCTCCAAAATAGAATACTTTACTATCTTAACAGAAAATATTTTTTTTCGCCATTATATGATATCTATCTCGGTGATAGGTTTTTTTTATGGCTGACTAAAAGACTAGACGCAAGACTGCAATCAAGACCACTCCAAAAAGAACCGTACCTACTAGATTGCGGTAGCGAAAGGCTACCCAAGCCGTTGGAAAGACTGCTAAAAAGTCCAGCCATTTAATCTGAGGAAGGCTCCCAACCTTGCCAGTCACTACGCTTGAAAGGATCAAGGCAAAGATAATGGAAACAGGCAAGAACTTCAAACCGCTCGACGATAGCTGGCAATCCCTTGTACTTAACCAAGATGAAGGGAATCATACGGGGAACCCAAGTCACTAGACCTGAAAAGATAACGGCTAACAAAAGATATTTACTGACCATCTAAGACCACCCCCATAGTACAACCTAGCAAGGTCGCAAACAGAACAGCTAGCGACTGAGACACTACTGTCAAGAGCAAAAAGAAAGACACCGCGACAACGGCTAGGATCCGCAGCAGATTCCGTACAGGAACCCGTCTTTGCATAATCTGAAATTGCGAAGTAAAAATCCCGATAAACATCCCAACAAGGGCAAAGTCTAAGCCAAAGACTTCAGGATTTGGAAGAAGGCCACCTAAAGCTGTCCCCGCCACTGTCCCAATAAACCAGGCTACATAACTATTGAGATTGTTCCCGTGCATCCACATAGGATGGACCTTGTCTGTATGGGCTAATTCTCCCATCAAAACTCCATAGGTCTCATCTGTCAGGAGACTGGACATGCCGATATTTTGCCAGAGACTAGTATGACGGAAATAGGTCGATGCATGCAAGCTCAGCAAAAAGAGTCGCAAGTTGATCAAAAAGACAGTCATAGCAATAGCTGCCACAGGCGCTTGTACCGCAATCAGTGCCAACATGGCAAACTGGGCGCTCCCAGCATAAACAAAGAGGCTCATCAAGCCCATCTCAACAGGTGTCACATAGGGCGCACCGATAATCCCACAAGCCAGACCAATGCTGACATAGCCAAGAGCAGTCGGCATGGCCGCCTGTGCACCTTCCCAAAATCCTTTTTCTTTCATTCTTCTCCTCATATTCTCTCCAATTGAGGCTGTTCATCATCACAGCCACAGCACGGACTATTATAACATATTCAAAGAAGAGAAAAAAGTTTCGGATTCGAAACCTATTGCCAGAAAAAGTGCTGAAGAGGAAGCATCATGGATACATGAGAAATTGATCCACTCGGATAGTATACTTATCGGTTTCTGTGTCTGTAGCATATTTATTTTCTGTTGGATAGACATCAACCCAGAGTTCCCACTGTTGTCCTTTTAACTTGACCTTATAGCGATAACCGTCATCATAGAGGCCTACTGTATCAGTTGTCATGGACTGGTAATCTGGGAGTTCTTCCAGTTCTTTTTTTACAGTCCGGGATAAATTATCAAGCAATGCTTGCTGCTCAGCTTTTGAGGTAACGAGAAAATAAGCCGCTACTGTTTCCAAACGATGCGATTTTGAAAATGTAAAGGTCGCTCGGCCTGGATAGCCTTTCAAAGTAATCTGCTCATAGTGATAGAAAAGGCGACCTGTTTTATAGAAATAAGGGTCTTCTGCACGCCAGGTATCGCGATAGGCCATTTCTGTTTCCTCCTCCACCTCGCTAGCATTTCCAAATACTTCTTCAAAAGATTTAGGAGACATACCTAACGAAAGGGATTCAAACAAGACCAGTTGTGTCTTTTTGATATTCTGGCAAGCTGATAAAAGCATGAGTAAAGCTCCAAGAGCAAGCAGACTACTGATTATTTTTGTAAATCTCATATTTCTACTATACAAAAAAAGGTTAGGATTTGTCCAAGATAAAAGAGTCAACAATTAACTGACTCTTTATTCTATTGTATAGAAGGAAAGGATTACGATGCATGCCTCCGATATTGACTAATCCCAACCCCATACTCCTTATCTTCAGGCTTTTCATGATATCCAAGTTCTGTCGAATAAACCTCGACCCAGAGATCCTCCGTTTGCCCTTGTAATTTGACTTTATATTGATAAGAATCTTGATCTAGTCCTACCATTTCAACTGTCATAGACTGATAGTCTGGTAAAGATTCAATTTCTGTTTTTATAGCCTGCGATAGTTTGTCAAGTAGTTCTTTCTGTTCCATTTTTGAAGCAACAGGAAAAGAAGCCCTCGCTTCTTCCAAGGTATGCCATTTTGAAAATGTAAAATCTGCGCGGATAGTATAGCCTTCCCATCTCATATTTTCGTAATAGTAGAAAAGGCGACCTGTTTTATAGAAATACGGGTCTTCTGCACGCCAAGTATCACGATAGGCCATTTCCTCCTCTTCCACGACTTTGTCAGCTGCGATAAATGTATTTTCAAAAGATTCTACAGACATATAAAACGAAAGCGATTTAAACATGACTAACTGCGTACTAGGAAATTCCAAATTTTTAAAATTTTGGTAAGATTTTATAAATAAGATTATCACTCCAAGAGCAAGCAAACCACTGATTATTTTTGTAAATTTCATATTTCTACTATACTAAAAAACTCTATGATTGACAAACTTTGATAGAGTCAGATTCCGTGGTTAGATTCTAAAATTACTTTTTCATTTAAGGTAACAAGGAATTGAACAAGGACTATTATTAGATATTGGAGATAAGAAAAAGACTGGAGCGCCAGCCTTATCATATGAACAAAAATTAAATCAAAGTTTCCTACTAAATGCTCTCACGAATATTCAAGAGCATGACAAATGCGGTTAGGAGTAATAGCAATAGAATAAAGCTGACCGCTAGGGTCCCAAAACTTGTAGCAATCGTTACGAAAACGATTGTGAATAGACTTGGTAAAACAACCGTAATCGCACCAATAGAGGATTGAACCGCTCCCATTGACTCCTCAGGTATTTGTTTAAAGACGAGTTCTTGCAATCTAGGAGAGAGTACCCCTGCGATGAAGGCATCCAAGGAGCTGAAAAGCAGAATCAAGCCAAAATGAACTGTGGCAAATCCTACTAGAAGGAGTAACTGGATGATGACCGAAGCGTATAGAGCTGTTTTTATAGAAATCGTATTTTTCAGATAGCCACTTACAAGGCTTCCGACAATAAGTGCTATCAATTCTAGTGTTGATAACAAAGCAAGTGATTGACCAGTTTGTAAATTCAAAAACGGTTGGATTCTTAAAAAAAGAGTCGAAATAGGAACAGTGACATTGATCACCGCTTGGCTGATAGAGACGATAAATAAAATGAAGATTACTCTATCCATATTCCAGATCAATTTTGATGATTGGAACAAATGCTGGCAAAACGATTTTATAGAAAGACCTTCTTGATAGCTAATTGTTTTTTCAACTTTCAAAAGATCATTTTTTATGAAGAGAATACCTACAAATGCTATCAGAAACGTCAGAGCGTTTAGCAAGGAAATAAACTGAATGGAAAGAATTCCCAGTAAAACCCCTCCTAGAATATTACTGATTGTCCGAACTAAACTAACTGTTGATTGTTTAAAGCCAATAGCTTCTGTCAGATGTTCTTTCCCAATGATTCTTATAAAAATAGGAGTTAGCATGGCTCCTGAAAAGTAACTCAATGTATCCGACAAGAGATTCATTAAACAAATAAAGAATACGAGCCATAAGGAAAAGGACTGCCCTGAAAGCGAAAGTGCCACTATAGAATAAAGTACAAATTTGACAAAACTAATAACCGTATACTTTAGAACACGATGATGTTGAAAGTCAGCCAAAACTCCCATAAAGATTTGCAGAACTTGAGGAACAGTCTCTGAAATCGTAATGAGTAAAATTGCCAAGGGGGCAAACGAAGCATCTGCCACATAATTCAAAAAAGCAAGATAAAAAATCGTATCCCCAACCGTTGAAATCCACTGGTTGATGGTTAATTGCCTAAAATCTCTATTTTGAATAAATACTTTCATCGCAACTCCTTTTTGAGTTCAAATGGGAAGTTCTCCCCAAGGATAGACCGATATTGCCGAGCACCTAAAATTACAGCAACGGTAAAATTTGACCAATGCCATTGTAGACTATGTGCAGTCCAATAGGCCAATAAATGGACTTTGTCACTCTAAATAAGACTGCAAATATGAGACCACCACCCATATATACGAAAAAGTCTGTCAAGACCCAACCATGATTACTAATATGCAAGACCCCGAATAAAACAGCCGAACCGAGCACATCCAGTCCCCATTTCTTTCCTTTTTCCAGAGCGGTCATCACCAATCCACGATAAATCATCTCTTCAAAAATGGGACCTGCAATCACAGGATAGAAAAAATACATCAAAAATGCTGTTGCTCCCGTAAAAGTAGGAACATCCAGTTGATAAGCAATTTCATTTTTGGTAGATGGTAAAAGATAAAATGTGACGAAATTCCAAATCACAAAAGCAAGAAGAGCTAAAAAGGAATAAAAAAGATAGGAACCTCTAAATTTTCGACTGTTAATTTTCTGCCATTTACCTGACCAAACCATAACAATAATAGCAAGCAGAACCACAAGAAAATTCAACAGCATATCCGACAAATAATAGGCAAAGTCAGATAGACCAGTAGCAAGGTCGCTATGTAAAAGCAAACGAATGAAGAACTGGTCAGCAATGACAAGTAGAACAGCTATAAAAAAGTAGTAGCGTGAGATTATCTTTTTCATTCTATTTTCTCCTATACTATGAAATAAGGATAGTATAACACGGAAATCACCACATTTTAGAAAATCGCATATTTGACATTTTTTCTTATAGAAATTTCATTTTTGCGATTGTGGACTACTCAATAATCTCTTTGAATTGCTGCAAACGCAATTCAAAAAGGGCGGTTAATTGGGGATTTTCTAATACTTGCAGAGATTGGATAAATTTTTCAATCTCTTTTTGATTGCTTCCCTTAGTTTGAAGGAAAATGCTCATCTTCTTTAAAAACTGCAATGATACTTTCTCAAAAACATCATATGGCCGGAGCATACTCTCCAACTCGGCTTCAAAGATTGGGATATAGGAAAAAAGTTTGCGCTCCATGAGCTCTGAGATGATATTAAGATAACCACTTTTCATATATAATTGATTGTGTACCAACTCTTTAAATTCCTTGGATTTTTCAAGTAAAGAGGTGGATAAAAAAATCAGATCTTGATTACTTAAGAAAGGCATGGTATTGCAAAAAAGATAAAGTTCAAACCAGGTCCAAGACTCGATAGCATAGAGGTAAGTAGTTAAAAACTCGCTATCCTCCTCTTCTAGCGGATAGTTCTTATTTAAGGAATGGATGGCATTTTTAATCACAATAGCATTCAAACGGCGATAGGTCTGCGCCATCTGTTCTTGCTCGACTTCCTCCAACAGTTGCTCTAAGCCAGCAATATCTTGATGGGCAAAGCGATCCACAACCCTTCTACCAATTCGCATATGTGGGGATTCTTGATAGTTGTTGAGCTTGTGTCCAAATTCATCGAAGGTCACATTTATCCCTTGGATCGCTAGGATCAGCTTATCCGCAGACAGCATAGACTGCCCTAGTTCAAACTTGGATAGCTGGGATGCTGTCAGTCCATCACAAGCCACATCTGACTGCTTGAGCTTTCTCGCCAGGCGCAATTCCTTGTAAAATTCTCCCAATTCCATTTTTCAATCATAGCCAAACTCCCTTTACTATTCTATTCGTAAAAACTTTTCCTTTTTTAGCATATTATAAAATATTTTAGCAAAAAAGCCAGCTTCAAGCTGACTCTTTATTCCATGGTATCAAAGGCGAGACTTGGTTTGGCATTGAGGTCCAAGTCTGCAAAGTTTTCTTTGTTCCACTCGCTGACACTGGCATAGGCAATCATACCTGCATTGTCTCCACAGAGACGCAAGGGTGGAATGATGACCTTGACATCTGTGATTTCGTCTGCCAATCGTTCTCTGAGACCTTTATTGGCTGCCACGCCACCGGCTACGACTAGGGTTTTAACAGGGTATTTTTCTATGGCTTTCTTGGTTTTGGCCATAAGAATATCCATGACTGCTGCTTGGAAAGACGCTGACAGGTCTTCCTTGGACAAGCTTTCTCCCTTTTGCTCGGCATTGTGGTGAAGATTGATAAAGGCAGACTTCAAACCTGAGAATGAGAACTCCAGATTGTCTTCCTTAATCATAGCACGAGGAAAGTCATAAATATCCTGCCCCTGATGAGCTAGCTCATCAATCTCGCGACCTGCAGGATAGGTCAAGCCCATGACACGGCCAACCTTATCATAGGCCTCACCAACCGCATCGTCTCGTGTCTCCCCAACAATCTTATAATCACCAGCCTCGGAAACATAGACCAACTCCGTGTGCCCACCACTGACCAAGAGGGCTAGCAAGGGAAACTCCAAAGGCTCGACGCTCTGAGCTGCCATGAGATGGCCCGCCATGTGGTTAACGGGAATCAGCGGAAGTCCATGTGCCCAAGCAAAGGCCTTAGCAACTGATAAACCAACTAGTAAGGCTCCAACCAAGCCCGGTCCATAGGTAACTGCAACAGCTGTCACGTCCGCTTCGGTAATCCCTGCTTCTGCTAGCGCCTCTTCGATGCAGGCTGTAATAACCTCGACATGGTGACGACTAGCAACTTCTGGCACTACGCCCCCAAAACGTTTGTGGCTCTCAATTTGACTAGCAATGACATTGGACAAGAGCTGGTCGTCGTTCTTTAAGACGGCGACACTGGTCTCGTCACAGGATGTCTCAAATGCTAAAATATATCTATCCTTCATTTACTTCTCTCTTCATGATAATGGCGTCCTCGACTGGGTCATGGTAGTAAGCCTTTCGCTCAGCGATGACCGCCATCTTTCTTTCTTGTAAAATGCTTGCGCTCGGTGATTAGATTTTCTGACTTCTAGGAAAATCTCTTTATCTGTCGGCAGTGTCGCAAACAAGGCTGACGCAATTCCCTGACCCTGATAGTCTTTCTTGACAGCGATTTGTAGGACTTCTGCTTCAAAGAGATTCTCCTGAACAGCTAGAAATCCAATCACTTCTACCCCATCATAAGCCAGAACATACCAAGTCTGATCTTGGAACAGGTCTGCTTGGATTTGTTCCAGCGTCCACGGGCTGACTAGGTAAACAGCTGCCATAACAGCATAGATAGCTTGAGCCAAGTCAGGTCGCTGTTGGATTCGTTTGATCTCTATCATAGGCGTTTAATGTAGGACTCGCCAGACTCGGTATGGTTCTTGAGCCAGTTTTCCTCGGCTTCGACACGCTTGAGGTAATTTGGCACAAAGTCGTGCAAGGAGGCTGCTTCCTGGTCCCAGGCCCAAAGAGCTAGATTAGCTGCATTTGGCAAGGTTTCTTGGTGGTTAGCTTGTGGTAGATGCTCTTGGATTTGTTCCACAAAGGCTCCAACTTCTCCGACAAAGGTTACCTGTTCAGCCTCCTTGACCTGCTCTAGCACTTCCGCAAAGGACAGGTGTGCTTCTGGAAAGACTGGCTTGGCATTTTCATAAAAGCCTGCATAGACATTGTTACGACGCGCATCCATGATAGGAACCACCAAGCCTTCTTTTTGGCGTGGCACCAGAGCCAATAGACTAGACATCCCAACTAACTCAATGTTCAGAGTATGAGCCAAGGTCTTGGCAGTTGCTACCGCAATTCGTAAACCTGTGTAGCTACCTGGTCCCTCTGCCACCACGATGCGATCCAAGTCCTTGGGCGTCAGGTCCAAACTCGACATCAAAAAATCGATGGCAGGCATGAGGGTAATACTGTGATTTTTCTTGATATTGATCATAGTCTCGGCAAGAACTTGCTTGTCCTCTAAAATGGCTAGAGAAAGAGCCTTGCTAGACGTATCAAAAGCTAATACTTTCATAACACATTCCTATCTTTTTGTCTGTTTACTATTATACTACAAAAGCCAGCGCATGGGAATTTTCTTTGTTTCCAAACAAAAAAGACCTGCCACTTAGACAAAGAGGAAGGCAAAAAATAAAAAAAGTTCTAGCTTTTTCCTATTTTTTTCGAATATATAAGTGAACAAGGAAATTGAAAGGATCTTCGTAAGAAATCTGGATAAGTCATGCTAGATAAAAGGCACATTTTTAGAAGGATGAATGTTATTCTCTTCATCTCTTACAGTTTGCTCATCATTTTCAATGATTTAAACATAATCGTTACACCCTTACCAGTTGATTCATCTGTTTGCATTGTTTTCTTTTTATGTTTTAACTTGATTTTTGCTGAGAAAAAAGAGGGAATTAAAGACAGCAAATTCTTTGACTCTTTTAACCATCAATGTTAAAATATAATTGAACACTGGTAGGAAAATCAGGTTGAGTCGTTGACTCTTCGGGTTGCAGTGCTATCCCTGAAACTTTGGTTTCTAAAGAACTGAAATTGCGATTGAACAATTCGCCCCCATTGTTTGACTGCTCTTGACTTCGGTCAGGAGCTTTTTGATGCTTTTAAAGTTGATTCCCTCAGTAAGTTATAGTAAAGTATAAATATCGAGAGGATAACGTAGGGCGACTGGTAACAGAGCGTTCAGTTGGTTATCTTCGTTAAAAGTGTAGATGATTTTTTGATTGGCAAATCTATCTAAATATTGTTGTGCTGACCGTTGCAAAGCATCCGCATACTTATTTAAAGTCCTTATGTTCGCATCTTCAGGGTATTTGTAGCCACCACGCAACCGATAACTTGACTTTACTGACTTGTCAATGTTAAAATATAATTGAACATTGGTAGGAAAATCAGGTTGAGCCTTTGGCTCTTCAGGCTGTGGTGCTGTCCTTGAGGGTTCGCCTTCTAAATAACCGGAATTGCGATTGATTAGTTCGCCCCCAGTGTTATTAGTAGGCTCTTGACTTTGGTCAGGGGCTTTTCTTTGCCTGTTTAGTAAGCACTCCACTCCATGCTATGTCTACATCGTTATACTTATAGATTGACTTCTTAGCTGAGTAGATGATAAAATAGGGTAAGGTTGAGATTTGGTCTGACTTGGTGACAAGTCTTTCAAAGGTTGCGATGCATTCGCTTCAGGTAGAGGTGCTGCCCCTTGAGCTTGCTCAGAAAGATCCCTTAATTTTGTCTCAGCCTTTTTATTTGCTCTTGAGATTTCTCAAGAGTTTTTCTTTTTTCAAAGATATCATTCTGTCCCAACCATCCACTCCAACGATTAATGAAACTAGAACTGTATTCTTCCTTAAATCTACTATCTCCATAGATTCCCCCTTTAATTATAACACCTAAGCGCTCTCCGAACAAATCCTACCTGTCTTTTTACTCCTTCTTACCCTCCCTACTTTCTCATTTTCCGTCTTTTACTAATTTTTCATTTTGTGGTATAATTGAAATAATTGTAACGAATCAAGGTCAATCTAGACACAAAATGGAACGAAATCAAGCAATATCTACTAAAAGTTTGGAATAAGCTGACCTGTAAATAGAAAGGAACTATATGATTTACAAAGTTTTTTATCAAGAAACAAAAGAACGTAGCCCACGTCGTGAAACAACACGCTCACTTTACCTAGACATCGATGCCAACTCAGAACTTGAGGGCCGTATCGCTGCTCGCCAACTTGTCGAAGAAAACCGCCCAGAGTACAACATCGAATTTATTGAACTCTTGTCTGACAAATTGCTAGATTACGAAAAAGAAACTGGCGCTTTCGAGATTACGGAGTTCTAATATGGCCTACACTCTTAAACCTGAAGAAGTCGGCGTTTTTGCCATCGGTGGTCTGGGAGAAATCGGGAAAAACACTTACGGAATTGAATACCAAGATGAGATTATCATCGTCGATGCTGGGATTAAATTCCCAGAAGATGACTTGCTGGGTATCGACTATGTCATTCCTGATTACTCTTACATCGTGGACAATATCGACCGCGTCAAGGCTGTCTTGATCACACACGGACACGAGGACCACATTGGTGGGATTCCTTTCCTGCTCAAGCAAGCAAATGTCCCTATCTACGCTGGTCCACTTGCCCTGGCTTTGATCCGTGGAAAACTTGAAGAACACGGCCTCTTGCGCAACGCCAAACTTTACGAAATCAACCACAACACTGAGTTGACCTTTAAAAATCTCAAGGCAACTTTCTTTAGAACCACTCACTCCATTCCAGAGCCTTTGGGGATTGTCATTCATACTCCTCAAGGAAAAATCGTCTGTACGGGTGACTTCAAGTTCGACTTTACACCAGTTGGAGAACCTGCAGACTTGCACCGAATGGCAGCCCTTGGTGAAGAGGGTGTGCTCTGCCTCCTCTCTGACTCGACAAATGCAGAAGTGCCAACCTTTACCAACTCTGAAAAAGTCGTTGGTCAGTCCATCATGAAGATTATCCAAGGCATTGAAGGACGCATCATCTTTGCATCCTTTGCCTCAAATATCTTCCGTCTCCAGCAGGCAACGGATGCCGCTGTTAAGACTGGACGCAAGATTGCTGTCTTTGGTCGTTCTATGGAAAAGGCCATTGTCAACGGTATCGAGCTTGGCTACATCAAAGCTCCTAAGGGAACCTTTATCGAGCCAAATGAAATCAAAGACTATCCTGCAGGCGAGGTTCTTATCCTCTGTACAGGTAGTCAGGGCGAGCCAATGGCAGCCCTCTCTCGTATCGCTAATGGAACTCATCGTCAGGTGCAACTCCAACCTGGCGATACCGTTATCTTCTCTTCAAGTCCTATCCCTGGAAATACGACTAGCGTCAACAAGCTGATTAACATCATTTCAGAAGCTGGTGTTGAAGTTATCCACGGCAAAATCAACAATATCCACACCTCTGGACACGGTGGTCAGCAAGAGCAAAAACTCATGCTCCGCTTGATCAAGCCCAAATACTTCATGCCTGTTCATGGTGAATACCGTATGCAGAAAGTCCATGCTGGACTAGCGGTGGATACGGGTGTCGAGAAGGACAATATCTTTATCATGAGTAATGGTGATGTGCTTGCTCTTACTGCTAACTCAGCCCGTATCGCAGGTCACTTCAATGCCCAAGACATCTATGTTGATGGAAATCGTATCGGTGAAATCGGCGCTGCTGTCCTCAAAGACCGTCGTGATCTATCTGAAGATGGTGTCGTTCTAGCAGTCGCAACTGTTGACTTCAAGTCTAAATGATCTTGTCTGGTCCTGACATCCTTAGCCGAGGCTTTGTCTACATGAGAGAATCTGGGGACTTGATTCGCCAAAGTCAGCGCATCCTCTTCAATGCTATTCGTATCGCACTGAAGAACAAAGATGCTAGCGTGCAATCTGTCAATGGTGCCATCGTCAACGCTATTCGTCCTTTCCTCTATGAAAATACAGAACGTGAACCGATTATCATCCCGATGATCCTCACGCCAGACGAAGAATAATACTCTTTGTTTTTCATTGAATACAAGTCAAAAAACAGCCCCATCTTCGGAGCTGTTTTTCTCTATGCTTTCTTTTCTTGATTTTTAGAAATACTACGATTTTTCCCCTCAAGATAGACCATCAAAATAGAAATATCTGCTGGGTTTACTCCCGAAATACGGCTGGCTTGGCCGATAGTTTCTGGATTGATGAGTTTGAACTTCTGACGGGCTTCGGTTGCGATAGAATCAATGTCATCCCAATCAATATTGGCTGGAATGCGTTTTTCTTCCATCCGTTTCATCTTGGCAACCTGATCCATAGCTTTGGAAATATAACCCTCGTATTTGATTTCTGTTTCAATCAATTCGATAATCTTGTCATCCAAGTCCTCTGCTGCAGGTCCGATGAAAGCCACCACATCCTGGTAAGAAACTTCTGGACGGCGAAGGAATTCCTTGGCTGTCACCGCATCTGTCAACGGTTTGAAGCCCATCTCCTCAACCTTAGCATTGGTTTCCTTGACTGGCTTGAGTTTGATACTGTCTAGGCGCTTCATCTCATTGTCAAATTGATTTTTCTTGATTTCAAAACGAGCCCAGCGTTCATCATCCACAAGCCCAATCTCGCGTCCCATCTCTGTCAAACGCATATCGGCATTGTCATGGCGGAGAATGAGACGATATTCTGCACGACTGGTCAAGAGACGGTAGGGTTCAATGGTTCCCTTGGTCACCAAGTCATCAATCATGACCCCAATATAACCGTCGCTGCGCTTCAAAATCAACTCAGGCTTGCCTTGGATTTTCAGAGCCGCATTGATACCAGCGATAATCCCTTGGCCAGCAGCTTCTTCGTAACCTGACGTTCCATTTGTCTGACCAGCTGTGAAAAGTCCTGAGATTTTCTTGGTTTCCAGAGTAGCACGCAACTGGTGTGGCAAGACCATGTCGTACTCAATGGCATAACCAGTTCGCATCATCTCTGCATTTTCCAAACCTTTGATGGAATGAACCAGCTCACGTTGGACATCCTCAGGCAGACTGGTTGAAAGACCCTGGACATAGACTTCCTCTGTATTGCGCCCTTCTGGCTCTAGAAAGAGTTGGTGGCGTTCCTTGTCCGCAAAGCGCACAATCTTGTCCTCAATCGACGGACAGTAACGAGGACCTACACCCTTGACTACACCCGTAAACATAGGCGCACGGTGGAGGTTGTTTTGGATAATCTCATGACTGGTACCATTGGTGTAGGTCAACCAGCATGGCACTTGATCCTTAACATAGTCCTCATCACGTGAAGTATAAGAGAAGTGATTTGGCGCTTCGTCTCCTGGCTGAATCTCTGTCACATCGTAGTTGATAGAAGAAGCCTTAACACGTGGAGGTGTCCCCGTCTTGAAACGACCGATTTCGAGTCCTAATTCCTTGAGATTATCAGCTAGGTTAATCGAAGCCAGACTGTGGTTAGGACCTGACGAATACTTGAGGTCTCCGATGATAATTTCCCCACGGAGTGCAGTCCCTGTCGTCACGATAACAGCCTTGGCAGCATACTCTTGATGGGTCGCTGTACGCACACCGACAACCTTGCCATCTTCCACCAAAATCTCATCAATCATGGTTTGACGAAGGGTGAGATTTTCTTGATTTTCAACAGTCTTGCGCATCTCCTTAGAGTAAAGCTCCTTGTCAGCTTGCGCACGAAGGGCACGGACAGCTGGACCTTTCCCAGTATTGAGCATCTTCATCTGGATGTAAGTCTTGTCAATGGTTTTGGCCATCTCGCCACCGAGGGCATCGACTTCACGCACGACAATCCCCTTGGCAGAACCACCGATTGAAGGGTTACAAGGCATGAAAGCAAGCATTTCGATGTTGATGGTTGCAAGCAAAACCTTACAGCCCATACGGCTGGCTGCTAGAGATGCTTCTACCCCCGCGTGCCCCGCACCGATTACAATAATATCGTATTCTTCCGTAAAATTATAAGTCATTTCTTAACCTTTCAAAAATTTCTCGCAAATAAGGAACTAACTTCTCCTCCTCTAGAGCTTGATCCATAGTAACCCATTTAAAGTGTGTATGCTCTTCAGGATCTAATCTGATAATTGGCTTCTCCCCAACCCACTCTGCTTTATAAACTAAGCGAGTAAAAACTGTATCCTTAGAGGTATCCAGTTGACTATCTTCGTGAAGAAGTTTGAGCGAACTGCTATCTAGCCTAACTCCCGCTTCTTCAATGCATTCTCTAAGAGCACCATCTCGCGGAAGTTCACCCTTTTCAACCCCGCCACCAGGAATATCCCAGTAAGTTGGATAAACGTTGGGTTCTCCTCTTTTTAATTTCCGAACGCTGAATGAGTAAATAATCACCACCACTATGAACAAGTACATGGGCAATAAGCTTAACCATCATTTTCTCTCCTATTCCTCAAGATGAATGTGTCTTAGTTGGCCGTCCCAATCCGGCAGGGCTGTTTTTAAAAAGGCTGGAACTAGCTGGATATTCTGGAGTTCATCCAAGTCAATCCACTCACAAGGCTGCATTTTTTCGTCTTCCTGCATGGTCAATGGGGCATCTTCAAGCAAATTCACCAGGTAATGAAACTCAATGTTGTGATAGGAAACACCGTCTTGTTCAAAACGATTTTCAACCACAAAAGCTAGCTGTCCAGCTTGAGCTTTGACACCTAGTTCTTCCCTCACTTCACGGACTACCGCGTCTTCCGTGCTTTCATTGACTTGAATCGCACCGCCGATAGTGTAATATTTACCCTTGTCTTTAGTAACTAGGAGCTTGCCATTTTGGAGAATCAAGGCTGGCCGCCCGAACACCAAAGACCGTGCCTCCCACTGTTGTCCGAAAGTCTGGTTGAGTCATTTTTATCCTTTCCCTTAAACGACACAAAAACAGTCAAAACTCCAAAGAAGTGCAGGACAAAAAGCCTGCAACATCCATGAGCTTTGACCATCATTTCTATTGCTTTTATTATTGTAGCAAATTGAGAAAATTTGTCAATCTAAATGTACTGACAAACTTGTCCATTGCGGTAGGCATTGTCAATCAAACCACCACCGAGACACTCTTCGCCATCGTAAAAGACAACTGCCTGTCCTGGTGTAATCGCACGTTGTGGTTCCGCAAAGATGACCTCTGCCTTGTCTCCTTTGACATGTACAGTCACCTTAGAATCCGGCTGACGGTAGCGGAATTTAGCCGTACATTCTAGTGTAAATTCCTCTGGCATGTTACGAGTAAAGTGGACTTGACTGGCTTCTAGGCTTGTTGACATAAGCGAGTCATGGTAGAATCCTTGGCCGACATAGAGGATATTCTTGCTTAGGTCTTTTCCGACAACGAACCACGGTGCATTGTCACCCCCGTGTTGGCCTCCAATACCGAGACCGCCACGCTGACCAATCGTATAATACATGAGGCCTGCATGCTCACCCATATCGCGACCATCCACAGTCATCATGCGACCTGGCTGAGCTGGCAGATAGTTGCTGAGAAAGTTTTTAAAGTTCTTTTCTCCGATAAAGCAAATCCCTGTCGAGTCTTTCTTCTTAGCAGTCGCAAGTCCTGCTTCTTCTGCGAGTCTGCGAACTTCAGGCTTTTCCAAATGTCCCAAGGGGAACATGGTTTTTTGGAGTTGTTCTTGCGACAGTTGGCTGAGGAAATAGGTCTGGTCCTTGCCATTGTCCACGCCACGAAGCATGTGAACGATACCATCCTCATCACGCGCCACTCGAGCATAATGCCCAGTCGCTACATAGTCTGCACCCAAGGTCATAGCATAGTCCAGAAAGGCCTTGAACTTGATTTCCTTGTTGCACATAACGTCTGGATTTGGCGTGCGTCCTGCACGGTATTCCGCTAGGAAATACTCAAAGACGCGGTCCCAGTACTCTTTTTCAAAATTGACAGAGTAGTAAGGAATGCCGATCTGGTCTGCCACCGCAGCCACATCCTTGTAATCTTCGGTCGCCGTACAGACGCCGTTTTCATCTGTGTCATCCCAGTTCTTCATGAAGATACCGATCACATCGTAGCCCTGCTCCTTGAGCAAGAGAGCCGTCACCGACGAATCAACACCACCACTCATCCCCACGACAACACGTGTTTTAGAGTTATCACTCATGGTAAGTCTCCCATCTATTCGTTTATTCATACCCTTCAAAATTCTATTCATTATAACTTTCAATAGAATTTCTTTGAGTATCGTCTTTTCGTTTGCTTTTAGGAGTAAAATGGTCTGGGAGACCATTTTAGCCTATCATCTTAAAATGAAAATATGATAGGCAACGAGTCGCAGGCATAACTTGAGTTCGCTCAATCAGTCCGGGAGACTGATTGAGGTTATAAATCAGACAAGCTCAGCTTGCATCTCATTTCGAGTTAACGACGTAATAAAAGATAAACGAAATGACTAATTCACGATTGAAGGTCGTGTGTGCTTAACGATTGAAAGTCGCTTGAGCAGTATTCATTATAACACGCTTGGTTGGAGAAGACAAGAAAGAGGCTGATAAATCATCTCAACCTCTCTTTCTTACTTTACAAACGAATCAATTTTCCCCTTTAAGTTCTTTCTTCGCTTGTTCTATCTGGTATTTCACTTGCTCAAAGCCAGTTCCTCCTAAGGAATTCCGTCTCTGAACAGCAGTTTCTGGGCGCAAGTAGATATAAATATCCTCTTCAATCAAGGGATGGTAGACTTGCAACTCCTCCAAATCCCAATCTTGGATGTTTTTACCATGCTTGATAGAGTCTAGAACCAATTTCCCTACAATTTCATGCGCTTCTCTAAAGGGAAGACCTTTTTCAGCCAAATAATCTGCCAGTTCAGTCGCATTCGAAAAATCATTCTCTGTGGATTGTTGCATTTTGGCCTTATTAACCTGCATGCTCGATAGCATACCTGCCAACACATCCAGAGAATTCAAAATCGTGTCTACTGTATCAAACATGCCTTCCTTGTCCTCTTGCAAATCCTTATTATAGGCCAGAGGCAAAGACTTCATGACGGTCAATAGTCCAAGTAAGTGCCCGTAAACCCGTCCTGTCTTTCCTCGAATCAATTCGGCCATATCAGGATTTTTCTTCTGAGGCATGATAGATGAACCCGTTGAGAAGCTATCAGACAAGCTAATGTACTGATACTCAAAACTGCACCAATTGATGATTTCCTCACAAAAACGACTCATATGCATCATCAAAATGCTGGCATTTGACAGAAATTCCAAGATAAAATCACGGTCACTCACGGCGTCCAAGGAATTGGTATAGGGTTGTTGGAAGCCCAATAAATCACTCGATAATTGACGATTGATTGGAAAAGTTGTCCCCGCCAAGGCAGCTGCACCCAGGGGAGATAGGTCCGTATGTTTCAAGTTAAATGCAAAGCGTTCGCTGTCCCTTTGGAACATATTGTAATAAGCCATGAGATGGTGGGCAAAACTAATCGGTTGGGCGTGCTGCAAATGGGTATAGCCTGGCATGATGGTTTCCACATGTTTTTCAGCCAAATCCAGCAAAACACTATTCAGATTCGCCAACTTATCCAAGACATGGCCAAGTTGCTCCTTTAGATATAAGTGCATATCCGTTGCGACTTGGTCATTCCGAGAACGAGCCGTGTGCAGTTTCCCAGCCAGAGGACCGATTTCTCTGTCAGCAACACTTCCATATTCATATGAATATCTTCATTTGCAATATCAAAATGAAGCTCTCCTGCCTCTAAATCTCGCAACAAAGCTTGCAGACCATCTTGGATCTGCTCTGCCTCTTCCAAACTTAAAATACCAGTCTGTCCTAGCATTTGAACATGAGCTAGGGAACCCATCAAATCAAATTTTGCCAGCTGGTGGTCAAAGGAAATACTCGCACCGAACTGTTCTACCCACTCTTCCACAGTGCCTTCAAATCGACCGCCCCATAATTTTGTATTTTTCGACATATCCTGTCGTCCCTTTCTATCGCGTCACTACTCAACATTTTTCTGAACTTCTGAATGAACCTTAGTCGGAAGCCCCCAAAGCTTGATAAATCCAACAGCCGCATCTTGGTCAAAAGTATCCGCACTGGTATAAGTCGCCAAATTTTCATCATAAAGAGAATTTGGAGATTTCCGAGCCACTACCTGGGCGTTTCCCTTGTAAAGTTTAACTTTTGCAGTTCCATTGACAACTTTCTGTGTCTCCTTGATATAGGCAATCAAAGCCTGAGTTGCTGGGCTAAACCACAAGGCATTATAGATGAGATTGGACAACTCATTTTCGATAATGGGTTTGAAATGAGCCACTTCTCTCACGAGAGTCAAGTCCTCAATCTCCTTATGAGCTGCCAATAAAGTCACAGCGCCTGGGCACTCATAAATCTCTCTTGACTTAATACCGACTAGGCGATTTTCCACATGGTCAATACGACCAACACCGTGTTTGCCTGCAATTTCATTGAGCTTTTGAATCAAAGCCGCCACTTTCATCTTTTCTCCATTGAGGGAAATGGGCACCCCACAGCTAAACTCAATGTCAATAAATTCTGGACTGTCTGGTGCCTCTTCTGGCGAAGATGTGATTCCAAATGCTTCTTCTGGCGCTTGGTTCCAAGGGTTTTCCAAGACACCACATTCATTTGCACGACCCCAAAGATTTTGATCGACAGAGTAAGGATTGTCAAGGTCAGCAGGAACTGGGACGCCATTTTCTTTGGCATATTGGATTTCTTCTTCACGAGACCATTTCCACTCACGAACAGGCGCAACTACCTTTAGATTGGGATCCAAAACTGCAATAGAGACTTCAAACCGAACTTGGTCGTTTCCCTTACCTGTACAACCATGGGCAATTGTGGTTGCCCCCGTCTGATGAGCTATTTCAACGAGTTTTTTTGAAATAAGAGGGCGACTCAGAGCAGATACCAAGGGGTACTTTTGTTCGTAGTAGGCATGAGCCTGAAGGGCCACTAAAACATAGTCATTAGCAAATTCTTCCTTAACATCAATGACATAAGACTCAATAGCCCCAACCTTGAGAGCTTTATCGTGGATGAACTCCAAATCTTTTCCTTCACCCACATCCATACAAACAGCGATCACATCATAGTCTTTTTTTAACCATGTAATAGCAACTGAAGTATCCAATCCACCTGAATAGGCTAAAATGACTTTTTCCTTACTCATTTCTCTTCCTTCTTTCTATTTTTCGATAGAGGCTTTAAAAGCATCGTCAATCAATTTGTCCAACTCCCCAGAATCCTTCAACTTCTGGATGGTTTATCAACCGCATCTTTTAATTCTTTACTATCTTTTTTCATCGCAACAGCGTAGGAATCTTCTTTGTCATTGTCAAAATCAAACTCAGCGATGGCTAGGTCTGGATTATTCTCTACAAATCCTTTCGCCACTGGTTCCTCAAAGATAACCGCATCCAGTTGCCCTGATTTCAAATCTGTTATCAAATTTCCATTTTTAGGAAGTGAAACGAGAGAAGAATCCTGCAAGGTTTCTTTGGCCAGAGTTTCCTGGATAGAACCTTTCTGCGCTCCAACCTTTTTCTGGGCCAAATCCTTGACTGATTGGTAATTCGTTAATTCAGATTTTCTTACGATAACCTTATTTTTCGAAGTATAGTAGGGAATTGAAAAATCATAAACTTGACTTCTCTCCTCCGTTTTAGAAACACCTGATATGGCAAGATCGGCCTTACCTGAATCAAGACTAGCCAGTACATTGTCAAAACTCATTGGAGAGAACTCCACTTCTACACCTAGTTCCTTTGCGATGGCTTTGGCTAGCTCAACATCTGAACCTACAATCTGATTTTTCCCATCGACCAATTTCTGGTATTCAAATGGAGCAAACTCTGGATTTAGGGCCACCACCAATTTTCCTTTAGCCTTAATGGCTTCAACACCTTGGGATTGAGCGTTACTACAAGCAAATAATAAGGGAAACATAAGCAAACCAAACATCGTCATCAACACCTTCTTCACTTTATTCATAGAAGAGCCTCCTTTTATTTTTATACTTTATTGTTGTATAAATAATACTCCTCTCATTTTCGTTTGTCAAGAAAAAACTGTATTTTATTTCATTAAAATCAAGAAAAAGCTTATTATATGATATATTTTTACACATAATAAGCTTATTTATACTATTTGAGTTTTAAAACAATTTGAAGAATTTCGTTGGAATTATACAAATAGAGCATTACTGAGAAGATTGTTACGCTTTTTGTTATAGAGAAACAAAAAAGAGCCCTAAAGGACTCTTTTATTCTTAATACCAACCGTTGTTAAGCCAGAAGTTCTTGGCAGCTGTCCATGAACCGTAACGTCCTGCAACGTAGGCATCTGCTACACGTTCTTGGTTTTCAGCTGAGTAGTCACCGTTCAAGTATGAATCTGTCAATTGGTAACGTCCGATGTAACGTCCGTTTGTAGCAGTGTAGCTACCGCCTGATTCTTTTTGAGCGATCCATTCTTTGGCTTCTGCTTCAGAACCACTTACAGTAGAAGCTGCTGCAGTGTTGCTTTCTGCTGCTGGAGTTGCAGGTGCAGCTGGCGCTTCATAGGTTGTTGTTTCAGTTACTTCTTCTGCAGTTTCTTCCGCAGCTGCTGGTGCTTCATAAGTTGTTGCTGAAGCTGCAGCGGTTGCAGTTGCTGTCGATGGAGCTGTTCCTTCGATAACCAAAACTTGGTCAACATAGATAAGGTGAATATCTTTGATGTTGTTTTTTGCTGCCAATTTTTCAACAGTTGTGTTGTACTTCTCAGCGATTTCTGAAAGAGTATCACCTGATTTAACTGTGTAAGTTACAGTTTCTTGGGCAGATGCAAGTGATGGAGCAAAGAAAGCAAGCAAAGTTGCTACTCCTGCGATAGTTGTTTTAATTTTTTTAGTTGTTAATGACATATCTAAAAATTCTCCTTCCATTGGATATATCTATGATACCTTTTAAATGTTACCGTTGTTTAACGGTTTTATGTAGAAATATTACAAAAATGTTTTATATTTACCGTTTTAAGGAGGTTTTTGTCACAAAAGACCTTATTTTATACTATCTTTAATCATTTTAAGCTTTTGATAAGGGAAATAAGCGCGGAGGTCCATTCTTTGATATAATAGATATAAGAATCTTTGTAAGGGGAAACAGATGCACTCACTTCGTTTTCAATCTGTCTTTGACATTATCGGACCTGTCATGATTGGCCCATCAAGTAGCCACACAGCTGGAGCTGTTCGCATCGGGAAAATCGTCTCTTCCATCTTTGACGATACGCCGACAGAAGTCGAATTCCAATTATTTAATTCATTTGCCAAAACCTACCGTGGTCATGGAACCGACCTTGCTCTCGTCGCTGGTATATTAGGTATGGATACGGACGATCCCGATATTCCAAATAGCCTTGAGATTGCCCATAAACGTGGTATCAAGATTGTCTGGACCATTCAGAAAGATAGCAACGCTCCTCATCCTAACACCACTAAAATTACTGTGAAGAATGAACACAAATCCATCAGTGTGACAGGAATTTCCATCGGTGGAGGAAATATCCAAGTTACGGAGCTTAACGGCTTTGCTGTCTCTCTCAACATGAACACACCAACCATTATCATCGTGCATCAAGATGTTCCAGGTATGATTGCCCATGTTACTGAAGCCCTCTCTCGTTTCGATATCAACATCGCTCAGATGAATGTGACTCGAGAAAGCTGGAGAAAAAGCCATTATGATTATCGAAGTCGATAGTCGAAGTTGCGAAGAGGCGATTGAAGAAATCCGAAAAATCCCTCATCTCCACAATGTCAATTTCTTTAAGTAGGAGGAAACATGTTTTATTCTATCAAAGAATTGGTCGAGCAGGCGGATCTAGACTTCCAAGGAAATGTCGCAGAACTCATGATTGCGACAGAATATCAACTAACCGGTCGGGAACGGCCAGAAGTTCTCCTCCTCATGGAACGCAATCTAGAAGTCATGAAAGCCTCTGTCGAGCTCGGTCTCAGTAAAAATAAATCCCGTAGTGGCCTAACGGGTGGAGACGCGGCCAAACTAGACCGCCATCTCAAAAGTGGCAAGGCCTTGTCGGACTTTACCATCCTATCAGCAGCCCGTAATGCCATCGCGGTCAATGAACACAATGCGAAGATGGGCTTGGTCTGTGCCACTCCAACCGCAGGAAGTGCTGGCTGTCTGCCAGCCGTTCTCACTCTCTGCTATCCAAAAAAACTTGACCTCAGCCACGAAGAACAGTTAGATTTCCTCTTTGTCGCTGGTGCCTTTGGATTGGTTATCGCAAACAATGCCTCTATCTCGGGTGCTGAAGGTGGCTGTCAGGCCGAAGTCGGCTCTGCCTCCGCCATGAGTGCCGCAGCCTTGACTTTTGGTCGCAGGTGGAACGCCCTATCAGGCTAGCCAAGCCATCGCCTTTGTCATTAAAAATATGCTAGGTCTCATCTGTGACCCTGTTGCTGGTTTGGTTGAAGTTCCCTGTGTCAAACGAAATGCCATGGGAGCTAGCTTTGCCTTTATCGCGGCTGATATGGCCTTGGCAGGTATCGAATCTAAGATCCCTGTCGATGAAGTTATCGATGCCATGTACCAAGTCGGATCAAGTCTTCCAACTGCCTTTCGTGAAACGGCCGAGGGTGGACTCGCCGCCACACCTACTGGTCGCCGCCTACAAAAAGAAATCTTCGGAGAATAAGCTTATCTATATCTATTAGGAGAAACTATGCCCTCTATCTCAGCAATCTTTTTTGATCTAGACGGAACCCTGGTTGACAGTTCCATCGGGATCCACAATGCCTTTACCCATACCTTTAAAGAGCTAGGAGTTCCGAGTCCTGATGCCAAAACCATTCGTGGTTTCATGGGCCCGCCACTTGAAAGTAGCTTTGCGACCTGCCTTCCCAAGGAACAAATCTCGGAGGCCGTCCAGATATACCGCTCTTACTACAAGGAAAAAGGCATCCACGAAGCCCAACTCTTCCCCCGAATAACGGAATTGCTTCAAGAACTTTCACAAAACTACCCTCTCTATATCACCACAACAAAGAATACCCCTACTGCTCATGATATGACTAAAAATCTGGGAATCCATCATTTCTTTGATGGCATTTACGGTTCTAGTCCTGAAACGCCACACAAGGCAGATGTCATCCGTTTGCCTTGCAAACGCATCAACTCCCTACAGACCAAGTCCTCATCATCGGAGATACTAAGTTTGATATGATCGGAGCCCAAGAAACTGGCATTAAAAAGTTTGCTGTTACTTGGGGATTTGGAGAAGAGGCTGATTTGCTCAGCTATCAACCTGACTGGATTGCCCGTACCATTGATGATATCATTAAGCAACTATAAATAATACAACAATTTGAAATTACAGAGTAAAAAGGCCAAGGTCCTGTACAAACAGAACCTTGGCCTTTTATTTATAATTAATTTGTTAGACCCTCTTACTCAGCATGGGTTGTTTCATTTGCAAAGGAAATGATGGCTCCTTTGAGCTCATCTCCGCTGAGTGAACGGAACTCTTCAATCTTTTGATCAATAGCTTCTAGAGGCATAACGTTTACCTTACCAACGAAAATCTTGTCCATGACTTGGTTATCAACCAATTCGGTCGAAACCAAGAGTTCTTCATAGAGTTTTTCACCCGGACGAATCCCAACTTCAACGATTGGAATTTCACTTTCTGTGTGTCCACTTAGAAGGACCATTTTCTTAGCCAAGTCATAGATCTTAACTGGTTTGCCCATATCGAGGATAAAGACTTCTCCGTCCTTGGCATAAGCGCCAGCATGGATTACTAGACGGCTAGCCTCTGGAATGGTCATAAAGTAACGTGTCATACGGAAGTCTGTTACTGTTACAGGGCCACCTTCAGCAATCTGGCGTTCAAAGACAGGAATCACGCTACCACGACTACCCAGAACATTCCCAAAACGAACTGCACAGTAGGTAGATTTGCTACGTTGGTTAAACCAGTGACAATCAATTCTGCCACGCGCTTAGTCGCACCCATAACATTCGGTGGATTGACCGCCTTGTCAGTCGAAATCATGACCATCTTAGGTACTTTGGCCTCATCAACAGCCTTGGCAACATTGTAGGTACCGAGGATATTGTTCTTAAAGGCTTCTTTTGGATTGCGCTCCATCATCGGAACGTGTTTGTGGGCTGCAGCATGGTAAACAATGGCTGGTTTGTACTGCTCAAACACCTGCAAGAGACGGTCATAGTCCTGAATATCTGCAATAACAGGAACATAATCAATCCCTTGGAATGTACGGATCAATTCATGATAAACGAGATAGATTGAGTTTTCACCATGTCCAAGCAAGACGATACGCTCGGGATTGAAGCGACTAACCTGACGACAAATCTCCGAACCAATCGAACCACCAGCTCCTGTCACCAAGATGGTCTTGCCTGTAATCTCAGTACCCAGACGCGATTCGTCGAGACGAATCTCCTGACGGCCCAAAAGGTCTGTGATATCAATTTTTTGGAAACCACTACCTGGTTGATGGAGCCCTTGAACGACTGTCTCAACCTTAGGCATCTTGTAACATTTGACGCCTAGCTTATTACACATCTGCAAGATGCGTTCGTACTCTGATGGGTCAAGCGAAGGGATCGCTACGATAACACGCTCGATCTGGTGGCGTTTAGCTAATTCAGGCAGATTATCATAAGAGCCCAGAACTGGGATTCCACCTAGTTTTTGTCCCTTTTTCTTTTCATCGTTATCCAAAATCCCCACTAGCTCAAGGTCGCTAGTTGGGTGTTGGTAGCTGTTCATAAAGAGGGCACCACCATCACCAGCACCAATCAAGAAGGTCCGACGGTGTTCTCCATCTCCACTACCTTTTTTACGTTTAGAATAAATCAACTGCCAAGTGATACGAGGAAGCAAGATGAGGAAGGTACTCAACAAAATGAAGAGTACGATGAAACGGATAGAAAACAATGGCAGAAAGGCATAGCAGATCCCATAAGAAAGAACACTGCTGAGCATCACTCCGAAAAAGATTTTCATGAAATCCGTAATCTTGCTATAACGACTGATACTAGCATTTAGCCCCCAAAATGCAATCATGATTTGATAGAGGAGGAAGGCTAAAAGAGTGTAGATTACATAATCCACAGGCGCAGGATTTATAAGGCCATAAAACAAGATATAAGATACGATGATGGAAACCACCATACTCAGAATATCGAATATTCCCCAAAACACTTGTTTTTGCTGTTTATTTAAAATTTCAACCAGATCAATCACATAATCTGTTAGTTTTTTATTCATAGGAATTTACTCCCCCTTAAAAGAGTCAGATGATACTGTTGTTATGATAACCTGAATCATTCAGTCTATCGGGGCTTACTTTCTCTTTCTTAAAAGTTTGACGAAGATAAACTGACGTACAAAGCCTGGACAAAGTGCAACAATTGCCTGAATGGCTACACTTTTAGCATATTCCATGTAAGAAATTTGCCCTCGCTCAAGCATCCGTTGGCGAGCTTGACGATAGAGTTTAAGGTAACGCAAGCCACCTCGACGCTCAAACATCCCTGCACCGACACGAACCTTACACAAGATTTGATCCAGGTTCCCAGTCTTGGCACCTGCCGCAATCATATTGAGCCAAAGGAGGTCATCCTCCATGTAAAGGCCATCTTCATAGTTGCCCGCCTTGAGGACCATATCCTTCTTGAACATCACGGTCATATGGTTAAAGGCGCTTCTCATTCTCTGATAAGCCACAATGTCTGCATGCTGAGTTGGAACACGACGATAAGATACAATCTCATCTGGATTGTCAATGAACTCTGCGATATGCCCACCTAAGAGATCGAGATCTTCTTTCTCCATTAGCTGAAGCTGTTTCTCAAAACGATCCGGAACGGCTAAATCATCCGTATCCATGCGGGCAATAATGTCATATTGGCACTGTAAAACACCGTATCGAAGAGCCAAGCCTAAACCTTGGTTTTGTTCTAAGGGGCACCGTTTCACTGGAATTTCTGACTGAGCTTCCACTTCATCTAGCACCTGATAGAGTTCGGGTGTGAGCGGCCCATCCTCAACAAGAACAAGTTCGCTCGGTTTCAAGGTCTGGTTTTGAACACTTTTGATAGCATCTCTTAAAAACGTCGGATTTTCCTTTACATAGACCGACATCAAGACGCTGATTTTTTGCTTTTCAGGCACAGTTTTTCTCCAATGTATAGATTTCCTTCCACTATTTTATCACAAATTCTCCTAGTTTCCTATTTTTATATCAAATCAAGGAAAATTCTAGTAAAGAAATCTGTCTCTTTTCACTTTATTTTCACTTCCATTGATTGATCTGTCTTGGCTGTCATTACTTGACATTATAAGGAAAAAACCTTAAAATAAGCTGTTATTAAAATCATCTTATCGAGGTTTTTATGAAAAAACAATCGCTCTTTTTTGTTCTAGGAATTGTCTTAATCGGGACCGTTTTACGTTCTCCCTTTACTGCTCTACCAACTATTTTAGGAGATATCGCTCAAGGACTAGGAGTGGAGGTCAGCTCTCTTGGGATTTTAACCAGTCTCCCTCTCTTGATGTTTGCTCTTTTCTCTGCTTTTGCAAGCCGCTTGGCACAAAAAATTGGGTTGGAACATCTCTTCACTTACTGTCTCCTCCTCTTAACTGTTGGCTCTGTCATTCGGATTCTCAATCTTCCCCTTCTCTATCTAGGAACCCTAATTGTGGGAGCAAGCATTGCGATCTTCAATGTACTCCTCCCAAGTATAATCCAGGCAAATCAGCCTCAAAAGATTAGTTTCCTAACAACTCTCTATGTCACTGCCATGGGAATTTCTACAGCCATCGCTTCTTATCTTTCGGTCCCTATCACCCAAGCTAGTTCTTGGAAGGGACTTATCCTCGTTCTCAGCTTTCTCTGTCTGGTCACTCTGCTAGTCTGGTTGCCAAATCATCGCCACAACCACCACCTAGAAAGCCAAAAAGAAAAGCAAGTCAAAGAGAATATTCTAAAAAGTAAAGATGTCTGGGCTATCATTATCTTTGGCGGGCTTCAGTCCTTGCTCTTTTATACAAGTATGACCTGGTTGCCAACTATGGCTGTTAGTGCTGGTCTTTCTAATAGTGATGTGGCTCTTCTGGCTTCTATCTTCTCACTGATTAGCATTCCTTTTTCAATGACTGTTCCAAGTCTGACGACTCGTCTATCAGATGGTCACCGTCGAATCATGCTGGCAATTATCTCTATCGCTGGGATGATAGGAATTACCATGCTCTTGTACCCAACCAATAATTTCCTCTACTGGTTAGTCGTCCATCTATTGATTGGAACGGCCTGCAGCGCCCTCTTCCCCTACCTCATGGTTTGCTTCTCTTAAAACCAGTTCTCCTGAAAAGACAGCTCAGCTATCAGGACTAGCGCAAACAGGGGGCTACATCTTAGCTGCTTTTGGACCTGCCTTGTTTGGTTATAGTTTTGAACTTTTTCAATCTTGGGTTCCAGCGGTTCTTGCCCTTCTAGCCATCGATATCATCATGACCATCTCGCTCTTTATGGTGGATCGGGCTGAAAAAATCCTCTAAACTTCTAGTTTATACTAGGAGTTTTTTATATATAAAATTTTTACACATATTTCTTGACAGGGCTTTCAACTTGAGATACAATATATTTGAAAAGAGTATATATAAAATTTTTATATAATATAAAGGAGGTTTCCCATGTACTTCCCAACATCCTCTGCCTTGATCGAGTTTCTCATCTTGGCTGTACTGGAGCAGGGGGATTCTTATGGTTATGAGATTAGTCAAACCATTAAGCTCATCGCCAATATCAAAGAATCTACGCTCTATCCCATTCTCAAAAAATTGGAAGCCAGTGGCTTTCTGACCACCTACTCTAGAGAGTTTCAGGGGCGTATGCGCAAATACTACTCCTTGACCAATCGGGGCGTAGAGCAGCTCGTTACTCTAAAGGAAGAGTGGACGCTCTATACCGACACCGTCAACGGCATCATAGAAGGGAGTATCCGCCATGACAAGAACTGACTATCTGACTCAGTTAGAAACCTATCTCCATAAACTGCCTGAAGCTGACCGCATCGAAGCTATGGACTACTTTAAGGAACTATTTGACGATGCAGGTCCAGAGGGCGAAGAGGAACTCATTGCCAGTCTGGGAACTCCAAAGAAGCTGCCCATGATATCCTCTCTGATCTTCTCGATAAAAAAGTCAATGAAGCCCCTGCTCAAAAGAATGACCGTCAACTGCTACACATTGCCCTCCTGGCCCTGCTAGTAGCTCCTATCGGAATTCCGGTCGGGATCGGCATCCTCATGGCCATCATCGGTATTATTATCGCAGCCGTCTCCGTCATTTTAGCCTTCTTTACCGTCTCTGTGACGGGTATCCTGCTAGGTGGACTCTTTATCGTAGAGAGCTTTAGCGTCCTAGTCGAAGCCAAATCTGCCTTTATCTTGATTTTTGGGGCCGGTTTGCTTTCTATCGGTGCTTCTTCTCTTGTTCTACTGGGTATCTCCTATGTAGCTCGTTTCTTTGGCCTCCTAATCGTCCGCTTGGCACAATGGATTCTTAAAAAAGGAAAGAGAGGTGACAGACATGCGTAAATTGACAAAAGGATTTCTCATCTTTGGTGTGGTTTCTACAATCCTCGGTTTTATCATGATCATTGTAGGCGCGCAGTCCAATGGTATTCAAAGTTTACTTGCCATGTCAAAAGACCCCGTCTATGACAATCGTATCGAAGAAGTGACCTTTGGAAATGAAGTGGAAAAACTTGATTTGACCCTTGAAGAGCACAGCCTAACCATCACAGAGTCTGTAGATGACAAGATCCATATCACCTATCATCCTTCGGTGTCTGGTCGTCACGATCTGACTACTGGCATGAGTTACAAAACACTGACCGTCACTGACAAACAAGCCTCCCAACATCGCTTTCTAGGTTCAGGAATCGAAGGCCTACTTCGTATTGCCAGCAGTTATTCTCACCGTTTTGACGAAGTCATTCTCTCCCTCCCTAAAGGAAGAAGACTGCAAGCTATCACCGTCTCAGCCAATCGTGGACAAACCAATATTCGTCAAGCCAATCTTGAAAATGCGACAATCAAAACAAAAGGCTATCTCTTAAGACTAACTGAAAGTTCTATCAAGAACAGCACACTAACGACACCTCATATCATCAATATCTTTGATGCCGAATTGACAGATAGTCAGGTCAAGACGGAGGGGAGCACACATCTATGCTGAAAATATCCAAGTTCACGGCAAGGTCGAGCTAGAGGCTCATTCAACTCTAAACCTCATTCTCTCCCAGAAAGAGACCGACCGTATCAATCTAGATATTTCTTCTCAGCATGGCGGTATCTATCGTAAACCCAAAGAAGAACATCGTGGACAAAAAGAGAATGAACTTGCCAACCCTTATAAAACGGAAAGAGCAGATATCAAGGACCTGCTCATTGCAAAAGCCAACCAGGATATCTACCTACCTAAAGAAGAGTACTCTTCTCCATCTAGAAACCATTGACAAAAACGCTTTCATCTGGTAGGCTAAAGATAGAAAACGACCATAAAAAGGAGGTTCCACCATGACACAAGAATGGTTTGAAAGTGCCGATCTTGAGAAGAAATCACCTCAGACAAAATCAGAAATCCAGCCCAACGAGCCTGAGACTTCAGAAACTGTGGAGACCGAACTACAAGTAAGCCAAGAAACATCTGTCTCACCTAAAGAGTCGGAAACGCATGAGGAGGAAACTCCCGAAATGACTGAGGAAACCCAAACCGAGGAAGAGGGAGAAGGGAAAACTGAAGAGGAACACAAGCAAGAAAACCCTGCAAAAGAGAAAAGTATCCTCAGCAAGGCTTTAGAAAGCCCCTATATCCCAGATATTGACCCTCGTAAAACAGCCAGATTCAAAGAAGAAATCGCACTGTTTTGGACTTGGCTGCTGGATGCTATCCAAGAACCAACTGCCAGCAAGAATACGGACCAAAAGCATCGTTACAGTGTCTTTGCCCTGCTCACCTTGCTGTCGTCAATCAACCTTTTCTTTAGTATCTATCATATCAAGCACCTCTACTACGGCTATATGGCCTCTATTGCCAATAGTTTACCTAACCAGCTCCCACCTTTAGATCTCTTTGCTGGACTTTCTATCTTGGTCGCTAGCGCTCTATTTTACTTTTCCATCATTTTGGGAGGCTTTACTGTCCGACGTGTACTGGACCAGGAGAGCGACTTCACATTCCAAGAAGCTTGCGATCGTTACAGCCGACTCTTTGCTATCCCGCTTGTCTTAACGGCTCTAGCAAGTTTCTTTGCACTTTTTGGCGGCTTGCGATTCGCTGGCATCCTCACTCTTCTAAGCATGACCATCTTTGCCCTTGGCAATCTCTTTGTGATTAGCAAGCCAAGTAAGGCTAGTAGCCTTGACCCATTTTATCGTTTCTTGCTCGCTGTCTTACTTGATGGCGCTATTCTCTTACCCTTCTTCATTGCAGAGCTCGCGCTGACAGTTGACTACCTTCGCATCCTGACATTCTTTTAACCAAAATCCCTGCCATTTGTTAATGACAGGGATTTTTATGTTTACTCTTTTTTTGAACCGTGTCTACTTGACGGCTGCCAATTCCTCAAAATTTTTTCCCAAAATGGCTTGTACTTCTAATTGATTGGCATCTAGTTGGTGGTAAAATGCTGTTGGTAGCGACTCTAGGAATCTTGTATAATCCAAGCGAGCGATGGATTCGTAGTCTTCTGCTTTGGACCCATCACCAGAAATCGTCACTAGGTCAATCTCCCAAACAAGCTCCTTGCCTGCTAGCTGCTCGGTATAGGGTGCTGGCACAAAGGGCTCCTTAGGTAAAATCGTCTTGACTCCCTGGGCTAGGTGGTAGATACCGTGTACCTTGCCTTGGGCGTCTGGGTAAAATTTTACACTGGCAAGGTAGGCATCAGAGCCTTGAACCTTCTTGACCAGTTCTTCAAAACGTGCCAATCCATCCTCAGCCAAAAAGCTCTCGAGGTATTCCTTATTGAGATAGATAGGGGCCAAGAGCCCTTGGCAATATACTAGACGAGCTGCTTTGTCAGATAGATAATGCTTGACCGTTTCTCGGAAATAAGCTTCAAAATCAAAGCCTTCTAGCCCTTCTACCACTTGCCCCAACTTGTTTGATAGGGCTTGGAGGAGAGCTTCTACAATCTCCCAGTCCGCTCTGGTAAGGAAGTCTGGAATCACCACTTGATAGCCTTTTCGGCTATCCGCATAGTTCACCTTGAAGAGAAATTGCGACTGACCTACAATCCCACACTCGATATACTCGAGACGATTGAGGGGCTGACGGAGATAGACCGCATCATAACTGTGTGACTCCAAGCCCTCCACCAAGGCCAAGATAGACTTGGCAGTCAAGACCTCCTGTTGTCCTAGAATGCTTTCTTTATTTGGGATAAAAAATGTTTTCGCCATAACTGGCCTCCTTTGAAATCGTTTACATATAGTATAACCTATTTTCCTGAAAGATACAGAAACAAATTTTAGATTTTTAGATAAAAAGCATAGAAAAACAGCCCCTAAGGGCTGTTTGCTTTATAGAGTAGCGACTTGATCCAAGCTTTCACCGATAGCTGCTAGACGCTCGATCACTTCTGCTTGTGTCAATTCATTTTCTGAGACGTAGCGGTTGCGTGGGTGAACACGGCACTCGTGTGAGCATCCACGAAGGTACTTGTCTTCATTTTCTTCTGATGTTAGGATACGACGGTTACAGAAGGGATTTCCACAGTTGACATAACGTTCACATGGTGTTCCATCAAACCAGTCTTTCCCTACGATGGTTGGGTTAACATGGTTAACATCGACGGCAATACGCTCGTCAAAGACGTACATTTTCCCATCCCAAAGCTCACCTTGAACTTCTGGGTCTTTACCGTAAGTTGCGATTCCTCCGTGCAATTGGCCGACATCTTTGTAGCCTTCACGAACCATCCAACCTGAGAATTTCTCACAGCGAACCCCACCTGTACAGTAAACCACGACACGCTTGTCCATGAATTTCCTTGTTGTCGCGGACCCACTGTGGTAACTCACGGAAGTTGCGGATGTCTGGGCGGATAGCCCCACGGAAATGTCCTAGGTCGTACTCATAATCGTTACGTGTGTCAAGGACAACTGTATCTTCGTCAAGAAGGGCTTCTTTGAACTCTTTTGGAGACAAGTAAGCACCTGTTGTTTCAAGTGGGTTGATGTCATTATCAAAGTCGTTGTCTTCCAAACCAAGGTGGACAATTTCTTTCTTGTAGCGAACAAACATCTTCTTAAAAGCTTGTTCACTTTCTTCGTCAATCTTGAACCAGAGGTCTTCCATGCCTGGGAGGCTGTGAACGTAGTCCATGTATTTTTGAGTTGTTTCGTAGTCACCTGAAACTGTTCCGTTGATTCCCTCGTCAGCGACTAGGATACGGCCTTTGAGGCCAATTGATTTACAGAAAGCCAAGTGGTCTGCAGCAAATTGCTCTGCATTTTCAATTGGAGTATAGAGGTAGTAAAGTAAGACACGAATATCTTTTGCCATAAGATTTGTTCTCTTTTCTATTCTTAAATTTTCAGAATTTTTCATTCAACTATACTAGTATACCCACTTGAGAAAACGAATGCAATTTATTTGACCGGAAATTGTTGAAAGAGTCCTACCCCTGCACTTCATCAGTAACCATAGCGAATCGCAGATAATTCTCTCAATTTTTTGATTTGCTTAGCTTGACTTTCTGACAAACCCAGCTTATTGTCAATCAACACACGTGAGATGTCAACGTTCATTTGGCTCAGAATAAATGGAGTAGAGGTTCCATCATCCTTTAATCGTTTTTTATAAATCACTAACTGATTTTTCAAGGGAGTAAGTTGAGGCGCAGCCTTTATATCTTCCCAATAGATGATCAATGATGGTCATCGCTTCACAACGCCTTTCTCTACCTCCATCGAACCATTTTAATGGTGTCATACTCATTTCCCTCCTGAAATTCACTTATAAATTGAAAAACTATAATTCCTAACTCTCCAGCCAGTATTTTACCCAAACGCCCTATGTAAAAAAGTCAGCAGAAATGGCAATGTCGCTACAATATTATTGATCACATGCACCGCATAGGAAGGATAAATGCTCTTGGTATAACGGGTCAAACCAGCAAATGATTCCAGATGTTGCAAAGACGAAGATATCTAACAGACTAGGAAGGCTTGAAAAATGAGGGAGAGCAAATAAAATGGACGGAAGAAGCAAATCAAGAGCAAATCTCGAATCTTTAAAAAAGGCGTGTTGCAGTAATCCTCTATAGATTAACTCTTCCATCAGTGGAATCAGAAAGAACAGGGCTATATAGATACCTAGCTCTGCAAAGTTAGTCCCACTATAACCAATCAATACAGCCCAACCTTCAGCAGTTGACTGAACATGTTTAGCTGTCTGAACGTTAAAAAAGATCTGGAGCACTACCACTAATACTGTCAAAATCGAATACCAAAGCCATTTTTCTCTTGGAATGCGAAAGAGATAACCATGGCCTGTCTTAACCAGAATCCAAATCATGACTCCGCTAAATAGCAAACTCAAGATATTTTGAATCCAGAAGAAATTGCCAATCTGGGAAGAAAATTGCCAATAGTTTTGGACAATAAGCGTCAGCTGGGAAAGGCCAAATACGAAAAATAGGTAAGAGAAGACAGCACTCATTTTGAAAAGAAGACGATATTTTTTCATAATAAATCCCCTATAGATGTATGTGTATCACATCGTATAAACCCTCAGAACCACTCTTTTCATTTTTACATCCTAAAAATCACTACCTCCCCTAGAGAACTAAGGAAGGCAGTGATCACATTTTTAGGAATTAGGAATGAATACACGAAATCAATCGAACTTATGATTTTTTGTTTTTCAAGAATTCGTCGTATTGTTTTTGCATTTCGTTCAATACTTTTTCGTAGGCACCTTCAGATTTCAATTTTTCCATCAATTCTGGGATTGCTTTATCTGGGTCTACAGTACCAGTGTTGATAGCTGTATCGAATTGTTGCATTGTGTTAGAAATTGCTGAGATTTCAGATTTCACATTGTCAGTGTTAAAGATGAATCCAAGTGCTGGAGATTCTTTAGCTTCTGCCAATTGTTTCTTAGAATCTTCGATTTGTTGGTCTGTAACGTTTTCGTTGATGTAAAGGATCCAGTTGTTACCAGTGTTCCATCCTGACATGTGAGTGTTTCCTTTGTAGGCATCAAGAACGCGTACACGGTTTTCTTTACCTTCAACTTTTTCCCAGTTCTTGCCTTCTGGACCGTAAACAAGACCGTTCAAGAGTTCTGGGTTCGTGTTCAAGAGGTTCAACACTTCCATTGATTTTTCTTTGTTCTTAGAGTTGTTTGAGATGACAAAGTTAGCAACTTGTGTTGTTTGGTTTTTCTTGATAAAGTTAGTGATTGGTTTGATTTGGATGTCTTTGTTAGCAACGCGTGAAAGCAAGCTGTTACCATAGTCAGCTGGTCCTACTGTTTCTTCACGAACGAACCAAGTATCTTGTTGAAGTTCAAATGAAGTGTCGCTTGTTGCTACGTCTTTGGAATGTATCCAGCTTCATAGAATTTGTGAAGAGTCTTCAAGTGTTCTTTGAAACGAGGTACTTCGTAACGGTTTACGATCTTAGTAGTGTCCCCTTCAAGGTCGATAACGAATGGAAGTCCGTTTGGTACTGGGTAGTCAAAGTTATCGGATGGGATAAAGTTCTTCGTAACCGCAAATGGTACTACATCTGGAGCTTTTTCTTTGATTTGTTTCAAGACTGGTTCAAGTGTTTCGTATGAAGTGACACCTGAAATGTCAATACCATATTTTTCAAGAAGAGCACCGTTGAAGGCAAAGTTTTGAGATGATGCAACGTTAGCTGCAACTGGAACAGCATAAATCTTACCGTTTACAGTGTTCCCTTTGATGTAAGCTGGGTCAAGTGCTTTGTAAAGCTCTGCTCCTTCTTTTTTATACAATTCTGTCAAGTCAGCGTAAGCACCTTTTTGAGCATTTACAACATAGTTATCTGCAAAGGCGATATCATAGTTTTCACCAGATGATGTGATAACGGACATTTTCTTGCTGTAGTCACCCCATCCGAGGTATTGGATATCCAATTTAGCACCAACTTTTTCTTCGATGATTTTGTTTGCATTTTCTAGCAATTCATCCAAGTTGTCTGGTTTATCACCGATTTGGTACATTTTAAGAACGGGTTTTTCACTTGAAGTAGTGTCAGCAGCTTTTTTGTTGTTACCTGTAAGGTTTCCACAAGCAGCAAGACTTGCAGCCAAAGCGACTACGCTAGCAGATGCAAAAGCATATTTTTTCCAGTTTTTCATGATAAAAACTCCTTTTTTTATTTTTAAACTTATAAACGATTTAATAATTTGTAACTTCAGTCACTAAGATGAAGTTGGGAAGGGAGAAACGGTGTTTCTCAGCAAGTGCTATTCTTTCACACCACCGATGGTCAAACCTTTAACAAAGTAGCGTTGGAAGAATGGATACAGAATCGCGATTGGAAGGGTTGCAACAACAACCATGGCCATACGACCTGTTTCTTTCGGTAGAGCAACTCCCAGTTGGCCAGATAGGCCGACTGCTTTTGCAATGTAGTCCATATTTTGTTGGATTTGCATAAGCAAATATTGCAATGGATACAAGTTGTCACTCTTGATATAAAGAAGGGCGTTGAACCAGTCGTTCCAGAAACCAAGAGCTGTCAAAAGCGTGATGGTTGCGATACCTGGAAGTGACAATGGCAAACAAATCTGGAAGAAGATCCGAGCTTCACTGGCACCATCGATACGAGCAGATTCGAGAATGGCTTCTGGAATGGTCTTCTTGAAGAAGGAACGCATCAAGATGATGTTGAATGGTGAGAGAAGCATTGGAACAATCAAGGCCCAAACGGTATCACCAAGTTGAAGCAGGCGAGTGACCACGATATAGCCTGGTACCAAACCAGCATTGAACAACATACTGAGAAGAGCGAAAATCGTAAAGAATCTGCGGTACTTAAAGGTTGTCCGTGAGATGGCGTAGGCATAAGTGGTTGTGATGAAGACGTTGGTCACTGTTCCGACTACAGTTACAAAAACTGAGATAAAGAGCGCTTGGAGGATCTTATCTTTAAACTGAGCTAGGAACTGGAATCCATCTACACCAAATTTCGAAGGGAAAAAGCTATATCCATACTGGAGGATGCTCTTTTCATCTGTCACCGAAATGATGATAACGAAGATAAAGGGCAAGATACAAGAAAGAGCGATCAAACCAGAGATAATACTAAAGAAGATATCTGCTTTCTTACTGAAGGAGTGAATGCCGACATTATCGATTTTTTCTTTTTTAATTTTCTTTTCTGCCATATTCTCCTCCTTTCTAGAACAAAGCTGAGTTTGGATCGACTCGTCTTGCAAGCAAGTTTGATAGGATAACCAGAATCAAACCGACTACGGATTGGTAAAGACCGGCTGCTGAAGCCATACCGATATCTGCTGTCTGAGTCAAACCATTAAAGACATACACGTCCAAAACGTTGGTTACATTGTAGAGCTGACCAGCATTGTGTGGGATTTGATAGAAGAGACCGAAGTCTGCACGGAAGATATTTCCGACTGCAAGGATGGTCAAGACTGTCACAAGTGGAGTCAACTGAGGAATGGTTACGTTGCGAATGCGTTGCCACTTGCTAGCCCCGTCCACTGTTGCTGCTTCGTAGTAGGTTGGGTCAATTCCCATGATTGTCGCATAGTACATGACACTGCTATATCCAAAGCCTTTCCAAATACCTAGGAAAAGGAGAAGGTATGGCCAAATGCCTAAGTCAGCGTAGAAGTTGACTTCCTTCATGCCAATGGATGTTAGGAAATGGTTGAAGACCCCTTTGTCAATGTTTAGGAAGGCATCTGTAAAGAAACTGATGATAACCCATGACAGGAAGTAAGGGAACAACATAGACGTTTGGAAAATTTTAACCATTCTCTTAGAGCGGAGCTCGCTGAGGATGATGGCAATCCCTACTGATACAATCAAACCGATAAAGATAAAGCCAAGATTGTAGAGAACGGTATTTCGAGTGATGATAAAGGCATCTTTTGAACTGAACAAGAATCTGAAATTATCTAACCCGACCCATTTACTATTCACAATACTATCTATGAAACCATTACTGGTCATATGGTAGTCTTTAAAGGCGACCACATTCCCAAATACTGGAATGTAAAAGAATAGAATCAACCAGAGTGCCCCTGGTAAAACCATCAAGAGAAAGATCCAGTTATCTCTCAAGGTCTTTGAAAACTTTTTCATAATTTCCTCCCTTTTTATTCCTAAAAACTGATTTCATCGAATTTTTAGGTTTGATAACGATTACATTATTAGTATACTCCTATTTGAAGGTCAGGTTAAACTACTAATTATAGAAAAAACTCCACAAATTATTTTTTGTGGAGAAGTTTTTTATAAGAAATAGGTTTCACGAGAAACACTCTGAACAAGGGACACTGTTCTTGTTTTTATACTCAATGAAAATCAAAGAGCAAACTAGGAAGCTAGCCACAGGCTGCTCAAAGCACTGCTTTGAGGTTGCAGATAAAACTGACGAAGTCAGTAACATCTATACGGCAAGGCGAAGCTGACGTGGTTTGAAGAGATTTTCGAAGAGTATTAAGTCGTATAAATCGTCGATGCGGTCGCAATAGTGTGCCACTGATTGGCTGTAGTTGCTGCGAAATCCTTGTCTGCGTAGAAATCAGTAAATGGTAGGATTTCAACTTCTAGCTCGTCGATGCGATCAATCTGACCTGCCAGATAAGCCTCGATGCGACTTTCTGCTCGTTTGATACGTTGCAAGAGTCCGCCCATACGGATATCGACTGTATCCAAGCCAAAGACCTTGTTTTCTTTCAACCATTGGTGGCTAAAGAGAGCATGGAAGTGTTCAATCTCGCTTCTGAGTTTTGGTAATTCTTGTCTGGCGATTTGCTGCAAGCTGACTTTGTCATCGACTTTATAAGTTTCACGAATGCGTCGTCCAACATCTACTTTACTGCTTAAAATCTGGTTCAATTGAGCCTGAGTTTCAAAGAGATAAGAGTAGGCACCAGCTTTTTCTTTGATAGCAGCAAGGGTCACAGCAGCCTGAGCGAAGTGCGGTTTGTCCTGTTCAGGTGTCATGTGTCTGTCAAGAATCGGACAGAGAACATCCTGATAAAAGACATAGCGGTTGGGATTGATACCACTGAGATTGCCTGGCAAGTCTGGCAAGAGATTGGCAAGGTCAATCTGCATAAAGTCCTCAACTGATAGACCCGTATTGGTCTTGAAGTGAGCAGACAAACGATCTAGGTCATTGCGGTAGCTGAGTTCTGCCCAGATTTGCAGACTTGGTAGGATAGAGAACTGTGCAGTTTCCCCACCGTTATCCCCCCAACCCGTCACGATGACTTCTTTGATATCATTGGCGCGGCAGGCTTTGTTGGCTTCTACAGCAATGAGACGGCTGAAATGGTTGTTGGGTGTGAAACCGATCCACTTCCAAGCTCCGCCTGCAAAGGCAAGGTCTTGGCTAATCTTGTGGTGGTTGCGGAAATTGCGATTGTACTTTCTTCGCTGTCTTGATAATAATCCCAGTAAACCAAGGTCACACGGTCTTTTAGACGGTCTAGGTAGACATGCGTTTCCTCTGGAATCTCCACATCACGGTCGTACTGACCATCCGCTGACATGAGTTTGAAGAACATATCGCTCCACATCTGGCAGTGGAAACCATACTTGTCAGCAATATCCAGCACGCGCTCTAAGTGTTGACACATGAGAAGACTACGGTCTACAACACCATTCAAGATGAGGTAGCGTCCCAAACCAACCAAGTGGGCTTCATCCATCCCGATATTGACCTTGCGAGTCTGCAGTTTAGACAAAGTAGCAAACATCCCATCAATCAGGTCATAAACCTTTTCTTCGCCGATAAGGAGAATGTCCTCCACATCACGGAGTTCCTGCACTTCTTTGACCCCCCATTTGACAAAGGCTGACAAGTGGGCCAAGGTCTGGATGCAGGGCACAAAGGTCATGTCAAACTGTTGGGCATAGGCTTCGATTTCCTGCAACTCTTCTGCTGAATAAGCCCCGCGGAAGTAACCAAAATAAGGCTGCCCCTCAATCTGGTAGGTATCTTCCATGTAGAGCTCGAAGGTTGAGTAACCCATGAGAGCCAAGACTTCAATCATCTGTTTGGCAGAAGCCACATTCAGCACCGCATTTCGCGAACAGTCTGCCATGTAGGCCAACTCTTCATAAGCTGCCTGCTCCTCAATCTCGACCTTATCACCTTCTGCTAGAGCTGTTGCCAACAAGGACAAGGCGCGGTAGAGTTGATGAGGTTTGTGATAGGTTAGTTGATAATGTCCCCCCTCACCCTTGATAGAGATCGAGGATTGGTCAGACTGAGCGACTGCAACTTCCACATCTGGTAAAGAGATATGCTTTGTCAGCAAGTCGATTGCCTGAGTTTGTTTGGGACTAAGTCCTGTAAAAATTACCATTGATTTCCTCCTGCAACCAGTTGACCAGGGCACCGTAGAGATTGGCATCTGCGTGATAGGTGCAGGCCTGGATAACTGGTGCGACCGTGTATTCTTCGTAGGTTTCGACAAATTCATCGACAGCTTTTTTGACACCTTGGATAAAGTCTGGGTTCTGACTGATGGAGCCTCCCAGACTAATGACATCTGGGTCGATGAGATACTGGATATTGAGCAAACCTTGAGCCAGATTACGATTCATGCGCTCAATCGCTTCTTGACAAAGAGCATTTCCTGCTGCGGCCTCTTGATAAATCTTGCGTCCGTCCCAGTCAGTCTGACCAGATTTTTCAATCACGTAGCGCACCATATTTCCAGTAGAGGCTAGTAGCGACCAGTTGTTGAGTTTTTCAGCTGGTTCAATGGTTGTCATATAACCAAACTCACCACCCAAGCCGTGGCGACCACGGTGAAGCTTGCCATTGATAATCATGGCGCCGCCAATTCCTGTCCCAATCACGACACAGGCCGCATTTTCAATCTCTGGGTGAGCCAACAGTTCACTAAGTCCAACACAGTTGGCATCATTTTCTAGATGGACAGGGAGTTGATGATGAGCAAGAGCTTCATACCAAGAAAAGCCATGGATGTAAGGCACAGCACTGATTCCCTCAATGACACCTGTTTCTTGATTGACCGCGCCTGGGACGCTCATGGCAATGCCCTTATAATCTTTCTCCGACAGACGTTGATCTAGCCATGCCAGTAAATCTTCTAGGGTTTCTGGCGTCAGTGTACTTGTCTTATCTAGTGTTTTCCCATCAGGAGTCAGACTGGCAAACTTAATCCCAGTCCCTCCGATATCAATGGTTGCAATCGTCATATTTTCACCAAAAAAGGGGCGAATCAGTAGTTAATCCTTACTCTTTCGCCCCTCCTTTCTATCTCATAGTATTAGTTATAGAATACTTTAAAACTCTTAAATTTCTTCTTTTTTAATCAGTTCTGTACGAATTTCTTGTGGCGCTAATAATCCTGAATGAACTGGATATGGTCGCTCAAGTAAGTCAAGAATAGTTTGTTGGTGTTCTGAGATGCGCACATTTTCTTGACTCATATTGTAGTAACGGAAGACATATCCTTCTTCATTTTCCGCCACTTTAAAGGCTGTTGGGCAAACTTGTGGTAAGCTGAATGCCGCATGACTCAAGAGGCTACCAGTTGCTGCAACACTTCCTTCTTGTTTAGCGACCTGAAGACTAGTGAATGGTGTTTGGAAGGCTTTGGCACGACGGAAAGCTGAGAAGCGTTCTTGTGCTTGGTGGCATTCAAGCGCAAACTCGACTTCAAACTCACGCAAGCATTGAGCTTCTGGTGTTGGGAAGTAACCCCAGTCACCTAACTCACCTGAGGCACGAAGAATGGTCACGGCAATGGTATCGTCTCCAAGGATTTCATACTCGTGCAATCCTTTATTGGGCCACCGTCACTCCTTTTTCATCATCATAAAGGCTGACAAAGGCTTGTTGGTGTTGTGGATTTTCAGGATTTTCCCAAGAAGCAGCTGGTTTGTTTGGTCGTGTCACCACTTCATAGATGCTTTCCGAATCATTGCTTGGACGTGTGTTATGAGTCTTAACCAAGAGACGGATACGGTGGTCCTTGGCTGTGTTAGTAAAGCGAGTCTTGAAGCGGATTTGTGGATTGTCAACAAAGACGGTCATCTCTGTTTCCAGAGGAAGGGTTGTCAATTCTTCTGAGCGCCCAGCTTCACGCGTCATAAACTCGATAATGCCTCTTTGTTCTGCATCCAGTTTTTCGTCTGCACTTACTGGAATTGTCAATTCATGCTTGAGCAAAATCTTGGCAAAACGAGCTGTATTTTCCAAGACTTCACAGCCTTTGAGTTCTGCGTAGATAGGCTCTGTTCCTTTTGGTTGGAAATAGATGTACTCATTTCCAATGTCACCACGGTCTTCAAAGCGAATAACATCTTCATAAGCTTCATGAGTTGTCTTATCGTAGACCGTGATGTTTTCATCCACACTTACCGTTACAAATGGTGTATCAATCACCCCATTTTGATAAATACCATCACGGTGTTCTTGTTCCCCTTCGAGCAATTGGAAGGTTGTCCAAGAGGAGAGGTGCTAGATGAACAGGGACTGTCACACGCACTTGTCGAGCGATACGAGCTTGACGGAACTTGTCTTTTGGTAAATCGTACTCAAAGTTAGCTCCCAGATCTTCGATTTTCGCTTCTACAGCATGGCCTTCCAAGTCTTCGACACGGTAGTTTGGCAAGGTAAGAGCAGCCATTTTCTTATAACCTTCTATTGGGTGCAATTCCTTGAAATCACAAACCGCCACATCAATCACTGTGCTGACAGTGTCAACCTTGTCATGCAAGCCTGTGTTGATGACCGTAAAGAGATGGTCGCTTTGAGCTTCCTGAGTTGCAATTTTACCCTTCCACTCGTTGAGAAGGTTGCTCTTAACAAAATTTCCGACTTGGTTAACCTTGGCAAAACGTGTCTCCATCTCGCGGTGAACTTCGTCAATACTACAGCCACAGATACTATCATGGGGCGCATTTTGTAGAAGGACTTTCCAAGCATAGGTCAACTGGTCCTTGTGGTTATGTCCGCCAGTGATGACAGTCAATGGTTCCACTACTTGTTCTAGCAGGTTGCTATTTTCTTGGAAGGCTTGTTTAAGGTAGATACGAGAAGATGATGTATTGGCAAGAGTGTACCAACCGTCTGTTTCTTGACTGGTCAACTCACCTGTAACCGTTGATAGCTGCTCAGGAAGGGCACTTTCTACTGCGTGGATATAGTCATCAAATGAACTATGCACAAAGGTCACATCTGGGAAGAGTTCATTTGCCACACGAATGGCCTCACTCAGATTTCGCTGTACAGGCTGGTGATCACATCCGTTCATCATCAACCATTGGTTGGTCGAAGCGTAGTCACGCACGTCTGACAATTTTGTTTCCAGAAGGCCAGGGCCTCATCCTTATCAACTGGGATTTCATTCCCATTACTATACCAGTTGGCAAAGAGGATACCGAGGACACGACTTCCGTCTGCACCCTGCCAGTACATTTCTGAAAACTGGGATGTGAACTGCTCATCTTCGAGAACTTGGTTGTCAAATCCAATCGGCTTCACACCACGACCAAAGGCTGCCACGTGAATGCCTGATTTTTGAAGGATTTGGGGAGCTTGTCCCATATTTCCAAAGGTATCTGGGAAGTAACCAATCTGGGTTGATTTGCCCCATTTTGCACATTCTGCTTGACCAATCAAGGTATTGCGGACATTGGCTTCACTTGAAATCAAGTAGTCATCCTGCAAGATGTAAAAAGGACCAATTTTGAGTTTGCCTTGGTCGATGTAACGTTGGACTTTGTCGCGATTTTCAGGGCGAATTTCCCAAGTAGTCATCAAGGACAATAGTTTGTCCATCCAAGTGGAAACTCTTGAACTCAGGGTCATTTTCAAAGAGATCAAAAAGATTGTCAAACAATTCCACCAACTGCATCCGGTGGCTTTCAAAAGGCAAGTACCACTCACGATCCCAGTGACTATGTGAGATAATATGTACAACAACATTTTCCATGAAGTAAAACCTCATTCTAACTTAAATTTTTATTTCTATCTAACTAAAGAACTGATTAGCGAATATCTAGATAATCCAAGACCAACTCACAGAACATCATGTTGGCCCAAGAGAACCATTCACGAGAGTAGAGAGTTGGGTCATCCACGTGGAAGCTTTCGTGCATAACACCTGTGCCACCATCGCAGGCAACGAGCTGATCGAGTAAGAATTTCTTCTCTGCCTTATCTCTTGTTGTCAAGCCTTGGATAGAAAGGGCAATGGGCCAGATATAGCGATAGAAGGTATGAGAACTTCCGAGACCGCTAGCGTATTCTCCTTGGTAGAAGTATGGATTTTCAGAGCTCAGAATGGTACGGCGTGTGGCTTGATACACTTCGTCTTCAATGTCGCAATAGCCCAGATAAGGCGCCGCCAATAAACTTGGTACATTTGGGTCATCCATAATACTAGCATTGCCTAAACCATCCACTTCAAAGGCATAAATCTTTTCACCCTTGCTATTGGTGGTGTAGGCGTAGTTTTCAATACCTACTTGGATCTCTGCTTGCAGACGTTTAGAGTCTGCCACGATGTTTTGGCTATCAGCTAGATCCAGTTCTGCAAAGATTTCTTGCACATACCCCAATACGACTACGGCAAACATATTGGACGGAATCAAATAGCTATACTGGCAGCAGTCATCACTCGGGCGAAAGGCTGACCAGGTCATACCTGTCACCGCAAAGGCAGGTCCAAAGCCATCATTTACCAGAGTATCTTCCTTGCGGTCTGTATCCCGAACAAAACGATAAGGAGAGTTATTGTGGTCTTGCTCCACCGTCCACAGATGAAGAATTTCCTTGGTCGCTGCGACAAAAGTCTCATCAAACTGACTGGTCTCGCCAGTCTCTTTCCAGAGGAGATAGGCCAGCTGCAAAGGATAGCAAAGCGAGTCCACCTCATACTTGCGTTCCCAAATCCAGCCATTAAGGTCGGTGTGGTCAGTCTCATGGTGACCCTTCCAGTTTTCCTCAATGTTAAAGGAGTTGGCATAGGGATCCTTGAGGATCAAGGTCATCTGACGCTTAACCAAACCTGCAATGGTCTGACGCAAGAGAGGATCTCTTTTAGCCACGTGCAGGTAGGGTCTGAGTTGGGCTGTCGAATCCCGAAGCCACATAGCAGGAATATCCCCTGTCAAGACAAAAGTTGAGCCATCTTCTAGAATCTCGACCGTATTGTCCAAGGTGTCTGTATAGCAACGCTCAAAGACATCCACCCACTCGGGATGGTCCTTAGCCCGCTCCGCTACTTGGTCTAGCCATTTTCTAACAATTTCTTTCGAATAAATCATCGTGCAGTTTCCTCTTTCAAACAAGTTTCATGTTCAGTATATAGTTTTTATGCTAGAAAATACATACACAAATGTTAGTCTTTTCTCTACAAAATTGCTTACTTTCGAACCCCGTATCTAAAGGTCTCATTTTTCTGATATAATGTAGAAAAACAGCTAAAGGAAATACTATGAAACCACTACTTGAAGCTATCGATACCCGCTTTGGGACTGCTAGCAAGCATGCCTTTTCTCGAGGAAATACCCTGCCCTACACAGGCGTTCCTTTTGGGATGAATTACTTTGTGCCTCAGACCAGTGACCAGGAGGGAGCTTGGTTTTTCGATCCGCATCTACCTATTTTTCAGGGGATTCGATTAACCCACCAGCCCAGTCCTTGGATTGGCGACTACTCTTGGCTACTCCTGACACCTGTCATAGGCCAGCTAAGTGGAGACAGCCTCTTTCACCGTCAATCCTCCTATGATATGGATAAGGCCTCTTTCCAACCTCATTATCTGAAGATTTTCTCCCTGCGCTATCAGATTGAAACCCAGCTTACACCGACTTGCTACGGAGCTTCTATTCGCCTAGAGCAAAAGCAAGGCAAAGCCCTCTCCCTCTATCTTCACGCAGCAGATGAACTGACAGTCAAGCAAGTAGATAAGCGAACTCTTTCCCTACGACAAGAAGGCAAAACTGAGACCAACAAAAATCCTCTGATACTATTCACTGCCCTACAAATAAATACGGATATTCTTGCTGTCAACCAAGAAAGCGGAGACTGGCGGATTGACTTCGCAGATAGCCATGCCGAGATTCAACTAGCGACTTCTTTCATATCGCCTTCTCAAGCTCTGCTTAATCTACCTCAAAAGGACTTTGATAGCTGTAAAGAAAGTGCGAAAGCAGACTGGGAAGACCTCCTCCATCGTTTTGACGTTATCGAGACTGGAGAGGCTGACCGAACCTTCTTTGACCACTGCCTTTACAGACTCTTCCTCTTCCCACAGACATTTTATGAAGTGAGAGAGTCAGGGCAAGCCATCCACATGGATCTGGCTACTGGTACTGTCAAACCCGGCGTCCTCTTTAGTAACAATGGCTTCTGGGATACCTTCCGCACCACCTTCCCCCTCTTTGCGCTTGTCATACCGGAGCACTATCATCGCTTTCTAGAAGGTTTCCTCAATAGCTACCGCGATACTAGATTCCTGCCTAAATGGCTAGCCCCAGATGAACGTGGCATGATGCCAGGTACTCTATTGGACGGTATTATCGCAGATAGTGCCTGCAAGGATATGGCTCCCGACTTAGAAGAAGAACTCCTCCAAGCCATGCTGGAGACAGCCACTAAGTCCGACCCTCTCGGCATCAATGGTCGTCACGGTTTGGCACAATACCAAGAATTAGGTTATCTCTCTACCGACCACCACGAAAGTGTCAGTCACACCCTTGACTATGCCTATAGTGACTTTGTATCGCCAGCTGTGCCGAAAAACTAGGTAAGAATGACATCGCGGAAACTTATAGAATTTCGTCACAAAATTACCGCCATCTATTTGACACTGCGACGGGCTACATGCGTGCGCGAGATAGCCAAGGCAATTTCCGCCCTGACTTTTCTCCTTATAGTTGGGGACGAGACTACGCCGAATGCTCTGCCATTCAAGCGACTTTAGACGTCCTTCACGACATCCCAGGCTTAATCCAACTGATGGGCGGAAAAGAAGCCTTCAGCCACTATCTTTTGAAAGCCTGTCAGGACGCTCCTCTCTTTGAGACGACAGGCTATGGTTACGAGATTCATGAGATGAGCGAGATGGCTACTGCTCCTTTTGGACAAATCGCCATTTCCAACCAGCCTAGCTTCCACATTCCTTATCTCTTCCGCTACAGCGACTACCCTGACTATACAGCTCTTCTCATCAAGACGCTACGTCAGAAGACCTTTCACCCAAGCTGGCAAGCTTATCCTGGCGATGAGGACAATGGCAGTCTCTCTGCTTGGTACATCTGGTCAGCTCTTGGATTCTACCCGACCTGTCCAGGCAAACCAAGTTACGATCTCGGAATTCCTCTCTTTGACCACCTCCGTATCCACCTAGCTAAGGAAAATAAATGGCTGGATATCCATGCCGAGCAAAACCACAGCCATTTCAACTTTGTCAAAGAATGCCGACTGGACAAGACCATAGTATCTAGCCTTCAACACCAAGACCTCTTGAAAGCTGAGCAACTGACCTTCACCCTCAGCTGGCTACCAAATCACTCCTAACCAAAAGAACCTTTGCATCGCGCAAAGGTTCTTCTTTTATGAAACTTGGACCTGAAGTTGATACACAAGCTGACTCTCTACAGTTATCCACAACTTTTGGATAAGAAAGCATGCCTAAAAATCAGCTTCTCCAGAAGCTAGCTCTTAGACTTTGAACCTGTCGCCCTCAGGCAGACCTGCTCAAATCCCTACTAGACTAAGATTTCTACTAGAAAGCTAGCCCGTTACTAGTTTCCGAGGCAATTCTCAAGCCCCCTCTAGGATATTAGCTAAATATCCTGTTTCCCCTAGACTTATCCACAGACTGTGAATAAACTAGTGTTCCAGACCGCTCTCTCTTTGACTATAACAAAAAGCGATAGCAGCGTCAATATGACTAAGATTCCTTCCTAAATCCCCCTGAAAAGATTCTATAATTTGTACAATCATAGCTTTTGCATTCGTCAGCTAGTGAGAATCAGTCAGTAGAAAATGACCTCTTTATCACATTGTGAACAGCACAGCTGTAGTACTATAGCGCCCACAACCTACTCGGATAATCGTTTCTAGCAAAAAATCCCGCAGATTTGCGGGATTCTCTCTTGCATCAATGCGCCAACATTTCTTGGGCGATTTCTTGGCCAGATAGGTTATCTGGATAGTAGGTTGGCCAGTTATCCATCTCTTCAAAGAGGGCTTCTTGGCTAGTACCTCCAAAGAAGATATGGAAATGTTCTGCCTTAACTGGAGCGATATTGTGGTCACTAAACTGAACATACTTGAACTGTCCAGCGTCCGCATCTGTCGCTTCAAAGAGGAAGCGCACACCACGATTGCCTTTCTTATATGTCAAGATTTTCTTGCCGACATACTTGTAGGTGAATTTCTTGCTTTGGCCACCTTGAACAAATTCCATAGTGTTGTCCGTGATGTTGATTTTGGTCACATCTGTCTGATAGCCTTTTCTATAGTAAGCCTTATACTCATCCTTGGTCATCTTACCAGTCAACTTAGCCTTGTAGTCAAAGACTTGATCAAAAGTTCCATCCTCAAGGAAAGGATAGACAGACTGCCAGTTGCCAGCATAGTCACTCAAGGTGCGGTCCTTGACATCTGCATCCTCAAAGTAACCATTGTGAACTGTCTTGGTATTTTCTTCCTTCTCTGGTTCGATTTCTGGTCCTTCTTGGTCCGTTGTCTGTTTCAAAGCCTTGAGGTTTTTCTCCATCACGGAGATATAGTCCTCACCAGCCTTGGTTGCTTCTTCTGTTAGACTTTCTAGCGGATTGAGCACGTCTAGTTTGACACCTGTTTCTTTTGAGAGTGTATTGGCGAGGGCTTGTGAAGCATTTTCTTCAAAGTAGATATAAGAAATCTTGTTTTTCTTGATATACTCTGTCAATTCTGCCAAACGTGCTGCTGATGGTTCTGCATCTGGTGAGAGACCTGAGATGGATACTTGCTTGAGACCGTAGTCCAAGGCAAGATAGTTAAAGGCAGCGTGCTGGGTCACAAAGCTCTTTTGTTTCGCTTGAGATAAGCCATCTGTATAAGCCTTATCCAATGCTTGCAATTTTTCAATGTAGGCAGCTGCATTCTTCTCAAAAGTCTCTTTTTTATCAGGATAATCTGCTGACAAGCTGTCACGGATATGCTCTACCAGTTTGATGGCGCGTGCTGGTGAAAGCCAAACGTGGGGATCGTAGTCGTGATGGTGACCCTCACCGCCTTGATCATGCCCTTCCTCTTCTTCCTCACCACCTGGCAAGAGGAGCATATCACCTGTCGCCTTGATGGTTTTCACCTTTTTTTTATCCAAGGATTCTAGCAATTTTGGAACCCAAGTTTCCATATTTTCATTTTCATAGACAAAGGTATCTGCATCTTGGATTTTGGCAACTGCCTTGGCAGACGGTTCATACTCATGGGGTTCTGTACCAGCACCGATTAGAAGTTCTACATTAGCAGTATCTCCTGTGACTTGTTTGGTAAATTCGTAGACAGGGTAAAAGGTTGTCACGATATTTAGCTTCCCATCTGCCTGTTTTTGATTGGAACAAGCCACTAAAAACAAGGCACATAGACTAGCTAGTAGTAAGCTAATTTTTTTCATTTCATTCTCCTATTTGATAAAACGTTTCAGTAGGCTGACTAACAAAAAGACAGCTACAAAGATAATGGTGATACTAGCGCTGGCAGGGGTTTCTGCATAGTAGGAAATGTAAAGTCCTGCTACCATTCCCAAAAATCCAATAGCACTGGCAAGCAACATAACGGATTTAAAGTTTTTCCCCAGACGAAGGGCAATACTAGCTGGCAAGACCATAATGGTCGACACCAATAGGGCTCCTGCTGCTGGAATCATGAGAGCAATCGCCACCCCTGTCACCATGTTAAAGAGGATAGACATAGTACGAACGGGCAAACCATCCACAAAAGCCGTGTCTTCATCAAAAGTCAGGATATACATTGGTCGCAAGAACAAGAAAGTCAAGAGTAAAACGACCGCAGCAATGACAAAGAGGAAAATTACCTGCTCCTGGCTAATGGTCACAATCGAACCAAAGAGATATTGGTCCAAACTCATGGAACTCGAACTTTTCCCCTTACTCATCACGATAAGAGACACTGCAAGTCCTGTTGACATGAGGATGGCAGTTCCAATTTCCATAAAGTTCTTATAGACTGTCCGGAGATATTCTAGAAAGACCGCAGCGATTAAGACAATAGCAATGGTTGAAATGGTTGGAGAAATCCCCAAAACCAGACCAAAGGCAACCCCTGACAAGGAAACGTGACTAAGAGTATCACTCATCAAACTCTGACGACGTAAGATAAGGAAGGTCCCAAGAACTGGTGAAAAGAGGCTCATGGCAATGACAGCCAAGAAGGCCCGCTGCATGAAGTCATAGGATAACAAACTAAGCATGGTCCACCTCCTGGTCGCTTTCGTGAACGTTGAAACAACGCCATGGCGAATCTTGGTTACGAACTAGATGGATATTGCGATCCGCATAGCCCTTGACCTCCTCAGGATCATGAGTAATCATCAAAACAGCCTTGCCATGATGATGAGCACTATGGTGCATGAGTTCGTAAAATTCATTTTTGCTTCCAGCATCCATCCCTGTCGTTGGCTCATCCAAGACAAAGATATCTGGGTCAGAAGCAAACATCCGAGCAATCACTGCTCGTTGCTTTTGCCCTCCCGAAAGGGAGCCAATTCGTTTGTCACGGTGTTCCCACATACCAACTGAGTCTAGACTAGCCTTGATATGCTCCTCATCATGGGCGTTCAAGCGGCGGAACCAGCCCTTTCGCGGATAACGACCCGACTTGACAAATTCATAAACCGTACTTGGAAAGCCAGCATTAAAACTAGCTATCTGCTGGGGAAGATAGGCTATCCTAAGTTTTTTCCCATGAGTATTTGTCTTTGAGATGGTTACCTTGCCAAATCTTGGTTGCAAGATGCCTAGGCTCGCCTTGATAAGCGTTGTCTTGGCAGCCCCATTTTCACCAGTCAGGGTGACAAACTCCCCACTATCAACACTATAGTTGATGTGCTCGAGAACAGGTTCCTTGTCATAATAGAAAGACAAGTCCTCTACTGTAATATACCGCATTATTTGATTTCTCCTACTAAAGCAGTTAAAAACCGCTGGATAACTTCTTGTTCATTTGGAGTAAACTGACTTGCCACTTGTTCATAGGCTAAGAGCGTGTGTTCATGATGATGGTGGTGTTCCTCTGCCACTGGTCGAGCTAGTTCTGTCAGTTGGTAAAAAATCACACGCGCATCCTTTGGATCTCTGGATGTCTCTAACATGCCCTCTTTGACCAAAGATTTGATAGCCTTGGTCACTGCCGCCTGACTGACATTAAGGCGACGGGCCAACTCCGAGTTGGTTAGGGATTCTTCCGACAGGAGCATAAGGATGTGTTCCTGAGTATTGGTCAAGGCAACGTCACTCGTGCAATGCCCGATTAGAATTTCATGCTGGTTCTCAGATCTCAAGATCACCTCGTTTAAAAAGTTATCGATTTCCTGCGCAAGCTGTCTCATGTGTTACTCCTTCCCTAGCTATCTTTTTCGTAAAAAACATAGATAGCCACCGATTCTTTACTGGTTAATTATATCATAAACCAAAAAAGAGTCAAGGGAAAAAGGCGTAAAAACGTTTCCCTAGACTCTTCTAGATGTGAAATTTAACCTATTTTAGCTTTGGTTTTCGGCTCGATAAGATACCTGCCAAACCAGCTACCATTCCCATCAAGAGCAAGAAGATGGACTGTTCACTTCCTGTATTTGGGAGAGCTTTTTCTGAGACAACTGCCTTCTTGCTAAATTGACCTGCCACCTCATAAGTAAGTGGTACATTTGTAGTCGCATCATTAGCAGCCGCATTCGTTTGAGGCGTTTCTACCGGCAGACTAAAAGTTGTAGAATCCACAGAAATCGTCCGTGAGTTCGGGTTGATCTTTTCATACTGGGTCAAATCAGCGGTTTTAAGATACTCTTCAAAGGCTGCATCCATAGACGGGCCTTCTTCACGCGCACCACCTAACATCGTGTAGCCATCACCACCTGCAGCTAGGAAATCATTGGTTGCAAGATAGTAGGTTTTTGCGAGGTCCAGTAGTTCATAACGACCAGTTGCACGGTTTTTAACCTGGATGGCCAAGACACGTTTGCCTGATGGTAGGTTAGTATCATAGTAGACCTTCACACCTGAAACTTGCAAGAAACCACCACTTGGTTCTAACAATGGTTGCCCGTTCTCATCCAAGACCTTCTTGCCATCCTTATCGACCTGCAAGATAGAGCCGAGTGACTTTCAAACATATCCAAAACTTGTTGCCCAGTCACTTGGATTTGTGAAATGGTATTTCCAAATGGAAGAACAGCAATGACATTTCCTTTAGTGATTGGTTTTCCTTTTGCAATGGTTTCACGCAAGCCACCACCATTTGTCACAGCGATGTCTGTCGGATGGCTAAATCCTGTTTGACCATACTGATAGAGCGAGTCTGCCACGACGTTTCCGAGGTTGGTTTCACGGACCCGAACATTTTCACGATCACCGTTTAGTTCTACAGGGCTGTTTGAAACAATCTCAACCGCATTTTCAGCATCGTATTTTTGTTTAATGTCTTTGACTAGTTTTTCAACTGTTGGATTGGCTGGTAATTTTTTAGCATCAGCAGCCGGAATCTGAGTTGGATTGCCCAAAAGCTGACGGGATTTGTAGGTGATTTTCCCTACATTGTGAAGGTAGCTTCCCGTCTGGTTATAGGTAACATTGTCTCCATAGGTCGTTGATTCTACTGTATGAGAGTGACCATCGATTACTGTTACGCGTTTCCCTTTCAAACGAGGATTTTTAGACAAGGCTTCTGCCAAAGTTGAACCACGCCATTCTACTGGGGTTGTGGTATCCACACCCAAGTGAGCCAGCACAACATAGTGTTTGTAGTCCTTACCTTCTGCACGAGCCTTAGCTTGAACTTCTTCGATGACCTTATTGACTTCAGAGATTGGATCTGTAAAAGTTACCCCTTTGACATTTTTAGGGTGAGTTTTGGTTGCTGTTTCAGGTGTTGTCACCCCGATTACAACAAACTCATCACCTTCCACAGTCTTATCTTTATCAACGATTGTAGAAGCTTCAAAGAGACGAGCACCATTGACGTAGGTATTTGAACTAAGTAATGGGAATTTCAAGATTTCCTTGTATTTCTTAGCTTCGTCCAAACCAAAGTCAAACTCATGGTTTCCTACTGCCATGGCATCATACTGCATCTGATTGAGAATTTCAGCACGCGCTTCACCCTTAGTAGAGTTGGAAATCGGTAAACCTTGGAAAGCGTCTCCCGCATCAACAACTAGAGTATTTTGATTTGATTTCGCACGTTCCTGCTCAATGACTGTCGCTAACTTAGCATCTCCAATAACTCCCTTTCCTCTACGATACGACCGTGGACATCATTGGTGTGCAAGATAACGGTGTCCTTTTCTTCGCTTTTAGGAGATTCAACAGGAGCTAACGGAGCTTCTGCAGGTGCAACTGCTTCTGAAGTTGCCGAAGTTTCCGGTACCGCAGGGCTCTCAACAGGAGCTGGAGTCGCCGACGTAGCAGGAGTCGCTACGACAGCTGAACTTTCTGCAGGAGTTGTTGCTTCTTCAGCATAGACTTGTCCAGCTAAGAAGGCTGGAGCTAACAGGGCTGTCGACAAGACAGGTAACAAAGAACGTTTGTTCATTTTAAAATCCCTTTCTTTTCTTTTTCTCTTTTATATTATACGCTATTTCTAAAAATTTTGAAACTTTTGACCTATTTTCATCTTAAATATTCGCCATTTAAACAAAAAAGCTTGGGTTTAAATCCCAAACTTTTAGCTTATTTTATTGGAAATCTTTGATATTCCCATCATAGGTCGCCCAGTCCTTGCTAAAGAAGCGGTCATTCATCTTATAGTCTGGAGCTGGAGTCGGATCCGTCAAGAAGGGATTGACAACCTTATCAAAAGCCAACCAACCCAACCAACCAATATGAATGGTGTCCTTGACAAAGTACGGATCTCCGCCTTTTTTAGAAAAGTCAGCAATGTTGGTGAAACCTTGACTTTCTAACTGGTAACGAATTTTCTCCACTGCATGCTGGTACATCTCTTCACTGAGCCCTGTGTACTCCATCCACTTCTTGTTAACCGGCTGAATAACAAAGAGTACATTGACATTCGACTTAGCAAATTGATTGAGGACCAGCTGCAAATCATTGTACTCGGAGGACTTGAGGAAGTTGTAATTTTTTTGATACCCTTCCCATTTTTTTAAATCCTTTTGAATCTCTCTCGTATAGAAATGATTTTCCATCCCCATATCGTTATTGGTCGTATTTGCTTCTGCGTCCTTACGAACAATTTTTTCTAACTCATCATAAGAAAATTGATCCGGAAGATCTTTTAAATAGTTCTCCACGTGTTCCTTGTACTTGAGTTGTCCTCGAATGGAGAATTGTCCAAAGAGAGCGGATTGTTTTTCGTTGAATCGCGCAAAAATATCAATAGCAACCTGATCAACATCTGATAATTCTTCACCCTTTGACAGTTTTTTTGAACAATGCTTTTTTAATGCAACATTAGGATTCTGCTTTAACAATCGAATAGTCGCATAGCTGCGAGCAGTATCACCAGATTGATTTCCCAAAAAGCTGTCAATTGGTCGCTGTTAAAAAAATCTCTGAAACACTGCGGGTTCATAATCTGTCTCCGTAAACCACTGAGGCGAAATCACAAATACAGCCTGCTTATTCTCTATTTCTGGCAAAAATTTGCTGTAGACCAAAAATATTGATTGAGAGAGGTCGCTCCTGCTTGTCCTAGAAAGTAAGGACGATAGGGACGATGATATTTTTTTCTGCTAAAACAGCTGGATGGACACTATCAAATCGAATCCATTCACTAGACCCTAGAAAAGGAATAAAACGCATATTTGGATCCGTAAGAGCCCTTACTTTTTGGCTTCTCTCTTTAAAACTCTCTGCACTAACAGAAGCCGCCGAGTATTTTTCCTCCGTCAAATTATGGCTTGTTGTACTTGGATAAAAAAAGATGAGTAGAAGAACCAAAAATCCAGCAATGAAGATAGGCCCGAAGATCAGCTGCAAGCGTTTAAGCATTCTTCAACTCCGTAATACCTTCTACGATTTTTATTAGCCGTATTCCAGTCATCACGACCGAACTCCGTCACTGGAACACGAATGTCAAAACGGTTTTCAATCTCAACAATCAATTCAACCGTTCCCATGCTATCCAAGACACCGGCATCAAAAAGATCTTCATCCATCATGTCAGAAACATCTTCCATAAACAACTCATCAATAATTTCAATAACTTCTGATTTGATATCCATTTTTATATCCTTTTATTTTTTAAACCATAAATCATTCAAAAATCCAGAAAAGATTAAGAATGAAACCATCACGACATGGAAGGTGACAACCATGCCAAGCAACTGAATCCAGCGATTCTCAGGTAAGGAACCCTTTCCAGCTTTTTTCCGTTCTTTATTGAGCGCTTTTTTCTTACGAACCCAAGCGTCATTGATGACCAGCCCAATCCCATGAAAAAGTCCGTAGGCGATGTAGTACCAGGTCACACCATGCCAAAATCCCATAATCAGCATATTGAGAATATAGGCTACACTTGAGGTCACATTGCGATTTTTAAAGACCTTCTTTCTGGTCAACACCATGACCATCCGCATAAAGACAAAGTCACGGAACCAGAAAGACAGACTCATGTGCCAGCGATTCCAAAACTCTTTTAAATCCCTTGACAAAAAGGGCTTGTTAAAGTTGACAGGACTATGAATACCCATCAAGTTTGAAATGGCTAAGGCAAACATAGAGTAGCCCGCAAAGTCAAAGAAGAGCTCCAGACCAAAGGTGTACATGACCGCTAAAGCGTAGAGGTTAAAGAAACCACCTGTCTGCAAGGCCAAATTTTTCAGCGGAGGCAATAATGTCTCTCCTAAAATGTGAGCCAAGATAAACTTGTAGAGGAAGCCAAGCATGATATATTTGACAGCCTCTTCTAGCATATCCATCAGCTCATCCCGCTCAGGAATGGTCTCGTAATTTTCATTGAAGCGTTTAAAACGATCAATAGGACCACTTGAGAAAGTCGGCATAAAGAGAAGAAAACGTAAGAATTGCCAAATCGTTAAATCCTTGATGACACCGTCTCTCAACTCAACGATAACCCCAACTGCACGAAAGGTTAAGTAAGAAATCCCTAAAAATCCAAACAAAGATTGAGGTCCATGAATAGCAGGAGATACTTTCACAAAGACAATAGGCAATAGGGATAGAAAACTAACCAGGTAAAATATCCATTTACTATCCCGTTGTTTCCTGTACCTTTTGTAGAAAGATACAAGAAGTACTTGCCAGATAACATAAAGGATCAAAGCGCTTATTTGATTCGTCTTTCCACCAACCAACATGGTGACGATAAAGAAGAGACTAACGAGCACCTCGTACAAGGCAAAACGTTTCTTGAAAAAAAGACCGATAAAGATAGGTAAAGTTGCAACAATTACGTATAAAAAGTACTGAAGATCACCATAAGGTTCCAAATGAGGTAGCTGTTTATAAAGCTCCATCATCTACTGTTTACCTCGTTAATCAAGCTCTTGATGTCAATTTTACCATTAGGCGTTAGCGGCAAACTATCTCGATAAAGAAACTTAGAAGGCATCATATAGGACATCATGATATCTGCTAAGTCTTCCTTGATAGCCTTGGTAATATCGATATCACGCTCAAACTGCTGACGGACACCGTCCTTTAGGATGACATAGGCCAGTAGATTTTGTACCTTGTGGTCCTTGTTATAACGTGGGACAGCAACAGCAGACTCGATAAAGCGAGACTTGTTGAGGTTTTGAGAGACATCTTCAAGCTCAATGCGATAACCATTAAACTTAATCTGGAAATCCATTCGTCCACCATAGAGAAGCAAGCCCTCATCTGTCATGGTTCCTACATCCCCTGTGTGGTAGGCTGGAAGACCTTCGAACTCAAAGAAAGCTTCTGCCGTTTTTTCAGGATTATTCATATAGCCTTTTGAAACAGCTGGTCCAGAAATGATGATTTCTCCCTGTTCACCATTTGGAACTTTCTTACCTTCCCCATCAATGATAAAGGTCGGAGAATCCGCCTTGGTATAGCCGATTGGCAGGCGTTTGAGAGTCGCCAACATCTCATCAGTGACGGCAACTGCTGACAAAGCTACCGTCGCTTCTGTTGGTCCGTAGGCATTGATAATACGGGCATTTGGGAATCGCTCGCGCAGTTTTTGAGCAGTTTTGACCGTCAATTCTTCACCATCAAAGTAGAAATGCGTGATTCCTGGCATTTTCTCACTATTAAAGTCTTCTGACAACATGGCCATATCTGCAAAGGACGGTGTTGAGGTCCAGATAGCAATGGGCAAGGAAAAAATTGTCGCAAAGAGTTTTTTGAAGTCCTGAGTAATGGCTGAAGGAAGAGCGAAAAGCGTACCACCCAGTGCCAAGGTTGGCGCCCAATACATGACAGATAGGTCAAAAGAATAAGGGGGCTGAGCCAGCATTTGTGGACGACTTGGCGTCGCAAATTCCTTATCTGTAATCATCCAGTTGGTAAAGCTGAGGAGATTATCCTGGGAAATCTGCACTCCCTTAGGCTTTACCAGTCGTACCAGAAGTAAAGATGATGTAGTAGTTGTCATCCCCCTTGACTGGATGGGTCATCTCGTAGCTGGAAGCTTGAGCAAAAGCTTCATGGACTTGCTCCAAATTCAGCATCGCTGTGCTAGTTTGCTCTAATGGAAAATCTGAGATGGCAATAATCAAGCTTGGCTCTGCAACTTCTACGATAGCAGCTACCCGTTCCAAGGCCGAATGGCTATCAATTGGAATGTAGGCATGACCTGACTTAGTTAGCGCTACAAAGGTAGCCAACATCTCATATTCCTGTCCGCCAAAAACGACGACTGGAGATTTCTCAGGCAAGCCTAGTTGGTCGATAGCTGCAGCCAAACTATCCGAATCAGCCTTCAGATCACCATAAGTATGTTCTTGACCTAAAACATTGTAGACAGGATATGTTGGTTGCGTTTGAGCAAAGTGCTCAATCGTTTCAATCATATCTTTTATCGGTTTATTAAACACTGTTCCTCTTCTCCTTTAAACTAGAACTCATTATAAATAAAGGTGCCTTGGCTCTGACCAAGGTAACTAAAAAAATAAAGCAAACCAAGCAAGATTACAAAATATAGAGCCGTCCGGCCTAAGAATACATGTAAATTTCGTTGTTTTTTCATAAGCTATCCATTAATATATTGTTTCTATTAACTATCAGTATGTATTGTTAGCATCTTATCTTCCTAACATTTTACCACTTTATCAACCTTTTTTTCAACTGTTTACCATAACTTAAAAATTGGTTTTAGCTTATTTTAAGATAAGTTAAAATATTAATGTTTTGGCCATCAAAAAAGAGCCTGAGATTTCCATCTCAAACTCTGTTGCCAATCACTCTTTTATTTTAGAAAAGTGAAAATACGAGAACTGCTAGGGCTGCACCGATAACAGGTCCTACAACAGGAATCCAAGCATAAGACCAGCCCCCATCTCCCTTGTTTGGAATTGGAAGAAGGCTGTGCATGATACGAGGTCCTAGGTCACGAGCTGGGTTGAGAGCGGAGCCTGTAGTTCCACCGAGAGACAAAACAATCCCTACAATCAAGGTACCAACGGCAAAAGTACCAAGTCCTGCTTGAAGGTCATAAAGACCAAGTGCAAAGATGGTCAATAGCAAAACAAAGGTTCCAAGGATTTCACTGATTAGATTGGAAGTAGTGTCTTTGATAGCTGGACCTGTACTGAAGGTTGCAAGGATATTTCCAGGATTTCTTCTGCTAGGTAATGCGGTTTGAACTGTAACCAGACAAGGACTTGCCCCACCATGGCTCCAGCAAATTGAGCGATGATATAAGGAATCACAGATGCCCAAGCTAGTCCACCATTAAGAGCAACCCCAATCGTCACCGCTGGATTCAAATGTGCCGGACTTAACTTGCCAGAGATAAAGGCTGCCACTGCAACTGCAATCCCCCAACCAAGAGTAATGACGATCCAACCTGAGTTATGGCTCTTCGTTTTCGGAAGAACCACTCCTGCTACAACCCCATTTCCCAAAAGAATCAGGATTAAGGTCCCTAAAAATTCACCAAATAATTCTTTCATCATATCGTTGTCTCCATTTTAAAGAAGGAGAGGGAAGGCAAGGAAGGCTTGTCTCCCTCTCTTCTAGTTTTTCTTAATTTTTCAATTCCGCTAGATCGTTGTTAGCAAGGGCTGCTTCAACATCCGCACGGTAAGCTGCTTTTTCTTCATCAGACCAGTCATAGAATCGTCCCATTTCATCCAGAACTGGCTCCACAATGCTATCCAAACTATCACGCATAAAGAGCATGTGGTTGGTACGGCGAAGGAGAAAGTCAACTGGGCTCAGAGCCAACTCATTGCGCATTGCATAGTGAAGGGACAAGGTATCTGCCAAGCTGAGTCCGGGCGCTTGTTCCAAGCTGTGAGCAAGAGCAAAGACTTTCGGTGCATTTGAACCGTAGAGATTTGCTAGGTAATGAGCTTCCTTGCTATCCAAGCCACGTGACACTCCAAGTTGAGCAAAGGCTTCAATTTCTGAGTCCACATTTGCTGGGTTCAATTCTCCACCTGAAACAGGATAAGTCTTCGAGTTGATGAGTTTAAAGCTGCGGTCAAATTCTGCTTTGAGAATGTCAACCACGCGCTCCATAGCCCCTTCAGCCATCTTACGGTAGTCTGTGATTTTACCACCAGCAAGGGTCAAGAGGCCATTGTCATCACGGTCCAAGCTCGAACCACGTGAAACTGCAGATGGGTCCAAATGTTTCTCAGATGTGCTACTTTCAAGCTTGCTGACAGCAGACTCAACATCTTCACGCGATTTTTCTTTCGATAGATAAGCCTCGACAGTCGCAATCAAGTTATTGAAGCTTTCATCGCTAATGGTTCCGTTATTTCCACCATTGTAGTCAGAAGCGCTATTGCCTGCGATCAATGGACGAAGACCAGCCCAGCTGCTTTCAATATCAGCAACGGTAATGTTTGCTTCTGGGAAGCGGTTGTTGACAATGCCAAGTAGATAATCTACATCTTCCTGCGTCACTTTTTGGATGTTCCAAATCACCTGTGTAGTCTGTATCGGTTGTACCAAAGTAAGTCTTGTTTTTCACGTGGGAGAACAAAGACCATACGGCCATCTCCCAAACCTGTGTCAAAGTAAACTGGCTGTGAAACCTTGATCTTGCTTGAGTCCACCACCAAGTGAACTCCCTTAGTTGGACGCATTTGTGAGAATTGCGTTCCCTTATTAGACAGATTGCGTACCTTGTCGCTCCAAGGACCTGTCGTGTTGATAACCAGACGAGCCTTGATATCAAAGACTTGGTCTGTCAACAAATCACGAGCCACGACACCTGTAATCTTACCACTTTCGTCAAAGAGGAAGCCTTCTGCCTTCACGTGGTTGGCAATGAGGGCACCATCTTGGTTGGCACGTTTGATGTTTTCGATCACGAGACGCGCATCGTTGTTACGGAAGTCAAGATAAACTCCACCTCCTACCAAACCTTCTTTCTTCAAGTTTGGCTGGCGTTCCAAGACTTCTTCTTTGCTCAAAACCTTGTTTGCAGCAGGCGTATTGTTAACCCCTGCCAATAGGTCGTACAAGTCCATGGCTACTTTGAGACGGAAAGGCTAAATGTTGCTCCATCCTCGTCGTAAACTGGCAAGAGCATTGGATCTGGTTTTGGAATATGTGGAGCGACTTGTTGAACCACCGCACGCTCAGAAACTGTATCTGATACCACTTCCACGTCGAATTGTTTGAGATAACGTAGACCTCCGTGGACCAATTTTGTTGAACGGCTAGATGTTCCTTCTGCGAAGTCCTGCATTTCAATCAAACCAGTGTCAAGACCACTGGCTGCTGCCTGCAAAGCTACACCAGCTCCTGTAATCCCGCCACCAATAACCAAGAGATCCAAGGTGCGTTCCTGCATTTTTTTAATTGATAATTCACGTGTTTTCTTTGAAAATTCCATATTTACACACTTTCTATCTGAGTCACTTTATTCTTCCAATATTAGTCATCTACTTCCGCAAAGACTTGAGTTGCTTTCACAGCCTTCTTCCAGCCCTTATAGAGTTGTTCCTTACGAGATTCGTTCATCGATGGTTCGAAAAGTTCTCCTGTCTCGTTCAAGAGTTTCAACTCATCCAAGTCCTTCCAGTAGCCTACTGACAATCCTGCCAGGAAGGCTGCCCCTAGGGCAGTTGTTTCCAAGTTTTTAGCGCGTGCGATATCAATTCCCAAGATGTCAGCTTGGAACTGCATGAGGAAGTTGTTCATGGCTGCACCACCATCTACCTTCAAGACTTGGATAGCTGTCTGAGCATCCACTTGCATGGTGTCGATGATGTCACGTACTTGATAAGCGATAGATTGCAAAGTCGCCTTGATAAAGTCTTCTTTAGTTGTTCCACGAGTCAAGCCAAAGACAGATCCTCGAGCGTTTGGTTCCAGTATGGTGCCCCTAGACCTGTAAAGGCAGGTACGACATAGACTTCGTCATTATTGTGAGAATTAAGAGCATATTTTTCAGACTCTGGTGAGTTTTCCACCATGCGAAGACCGTCACGAAGCCATTGAATGGCACTTCCTGCGATGAAGATAGAACCTTCCAAAGCATAGTAAACCTTGCCGTTAATACCATAACCAATCGTTGTCAAAAGGTTGTTTTCAGACAACTGCATTTCTTCACCAGTGTTCATGATGATGAAGGAACCAGTTCCGTAGGTATTTTTAACCATACCAGGATCAAAAGCCAACTGACCAAAGAGGGCTGCTTGTTGGTCACCTGCCATACCAGAGATTGGCACTTCTCCACCGTAGAAATGGAATGGAGCTGTCTTGCCATAGATTTCAGAGTTAGAACGAACTTCTGGAAGCATAACCTTAGGAATATTGAGGATTTCCAAAATCTCATCATCCCATTTAAGATCCTTGATGTTATAGAGCATGGTACGGGCTGCGTTTGAGTAGTCGGTCACGTGAGCTGCGCCGTCAGTCAATTTCCAAACCAGCCAAGTATCAATGGTACCAAAGAGCAATTCCCCCTTTTCTGCTCGCTCTTGAGCACCTTCTACATGGTCCAAAATCCAACGAACCTTAGTCGCTGAGAAGTAAGCATCGATGATCAAACCAGTCTTCTCATGGAATTTTTCCACATAACCTTGGCTTTTTAGTTGTTCAGCCAGAGGAGCAGTTTGGCGTGATTGCCAAACGATAGCATTGTAGATAGGGAGCCCTGTTTTCTTATCCCAGACGACAGTTGTTTCACGCTGGTTGGTAATCCCGATTGCCTCGATTTGACTTGGTTTCACACCACTTTCGATGAAAGCACCCGCGATAACTGACTGAACAGAGTTCCAAATTTCATTGGCATTGTGCTCAACCCAACCTGCTTGAGGGAAAATCTGAGTGAACTCTTTTTGACTAGAGCTGACCTTTTCTCCTTTTTTGTTAAAAATGATGGCACGAGAACTGGTAGTTCCTTGGTCAATGGCCATGATGTATTTTTCTTGTGACATGTGCTGTCCTCCTGATAAAATCTTGAGGGGGTTCCTCTTTACAGTAACTAGTATACAAAATAAAGCGCTTTCTTGTTTATCAATTTTTTTTAAATTTTAAAAAAATGTGAGGAGATTGTGCGAATTTCACAAAAAAGACCTGAAAACTCAGGTCTTTTAGGCAAATAGCATCTGACGGATCGTAGCTAAATCTTCCATATCCAAATCATTTTTCAAATAGTAGATAGGTGTTTGTTCTTTCTTATGGATAGGGTTGTTAGTAATTAACAAATCATAATGTCGACTGGGGTCATAGGCTTCAATAGTAATGAAACGATTGTATTCCAAATACCGTTTCAAAATGGCAGCCATCCTAGAAAAGACAAGGAAACCAGATGTCAAATCCAGACCAATCCTCATATGTTGGCCACCATTTTCTGCCATATACTCTATCAACTGGAGCCATTCCCAGAGAATTTTCTTATCCAAATCCGTTCCCTGATGAAAGGCTGGCAAGATATGAAAAATTCTCTCTGCAGTCCCTTTAAAATCATGTTCCATCAGCAAATAGGGATGGCGATTCTCTGTCTGGTATCTGTACTGATCTTGTAAAATATAGCCCTTGTATAGATAAATTTGACCACAGAGCTGGCTGAGTTCATAGGTGACATGGTCCTCTGTGTAGTCCCCCAGCAGCTCCTCCTTCTTCATCTCTTGAATCAATTGCGTCAACAAATCTGCCAACTGCCCTCCAAAACCAAGAATATACTCCATAGTATGAAGAGGAAGAATACGATGAGAAAGGAGAAATGAAAAGAATATCATCATCTCCCCATCTTCAGTTCCTAGAGGAATGTGCTGGCCACCAAAAAAAGAAGAAGCCTTGCCAAGTAAACGAAGGTAGAAAATATTGTCAAAATACCCCTGCATTTTTTCTTCTATAACCTGAAATTGACAGGCGTTAACCCGAAGGCGCTGTTGACTGATATGAGTCCAGAGAACCAAGTCTAATTTCTGACCCGAAGACAAGCTGGCACCGCAGATTTCTTCTAGGGTAGCAATATCCTGCTTTCTCTCCGCTTTCTGCATATGACTTTCCCACTCCTGACTGGACCAGACCTTGCGGAAAGGCAGAAATAAAAGTAACGAATCTGATGCTCTGGACCTCGCCAACGACCATTTTGGATGGATAAGTCAAACTCTGACAAAATATGATTCAAGCTAGACAAATGGCGACCAAACGTGGCCTCGCTAATCATTAATTCTTGAGCCAGTTGATGGGCTAGGAACTGTTGGTGATAGAGAAGGTAAACCAAAATTTGGTACTTAATGGCATTGTCTAGAAATAAGCTCCGAATCTCTCTCCCCTTTGTGGCAGTACCGACAGACAGACGCAGGCTTTCATCATCCAAGTGGATGGTCAGCTCTAACCCTCTTTCTAAAGCATTTTCGTTAATTAGAGAGATATACTTGGTTAAGGTCGCCTTTGAAAAACCTGTTTCTTCCATGGCTTCCTTGACGGTTGTCTGCGAATCTTGTAATAAAAAGGAAAGGACTAAAAATTGACCAGATTCGGCTTTTTCCATCAAATCACCTAAATACATTTGTTACCCCTTTCATTTTCTCCTTCAAGAATAGCATAAATCTTTCAAATGCTGAAATAATCTGTTTCTCATTTTATTTTAAAGCTGATTTCCTCGTCATTATTCCTCAGAAACAGCAAACACACCACTCCCTCTTTGGGCATTTTTATGCTAAAATAGTAGCTATGGATAAAATTATTAAAACTATATCAGAAAGCGGAGCTTTTCGTGCTTTCGTTCTTGACAGCACGGAAACCGTCCGCACTGCTCAAGAAAAACATCAAACTCAAGCCAGTTCAACTGTTGCACTTGGCCGTACCCTTATCGCCAGCCAAATTCTCGCTGCCAACGAAAAAGGAAATACCAAGCTAACCGTCAAGGTTCTTGGAACTAGCTCCCTCGGTGCCATTATCACAGTTGCAGATACCAAGGGTAACGTCAAAGGCTACATTCAAAACCCTGGTGTTGACATCAAAAAGACTGCAACTGGTGAAGTCCTAGTTGGGCCTTTTGTCGGAAATGGTCAATTTCTAGTGATTACAGACTATGGCACTGGGAAATCCCTATAATTCTATGACGCCTCTTATCTCTGGAGAAATCGGTGAAGACCTAGCTTTCTATCTTACAGAAAGTCAACAAACGCCTTCAGCAGTTGGCCTCAATGTTCTTTTAGACAAAGACGACAAGGTCGAAGTTGCAGGTGGTTTCTTGCTCCAAGTATTGCCAAATGCCAAAGAGGAAGAAATCGCACGTTTTGAAAAACGAATCCAAGAAATGCCTGCTATCTCTACACTTCTGGAAAGCGATGACCATATTGAAGCCCTTCTCAAAGCAATCTATGGTGACGAGCCCTACAAATGTCTGTCCGAAGAAGAAATTCGTTTCCAATGCGACTGTAGCAAAGAACGCTTTATGGATGCTCTCGCTAGCCTCCCAAGCTCAGATTTACAGGAAATGAAGGATGAAGACCACGGGGCAGAAATCACTTGTCAATTCTGCCAAACAACTTATAACTTTGATGAAAACGACCTGGAGGAACTCATTCGTGACAAATCTTAATACACCTTTTATGATTGGGAACGTCGAGATCCCAAACCGGACGGTCCTTGCACCCATGGCCGGTGTGACCAACTCGGCCTTCCGTACCATTGCAAAAGAACTTGGAGCTGGGCTTGTGGTCATGGAAATGGTCTCTGACAAGGGAATCCAATACAATAACGAAAAGACTCTTCACATGCTTCATATCGATGAAGGCGAAAATCCAGTCTCTATCCAACTTTTTGGTAGTGATGAAGACAGTCTCGCACGCGCAGCAGAATTCATCCAAGAAAACACCAAGACCGATATCGTCGATATCAACATGGGCTGTCCTGTTAACAAAATCGTGAAAAACGAAGCTGGGGCTATGTGGCTCAAGGATCCCGACAAGATCTACTCTATCATTAACAAAGTTCAATCAGTCCTTGATATCCCTCTCACTGTCAAAATGCGTACAGGCTGGTCTGACCCATCCCTAGCAGTTGAGAATGCTCTAGCTGCTGAGGCTGCAGGAGTCTCTGCCCTTGCCATGCACGGACGGACCCGGGAACAAATGTATACTGGACACGCGGACCTTGAGACCCTTCACAAGGTTGCCCAAGCTCTGACAAAGATTCCATTTATCGCAAATGGTGATATCCGTACGGTCCAAGAAGCCAAACAGCGTATCGAAGAAGTCGGGGCTGACGCTGTCATGATTGGACGCGCAGCCATGGGAAATCCTTACCTCTTTAACCAAATCAATCACTACTTTGAAACGGGAGAAATACTCCCTGATTTGACTTTTGAAGACAAGATGAAAATTGCTTACGAACACTTGAAACGCTTAATTAACCTCAAAGGGGAAAACGTAGCCGTTCGTGAATTCCGCGGCCTCGCCCCTCACTATCTCCGGGGTACATCTGGTGCAGCCAAACTTCGTGGAGCCATTTCACAAGCTAGCACCCTAGCAGAGATTGAAACTCTCTTGCAATTAGACAAAGCATAATACACAAAAAACCGTAACTCGCTTGAGTTTACGGTTTTTTAGCTCCTAGGAAAACCTAGATATTATTATTGAATCAAGGCAACGCTTGAAACTTTACCATCCGCACCTGTTGTAATTTGGATGATTTTTCCTCCACCTATTTTGGCATTATACTTGCCATCATCAAGTGTGTAAGAGTAGCCTCTGATAGAATAGTTTTCTTTCTTTCCATCTGCAGTTTCTACTGTAAATTGGCCCCCTGATGAAACCGTAATAGTTTCGCCATTTGCTCCCTTCCAGTTGCCTGCAGCTGCTGAGAAATCACCATCGACCATGGTTAAAACACCCTTGTAGCGTTTGTTGTGTTCGGCTTGCTTGTCTTGAAGTTGGCGGTCAGTTGTTGGATCATAGCCTGACTGGCTAGACTGGGCTTGAGAACCTTGCTGAGTTGAAGGTGCCTGAGATGGGGCTTGTTGACTAGGAGCCGCTTGTTCTTGTCTTGATTCAGGTGCTGGTTTCGCTTGTGACTGATCTGCCGTTGTAGAAGACTGACCAGAAGATGCCTGAGCCTTTTCAGATGAAGCTGAGCTTGAAGATTTTTGAGTCTTACTTTCTTTGCTAGAAGAAGCTGCTTTAGAGCTTGATGATTGACTTGTCTTTACAGAGCTACTGGTTTGAGTGGTTTCGTTTTTATTTCCACAAGCTCCTAGTAGCAAGGTAGAAGCCAATACAGTCGCTGCCATCAATTTGATATAGGTTTTCTTTTTCATTTTTCTACTCCTTTGTAACATTTTTGAAATGTTAAGAAATCTTTTTGTAATATAATTGTAACATTAGGCTTTAAATCTGTCAACTATTTAGAGAAACTATTTTAAAAAATTTCTCTCTACTATTTCTATTCGTAATAAAACAGAAAAAAATAGAAAAATTTTTTTAGATAAGAGTTCTATTTTTTTACATCACCTTTGTGTAATCGCTTGCATTGCATTAGACAAAGGAATATAATAACATTGAAATAGAATATAGGAGGTGCACTCTTATGCTAAATAAGTATTACAAGTATCTTCCTTGGTTGATTTTGGGAGCTATTGGCTCTTATCAAACAGCCACTTACTATGCGCGAACTGCATTTGATGTCTTCTATCTGACTACAATCTTTATGATTGTTTATATCGCTTTGTTATTTTTACATGAGAACTATCTCAAGTATCGATATAAAGACTTCTTTACTCACATGTTGAGTAATCCTAAGAAAGATAGCCATTCATAAAAAATGATGATAAATAAAGAGGTCGGGAACTTTGTCCCGACCTCACTTTTTATTTCAATCGATAGGTTTTTCTTGGTTTCTTTTTGGGTACTCGTTTGAGTCCGACTTCTTCTACATATTCTCCGTATTTTACGAGAAAGTTATTGCTGACAATTGGGCGACCAGGGTTGATGAGATTAACCAGTTCAGTCCCCTCGTAGACAGTGAACTCCTCCTCCAGCAGATAGAGGAAGGTCGGATTCCAGTCGAGACGGCCTTGGATTCGTTTGATGGATTCTTGGATAATGGCATAATGGTCAAAGGCGAAGGCTTGCTCCTCCAGCTCGACTCCATCTAGGTAGAATTTGCCTGTCTGAAAATCGACATCTACAAAAACGACATCCTTGGCATCGTCACCTGCCTGAACGAGGTCTAAGGCACGACTAGGTAGTACACTAAGTGGGCAATGGTCACTGTCCAGCCCCGTGGATCACGACCGGGGGTCGATACCGTCATCAATTGCTCGATTTTCTCCAAAGGTAGATCGAGATTGACTTCTTCTCTCACCTCACGCTGGCAGGCATGTGCAGCATCTTCTCCCTTATCCATAAAGCCTCCAACCAGAGCCAAACAGTTTTGATAAGGGTGGGCCTTGCGACGGATTAGTAAGAGCTTGATCTTTCCTTCGACAAAGCAGTAAGCCACCATATCTACTGTCACACTTGGTTTTTCATATTGAGGGAGTTCCTGCTTGTAGTACCAGTCTAAAAACTCCTCCTGACTGGCATGGATTTCATAATATTCTTTTTCCGTCATCCCGGCTGGAATCTTTGTGTCTGCCATCTTATGCCTCCTTTCGAACTGCCTTGGTCCATTGATACCATCCCACTAGACTATTGAGTGTGTAAACCCAGTACATCCCTTGGATGTGGATATTTTCACCCCACCAGAGATAAATACTAAAGAGATTGGTTGCAATCCAGAAAATCCATTGCTCACGGTAGAGACGTGTCATCAAGAGCTGACCAACACCATTAGTCGCATCAGTAACACTATCACGGAAAGGACGGGCGCTATTGATACTTTGGTAAGCCAAGCCCATACCAATCCAGATAATAGCAGTCAAGGCCAAGTACTTGAGCCAATCAAGAACAGATAATTTCTTAGCTTCAAAGTGGGATTCTTCTGGTTTTCCTTGGTCGTTGATACGATTGGACAGCCAAGCATAGAGACCAATCGGCTGCATGACAAAGAAGTAAACAGTCGTTAAAACTTCACCATAAAAAGTCGCATTCATGGCCAAAATCAAATAGATAGCTGAGTTAATAGCCCCAAAAAGATAATTGCTTGCACGCCCTTCTGCTACCAAGATAACACAGACAATCCCAGTCCAAGATGCAAACAAGCTCAGCCAGTCATGACTTTCCGTATTTTGTGTAAACTCCAAGATCAAGGGAACACTTGACAAGGCGATGAGATACAACCACTGGAAAGGACTACGGCCGACAAAGAGATCTTTCCATAGCAAGCGCATGATTCCTGCAAAACCGATCTTGCGGGCTTCTGCATGGACATTTTTAAAGTTTTCGATAAATTGTGTGATTTTTTCAGTTAGCTTTTTCATATTTTTCTCCTAATCTGCTTGGTAAATGGCATCAATAGCCACTTTTGCTGCTTCATAATTGCCTAGATAATCCTCTGCTAGATAAACTAAAGGAATAGTCGTTAAGTATCTCTCCCTCATCTCATCCAAATGCTGGGAAAAACTGTAGCGAATGTGGTCCTCTGCCATGGTCATATCTCTAAATCCGTCATTGACATAGGAACCGATAGGTTGCACGAAGAGAATCAAGTCCCATTTTTCCTTGGCCAAGATCGAAACAAAGAGATTGTCAAAGGTTTCTCCTGATAAGTCCCCTTGGTCCTCAGTCTCCATGTAATAGTCATAGTAGCCCTTGGTTACCAAGGAGTTGGTATCGGCTATCACTAGGCCTCGATTGGCATTGCTGTCGATTAACTTGGAGGTCTGGTCATACTGTCCCAACAGGAGATAGTAGTAATCCTTTGGAGTCAATTCATCATCGCGGACATTGTTTTTGATCTGGTACTCACGCGCGTATTCCAGACTAACGGGTGCATCGTAATACCTTGCCAAATCCTTGGCCAGAGTGGTCTTCCCATTGCTAGCACTTCCCATGATCAACACTTTCTTGGTAAACTGACGACGGAAGGGTTGAGCGATATATTTCCAATATTTGCTTGGATTTTCTCGAATCATAGTCGCTGAGATACCAAACTTTCTTTCTTGCAAGACGGTGCCAAATCCACGTTTAGCTAGTTCTTGCTGGTAGTCTGCTTCTCCCACAAAGAAAATCAGTTCTTGCTGGTTTTCATCATAGGAAATCTCCGCTAACATCTGGTCCAACCACTCCTGCCAGCCCATAGGGTAACGGGGAAGGTTGGTCTCATCCAGCTTGCAGACAGAGGTCAATTCGTCATCACGAAAAGCCTCTCGGATATAGCGAAATCGTTTTTGAAGACTTAAACCTACCTGCTCCCCTCTGTCTCCCTCATAGCCTGAAACGACTACCCAGACCTGGTCACACTGACGCTTCGCTCGCTGGATCAGATCGATATGACCCTGATGAAGAGGGGCAAAGGTCCCAAATACCACTGCTGTTTTCTTTTTCATAAACGTTTTACCTTTTTATAATTTTTTTGATATTTTTTTATTTTTCTATGTTTTTTTATTATACTATATTTTTTTGTTTTGTCAATAGTTTTTTATCATTTTTTATAAAGAAGTAGGAAAAAAAGAATCAGGACTGCTCCTGACTCTCCATTTTTAAGCAATATCAAATTTTAGTTGACCAGCTTTGACACCAATCTTGAGGGTCTTGCCTGCTACCAGTTCTCCCTTAAGGAGGAGTTCTGCCAACTTATCTTCCACTTCTGTTTGCAGGGTTCTGCGAAGTGGGCGAGCTCCCATTTCTGGATTGTAACCGTGACTAGCTAGCAACTTCAGGGCCGAAGCTTGCAGTTTCAAGTCGATGCCTTTCTCTGCCAGGCTAGCAATCAATGGTTTAACCATAATCTTGACAATTTCCTGCATATGTTCGCTATCCAAGCTATGGAAGACTACCTTTTCATCAATACGGTTGATAAACTCTGGTCGATAAGTTTTTTTCAGCTCTTCAAAGATGCGTTTTTCTATATTTTCCTGGTCAAAACGAATGTCTTTCGCGCCAAAGCCGACCGTCTTGTCATCACGAAGGGCTGTTGCACCAAGGTTTGACGTCATGATGATAATGGTATTTGAAAAATCCACCTTGCGTCCCTTGCTATCTGTCAAGACACCGTCGTCCAGAACCTGCAAGAGGACATTAAAGATATCTGGGTGAGCCTTCTCTACCTCGTCAAAGAGGAGCACAGAGTAAGGTTTGTTGCGAACTTTCTCGGTCAACTCCCCACCTTCCTCGTAGCCCACATAGCCAGGAGGTGCTCCATTGAGACGGCTAGCCGCAAATTTCTCCATATACTCACTCATATCAAAGCGGATAAGGGCTGATTCGTCATCAAAGAGGACTTCTGCCAGAGCCTTGGCCAATTCGGTCTTACCGACTCCTGTCGGCCCTAGGAACATAAAGGAACCAATCGGACGCTTGTGACTACGAATACCTGACTGGTTGCGGCGAATGGCACGGCTAATGCTTGAAACAGCTTGATCTTGGCCAATGACACGTTTGTGCAATTCCGCTTCCAAATTAAGGTATTTCTTGGCATCCGTTTGCGTCAGTTTGGACTGGGATACCTGACAAGCGACTCAAGGTAGTCAAAATTTCAGATTCTGTTACCAAGTCTTTATAGACAGGGACTTCCTGCTCTTTTGCGATTAGCTGAGCAGCTTGTTTCCACTTGCCATCCATCAAGGCCTTGTCAGCTGGAGTCAAGTCGGATTCGTCTGTTTTCACATGCTTGGATTTGTTTTGCACTGTTGCTGCTGCTTCATCTAAGAGGTCGATAGCAGAGTCTGGCAAGTGACGACTGGTCAAGTAACGATGCGCCATCTTAACAGCTGTTTCAACAGCTTCATCTGTGATTTGCACACGATGGTGTTTCTCATAGGTAGCCTTCAAACCTTGCAAAATGATCATGCTGTCAGCTAAACTTGGCTCTTCAATCGTCACTTTGGCAAACCGACGAGAAAGGGCAGCATCTTTTTCGATGTGTTTTTGGTATTCTTCCTGAGTGGTTGCACCAACCGTTCTCAAAGTTCCACGAGCCAAGGCTGGCTTCAAGATATTAGCCGCATCCAGAGTCGAGTCAATACCGCTACCAGAACCCATGATGGTGTGGAGTTCATCGATAAAGAGGATCACTTTGCCATCTTCCTCTATATCCTTGATGATATTGTTCATGCGCTCTTCAAAATCTCCACGGAAACGTGTCCCCGCAACAACATTCATCAAATCAAGCTCTAGAACACGCATCTTGGCCATTTCCGCAGGCACATCCCCACTAGCAATACGCTGAGCAAGTCCAAGTGCTAGAGCTGTTTTCCCGACACCCGCATCTCCAACCAAGACCGGATTGTTCTTGGTCTTCCGACTCAAAATCTGAATCATACGTGAGATTTCCTTGTCTCGACCTATAACTGGCTCTAACTTGCCAGAGCGCGCTTGCTCCGTCAGGTCATGCGTGTAGTCCTCTAGACCACCACTTTGAGCTTGAGGCATGCCCATCATATTGGCCATGGAATTTTGCTTGTCAGTTACTGTGCGATGACGTTGACGCAAAGCCTTGAGATCTTCTCTTGTCCATCCTGCACGCTCTTCTAGATTGCGACGAAGAGCAGCAATTCTGACCTGATCTTTCTGGTCTTCATAAGAAAAGCCTGCTCTCTCCAAGATGCGAGTCGCCAAGGCATTGCCATCATGCAAGATTGCATATAATACATGCTCTGTCCCTAGCACCTTTGCATGGACCACTGAGGCCACATACTCTGCTTCTGCAAAGAGAACCTCCAAACGATGGGAAAAGGGTAATTCCGTAAAGGTTTCGTCTTGGCTATAGTCCGTTTCAGTCAGTTCCAACGCAACCTCTTCTAAACGATCCATTTCATAAGGATAATCATTTAGAGTTGCACCTGCCACACTGTAACTGTGATTGGACATGGCAATCAACAAATGCCATGACTCTAGATAACGGGCTCCAAAATGGCTCGCAACCATGTAGGCACTTTCGATACATTCATTCAATGCTTTTGAATAGTTCATCTTACTTCTCTTTTCTATCTACCTCTTGTAATAGCTGTCGGAGCATATTGGCACGGACAACTGAAGATTCTTCCCCTAGGACACGATCTGTTGCTACAGAAGTCAGCAAGGTCATCTCTTGCTTGGTCATCAAGTCCTGCTCCACCAAAGCTGGAGAATATCCTCATAAATCTCCTGACTAACTCGCTCTCCGATTGAATAAAGCAAATCGCGTAGCATCTCGTGATGATTGGAAAACTCAATACGCCCTATGCGAATGTAGCCTCCACCACCACGCTTGCTCTCAACTAAGTAACCTCTACTTTCCGTAAAGCGAGTCTTGATGACATAGTTGATCTGGCTCGGTACAACCTGGAAGGTATCTGCCAACTGGCTCCGCTGCAATTCCACGATACCAGACTGGTCTAAAATCGCCTTGATATAGGCTTCGATATGATCTGATGTATTTTTAAATCTCATAGTAAATCAAACTCCTTCTTTGAACCTTGACTATCTTTGACTATACTATCATTTAACACTCTATAAGTCAAATTTTTAGGGCTAAGCCCTTGGAAATACTGACTTTCTTCAAAAACAATTAGGCATTAAATCGCCTTAGTTTTTCTTGAAAGTTCCTAAAAAAGTGCACAAAAAAGAGCCCTAAAATGGGCGTAATATTGACGAGTTCAGCAGGCAAGAAACTAGCACGGTCAAACGTGCTTTTTTTATTACCTGCTAATATTATAGCATATCCTCTCAAACTTATATATAACCCGAATCCCGCAAAAGAAAAAGATAAAAGCATAGAGGATAGGGCGAAAGCCTCTCGCACTTTTATTTTATCAAATAGCAATATGAGAAGCAAGGATAAAAAGCCCTCAGAAATAAATCTAAGGACTTAAATAACGATGTGTTGGTTCGCTCACTTAATTAGTATACTTAATACTATTCAATTATAGTTTACTTTGAAATGTTCTTAATCCTTTCTGTAAATTTTTGAATCGCATTCAGTTCTGCAGGTCTTAAATGAGGGTACGCCTTAGTCCTCCCCCCATTTCGTTTAATATGTCCAAATTCAAGTAAATGAGTAAGAGATCCGTATTTAAAACTATATACGACCCAAACTCCATTTCTCACTCTTTTCTTACGCCATCCTTTTGAATATTTACCTGTTCTTTTAGGGCTAGTTTCCTTTAATTCTTTAACTGTTTCTTTAGCGACTTGCTCCGCAATTTTATCAACTTCTTCATTAACCTCTTCGCAATATTCTGCTAAAATATTTGCTAATTGTGCTGCTAAATCCATTTTCTAAAAACTCCTTCTATTTTTTTAAAATATCAACTTTTTACCCCCTTTTTGGTTGACAGCTTCCGACTTGGAAAAAGTTACCGCTCCCGGTACCTAAAATCAACGAAAATGCTTTACAAAGTGGGGGGGAGTGTCAATATCCTTTCAATTCTATAAATCTTTTAGCGATTACCTTTCTACGGCTATTTATATAACGAGTAGTTTTATTTAGTTTCTCTGCCACGTCTTCCCAAGTCGCACCAGCTTCTAAATATCTCATTTTAAAAATTACTAGATCACTTTCAATTAAGTTTTCCATCAAGGTATCTACAACTAGTTTGAAACCTTCTAAATATCTTAGTGTTTGGTCTTCTTCAATTCTAATGATTGTCGCTTCAGTAGGACTAGATACTGTCTTGCCTTTCCTACCAGTATAATCTTCAGTGCTATGTTTCTTATTATGTATCAGTTCCTGTCTTCTCAAATAAATTTTATTAGCAAGCGTTCTATATCGTCCTAACTCAATATCTATCCCGTCCAGGTCCCTGTTACTCAACTCGTACATAGGCAAGTACCTCCACTTAAATTTAAAAATTTTTTTATCTTTCAATTTGTCAAATTGTAAATTCTGTCAAACTGACAAAAAGCGCTAAAAGCCTTCCAACACTCCACTTACCAGGTATCATTGTTTTAAGTTTGACAACTCTTCAGTATGACAAGTTCAAGGGAAATTTCTTTAATTTATCCCCTCAGTTTCTCATATCTTACATTCTGTGAAACTCACTCCATTCTGTAAACCCCTGATATACCTTGCTTTCAAGCTATTACTTCTTTTCAGTTTATGCTTACTTTGTTATGTGAAACTTAGTAAAGCACAAAAGTAGGACTAGCGATATCTCTTCTGTTTCAGCCATATATCACTAGCCTTACTTAATTTGTTCCCTATTTTTCTAAATACTCTTTAATGTCCCGATATTCCTTAGAAAAATCTATCCACCCGCTAATATCAGGGTTTAAGAATGGTAGGACAGTAAGCGGACTTACTTCCGTTCGATATAGCGATAGAGAATGTTTCTGACTTATTTCCCTGACTACACCTGTATGGATTTCTTCTACATCCTTCTTTAGTTCTTGAATTTCATCATATGCGTCCAGAATTCGTCTGAGTTTCTTTCGGTATTGTTTATAGATCTTCTTAGTTTCCATCCGTTGCTTAGTTTCTTTAAAAATGTATTCAAAGATGACTGCTTTAGCTTCTGAAAAATCACTATTATATTTTTCCTGAAGAGAATTAATAGCTTTTTCCATCTTTTCAAGCTGTTCCAAAGACTCTAAGTTGTTAGATAAAAAATTATCTATATTCTCAAATGAAACTGTTTGATTGCCTAAAAGGCTTTTTCTTTTTTCGCTTAACTGTTCTCGTGCTGAATTAATCTTACTTTTTTTATTATCTAGATCATCCAGTGTTTCAAATACTTGATTAATATCCATTTCTTTCTCCTAGTTCCATTGAATAAGATAACCACAATCTTCTTCAATTTTTTTTACATCAAATCGGGTATGTAAAATCAACCTTTTCCCGAAATAGTCATTCGCATTCGCCCAGCTAAGTGTATCTTTCTTGCGATCAAACAAAGTAACAAAGTTTTCTAGATCTCCGATAAAACCTTTTTTGTCGCCTTTATTCCCTAATGTTGTATCATCTACAATTAAAAAGTTATCTACAAAGAATGTTTCACTTGTCCCTGTCTCTTTATCAACTTTAAGAAGATAATTTCCTGAAGTGTCTTTCATTTTTTCTAAGACACTAAATAGTGATTGACTAACAACTATAGATACATTTCGCTCTGGATTGATTGAAGAAACAATAGATTTCAAGTCGTCGATACTTGTAGCAGTCTGCACTTTCGCAGTTTGGAGAATTTTCCCAATCTCTCTATTTCGTGTTCTACGTTTTAATTTAATAATCTTCTTACCAAGAAAATCCGTTAAATTATATTGGCCATCATCTAATTGTTCCTGTGAAAAATCAAGTTTTCCACTGAATAATTTAACTAAGTAATCAACGCTGATAGTTTCCTTTTTATCTGCTTCTGTTCTCTCAACCGAATTTTCGCTAACTTCTTGTAATGAATCAGATTCAAAGTCAGTTACTTCATACTTCCCACCACGGGTACGAGTCTCAATAACATTTACTAGATCAACCAGTTCTTTACGTTGATGTTCATTTTCGTAACTATCAAGGATTGGTTTTTCAATGAGTACATGATTATTTTCTACGTTCATCCCTCTAGTGTTATAACCCGTACTTCGGATATAAGCTTCTAGATTTTCTTTTTGTTTAGCTAAGTTATTTGTCATTTTTTTGCTCCTTCATCTTTTAATATCTGATTTTTGTTTGTAATTTTTTCTAAAATTCTTTTCTTTTAGCTTTTCTTTTATGACTCTCCGAGCCTTTAGAATCATTTTTTCTAGATTTTGATTTGTCTTGTTTGTTAGCATATTTTTCTAGTATTTCTTGTTTCCGTTGTTCTAAGCTATCACCTTCTTTTTTACACTGAGAAAAGATTTTCTGTCTTTTATCTGGATCCATAGAAAACTTATTGGCTACTACATACCCTAAAGAAGTATCTCCTGACATCTCCCTCACCCCCTTTCTATGCAAACAAAAAGGGACATACCACTAGCATTATATGCTTACGGTATGTCCCTGAGTTGTTCTCAATAGACTTATTTTTTAGTTTCTTTTTTGACTAGATGGGTAAACTTCCCATCTGAATAGAATAAAGTAACTTCTCCAAAACTTGGAACTTTTTCTATCTCTATTATACCACATTTTTCATAGACAACAAAGCCTTTTTCTGTTGCAAATCGCATTTTATCATCATTCATTGAAATTCTCCCCTCACTGTATTTATAGTGTATCTCTTGTCTTTGATCGTGAAAGCTTTGAAAGTGTTCCCTTCTAAACCTTTCAAAATTCTACTTGAATTTCTAGCATTGTAAACCGTTCGTAGTTCGCTACTGTCTAAGTTTGTATTAAAAATCGTAGTTTCTCGATTATTGATAATATCAAACAAGAAATCCTGTTCCCAATCGCTCTTAGGTGTTACCGTCCCATTTTTTGCCCCCAAGTCATCGATGATTAGAAAATCTACATCAACTAACTTTTTAACCGCCTCATACTCTGTTAAGTTTGCATTTCTTCCATAAGCCCAGCCTTCTTTTATCTGCTTGATAATCTCGGTTAAGCTGACAAACAAGACACTCTTAGGCTCGTTCTTCTCTCTGAAGCTCTCATTGATTTCTTTGGCCAGGGCAAGAGATAAATGACTTTTCCCTATTCCTGTGCTACCGCTGATTAAAGTATTTCCTGTCATATCTGCAAGGTACTTCTGGACTTGCCCCTTTACAAACTCTAACATCTGATGCTCTTCTGTCGTCTTAACAAAGAAATTATCAAACGTTGCCCCCTTCAACTCGTTAGGGATCGTACTATCACGCATTAAGACATCATAAGTTTTAAAGTAAGCCTGTCTATCCTCAAACTGCTGTAATAGGTCTTGCTCTTTTTGTTTAATATCCTCCTTCACACACTCCGGGCAAAATGCTTGTAGTTTTCTTTCTGAACCCCCTAACACTGGTACAGAAATTTCCCAATAATTGACCTGGTGAATATCGCAAACTTTATCCGATATTTTTCTGTTATTAAATTCTTTAAATTGTTCCTTCATCTTTGCAACTCCTAAAATGGTAGGTCTGGGAAGTTATCTTCGGACTTCCCTTTTATGGTTTTAGGCTTTTGATTCAAATAACCGTCAAACTTAGATCCAAAAAGTGTTTCTGGTCTCAGATACTTAGAAAATTCAGGACTATCCTTCCATTCTGCCGTTTTAATATCTATCACCTGTTTAAAATCTTCAAGTGTATAGCCTTCTTTGAATCGTGCCATTATCGGCTTCAAATTTTTGTCCAAATATTTATAATTTTTCCCTACTGTATGATTCAGATAAGCTAGAGGGATTCTTATTAAATACTTCTCAGGATGTCCTTTAGCTATTTCCTCGATCATTCTCGGAGTTAACCAATTTGGGAAAGTAAAGTCAGGTTTACCTGACAATATATATTCTTTATATAATTCTTTATATAACTCTTTATCTTTATCTTTCTCTGACTCTTTCTCTATCTCTATCTCTGTTGGACATGAGTTGGAAATAGTCTTTTTATTTTGGACATTCTCCAATTTTGGTAAATTTTGACTATTTTTTCTTTGGTCTCGCTTGTATTTTGCCCAATTTGTTTCACTCTCAACCATGGCTTTTGCTTGCGATAATGTAGCATGGCCATCATCGTCTATCTGAATCAGTCCACATTTTGTAAAATATGCAACTGTCATATTTATATCATCTTCAGAAACATCCAGTTTTAAAGCTAATTCCTGTACCAAACTATCAAAATATCCTTCATAGTACAAAATACAATCATCTTCTAAACTTTCCAACATAAGACGGATATAAATCACTGTCATAGTGTAGCCACCAGGCATATTTTTAAGTCGCTTAATAAAAAGGTTGTCAAAAAATTTCTTATCAACTTTTAACCAAAAATATATTTTAGTCTTTGCCATCATCTACCCCCAAAAACTTTAAAACATCTGAGATTTTATAATACGCTTTTCTAGTATCTTCAATAGGCGGTATATACTGCGGTAGTCCTGCACATTCCCATTTTGTCAAGGTTTTATCTCCTATGCCCAGTTCTTCCTTTAGTTCCACCTTGCTGATTAAATCTAATCTTTTTTGAGGTACTTTCTCATGACTTTTTAAATACAGTTCCACTGCTTCCAAAATCTTAGACTTTAAATCTTCAATCATTTTTTCAAACATCTTAGTACCCCCATGGCTTAACCCCTGCAAGCTGAATATATCGCCCATAATCAGGGTTTAAATCCTCGCTAGGTGTTTCTATTGTCTGTGTACTTTCTCGCTCAATTTGGGCGCTTTTTTTGACGGTCTCGGTGGTTTAGATACATGAGAAAGCCAACCAATATCACGGTAAAAATAAGCGCCTGCGTATTGCTTAAATCTAGTTCATTCATGCTATGCCCTCGCTTGGTAATTCTTGATATAATTTACTTGATAGCTTCGCTCCATCTTCAGAAAGTCGTACACCTCTTCTGGAGTTACTTTATCATCTAAAAAGTCAATGATGAACTGAAAAAGGTTCGGATTTCTATCCTTGATTTCAGTAATTCGGTTGTCAAATTCTGATTGTGTCATGTTATCTAGATCTAGAGTCATATTTTTCTCCATTAGTCTTTCCTTGTCCTTTTTCTTGCCTGTTTTCTATATGGTATGCTTCACCACTCCAAACGCTGGGCGATTGCCCCAAGTTGGCGAACGCTTGTAGCGGTGTTTCGTGAGTAATTACCCATCTTTCAGCTAAACAAGGTCTTAGAATCACCCTGTCAGCACTTGATTTTCAAAACCTTTTCTAATTGCTTGCCTGCTCTTCGGTTTTTCTTTATGTATTTGATAGAATAGATATTTTTTGATATAATCAAAGCATAGAAAAAATTTCTATACTCTGAATTGTGTCGCTTGCTCGCCTTGGCCAAAATTTGAGCAAGTGATTTTTTTATTTTCTTTTTGCATGATTACTACCTGACTTTGGTTTATAAAGCAAGTCTTTGCTTTCGATAAGATCTAGAATCCAACTGATTCCCTGTTCTACTGTTTCAAGAAATGCGCCCAGGTCTTCACTGTCCAAGTTCTCGTAATTCATACAAAGATATTCGGCTAGTTGTCTGTCTTTCTCAACTAGCTTTAAAATCCTTGGAATACTTGGGAATTTCTAACCCTTTGGCATTTGTAACTGTCTTAAAATCATTTTCCATTTTCTATACTCCTATACTTTAAAAATTAATTCCTTAATTTCTGAATACCCCCTATTCAAATTAATCATAGCTATTGCCATATCTTCCAAGCGCTGATAGCTTGTCAGTTCTACACTTGTCAAGCCATCGATACCGTTCTTACTTTCTCGCTCCTTCATGAGTTGCGCTTTATTCTTCCCTGTCACTCCCTTTAGTAGTAAGTTTGTAAGTGTACTATAGGCATGCTTGGGGGCTTTCTCCCATGTTTGAATAGCTTCAGTTAAACTTTTACGCTTTGGCTTTTCCAGTTCTCTTTGAAGATAGCGTTTAGAAAGTTCATCACGCATTTCAAAAAAGGCTTTGACCAAGTTCTTCTTAAACTCTTTTACGGGTTCTGTATTTCGTAAGTAAGTGATCAGCAATGTTGCTTGTTGCTCGTTCAAAATATAATCCCGTACATTTTGCCCACTCTCTGAAGGTGAAATTTTAAATTGCACCTTCCCGAAGCTTTCAAAGTCCTCTCGGTGCTTATTCAGCAAAATCTTCAAATGTCTGTGCTTAATTTCAGCGCATTCTGCAACGATACTGCTCAGTGTATACGGCTCTTTCTTGCCGTCCATATAAACCAATTCCATTGGTTCGCTCCTTTCTTATTTTTGTCAATGCTTGCCACCTAAAACAGTACCAAAGTAAATCATTGAGGTAGGGAAAATTTAGGAGAGAATAAACCCCTACAAACCCTTGATACTGCCATAGGTAGCAAGCAAATCACTCTAGCAAATATTTAGCTAGAACCGTTTATCAATCCCCAGTGGTAAAGCACCATACAAGAAATTTGTAAACATAAACTAATGCTGTAATTGGGACTCTCCTTTCTAATAATCTTCAGCAAGCCACTCCATGGCTTTTTGATAAATGCTAGGTTTTACTTCGCCACCGTCTCGGATTTTTCTGTAAGTAATTGGATTAACTCCAATTTCCTCGCTGGCTTTTTTAGCAGTCAAATTCTTGTCTGCTTGCTTTCGGCGAATTGCTTTTGCTTGTGTCGAGGTGATAAGCAATACAGTTCCCTCCTCTCTTATTTTGTAAAGTTTATCTTTACTTAGACTAAGTATATACTGTTTTTCTTTACTTGTCAAGAAAAAATATATAAAAACTTTACAAAAGTATTTTTAGCGGTTATAATTTAACTGAGGTGATAAAATGTCAACAATAAAAAAAATAATTTAAAAAGTTTTAAGAACTGGGAAAAGGAATAACTCAAGATAAATTAGCCGAAATTATAAATGAACGACTAAAAAGAAAATGAGAAGCCAATATCCAAAATGGTGATATCTAACTGGGAAAAATAATAAACATACTATCAAACCAGAAAAAAAGCTCAGATTCTAGCTGACTTCTTTGGAGTAAGCGTTGCCCACTTATTAGGAATAGATATTGAAAAAAATAAATGAATTTGGTTCAACGTACAAAAACGTTGAAGAACATATAAATAATCCTGTAAAGTATGACAATTTTGGAAAAGGATTGCTTAATCATAGTCAATCGTATATGTTTACAATTGAAGAACTAATAAATGCTGATAAAGAGAAAAATACAAATTTTGCAGATATTTTAATCAACTATATTTCTTTAAATGACTATGATAAAAAAATAGCTTTTGATTTAGTTCAAAAACTATCTGAGAGAGACAACGAAAAGGAGTAACCCCCATGGGATTTTTTGATACTGTAAAACAAGAAGGTAGTTTTTCTACCGCTTCTGGAGTAAATGGACTACACTACGTTGTCCTCCAGGTAACTTTGAAAGAAAAGTTTTTCGGCACTGGATCAGGAAACCTTACAGAATTAGAAGATGTTATCAATAAACAAGCTTCAAAAGGTTATCGCCTACATACCATCACAACCGCCAATGGTGGAAGCAAAGGACTGGGTGGTGGTGACCGTATCCAGGCTACAATGGTTTTTGAGAAGATTATCTAAAACCTTTCCTGATTTCTAAGCTTTTCTCTGTTTAGATAATTAGAATAGCCACCTAACATTTAATAATGAATTCTCTTCATTTGCTGAAATATAGCCAAATTACTTTAGTGAATTACAAGAAGAATACAATGACTATACCCTCAAAGTGACAAGTCGGAACAAAGATAAAAATTAAAAATATACTTTACTTGCTAAAATAGTAATTCCAGAATTTATTTTGTACAACAAGAAAAACATAAGTATTTATAAAGAAAGATAAAATGAATTATTCAAACTTAGATGATGCACAAGTGCAAGAAATTATAAATAGATTAAAACATCCTAAAAATCAGCTAACTTTTGATCAGATTTACAACACCATTTCCGCAATGTTTGGTAAAATAGAAGTGGACGAGACTATAATTGACGATGATGATATCCAATATATTCTTCATATCTTTCGAGGTAGATTAAACAATGAACGTTTCAGCATACATCTTCGACTAAAAGATTTTCACGACCACATAGTTAGAGTTGACATTCATCCATCGAACAGACACATTAATCCTGATGGAAAAGTTATTATTGGTAGTCATATACATATCTATTCCAATAAACACGACAGAGAGATTCCATTGCAATACCTTTGAAAGATTCTAACTTCCCTAATGTAAATCAGATAATAGATGTATTTACGGAATTTATATCATACACAAATATAAGAAAGGAGAAAGATAATGAATAAGTCCAACACATTGAAAAAAGTATACTTCGACTGGCTTATGAAAGAGTATCGCTTCGCTGATCTTGACAATCATACCGTTGAAATCAGTACTCCTTTTTTAGATAACGATTTTTGACCATATCATTCTATATGCTGAATTCTTGAACAATGGTCGAGTTACCTTAACAGATGACGGCTGGACTATCAACAACCCTAAAAAAAGTCACGGCGTAAATTTAAACGGGCGAACCTTACATAAAAACAATATTCTAAACACAATTGTGAGTAGTCTAGGCACTGAGTTAAATAATAATGAACTTTGTATAACTACTAGCTTGGAAAAATTTCCTCTAGCTAAACAACGTCTTCTTCAAACAATCATGCAAGTAAATGATATGATTGTATTAAAAGATAAAAATGTAAAGAATATTTTTCCATGATGAAGTCGAGGAAATTTTTAAGAAAAAGAGAAGTATTTTTTTACAAGCAGAACTTCGTTTTTCTGGTAAAGAAGGAATTACAGTTCAATTTGATTTTACAATCCCTACACGAAAAAACGAAAAATTGATTAGAACTATTTCAAATGGTAATGATCTTAACAGAGCAAAATTACTTGCAATGGATACTAGAATTCTCCAAAATCATAAACATAATGCAGAATATGTTGCACTTATTGATGACACAAGTCATAAGTTTGAAAAAATGGTAGAAACAAAGGCAATCTTTGAAGAAAATACCAAAGCAAAAATTTTACTGTTGCCTCATACTAAATTTTTAGAAGAAGAAGACATATTGACAAACTTCGCTTAAATAGTTTTAAATTCTAAAGTTACTCCAGTCTTCTTACTTTAAATATCAATTTAAAGTTGACAAATGGCTTCAAATGGATTAAGCTTAATTTAATCTTATGAATGGTTGCAGTAGCGACCTACCAAAAGGAGCCTCTAACGAAGCTCCTTTTGTGCTTTGTTTCGAGGTATAATCAATGAGCCTTTTTACAAAGATTAAAAATTGATAAATACTTTGATTAGGAATTTTCACTAATTAAGTTTAACGCCTCTACAAGCTCTATATAACCTTGTTTCCTATTCTGGTACAAATTACTATCCATCCTCTTAAAATCGAAAATAGAGGGGTTCTCGTAGCTCCTCGCATGGTACAAACTCAAAACCTTTTCTAATTGCTTGCCTGCTGATGGAAAAGGAGTTAAAACCATGAAAATTACACAACACACGAAAAAAGACGGATCAGCAGTCTACCGCTCTAGTATCTATCTTGGCATTGATTCTGTGACTGGTAAGAAGGTCAAGACTACCATATCAGCACGAACAAAGAAAGAACTCAAAAACAAGGTCACCCAGGCTAAGGTAGAATTTGAGAAAAACGGCTCTACACGGAAACAACGCTCACATATAACAACCTATAGAGAACTTGTGGACTTATTTTGGCAAACCTACCAGCATACCATAAAGACTAATACACAGATAAAGATAAAAGGTTGCTTAAATAATTACCTCTTGCCCTCATTTGGTACTTACAAACTAGATAAACTTACTCCTGTTATTATCCAAACTCAGGTAAATAAGTGGGCGGATGAGTACAATCAGGACGGAACGGGATATAAAGAATACAATCATCTTCATGCCTTAAATAAACGTATTCTACAGTACGGAGTTTCTATCCAAGCATTGGACAATAACCCTGCTCGTGATATTGTCATTCCTAGAAAGATAACAAGAGATAAACAAGAAATTAAATACTTTCAAGATCAGGAACTTAAAAACTTCCTTTCCTATCTCGATAACCTCGGAAATACCTTTATCAATTTCTATGATACTGTGCTTTATAAAACGCTCCTAGCTACTGGTTTGCGTATTCGTGAATGTTTAGCCTTAGAATGGTCTGATATTGACCTGCAGAGCGGAACGATTGATATTAACAAGACACTCAACATCTTAAACCAGGTAAACAGTCCTAAGACAAAATCAAGCTATAGAGTTTTAGATATCGATCATAAAACAGTGCTCATGCTTCGTCTCTACCGAGCAAGACAAGCAGAAAACGGTAGAAACATTGGCTTAACCTATGAGAAAGTATTCTCTGATAGCTTTGACAACTATGTCAATACTCGAAAGGTTGATTATCGCCTACATAAGCACTTAAAAACGCTAACTGTACTGACTTAGGCTTTCATGCTTTCCGACACACTCACGCTAGTATCTTGCTTAATGCTGGCCTGCCATACAAGGAAATACAGACACGGCTTGGCCATGCAAAAATATCTGTAACTATGGACACTTACAGCCATTTATCAAAGGAGAACCAAAAAAGAGCAGTCTCATTCTTTGAAACTGCCCTCGAAAAAATAAAAAGTTCTTAAAAAAGTCCACAAAATAAAAAAAGCGATACATAAAACCCTTATGTATCAACGATTATAGAATGATTTCGGTATAATTGACTATTATACCGAAATTTTTGATTTTTTTAAAGGAAAAGGGAACGAGTTGCGAAGATTATTATAAACTATCCAAAACAAAAAAATGGGACTGTAAAACAGTCGCCATCTTTTTTAGTTATTCAAAGTTAAGATTAGTCAACTTTTTTAGCACGGTATACAAGTCCTGCCAAAGCTGCAAGAACTAGACCAAGAATAGTAGAGAATGCTGTAAAGTCTGCTCCACCAGTGTTTGGCAAATCTCCCTTAGGCTGTTCACCCTTAGGACCTTCCTTAGGTTCTTCTTTTTTCGGTTCAGTATACGTGTTAGTGATTGTTGGGTTGTTACCTGTAACTTCTGTTACAAGTTGACCCGCACCATTATCTGTCACTGTTACTGTCACTTTGTAAGAATTCTCATCATATTTGATATTCTTATCGTCACCTTTTACTTCAGTAATAGTGTAAGTGTGCTCACCTGCTTCTTTGTACTCAATTGCTGTGAAAGTAACAGTACCGTCTGCAGCGTTTGTAGCTGTCTCAACGACTTTGTCACCTTCTTTAAGTTCAAACTTAAATTGACCTTTTACAAGCTCTTTATCACCTTTCAAGACTTTCTTAGCTGAGAAAGTTACTTGTGTTGAAGACGCAACATAAGTGTTTGTGAAGGTTGGGTTGTTGTCAGTTACAGTCGCAACAAGTTTGCCTGCACCGTTATCAACAACTTTAACTGTTACATTGTGAGTAGATTTATCGTATGTCACACCTGCTTCGCTACCTGCTTTTTCAGAGATAGTGTAAGTGTGCTCACCAGCCTCTTTGTACTCGATACCTGCGAAAGCAACTGTACCGTCTACAGCGTTTGTAGCTGTTCCGATTACTTTGTCACCTTCTTTAAGTTCAAACTCATATTTGCCTGCTTCAAGGGCTTTACCTTCTAAGACTTTCTTAGCGGTAATATTTACAGTTGTTGAAGCTGCTTTATATGTGTTGGTGAAGGTTTGGTTGTTACCTGTAACAGTTGCAACAAGTTGACCTGCACCATCATCTGTAACGTTTACCCTAACTTCGTGTTTAGCAGTATCGTAAGTCACACCTGCTTCGCTACCTGCTTTTTCAGTCATAGTGTAAGTGTGCTCACCTTCTACTGCGTATTCGATAGCTTCGAAAGTCACAGTACCGTCTGCAGCGTTTTTAGCTGTTGCAACGACTTTGTCACCTTCTTTAAGCTCGAATTCGTATTTATCAGCTTCAAGAGCTTTACCATCCAAGACTTTCCTAGCCGTGATAGTAGCTTTTGCTGGAGTTGCTTTATATGTGTTGGTGAAGGTTGGGTTGTTGTCTTTTACATCTGCAACAAGTTTACCTTGTCCATTATCTGTAACTTTTACTGTTACATTGTGAGTAGATTTATCGTAAGTTACACCTGCTTCGCTACCTGCTTTTTCAGAGATAGTGTATGTGTGGTCGCCTGCTTCTTTGTACTCAATACCTGCGAAAGCAACTGTACCGTCTGCAGCGTTTGTCGCTGTTCCGATTACTTTGTCACCTTCTTTAAGTTCAAACTCATATTTACCGGCTTCAAGAGCTTTACCATTCAAGACTTTAGTAGCCGTGATGTTTACAGTTGCTGAAGATGCTTTATAAGTGTTGGTGAAAGTTGGGTTGTTACCTGTAACAGCCGCAACAAGTTGACCTTGACCGTTATCTGTAACGTTTACTGTCACTTCATGTGTAGCAGTGTCGTATGTCACACCTCCTTCGCTACCTGCTTTTTCAGAGATAGTGTAAGTGTGGTTTTCTACTGCTGCGTACTCAATATCTTTGAAAGTCACAGTACCGTCTGCTGCGTTTTTAGCTGTTGCAACGACTTTGTCACCTTCTTTAAGCTCGAATTCGTATTTATCAGCTTCAAGAGCTTTACCATCCAAGACTTTAGTAGCTGTGATGGTAGCTTTTGCTGGAGTTGTTTTATAAGTGTTGGTGAAGGTTGGATTGTTGCCTGTAACAGCCGCAACAAGTTGGCCTTGACCGTTATCTGTAACTGCTACCTTAACTTCGTGTTTAGCAGTGTCGTATGTCACACCTCCTTCACTACCTGCTTTTTCAGAGATAGTGTAAGTGTGGTTTTCTACTGCTGCGTACTCAATTTCTTTGAAAGTAACAGTTCCGTCTGCTGCGTTTGTAGCTGTGTCAACGACCTTGTCACCTTCTTTAAGTTCGAATTCGTATTTACCAGCTTCAAGGACCTTACCATTCAAGACTTTCTTAGCCGTGATGTTTACAGTTGTTGAAGCAGCTTTATAAGCGTTAGTGAAGGTTGGGTTGTTACCTGTAACAGCTGCCTCAAGTTGACCTTGACCGTTATCTGTAACATTTACTGTCACTTCATGTGTAGCAGTGTCGTATGTCACACCTCCTTCACTACCTGCTTTTTCAGAGATAGTGTAAGTGTGCTTACCTGCTGCTGCGTACTCAATTTCTTTGAAAGTCACAGTACCGTCTGCAGCGTTTTTAGCTGTCGCAACGACTTTGTCACCTTCTTTAAGTTCGAATTCGTATTTGTCAGCTTCAAGCTCTTTACCATTCAAGACTTTAGTAGCTGTGATGGTAGCTTTTGCTGGAGTTGCTTTATAAGTGTTGGTGAAAGTTGGGTTGTTACCTGTAACAGCCGCAACAAGTTGTCCTTGACCGTTATCTGTAACTGCTACCTTAACTTCGTGTTTAGCAGTGTCATATGTCACACCTCCTTCACTACCTGCTTTTTCTAAGATAGTGTAAGTGTGGTTTTCTACTGCTGCGTACTCAATTTCTTTGAAAGTCACAGTACCGTCTGCAGCGTTTTTAGCTGTCGCAACGACTTTGTCACCTTCTTTAAGTTCGAATTCGTATTTATCAGCTTCAAGATCTTTACCGTTCAAGACTTTAGTAGCTGTGATGGTAGCTTTTGCTGGTTTAGCTTTATAAACGTTCGTGAAAGCAAGGTTGTCTGCACCTGTTGCAGTTGCAACAAGTTGACCTTGGCCGTTATCTTTAACGACTACTGTTACTTCATAAGCATTTGGATCGTATTCAACTCCGGCTACATCACCTGCTTTTTCAGTAATAGTGAATGTACGAGTTTCTTCTTTTGTGAACGTAAGTTCTGGGAATTGAATCTTACCGTTTGCATCGTTTGAAACAGTGTGGAGAACTGTTCCGTTTTCTTTCAACTCAAATTCAAATTGGCCAGCCTCAATAGCTTTACCGTTCAAGACTTTCTTAGCTTCAAGTTGAAGTTTTGCTTCTGTAGCAGCGTATGAGTTTGTAAATTCTTTCTTAGAATCTTCAAATTTGACGCTTGCTAATTTTTCACCCAAAACATCTTCTACTGTTACAGTCGCTTTAAGGACGTTCGCATCATAAGTGTATCCAGGTTTGTTATCATTAACTTCTTTAATGGTATATTTAAAAGTTCCTGCTTCTTTGTATTTGATTGCCTCGAACTTCACTTTACCATTCTCATCATTTTTGACAGTTTGTAAAACATTACCTTTGTCATCTAGAAGTTGGAAACTAAATGCATCTTTTTCAAGAGCTTTACCTTCAAGTTTCTTGGTTACTTCTAGAGCAACCTCATCCGATTTGGCACCTCCACCAATACCGTCTGTTGTGGTAATTGGTGCAAAACCTTCAAAATCAATTGGTTGAGCTTCCTCGTTTGTAGTTACCGACACGTTATTTAGTACACGTTTAGTAACTTGGTCAACTGGTTTAGTCAAACGAGTACGGTATAGGATGAACAAACCTTTATGATCAAGAGTTCCATCACCATTAGGTGTAATTGAGAAATGGTTCTTATCTGTTACTTGGACATGAGCACTATCCAATTTTGTTCTTCCGTAACCATTTCCCAGTCTGGGAAGTAGTAACCAGTGATTTCACTTGCAAGAACTTGTCCATCAGGAATAGTATCTTGGATGTTTACACCAGTGTAAGATTTTGCATAGCGGTTAACACGGATACGCCAGTTTACATAGTTAGGGTCGTCTGAATCTTGAACTCCCCATTTAGTAAATCCAGTTGGGTCAACGTCTGGAACGATACGAGTCAGATGATAAACTCCTGCACCAGGAATGTTGATTTCATATTCCTTATTCTTTTCAACATGGTCTGCCCATACTACAGTAAATGATGCAACAATTTGCTTGTTCTCATTAAACTTCTTAAAGTACTCTTCGTTTGTTACTGTAATCTTAGCAGTATTCGTTGCCTTCTCTGTTGTCAGCGTTGCAATCGTATCACCGTTCGGAGCTTTCAAATCTGTAGTAGAATCTACTTCGATTTTGAACTCATTTGGAACGTGATAAACCATGAAATCACCGTTTTTCAGAGTTACATTGTCTGGGAATGCGTAAGTTGTTTTAAGATAGAACTTACCTTCACCATATTTGGCATGATCGACTAATCGGTTCGTATTAATCGTCGGTTCTGTAGTCAAAGTGTACTCTGATTCAGTTTTTTCGGCAGCACTAACTACTCCATTAAGTCTTAGTGCAGGCAAAAAGACCGACACAACCAGTAGCAAGGCCATCAAGCCACGAAAGAGTTTACTAGTTCTCTTTTTCACCACATTATCCTCCTTATTGTCTATAATGGTTCAATTATATTATACAGTTCCATTACAAAATGTCAACTAAAATTTATTTATTTTTATATTAACTTACCATTTCTTTAAATAATAAGCCTAATCATGCATGTTCATCAGCTTTGAAACAAAAAATACAAGCAAGGATTTCGCTTGTATTTAATATATACTAATTTCTTAAAAGGCTAAGTATTTAATCCCAATTCTGCTAATATTTGCCGTTTGTAGGCAATTTTTTGGACTTCCTTGTCTTCGTTCTGGGACCAATCTAGTTTAATTTCTGAAACAATTTGCCCAGGACGATTTTTCAAGATGTAGATGCGGTCACTGAGATTGAGGGCCTCTTCGATGCTATGTGTAATGATCAAGGTCGTCAGCTGTAGCTGTTTGTGAATCTCCAAGTACCAAGCGTGGAGTTCCATCTTGGTCATTTCATCCAAGGCACTAAAGGCCTCATCCAAGAGAAAGAGCTTGTGCCCGAAAAGGTAGGTCCGAAGCAAGGCCACACGCTGACGCATCCCACCACTGAGCTCATGAGGATACTTATCCCGTACGGCTGTCAGCTGGAAGGTCGCAAGGATTTCGTCCGCTCGGGCAATAGCTTCTGTCTTATCCACCTTTTGAATCAAGAGGGGCAGGATGATATTGCCAAGCACCGTTTTGTGCTCCAAGAGGAGATCCTTTTGCAACATATAACTCACGCGCCCCTTAGGATTTTCCTCGCCGTCAAGGACAATTCGCCCAGACTGGACTTCTAAAATCCCAGCGATTAGGTTAAAGAGGGTGGTCTTTCCAACACCACTTGGACCTAGGATAGAAACTACTTCACCTGATGTCACCTGCAGGTTGATGTCCTCTAAAATCTTTTCATCGCCATAGGCATAGCCTACGTGTTCTAGTCTAATTTCTGTCATTATTTTACAAATTCATTAGTGAAACCTTTGTCTGTCAAGTCTTCTTTAAGGATACCATGTTCTTTATCCCATTTGTAGAAGGCATTCCAGCGGTCAGCGTCAAATTGTCCCCATTTTTCCTTGTCGCTTGCGTATTCTTTTGACAAGTATTTTTGAGATTCGATGACAAAGTCACGTTTTTCCTTGAGTTCAGGTGCGTTCTTAATGAGGATATCTGCAGCTTCTTCTGGGTGTTCCATAGCATATTGGTAACCTTTTTTAATAGCTTGGATGACTTTGCGAGCTTCTTCCTTGTTGTCTTTGAGATAGTCGTTGTTTGCGATGATAACTGGTGAGTAGTAGTCAAACTCCTTGACATAGTCTTTCAAGTACATGAAATTGGCGTCTACGCCTTGAGATTTGGCAAGGATACCATCCCAACCGTAGTAAATCCAAGCAGTGTCAAAAACGCCATTGGCAATCGGTGTGATGGAGTTTGAGTCGTTGTTTGGTACTTTTCGACCTTCTCAAAGTCTCCACCTTGTGATTCTACTAATGTTTTCAACATAGCTAGCTCCGTTGGATCATTCCAAGTACCGTATTTCTTCCCAACCAAGTCCTTTGGACTGCTAACATTGTCAGATTTACGAGAGATGATTCCTGATGTATTATGTTCTACGATAGCAGCAACGGCAGTGATTCCTACCCCTTTTTCCAATTTCTTAGCCATGTAGTCTTGGAAATAGATGGCAAATGGTGCCTTGCCATTGATCACCAAGTCAGATGAGCTTTCTTCTGGTGGCAATTTCAAGTCAACATCCACTCCAGCTTCTTTGAAATAACCTTTTTCCTTAGCAACATAAAGCCCTGTGTGGTTAGTATTTGGCGTCCAGTCTAGGATAAAGTCAATCTTCTTGAGTTCTGCTTCTTTATTGTCCTTAGAAGCAGTCCCTTGACCACAAGCCACCAGCACGACAGCTACAAGAGCTGTCACAAGCGTTAAAAACACTTTCCATGTTTTCTTCATCTTCATTTCCTCTTTTCTTTTTCTAAAACATCCTTATCTTAGGGACGTTTCCATTTAATCACATATTTTTCACTAATATCGACCAACTTCATACCCAAAAGGCTGATAATCGACACCAGAATAATAATGGCAAACATGGTATCATACTGAAACAGTTTTTTAGACTGAATCATATAAACACCAAGACCTTCAAAACCTCCTAGCCACTCGGACACCACGGTTGTGATAAAGGCGTAGGAGACACTGACCCTCAGACCTGCATAAAAGTAAGGCAGGCTGACCGGGATTTTAAAATGCCAAAGGATTTGCCAAGGCTTGGCTCGCATCAGACTAAACAAGGTCAGCATATCCTTGTCACAATGCCTAAATCCATCCAAAATACTGACGATGATAGGGAAGGTTGTCGTCAGGATAATCAAGACAATCTTGGGCAAAATTCCATAGCCTAGCCACAAGACCAGGATAGGGGCTATAGCAATGGTCGGAATGGTCTGAACAACCACCATCATAGGGTAGATAAGATCATTGAGCCAAGTCAGACTGTCCATAAGCACCGCCATGATACAGGCAATCAAGACTCCCAAGACTAGACCTAGCAAAGCCACTCTCAAGGTCGCCCAGCTATGGTGCCAGAGAAATTCTCTGTCACGAACAAAGGCCTGGAGAATTTCAAAGGGAGTTGGTAGGATAAACTTGGGTAAAAGTTTGAATATTCCTGCTAACTGCCAGATTGACAAGACTCCTAGAAAACCCAATAGACTAATATGTCGTCTCAGTATACTTTTCAAGTTTCTCATCAATACTTAAAATTTCTCCTACATTTATTTTGACATTGGCAAAGACATTATCTGCTTCCTGCCCTGCCACTTCTAGCGCGTCTTTGAGAATACGCATGAGCTCATCAAACTCCCCTTCCAAGACCGTTTCAAAAGGTGTCACCACCATGGTCACGGACTGCGCCTGCAGATAAGCAATAACCTGATCGATAATAGCAATTCGATTAATCCCCTGTGATAGGGGCAAGACTTGCAAGGCAATGCTTGCTTTCATAAAAACCTCCTTTTCTCAGGTTTCCCTTTGACAAAAAGAAAACCTCTTCCATATATGGAAAAGGTGCAGAATTCGGCTAAGTATCGTTCCCTACGCTGGCATTACCCAGATCAGGTGCGGTCGAAGTTTAACACTTCCTCTCAGACTGTACACAGACTCCCATATCTTATATGGAAATATAGTAACGCAAATACTAGTAAAAGTCAAGGAAACTGCTTACAGAAACCTATGAAAAAGAGTTTGAAGGCAAATGCTTCAAACTCTTTCATAACTTTCTTATTTAGCCTCGTACCAGGTTGCTCCTTCATTCTCATCAGCAATGAGTGGAACACTGAGCTGGATGGCTTCTTCCATGGTTTGTTTCACTAAAACTTTAACGACTGCTAGTTCTGATTTCGGAACCTCAAGGACGATTTCATCATGCACTTGCAACAGCATCTTGGTCTGATAGCCACCTTCAACTAGAGCCTTATCTAGCTGAATCATAGCAATCTTAAGAATATCTGCTGCCGAACCCTGGATAGGAGAGTTGATGGCAGTCCGCTCTGCAAAACCACGAATGTTGAAGTTACGCGAATTGATATCTGGTAACTCACGACGACGCTTGAAGAGGGTCTCTACATATCCCTTATCACGCGCTTCACGTACCACTTCTTCCATATAGTTTTTGATTCCAGGAAAACGTTCAAAGTAAGTGTCAATGTAGGCTTTGGCCTTCTTACGACTAATACCAAGATTGTTTGCCAAACCAAAATCTGAAATCCCGTAAACCACTCCAAAGTTTACCGCCTTGGCATTACGACGGTCGTTTGGAGTCACATCTTCAGGACGTTCAATGCCAAAGACCCGCATGGCCGTTGAAGTATGGATGTCAGCTCCTTCTTGGAAAGCCTTAATTAAGTGCTCATCTTTAGAAATATGAGCCAAAACGCGCAATTCAATCTGTGAATAGTCCGAGCTGAGCAACACACTATCCTCCCACTCAGGAACAAAAGCCTTACGAATGAGACGACCTTGCTCCAAACGTACAGGAATATTTTGCAAGTTTGGATCCACACTAGACAAACGCCCAGTCTGAGTCAAATCTTGCACATAGCGCGTGTGGATCTTACCATCATCCAAAATCCAGTCCTGCAAGCCAATCACATAGGTAGATTGAATCTTAGCAATCTGACGGTAGTCGAGGATTTTTTTAACAATCGGAGCAATAGGAGCTAGTCGCTCAAGCACATCCACGGCTGTCGAGTAACCTGTCTTGGTTTTCTTGGTGTATTCTAGAGGCAGACCAAGCTTTTCAAAGAGAAGGACGCCTAACTGCTTAGGTGAATTGATATTAAACTCCTCACCAGCCAGTTCGTAAATCTCTTGAGTGAGTTGCTCAATGACGACCTCATTTTCAGCCTGCATTTCAAGTAGGGTTTCTTTTTTGACCTTGATCCCAGCAATTTCCATCTTAGCAAGGACAAAAGCCAGAGGTTGCTCCATGTCATAGAGAAGGTCTAACTGTCCATGTTCACTGAGTTTTTCAAGTAAAACCGGCTCCGTCTCAACCAATACAGCAACCTTGCGAGCCAAGTGCTCCAAGAATTTCTCTCTCTCAGGGATAGCTTTCTTGACCCCCTTACCGTAGAAAGTCTCATCATCGACCAAGTATGTTTGACCGTAGAGATTCGCAATGGTTGAGATTTCATTGTTCTCGACTGTTGAGAGTAAGTATTTTGCCAAGCGACTGTCAAAAGCAGGTGCCTGGAGGTTCAAACCCAAGCGATTTAAAAGAACCTTCGCTTTCTTAAATTCATACACTTTCAGAGGTGTTTTTCTAAAAATTCCTTGAAAATCGGCTCCTGCAAGAGCTCAAGTTTGTCTGTAGCGTAAAGTTTATCCCCACAGGACCAGGCAAAACCAACCAAGTCATCTGTATGGTAGTTCTCACCAAAGAGTTCAAAGTGGAAGATAGAGTCGGCACTCAGCATGTCTTGACTGACGTGGTCAACGATGGCGAAATCCAAACTTTCAGGCACATCTGTTGATGAAATATTTAAAGCTTGTTTGAGCTGTTTGAAGCCCATCTCATCGTAGAATTTCCCAAGATTTTCCACATCTGGGCCATTATAGACCAAATCATCAAGGCCAATCTCAATCGGTGCCTGAGTCTCAATGGTCGCTAGTGTTTTCGATAAAAAGGCTTGTTCCTTATCATTGATGAGATTTTCCTTCATCTTAGAAGCCTTCATCCCATCGATATTTTCATAAATACCCTCGAGCGAACCATGCTCCAGCAAGAGCTTGATACCCGTCTTTTCACCGATTTTCGTGACACCAGGGATATTATCAGACTTATCCCCCATGAGGGCCTTAAGATCAATGAACTGAGCTGGCGTGAGGCCCATCTTTTCCATGAGATAGTCCGGCGTAAAGGCCTCAAACTCAGCCACACCTTTCTTGGAAATCTCGACCACCGTATGCTCATCCGTCAACTGGATCAAATCCTTATCTCCGCTAACGATTGTCACATCGAAAGAATCTTTCTCAGCCAAACGACCTAGAGTCCCGATGATATCATCCGCTTCATACTGGGCTAACTCATAATGGCGAATCCCAAGATGGTCTAACAACTCACGAATGAAGGGAAATTGCTCACGAAACTCATCTGGAGTTTTAGCACGGCCACCCTTGTAGTCTGCATACATCTCTGTTCGGAAGTCGTCTTACCTGCATCAAAGGCTACCAAAACATGACTGGGCTCAACCCGCTCTAAGACATGATTCAACATAAGTTGAAAGCCGTAAATTGCATTGGTATGAAGGCCATTAGCATTTTTAAACCGATCCAACTGCTGATAGAGCGCAAAAAAAGCTCGAAAAGCAACTGAAGATCCATCAATTAATAATAATTTTTTCTTGTCCATACACCCATTATAAAGGAAAGCAAGGAAAAATACCATCGGAAAGAGCTGAAAAACGTGGACTTGTCCCTATTTCACCATAAAAAAGAAAAGGACTATTCAAATCCTTTTCTTTTATTGATTTCATGCGATTTATTTATTCAATTTTCTCTTTGCAAATGGTAGCAAACCAAGAAGGAGACCAACAAATCCTAGCGATGCGACTGCTGAAGCATCTTGGCTTCCCGTATTTGGAAGGAATTGTTCATCTGTTGCTGCAGGCGCTTTGTAGGTACGATCTTGTTCAGTTCCAAGAGTAGGGCTTGTAGCCAAAGGAGCTACACTGCCAGTGTATTCTGGAACTTCGTTTACTGCTGGTTCAATCTTTTCAGCGTAGGCTGGAATATTGGCTACTGCTGGGGAACCACTTTCTCCATAAACTGGAACATTCGCTACTGCCGGAGCACCGCTTTCTCCATAAGGAAGAGCATTGTTTACTATTGGTGTACCGCTTTCTCCGTAAGCTGGAACATTCACTACGGCTGGAGCACCGCTTTCTGCATAGGCTGGAACACTCGCTACTGCCGGAGCACCGCTTTCTCCATAAACTGGAACATTCGCTACGGCTGGGGAACCACTTTCTCCATAAGCTGGAACATTCGCTACTGCTGGAGCGCCACTTTCGCCATAGGCTGGGAGTTCATTTACAGCAGCTTCTACCGCATTTGCACCTTTGTTGTATTCTGGCAACTCTGCAGTTGCAGCTTCTACTGCGTTCACCCCACCTTTAAAGTCTTCAATTTCAAGAACAGCCGACATGACACTGCTTAGAGTCTTAATAGCATCCTCATAGTCTGCTAAAGCTTGTTGCAAGTCTTTGACTTGACTATTCTTGTCACCAGAAACTTGTAAACTTGATAATTGCGCTTTAATCTTAGCAACTTGCTCTTCTAATTTACTTAGCTCAAGTTTTTTCGCATTACTATTTTCTTCCGCTGCTTCCTTGTCGGCTGCAGCGAGTTTAGCTTGGTCTTGACTTGAGAAATCTTCTTGGCTCTTCACTTCGGCCGGTGTCATCTGATCGCTGTCTTCTGCCAAGAAATCATCTAACAAATCTGACGCTTCGATATCGCCATCTTCGATAGCTTTCAAGATAGCTTCCTTACCAATCACTTCCTTAGCTGCCTTAATCGCTGCTTCCTTATCAGTGATAGTAGCATCCTTGTTGATGTCATCGATAGTTGATTTTTCGATTTTTTCTAGGGTAGCGATTAAATCTGAGCGAACTTTTGCTGCTTCTTCCGCCGCTTCCTTGTCCGCTGCAGCGAGTTTAGCTTGGTCTTGGCTTGAGAAATCTTCTTGGCTCATCGCTTCGGCCGGTGTCACCTGATCGCTGTCTTCTGCCAAGAAATCATCTAACAAGTCAGATGCTTCAATATCTCCATCTTCGATAGCTTTCAAGATGCCGTCCTTGCCAATCACTTCTTTAGCCGCCTTAATCGCTGCTTCCTTATCAGTGATAGTGGCATCCTTGGTGATGTCGTCGATGGTTGATTTTTCAATACCTTCAAGCGTTGAAAGCAATTCTGAGCGAACTTTAGTTGCCTCTTCCGCTGCTTCCTTATCTGCTGCAGCAAGTTTGGCTTGGTCTTGGCTTGAAAGTTGAGATTGAGTTTTTGATTCGGCCGGTGTTACTTGTTCACTGTCTTCTGCCAAGAAATCTGCCAATAAGTCTGAGGCATCAATGTCGCCTTCTTCGATAGCTTTCAAGATGGCATCCTTGCCAATCACTTCTTTAGCCGCCTTAATCGCCGCTTCCTTATCAGTGATAGTGGCATCCTTGTTGATGTCATCGATGGTTGATTTTTCGATACCTTCAAGCGTTGAAAGCAATTCGCTGTGAGCTTTTTCTTCCGCAGCTTGCTTAGCTTCTTCCTCTTTCTTAGCCTCCTCGGCTGCTTCCTTGTCTGCTGCAGCAAGTGTAGCTTGGTCTTGGCTAGAAAGTTGAGAATGAGTCTTCGCTTCAGCTGGGGTTACCTGATCGCTCTCTTCTGCTAGGAAATCAGCTAACAAGTCTGACGCATCAAGGTCACCTTCTTCAATGGCTTTCAAGATAGCGTCCTTGCCAATCACTTCTTTAGCTGCCTTAATAGCTGCTTCCTTATCAGTGATAGAAGCATCCTTGTTGATGTCGTCGATGGTTGATTGTTCGATACCCTCAAGGGTTGTCACCAATTCGCTGTGGGCTTTTTCTTCTGCCGCCTTCTTAGCTTCTTCCTCTTTCTTAGCCTCCTCGGCTGCTTCCTTGTCTGCTGCAGCGAGTGTAGCTTGGTCTTGGCTAGAAAGTTGAGAATGAGTCTTCGCTTCAGCTGGGGTTACCTGATCGCTCTCTTCTGCTAGGAAATCAGCTAACAAGTCTGACGCATCAAGGTCACCTTCTTCAATGGCTTTCAAGATAGCGTCCTTGCCAATCACTTCTTTAGCTGCCTTGATCGCTGCTTCCTTATCAGTGATAGTGGCATCTTTGTTGATGTCGTCGATTGTCTCTCTTTCAATTTTTTCTAGGGTAGCGCTTAAATCTGAGCGAACTTTAGCTACATCAACCTGAGCCTCTTTATCAGCTTCGTCTAACTTAGCTTGGTCTTCATCTGTGAATTCTGATACAGGTTCAACTACTGTTTTGTGCTCGCTCGTATCTGCTGGCCAGTCTACAATAACATCACCAATCTCCAAATCCTCATCTGCGATAGCCTTCAAAAGGTCTTCTTTACCGATCTCTTCTTTGGCTTCTTTGATGGCCGTTTCTTTATCGGTGATTGAAGCGTCTTTTTTAATATCTTCAATTACAGCATTTTCAAGAGATTCTAGGGCTTGAACCAGAGCATCCGTCGCTTGAGAAACTTGTTCTTTGGCATCTTTTTCAGCATGGTCTAGTAGAGTCTTCTCCTCAGTAGATAATTTTTTATTAGTTTGAATCTCAGGGCCTGTTACCACAGCCTTATCTTCTGCACCTTCTGGCAATTCAGCGATGATATTATCTAAGCTAAGCTCTCCAGACTCAAGAGTATCTGAAATATACATCTTACCGATATATTCCTTCACAGCTTCAGCTGCCTCCTCTTTTGTCCTCAATTGCTTCCTTATCCTTAATATCACTAATAGCCTGTTCCTCAAGTTCATCCAAAGCCTTCATCAACTCTTCTTTGGTCATCTTAGCTGAATTTGTCGCACCAGGATTAGCTGGACTAGCGTTTTCTGATCCCTTTTCAGTTTGAGCACCGCTCTCCCCTTCTGTTCCAGCTTGTGGTTGTGCAGGAACAACTGCCTGCTCTTCTGTTTTCCCTTCATCTGCCTTAACTACTGAAGGCTGTGAAACGAGTACACTAGCACCCAATACAGCTGCACTTGCTAAACTTGTTAAAATAACTTTCTTCTTGTCCATTAGACAATGCCCCTCTTATAGTTTTTTAATATTATTATATTATACTACTTAATGAACGTCAACTAATTCGATATCCATTTTAAAATTTTATGAACAAGAAGAAAGCTTGGATGATGTTTAAGAAACACTTCCTATTCTTACCCCATTTCTGTCTAGTCTGTAGCCATCAATAATCGTATTAACAGCTAAGGCTCCCGAAGCATCGACATAGTAATGTTTCCCCGAGACTTGGAACCATTGACTAGCTTTCATCCGGCCAGATTCCTCTAAGTAATACCAAGTTCCCTTGTCTTTAAGCCAGCCCGTCTGCATCTCACCCGAAGCCTTTAGATAATACCAGTGAGAGCCATCCTTAATCCAGCCAGTTGACATGGCCCCATTTTCTTTTAAATGATACCAATTGCTGTTAACTTTTTTCCATCCTGTTGCTAGCTTACCATTCTCTTGGTAATACCAACTCCCTCCTTCTTTTTCCACCCATTCTCTGTATTGCTTAACTTTTCATACTTCACATATCTTCTAGAACCGCTATAAGACAAATAACCGAGCCACTTATAACCGTCCTTTTCAAGAACTTGATCATAACTCACACTCTCACCAGCATAATAGTAGTCAATAACCTGTCCTGTGCTTGATGGTTGGTCCATAATAGGCGATTTCCCCGTGAATACCATTGTCCCACTAGACGGAAGCTCTGAGCTACGAGCATTCTCACCCGCACTATGGCTAGTAGATAAATCCTTGAAATGAATAAAACCTGTCATCGAACTAGCCTTGACTTTTCGACGGTTATACTTTTCTCGAACCCCATAGTTATACTCTTCGATTTCAATCGTATCCCCCGACACATTTGATACCCAGGCCACGTGCCCATAATAACCTTCTGTCGACCAAGCAATAGCCCCAACTTCTGGCTTAGTATCCACACGGTAGCCTTCTCGCCTTGCACGATGTCCCCATTCATTTGCATTTCCATAGGCAGGAGGAATCTCAAAGCCATTTACACTACTCAAACGAAAGGCCGCAAAAGAGGTACACTGGCGAGAATACATCCGCCACTGATCGATTTCAACACTACCATTTTTGTAGTGAAGCGGATAGTCATCTCCACGCGCTACACTATCAGCTTGAACCGATTCTCCACCAAACAAAAAGGTACTTGTAACAAACAAAGTAGCCAGCCCTACACTCAACTGAGTACATCTACTCTTCTTAACTCCTGATTTAAAAAACGTCATTCATTCTCCTTAATAATATAAATTTCCGAGGTTACCCTCGTTTATACTATTCGGGAGAAAAAGAAAAAAGTGAGCAAAGCTCACTTCATTTTAGGATTCTTAGTCTAGATAGCGAATCAAGTTCTTTTCTGTCAAGATATCTGAGTAGGTAAAGGATTCAACGTAGACATTGGCTTGTTTGTCTCCTTCAACATCCCCAAATTCAACGATAAATAGAGATGGATACACCTCAATTAGCTTACCCAATCTATTTTTTTGGCGCTTACGGCCATTCTCCAAAGTCATTTCAACGACTTGTCCCTCATGCGCCTTGATCTCTTCTTTGATTTTTTTCATCTTGGCTACATCTGTAAATGCATCTGACATCTTATGCCTCCCTCTTTGAGATACTTGAAAATTTATTGTATTCTTTTTGGAAAATCAATTCCACCGTTCCACGAGCTCCACTACGGTTTTTCTCGATGATAACCTCAACCTTGTTATTTGGAATTCCTTCCTCTTCTTCACCCGCACGATCGTAGTAGTCGTCACGGTATAGAAAGGCTACGATATCCGCATCCTGCTCGATAGAACCCGATTCACGAATATCAGACAAGACTGGTCTCTTATCCTGACGCTGTTCCACTCCACGAGATAACTGACTGAGAGCAATGACTGGAACCTTCAATTCCTTAGCTAGAATTTTCAACTGACGAGAAATTTCAGAGACTTCTTGTTGGCGGTTCTCACGACCAGTCCCTGTAATAAGCTGTAGGTAGTCGATCAAAATCAAGCCTAGATTGCCTGTTTCTTGAGCCAGTTTACGTGAACGCGAACGAATTTCCGTGATCCGAATCCCTGGCGTATCATCAATATAGATACTCGCGTTGGCTAGATTCCCTTGAGCAATGGTATATTTTTGCCATTCCTCATCAGTCAATTGACCTGTACGGATAGAATGGGACTCCACCAAACCTTCAGCAGCCAACATACGGTCTACTAGACTTTCCGCACCCATTTCCAGCGAAAAGATAGCAACCGTCTTGTCCAACTTAGTCCCGATGTTCTGAGCAATGTTCAAAGCAAAGGCCGTCTTACCAACCGCTGGACGAGCCGCTAGTATAATTAGTTCCTCCTCATGGAGACCTGTCGTCATATGGTCCAAATCACGGTAGCCCGTTGCAATACCAGTGATATCCGTTGTTTGTTGTGACCGAACTTCTAGGTTCCCAAAGTTGATATTTAGAATATCTCGGATGTTCTTGAAACCACTACGATTGGCGTTTTCGCTAACATCAATGAGCCCCTTTTCAGCCTGAGCAATGATTTCATCTGCAGGCTTAGAAGCCTCATAGGCTTGGTTGACAGACTCTGTCAATTTGGAAATCAAGCGACGTAGCATAGCCTTTTCAGCTACAATTTTAGCATAATACTCCGCATTAGCTGAAGTTGGTACAGAGTTGACGATTTCAACAAGATAGGACAAGCCACCAATATTTTGGAGATCCCCTTGGCTATCCAAAATGGTCCGAACTGTCGTCGCATCAATTGCTTCCCCACGATCCGACAAATCTACCATCGCTTGGAAAATCAACCGATGAGCATACTTAAAGAAGTCACGAGAATCAATGTATTCTCGGACAAAAACGAGCTTACTCTCATCTATAAAAATAGCCCCCAGAACAGATTGTTCTGCCAAAATATCCTGAGGTTGAACTCGCAGTTCCTCTACTTCTGCCATCCGACTTTCCTTCCTTTACAATCTTGTCAAGAAGTTGTAAACTTAACCTTCTTTTACACAAAGATTGATGACACTTGTAACATCTTGATAGATCTTCACTGGTACATCAATCAAACCTACTGCTCGAATTGGTGCTTGCACTTGAATATTGCGTTTGTCAATCTTAATACCAAACTGCTTTTGCAATTCTTCTGCAATTTTCTTGTTAGTGATAGAGCCAAATGTACGGCCATCTGGTCCAACCTTTTCAACAAACTCTACAACAGTTTCTTCTGCTTCAAGCTTAGCCTTGATAGCCTTTGCTTCAGCAATCATCTCTGCATGAGCTTTTTCTTCAGATTTTTGTTTTCCACGCAACTCACCCACTGCTTGAGCAGTCGCTTCCTTGGCCAAATTCTTTTTAATCAGGAAGTTTTGAGCATAGCCAGTTGGCACTTCCTTGATTTCGCCTTTCTTCCCTTTTCCTTTAACATCTGCTAAAAAGATTACTTTCATTCTTCTTTCTCCTTTTCCTTTAGTTCTTCCAAGATTAGTTGAGTCAATTTTTCTCCTGCTTCCGACAAACTCATATCCTCGATTTGCGCAGCTGCTAGATTAAAGTGACCTCCACCACCCAGCTCTTCCATAATGCGTTGCACATTGATTTTACTACGACTTCGAGCTGAGATAGAGATAAATCCTTGTGTATTTTTTGCTAGAACGAAGCTGGCTTCAATACCTGACATAGCCAGCATAGCATCGGCAGCCTTACTGATAACAACTGTGTCATAAGACATTGAGTCCTTAGCTCGGGCAATCAAGATATCTGAACCTAACTTACGACCTTGTAAAATGAGTTCATTTACCTCACGGTACTCTTCAAAATCTGTCGCAGCAATCTCCTGGATAGCAATACTGTCACTTCCCCGTGTTCTCAGATAGCTAGCCACATCAAAGGTTCGGCTCGTCACGCGAGATGTGAAATTCTTGGTATCCAGCATCATACCAGCCATCAAAACACTGGCCTGCATACGACTCAAACGATTTTTCTTAGAATTTTGGAACTGAATCAATTCTGTGACCAACTCACTGGCACTACTTGCCCCACTTTCAATATAGGTGATGACTGCATTCTCAGGGAAATCCTGATCACGTCTATGATGGTCAATAACAATAGTTTGAGTGAACAAATCATAAAAATCTTTTGACAAAGTCAAAGCCGTCTTGGAATGATCCACCAGAATCAATAATGAACGGTTTGTAACTAACTTCATCGCATCTGTAAGAGATAAAAGTTTCGTGACATCTTCCTTCTTCAAGAACTGAATAGCACGTTCGATATCTGCTGGCATATGGTCTGCATCATAGACAGCATAACTGTTCTCAATAATATTACTTGCAAACAACTGCATACCAACAGCAGATCCCAAAGCATCCATATCTAGATTTTTATGACCGACTACAAAAACTTGGTCAACACTTCGAATCTTATCAGAAATGGCTGTCATCATGGCTCTGGTACGTGTACGAGTACGTTTGATAGATGCAGCAGTTCCTCCACCAAAGTAGACAGGATTCTTGGTTTCGTTATTTTCCTTGACCACCACCTGATCACCACCGCGAACTTCTGCTAAGTTCAAGTTGAGCAAGGCAATTTTCCCTATCTCTTCATGGTTTCCATCACCATAAGAAAATCCCATACTTAAAGTTAGGGGTAGATGCCTCTGTTTTGATTCTTCTCGGAAAGTATCAATAACGGAGAATTTATCATTCATCAATTCCTCTAGTACCGTGTAATCTGTGAATACATAAAAACGATCCATCCCCACACGGCGAGAAAACATAGCATACTTACTAGCAAATTCTGAAACAAAATTGGCTACAAAGCTATTGATATGGCTGATATCAGAGTCAGACGTCGCATCCTCCAAATCATCATAGTTATCTACTGAGATGACTCCAATGACTGGACGGCTAGTTACCAATTCGACAGTTGCTTCGTACTCTCCAGAAACATCAAAGAAATACAAAACACCCGAAGCCTTGTCCATATGGACAGCATATCGTGTTTCGCCCAAGGTAGCATACGAACCTGGGTTCCCAACAGAAGCCTTGATGATGGTTTGAATTAATTCAACATCAATTTCGCCTTCTTCAGTAGTTAAAATCAGCTCAGCATAAGGATTAAACCATTCCACTTCTCCGCTTGATAAGTCTAATTTCAGGACTCCCACCGGCATTTGATCAAGCAAAGTACTCAAGCTATTTTCGGCTTGGTGATTTACATATTGGATTTGTTCAATTTCGCTCTTTTCATACTGTTTTTTTTGCCAAACGAATAAAAGCAAATAAAGCAGTACAAATAAAAACAAAACAGTGATTGTTACAGCAAGATTATGTGAAAAAATAATCAGCAAAGTTAAGATTCCGAAAGTTGCAAGTCCTAATAAGACCACAGAAAACGGGATTAAATTATTTTTTTTTCATTCTAAACCTCTTGCGCATTATTATATCACAAAAACCCTTAAAAAGCGACCTTTTAAAAGATGCAAGCCCTTCATTTCTCTAACTTCAGACACAAAAAGAGGAGGGAATCATCACCCTCCTACCCACGCGTTCAGATCACTAACACCTAACGTTCTACGATAAGGGCAGTTCCCATCCCTCCTCCGATACAGAGAGTAGCTAACCCAGTTTTAGCATCACGTTTCATCATCTCATGTACCAGCGTTACTAGGATACGGCAACCGGAAGCCCCAATTGGGTGACCAAGAGCAATCGCGCCACCATTGACATTGACAATATCAGTATTGAAACCAAGTGTTTTGCCAACCGCACAAGCCTGAGCAGCAAAAGCTTCATTTGACTCAATCAAGTCGAGATCATCAACTGTCAAATTGCCTTTTTCAAGAGCCTTGCGAGTCGCATAAATCGGCCCACATCCCATCATCTTAGGATCCAAACCTGCACTTGCATACGAACGAATGCGGGCAATCACTGAAAGTCCTAATTCTTCTGCTTTTTCAGCACTCATGACCAAGACAGCTGCTGCTCCATCATTGATACCTGAAGCATTTCCCGCTGTAACAGAACCTTCTTTTTTGAAAACAGGACCTAGCTTAGACAAACTCTCCAAGCTAGCATCTTTTCTAGGATATTCATCTGTATCAAAGATGATAGGATCGCCTTTGCGTTGAGGGATGACAACTGGCACAATCTCTTCTTTAAAGCGTCCAGATTCTATAGCCGCCACTGCTCGTTTTTGTGACTCTAAAGCAAGAGCATCTTGCTCTTCTCGACTGATACCATATTCTTCAGCCACATTTTCAGCTGTAATCCCCATATGGTATTCATTAAAGGCATCAGACAAACCGTCCTTAATCATGGTATCTACCACTTTTGAATCTCCCATACGGCCACCCCAACGGAAACTTGGCAAAACGTATGGCGCCTGACTCATGTTTTCTGCACCACCAGCTACAATAATATCTGCATCGTCACATCGAATCGCTTGAGCAGCCAACTGCACTGCCTTCAAACCGGAACCACAAACCTTATTGATGGTATAGGCTGGTGTAGATTCCGGAAGTCCCGCATGAACGCTCATTTGACGAGCTACGTTTTGACCTAAACCTGCGCCTAGGACATTCCCCATAATGACTTCGTCTACCTGCTCTGGTTTGACATTGGCTTTTTCCAAAGCACTCTTAATAACCAAAGCTCCCAAATCAACAGCTGAAACATTCTTCAAACTTCCTCCAAAGGAGCCTATTGGAGTTCGCACTGCTGAAACAATCACCACGTCTTTCATAACTGCCCCCATTTATACCTTTTATAATAATGCAATACAAAAGTGGTTTACACTGGTGTAAACCACTTTAAAAATTCTATTTTATGATTCTTTCACTTCTAACAAACCAACTTCTCCATCTTCACGGCGATACAAAACATTAGTTGTTTGATCTTCTACATCTACATAGATAAAGAAATCATGTCCCAATAAATCCATTTGGAGAAGAGCTTCTTCTAAATCCATTGGCTTTAAATCAATTTGTTTTGAACGAACGACTTTTGGTTGCACAACATTTGCATCTTCAACTAGAGCATCTGTAAAGAGTTGACTTGTTGCAACTTTTATTTTTTTATTTTTTTACGTTCGATTTTTAGTTTTATTTTTTTACGAATCTGACGTTCAATTTTATCTGTTACAAGATCGATAGAACCATACATATCTTGAGAAATATCTTCAGCACGAAGAGTGATAGATCCAAGTGGAATTGTTACTTCAACCTTTGCTGTTTTTTCACGGTAAACTTTCAAGTTCACACGTGCATCCAACTCCTGCTCAGGTTGAAAATACTTTTCGATCTTTTCGAGTTTAGAAACTACATAATCACGAATTGCTTCTGTTACTTCTAGGTTTTCACCACGGATACTATATTTAATCATATAAGTACCTTCTTTCTAAACATTTTTGTTTTTCTAACTATATTATAACGCTTTCATTTTCATTTTGCAAATTTTTTCCTCATCTTACAAGGGAAAAAGTTTTAACTTCCAAAGCACCTGCTTCTTCCAAAAGTCGTTTCACACGATTCACAGTTGCCCCTGTTGTATAGATGTCATCAATCAGCAAAATCTTCTTGGGAAGTGAGATTCCATCTTTAATAAAAAATGGAATTTCAGTAGCTAACCTTTCCAAACGGCTTTTAGAAGAACTAGCGCTCTCTTCTCTTTTTCCTAATATATCTTTAAAAGAAAAGCCTGCCACTTCGACCAAACCCTCAACTTGGTTAAAACCCCTCTCAAGCAATCTTTCAGGACTTAGGGGAATTACAACAAATTGATAACCTCTATACTTTTTCAGTTCCTCAGCAAGAACGGAAGCAAAAACTTTTCTAAGCAAAAAATCACCATCAAACTTATATTGACTGAAAAAGTCTTTCATAGCTTGATTATAGGTAAAGATTGCCTTATGATCAACTTCAATCCCATCTTTACACCAAGATTTACAATCTTGACACTGAGTTGACAGACCTAATTTCATACAGTTTGGACAATATTTCTCACCAATCTTCTCAAAACTAGAAGCACAAGCTGAGCAAAGATAACTGCAGTCATCTTTCAAAATGAAGAGACTACCAAAAGTCATCTCACTCTTTGTAGTCTGGCCACATAGTAAACAGTTCATAATCCCGCCTCCTTGTTCATCTGCTTGATTTCCTTGATTGCCTTCTTGATGGAAGCATTTAATCCATCATGAAAGAAGAGCAACTCACCAGTCGGTCTGTCCATACTACGCCCAACTCGACCACCAATCTGAATCAAGCTAGACTTGGTAAAGAGACGATGATTAGCTTCTACTACGAAAACATCCACACAAGGGAAGGTAACCCCACGTTCCAAGATTGTCGTACTGATCAGTATTGTTAGTTCTCCATCTCGAAAAGCTTGCACCTGCTCTAATCGGTCTTCTGTCACAGAAGACACAAAGCCGATATTCTCATTCGGGTACTGCTCCTTCAAGATTTCTTTTAGTTTTTCGCCTTTCTTAATCTCTGATGCAAAAATCAGCAGAGGATAACCTGTTCTTCTCTGTTTCTCAATATAGGTCTTTAACTTGGTTGACAATTGGTTTTTCTCTAAACAGCGATTAAAATCCGATAACCAGACAGGTTTAGGAATAATCAAAGGATTTCCATGAAACCGTCTTGGCAAGCTTAATCGTTTTAATTCTCCTGTGCGAACCTTCCTATCTAACTCATCTGTAGAAGTTGCTGTAAGGAATATCCTTAATCCATCTTCCTTTACACTATTCTTTACAGCATAGTAAAGCATAGAGTTGTCAACATAAGGAAAGGCATCTACCTCATCCACTATCAACAAATCAAAAGCATGATAAAATTTTAATAACTGATGAGTTGTTGCAATTACTAAGGGAGTTCGAAAATAGGGCTCTGATTCGCCATGGAGTAGCGCTATATCGCAAGCAAAGTCATTCTGCAGTCGCTTATACAGTTCTAAACATACATCAATTCGAGGACTGGCCAAACAAACTGCACCACCATCATCAATCACTTTAGCTACAACTTGATAGATCATCTCTGTCTTTCCAGCACCTGTCACAGCATGAACTAAAGTCGGTTCTTTCTTTTCGACTGCTCGAACCAACCCCTCTGATACCTTTTCCTGAAAAGGGGTTAACTGACCACGCCATTTGAGAACATCTTGCTTAGGAAAATCTTCCTGCGAAAAATAGTATAAGGCTTGATCACTCCTGACTCGCTTCATCAGCAAACACTCCCTACAATAGTAGACGCCGATAGGCAAATACCATTCTTCTAGAATCGAACTATTACAACGTTGACAAAACAGTTTCCCCTTCTCTTTTCTCATTGCTGGCAGTCTCACTGCTACCTGTCGTTCTTCTTCAGTTAATTCTTTCTCAGTAAACAACCGACCGAGATAATTTGGATTTACTTTCATACTTTAATATTCGTAAAAATCTAGCACTTTAGGTGTTTTTTTAGTACAATTAAATCATGGAATTTAGAACAATTAAAGAGGATGGGCAGGTCCAAGAAGAAATCAAAAAATCTCGATTTATCTGTCATGTCAAGCGTGTTTATAGCGAAGAAGAGGCTCGTGACTTCATAACTACCATCAAAAAAGAACACTATAAAGCCACCCATAACTGCTCTGCTTTTATTGTAGGAGAACGAAGTGAAATCAAGCGCACGAGTGATGATGGAGAGCCTAGTGGTACTGCTGGAGTCCCTATGCTTGGAGTCTTAGAAAATCATAATCTTACCAATGTCTGTGTAGTAGTTACCCGCTACTTTGGTGGCATCAAACTAGGTGCTGGTGGTTTGATCCGTGCCTATGCAGGTAGCGTAGCCTTGGCTGTTAAAGAAATTGGCATTATTGAAATCAAAGAACAGGCTGGCATAGCCATTCAGATGTCTTACGCTCAGTATCAAGAATATGGCAATTTCCTTAGAAAGCATCATCTCATGGAGCTGGATACAAACTTTACAGATCAAATTGCTACAATGATCTATGTTGATAAGGAAGAGAAAGAAAATATCAAAGCCGCTCTTGTTGAGTTCTTTAATGGAAAAATCACTTTAACTGATCAAGATTTACGAGAAGTTGAAGTTCCTGTAAACTTAGTGTAAACAAAGGAGAAATACATGGCGTTTGGGAAATTTATTCAAGGACTTGCTGGAAACTTTAGCGAGGAAAACAAAGAGACTCTTATTAAAGAATATGGACAATATCTACTAGAGAATGAAGAAATTCAAAGTGGATATAAACTTATTCGCGATTCAATTATCTTTACAAATATCCGTATTATTTTTACAGATAAGCAAGGTGCTACTGGTCGCAAGACGTCTGTTAAGTCACTCTTTTTGATGAACATTGTAAACGTTGAAATGGAAACTGCTGGAGCAGGTATAGATGATAGTGAGATTACGATCACTTATTTAGAAAATGTCTTTCTAAAAGCACATAATGAGCATCTGAGTTTCCATAAATTTGAATTCCCTAAAAAAGCGGACATCCTTCCGCTTTACACCTATTTATTAGAATTGGCTTATCACAATCGATTAAAAATTAATGGCTTAGACTTTTGATATAAAAAAATCCTATCACTTTGATAGGATTTCTATATTTTACAAATAGCCTTGAGCGCGTTATACTAGTATCATCTTATACAAAGAGGTATATCTATGACTATTTATAATAATATTACTGAACTAATCGGACAAACACCGATTGTTAAACTCAACAACATTGTTCCAGAGGGTGCTGCAGACGTCTATGTTAAACTAGAAGCTTTTAACCCTGGATCGTCAGTAAAAGACCGTATTGCCCTTAGTATGATTGAAAAAGCGGAACAAGATGGTATTCTAAAACCGGGTGCTACCATTGTTGAAGCAACGAGTGGAAACACTGGTATTGGTCTTTCATGGGTAGGTGCTGCTAAAGGATATAAAGTTGTTATCGTCATGCCTGAAACGATGAGCGTGGAACGCCGTAAGATTATCCAAGCCTATGGTGCTGAACTCGTCCTCACTCCTGGTAGCGAAGGAATGAAAGGGGGCCATTGCCAAAGCTCAGGAAATCGCCGCTGAACGTGACGGCTTCCTTCCACTCCAATTTAATAATCCAGCTAATCCAGAAGTACACGAAAGAACAACAGGAGCTGAAATACTGGCTGCTTTCGGTTCTGATGGACTAGATGCTTTTGTAGGTGGTGTTGGTACTGGTGGAACGATCTCAGGTGTTTCTCACGCTCTTAAAGCAGCAAATCCAAACATTCAAGTTTATGCAGTGGAGGCAGACGAGTCAGCTATCTTGTCTGGTGAAAAACCAGGACCTCACAAAATTCAAGGCATCTCAGCTGGATTTATTCCTGAAACACTTGATACAAAGGCCTATGATGGTATCGTCCGCGTAACGTCAGATGATGCTCTAGCACTCGGACGTGAAATTGGTGGAAAAGAAGGCTTCCTTGTTGGGATTTCTTCAGCTGCAGCAATTTACGGGGCAATTGAGGTTGCCAAGAAATTAGGTACAGGTAAGAAAGTCCTTGCTTTAGCACCAGATAACGGCGAACGTTATTTGTCTACAGCACTCTATGAATTTGAAGTGTAGCCTCCTAAATGCACTTAGCCCTTATTAAAGGGCTTTTTGTTTACTCATACAGAATCTACTCTCTAGACAAAAAGAAAAAGGAAGCAATTTGCTTCCTTTTCTATTAGTTATTCAAGGCTGCTGCCATTGTAGCTGCAACTTCTGCTTCAAAGTCGTTTGCAGCTTTCTCAATACCTTCACCAACTTCAAAGCGAGCGAACTCAACTACTGAAGCATTTACTGATTCAAGGTAAGCTTCAACTGTCTTGCTGTCATCCATGATGTATACTTGTGCAAGAAGTGTGTATGCTTGGTCAACTTTAGTGTTGTCAAGCATGAAGCGGTCCATTTTACCTGGGATGATTTTGTCCCAGATTTTTTCTGGTTTGCCTTCTGCAGCCAACTCAGCTTTGATATCAGCTTCAGCTTGAGCAATCACTTCATCAGTCAATTGTGCTTTTGATCCATACTTCAAGTGTGGAAGAGCTGGTTTACCAACCATTGCACGGCTTTCGTTATCTTGGTCGATTACGTGGTTCAATTGTGCCAACTCATCTTTAACGAATTGCTCATCCAATTCTTTGTAAGAAAGAACTGTTGGTTTCATCGCAGCAATGTGCATTGAGATTTGTTTAGCAAGAGCTTCGTCTCCACCTTCAATAACAGAGATAACACCGATACGGCCACCATTGTGTTGGTATGCTCCGAAGTGTTGTGCATCTGTTTTTTCAAGCAAAGCAAAACGACGGAATGAGATTTTTTCACCGATTGTAGCTGTTGCAGATACATATGCAGCTTCAAGAGTTTCACCTGAAGGCATTGTCAAAGCAAGAGCTTCTTCGTTGTTCGCTGGTTTTCCTTCAGCAATTACTTTAGCTGTTGCGTTTACCAAGTCAACGAATTGAGCGTTTTTCGCAACGAAGTCAGTTTCAGCATTTACTTCAACTACTGCTGCAACGTTACCATTAACAAATACACCAGTCAAACCTTCTGCAGCAACACGGTCAGCTTTCTTAGCTGCCTTCGCCATACCTTTTTCACGAAGCAATTCAATCGCTTTTTCGATGTCACCGTCTGTTTCTACAAGCGCTTTTTTAGCGTCCATAACACCGGCACCAGATTTTTCACGCAACTCTTTTACAAGTTTAGCTGTAATTTCTGCCATTTTGATTCTCCTATATTTTTTAAAAATAGGAGAGCTGGGCTAGGCCCCGCCCTCCTAGGTAATTACTATTTATATGAATTAAGCGTTGTCGCCTTCTACAACTTCAACGATTTCTTCGATTGAGTCAGCTTGAGCTTCTGAAGCTGCAAATTCTGCTTCAACTGCTGCTGCGTCTTCACCTTGACGTCCTTCGATGATAGCGTCAGCCAATTTAGCTGTGATCAATTTAACAGCGCGGATAGCGTCATCGTTAGCTGGGATGATTACATCGATATCGTCTGGATCAGTGTTTGTGTCAACCATCGCTACAACTGGGATGCCCAATTTTTTAGCTTCTTTAACAGCGATTTGTTCTTTATGTGGGTCAACTACGTACATTACATCTGGGATACGAGGCATGTCTTCGATACCACCCAAGAATTTTTCAAGACGTGCACGTTGTTTGTTAAGAAGTGCAACTTCTTTCTTAGGAAGAACGTCGAAGATTCCTTCTTCTTCCATACGTTTGATTTCTTTCAAACGAGCAATACGTTTTTGGATAGTTCCCCAGTTAGTAAGAGTTCCACCCAACCAACGGTGGTTGATGTAGTATTGACCTGAACGTTCTGCTTCTTCTTTAACAGCGTCAGCAGCTTGTTTTTTAGTACCAACAAACAATACAACTGCATCGTTAGCTGCCGCATCACGCATAAAGTCGTATGCTTGGTCAGCGTATTTTACAGTTTGTTGCAAGTCGATAACGTGGATTCCGTTACGCTCAGTGAAGATGTACTTAGCCATCTTAGGGTTCCAGCGACGAGTTTGGTGACCAAAGTGTACACCAGCCTCAAGAAGTTGTTTCATTGAAATTACTGCCATGAGTATTTCTCCTTTTTGTTTTTTTCCTCTCCTCGACTTCAACTTGCAAAACGACCCGAGGGCAACAGTTTTACAATTCATCAAGAATGAGTATTATCGTTTACACGACAAGTTTCATTTTACCACATTTTAGCGATATTTTCAAGTGGTTTTGATAGATTTCGGCCTTGCTTCCGATAAAAAATAATAAAAGAGGCTCAAATCGAGCCTCTTCGTTTCATTCATTAGTTTGGATAGATGTATGTTACGTAACCTTCAGAAGTTGTTGTTGGGTTAAACCATCCACGTTTGTTACCGATTGTACGATCTCCACCATAGTTTGATTCTGATACTTGAATGCTAGTTGATGATGAAACTGCTGTAACAACCGCTACGTGTCCATATCCACCGTCATTCCAACATGCAATCGCACCAACTTGTGGAGTTGATCCAGTACGGAATCCTGCAGCTGCTGCACTTGTAGCCCACTGCGCTCCGTTACCCCAGTAATCTCCAGCCCAAGGCGCTAATGTCTTAGCTCCCCAAGTACATTCTCCAGTTGGATAACTTGAAGCATTTGTACTGTATGTTGGACGCTGTCTTGTTGGAGTTGGTGCAGGTGCCGGAGTGTAGCTTTGAATCATCATCTGATGAAGAGCTTGAAGTTGCTTGCACTTGATCTGAAAGTGTTGTATTTCCAGAAGCAACAACTGATTGTTGTTGGCTTGTTTGACGTGCTTTATAAGCCGCTTCTGCTTCAGCTGCCGCTTTTGCTTCTGCCTCTGCTGCTGCTTTTTGTTCCAACAAAGTAGCTTTATCACTTTCTGCAGTAGCTTTCTCTGCAGCAAGGTTTAACTCAGCAACTTTCAACTCTGCTTGTTTTGTTGTCAATGCTTGTGCATCGTCAGCAAGCGTTTGTTGGTTCGCAATGACAGTGTTGATTGCTTCATTATTTGCAACCTGTTTTTCAGCGATAGATTTCTTATCAGCTTTCTGTTGTTCCAACATTTTGTTGTTAGCTGATACAATCTCGCTCATTGCTGCAACACGTGAAATAGCTTCTGTAATTGATTTTGAGTTTACAATTGTATTGATGTAGCTAGTTGCAGCACCGTTTGTTTGTGCGCTACGTGCTTGTTTCTCCAAAGATTCATTACGAGCAACAATGTTCTTAGAAAGCTCTGTAATTTCTCCTTCAAGTTTTTTAGATTCAGCTTGTAGAGTTTCATTCTCAGCTTCCAAGTTCGTTTGTTGAGTTTGGATAGCTGTAACTTGCGTTTGGATTTCATCTACTTGTTTTTGAGCTTCTTTTTGTTGAGATGTCAAATTACTAATCTTACTATCTTGAGCAGCAATCTTTTCATCAGTTGTTTCAGCGTGGACAGTTGTCAATACTGCCGCTTGAGACACTAATACTGTACTTAATAAAAGTGACGCTAAGATTTTTTTCTTCATATTGTGTAGATACTCCTTCTATTTAAGACATTACTAGTATACCAAAAAAAGACATAATAAATATTACGCCTTTGTTACATTTTTATTTCTTTCTTATAGATAACATTTTTCAAAAATATATTGGAAAATAAGCATCCATAAAAAGTTTAAAATCATTGATGGGACAAGGCTATAGACGATGAAAACTGGCATCGATTCTACTGTCAATCCCATAGCAAGAGCAAGGAGGTAGCTCCCCATATCAAATAGGAAACTCATCACAACTATTGTTAACATTCTTGTCCAACGGTTTAGCAAAATTACACTATTAAATTTATGGAGCGAAGCTCCTATCAAGATAAATAGAAGTGTTGCAATTCCTATCAAGTGGAAAAAATAGATATCGTACACCAAACCCACTATACCGCAATAAGCTAGATAGAGATATTCTGAAACCTCAATTGTCTCAAACAAGAGAAATAAAAACAGAAAATGACTTGCTAAATGAAAGTGAGGGAAGAAGGATCCCGCTAATTGTCCAATATGTGCATCAATTAGTACAACAAAAGGGAGTAAAAAGAAAATACCAATTTGTTTTAACAGTCTCATTGCTAATTCCCCACTAACTCAACCACATGAAGATTTTTGGTGTCAGCACTTAACTTTACTGTTACCTCCTTTGTTAGATAATCACTGCTGTGTGTTGTAGCAACAACCTCTCCAACAGGGATATCCTTAACATTAAAGTTTCCGAGCCCCCCTGTAGTCACCTTGTCTCCCGCGCTAATGTCGCTGTTGCTGTTTAATTGACTAATTTTAAGCAGTTCAGATTCCTTATCATAACCAACGATAATCCCGTAAATTTCAGTAGAGCCATGCAGGATTTTAACAGAAATTTTGTCTGAATTTTCGGTGTTTGTCAATAGGTTGATCGTTGTTGAATGATCCTCCACCTTTGAAACACTACCAATCAAACCCCCGTTTGCAATGGCCAACATATTTTCAGAAGCTCCTTTTGAACTTCCCACATCAATTGTTAACTCTTGTTTCCAAGATACTGGAGCTCGCATAATCACATCTGCTGAAATGGTTTTTGTAGCCTGCAATTTTGACTTCATATCCAGCAACTGACGTAATTGTTCATTTTCATTTTTTAAACTTTCTGATTGATTAGACTCCACCTCTAGTTGATAAAGCTGTTTTTTTAGACTTTCGTTTTCATTGTAAGTCTGCGTCAAATGTCCCAAATCTGATTTAAAAGTATCAAACCACTGAAAGGGTTTTTGAACAATTCTATCTACTAAAGAAATCCCATCTCCTAGTTTCGTCACAATAGCGCTTGAATAGGTTGTCACTAATAGAACAGAAACTGCCAGAACTGTGACAAAAACGATGATTAGATATTTTGATTTTTTAAAACGGTTCATATTCCTACCTTTATACTAAAAACCTGCTACTGTGAGCTTCTTACCAATCCTACAAACCTGCTAAGATTTTAAGAAAAATAAGAAACATCCCAGTACCAAAATCACAAGAATTGCCAGTGTATCCTTTTGACTCCATCTCAACTGTCTATACTGGCTTCTACCCTTTCCTCCCTGATAACCACGCGCTTCCATGGCTATTGCCAATGAATCTGCACGCTTTAAGCTCGTCGCAAAAAGAGGAATTAAAATTGGAATCATAGCCTTTACTTTTTGAACGATGCTACCTTCGCCAAAGTCAACTCCACGAGCTTTTTGAGCATTCATAATTCTCGTCGTGTCATCCATCAAGGTTGGAACAAAACGCAAACTCATTGATAACATGAGACCAATTTCATGAACGGGAACTTTCACGCGTTTCAGCGGTGCTAAAAGAGCTTCAACTGCAGCTGCCAGACTCAAAGGCATGGTCGTTAAGGTTAGCAAGGTTGAAAAGAAAATAATCAACACAAAACGACAGAAAATGATTCCTGCTTGTTGCAAAGCATAATCCGTTATTCTTATAAAAGAAAACTCAAATAGGACATTTCCACTTGAAATGAAAAAGAGCTGAAAAAGAGTCGTAAAAGCAATCAAGAAGAACATGGATTTTAATCCCTGAACGAAAAATGAGAGGGAAACGCCTGACAAAGCGATAAATATACCTGTCGCTATAAACAAAATGAGATTGGTGAGGGGATTATTAGCCCAAAATACAATCAAAATCAACAGGATCATGGCAAGCAATTTACTACGTGGATCCAAGCGATGAATAATGGAATCCCCCGGTATATAACGCCCTAAAATCATACTATCCATTTAGTGACTCCTTAAACTCCTCTATCTTGATTGGCAATTTTTTAAAAGCTACACCTCTATCTGCCAAACGTTTACAAAAGGCTGTTATTTTAGGCACACCTAACTGCACCTTTTCCATAGAGGCTACATCTTGGAAAACTTCGCTCGGTTTACCACTTTTGACCAAACGCCCCTTTTCCATAACATAGACCTGATCAGCATATGCAGCTACGTCATCCATCAAATGTGTTACCAGGACGATTGTCATTCCAGCAAGGTGAAGTTTTTTAAACAGGGTCATCAGTTCTTTTCTGCCCAGAGGATCTAGTCCAGCTGTAGGCTCATCCAAAACCAAGACAGTTGGCTCCATGGCTAGCATACCTGCTATAGCCACACGTCTCATCTGACCACCCGAAAGTTCAAAAGGACTGCGCTCAAAGAGTGACTCATCGATGCCTACCAAGGCTAACTTTTCACGCGCAATTTTCTTGGCCTCTTCCTCAGAAACTCCAAAATTTTGCGGTCCAAATGCAACATCTTTCAAAACAGTCTCTTCGAAAATCTGATTTTCAGCAAATTGAAACACTAGACCAACTTGCTTTCGAATCTGACGAATTTCTTTATTGGTTGATGTAGGGGTAATGACGGTATCGAAAACTCGAACAGAACCCTTACTTGGTACCAATAGGCCATTTAAAAGCTGTAAAATCGTTGATTTCCCACTGCCTGTGTGCCCTACTAAAGCTGTATAGGAACCATCCTCAATCGTCAAAGAAACATCAGTCAAGGCTGATGAAGATAGGGGAGTTCCCTCTTGATAGGTAAAGCTCACATTTTCTAGAGTAATTCCCATAACTTGTCCTCTAGCTCTCCTTCTGTCAAATAGCCATCCGGCAACTGATAACCAGTCTCTCTCAAAGATTCTCTCAATTGATTAGTAAAAGGCTCATCCAACCCTATCTGGTCAAGATCATCCCGAGAAAAAAGTTCTCTTGGGCTGCTGGTTGACTCCACTTGGCCTTTTTTCATGACCAAGACACGGTCACTCATCGCAACTTCTTCCAAGTCATGTGTAATGGAGACGACTGTCATCTGGTTGTCTTTTCGAATCTCTTGAACTGTCTGAATCAGTTCTCGTCGTCCCTCGGGGTCCAACATACTTGTAGCCTCATCTAGAATTAAAATAGCTGGCCTCAGGGCAACAACTCCTGCAATGGCCACACGTTGTTTTTGGCCACCAGATAAACGAGCTGGTTCTCTCTTCTTAAAGTCCAGCATCCCTACCAACTCCAAAGAATCAGCCACTCTCTTCTTCATTTCTTCACGAGGAAGTCCCTGATTTTCTAAACCAAAGGCGACATCATCTTCAACAGTTGCCCCCACAAATTGGTTATCTGGATTTTGAAAAACCATACCAATTTGACGGCGTAAGTCCCAAACGTTCTCAGAGGACAGCAATTGCCCATCTATCCAGATTTCCCCAGACTCTGCTTCAAGCAAGCCATCAATCAAACGGATAGTTGTCGATTTCCCACTCCCATTATGACCTACAATCGAAAGCCATTCTCCCCGTTTCAAGTGAAACGAGACATTATTAACGTCATAATGTTCCTGGTCTTCTTTGTAACGAAAAGACAGATTTTTTACTTCAATAATCGATTTCATTTCGAACCAAATGTCCCTTTGAATACATGAGCGCTACCCTTGAAATAATCATAACCAGAGTAGATAGTGAAAAACAAAGCGATATAAAGCAACAGCTGACCAATTAAATTCCAATGTAAGAGCAAAAAGATAATGGCAAACATCTGACTAAAGGTCTTGATTTTCCCTGGCATCGCTGCTGCTAGAACTGTCCCTCCCGTCTCAACAAGCAACAAACGCAAGCCTGTCACCGCAAGTTCACGACAGATGATAATAGCAACAACCCAAGCTGGAGCCATGCCTAACTCAATCAACATGATAAAAGCTGACATAACCAACAGCTTATCAGCCATCGGATCTGCAAATTTTCCAAAGTTGCTGACTACATTCCATTTACGAGCAAGGTAACCATCAAGATAATCCGTTATACTAGCAACTGCAAAGATGATCGCTGCCAGCAAATGACTTCCTTGTGAATGGCCCAAAGTCAAAATAAGAATAAAGAGAGGTATGAAGAGAATTCTACCAATAGTTAATACATTAGGAATTTGTTCTTTTTTCATTGATTTTTCCTTAATCTGTAGTAAATGTAAGTGTTACAGTTCCAGTCTGAGTTGTCAGCTTCGAAGTATCAATCGTTTGATTGTCCACAGTTACAGTAACTCCCTTCACTACACCTAAAGTAATGGTAACGGGATTCTTAGTTGAAACTGTTGTTTTTGCATTCTTATTGTCTTCGGATAGTGTCACACCACCCTCCAGCTCACTTCCTGAAACACTTACCCAACTAGTTGCATCTGATACTGCCAATTGAACAGTAGCGGTTTCCTTACTCGTTTTATACCGAGCTTCAATGCGGTTTCCTTCACCTGACACTGTAATAGTTGATTCCGTAGTAGAAGACGAGCTAGACGTCTGACTACTAGAAGATGAACTAGATGAGGTTGTTGAACTAGTCGAGTTCACAACACTATAATTAGCTGAAGAAGAACTTGGCTGAGTTTGGATGTAGTTCCAAACATAGTAAGTGACAAAAATTAAAATTGACAAAGCAAATAGAACGAAATAAAACAAGGGGAGATAAGACGTTTTTTTCTTATTTGATCGTCTGCGACCAGACAAGTCTTCTTCATCGACATCTACCTCTTCATAAGTGATCATACTACCTGAATCATAGGCATCCAAAACAATTCTTTCATCTAACTCTACTGCCCAGGCATATTTTCTTAAAAAAGAACGAGCATAGAAGGTACTAGGAAGTTGATCAAAATCATCTGCCTCCATAGCTTCTAGAAAATGCAACTGAATTTCAGTTTTTTCCTGCAATTCTTCTAAACTCAATCCCTGATTAATTCTAGCTAAACGTAGAACCTCGCCAATTGTTTTTTTTCTCATACGTACCATTCCTTCTTTCTAGTATTAGTCATCTTTTAAGCTGGAAAGATTGTAAAATCAACTAGATCACCATTATCAATCAAACGATGTCCAGCTTCTAGAACATCCTCCAAAGTAATTTCCTGTAAAATTTTCGGAAAATCAAAAATTGTTTCTCCGCGATCCATCGGATCGTATTGAGTTGCAATAAATTCCAAAGAGTTCATGCTACTGAAAAACTCCCCAAACATCTCACTCTTAACAAGATCTAAATGCTCCTCAGTAATATCCGCATCACTACTAAACTGACGAATCGCTTTACGAAATTGATGCGACAGAGAAACAGGCTCTTTGGTGTCCATTGTCAATATCACAAAATGAAAGCGACTGTTGACTTCAACCTCAAGTGACAATGACGTATCTAACTTCCCAGTCTCATATAACTTTTGAAAACGATCAGAAGTCCAACCAAACATCATCGTAAATAGTAATTTCAATAAAATATTGTAACGATAAGACTCCTCTTCCGTTATTTGACCAGTTCCTCTAATAGCAACAGCAAGCTTGGGTGAAGAAACTTCCATCCGAAGACTATCTGTTTGCTTCACAGGCTGCAAGGGTAGTTTCTCTTTTGTAACTGTAAACTGTTCTAAAGTCTTCTTTTCCTTTTTCGAAAAGTATTCCTCAACAACTTCCACATCAATATTTCCAACTAAAAACTGTGACATGTTGACAGGTTTGTAAAAGTCTGTAAAGTTCTCTTTTAAATTTGAAACTTGAATCTCAGCAATTGATTTTTCACTTCCAACAATATCTGTTGCTAAAGGAGTATCAGGATAAAGGTTGGCTAATGTTGCAAAAAACAAGCGTGAGTCTGGATCGTCTTGGTACATTTCTCGTTCTTGCTGGATAATATCCTGTTCCCTCAAAACAGACTCTTCAGTAAAATGAACATCTTTGACTAACTCATCTAGCAAATCTAAATTTTCTAATAGATGGTCAATTGTTGAAAAAAGATAGCTGGTCTTAGTAAAGCTTGTAAAGGCATTACTGTCCGCACCTAATCGAGTAAACGCGGCCATTATATCCTCAGAATTTTCTCTTTCAAATAATTTATGTTCAAGAAAATGTGCAATTCCTGCTGGATGATGACGTAAACCTTTGTCCAAGCTTGTATAAGTTGCATCTACAGAACCAAATTGAATCGTTACAATCCCATAAACCTCATTGAAATCTTGCTTAGGGAGTAAAGAAACTGTCAACCCATTTGACAATTTTGTTTTGTAGACTGTTTCCTTTACAGCAGAATAGTATTTTTCTTCAAAAGTAACCTTTGTCATTCTACTCCTTCCATAAAGTAAATCGCTTGTAACTTTAAACTGTTGGCAGCTTTACATACAGCTTCTTTCTCAACATTCTCTAATTTTGCCACCAATCGATCAATATCAAAGATTGATTTTCCAAATAGAGTATTCAAATAGACTCTTTCAACTAGGGTCTGTTGATTGTCTTGAGCCATCAACAAAGATCGTCGAATCATCTCCTTGGTTTGTTCAAGTTCAAAATCTGTAAAGTTACCCTTTTTCATATCTAGCAATTGATGATTCATCATTTTTCTAGCCTGATTTCGATTTTCTCTATCAATACCCGCATACATCCTTAACAGGCCACTAAACAAATCCAATTGACTCGAGACTGTATAGGCTATTCCAGCATTTTCACGAACGTTTGTAAAAAGTTTCGAATGTGCAAATTCACCCAACAAACCATTCATCACAAGCATGGGCAAATGCTCATCATTACCATATTTTACAGGAGAATGATAACCCAATTCCAAAATGGATTGCCCAACATTCCTCTGAATCATTCCCTCTCTTAGGACATTCGAACAAGATTGATAGTACTGGATAGTGATGCCGTTCTCTCTAACTGTAAAGGGTAATGACTTCAACGATTCTGTAATTTCTACTTCATTAAAATCACCTAAGAAAAAGAAATCAATACGATCATTCTTCAGAGCATTTTGAAAGCAAGTGTAGCTACTTTCTGGAGACTCATTTGAAATGCTATTTCGTAAATCACTGTATCTCAATTGAAGACGTTCATCATGGAAGAACAAGCTATCCAACTCCTTATGAGCAAAATAAAATGAATCATCCATATCAGTAGCTAAACTAGCCAATAACTGTTTTCTTTCAATTTCAAACAAGGCTGGCTCAAAAGCACCATCTTGAACTAAGGGGGAAAATAAAGTCTGTTTTACTAATTCCAAAATTCGAGAAGTCAAGACATTTTTTTTACTCAAAAACTCATCCCGCACGTAGGTAAATGTTAAGTCAAGAATATGTGCTTGTCCTCTACGATAAGCACTTGTGGAAATATCTGTTCCATATAAACTTGCCAAGTATCTGCGAAATGCTTGTGATGTTGGATAAGCTTGATTTGCCGTCTCCAACATACTCGCACTTAACATGCGTCCTGCTATTGTCTCAAGAGATAAGGGAGCAGTAAAACGAATAGTGATTTTATTTGTTTTAAACTTTTTGGATTGAACAAAATGTGCTGAAATTCCAGGCACTAATTCCATACCTTACCTCCTTACATATAGAGTTCTATTATACCACGAAAATCAAAATTTTTCTTGTTCTCTTTATAGCTTTAAAGAGTAAAACCGTTTTCATTTCAACTAACTTTCCTTCAGCTATTTCAAGGAAAATATGGTATAATACCAAAGATTGAGGTGAATTATGGAATACAAATTATTTGAAGATTTTATTACGCTCCAAGCCCTCCTAAAAGAACTTGGAATTATACAAAGCGGTGGTGCTATCAAATCCTTTTTAATAGATCATCAAGTTTACTTTAATGGCGAGTTAGAAAGTAGACGTGGGAAAAAAATCCGTATTGGAGATACGATTGACATTCCTGATTTAAAGATTGACATCACCTTGACAAAACCAAGTTTAAAAGAGCAAGAAGAGTATCAAGCAGATAAGATTGAGAAAGAGCGAATTGCTAAACTTGTCAAAGAGATGAATAAAGGTGTCAAGAAAGAAAAACAAAAAACTTCTTCATCACCCAAAACCAAACAAGTTCCACGTTTTCCAGGAAGATAACCATGTGGCTCCAACATTTAACAATTAAAACCTTTCGAAACTACAAAGAGGCAATAATTGATTTTAATCCAAAATTAAATGTCTTTCTAGGTCAAAATGCACAAGGAAAAACCAATATTCTAGAGGCAATCTATTTCTTGGCCTTGACACGTAGTCATCGGACTCGTACAGATAAAAATCTCATTCATTTTGATGACGAGCAACTCCATCTTTCTGGCTTGCTACAGAAAAAAACAAGCTCTATCCCTCTAGAAATTGATTTAACACCAAAAGGGCGTGTGACCAAGGTCAATCACTTAAAACAAGCTCGCCTATCAGACTACATCGGACATATGAATGTTGTCCTCTTCGCACCTGAAGATCTCCAGCTAATTAAAGGAGCGCCTTCTGTCCGTCGAAAGTTTATAGACATTGAACTGGGACAAATAAAACCAATCTACTTGTCAGACTTGTCAAACTACAACCATATACTCAAGCAGAGAAATACCTATCTAAAATCCAGCCAGAAGATTGACGATACATTTCTGTCAGTCTTAGACGATCAGCTAGTAGAGTATGGGTGTCGTGTTATAAAGCATCGGATAAAATTCATTAAAGACTTAGAGAAATTTGGTCAAAGAAAACACTTAGAAATTTCAAATAAATTAGAAGAGTTGTCAATATTTTATCAATCATCTGTCAACTTCACTGATGAAGAACAGCTAACACGTTCTTTTAAAACTGCTTTGGAGAAAAGCAGATCCAGAGACTTATTTAAAAAGAATACTGGAGTTGGCCCTCATCGAGATGATATTTCTTTTTATATCAATGGTATGGATGCTAGTTTTGGAAGCCAAGGTCAACATCGTAGTCTAGTACTTTCTATCAAACTAGCAGAGATTGAGCTAATGGAAAGTATTACAAACGAGTCTCCGATACTACTGCTTGATGATGTTATGAGCGAACTTGACAATACACGGCAACTAAAATTACTAGAAACCATTTCTCAATCTATCCAAACCTTTATTACAACAACAAGTTTAGACCACTTACAAAACTTGCCAGAAAACCTTAGTATTTCAATATTCAAAACGGTAAAATTTCTGTAAATCAAAATTGACAAAACTGTAAACAAAAAGAACTCCTGAAAATCAGGAGTTCTTTTTTACTTCCTACATAGAGTAGTTTGGTGCTTCATTAGTAATTTGTACATCATGAGGATGACTTTCTTTTAGACCAGCCCCAGACATTTCAATAAATTGAGCGTTGTCGTGTAATTCTTTAAGGTTAGCTGCACCACAGTAACCCATACCAGAGCGAATACCACCAATCATTTGGAAGACAATATCAGCTGCTGCGCCTTTATAGGCAACACGTCCTTCAATTCCTTCTGGAACAAGTTTGTTTGCTTCATTGACAGAACCTTGGAAGTAACGGTCACTTGAACCTTTCTTCATTGCAGCGATTGATCCCATACCACGGTAAGTTTTAAACTTACGTCCTTGGAAGATTTCCGTTTCACCTGGTGCTTCGTCTGTTCCAGCGAACATTGATCCAAGCATAACCGCATTTCCACCTGCAGCAAGGGCTTTTACAATATCTCCAGAATACTTGATTCCACCATCAGCAATGATTGTTTTTCCATATTCACGCGCAACAGCTGCTGCATCATAGATTGCTGTCACTTGTGGGACACCAACCCCTGCAATCACACGAGTGGTACAGATAGAACCTGGTCCAATACCGACTTTGACAACATCTACACCTGCATCATAAAGAGCACGCGCACCTTCTGCAGTGGCAATATTACCCGCAATCAAAGTGCGGTCTGGGAAGTGAGCACGAATTTCAGCAATTTTACGTAGAACACCAGCAGAGTGACCATGGGCAGTATCAATAACAATTGCGTCAGCTCCTGCTTCAAAAAGGGCTTCGGCACGTTCAAATGTATCTGAAGTGACACCCACCGCTCCAGCAACTAGAAGACGACCAAACTCATCTTTTGCAGCATTTGGAAACTCAATAACTTTTTCAATGTCCTTAATAGTAATCAAGCCAGAAAGACGACCTTCTTCATCAACCAAAGGAAGTTTTTCAATACGGTGTTCTTGAAGAATGCTTTCAGCTGTTGCAAGATCTGTACCAACAGGAGCAGTAACAAGATTTTCACTGGTCATGTGATTTGAGATTGGCTGATTGTAATCTGAAATAAAGCGAAGATCTCGGTTTGTTAGAATACCAACCAATTTGCGATTTTCAAGTGTCTCCACAACTGGAACACCACTGATACGGTAACGTCCCATCAGTTCATCTGCTTCAGCAATCGTGTGTTCTGGAGTCAAGAAGAATGGATCAATAATAACACCATTTTCAGAACGTTTTACCTTGCGAACTTCATCTGCCTGTTGCGCAATAGACATGTTTTTATGGATTACTCCAAGACCACCTGCACGCGCAATGGCAATAGCCATTTGACTTTCTGTGACTGTATCCATGGCGGCTGTTATAATTGGGATATTTAAAGTCAGATTATCTGCCAATTTTGTTGTTAAATCTGCATCATTAGGCAACACATGACTTTCTGCTGGAATGAGCAATACATCATCAAAGGTAAAACCTTTTTTTAAAAATTTAGTATCCCAATTAGACATTGAGGTTTCCTCTTTTCTTTCTTTTTGAGCTTGACTCTTTTTGTATTGTATCTATCATACCATTCTATGAAAATTTGTCAATTATATTTATGGTAGAAATCATAAAAAAACTATCCCTGTGATCCTATGGAAGAGATAGCTTTATGATTCATATTTTATCTATTATTTAAAATAATTTAGTCCCATTGCTCCCTTAACTTCAGATAGAGTTTGCCCTGCAACCTCACGCGCTTTCTCACTCCCTTTTTGAAGCATATTGTACACTTCTCCCATATCCTTAGCAAATTCGATACGGCGCTCACGAATAGGGCCAAGTTCCCGTTCTAATATTTCAAGTAGATAACGTTTCGTCTTCACATCACCAAGGCCACCACGTTGATAATGTTCTTTCATATCCGCAATTTCTTGAGCATCTTCTGGACGACCAAACACATCTAGATAATGGAAAACCATGTTTCCTTCAATCTTACCTGGATCCTCAACCCGAATATGGTCTGGATCAGTATACATGCTCATGACTTTTTTACGCAACGTATCCTCATCATCAGCTAGATAAATACCATTATTAAGGGATTTAGACATTTTAGCATTTCCATCTAAACCAGGCAAACGTCCTGCTCTCTCATTTTCTGGATAAATACCTTCCGGCTCCACCAAGACCTCACAATTATAAGCATGATTAAAGGAACGAACAATCTCACGAGTTTGCTCAATCATTGGTTTCTGATCTGTCCCAACAGGAACATAATTAGCCTTGAAGGCAGTAATATCTGCTGCTTGCGCAATCGGATAAACCAAAAATCCTGTCGGAATACTTTCTCCAAACCCTTTCTGAGCGATCTCTGTTTTCACTGTAGGATTGCGCTCTAAACGTGCTAGTGACACCAAATTCATATAGTACATAGACAGTTCAGCTAACTCTGGAATCTGACTTTGAATAAAGATGGTTGATTTACTTGGATCTAATCCAACTGCTAGGTAATCTAAGGCAACATTCCCAATCGATTCTACAATCGTTTGAGGATCTTTGGCGTGATCTGTCAATGCTTGTTGGTCCGCCAAAAAAACAAACATCTCATACTTGTCTTCTTCCTGCAGTAATACTCTATTTTTAAGACTCCCAACATAATGTCCAATATGCAGTTTTCCTGTCGGGCGATCTCCTGTTAAAATAATGGGTTTCGTCATTTTTTTCTCCTTCGAAATGGTCTCTTCAATTATAGCATTTTTTTGTTAAAATAACAGAAAATTATTTAAATCAAACAACTAACTCATTGTAAATAAACCTGTAAACTTAATTGACATAAAATTGACAAACAAAAATTTGAATATTTCTCTCTTTTCTAGTAGAATAAATGTATTACATATTATAGGAGAAAAACATTGCTTACAGTATCTGATGTTTCACTACGTTTTAGTGATCGCAAACTTTTTGATGATGTCAATATCAAATTTACAGAAGGAAATACATACGGATTGATTGGTGCTAATGGTGCTGGGAAGTCTACATTCTTAAAAATCTTAGCTGGTGATATCGAGCCAACAACTGGTCACATCTCTCTTGGTCCAGATGAACGTCTCTCTGTTCTCCGTCAAAATCATTTTGACTATGAAGATGAGCGAGTTATTGATGTTGTCATTATGGGAAATGAAAAACTTTACAACATCATGAAAGAAAAAGATGCCATTTACATGAAGGAAGATTTTTCCGATGAAGATGGTGTTCGTGCAGCTGAACTTGAAGGTGAATTTGCTGAACTTGGAGGTTGGGAAGCAGAAAGTGAAGCATCCCAATTACTTCAAAATCTAAACATTCCAGAAGAATTGCACTATCAAAACATGAGCGAATTGGCCAATGGTGAAAAAGTTAAGGTTCTCCTTGCTAAAGCACTTTTTGGTAAACCAGATGTTCTTCTCTTGGACGAGCCGACCAACGGGTTGGACATCCAATCTATTACTTGGCTAGAAGACTTCTTGATTGACTTTGATAACACCGTTATCGTAGTATCCCACGACCGTCACTTCTTAAACAAAGTATGTACACACATGGCCGACCTTGACTTTGGAAAAATCAAACTCTATGTCGGAAACTATGACTTCTGGAAGGAATCTTCTGAACTCGCTGCTAAATTGCTAGCAGACCGTAATGCCAAGGCAGAAGAAAAAATTAAGCAATTGCAAGAATTCGTTGCTCGCTTCTCTGCCAACGCTTCTAAGTCAAGACAAGCAACGTCTCGTAAAAAAATGCTTGACAAGATTGAATTAGAAGAGATTGTTCCTTCTAGTCGTAAATACCCATTTATCAACTTTAAAGCAGAACGTGAGATTGGTAATGATCTCTTGACAGTAGAAAATCTAACTGTAAAGATTGATGGCGAAACTATCCTAGACAATATTAGTTTCATCTTGCGTCCAGGTGATAAGACAGCTCTTATTGGACAAAATGACATCCAAACGACTGCATTAATTCGTGCAATTATGGGTGACATCGACTATGAAGGAACTGTCAAGTGGGGAGTTACTACTAGCCGTTCTTACTTGCCAAAAGACAACTCGGCTGATTTTGCAGGAGGAGAGTCAATCCTTGACTGGTTGCGTCAATTTGCAAGTAAAGAAGAAGATGACAATACCTTCCTACGTGGTTTCCTCGGTCGTATGCTCTTTTCTGGAGATGAGGTTAACAAACCTGTAAACGTCTTGTCAGGGGGAGAAAAAGTACGTGTCATGCTTTCAAAACTCATGCTCTTGAAATCAAATGTCCTTGTACTTGATGATCCAACAAATCACTTGGACTTGGAATCTATCTCAAGCTTGAACGATGGATTGAAAAACTTTAAAGAATCAATCATCTTTGCCAGTCATGACCACGAGTTTATCCAAACTTTGGCAAACCATATCATTGTTTTGTCTAAGAATGGCGTCATTGATCGTATTGATGAAACCTACGATGAATTCCTAGAAAATGCAGAAGTACAAGCAAAAGTTAAAGAACTTTGGAAAGATTAAATTAGACTTCAAAACTCAGTTGGGGTAACCAACTGAGTTTTCTATCATTCTACGAGGTAACATGAAATCATTTTTTAAAACATATTGGACCTATTTTGTTTCTTTCATCATTCCTTTAGTAATTATGACTGGAGTATACCTAACTCAAGGTATCTACTGGAATAGCGATTCATCTCCACTATTAGGAGATGGTTTCCATCAATACGTTATTTTTGATGTGGCTTTACGAAATATTTTACATGGAAATGGTAGTTTGTTTTACACCTTTACAAGTGGCCTCGGACTGAATTTCTATGCTCTATCTAGTTATTACTTGGGTAGTTTTCTCTCACCTCTGGTTTACTTTTTTAATCTGTCGAATATGCCAGATGCTGTTTATCTGACCACTCTCTTAAAATTTGGATTGATTGGTCTGTCAACCTTCTTTAGTTTGACTAGATTATTTAAAGATATCCCAAAATTTTTAAAACTTGCCTTATCTACTTCCTATGCTCTAATGAGCTTTACCGTTAGTCAGTTAGAGATAAAAACCTGGCTAGATGTTTTTATCTTGATTCCTTTAATTATAACTGGTTTATACCTACTTATAACACAAAAGAAGCGCCTACTATACTTTACAAGTTTGTCAATCTTATTTATTCAAAATTATTATTTTGGGTATATGACAGTATTGTTTCTTATTTTCTGGTATCTCTGCCAAATTTCTTGGGACTTTAAAACTCGAAAAATCATCTTTTTCTTGATTTTTGTTGTTACCTCCTTTTTAGCTGGAATGGCTAGTTTGATTATGACTCTTCCTACACTGTTTGATTTACAAACTCATGGAGAGAAGTTGACTGCTATCACAAAATTAAAGACAGATAGTAGCTGGTATTTGGATATTTTTGCAAAACAATTCATTGGATCTTTTGATACAACTAAGTATGGATCTATACCAATGATTTTTTTGTTGGATTGCTTCCCTTTATTTTAACCATTCTATTTTTCACAATAAAATCCATAAAGTTTCACGTGAAACTTACCTATGCAATTTTCTTTACTTTTTTAATAACAAGCTTTTACATAGAAGCACTTGATTTATTTTGGCAGGGGATGCATACCCCAAATATGTTTTTTGCATCGCTATGCTTGGATTTTTTCCACTCTGTTAATTTATACTGCAGCAGAAGTATTAAATCGTCTGAAAGAACTGAAGCTATGGAATCTATTTGTCTCACTTTTTCTTGTACTAACAGGATTTTTGGCTACTGTCTATTTTAAATCACACTATTCTTTTTTAACTGATTTGAATATCCTGCTCACTCTTGAATTTCTACTAGTTTATGCTCTTTTACTTCTTGCAGTCATTAGAAAATTTATCTCTGTAAATCTATTTGCAATTCTTTTGTCTTTATTTATAACAGCTGAGATAAGCTTAAATGCATCATCTCAAATGGAAGGAATAGCTAAAGAATGGGCCTTTGCTTCTCGTAGCGTCTATAATAGAGATATCACCGCTATGGAATCCATTCTAAACCAAATTGACAATCCATTTACACGTACTGAAAAACTGCAAATTCAGACTGGAAATGACAGTATGAAATTTAACTACAATGGAATCTCTCAATTTTCGTCTGTACGAAATCGTTCAGCTAGCACTAGTTTGGATAAACTGGGATTCAAATCCTCTGGAACCAACCTTAATCTCCGTTATGCAAATAACAGTCTTTTAGCAGACAGTTTATTTGGAATCCAGTACAATATTTCTGAAACTTCACTTGATAAGTATGGTTTTCAAGAGATTTATCAAAAGGATCATTTAACCTTATATAAAAATAAACTCTCTTTACCCATTGCCTTTGCCACTCAATCTATTTACAAAGATGTAAACTTTAACAATCACACTCTAGATAATCAGGCTTTATTTATAAACCAGCTTGCTAATCTCAACTTAGATTACTTCTCCCAAATAGCATCTGATAAAACAGATACTTCAGATGGTTTAACGAGCATTACAGATTCTGCTAATGAAGATGCAAAGATTGATTATCAAATTGAGGTTCCTCAAATAGTCAAGTCTATCTCTCTTTTTCAAATCTTCATTTTACAAACGATAAGCAAAAGAAAGTTGACGTCATTGTCAATGGAGAAAAAAAGACTTTTACAACTGACAATGCATTTAATTTCTTTAATTTGGGTTATACTGAAGAACGACAAACTTTCAATATCAGTGTTAGTTTCCCTGGAAATTCTCAGGTGTCCTTTGAATCTCCAACCTTCTATCGTTTAGATACTCAGGCTCTTACTGAGGCAATTCAAAAGATTAAAGAACAACCTGTAGAAGTATCCACCTCTAAAAATAAAGTCTTTGCTACATATGAAGTAAAACAAGATACCTCTATTTTCTTCACTATTCCTTATGACAAAGGTTGGTCTGCATACCAAGATGGGAAAAAACTTGAAATCAAGCAGGCTCAGACTGGTTTTATGAAAGTTGATGTTCCAAAAGGAAAAGGCACCATTACACTTTCCTTTATCCCCAATGGTTTTGTTATTGGAGCAGCCTGCTCACTAACTGCCCTTCTTCTTTTTGGGATCTATAATCACAGACGAAATTTATCTAAGACAGAAAAAGATTGACCAATTTCTTGGCCAATCTTTTTAATCTTCTTCCATTTTCTTAGGTTGATAAGCTAGCATACCTAAAGCAGTAAAGAAAGCTAGAGTTATAATAAGGAAAATTACTTGATGATGAATATTTCCTGTCATAGAGATTGTTTGTCGTAAGCCTGATACAGAGTAACTCATTGGTAACCAAGGATTGATACCTTTGAAGAAATCATTTGTTAAAGCAAGGGGATAGGTCCCTGCACTTGATGCTAACTGTAATAAAAGTAAAATAAGAGAGAAGAAAGCTCCTATACGGCTATTCCAAGTTGTTAAAGCTGTCACCATAGACATGAAAGCTAAACTTGTGATTATAATTAGAATCAAGGTCCTCATCTCATGGTTCGCAGTCAATCCAATAAGATGGACACCTCCATAAACTAAAACACCTGCTAAGACAGCTATAATCCCATTTATTTCAGAGCGAGACTTCAACCAAGCCCAACGACTCTCTGGATGACGTCCAGAAGGCAACTTAGCAAAAATCATATTGGTAGATATAGCAGCAACAAAAAGAGCAACTGATATCATATAAGGAGCCATAGCAATCCCATTTACAGGGACTTGGTCATTGTCTGTTTTTGAGAGAACTAGAGGTTCAGATAATGTCTCTGCATTTTTAGATTCTGTTGATGCTGATTTAAGTTGATTGTTAGCATTGCCTAATCCTTGTCCTAATGAATCAACTCCTGTCTGTAAATCTTCAAGACTAGAGGTTAAGGTTGTTCCACCATCTGCTAGTTTTCCAGCACCATCTGCAATCTTCATGGCACCACTTCCTAGTTGAGATGCTGCAGAAAGTAACTGTGTTGATTTATCTGTTAATTGACCAGAGCCAAATTGTAATTTAGTAAGACCTGCTATTAGCTCTGGACTCTTATTATTCAATTGAGCAGAACCAGATGACAAACTTTCTATACCTGATACTAATTCTGGAGCTTTTCCAGCTAACGCATCTACTCCAGTTGTCAAGGTTGATGTATTTTCTGTTAACTTACTTGATCCAGAAACTAATTGATCCAGACTAGTTGTTAAACTTGCATTCTTTTCACTTAGTTGATTAGCACCTATAGAAATAGTATCCAATCCTTTAGTGTAGTTTACAACTCCTTTTTCAATTGACTGACTTCCAGGAACTAACTTATTATTTACAGAAGTTTGTAATGTTGCAAATCCATTTGACAAGGTTGTCAAGGAGCTAGATGCTGCAGGTAAGAGTTGATTTGCTTTCGTCTGCACATCAGATAGATTAGATACTTGTTGTTCTGAATTCTCTATACTTTCTTTTAATCCCCCTACTGTCGTTAAAATTGTTTTTGCTGACTCAATCGTAGAATTAGAATTTTTAGAAACAGCTTCAGTCAGTTCTTTCTTTTGTTCCTCTGTGAGAGATTGATAAGTAGCTGTTGATTGAAGGTTAGCAATAGTTTTCTCTTGTTCTGTCTGACTTTTAGTCACAATATCCTGTGCAAGAGTTGTTAGATTTGGCAAAGCTTCTGAAAATTTACTTTTCAGTTGAGTGTCATCTGATATTGTAAGAGCTTGTAGTGTTTTATTTAGTTCTCCTAGCTTGTTGCCAATTGCGCTATTTCTTCACTTTGTTGAGATGAGGACTCTAATTGACTTGAAATTTCTTTAATACCAGTATTTAATTGCTCCATTCCATCTCTTAGTGTATCTGATTGATTGGATAATTGACTTGTTCCGTTAGAAAGTTCTTTCACACTACTTGTATAAGCATTTACACCAACTGAAAATTGATTGAGACCTGTATCCAGTTGTGAAACGCCACCTGTATAAGACTTTATACCTGTATTTAGCTGATTTACACCTGTCACCAACTCAGGAGTTTTTGAAGCTAATTGACCAAGTCCAGTGTCAACTTGTGAGACAGCATTCGTATAACTTTGTAAACCACTATTAAAAGTTCCTAAACCAGTATGTAATTGCTCTATAGCAGACACATAGCTAGATAAGCCTTTTGTAAATTGATCCGCTCCAGTTGAAAAAGTTACAGTTGAATTAGCTAGAGTATTAAGACTTGTCGTCAACGTTTGACTTCCCGTCACCAACTGATCGGCTCCATTAGCCAATTGTTCACTTCCCTCAGCTGCTTTATTTATTCCAGACTTCAAATCATTCATTTTTTGAAATAAAGCCTTAGTGTACGTTTCAGTAATATTAGTAGAGACGGTTTGTTTTAATTGTGTCATTGCAGAATCACTCATCTTACTTGCAATAAAGCTATGCCCACTTGACGTCTGATAATCAATCTGCATCTGTTCAGGATGATTCGTTAGGATAGAAGTAGCTTTTTCAGATAAGTCACTTGGTAAAGTCACTACCATGTAGTAGTCACCATCTTCTAGTCCTTTTTCTCCTTCCTCTTCATTAACAAAGTGAAAATCTAAAGCCTTATTTTCTTTTAAATTAGACACCATGTCTTCACCTATTGTCATTGCCTGTCCATTATAAGAAGCTTCCTTATCTTTATTGACAACTGCCACAGGTAACTCCGATACTTGACCATATGGATCCCACATGGATGATAAAAATATAATGTTGTATAGAGCTGGAATGAAAGAAATCCCTATCATTACAATGATAAAGGTCGGTTTTTTAAATATTGCTTTCCATTCTTTAAACATGTTCCCTCCTTTTTTACACATATTGTCTAAAATTTTGATATAATAGATTATACATCAAAAAATCTAAATTACAAGGTAAAAAATATTTTTTTAGACACATAGTCTATTTTTGTTCACAAGGAGGAATTATGAAAGAAAGTAACAAACGTTTAAAAACAAAACGAATTATCGAAAATGCCATGGTTCAATTATTGATGGACCAGCCCTTTGATCAAATTTCTACTGTCAAGTTAGCAGAAAAAGCCGGAATTAGTCGTTCCAGCTTTTACACTCACTACAAGGATAAGTATGATATGATTGAACTCTACCAAAGTATGCTATTTCATACCTTTGAGTATATTTTCCAAAAACATGCTCATCACAAAAGAGATGCTATTTTAGAAGTGTTTGAATATTTAGAGTCTGAGCCACTATTAGCTGCACTCTTATCTGAAAATGGGACAAAAGAAATCCAAAATTTCTTGAGAAATAAGCTTCACATCATGCTTAGCACCGACCTTCAGAAACGCTTTATGAAACTACAACTCACTCCAATTGAATTAGAATACAGTAGCATTTATCTAACAAATGCTCTATTTGGTGTTTGCCAGACTTGGATTGCTCACGGAAAAAAAGAAAGTCCGCAAGAAATGACAGACTTCCTTATGAAAATGTTAGGTGATGTAAACTAAAAAAGAACACCAGTGGTGTTCTTTTTATCTAACTCCGCCAGTAGGACTCGAACCTACGACATCATGATTAACAGTCATGCGCTACTACCAACTGAGCTATGGCGGATAAAATAGTCCGTACGGGATTCGAACCCGTGTTACCGCCGTGAAAAGGCGGTGTCTTAACCCCTTGACCAACGGACCATCTATCTGTAGCAGATATAACCATTATATCAATTTCTTACTAATTGTCAATCACTTTTTAGATTTTTTCTCTAGAATATCTTTTAGTTTGCGGACTTTTAAACGGGTAATAGGACAACGATGATCTTCATAAAAAACAACTTCTAAATTCTTTCGATCAATTTCTCTCACATTTCCCACATTGACAAGGAAAGATTTATGGGAGCAATAAAATCGCTGGGTATGTTTGTCCTTTTCCTGAATATCTGTCATAGTTCCATAGAATTCTTTAGCAAAATTCTTACCAATAATCCGAAGTTTATGAGAAACTCCTGTGGTTTCGATATACAAAATGTCATGGTAAGGAATTTTCAAATCATTTCCTTTATAGTTGTAATCAAAATAGTCTACAACATCTTCGTTTTCAAGCAGCATGCTCTTAGTGTAAAAAATACTCTGCTCGATGCGTTTTTTGAACAATTCATCATTGATATCTTTATCAACAAAATCTAGGGCTGATACCTGGTATTTGTACGTTAAGGTAGCAAATTCAGATCGACTAGTAATAAAGACAATAATAGCATAAGGATTGTGATGACGGATAAACTGAGCCACTTCAAAGCCTTTTTTCTCGATTCCATGAATATCGATATCTAGGAAATAAAGCTGGTTTACTTCATCATTTTCGATATATTCCTTAAACTCACGAACTTTTCCTGTTGTCTTATATGAAATAGGAATATTCGATTCTTCCGAGATTTCATTCAATATTCTCTCTAGTCTCACTTGATGTTCAATAACATCTTCTAAAATTAATACTTTCATTCGAATTCCCTCTTAAATCTAATAATTTGTCTAAATGTGTTGTCTTCCATCTCTGTTTCTAAAATAATGTTGTCATACTTATCTAAAATCTCTTTAACATTATTAAGTCCTAAACCTCTATTTCTTCCCTTGGTAGAGAAACCTAAGGCAAATAGATCCTCTGAAGGCGTCATAGTGATTTTGCATGAATTCTGGATAACTATAACTGTTTCAAAATCCATTTTAATGACTGCAACTTCCATTTGTTTCAAATAACTATCTGCAGCCCCTTCAACAGCATTGTTTAATAAAATGCTCATTATACGAACAAGATCAAGTAAATCTATTGACAGTCTAGTAATGATATCCTTTACTTCCAATGTAAACTCTACATCATTTTTTCGTGCATAGACAATAGATTGAGCAATTAAACTTCGTAAAGCAGAATCTTCTATATTATTTAAATCAAAGTAAGTATATTTTTCTGACCTCAATTTCTGATTTGCTTTTACTAGGACTTCATTGTAAACCCTGTTAATTTCTTGTAAATCTCCACTGTCAATCGCCATTTGCATGCTAACAAGCACCCCTGCATAGTCATGACGAAAACCTCGAATTTCATTATACAACTCCACAATTTCATCAGTATAAGTCTGTAAATGTTTTTGTTCAAATTTCTTTTGTTTTAGAGCAATCTCTTTTTCAATTTGAACCTTGTGAGAATTCATTGCAAAGAAAATCAATAACAAGCAAATAAAAACAATGGTTGATAAAATACTTCCGAAGCTATTTAAATGATGAGTTGTACTTACTATATCTGAAATAAACAATAAGATATGCAAACCAAAGAAAGCAACTATTACTTTTTTTAAAAAAGGATACAGATAATCTTTATCAAAATATTTAATATCCAGATGAAAATAACGAATTATTATTAGAATAGAAAAAAATAAGTCATCAACAATACTACGAAAAGAAATGTACTTTTTATAGTGTAATACTACTTCATCTCCTGTTATAGAAGATAAGGTTACGGATATAAAAGTATGAGTACTGTGATATAATAAAGATAATAGTAAACTGATAAAAAAATAGCTTTGTATTTTTTTCAGACTTCTTTAACTTTCTTAAATAAAAGGTACACAACCAAAGGAAATAAAAAAATTTAGACAAAAGCAAAAACTATTAGAAAATACTAGTGTAATAATTTCTTCAAGTATAAAAACTGAGATGCATGTATAACAGAAAAAAACAATTTGTTCTTTTTCTATTTATTTTACAGATCCATTCATAAATTTTTGCTAATAATGATAAAATAAAAAAATAGCTATCCCTAATCCAAATAAATCCATTACTCTCTACCTTTATTTCATTACTTTCTTCTTGGAAAAATAAGATTACGAATTGTTTCTGAAATTCTCCAATCTCCACCCCGAATCTCCTGCAATTCTGCCTCTGTTACCTCTTTAAATTGTTCCAACTTTACTGTATTTTTCATAATGAAATCTCCTGTATTATTTTTCCTTGTAAGTTAACTTACACACCTATTATACAAAATGAAGACCATGTAAGAAAAAATTCTTCCCAACTGTACATTTTTGCACCTGAAACGCACTTTTTTAAGAAAAAAGCTGGGATTTACCCCAGCTTCGCATCTAAAATTGATCCCAGCAGGATTCGAACCTGCGACCGTTCGCTTAGAAGGCGAATGCTCTATCCAGCTGAGCTATGAGACCTAACATGACCATTCTATCAAAAAACAAGAGCTAAGTCAATCTTCTATTTGTGGTAAGGAGAACCCTGCTGAATTGTAAAAGCACGGTAAATTTGTTCAACTAAAACCAATCTCATTAACTGATGTGGTAATGTCAGACGTCCAAAACTGACAGAAAGATTGGCCCTATTTTTTACAACAGGAGCTAGACCCAAACTCCCTCCAATGATAAAAGTAAGTGTTGAATATCCTTTGATAGAAGCTTGCTCTAGTTGCTTACTAAATTCCTCTGAGGAGAGTGTTTTTCCTTCAATGGCTAGTACAACGACAAAGTCTCTTTCTCCAACCTTAGAAAGAATTCTTTCACCTTCTGTTTCCAAGATTTTTTGATTTTCTAATTCACTGGCTTTGTCAGGTGTCTTCTCATCAGTGAGCTCAATCATTTCTAATTTGGCGAAACGTGAAATTCGTTTGGTATATTCAGCAATTCCATCTTTAAGGTATTTTTCTTTTAATTTTCCTACTGTTACAATTTTTATTTTCATTCTTCTATTCTATCATATCCACACTTCATTTCACATCTTATACACAAAAAAATCATTCAAAATTACTAGTGAATTCACAGAATAAAGCGAGTTATCCACAACTTGAGTAAAACTTTAAGCTTTTAAGTTTGGATTAAGTTAATAGGTTTATAATCTGAGTAAATAAATAACAAACGGAGGCGTTTATGAAACACTTACAAAAATTTTACAAAAAAGGAGTTAAAGTTCTAGCAATCATTCTAATCGGATTTTTAAGTGGTGCCTTAGGAAGTTTCGTAACATTACAACTTTATCAAAAACAAGGAAATCAAGCTACGAATAATAATTCTGGCACTGTCACTCAAACATCCTATAAAAATGAAAACTCAACCACTCAAGCAGTAAATAAAGTTAAGGATGCTGTTGTCTCAATCATTACTTATTCTTCTTCTAGCAGTAGACAAAGTAGTGTATTTAATGGTGATGAAACTAATTCTGATTCAGACAATCAACAAATCGCAAGTGAGGGATCAGGTGTTATCTATAAAAAGGATGATAAAGATGCCTATCTTGTAACTAATACTCACGTTATCAATGGAGCTTCAAAAGTTGATATCCGCTTAGCAGATGGTACCAAGGTTCCTGGTGAAATTGTCGGATCTGATACCTTCTCTGATATTGCTGTCGTTAAAATTTCTTCAGAAAAAGTTACAACAGTAGCAGAATTTGGGGATTCAAGTCAACTTAGTGTTGGAGAAACAGCGATTGCTATCGGTAGTCCTCTAGGTTCAGAATATGCTAATACAGTTACACAGGGAATCATCTCGAGTCTTAATCGAAATGTTTCTCTAAAATCTGAAGATGGTCAAGCTATTTCAACAAAAGCCATTCAAACAGATACGGCCATTAATCCTGGTAACTCTGGTGGTCCACTTGTAAACATTCAAGGACAAGTAATTGGTATAACATCAAGTAAAATTGCAAGTAATGGTGGAACATCTGTAGAAGGTCTTGGTTTTGCAATTCCTTCAAACGATGCACAAAATATCATTAAACAGCTTGAAAGTGATGGTAAAGTAACTCGTCCTGCCCTTGGAATTCAAATGGTCAATCTATCAAATGTTGGAGCTAGTGATCTTAGAAAACTTAACATTCCAAGTGGCCTCACTTCAGGTGTAGTTGTTCGATCTGTTCAAAACAATATGCCAGCAAATGGACATCTTCAAAAATACGATGTCATTACCAAAGTTGACGATAAAGAGATTGCTTCATCAACAGACCTACAACACGCTCTTTACAATCATGCTATTGGAGATACTATCAAAGTAACCTACTACCGTAATGGTAAGGAGGAAACAACCTCAATTAAACTAGATAAGAATTCTAGTGATTTAGAGTCTTAATTGACATCAGTGTAAAGAAAACTTTACAGAAAGTAAAAGATATGTTAGTGTAGAATCATGGAAAAATTTGAAATGATTTCTATCTCTGAAATACAAAAGAATCCTTACCAACCTCGGAAAGAATTTGATGCAGATAAACTAAAGGAATTAGCTCAGTCAATCAAAGAAAATGGGCTTATCCAACCAATCATCGTTCGTCAATCTCCTGTAATTGGTTATGAAATCCTTGCAGGAGAGAGACGATATCGAGCTTCTCTCTTGGCTGGTCTGACCTCTATTCCAGCCGTTGTAAAGCACCTCTCAGATCAGGAAATGATGATCCAGTCAATCATTGAGAATTTGCAGAGAGAAAATTTAAATCCTGTTGAAGAAGCACGCGCCTACGAATCTTTAGTAGAAAAAGGATTTACTCACACTGAGATAGCAGATAAAATGGGGAAATCTCGTCCTTATATCACTAATTTTATTCGTTTGCTTTCCCTACCAGAATATATCTTAACTGAAGTAGAAAATGGAAAAATTTCTCAAGCGCATGCACGTTCACTAGTTGGTTTGGATAAGAAGCAGGAAGACTATTTCTTTCAACTAATTAAAAATGAAGACATCTCTGTGAGAAAACTAGAAGCACTTCTTACAGAGAAAAAACAAAAGAAGCAAAAAAAAAGTGATTCTTTCATCAAAGACGAAGAAGATAAATTAAAAAAACTACTCGGTTTAAGTGTAGAAATTAAACTTTCAAAAAAAGATACTGGAAAGATTATTATCTCCTTTTCAAGTCAAGAAGAATACGATAGAATTATTAACAGCCTGAAATAAGGCTGTTCTTTTATTTTCTCAACTCACAAATTTATCCACCAATTTTTTTATCAATAACCCTATTAAATCAAGGATTTTCCTATTTATCCCCAACCTGTGGATAAATACTACTAACATTGTGGATTCTTTTCCCCAATCTGTGGAAAAATCCTACTATCTATGGTAAAATAAGTCTAGCACTAAACTACTAAAATCATAGTAAAGGAGGAAAACTAGTTGAAAGAAAAGCAATTTTGGAATCGTATTTTAGAATTTGCTCAAGAAAGATTGACACGATCTATGTATGATTTCTATGCTACACCTGCTGAACTCATCAAAGTAGAAGAAAATACAGCTACTATATTTCTACCGAGATCAGAGATGGAAATGGTGTGGGAAAAGCAATTAAAAGATATTATCATTGCTGCTGGTTTTGAAATTTATGATTCTGAAATCAAACCTCACTATATTTTCACTAAACCTCAGAGCACAGAATCTCCTCAGGTAAATGATACGAATAGTGTCTCTACTTACGATTACACACCTGCACTACCAACGATTCCCTATTCCGAAACAGGGTTAAAAGAAAAATATACCTTTGATAACTTTATTCAAGGTGATGGAAATGTTTGGGCGGTGTCTGCTGCACTAGCGGTATCTGAAGATTTAGCTCTGACCTATAATCCTCTTTTCATCTATGGAGGACCTGGTCTTGGAAAGACTCACTTACTCAATGCGATTGGAAATGAGATTTTGAAAAATATTCCTGATGCGCGTGTCAAGTACATTCCTGCCGAAAGCTTTATCAATGACTTTCTTGAACACTTGCGACTTGGAGAAATGGAAAAGTTCAAAAAGACTTACCGTAGTCTTGACCTCTTGTTGATCGATGATATCCAATCTCTCAGTGGCAAAAAAGTCGCGACCCAGGAAGAATTTTTCAATACCTTCAATGCTCTTCATGATAAGCAGAAACAGATTGTCCTAACCAGTGATCGAAGTCCTAAACACCTAGAAGGTCTTGAGGAAAGACTTGTCACGCGCTTTAGCTGGGGATTGACGCAAAATATCACTCCTCCTGACTTTGAGACACGTATCGCCATTCTTCAAAGTAAAACAGAGCATTTGGATTACCATTTCCAAAGTGATACTCTGGAATATTTGGCTGGTCAATTTGATTCAAATGTTCGAGAATTGGAAGGAGCAATCAACGATATCACTTTAATTGCCAGAGTGAAGAAGATTAAGGATATTACTATTGATATTGCTGCGGAAGCTATTAGAGCACGTAAGCAAGACGCCCGCCAGATACTTGTTATTCCAATTGAGAAAATCCAAACTGAAGTTGGTAATTTTTATGGAGTGAGTGTCAAAGAAATGAAGGGAACGAGACGAGTTCAAAACATCGTTTTAGCGCGTCAAGTTGCCATGTACCTAGCTAGAGAACTGACAGATAACAGTCTTCCAAAAATCGGAAAAGAATTCGGAGGAAAAGATCACACCACCGTTATTCATGCCCATGCTAAAATCAAATCCTTGATTGACGAAGACGATAATTTACGTTTAGAAATAGAAGCAATCAAAAAGAAAATTAAGTAGCTTGTGGATAACTTTTCCTTTCTTATCTTTTTTATCCACATTTTTTAAACAAGCTTAGAAGCTTAAGTTTACTAAATAGCACTCAGTTTTCCACAGAATTCACACACTCTATTATTACTATTAACTTTCTAATACTAAAAATAAATAAAGGAGAATCCATGATTCATTTTTCAATTAATAAAAATTTATTTCTACAAGCCTTAAATACCACAAAACGAGCAATAAGCTCTAAAAATGCTATTCCAATTTTATCAACAATCAAAATTGACGTTACCAATGAAGGAATTACTTTAATTGGCTCAAACGGTCAAATTTCTATTGAAAATTTCATTTCTCAAAAGAATGAAGATGCTGGTCTCTTGATCACTTCTCTGGGTTCGATTCTTCTAGAAGCTTCTTTCTTTATCAATGTTGTATCTAGTCTTCCAGATGTAACGCTTGATTTTAAAGAGATTGAACAAAAACAAATTGTCTTAACAAGTGGCAAATCAGAAATTACTCTAAAAGGAAAAGATAGCGAACAGTACCCACGAATCCAAGAAATTTCAGCTAGCACACCTTTGGTTCTTGAAACCAAACTACTCAAGAAAATTATCAATGAAACAGCATTTGCTGCAAGTACGCAAGAAAGTCGTCCAATTTTGACTGGTGTCCATTTTGTTTTGAGCCAACACAAGGAACTAAAAACAGTTGCGACAGACTCTCATCGCCTTAGCCAGAAGAAATTGACTCTTGAAAAAAATGGTGATGATTTCGATGTGGTGATTCCTAGCCGCTCTCTACGCGAATTTTCAGCGGTATTTACAGATGATATTGAAACTGTAGAGATTTTCTTTGCAAATAATCAAATCCTCTTTAGAAGCGAAAATATTAGCTTCTACACTCGTCTCCTAGAAGGTAATTATCCTGATACAGATCGCTTGATTCCAACAGACTTTAACACTACAATTACTTTTGATGTGGTTAATTTGCGTCAATCTATGGAGCGTGCACGTCTCTTATCAAGTGCGACTCAAAATGGTACGGTGAAGCTTGAAATTAAAGGTGGAGTTGTTAGCGCCCATGTTCACTCTCCAGAGGTTGGTAAAGTAAACGAAGAAATCGATACGGAGCAGGTGACCGGGGATGATTTAACTATTAGTTTTAACCCAACTTACTTGATTGATTCCCTCAAGGCTTTAAATAGTGAAAAGGTGACTATTAGCTTTATCTCATCAGTTCGTCCATTTACTCTTGTGCCAGCAGATACTGACGAAGATTTCATGCAGCTTATCACACCAGTTCGAACAAATTAAGTGAAAGAGGTTGAGCCTGGCTCGCCTCTTTTATGATATAATCAAAAAAGAAAAGGAGAGTAGTATGTATCAAGTTGGAAATTTTGTTGAGATGAAAAAACCACACGCTTGTACCATCAAGTCAACAGGCAAAAAGGCTAATCGTTGGGAAATTACACGTGTAGGGGCAGATATTAAAATAAAGTGTAGCAATTGTGACCACCTTGTCATGATGAGTCGCTATGATTTTGAACGAAAAATGAATAAGATTATTGACTAAGAACCCTTAGTTAGAGGGTTAGCAAGTTTTCCCTTTTTGTGTTATAATGTTAGGGATTGAAATGAGAACGGAGAATGAGAAACTATGGCTTTAACAGCAGGTATCGTTGGTTTGCCAAACGTTGGTAAATCAACCCTTTTTAATGCAATTACAAAAGCAGGAGCAGAGGCGGCAAACTACCCATTTGCGACTATTGATCCAAACGTTGGGATGGTGGAAGTTCCAGATGAACGCCTACAAAAACTAACGGAAATGATTACTCCTAAAAAGACAGTTCCAACAACCTTTGAGTTTACAGATATTGCAGGGATTGTAAAAGGAGCTTCAAAAGGAGAAGGTCTAGGTAATAAATTCTTTGGCCAATATCCGTGAAGTAGACGCGATTGTTCACGTAGTTCGTGCTTTTGATGATGAAAATGTGATGCGCGAGCAAGGACGTGAAGACGCCTTTGTGGATCCACTTGCAGATATTGATACCATTAACCTAGAATTGATTCTTGCTGACTTAGAATCAGTTAATAAACGCTATGCGCGTGTAGAAAAGATGGCACGTACGCAAAAAGATAAAGAATCAGTAGCAGAATTTAATGTTCTTCAAAAGATTAAACCAGTCCTTGAGGATGGAAAATCAGCTCGCACCATCGAATTTACAGATGAAGAACAAAAAGTTGTCAAAGGTCTCTTCCTTTTGACCACTAAACCAGTTCTTTATGTTGCTAATGTGGATGAGGATGTAGTTTCAGATCCAGATTCTATCGAATATGTGAAGCAAATTCGTGAATTCGCAGCGACAGAGAATGCTGAAGTAGTAGTTATTTCCGCGCGTGCTGAGGAAGAAATTTCTGAGTTAGACGATGAGGATAAGCAAGAGTTTCTTGAAGCACTTGGTTTGACTGAATCAGGCGTTGACAAGTTGACTCGTGCAGCTTATCACTTGCTTGGGCTTGGAACTTACTTCACAGCTGGTGAAAAAGAAGTCCGTGCTTGGACCTTTAAGCGAGGGATGAAAGCTCCTCAAGCAGCTGGTATTATCCACTCAGACTTTGAAAAAGGGTTTATTCGTGCAGTAACAATGTCATATGAGGATCTAGTGAAATATGGATCTGAAAAGGCTGTAAAAGAAGCTGGGCGTTTGCGTGAAGAAGGAAAAGAATATATCGTTCAAGATGGCGATATCATGGAATTCCGCTTTAACGTTTAATAATATTTAATAAATAGTGTCAATTAGGTTGGAAAAAAATTCCAACCCTTTTGGCTTTCGAAAGGAAAAATAAATGACCAAATTACTTGTAGGATTGGGAAATCCAGGGGATAAATATTTTGAAACCAAGCACAACGTTGGATTTATGTTGATTGACCAACTAGCTAAAAAACAAAATGTCACCTTTACACATGACAAGATATTTCAAGCTGACCTAGCATCTTTTTTCATCAATGGAGAAAAAATTTATCTCGTCAAACCAACAACATTTATGAATGAAAGTGGAAAAGCGGTTCATGCTTTATTGACTTACTATGGTTTGGATATTGAAAATTTACTCGTTATTTACGACGACCTTGACATGGAAGTCGGGAAAATTCGTTTAAGAGCAAAGGGATCAGCAGGTGGTCATAATGGTATCAAGTCTATTATTCAACATATAGGGACTCAGGTATTTAACCGTGTTAAAATAGGTATTGGAAGACCTAAAAAAGGCATGTCAGTTGTTCATCATGTTTTAAGTAAGTTTGATCAGGATGACTATGTGGGTATTTTACAGTCAATTGACAAGGTTGACGATGCTGTAAATTATTATTTACAAGAAAAAAACTTTGAGAAAACAATGCAGAGGTATAACAGCTAAATGGTGACTTTATTAGATTTATTCTCAGAAAATGACCAGATAAAAAAATGGCATCAAAATCTGATAGATAAGAAAAGACAACTAATACTTGGTTTATCAACGTCTACCAAGGCTATTGCAATTGCAAGCAGTCTAGAAAAGGAAAATAAGATTGTGTTACTGACTTCAACTTATGGAGAAGCAGAACGAATTATCAGTGATCTTCTTTCTCTCTTAGGAGAGGAACTTGTCTATCCATTTGGTTGATGACTCTCCTATGGTAGAATTTTTGATGTCTTCGCAAGAAAAAATCATTTCGCGGGTTGAGGCCTTGCGTTTTTTGAGTGATCCGTCTAAGAAAGGGATTTTAGTTTGTAATATCGCAGCGAGTAGGTTAATTTTACCCTCTCCGACTAGATTTAAAGAAAGTACTATAAAAATTGCAGTTGGCGAAGAATATGACCAACACGAGCTACTTCACCGGTTAAAGGAAATTGGATATCGAAAAGTTACTCAAGTACAGACACAAGGTGAGTTTAGTATTCGAGGAGACATTTTAGATATTTTTGAGATGTCTCAGTTAGAACCTTTCCGAATCGAGTTTTTTGGCGATGAAGTAGATGGTATTCGTACTTTTGAAGTCGAAACACAATTATCGAAAGAAAATCAGACAAACCTCACTATCTTTCCAGCTAGCGACATACTTTTGAGAGAAAAAGATTATCAACGAGGACAGTCAGCTTTAGAAAAGCAAATTTCAAAGACTCTATCACCAATTTTAAAATCATATTTGGAAGAGATTTTGTCAAGTTTTCATCAAAAACAAGTACATTCAGATAGTCGAAAGTTTTTGTCCTTATGTTACGATAAAACATGGACTGTATTTGATTATATTGAAAAAGATACACCAGTATTCTTTGATGACTATCAAAAATTGATGAATCAGTATGAATCCTTTGAAAGAGAATTAGCACAATACTTTACAGAAGATTTACAGAATGGTAAATCATTTTCTGGGATGCAGTATTTTGCAGATACAGAGCAAACCTATAAAAAACAAAGTCCAGTTACCTTTTTCTCCAATCTGCAAAAGGGCTTAGGAAATCTTAAGTTTGATCACATTTATCAATTTAATCAATACCCCATGCAAGAGTTTTTCAATCAATTTTCATTTTTAAAAGGAGAAATTGAGCGATACAAAAAAATGGACTACACTATTATTTTGCAGTCTAGCAATTCAATGGGAAGTAAGACGTTGGAGGATGTTTTAGAGGAATATCAGATCAAATTAGATTCCAGAGATAAGTCAAGTATCTGTAAAGAATCTGTAAACTTGATTGAGGGTAATCTAAGACATGGTTTTCATTTTGTAGATGAAAAAATTCTCTTGATTACTGAACATGAGATTTTTCAAAAGAAATTAAAACGTCGGTTTAGAAGACAACATGCTTCAAATGCAGAGCGATTAAAAGATTATAATGAACTTGAAAAAGGGGACTACGTTGTTCACCATATCCATGGAATTGGTCAATATTTAGGAATCGAAACAATTGAAATCAAAGGGATTCACCGTGATTATGTCAGTGTACAGTATCAAAATGGTGACCAAATCTCCATCCCAGTAGAGCAGATTCAGTTACTGTCTAAATATGTTTCAAGTGATGGGAAAGCGCCAAAACTTAATAAATTAAATGATGGTCATTTCAAAAAGGCCAAGCAAAAAGTTAAGAACCAAGTAGAGGATATAGCTGACGATTTAATCAAGCTTTATTCTGAGCGTAGTCAGTTGAAGGGGTTTGCTTTCTCAGCTGATGATGATGAGCAACATGCTTTTGATGATGCTTTCCCTTATGTTGAAACAGATGATCAACTTCGCAGTATTGAGGAAATCAAGAGAGATATGCAGGATTCTCACCCCATGGATCGACTTTTGGTTGGAGATGTTGGTTTTGGGAAGACTGAAGTAGCAATGCGTGCCGCTTTTAAGGCAGTCAATGATCACAAACAGGTGGTCGTTCTAGTTCCAACGACGGTTTTAGCGCAACAGCACTATACGAATTTTAAGGAACGATTCCAAAATTTTGCTGTTAATATTGATGTGTTGAGTCGCTTTAGAAGTAAAAAAGAGCAGGCAGAAACACTTGAAAAATTAAAGAATGGTCAAGTTGATATTTTGATTGGAACGCATCGTGTTTTGTCAAAAGATGTGGTGTTTTCTGATTTGGGCTTGATGATTATTGATGAAGAGCAGCGATTCGGGGTTAAGCATAAGGAAACTTTGAAAGAACTAAAAAAACAAGTAGATGTTCTAACCTTGACAGCAACGCCAATCCCTCGTACTCTCCACATGTCTATGCTGGGAATTCGAGATTTGTCTGTTATTGAAACTCCTCCAACCAATCGCTATCCTGTTCAAACCTATGTATTAGAGAAGAATGATAGTGTCATTCGTGATGCTGTCTTGCGTGAAATGGAGCGTGGAGGTCAACTTTACTATCTTTACAATAAAGTTGACACGATTGACCAGAAGGTTTCAGAATTACAGGAGTTGGTTCCAGAGGCTTCGATTGGGTATGTTCATGGACAAATGAGTGAAATTCAGTTGGAAAATACTCTACTTGATTTCATTGAAGGTCAGTATGATATTTTGGTGACGACTACTATTATTGAGACAGGGGTAGACATTCCAAATGCCAATACCTTATTTATTGAAAATGCAGACCATATGGGCTTGTCAACCTTGTATCAATTAAGAGGAAGAGTCGGTCGTAGTAATCGTATTGCTTATGCTTATCTCATGTATCGTCCAGAAAAATCAATTAGTGAAGTTTCTGAGAAGAGATTAGAAGCGATTAAGGGATTTACAGAATTAGGCTCAGGATTTAAGATTGCTATGCGAGATCTTTCGATTCGGGGAGCAGGAAATCTCCTAGGAAAATCGCAGTCTGGTTTCATTGATTCTGTTGGTTTTGAATTGTATTCACAGTTATTAGAGGAAGCTATTGCTAAACGGAACGGTAATGGGAATAAAAGAACCAAAGGAAATGCTGAGTTGATTTTACAAATTGATGCTTATCTTCCTGATACTTATATTTCTGACCAACGACATAAGATTGAAATTTACAAGAAAATTCGTCAAATTGACAATCGTGTCAACTATGAAGAACTACAAGAAGAATTGATGGATCGATTTGGAGAATACCCAGATGTAGTAGCCTACCTTTTAGAGATTGGTTTGGTTAAGTCATATTTGGACAAGGTCTTTGTAGAACGTGTGGAAAGAAAAGATAACAAGATTACAGTTCAATTTGAAAAAGTCACTCAACGACTATTCTTGGCTCAAGATTATTTTAAAGCCTTATCTGCAACGAACTTAAAAGCAGCTATAGCTGAGAATAAGGGATTAATGGAAGTTGTATTTGATGTCCGAAACAAGAAGGATTATGAAATTTTAGAAGGTTTGCTGATTTTTGGAGAAAGTTTATTAGAGATAAAAGAATCAAAGGAAGCAAATCCCATTTAACATTTTTCTTCTATAAAAAGGATAAAAATGGTACAATAATAATTTGAGGTAATAAAAATGAGATTAGACAAGTATTTAAAAGTATCACGAATTATTAAGCGCCGTACAGTCGCAAAAGAAGTAGCAGATAAAGGTAGAATCAAGGTAAATGGAATTTTGGCCAAAAGTTCAACGGATTTGAAAGTTGATGACCAAGTTGAAATTCGCTTTGGAAATAAGTTGTTGCTTGTTAAAGTACTAGAAATGAAAGATAGTACAAAAAAAGAAGATGCAGCAGGCATGTATGAAATTCTCAGTGAAACACGGGTAGAAGAAAATGTCTAAAAATATTGTACAGATGAATAATTCTTTTATTCAAAATGAACATCAACGTCGTCGTTACCTGATGAAGGAGAGACAAACGAAATCGTTTTATGGGTTGGGTCCTTATTTTGATGATCTTGTTGTTTATTTTACCAACTTATAACTTGGCCCAAAGCTATGATCAGTTACTGCAACGACGTCAGCAATTAACAGAGTTGAAAGAGCAGTACCAAACTCTTAGTGATGAAAAGGATAAGGAATCCGCCTTTGCTGCAAAGTTGAAAGATGAAGACTATGTAGCAAAGTATGCACGCGCCAAGTACTATTACTCAAAGAAACGAGAAGCAATTTACACAATTCCTGATTTGCTTCCGAGGTAATGTCATGGAAAATTTATTGGAAGTTGTTGAGCAATTTCTAAGTTTATCAGATGAAAAATTAGAGGAATTGGCAACTAAAAACCATTTATTACGATTACAAGAAGAAAGGGAAGAGAAGAATGCGTAAGTTCTTAGTAGTTTTATTGCTACCTGCTTTTATCATAACCTCAAGAGTAGTTAGCACAGAAAAACAGCTTCCTTACTCTTCACAAGAAATTTATTATCTAACCGAGTCTGATTATGGATTCTACTATAAAGAAACTCTGGAATCCCCAATGGTATATGGAGAAACAGCTGTCTATGCTAATGAGGATCTTGTCAAGGAGTCTGGTAAATTGACTCCTGGAACCACCTTTAAAATAGTAGAATGGCGTTTGAATAGACAAGGTGTTCCTGTTTTTAAATTAGATAATCACCAGTTTATCCTTGCAGATAAGCGGTTGGTCTATGATCAAAGTCAAGTTCAAACTCAAAATAGACAAGTATGGTTGGAGCAGGGGTTTGTTATCTATAACAGTCCCTATGATGCGAAAGAAATTTCTTCAACCCTCTCTCCCTATCAACGCGTAACGGTGGATAGAGCTCTCTTTGCTGAGGGACAAGAATTTCTTCATATCAATCAAGTTGGGTGGGTATCAAAAGAGTTCACCTCAGAAGAAGACAATCGCATCCAGAAGGTTCAAGAAGTTTTATCAAACAACTATCAGAATGAAAATTATTCTATTTATGTTAAACAACTGAGTACAGCTAAAGAGGCTGGGGTGAATGAAGACAGCAAACTTTATGCAGCTAGCATCTTGAAACTAGCCTACCTTTATTACGCTCAAGATAAGATAAATCAAGGGGAATATACGCTAGACAGTAGCTTCAAGTATATCCCAGAAGTAAATAGTTTCCCTGGGTCCTATAAACCAGAAGGTAGTGGTAGCTTACCTAAAAAAGAAGATAACAAAGAATACAGTCTTCAACAGTTAATTACCAAGGTAACAAAAGAGTCTGATAATGTTGCTCATAATATTTTAGGTTATTACGTGACCAATCAATCTGACGGGGCTTTTAAAGAAAAAATGTCCACCATTATGGGCGAAGATTGGGATGTGAATGATAAACTGACTTCTTCAAAAATGGCTGGAAAAGTCATGGAAGCTATTTATAATCAGAATGGTTTTGTCCTAGAGTCTCTAGGTAAGACTGATTTTGACAACCAAAGAATCGCAAAAGGTGTTTCGGTTAAGGTAGCTCATAAAATTGGAGATGCCGATGAGTTTAAACATGACACTGCCATTGTTTATACGGATTCTCCTTTCGTTCTTTCCATTTTCACCAAAAATTCTGATTATGATACTATTGCTAAGATAGCTAAGGATGTCTATGAGGTTCTAAAATGAGGGACCAGGATTTTTTAAATCATTTTCTCCGAAAAGAGTATTTCAAAAAACATTCTAAAGTCGTATTAGCTTTGTCTGGCGGACTGGACTCAATGTTTTTATTCCAGCTATTGTCTACTTATCAAAATGAGTTAGAAATTGAGTTGATTTTAGCACATGTCAATCACAAGCAGAGAAGGGAATCTGACTGGGAGGAAAATGAACTAAGGAAGTTAGCTGATGCAGCTGAACTTCCTATTTATATCACAAGCTTCTTAGGAGACTTTTCAGAAGCGCGTGCTCGAGAGTTTCGTTATGATTTTTTTAGGAAAATCATGAAAGAGATTGGAGCGACTGCCTTGGTTACTGCCCACCATGCAGATGATCAAGTTGAAACGATTTTGATGCGCTTGATTCGAGGAAGTCGGCTCCGTTATTTAACAGGAATAAAAGAAAGACAAGTAGTTGATGGAATTGAAATCATTCGTCCCTTGTTGCATTTTCATAAAAAGGATTTTCCACCAATTGTTCATTTTGAAGATCAAACAAATCAGGAAAATACCTATTTTCGCAATCGCATTCGAAATAGGTATTTACCAGAGCTTGAAAAAGAAAATCCTCGTCTTAAATCCGCCCTTTTAGATTTAGGAAGGGAAATTTCAGATTACCAAGCAACAATAACGGAGCTTTCGAAACAAATTGATGTGGAAGATTTGAATGAGCTATTTTCATACTCTCAACAAACTCAAGGAATCTTGCTCCAAAACTATCTTAATCAATTTCCAGACTTAAATCTGACGAAGGCTCAGTTTGATGAAGTTCGACAGATTTTAGCAACGAAAAGTCAGTATCGTCATTCTCTTAAAAATGGCTACGAATTGATAAAAGAGTATCAGAATTTTCGAGTTTGTAAAATCAGTCCTCAGGCCGATGAAAAGGATGATGAACTTGTGTTATACTATCAAAATCAAGTTCGATATAAGGGCTATTTATTTTCCTTTGGTATCCCTATTGAAGGGGATTTTGTTCAAAAAGTAACGGTTTCACGGGAAACATCTGTACATATTAGATGTCGAAAACCTGGCGATGTTATTACCCTGAATGGTCATCGAAAGAAATTGAGACGCTTATTTATAGATTTGAAAATCCCTATTGAAAAACGAAAAACAACCCCTATTATTGAGCAATTTGGAGAAATTGTCTCAATTTTAGGAATTGCGACCAGTGATTTGAGTAAAAACACGAAAAATGATATAATGAACACTGTAATTTATATAGAAAAAATAGATAGGTAAAAAGATGTTAGAACACGATATTAAAAAAATCCTCGTTTCACATGATGAAATTACAGAAGCAGCTAAAAAGCTAGGTGCGCAATTAACAAAAGAATATGAGGGGAAAAATCCAATTCTTATTGGAATTCTGAAAGGATCAATTCCTTTTATGGCTGAATTGGTCAAACATATTGATACGCATATCGAGATGGACTTCATGATGGTATCTAGTTACCATGGTGGAACAGCAAGTAGTGGTGTCATCAATATCAAGCAAGACGTGACTCAAGATATCAAAGGAAGACATGTTTTATTTGTAGAGGATATCATCGATACAGGTCAAACTTTGAAGAATTTGAGAGATATGTTTATTGCAAGAGAAGCAGCTTCTGTTAAAATCGCGACTTTGTTAGACAAACCAGAAGGACGTGTTGTTGAAATTGAAGCGGATTACACTTGCTTTACTATTCCAAATGAGTTTGTAGTAGGTTATGGTCTAGATTATAAAGAAAATTATCGTAACCTTCCTTATGTCGGAGTATTGAAAGAAGAAGTTTATTCAAATTAGAAAGATCTATCTTTAATGAAAAAACAAAATAATGGTTTAGTTAGAAATCCATTTCTCTACTTGTTAATTATCTTCTTCCTAGTGACAGGATTCCAGTATTTTTACTCTGGAAATACTGCAGGACGAAGCGAAAAAATTAACTATACAGAATTGGTAAAAGAAATTACAGCAGACAATGTAAAAGAATTAACCTATCAGCCAAATGGTAGCATCATTGAAGTGTCTGGTGTTTATAAAAATCCTAAGACTAGTAAAGAAGAAACAGGGATTCAATTTTTCACTCCTGCTGCCACAACAGTAGAAAGATTCTCAAGTACTATTCTTCCGTCTGATTCAACAGTTTCAGAATTGCAAAAACTTGCTTCTGAACATCAGGCAGAAGTAACAGTCAAACATGAGAGTTCAAGCGGTATGTGGATCAATATCCTTGTCTCTGTGGTGCCATTTGCTATTCTCTTCTTCTTCCTATTCTCTATGATGGGAAATATGGGAGGAAATAATAGTAGAAATCCAATGAGTTTTTGGACGTAGTAAGGCCAAGGCTGCTAACAAAGAAGATATCAAGGTACGATTTTCAGATGTAGCAGGTGCCGAGGAAGAAAAACAAGAATTAGTTGAAGTTGTTGAATTCCTAAAAGATCCAAAACGATTTACAAAACTTGGTGCGCGTATTCCTGCAGGTGTTCTTTTGGAGGGACCTCCGGGAACAGGTAAGACCTTACTTGCTAAGGCAGTTGCTGGGGAAGCAGGTGTTCCATTCTTTAGTATCTCAGGTTCTGACTTTGTAGAAATGTTTGTCGGAGTTGGTGCAAGCCGTGTTCGTTCTCTTTTTGAGGATGCAAAAAAAGCAGCGCCAGCCATCATCTTTATCGATGAAATTGATGCCGTTGGTCGCCAACGTGGTGTCGGTCTTGGTGGAGGTAATGATGAACGTGAACAAACCTTGAACCAACTCTTGATTGAGATGGATGGTTTTGAGGGAAATGAAGGGATCATTGTTATCGCTGCGACGAACCGTTCAGATGTTCTAGATCCAGCTCTTCTCCGTCCAGGACGTTTTGATAGAAAAGTCTTGGTTGGTCGCCCTGATGTTAAAGGTCGTGAAGCAATCTTGAAAGTTCACGCTAAAAACAAACCTCTAGCAGAAGATGTTGATTTGAAATTAGTTGCCCAACAAACTCCAGGTTTTGTGGGAGCTGACTTGGAAAATGTTCTAAATGAGGCAGCCTTGGTTGCAGCCCGTCGCAACAAGTCAGTTATTGATGCTTCAGATATAGATGAGGCAGAGGACAGAGTGATTGCTGGACCATCTAAGAAAGATAAAACAGTATCACAAAGGGAACGTGAATTGGTTGCTTATCATGAGGCTGGACATACCATTGTTGGTTTAGTCTTGTCAAATGCCCGTGTTGTTCATAAAGTTACCATTGTACCACGTGGACGTGCAGGTGGCTACATGATTGCACTTCCTAAAGAGGATCAAATGCTTCTATCTAAAGAGGACATGAAAGAGCAATTGGCAGGTTTGATGGGTGGTCGTGTAGCTGAAGAGATTATCTTTAATGTCCAAACGACAGGAGCTTCAAATGACTTGAACAAGCTACACAGATGGCGCGTGCAATGGTTACTGAATACGGTATGAGTGAAAAACTTGGCCCAGTCCAATATGAAGGAAATCATGCTATGTTTGGTGCACAAAGTCCTCAAAAATCAATTTCAGAGCAAACAGCCTATGAGATTGATGAGGAAGTTCGTTCATTATTAAATGAGGCACGAAACAAAGCTGCTGAAATTATCCAATCAAATCGTGAAACCCACAAACTGATTGCAGAAGCGTTATTGAAATACGAAACATTGGATAGTACTCAAATTAAATCCCTTTACGAGACAGGAAAAATGCCTGAGACAGTAGAAGAGGAATCCCATGCACTATCTTATGATGAAGTAAAATCAAAAATGAGTGAAGAAAAATAAATTTAGAGAGGTTCAACCTCTCTTTTTATGTTCTAATGTGATGACTACCAAGCAAATGCCCTGATAGTCGATCCTCCTCGTACAGGCTTAGATGATAAGCTACTGGATACCATTCTGACCTATGTTCCAGACAAAATGGTCTATGTTTCTTGCAATGTTTCGACCTTGGCGCGAGATTTGGTTAAGCTGGTAAAAGTTTATGATCTCCAGTATATCCAGTCAGTCGATATGTTTCCCCACACTGCACGAACAGAAGCAGTAGTTAAGTTAGTGAAGAAAAGAAAAAATTAACTTCACTGAAAAAAGTCCTTGACAAAGGTGGAAAAGTAGGTATAATAGAAAGAGTTGAAAAGCTCAAGGTCCGTTGGTCAAGGGGTTAAGACACCGCCTTTTCACGGCGGTAACACGGGTTCGAATCCCGTACGGACTATGGTGTATTGCGGTTAAAAAAACTTGAAAAAAGTTTAAAAAATCTGTTGACAGAGGCAGGTAGCTGTGATATACTAATATAGTTGTCGCTCGAGAGAATGAGTGACAAAGACCTTTGAAAACTGAACAAGACGAACCAATGTGCAGGGCACTATAACTAAGGTTATAGTACTGAACAATGAAAAAACAATAAATCTGTCAGTGACAGAAATGAGTGAGAACTCAAACTTTTAATGAGAGTTTGATCCTGGCTCAGGACGAACGCTGGCGGCGTGCCTAATACATGCAAGTAGAACGCTGAAGGAGGAGCTTGCTTCTCTGGATGAGTTGCGAACGGGTGAGTAACGCGTAGGTAACCTGCCTGGTAGCGGGGGATAACTATTGGAAACGATAGCTAATACCGCATAATAGTAGATGTTGCATGACATTTGCTTAAAAGGTGCAATTGCATCACTACCAGATGGACCTGCGTTGTATTAGCTAGTTGGTGAGGTAACGGCTCACCAAGGCGACGATACATAGCCGACCTGAGAGGGTGATCGGCCACACTGGGACTGAGACACGGCCCAGACTCCTACGGGAGGCAGCAGTAGGGAATCTTCGGCAATGGACGGAAGTCTGACCGAGCAACGCCGCGTGAGTGAAGAAGGTTTTTCGGATCGTAAAGCTCTGTTGTAAGAGAAGAACGAGTGTGAGAGTGGAAAGTTCACACTGTGACGGTATCTTACCAGAAAGGGACGGCTAACTACGTGCCAGCAGTACGCGGTAATACGTAGGTCCCGAGCGTTGTCCGGATTTATTGGGCGTAAAAGCGAGCGCAGGCGGTTAGATAAGTCTGAAGTTAAAGGCTGTGGCTTAACCATAGTACGCTTTGGAAACTGTTTAACTTGAGTGCAAGAGGGAGAGTGGAATTCCATGTGTAGCGGTGAAATGCGTAGATATATGGAGGAACACCGGTGGCGAAAGCGGCTCTCTGGCTTGTAACTGACGCTGAGGCTCGAAAGCGTGGGGAGCAAACAGGATTAGATACCCTGGTAGTCCACGCCGTAAACGATGAGTGCTAGGTGTTAGACCCTTTCCGGGGTTTAGTGCCGCAGCTAACGCATTAAGCACTCCGCCTGGGGAGTACGACCGCAAGGTTGAAACTCAAAAGGAATTGACGGGGGCCCGCACAAGCGGTGGAGCATGTGGTTTAATTCGAAGCAACGCGAAGAACCTTACCAGGTCTTGACATCCCTCTGACCGCTCTAGAGATAGAGTTTTCCTTCGGGACAGAGGTGACAGGTGGTGCATGGTTGTCGTCAGCTCGTGTCGTGAGATGTTGGGTTAAGTCCCGCAACGAGCGCAACCCCTATTGTTAGTTGCCATCATTCAGTTGGGCACTCTAGCGAGACTGCCGGTAATAAACCGGAGGAAGGTGGGGATGACGTCAAATCATCATGCCCCTTATGACCTGGGCTACACACGTGCTACAATGGCTGGTACAACGAGTCGCAAGCCGGTGACGGCAAGCTAATCTCTTAAAGCCAGTCTCAGTTCGGATTGTAGGTCGCAACTCGCCTACATGAAGTCGGAATCGCTAGTAATCGCGGATCAGCACGTCGCGGTGAATACGTTCCCGGGCCTTGTACACACCGCCCGTCACACCACGAGAGTTTGTAACACCCGAAGTCGGTGAGGTAACCTTTTAGGAGCCAGCCGCCTAAGGTGGGATAGATGATTGGGGTGAAGTCGTAACAAGGTAGCCGTATCGGAAGGTGCGGCTGGATCACCTCCTTTCTAAGGATAAGGAACTGCACATTGGTCTTGTTTAGTCTTGAGAGGTCTTGTGGGGCCTTAGCTCAGCTGGGAGAGCGCCTGCTTTTGCACGCAGGAGGTCAGCGGTTCGATCCCTGCTAGGCTCCATTGGTGAGAGATCACCAAGTAATGCACATTGAAAATTGAATATCTATATCAAATAGTAACAAGAAAATAAACCGAAACGCTGTAGTATTAAAAGAGTTTATGACTGAAAGGTCAAAAAATAAGGTTAAGTTAATAAGGGCGCACGGTGGATGCCTTGGCACTAGGAGCCGAAGAAGGACGTGACAAACGACGATATGCCTTGGGTAGCTGTAAGTAAGCGATGATCCAGGGATTTCCGAATGGGGGAACCCAACAGGTACTACCTGTTACCCGCATCTGTTAAGGATGTGAGGAGGAAGACGCAGTGAACTGAAACATCTAAGTAGTCGCAGGAAGAGAAAGCAAAAGCGATTGCCTTAGTAGCGGCGAGCGAAACGGCAGGAGGGCAAACCGAAGAGTTTACTCTTCGGGGTTGTAGGACTGCAATGTGGACTCAAAGATTATAGAAGAATGATTTGGGAAGATCAGCCAAAGAGAGTAATAGCCTCGTATTTAAAATAGTCTTTGTACCTAGCAGTATCCTGAGTACGGCGGGACACGTGAAATCCCTGTCGGAATCTGGGAGGACCATCTCCCAACCCCTAAATACTCCCTAGTGACCGATAGTGAACCAGTACCGTGAGGGAAAGGTGAAAAGCACCCCGGGAGGGAGTGAAATAGAACCTGAAACCGTGTGCCTACAACAAGTTCGAGCCCGTTAATGGGTGAGAGCGTGCCTTTTGTAGAATGAACCGGCGAGTTACGATATGATGCGAGGTTAAGTTGAAGAGACGGAGCCGCAGGGAAACCGAGTCTGAATAGGGCGCTTTAGTATCATGTCGTAGACCCGAAACCATGTGACCTACCCATGAGCAGGTTGAAGGTGCGGTAAGACGCACTGGAGGACCGAACCAGGGCACGTTGAAAAAGTGCTTGGATGACTTGTGGGTAGCGGAGAAATTCCAAACGAACTTGGAGATAGCTGGTTCTCTCCGAAATAGCTTTTAGGGCTAGCGTCGACATCAAGATTCTTGGAGGTAGAGCACTGTTTGGGTGAGGGTCCATCCCGGATTACCAATCTCAGATAAACTCCGAATGCCAATGAATTATGGTCGGCAGTCAGACTGCGAGTGCTAAGATCCGTAGTCGAAAGGGAAACAGCCCAGACCACCAGCTAAGGTCCCAAAAATAATTGTTAAGTGGAAAAAGGATGTGGGGTTGCACAGACAACTAGGATGTTAGCTTAGAAGCGACTATTCATTCAAAGAGTGCGTAATAGCTCACTAGTCGAGTGACCCTGCGCCGAAAATGTACCGGGGCTAAAACAATTTACCGAAGCTGTGGATACCTTTATAGGTATGGTAGGAGAGCGTTCTATGTGTGATGAAGGTATACCGTGAGGAGTGCTGGAACGCATAGAAGTGAGAATGCCGGTATGAGTAGCGAAAGACAGGTGAGAATCCTGTCCACCGTAAGACTAAGGTTTCCAGGGGAAGGCTCGTCCGCCCTGGGTTAGTCGGGACCTAAGGAGAGACCGAAAGGTGTATCCGATGGACAACAGGTTGATATTCCTGTACTAGAGTATGTAGTGATGGAGGGACGCAGTAGGCTAACTAAAGCAGACGAATGGAAGTGTCTGTCTAAGCAGTGAGGTGTGATATGAGTCAAATGCTTATATCTATAACATTGAGCTGTGATGGGGAGCGAAGTTTAGTAGCGAAGTTAGTGACGTCACACTGCCAAGAAAAGCTTCTAGCGTTTAAACATACTCTACCCGTACCGCAAACCGACACAGGTAGTCGAGGCGAGTAGCCTCAGGTGAGCGAGAGAACTCTCGTTAAGGAACTCGGCAAAATGACCCCGTAACTTCGGGAGAAGGGGTGCTGACTTTAAGTCAGCCGCAGTGAATAGGCCCAAGCAACTGTTTATCAAAAACACAGCTCTCTGCTAAATCGTAAGATGATGTATAGGGGGTGACGCCTGCCCGGTGCTGGAAGGTTAAGAGGAGTGCTTAGGAGTAATCCGAAGGTATGAATTGAAGCCCCAGTAAACGGCGGCCGTAACTATAACGGTCCTAAGGTAGCGAAATTCCTTGTCGGGTAAGTTCCGACCCGCACGAAAGGCGTAATGATTTGGGCACTGTCTCAACGAGAGACTCGGTGAAATTTTAGTACCTGTGAAGATGCAGGTTACCCGCGACAGGACGGAAAGACCCCATGGAGCTTTACTGCAGTTTGATATTGAGTGTCTGTACCACATGTACAGGATAGGTAGGAGTCTAAGAGATCGGGACGCCAGTTTCGAAGGAGACGTTGTTGGGATACTACCCTTGTGTTATGGCCACTCTAACCCGGATAGGTTATCCCTATCGGAGACAGTGTCTGACGGGCAGTTTGACTGGGGCGGTCGCCTCCCTAAAAAGGTAACGGAGGCGCCCAAAGGTTCCCTCAGAATGGTTGGAAATCATTCGCAGAGTGTAAAGGTATAAGGGAGCTTGACTGCGAGAGCTACAACTCGAGCAGGGACGAAAGTCGGGCTTAGTGATCCGGTGGTTCCGTATGGAAGGGCCATCGCTCAACGGATAAAAGCTACCCTGGGGATAACAGGCTTATCTCCCCAAGAGTTCACATCGACGGGGAGGTTTGGCACCTCGATGTCGGCTCGTCGCATCCTGGGGCTGTAGTCGGTCCCAAGGGTTGGGCTGTTCGCCCATTAAAAGCGAGCACGCGAGCTGGGTTCAGAACGTCGTGAGACAGTTCGGTCCCTATCCGTCGCGGGCGTAGGAAATTTGAGAGGATCTGCTCCCTAGTACGAGAGGACCAGAGTGGACTTACCGCTGGTGTACCAGTTGTCTTGCCAAAGGCATCGCTGGGTAGCTATGTAGGGAAGGGATAAACGCTGAAAGCATCTAAGTGTGAAACCCACCTCAAGATGAGATTTCCCATGATTTTATATCAGTAAGAGCCCTGAGAGATGATCAGGTAGATAGGTTAGAAGTGGAAGTGTGGCGACACATGTAGCGGACTAATACTAATAGCTCGAGGACTTATCCAAAGTAACTGAGAATACGAAGTGTGAGGTTTTCTTGGTATTTGATAGATATTCAATTTTGAGTAGGTATTACTCAGAGTTAAGTGACGATAGCCTAGGAGATACACCTGTACCCATGCCGAACACAGCAGTTAAGCCCTAGAACGCCGGAAGTAGTTGGGGGTTGCCCCCTGTGAGATATGGAAGTCGCTTAGCTTTTATCCGCCATAGCTCAGTTGGTAGTAGCGCATGACTGTTAATCATGATGTCGTAGGTTCGAGTCCTACTGGCGGAGTATAGATTGAAACGTTCAATTGAGCGTTTTTTTATTTATAAATATAGTGGATTGTTGAAATTTCAAATTTTAATTTTTAAATCTGTAATTACCTCTTTATTTTATTTTCAGTTCGTTTAGCTTTTAAATTCTTCTTTTATAGGATTTGAAGCTTTTTTTAGTTCTTTTTTTGTTAGACTAGTGTTACTAATAAGAAAGGGAATTTTTATATGATTCAAAAATTTTATGATCGAGCATTTGTCTTTTTGAAACTAGTTGAACAAGAATATGCCTCTTTAGGCCAGAGTTGTTCAGAGTGGGAATCACTTCATCTTCGTTTTTTTACTATATTACTTAATCCGATTTAAAATAAAAAAAGTGATAGGGACTTTTCACTATATCACTTTAAAACAGCTTATCGTCTATATCTAGATAAATTCCTGCAAGGTGGTACAACTCTTATCCAATAGGAAGCATCTATATCATAATTACGAACGATAGTTGTAGCTAGTTTTTAAAAAAATATAGAATTAGCTTATAATAAAAGGCTTCTGTATTTAGAAATGAGAGAATTTCCAAATCTTTTCTACTGTTTCTTCTTGATAAAATAGTGTTTTTTTCTTATAATAAATTGTAAGATATAATTGCGGGTGAAATTCCTGCCATGTATATGAGAAAGGACGAGCTGCTAGTAGCTCAGACGAATTTTATTATGACTTCAGTTGTTGTTGTAGGTACCCAGTGGGGTGATGAAGGTAAAGGGAAAATTACAGATTTTCTTTCAGCTAATGCAGAGGTAATTGCTCGTTATCAAGGTGGTGATAATGCTGGTCACACGATTGTGATTGATGGTAAGAAATTTAAGTTGCACTTGATTCCATCTGGAATTTCTTTCCTGAAAAAATCTCTGTTATTGGGAATGGGATGGTTGTAAACCCTAAATCTCTAGTAAAAGAGTTGAATTATCTTCATGAAGAAGGTGTGACAACAGATAATTTGCGCATTTCGGATCGTGCGCATGTCATTTTACCATATCACATTGAATTAGACAGTTTGCAAGAGGAAGCTAAGGGCGACAATAAAATTGGTACTACAATCAAGGGAATCGGTCCAGCCTATATGGACAAAGCTGCTCGTGTTGGGATTCGTATTGCAGATCTTTTGGATAAGGATATTTTCCGTGAACGTTTGGAACGCAATCTTGCGGAAAAGAATCGTCTGTTTGAAAAATTATATGATAGTACCCCTATTTCAGTTGACGATATTTTTGAAGAATACTATGAGTATGGTCAACAAATCAAGCAATACGTGACAGATACATCCGTTATCTTGAATGATGCGCTTGATAATGGCAAACGTGTGCTGTTTGAAGGTGCGCAAGGTGTTATGCTAGATATCGACCAAGGTACGTATCCATTTGTTACGTCATCAAACCCTGTCGCTGGTGGTGTGACGATTGGGTCTGGTGTTGGCCCAAGTAAGATTGACAAGGTTGTAGGTGTTTGTAAAGCCTATACGAGTCGTGTAGGGGACGGTCCTTTCCCAACTGAATTGTTTGATGAAGTGGGAGATCGCATTCGCGAAGTAGGTCATGAATATGGTACAACAACTGGTCGTCCACGTCGTGTGGGTTGGTTTGACTCAGTTGTGATGCGCCACAGCCGCCGTGTATCTGGGATTACCAATCTTTCATTGAACTCTATAGATGTTTTGAGTGGTTTGGATACTGTGAAAATCTGTGTGGCCTATGATCTTGATGGTCAACGTATTGATTACTATCCTGCTAGTCTTGAGCAGTTGAAACGTTGCAAGCCTATCTACGAGGAATTGCCAGGTTGGTCAGAAGACATCACTGGAGTCCGTAATTTAGAAGACCTTCCTGAGAATGCACGTAACTATGTTCGTCGTGTAAGCGAGTTGGTTGGTGTTCGTATCTCTACTTTCTCAGTAGGTCCTGATCGTGAACAAACTAATATTTTAGAAAGTGTTTGGTCATAGGAGATTTTTAAGATTAGTTTAAGATAGGTCGGGTATACTATAGACAGTTACAAGAAGACCTCCTAACTTGTTGTAACAAATATCCTAAACTTTTCTTTTTCATAATAATCTCCCTATTAAGTCACCGCATTCGGTGGCTTTTTTTGTGTTGAGAATCATGATATAATAATAAAATCGACAAGTAGGAAAAGAGAAGAACGATGAATTATACAGTTGAAGAAAAAGAAGCCTTTATGAGAGAGGCTTTGAGAGAGGCTGAGATTGCCTTAGAACACGATGAAATTCCAATTGGTTGTGTGATTGTCAAGGATGGAGAAATCATTGGTAGGGGGCATAATGCGCGCGAGGAGTTGCAACGGGCGGTCATGCATGCGGAAATCATGGCCATAGAGAATGCGAACACGAGTGAAGAGAGTTGGCGTCTGCTCGATTGTACGCTTTTTGTGACCATTGAGCCTTGTGTCATGTGTAGCGGGGCCATTGGGCTTGCCCGTATTCCAAACGTAGTCTACGGGGCTAAAAACCAGAAATTTGGTGCAGCTGGGAGCTTGTACGATATTTTGACAGATGAGCGCCTCAATCATCGTGTAGAGGTAGAAACGGGAATTTTGGAAGATGACTGTGCGCTATTATGCAGGACTTTTTTAGAAATAGACGGAAAAAATAATTTCTCTTTAAAAACAGAAGGGAATGTGGTATAATAAACAGTGGAGCAACAGTTCTGCGTGAAGCGGGTCAGGGGAGGAATCCAGCAGCCCTAAGCGATTTGAATTGTGTGCTCTTTTTTTCGTGCTTTTTCCGAATAAATAAGATAGAATAATCTAGAATAAATGATAATAGAAAAGAGAAAAATATGAAAATTCGTGGTTTTGAATTGGTTTCGAACTTTACAGATAAAAATTTGCTACCTAAGCGTGAGACAGTGCATGCAGCGGGTTACGACTTAAAGGTCGCTGTGCGTACGGTTATTGCGCCAGGAGAGATTGTATTAGTTCCGACAGGTGTTAAGGCCTATATGCAACCGACAGAAGTTCTTTATCTTTATGACCGTTCATCAAACCCTCGTAAGAAGGGCTTGGTCTTGATTAACTCGGTTGGCGTTATTGATGGGGATTATTATGGTAACCCCGGTAATGAGGGACATATCTTTGCGCAGATGAAAAACATTACTGACAAGGAAGTAGTTCTCGAAGTTGGGGAACGTGTTGTCCAGGCTGTCTTTGCACCATTTTTGATTGCAGATGGAGATGCAGCTGATGGCGTGCGAACTGGTGGATTTGGGTCAACTGGGAAATAGAGGAATAAAATGGCAGACTATTTATTAGTTGTAGACATGCAGTCAGATTACGTTGCTGTAGGAAAAGCATATCATGAAGAACTGACTGCAGCTGTAAATGACAAAATTGCTGCTTATCCCAGTGACCGAGTTATCTATATTCTCAATCGTTTTTTCTGGGAGAGAAAAGATAGAAAGAAGAAATTTGCGACCGGCTTGTTACTTGTATCTTCTCGTATCTTTGAGAAGCGTCGGGCTTCTTGCTTTACTAATCCAGATTTAAAAGATTTTTTAGAGGGAAACGGTGCTAAAAGCATAGAGTTTATAGGGGTAGATGGCAATGGCTGTGTTAAGGCTTCCGTTTTGGCAGCTGTCAAGGAGAATTATCAGGTTTCTGTCGATTTGTCTGCTGTCGGAGTTGTCAACCAGAAGAAATTTCAAAATACATTGTATAAGTGGCGCTCTATAGGAGTTGCAGTAGAAGGAGAATCATCATAGCTAAAAAAAAATCAACTTTTATTTGTCAAAATTGTGCTTATAACTCACCCAAATACCTAGGACGCTGTCCAAACTGTGGAGCTTGGTCTTCTTTTGTAGAAGAGGTTGAGGTTGCCGAGGTCAAGAATGCGCGTGTGTCCTTGACAGGTGAGAAAACCAAGCCCATGAAACTGGCTGAGGTGACTTCCATCAATGTCAATCGAACTAAGACAGAGATGGAGGAATTTAACCGTGTACTTGGAGGCGGAGTGGTACCAGGAAGTCTCGTCCTCATCGGTGGGGATCCTGGGATTGGGAAATCAACCCTTCTCTTACAAGTCTCAACCCAGTTGTCTCAAGTAGGGACTGTTCTCTATGTTAGTGGGGAGGAGTCTGCTCAGCAGATTAAGTTACGAGCAGAGCGCTTGGGAGATATCGATAGCGAGTTTTATCTCTATGCCGAGACCAATATGCAGAGCGTTCGCGCAGAGGTGGAGCGGATCCAACCAGACTTTCTCATTATTGATTCCATCCAGACCATCATGTCTCCTGAGATTTCAGGTGTGCAGGGGTCTGTTTCTCAGGTGCGTGAGGTGACTGCTGAGCTCATGCAGCTAGCTAAGACCAACAATATTGCCATCTTTATCGTCGGGCATGTAACCAAGGAAGGGACCTTGGCTGGTCCGCGTATGTTGGAGCATATGGTGGATACGGTGCTTTACTTTGAAGGGGAGCGTCACCATACCTTTCGTATCTTGAGAGCTGTCAAAAACCGTTTTGGTTCCACTAATGAGATTGGCATCTTTGAGATGCAGTCGGGTGGATTGGTTGAGGTGCTCAATCCGAGTCAAGTTTTCCTAGAAGAGCGTTTGGATGGAGCGACTGGCTCATCAATTGTGGTGACTATGGAAGGGACCCGTCCGATTTTGGCGGAGGTTCAGGCTTTGGTAACACCAACCATGTTTGGAAATGCTAAACGTACGACGACTGGACTTGATTTCAATCGTGCGAGTCTGATTATGGCTGTTTTGGAAAAACGAGCAGGGCTTCTCTTGCAAAATCAGGATGCCTATCTCAAATCTGCTGGCGGTGTCAAATTGGATGAGCCTGCCATTGACTTAGCCGTCGCAGTGGCTATTGCCTCTAGTTACAAGGACAAGCCTACCAATCCTCAGGAATGTTTTGTGGGTGAACTGGGCTTGACCGGAGAAATTCGGCGCGTGAATCGTATCGAACAACGTATTAATGAAGCGGCAAAACTGGGCTTTACCAAGATTTATGTACCCAAGAATTCCTTGACAGGAATCACTCCACCCAAGGAAATTGAAGTCATTGGTGTGACAACGATTCAAGAAGTTTTGAAAAAGGTCTTTGCATAATCCGTGACAAATCCTCTTAAAAATGATAAGATAGGAGAAATATTTGATTATCAAATTTTTGAGGAGGGAATCGTGTCGTATTTTGAACAGTTTATGCAAGCCAATCAGGCTTATGTTGCCCTACATGGGCAGTTAAATCTGCCACTTAAACCCAAAACCAGAGTAGCTATCGTGACCTGTATGGACTCACGTCTACACGTTGCGCAAGCTCTAGGTTTGGCCCTTGGGGATGCTCATATCTTGCGGAATGCGGGTGGTCGAGTAACTGAGGACATGATTCGTTCGCTGGTGATTTCCCAGCAACAGATGGGAACAAGAGAGATTGTGGTGCTTCACCATACAGACTGTGGAGCTCAAACCTTTCAAAATGAAAGTTTTCATAAACAGTTGGAACATGAGCTCGGAGTTGATGTGTCTGACCAAGATTTTCTACCATTTCAGGATGTTGAAGAGAGTGTGAGAGAGGATATGCAATTGCTTCGAGAATCTCCACTGATTCCTGATGATGTGGTTATATCAGGTGCTGTTTATGATGTGGATACAGGAAGTATGAGAGAAGTATACTAACTTTGTCTCGAAAAAATTTCATCCTAGCATAAAATCGATTGTTAAAATGTAGGATTTTTAGTTTTAATATAACTAATATAAAATAGTATAAAACAAGGGTATAAATGTTTACTCTTGTTTTATTTTTGATTGAAAAATAAAGGAAAAAGCGCTACAATGGTAAATGGAAAATGTTGTGAAAAAACAAGTGATACATAAATACCGGAGGAAATCATGTCTTTTTCTGATTTAAAGCTGTTTGCCCTTTCTTCAAATAGAGAATTGGCAGAGCGTGTGGCGCAAGAAATTGGGATAGAGTTGGGGAAATCGACTGTTCGCCAATTTCAGATGGGGAGATTCAGGTCAACATCGAAGAATCAATCCGTGGAAAACACGTCTTTATCCTACAATCAACTAGTTCACCTGTAAATGATAATTTACTTGAAATTTTGATTATGGTGGACGCATTGAAGCGCGCCAGTGCAGAATCTGTCAATGTTGTTATGCCTTACTATGGCTATGCACGTCAGGATAGAAAAGCGCGCGCGCGTGAGCCAATCACTTCAAAACTTGTTGCAAATATGCTTGAAGTAGCTGGAGTGGATCGTTTATTGACAATCGACTTGCATGCTGCGCAGATTCAGGGATTCTTTGATATTCCTGTAGATCACTTGATGGGTGCTCCTTTGATTGCGGACTATTTTGAACGTCGTGGTATGGTTGGATCTGACTACGTGGTTGTCAGCCCAGACCATGGTGGGGTGACTCGTGCTCGTAAGTTGGCAGAGTTTTTGAAAACTCCGATTGCGATTATTGACAAACGCCGTAGTGTAGATAAGATGAATACCAGTGAAGTGATGAATATCATTGGTAAAGTAGAAGGTAAGACTTGTATCTTGATTGACGATATGATTGATACTGCTGGAACCATTTGTCACGCGGCGGATGCTCTTGCTGAAGCAGGTGCTGTTGAAGTATACGCAAGTTGTACGCACCCAGTTCTTTCTGGTCCTGCTATGGATAATATCCAAAAATCAGCTATTAAGAAATTGGTTGTTTTGGATACCATCTACTTGCCAGAAGATCGTTTGATTGATAAGATTGAGCAAATCTCTATTGCTCATCTCTTAGGTGATGCTATTATCCGTATCCACGAAAAACGTCCTCTTTCTCCATTATTTAGTATCGAGAAAAAAATCTAAACTTTCACTTGAATAAACGAATTTCCTGGCAAGCTTTCTCTTGCTAGGAATTTTTTTGTAGTCAAAATCTGCAAGCCTTTTCAAAATATGCTATACTGAGAAAAAAGGAGGATTTCTATGAGCCAAGAATTTATCAATCCAAGTGATGGTGTGGTACGTCAGTATCTTGCAACCAGTAAAACGTTAGCGGTAGTAGGCTTGTCCGATCGTGAAGAAACAACTAGCAATCGAGTGACTAAGGAAATGCAGGCTCGAGGCTATAAAATCATTCCAGTTAATCCCAAGGTTGCAGGTGGTGAAATTTTGGGAGAAAAGGCTTATGCAAGCCTAGCTGAGATTCCTTTTCCTGTCGATATTGTCAATGTTTACCGTCGTAGTGAGTTTTTGCCCGATGTGGCGCGTGATTTTCTCAAAGCTGATGCTAAGATTTTCTGGGCACAACTGGGACTTGAAAGCTTAGAAGCAGAAGAAATCTTGCGTGCTGGAGGATGCGACGACATCGTAATGAATCGCTGTATCAAGAGAGAGCACACACGCTTAATTCTTGAACAATAAAAGGTAGCCATGGGCTACCTTTTGTCTTAGAAAATACCAATCAATGCCTGCATGCCTAGGCTGGTTAAGATGATGGCAATCCAGCAAAGGGCACCAAGAAGAATGGACTTGCCGCTGGATTTGATCAATCCAATGAGATTGGTTTTGAGACCGATAGCGCTCATGGCCATGACGATAAGGAATTTGGAGAGTTGCTTAAGAGGGGTAAAGATACTACCGGACACACCGAGAGAGGTAAGGAGAGTCGTTAAGAGAGAAGCCAAGATAAAGTAAAGGATAAAAAGTGGGAAGACTTTTTTTAGTTGGAAACCCTGGCTATTTTTTTGTTGGCGACTTTGCCAGAAGGAGAGAAAGAGCGTGATAGGAATAATGGCAAGGGTGCGTGTGAGTTTAACAATAGTTGCAGACTCAAGGGTATTGGTCTGATAAAGACTGTCCCATGCGCTGGCTGTGGCCGTTACAGAAGAAGTATCATTGACCGCAGTTCCTGCAAAGAGGGCGAAGCCTTCATTTGATAGATGAAGCCAGGTTCCTAGAGTTGGAAAGATGAGTGCCGCTAAGACATTGAAGAAAAAGATAACGGAAATGGCTTGGGCAACTTCTTTTTCCTTGGCATGGATAACGGGTGCTGTCGCGCAATGGCAGAACCTCCACAGATCGAAGAACCCACTCCAATCAAGGTAGCCAGTTTAGTATTCAAAGCAAAAAAGCGCTGGAAGAGGTAGGCTACAATCAAGGAAATCGAAATGGTGGAGAGGATAACAGGGAGCGAAGATTGCCCGACTGCGAATACTTGCGAGATATTGAGACCAAAACCGAGCAAAATAACGGCATATTGAAGTAATTTCTTGGAACTAAATGTCAAGCCGGCATCCAGTTGTTTATAGGCTGATAGAAAAGGGTGAAGGAGCATCCCCGCAAAAATCGCAAAGACAGGTGCTCCCACGACAGGAAAGAATCCTCCTAGGTACCAGGATATGAAAGAAATGAGAAGGCAGGCCAAGATTCCTGCCCCATTTTTTGATAAAAATGACATATAAACCTCCGAAAATAAGCACTTTTTATTATAAGCTTATCCATCAGAAAAGTAAAATAGAAAACAGAAAGGATTAACTCAAAATGTAATTTTGCGGTCAGGGAGCTTTTGTAGTATAATAGTACTATGTTCTGTAAGTAAGGGGGGTATCTATGGACTTAACCAAGCGCTTTAATAAACAATTAGATAAGATTCAAGTGTCCTTGATTCGTCAGTTTGATCAGGCCATTTCAGAGATCCCTGGAGTTCTGCGTTTGACCTTGGGAGAGCCTGACTTTACAACGCCAGATCATGTCAAGGAGGCGGCCAAGCGAGCGATTGACCAGAACCAGTCCTACTATACAGGGATGAGCGGTTTACTGACCTTGCGCCAGGCAGCTAGTGATTTTGTAAAAGAAAAATACCAGTTGGACTACAATCCTGAAAATGAAATCTTGGTTACTATCGGAGCGACAGAGGCTTTATCTGCTACTTTGACAGCTATCTTAGAAGAAGGAGACAAGGTACTCTTGCCAGCTCCTGCCTATCCAGGCTATGAGCCGATTGTCAACCTAGTTGGGGCAGAGATTGTCGAGATTGATACAACTGAAAATGGTTTTGTCTTGACTCCTGAAATGTTGGAAAAGGCAATTTTGGAGCAGGGAGATAAGCTTAAGGCAGTCATTCTCAACTATCCAGCCAATCCAACTGGAATTACCTATAGTCGAGAGCAGTTGGAAGCCTTGGCAGACGTTTAGGCAAGTATGAAATTTTCGTTGTTTGTGATGAGGTCTATTCAGAATTGACCTATACAGGGGAAAATCATGTATCATTGGGAACTATGCTGAGAGATCAAGCTATTATTATCAATGGCTTATCTAAGTCCCATGCCATGACTGGTTGGCGTTTAGGCTTTATCTTTGCTCCTGCAGCTTTCACAGCTCAGTTAATCAAGAGTCACCAATATTTGGTTACTGCGGCAAACACCATGGCCCAACATGCTGCAGTAGAAGCCTTGACCGCTGGTAAAAACGACGCAGAGCCTATGAAGAAGGAATACATCCAGCGTCGAGATTATATCATCGAAAAGATGACTGCTCTTGGTTTTGAGATTATCAAACCAGACGGTGCCTTCTATATCTTTGCTAAGATTCCAGCAGGTTACAATCAAGACTCCTTTGCTTTTCTCAAGGATTTTGCCCAGAAGAAGGCTGTTGCCTTTATCCCTGGTGCTGCCTTTGGGCGTTACGGAGAAGGCTATGTTCGCATTTCTTTATGCAGCCAGCATGGAAACAATCAGGGAGGCCATGAAACGACTTGAGGAGTACATGAGAGAAGCATGATCCAGTCTATAACGAGTCAAGGTCTCGTACTCTACAATCGTAACTTTCGGGAGGATGATAAGCTCGTCAAAATCTTCACCGAGCAGGCTGGGAAGCGCATGTTTTTCGTCAAACACGCTGGTCAATCCAAACTAGCTCCTGTTATTCAGCCCTTGGTGTTGGCACGATTTCTCTTGCGAATCAATGATGACGGCCTTAGCTACATCGAGGACTACCATGAGGTGATGACCTTTCCCAAAATCAATAGCGACCTCTTTGTCATGGCTTATGCGACTTATGTGGCGGCTCTTGCAGATGCTAGTTTGCAGGATAATCAGCAGGATGCTCCCTTGTTTGCCTTCTTGAGAAAGACTCTAGAGTTGATGGAAGAGGGTTTAGATTATCAGGTTTTGACCAATATTTTTGAAATTCAAATCTTGAACCGATTTGGGATTAGCCTTAATTTAATGAGTGTGTCTTTTGCCATCGGGTTGGTCAGGCCTTTGACTTTTCTTTCAAATATGGAGCTTGCCTCTGTCCAGATCATTATCATGAGGACGAGAAACGTTGCCATTTAAATCCCAACATCCCTTATTTGCTCAATCAATTTCAAGCCATTGATTTTGAGACCTTGGAAACCATTTCACTCAAGCCTGAAATCAAGCAAGACTTGCGCAAGTTTATGGATCAACTCTATGAAGAGTACGTTGGGATTCACCTAAAATCAAAAAAATTCATTGATTCCCTAGCCGACTGGGGACAATTACTAAAAGAGGAAGACAAATGAAAAAAATCGCAGTAGATGCTATGGGGGGCGATTACGCACCACAAGCTATTGTAGAGGGAGTTAATCAAGCCCTTGCTGACTTTTCAGATATTGAGATTCAACTCTACGGAGATGAAAGCAAGATCAAGCAATATCTAACAGCCGCAGAGCGTGTCAGCATCATCCATACAGATGAGAAAATTGATTCCGACGATGAGCCGACAAAAGCTATCCGTAAGAAGAAAAATGCCAGCATGATATTGGCGGCTAAGGCAGTCAAAGAGGGAGAGGCAGATGCTGTTCTTTCCGCAGGAAATACAGGTGCCTTGTTGGCAGCAGGATTCTTCATCGTGGGTCGTATCAAGAATATCGACCGACCTGGACTTATGTCAACATTGCCAACTATAGATGGAAAAGGCTTTGATATGCTGGACCTCGGTGCCAATGCAGAAAACACTGCCCAGCACCTCCATCAATACGCTGTTCTCGGCTCCTTCTATGCCAAGAATGTTCGTGGGATTGCAAAACCACGTGTTGGTTTGCTTAACAACGGAACAGAAAGCAAGCAAGGGAGACCCGCTTCGTAAGGAAACCTACGACTTGCTAGTAGCTGATGAAAGTTTGAATTTTATCGGAAACGTGGAAGCGCGTGATCTGATGAATGGCGTTGCGGATGTTGTCGTGACAGATGGTTTCACGGGAAACGCAGTGCTCAAATCTATCGAAGGGACAGCTATGGGGATCATGGGCTTGCTCAAGACAGCTATTACAGGTGGCGGTCTTCGAGCTAAACTAGGTGCTCTTCTCCTTAAAGATAGTCTCAGAGGTTTGAAAAAACAACTCAACTATTCAGATGTTGGAGGGGCGGTCTTGTTTGGTGTTAAGGCCCCTGTGGTCAAGACTCATGGCTCAAGTGATGCCAAGGCTGTGTACAGTACGATTCGCCAGATTCGTACCATGCTAGAAACAGACGTAGTTGCTCAGACTGCGCGTGAATTTTCAGGAGAATAACAGATGACAAACAAAGAAATTTTTGATCGTATCGTGACCATTATCCAAGAAAGACAGGGAGAAAACTTTGTCGTAACAGAAGCCTTAAGTCTGAAGGACGATCTTGATGCAGATTCAGTGGACTTGATGGAGTTTGTCTTGACGCTAGAAGATGAATTTGGAATCGAAATCAGCGATGAGGAAATTGACCATCTTCAAAGTGTAACAGATGTAATTGAAACCATTAAAGGTAAAATATAGCCAAAAGCAACATGCAAGTCATGTTGTTTTTTTATTTGCAGAAAAAAGAAAAACGTTAAAATTTTTAGTAGAAATTGCGAATAAAGAGACGAGAAAGAAAAAGGAGGAACGTTTATGTATGTTACCGGTTTTTATCCCTGGTTCATTAAGTGGTTTTTAAAATAAAAATGAATAAGTTGCTCATTTTCGAATTGTTTTTCGAATAGATAGGTAAGAAGAAAAGGAAGGAGACTACGCGATGTATTTACCAATCTTATTGCCATGGTTGATCAAATGGTATTTAAAATAAATGAAATTTACCTGTTCATTTTAAATCACTTTTCGAATAGATAAGTGAGAAGAAAAGGAAGGAGAGAAGAAAATGATTTCAGTAATTTACCCAATCTGGCTATTTAAGTGGCTTAGAGGTTAAAGATTAAATATATAGAAAAATAAGGAGAAAAAAGATGACAAACTTTGACAAAATGGAACAGAACTTTGTAGCTCTTACTGAAGAAGAGTTGATGGATGTGGATGGGGGAGCATGGCCGATTGTAGCTTGGGTGATTGCTAATCCTGTGACAGCAGCTAAAATTGCTGGTGGAATTACTGCAGTAGGAATTGCAGGTTATAATTATGTGACGGGTAGATGGTAATAGAAGGAGGAGATGATATGGAAAAATCTATTTTAGAATTTGAAACAATGACTGATACGGACTTGCAGGAAATTCAAGGGGGAGCCTTTCCCCTTCTTATCCCTGTGGCAGTCGGTTTTGTAAAAGGATTTGTATATACAGGTGGAGCTATTTTAACAACTCGAGCACTCTTTTCAGGTAAATAGGAGTCTGCTATGAAAAAAATCTTATTAGGATTTGCTGAGGGGTATTTTGTCGTATCGATCATTCTTTATATCGCAACGTATATGATTGTGAAAAATCCGATCAATACCCTGTTTTATCCAGAAACCTATCCAATTCTGCTTGGTCTGTTTTATGTAGGATACAAGTACAAAACAAAAGAAAGTACGATTGGGAATTGATGGACCATCAGATTGGAGTTTGAGATGAAAGTTGTTCAATTACTAGGAAACACTTGGCCAGAGACCACTGTATTATTTAGCTCGATGGCTTATCTAATTATTAGAATCGTGGCTAACGTAAACAAAATAAATCTACCTACGATTTCCTTGTTTTTAGTGGTTTTTATTTTACTGTGTCGGGGCCAAGGAGAAAGAAAAGGAGAATAGAATGAATAGGATTGTAAAATATGTTCTACTATTCACTTTCCTATTTTTGATGAATATTTTCATCTTTGGGATACTAGCAACTCTTGGATTTCAAGTAACAATGAGTGAAAATAGTTATATGGTGCCCCCGGTGTTTGCGTTTATCGTTTTATACACTATTCACAAAAGAAGTGGGAAATGTAAGAAATCTCTGTAATTGAATATTTTAGGCAGGACTCTTGTTCTGCCTCTTTTCTTTGACAAAAAGTGCTGTTTAGGCGTGGATATTGTTTTTTCAGAAACAATTCCCTTATTTCTTCTTCGTTTGGTTAAAATAATCTTACAAAGTTTTTAAGAGATTGTTAGAAAAAAGGAGATAGATATGAAATTTGGGAAAAGACACTATCGTCCCCAGGTGGATCAGATGGATTGTGGCGTGGCTTCCTTGGCTATGGTCTTTGGCTACTACGGTAGTTATTACTCCTTGGCTCATCTACGAGAGTTGGCCAAGACGACTATGGATGGGACGACTGCTTTGGGTGTTGTAAAGGTAGCAGAGGAGCTTGGCTTTGAGACGCGTGCTATCAAGGCGGATATGACGCTCTTTGACTTGCCAGATTTGACCTTTCCCTTTGTGGCCCATGTGCTCAAGGAAGGGAAGCTGCTCCACTACTATGTGGTGACAGGTCAGGATAAAAAGCACATTCATATCGCCGATCCAGATCCCAGTGTTAAGCTGACCAAGATTTCCCGTGAGCGTTTTGCGCAAGAATGGACAGGGGTCAGTCTCTTTATGGCGCCATCTCCAGACTATAAACCCCATAAGGAGAAAAAACAGGGGCTCCTATCCTTCTTGCCAATCTTACTCAAACAGCGTGGCTTGATTACCAATATCGTCCTAGCGACACTCTTGGTGACCTTTATCAATATCGTGGGTTCCTACTATCTTCAGTCCATCATTGATAGTTACGTACCAGACCAGATGCGTTCGACGCTGGGTATCATCTCAATAGGACTAGTCATCGTCTATATCCTCCAGCAGATTTTGTCCTATGCGCAGGAATACCTTTTACTTGTTCTGGGACAACGGTTGTCCATCGATGTGATTTTGTCCTACATCAAGCATGTTTTTCACCTGCCGATGTCCTTTTTTGCGACACGGAGGACAGGAGAAATCGTGTCTCGTTTTACAGATGCCAACAGTATTATCGATGCGCTGGCGTCGACCATTCTGTCGATTTTCCTAGATGTGTCAACGATTTTGATTATCTCGCTTGTCTTGTTTTCACAAAATATGACACTCTTTTTCATTAGTCTGCTTGCGCTTCCCATCTATACAGTGATTATCTTTGCTTTTATGAAGCCTTTTGAAAAGATGAATCGGGATACCATGGAAGCCAATGCGGTTCTGTCTTCCTCTATCATCGAGGACATCAACGGTATTGAGACCATTAAGTCTTTGACCAGTGAGAGTTCACGCTATCAAAAGATTGACAAGGAATTTGTAACTTATCTGAAAAATCTTTTACCTATAGTCGGGCAGAAAGCCAGCAAAAGGCTCTGAAAAAAGTTGCCCAGCTCCTGCTCAATGTTGGTGTTCTCTGGATGGGAGCAGTTCTTGTCATGGATGGGAAAATGAGTTTGGGCCAGCTGATTACCTATAATACTTTGCTTGTTTACTTTACCAATCCTTTGGAAAATATCATCAACCTACAAACCAAACTTCAGACAGCGCAGGTTGCCAATAATCGTTTAAACGAAGTGTATCTAGTAGCTTCGGAGTTTGAGGAGAAGAAAACGGTAGAAGATCTAAGTATGATGAAGGGAGAGATGACCTTCAAGCAGGTTCACTATAAGTATGGCTATGGTCGTGACGTCTTGTCGGATATCAATTTGACCATTCCACAAGGGTCTAAGATGGCTTTTGTGGGGATTTCAGGGTCAGGAAAGACCACCTTGGCCAAGATGATGGTTAACTTCTACGATCCAAGTCAGGGAGAGATTAGTCTGGGTGGTGTCAATCTCAATCAGATTGACAAAAAAGCCTTGCGCCAGTATATCAACTATCTACCTCAACAGCCCTATGTCTTTAACGGAACGATTTTGGAGAATCTTCTCCTTGGAGCCAAGGAGGGGGACGACTCAGGAAGACATCTTACGGGCAGTTGAGTTGGCAGAGATTCGGGAGGATATCGAGCGCATGCCACTGAATTATCAGACAGAATTAACTTCGGATGGGGCTGGAATTTCTGGTGGGCAACGACAACGAATCGCTCTGGCGCGTGCTCTTTTGACGGATGCCCCTGTCTTAATCTTGGACGAGGCGACTAGCAGTCTGGATATCTTGACGGAAAGCGGATTGTGGATAATCTCATGGTTTTAGACAAGACCTTGATTTTCATTGCTCACCGTTTGACCATTGCTGAGCGGACAGAAAAGGTTGTTGTTTTGAATCAGGGCAAAATTGTCGAAGAAGGTACCCCTGCAGACTTGCTTGCACAGGATGGCTTTTATGCCCATTTGGTCAATAGCTAGAAAGAGGAGAAGATGAAACCAGAATTTTTAGAAAGTGCGGAGTTTTATAATCGTCGTTATCATAATTTTTCCAGTCGGGTGATTTTACCTATGTCACTTCTGTTCGTGTTTTTACTGGGATTTGCAGTTTTTGCAGAGAAGGAGATGAGTTTGTCTACTAGAGCTACTGTCGAGCCTAGTCGTATCCTTGCCAATATCCAGTCAACTAGCAACAATCGCATTCTTGTCAATCATTTGGAAGAAAATAAGCTGGTTAAGAAAGGAGATCTGCTCGTTCAGTACCAGCAAGGGGCGGAGGCTGTCCAGGTTGAGGCATATGCCAGTCAATTGGAGATGCTAAAGGATCAAAAAAAGCAGTTGGGGTATTTGCAATCCAGTTTGAAAGAGGGGAGTGATCAATTTCCAGAGGCGGATAAGTTTGGTTATCAGGAGATGTTTCGAGACTATCTCAGCCAAGCTAGTAGTCTTAGGAGTAATGTTTCTCAGCAAAATGCCAGCATCTCCTCTCAAAATGCGGCAGCAAGTCAGAGCCAGGCCGAGATTGGCAATCTTATTAGTCAAACAGAGGATAAAATTCGAGACTACAAAACAGCAAAGTCAGCGATTGAAACCGGAGCTCAACTGGATAGTCAGAATCCAGCCTACTCTTTTTATCAGACCTATAAAAACCAAGGTGAAGAAGATCCGCAAGCTAAATCGCAAGTTATTGCGCAAGTGGATGCTCAAATTGCCCAGCTAGAGTCTAGTCTAGCTACGTATCGTGTACAGTATGCGGGTTCTGGAGCTCAACAGGCCCACGCAACGGGACTGGATAGTCAGCTGGAATCGCTCAAATCTCAGCACTTAGTCAAAGTCGGTCAGGAATTAACTCTTTTGGATCAGAAAATTTTAGAAGCAGAGTCGGGTAAGAAGGTACAGGGAGGTCTCCTAGATAAAGGGAAGATTACAGCAAGTGAGGATGGGGTGCTTCACCTTAATCCTGAGACTAGCGATTCTACCATGGTCGCAGAAGGAACCCTGCTAGCCCAACTCTACCCATCCTTGGAAAAAGAAGGCAAAACTAAACTCACGGCTTATCTCAGTTCAAAAGATGTTGCTAGAGTCAAGATTGGGGACTCTGTCCGTTATACTACGACTAATGATGCCAAGAATCAAATTTTCCTGGATTCCACGATTACAAGTATTGATGCGACAGCTACAAAGACTGAACAAGGAAATTTCTTTAAAATTGAGGCGGAGACTAATTTAACTTCGGAGCAGGCTGCAACACTTCGTTATGGTTTAGAAGGCCGCCTGCAGATGATCACAGGGAAGAAAAGCTATCTCCGTTATTTTTGGGATCAATTTTTGAATAAAGGGTAATATTCGTGTTTTTCAGAGGAAAAATGATTTTAAAACTGTAAGAAGAGTTCATCTTGCAGTTTTTCTTTATGCTTAAAATAGGAAAATGTTATTTATTCGTAAAAACCTTGAATTTTCCATGCTTTTGTGGTAGAATGTGCTCAAGTAAAACGAAAGGCGAACTTTAAAATGTCAAAACAACTGATCTATTCGGGAAAAGCCAAGGATATCTATACAACTGAGGATGAAAATCTCATTATTTCAACTTACAAGGACCAGGCAACTGCTTTTAACGGTGTCAAGAAGGAGCAGATTGCGGGCAAGGGAGTGTTAAATAATCAGATTTCATCTTTTATTTTTGAGAAATTAAATGCGGCTGGTGTAGCGACTCATTTTGTGGAGAAGCTTTCGGATACGGAACAGCTCAATAAAAAGGTTGAGATTATTCCTTTGGAAGTTGTGCTCCGCAACTACACAGCTGGTTCCTTTCAAAACGTTTTGGCGTAGAAGAAGGTATTGCATTTGAGACTCCAATTGTCGAATTTTACTATAAAAATGATGATTTGGATGATCCCTTTATCAATGACGAGCATGTGAAATTCCTTAAAATTGCGGATGACCAGCAGATTGCTTACTTGAAGGAAGAAACCCGTCGTATCAATGAGCTCTTGAAAGCTTGGTTTGCTGAGATTGGCCTTAAATTGATTGACTTTAAGTTAGAGTTTGGTTTTGACAAGGATGGCAAGATTATCTTGGCAGACGAGTTTTCACCAGATAACTGCCGTTTGTGGGATGCAGATGGCAACCACATGGACAAGGATGTTTTTCGTAGGGGTTTGGGAGAACTAACCGACGTTTACGAGATTGTCTGGGAAAAGTTGCAAGGTTTAAAATAACACCTTCAAGGTCATTTGGGAACATTGCAAGAGCTGAAATAAAGGAATAAGAATTGATGAATAAACGTATTTTTGTTGAAAAAAAGGCTGATTTTCAGGTTAAGTCAGAGAGTTTGGTAAGGGAGCTCCAGCACAACTTGGGACTGTCAACTTTGAAAAGTATTCGCATTGTGCAAGTTTATGATGTCTTTGATTTGGCAGAGGACTTGTTTGCACCTGCGGAAAAACACATCTTCTCTGAGCAGGTGACAGACCATGTTTTGGCCGAAGCGGTTGTGCAGGCGGATTTTGCCAACTATGCTTTCTTTGCCATTGAAAACCTGCCAGGGCAGTTTGACCAGCGTGCAGCTTCTTCACAGGAAGCCTTGCTTTTGCTTGGTAGCTCAAGTGATGTAACAGTCAACACAGCCCAGCTTTACTTGGTCAATAAGGATATTGATGCGACTGAGTTGGAAGCAGTCAAGAACTATTTGCTCAACCCAGTTGATTCTCGTTTCAAGGACATCACGACAGGGATTGCCAAGCAGGAATTTCAGAGTCGGACAAGACCATTCCTAAATTGACTTTCTTTGAAAGTTATACGGCAGAAGACTTTGCTCGCTACAAGGCCGAGCAAGGGATGGCAATGGAAGTGGATGATTTGCTCTTTATCCAAGACTACTTCAAATCAATCGGGCGCGTACCGACGGAAACAGAGCTCAAGGTTTTGGATACTTACTGGTCTGACCACTGCCGTCACACGACTTTTGAGACGGAGTTGAAACACATTGATTTCTCAGCTTCTAAATTCCAAAAGCAATTGCAAGCGACTTATGACAAGTATATTGCCATGCGTGAGGAACTAGGTCGGTCTGAAAAGCCACAAACCTTGATGGATATGGCGACTATTTTCGGTCGTTATGAGCGTGCTAATGATCGTTTGGACGATATGGAAGTGTCTGACGAAATCAATGCATGCTCGGTTGAAATCGAAGTGGACGTTGATGGTGTCAAGGAACCTTGGCTCCTTATGTTCAAAAACGAAACCCACAACCACCCAACGGAAATTGAGCCATTTGGTGGAGCGGCTACTTGTATCGGTGGTGCCATTCGTGACCCGTTGTCAGGGCGTTCCTACGTTTACCAAGCTATGCGTATTTCAGGTGCTGGTGACATTACAGCGCCGATTTCAGAACGCGCGCTGGGAAATTGCCACAACAAGTCATTTCGAAAACAGCGGCTCATGGTTATTCTTCGTATGGTAACCAAATTGGTCTGGCAACGACTTACGTTCGTGAATACTTCCACCCAGGTTTTGTAGCCAAACGCATGGAGTTAGGTGCTGTTGTTGGTGCGGCTCCTAAGGGCAATGTTGTTCGTGAAAAACCGGAAGCCGGTGACGTGATTATCTTGCTAGGGGGCAAGACTGGTCGTGATGGTGTCGGTGGTGCGACAGGATCTTCTAAGGTTCAAACAGTTGAGTCTGTAGAGACTGCTGGAGCTGAGGTTCAAAAAGGGAATGCCATCGAAGAGCGCAAGATCCAACGCCTTTTCCGTAATGGCGATGTCACTCGTCTCATCAAGAAATCCAACGACTTTGGAGCAGGTGGTGTCTGTGTGGCTATCGGTGAATTGGCAGATGGTCTTGAAATCGACCTCAACAAGGTTCCTCTTAAATACCAAGGATTGAATGGTACAGAAATTGCTATCTCTGAATCACAAGAACGGATGGCAGTTGTGGTGCGTCCTGAGGACGTAGATGCCTTCGTTGCAGAATGTAATAAAGAAAATATTGACGCGGTTGTTGTGGCAACAGTAACTGAAAAACCAAATCTTGTCATGCACTGGAATGGTGAAACCATCGTCGACTTGGAACGTCGTTTCCTTGATACAAACGGTGTGCGCGTAGTCGTTGATGCCAAGGTTGTGGACAAGGATGTCAAACTTCCAGAAGAACGTCAAACATCTGCTGACACACTTGGAGCTGATACCCTTGCGGTTCTATCTGATCTCAACCATGCGAGTCAAAAAGGATTGCAAACCATCTTTGACTGCTCGGTCGGTCGTTCAACGGTCAATCACCCGCTTGGTGGTCGCTACCAACTCACACCAACTGAGGCATCTGTGCAGAAATTGCCAGTTCAGCACGGTATGACTCACACTGCGTCTGTCATGGCGCAAGGATTTAACCCTTATGTAGCAGAATGGTCTCCATACCACGGTGCTGCTTATGCGGTTATCGAAGCAACTGCTCGTTTAGTGGCTGCTGGTGCCAACTGGTCCAAGGCTCGTTTCTCTTATCAAGAGTATTTCGAGCGCATGGATAAACAAGCAGATCGTTTCGGTCAGCCAGTAGCAGCTCTTCTAGGCTCTATCGAAGCACAAATCCAGCTTGGTTTGCCATCTATCGGTGGTAAGGACTCTATGTCTGGTACTTTTGAAGAATTGACTGTACCGCCAACCTTGGTCGCTTTTGGAGTTACGACAGCGGATAGCCGTAAGGTCCTTTCTCCAGAATTTAAAGCTGCTGGTGAAAACATCTACTACATCCCAGGTCAAGCCCTCTCTGCAGAGATTGATTTTGACTTGATTAAGTCTAACTTTGCTCAATTTGAAGCCATCCAAGCTGGACACAAAGTAACATCTGCATCAGCTGTTAAATACGGAGGTGTCCTTGAAAGCTTGGCACTTGCTACCTTTGGAAATCATATCGGTGCAGAGGTGACCTTGCCTGAACTTGAAACAGCCTTGACAGCTCAATTAGGCGGATTTGTCTTCACATCTCCTGAAGAAATCGCTGGAGTAGAGAAGATTGGACAAACGAAAGCAGACTTTACACTCCTTGTCAACAGTGTGAAGCTAGATGGACAGAAACTTGACAGTGCCTTTCAAGGAAAATTGGAAGAAGTTTACCCTACTGAATTTGCTCAAGCTAAAGAACTGGCAGAAGTGCCAGCTGTCGCTTCTGACGCAGTCATCAAAGCCAAGGAAACCATTGAAAAACCAGTGGTTTACATCCCAGTCTTCCCAGGAACAAACTCAGAATATGATTCAGCAAAAGCTTTTGAAAAAGAAGGTGCAGAAGTCAACTTGGTGCCATTCGTGACCTTGAATGGAGAAGCCATTGTCAAGTCAGTTGAAACCATGGTTGACAATATCGGCAAGGCAAACATTCTCTTCTTTGCAGGTGGATTCTCAGCTGCGGATGAACCGGATGGATCAGCTAAGTTTATTGTCAATATCTTGCTCAATGAAAAAGTGCGTGCGACCATTGATAGCTTTATCACTCGTGGTGGCTTGATTATCGGTATCTGTAATGGATTCCAGGCCTTGGTCAAATCAGGTCTTCTTCCATACGGAAACTTCGAGGATGCCAATAGTACTAGCCCAACCCTCTTCTATAATGATGCTAACCAACACGTGGCCAAGATGGTGGAAACTCGGATTGCCAATACCAACTCACCATGGTTGGCTGGCGTGAAAGTGGGGGATATCCATGCCATCCCAGTATCGCACGGTGAAGGGAAGTTTGTTGTGACGGCCGAGGAATTTGCAGAGCTCCGTGACAATGGTCAAATCTTTACCCAATATGTTGATTTCGAGGGTAAACCAAGTATGGACTCTAAGTACAATCCGAATGGTTCGGTAAATGCCATCGAAGGAATTACCAGCAAGAATGGTCAAATCATCGGTAAGATGGGACACTCAGAACGTTATGAAGACGGTCTCTTCCAAAACATCCCAGGAAATAAAGACCAGCACCTGTTCGCGTCGGCTGTGCGTTATTTCACAGGGAAATAAAAGGTATAAAAAATGACATACGAAGTAAAATCTCTTAATGAAGAATGTGGTGTTTTCGGTATCTGGGGACATCCAGATGCTGCTAAATTGACCTATTTTGGTCTCCATAGTCTTCAGCACCGTGGTCAGGAGGGGGCAGGAATCCTCTCCAATGATCAGGGGAAATTGAAGCGTCATCGTGATATGGGGCTTTTATCAGAAGTGTTCAGAAATCCTGCTAATTTGGATAAATTGACAGGAACGAGCGCGATTGGGCATGTGCGTTATGCGACTGCTGGCGAAGCTTCTGTTGACAACATCCAGCCCTTCCTCTTTCGCTTTCATGATATGCAGTTTGGACTTGCTCACAATGGAAACTTGACCAATGCAGAATCGCTCAAGAAAGAATTGGAACAAAGAGGAGCAATTTTCAGTTCAACTTCGGACTCGGAAATCTTGGCCCACCTCATTCGTCGGAGTCACAATCCCAACTTGATGGGCAAAATCAAAGAGGCGCTCAGCCTTGTCAAAGGTGGATTTGCTTATATCCTGCTGTTTGAGGACAAGTTGATTGCGGCTCTTGATCCTAATGGTTTTCGTCCACTTTCTATTGGGAAAATGGCAAACGGAGCGGTGGTCGTTTCGTCAGAAACCTGTGCTTTTGAAGTCATTGGTGCCGAGTGGATTCGTGATGTGAAACCAGGGGAAATTGTGATTGTGGATGACAATGGGATTCAGTATGATAGCTATACGAATGATACCCAGTTGGCGATTTGCTCTATGGAGTATATCTATTTTGCCCGTCCTGACTCTAATATCCATGGTGTTAATGTCCATACAGCTCGCAAACGTATGGGGGCTCAATTAGCGCGTGAGTTCAAGCACGAAGCAGATATTGTGGTCGGTGTGCCAAATTCCTCACTCAGCGCAGCTATGGGATTTGCAGAAGAATCAGGTCTGCCAAATGAAATGGGTCTGATCAAAAACCAATACACGCAACGTACCTTTATTCAACCGACTCAAGAATTGCGGGAGCAAGGGGTGCGGATGAAACTGTCTGCTGTTTCGGGCGTTGTCAAAGGCAAACGTGTGGTGATGATTGATGATTCCATTGTTCGTGGGACGACCTCTCGCCGTATCGTTCAGCTTTTGAAAGAAGCAGGTGCGTCTGAGGTTCACGTTGCTATTGGGAGCCCTGCGCTAGCTTATCCATGTTTTTACGGGATTGATATCCAGACGCGTCAGGAGCTGATTGCGGCCAATCATACGGTCGAAGAAACTCGCCAAATCATTGGTGCGGATAGCCTGACCTATCTTTCGATTGATGGCTTGATTGATTCTATCGGCATCGAAACAGATGCGCCAAACGGTGGTCTTTGTGTCGCTTACTTTGACGGCGACTACCCAACTCCTCTCTACGACTATGAGGAAGACTATCGTAGAAGTTTGGGGGATAAGACCAGTTTTTACAAATAGACGGATAAAGACTCTCCATGAAAGGAAAGGAAGAGAAGATGACAAATAAAAATGCTTATGCTCCACGTCTCGCTACTGACTAAAAGCTAAAGCATTTGTCAGTAGACGCTTTGCCCTATGGGACCAAAGCTAGAGCCCTGACTAGTATTTTTAGATAAAATAATTGTTTATCTAAAAATACGTCGCAATCTTCTCAAAGAAAAGGAAAAATAAAATGGCAAATAAAAATGCGTACGCCCAGTCGGGTGTAGATGTTGAAGCGGGTTATGAAGTTGTTGAGCGGATCAAAAAGCATGTGGCTCGCACGGAGCGTGCGGGTGTTATGGGAGCTCTTGGTGGTTTCGGTGGCATGTTTGACCTCTCAAAAACAGGTGTCAAAGAGCCTGTCTTGATTTCAGGGACTGACGGTGTCGGAACCAAGCTCATGCTGGCCATCAAGTTCGACAAGCATGATACCATCGGTCAGGACTGTGTGGCCATGTGTGTTAATGACATCATCGCTGCAGGTGCGGAGCCTCTTTACTTCCTTGACTACGTCGCGACCGGCAAGAATGAACCAGCTAAACTAGAACAAGTCGTTGCTGGTGTGGCAGAAGGTTGTGTGCAGGCAGGCGCTGCTCTCATCGGTGGGGAAACGGCTGAAATGCCTGGTATGTATGGCGAAGATGACTACGACTTGGCTGGTTTTGCAGTCGGTGTGGCTGAAAAATCTCAAATCATTGACGGTTCAAAAGTGGCAGAAGGTGATGTTCTTCTCGGACTTGTGTCAAGTGGGATTCACTCAAATGGTTACTCACTTGTCCGTCGTGTCTTTGCCGACTACACAGGTGAGGAAGTCTTGCCAGAATTGGAAGGCAAGAAACTCAAAGAAGTCCTTCTTGAGCCGACTCGTATCTATGTCAAGGCAGTCTTGCCACTCATCAAGGAAGAGTTGGTCAATGGAATTGCCCACATCACAGGTGGCGGCTTTATCGAAAATGTTCCTCGTATGTTTGCGGCTGACCTAGCTGCGGAAATTGAAGAAGACAAGGTTCCAGTCCTTCCTATTTTCAAAGCCCTTGAAAAATACGGTGAAATCAAGCATGAAGAAATGTTTGAAATCTTCAACATGGGTGTGGGACTCATGCTGGCAGTTAGCCCTGAAAATGTAGGTCGCGTCAAGGAATTGTTGGATGAACCAGTCTATGAAATTGGTCGCATCGTCAAGAAAGAAAACGAAAGTGTCATCATCAAATGAAAAAAATAGCGGTTTTTGCCTCTGGTAACGGCTCAAATTTTCAGGTGATTGCCGAAGAATTTCCGGTGGAATTTGTTTTTTCAGACCATCGTGACGCCTATGTGCTAGAGCGGGCAGACAAGCTCGGAGTCCTGTCTTATGCTTTTGAACTCAAGGAGTTTGAGAACAAGGCAGACTACGAAGCAGCACTTGTCGAACTCTTGGAAGAACACCAGATTGACTTGGTCTGCCTCGCAGGCTACATGAAAATCGTCGGTCCAACCTTGCTAGCAGCTTATGAAGGCCGTATCATCAATATTCACCCAGCTTATCTCCCGGAATTCCCAGGAGCTCATGGTATTGAGGATGCTTGGAATGCAGGCGTTGACCAGTCTGGCGTGACCATTCACTGGGTGGATTCTGGTGTGGACACAGGCAAGGTCATCAAGCAAGTCCGTGTGCCACATCTAGCAGATGATACTATCGAAAGCTTTGAAGCTCGTATTCACGAGGCTGAGTACAAGTTGTATCCAGAGGTGCTGGATAGCTTGGGAGTGGAGAGAAGGTAAGAAGTAAATCAAGTTTTGATTGCGCAACCTTGCTAGGAGAAAATGATTGAACTGAAATTGGTAGATGAGAGCAGTTTTTAGGCAGTGCTGGATTTGAAAATATCTGAAGCTGATGAACAAGCACATTTCGTGGCTCCAAATGTACGTTCTTTAGCTGATGCATGGCTCTACCGGAAAAACGAAGATGTGTTTCCGATGGCAATCTATTGGGATAAGCAAGTGGTTGGCTTTCTCCTGCTAGAAATAGACAAGGATGAAGCGGAATACTTTATCTGGCGGATAATGATTGGTCAGCAGTACCAAGGAAGAGGTTATGGTCGAAAAGCCTTGGAAGTTCTAATCAAAGAGGCCCAGATGGATAGAGCTTGCAGTCATATTACCGCAGATTATGTGGTTGGAAATGAAAAAATGAAGCACCTGTTGACTGGTCTGGGTTTTCAGGAAACAGGATTTATAGAAGAAAATAACGAAGTCGCTATGCGCTTGGATCTAAAGAAAGAGGAATAGAATGACGAAAAAGGCCTTAATCAGCGTCTCAGACAAAGCGGGCATTGTTGAATTTGCCCAAGAACTTAAAAACTCGGTTGGGAGATTATCTCGACAGGTGGGACAAAGGTTACCCTTGATAATGCTGGGGTGGAGACCATTGCAATTGATGATGTGACGGGCTTCCCAGAAATGATGGACGGTCGTGTTAAGACCCTCCATCCAAATATCCATGGTGGGCTCCTCGCTCGTCGTGATCTCGATAGCCACCTTGAGGCGGCTAAGGACAATAAGATCGAGCTTATCGACCTTGTAGTGGTCAACCTCTACCCTTTCAAGGAAACGATTCTCAAACCAGACGTGATGTACGCTGATGCGGTTGAGAACATCGATATTGGTGGGCCATCTATGCTTCGTTCAGCAGCTAAAAACCATGCCAGCGTGACGGTTGTGGTAGACCCTGCTGACTATGCAATGGTCCTTGAGGAATTATCTGCAAATGGAGAAACGAATTATGAAACTCGTCAACGTTTGGCTGCCAAGGTTTTCCGCCATACAGCAGCTTATGACGCCTTGATTGCAGAGTATTTTACAGCTCAGGTCGGCGAGAGCAAGCCTGAAAAGCTCACTTTGACCTATGACCTCAAGCAACCAATGCGTTACGGTGAAAATCCTCAGCAGGATGCGGACTTCTACCAAAAATCTTTGCCGACTGACTATTCGATTGCATCAGCGAAACAGCTCAACGGTAAGGAATTGTCCTTTAACAATATCCGCGATGCGGATGCGGCCATTCGTATTATTCGTGATTTCAAAGACCGTCCAACTGTTGTGGCTCTCAAACACATGAACCCATGTGGAATTGGTCAAGCTGATGACATCGAGACTGCTTGGGACTATGCTTATGAGTCTGACCCAGTGTCTATCTTTGGTGGAATTGTCGTCCTTAACCGTGAGGTGGATGCTGCGACTGCTGAGAAGATGCACGGCGTTTCCTTGAGATCATTATCGCACCGAGCTATACAGATGAAGCGCTAGCCATTTTGACCAACAAAAAGAAAAACTTGCGTATCCTTGCCTTGCCATTTGACGCTCAAGATGCTAGTGAAGTGGAAGCAGAGTACACAGGCGTGGTTGGTGGACTTCTTGTGCAAAACCAAGACGTGGTTAAGGAAAGCCCAGCTGACTGGAAAGTAGTGACCAAGCGCCAACCAACCGAGACAGAGGCGACTGCCCTTGAGTTCGCTTGGAAGGCTATCAAGTACGTCAAATCAAACGGTATCATCGTAACCAACGACCATATGACACTCGGTGTTGGCCCAGGGCAAACCAACCGTGTAGCTTCAGTCCGTATTGCCATTGAACAAGCCAAAGACCGTCTTGACGGTGCTGTACTTGCTTCCGACGCCTTCTTCCCATTTGCCGATAACGTGGAAGAGATCGCCAAAGCGGGAATCAAGGCTATCATCCAGCCTGGTGGCTCGGTTCGTGACCAAGAGTCTATCGAAGCTGCTGACAAATATGGCTTGACCATGATCTTCACTGGAGTGAGACATTTTAGACATTAATGGGTATTTAAAAATTATCTCATTATCAACTATGATGAATGATTTATCGCTAGCAATGAGAGAAGACGTAAGTGTTCTTCTCTTTTTGTATGTCTAAAACAATAAGCATTTTAGTGTTAGAAATTATTAAAATGATTTGTTAGAGCTGTTCATGACTAATCTCGAAAAACTCAGTTTCTCACTTAACTATTTTTCATACGTTTTATGGTGTTTAAGGTTGTTGTGACTAGCTCGTTAACAGGCATGGCTTTATAATCTCCTTTTAACCATTCATCAAAAATATTGTAGAGACTTCCAATAATGAATCTACTATCATAGGAGATTTGCCTTTGATTACTGTTTGTGATATGCCAAGGTGCCATGACAGTAGTATAAGCAGCGGGAAGCTATCATAAGACCTTTGCAAGATAAGCACTAGCAGGTTTGCGTCTTGCAAAAATTTTAATGGCTCAGTGTACTGGCTCCAATACTGAAAGAAAAGGTTCACCAAATCTTCAAAATTAGTCAGTTCTGCTGTTTGAAGTTCGATAATATAGTCTTGGATTAAGCGGTCTAAATAGTTCGTAAGAACTTCCTCTTTTGAATGGTAATAACGATAAAACGTTCGTCTAGCAATTTGAGCATGCTCGCTGAGTTCAGCAATGCTGATATTTTGGAGAGACTTCTTAGTTGCTAATAAATCGAACAAGGCTTCTTCCAGCCATTGCCGCGTTTGATATTCCATGATATTTTTCCTTTCCTGTCACACTTTTGGTCAAACTGTGCCAATTTCTCTTAACCTCTTGTTTTTGTAACAGTTTATCTTTATACTAAAAGTGTTGCGAGTGATATATGATTATCATTTATTCTTAACATTGTACAATTGTTAGTTGCTATTAAGGAGGTAAAGATATGAGCATTCTTTTTAATGTTTGGATGCTACCAATTTTATTTATTTTACACGATTTTGAAGAAATGATTTTTATGCCCTTGTGGAAAACACGGCATCATCAAAAATTAGAAACTTTTAAGAAACCGTTCTTTGGTTCCGTTACGCAAGGCTCCGCTTTTGCAGTAGGTGTGTTGGAGGAATTTATCATCCTGATGTTTATTTCTGGATTCTGCCAAATAACTCACAACACTTTACTCTATTTATCTTTTGTAATAGCTTATACATCTCATTTCATAATCCATTATATCATGTGCATGCAATTTAGGGGTTATGTTCCTGGAGTCGTCACAGTAACCCTAGAATTGCCAATGGTTCTAATGATTATTTCCCACTATTGGCCTTCTGACGTTCCTTTGTTATCAGTCTTTGTCTATCTTTTATTAGCCATGATAATAGCTTTTACGAATCTTAAAATAATGCATCTCATCATGCCAAAAATCCAAACACATCTAGAAAAATATGCGAAATGAAAAACGATTAAATGAGAGCTACTTTTTAACCTTTCTGAAAGAAAAGTTTAAGGAGCGATTAAGAAAGTTCTTATATACTATAGTCATCCTAGCAATAGGAATCCTAAAACTTTTCTTTTTCATAAATCTCCTAAAAAGCCCGCTTCAAGCGGGTTTTTCATTTTGGTTTGAGAAATTGATGGTACTGACAATACAAGACAGCAAGGCATTAATTGGCAATATCAAAGATTTCTGGCATTACCGCGTCGGGCACTATCGTATCATCTGCCGTATTGAAGATGAGGGGCTGATTATTGTAGCTGTCAATGGCGGACATAGGAAAGATGTTTATAAGAAGTAAGCTGAGAAGGGTGGATTTTTCAGGTGTACATCGTGGCAATAAGCATTTCCTTCTTGACAAATTACTGATAACTTTAGTAAAATGATGTTAATAGGACCGCCCACCTCTCTCTGATGTGACAAGGCGGACATTTTTTTATATGGATGATTGAATGGAAATCAAAGAATTTAAGACTTTTGAAGAGCAAGTAGCCAAATTAATTGAGCACGGATGTGAGGATATAACTTCCAAGGAGTATGCCATCACTATTCTAAAACGTATTAATTATTATCGGCTAACTGCTTATTTTTTGCCTTTTAGAGATGAGGAGTCTCAAAAATATGACAGCAACAAGGTATCTTTAGAGAAGATTTACAGCATTTATCAGTTTGATTCAGAGCTCAGACTTTTGCTAATGGAGTATCTTGAAGATATTGAGTTATATTTTAAAACGCAAGTTGCTTACCATCATTCTGAACAGTATGGCGCCTTAGCTTATAAATATAGCAAGAACTTTAACAAATATCACAAACACGATGAATTTATGAAGAATCTTGAAAAAGAACTGAGTTATCGAAGAAAGGATCCTATTTATAAACATCATCAGTTTAAGTATGATAGTGAATTTCCCTTATGGGTCTTAGTTGAATTTTTTTCATTTGGTATTACTTCTAAGTTTTATGCCGATAGTCCAAATTCAGTTCAAAGTCTCATTGCTAAAGATTTGAATATCAAGATAACTCAAGTTCGTACCTACCTTGAAGTTGCAGTTGTTCTTAGAAACTATTGCGCACATTACAGTAGGCTGTACTATAGAAGCTTCACAAAGGTTCCTGGACAGCTGCCACCTTTTATGACTGAAAATGTCAAAATTAAAAATCGCCTCATGGCTTAATTATATGCCATTAAACAGTTGTATACTGATCGTGATAAATGGAATAATAATTTTATCCCACGTTTAAGAGGCTTATTTGCTAAATACCAATCCAGTATTCATCTACATCACTTAGGTTTTACAGGTGACTGGGAATATGTTTTGAAGAAATAAATGTACAAGAAGTGAGCTGAGAGGCTTGCTTTTTTGGTATAATTAAAACAGAAAATAATACATGGAGTTTTTTGATGGAAAGATTTAATTTAAATAATCGTTTACTTATGTTTGCAGTTTGTACATCAATTGAATATGATTTAAGGAATTTTATCAGTAACAATAAGCCAGTAATAGGTTTACCGAATGATTTTGTTGAAAAAGCAAGAACTAGAAATTCTGACTCTACTTCCTCCAGTAAGGGGACATCTGATGAATATGAAATATTGATAGAACTGGATTTAGGAGATTTAGTATCATTTATTATAGGAAACCACAGCAGCTTCAGGGTCAATCTAGAAGAAAAGTCAAAAATGAAGAAAATTTTTGATAAAATTATTCCAATTCGAAATAGGGTTATGCATTCTAGGCCATTGGAATTTGCAGATCGCTCTACTTTAGAAGAAGCGTTAAATATAATTGATAAGGAACTTCCAAAAATCAATTGGAAGCAAGTAAAAGAAACAAGAAAGTTAATTTTAGAAAATCCTCAACAATTATTGATGGAAGTTAAACCTACAGTAAAAGATGATACAACTAAAATTTATCATAACTTACCATTGCCAGAATTTGATGATACTGGATTTGTAGGACGGAAAAAGGAAATTTCAGATCTAAAAGGACTCATTTTAAATAAAAAATCTCAAATTATTACTATTATTGGTAATGGCGGAATTGGAAAAACAGCTATTGCCATTAAATGCCTATATGATATTGTAGATGATCCTGAGCATCAAGATAGGTTTGATGCCATAGTATGGGTAAGTTTAAAAACAAAGTCTTTAACTAAAGGTGAGTTTATAAATATCAAAGGTGCAATTCATTCTGTTGAAGGAATGTATAAGTCATTACAAAAATCAACAGTTGAAGATTCAGATTCTCCAGTAGATGACATACTGAGTTTTATGCAGAATTTCAATACATTACTTGTTATTGATAATTTAGAAACAGTAACAGCGGGAGAAATACTAAATTTTTTAAAATCAATTCCAGATAATTCTAAAGTATTAATTACTTCAAGAAGTGGTGTTGGAGAACTAGAGACGCGCTTTAGGTTATCAGAAATGAGTTTAAAAGATTCAGAACAATACTTTAGGTTACTGTGCCAATATTACGGACTAGAGTTGTATAAGCGAGATAAAGATAGTTTGAGACAATTATTGACTGAAGATTTATATTCGAGTCCTCTCTCAATAAAATGGTTTGTCACAAGTATCTATTTTAAAACAGACGAGGCTAGTTTATTGGCACATAAGGACAATTTAATTCATTTCAGTATGTCGAATATTATTGACAAATTAAACTCCTCACAAAAAGAAATACTCCATTTATTTTTATTAGAAGGGAAACCTTTAGTATTTGGTGTAATTGATTTCTATATGGATAAGTCAACATATGAATTAGCTGAGGACATCAATGTATTACAGTCCACCAGTATGCTTGATTCAAAATCAAATACATATCAAATTAATAGTATGGCAAAAGATTACCTTTCACTATATAATAAGCCGAGTAACGATTTTATTAAAAAAGTTTCTAAAAAAAGAAGTGAGTTATCTCGTATTTTTACAAAATATTCAACTTGAAAAAAAGAAGCATCGCCATTTTTTTCGCTAAGACTATTTTTTTGGTAATCTAGAAACAGATAATAAAAAGATTTCTTCATTTTATCTAAAGCAAGCTTTACAATATAGTGCAGATAAACGATGGAAAGAAGCTGAAGAATCTGTTGAGAGAGCTCGGGAAGTAGCTCCAGATTATTTTGAAGTTTATAAAATAAAAGCATATATAAATGCAGAGAATATGAATTTATATGAAGCTATTGAATCATACAGAACAGCTGTAGAAAATGCTAATGAAGGTTATGAAAAAGCTACAGTCTTGTATTTATTTAGTATTTTTTTACAGAAATAAAATGGATGATTATGAAAGTGCTTATCAAGAAATTTTTGGAAGCTGAAAAAAATTATCCAGATTCAAAAGAGATATTACTTGAAAAAAAGCACGAGTGTTAATTTTTTTCTTGTAAGATATGAAGAAGCAGAGATGGCTTTAAAAAGTATTGATATTACTTCTGATGAAAAAGACAGATTTAAAAATCAATATATTAGTAGATATGCAGATTTATACATAAGGAAAGGGAGTCAATTTAAAAGGCGTGATTATAAGAAGAGATTAGAATTACTTGAGAAAGCGATCGAGTTAATTGAAGATTTGGAAACAATTGATGGGGGAACTGCTTCAATACTAATAAAAGCATTAAATGATCTATCCTTTTTATCTTTTGATCTAGATGCAAAGCAATTATTAGAAAAAAAGATTCAACAGCATTTCAGTTTAATAGTTAACAATACTAATAATGTAGTAAAGAAACTAAAAACGGCAATTTTAGAGCATAGTGAATCATATAGCGTCGATGTTGTTGATTTAGCTAAAAGACTAGGTGTCAATTATGACGCTTTAGCTCAAGAAATTACTGAGGACACTGAAGGAATTATAGTAACTATTAAGTATGATTCTGGTTTTGTAAAAAATTCCAACGGTTCATTTTATTTTAGTTTGGATGAGGTGAACTTTCTTAATCCAATTGTTGGAGATAGGGTTTCATTTGAGTATGAGGAGACACCCAGAGGGAAAAATGCAAAAAAATTTAAATTTTATTGTTGAAAAGTAAAAAGATTAATGGTACTATAGTTGTAGGAAATTTGAACACAGAAAAAAGAGAAGAGATTATGATCTTCTCTTTTTTATTTTTAATACTTTCTTTTTCCCCGCACCACATCAGTGGTGCTTTTCTTTTCCGAATAAATGGGATTAGAAATTCAAACTACTGAACAAATATGTTATAATAGTCCTGTATAATTCGTGAAAAGTTGTTAGTTTTTGCGAAAATGTTTGGTTTTGGGCATATGCCCCTGTGATTGTTTTATATTGAGGTATCTTGCATTATGAAACTTTTGGTTGTTGGTTCTGGTGGTCGTGAGCATGCGATTGCTAAGAAGTTGTTGGCGTCTCGGGATGTTGAGCAGGTCTTTGTTGCTCCTGGGAATGATGGGATGACTCTGGATGGTCTGGAATTAGTGAATATCTCTATTTCCGAACATTCTAAACTGATTGAGTTTGCAAAGCCAACGATATTGCTTGGACCTTCATTGGGCCAGATGATGCCCTTGCTGCTGGTATCGTGGATGATTTTAACAAAGCTGGGCTCAAGGCTTTTGGTCCGACTAGGGCTGCAGCGGAGCTGGAGTGGTCCAAGGATTTTGCTAAGGAAATCATGGTCAAATACGACGTCCCGACAGCAGCCTATGGCACATTTTCAGATTTCGAGGAGGCCAAGGCTTATATCGAAGAAAAAGGCGCTCCAATCGTAGTCAAGGCGGATGGATTGGCGCTCGGGAAGGGTGTTGTCGTTGCTGAAACGGTTGAGCAAGCCGTCGAAGCTGCTCACGAGATGCTTTAGACAATAAATTTGGTGACTCAGGAGCGCGTGTGGTCATCGAGGAATTCCTTGACGGAGAAGAGTTCTCTCTCTTTGCCTTTGTCAATGGGGACAAGTTCTACATCATGCCGACAGCTCAGGACCATAAACGTGCCTACAACGGCGATAAGGGGCCTAACACGGGCGGTATGGGATCTTATGCGCCAGTTCCTCACTTGCCACAGAGCGTGGTTGATACGGCGGTTGACACCATTGTCAAGCCAGTCCTTGAAGGGATGATCAAAGAAGGTAGTCCGTATCTTGGTGTTCTTTACGCAGGGCTTATTTTGACTGCTGACGGTCCGAAGGTTATAGAGTTTAACGCTCGCTTCGGAGATCCCGAAACACAGATTATCCTGCCTCGTCTGACCTCTGATTTTGCGCAAAACATTACGGATATTCTCGATGGCAAGGAGCCGACCATCACGTGGACAGACAAGGGTGTGACTCTAGGTGTGGTTGTCGCATCCAAGGGCTACCCGCTAGATTATGCAAAGGGTGTCAAGTTGCCAGCCAAAGCTGATGGCGACATCATCACCTACTATGCAGGGGCTAAGTTTGTGGAAAATAGCAGAGCATTGCTTTCAAATGGCGGACGTGTCTATATGCTAGTTACCACAGCAGACACCGTCAAAGACGCCCAAGATACCATCTACCAAGAACTCTCCCAACAAAACACAGAAGGTCTCTTTTACCGAACAGATATCGGAAGCAAGGCCATAAAAGATTAACAGACATATTTGCCATGGCGAGCGAAAGCGAGCCACTATAGAATAATCGTCGCAGTAGTGGAACTCCTAGTAGCTTTGCTACTAGGAGCGGAAAACTGGAGACCTAGGCTCCAGTTTTAGTAATGGAACGCCACAAGCGTTCGCTTACGTCCGCACTACATTAGACGATTATTTAAAAGAAAAAGAAAAATTCACAAAATACGATAATGGTCGTTTGATTTGCGAGCATTAGCGAGCTAATATAGAACAACTACCGCCGTTGTGAAAGAACGATTGGATGATAAGCCAATCGTTTAGGGAAATCGGAAGACCTTGGGCTTCCGATTTAGGAATGAGACACCTTTGGTGGCTGCTGCCGTCCCTCACAACCTAAGGTGATTGTTGAAAGGAAGAAAAAGGAGAAGAAATGAAACCAGTAATTTCCATTATCATGGGCTCAAAATCCGACTGGGCAACTATGCAAAAAACAGCAGAAGTTCTAGACCGCTTCGGTGTGGCCTATGAAAAGAAGGTTGTCTCTGCCCACCGTACACCAGACCTTATGTTCAAACATGCCGAAGAAGCACGTAGTCGCGGGATCAAGGTCATTATCGCAGGTGCAGGTGGCGCAGCCCATTTGCCAGGAATGGTCGCAGCCAAAACAACCCTTCCTGTCATCGGTGTACCCGTCAAATCGCGTGCCCTTAGTGGCGTGGACTCGCTCTACTCTATCGTGCAGATGCCGGGTGGCGTGCCTGTCGCAACTATGGCTATCGGTGAAGCTGGTGCGACAAATGCAGCCCTCTTTGCCCTCCGTCTCCTTTCAGTAGGGGATCAAGCTATCGCGACAGCATTGGCTGATTTCGCAGAAGAGCAAGGAAATCGCAGAGGAGTCTACAAATGAGCTCATCTAAAACAATCGGAATTATCGGTGGCGGTCAGTTGGGTCAGATGATGGCCATTTCTGCTATCTACATGGGGCACAAGGTCATCGCGCTGGATCCTGCGGCGGATTGCCCGGCCTATCGTGTAGCGGAAATCATCGTGGCGCCTTATAACGATGTGAACGCCCTACGTCAGCTGGCTGAGCAATGCGATGTCCTCACTTATGAGTTTGAAAATGTCGATGCCGATGGTTTGGATGCGGTAATCAAAGAAGGTCAGCTTCCTCAAGGAACCGACCTGCTCCGCATTTCTCAAAATCGTATTTTTGAAAAGGACTTTTTGTCAAACAAGGCTCAAGTCACTGTGGCACCTTACAAGGTCGTGACTTCTAGCAAAGACTTGGCAGATATTGACCTGTCGAAAAACTATGTCCTCAAAACTGCGACAGGTGGCTACGATGGCCATGGTCAAAAGGTTATTCGTTCAGCGGAAGATTTAGAAGAAGCCTATGCACTAGCGGATTCAGCCGACTGCGTTTTGGAAGAATTTATCAATTTCGACTTGGAGATTTCTGTCATCGTATCTGGCAACGACAAGGATGTGACGGTTTTCCCAGTTCAGGAAAATATCCACCGTAACAATATCCTGTCTAAGACCATCGTGCCAGCTCGTATTTCAGCAAGTTTAGCAGAAAAAGCCAAAGCCATGGCAGTACGAATCGCTGAACAGCTGAACTTGTCTGGAACTCTTTGCGTGGAAATGTTTGCGACCGCTGATGACATCATTGTCAATGAGATTGCCCCACGTCCACACAATTCTGGCCACTACTCGATTGAAGCCTGTGACTTCTCGCAGTTTGATACCCATATTCTCGGTGTTCTGGGAACACCATTGCCAGGTATCAAACTGCATGCACCTGCTGTTATGCTCAATGTTCTCGGCCAACATGTCGAGGTCGCTGAAAAGTATGTTACAGAAAATCCAAGCGCCCACCTCCACCTGTATGGTAAAATAGAAGCGAAGCACAACCGCAAGATGGGACATGTGACTTTGTTTAGTGATGAACCGGATAAGGTTGAGGAGTTTGGGAAAGGGATTGATTTTTAGAGATAAATATGAAATTTGAGGTGGAGTTATTAACTAAAAATGTCAGCATTGCTAAACTTGAAGAATTATTTCTTAGTTCGGAAATAATTAGTATTACTTCGGATAGCCAAGATGAAGTTGATGATAGGTATGCAGAGGGACGCTCAGCTAAATATAAGTGTACTTTCAAAGATGATGATTTTACAATAAATACCTATCAATTTCGAAGGGGGCTAGTTAAAATTATACTTAGCTATGAATACAGTAAATCTAAATTGAATTCAGCTAAAAAAATTCGGAGATTTCCTTTCAAAAATTTAGAGAATTTTTAGGAAAAAAATCGTTTGAAATATTCAATTCTATCTAATAGTTTGTCTATGTATTTTTTTCGAATAGGCTTTTATCCTAAATTTCAAACATATGAATCGTTATTACGAAAAAAATTTTTTTGTATTAGCTTTGTCTCCACTTGAGGATGAGGATATTATAGGGATTGTTAAGGAACGGACTAATGATAAATTAGATTTATCAAAAAAATTCATACAATAGAGCATATTGAAAGACTGCAAATAGCTGAACTCCATTCGTTGATATTTGAAATAAATATAAATCCAGTTAATAACCTAACTAATCATTTTAAAAAAATTTTTCAAGACAAAAGCGAATATCATCTGAAACAGATGATAAAAAAAGCTCTCCCAATCACTATATGGGAAAAAGCATTTTTGCACCATTCACTGATAATGAGAGAGCAGATGTGCTCAAAAAAACAGCTACAATAGTATTAGAGAGTACAGGAATGACGTTATGCATTTTCACATGCTAACCTATAAACGTTATAAAAAAATAGATTCGTTATTATCAGATGTAATTGAAGAATTAAAAGAGGTTCAAAATAACATGCTTGAGAGATGGGATTTTTGAAGCAACAAGAAACTGACAAACGATATTATTTATTCGGAGTTTAAATTTATATTAAAAATAAAATCAAAAGAAATCAAATCAGCAATTGATAGTTCTTTTTGTTAAAAAGTTTAATTTTAATAATTTCACATATAATAATAAGTTTGAATTCATAAAGAAAAGAATTCGATAATATTCAAATACCTAAAAATAGATTTTTGGTGTGCTAGAGTCTATTAAAGGCATATCGGATACTTTTTAAAAAAATTTAAATTTACCAAAAGCCCTTAATGGCTCGAATAGTGAAGATGATGAAGAATAGGTATACCAATTTTAAAAATACAAATTTAATATTAGAAGTAAAGATAAGAAAAAAATTAAGAAATGAGAAAGTTAATGACAAACTGAGCTCAGAATGCAAATTTTTTCTTTTGATAAACCAGAAGCAAAGCGCAATCGCAAAATTAGACACGAAGTTTTGTTTAATGATGAATCGGATAAAGTTAAAGAGTTTGGAAAGGTATTGATTTTTAGATGATTAAAAAGGATATTTGGAAGAATATAGGTAATTTTTATTAAAGATAAAAAAATAGATTTATTAATCACTGTATTGATCGGGTTAATGTTCTATTCAAGTAATCTATTTAAAAATGCTGAGATAACAAAGTTATGGTTTGAACTTATAGGTAAAATTATCTCTTGGCCTGTTGCAATTCTAATTATTTTTTTAAGATTTCATATTCCTATAATAGCTCTAGTTTCGAAGATCTCAAAATTAAAAAAATAGGAGGTAACGAAGTAATCTTTTTTGAGACGCTAGAAAAGATTGAAGAGAGTTTCGATAATGAAATTAATGAACAAGATGATGAGGTGGATGATTTAACAGAGGAACCTAGTGAGTATGAGTTACTTGCTTCTATAGAACCTCGTGCGACCATATTACAAACATGGGGAGAATATGAGAAGTTACTAAGAGACAAATTTAATAAGTTGATAGAAGAAAAAAAGATTAAATTATTATAATCATCCAAAGAGGAAATTTTTGAGTGTTTCCGAAATGATGTTTCAACTATTAAAAAATGAACTGATAGACAGAAATTCTTATGAGCATTCCAAAGAATTGAATTATTTAAGAAATATGATTGCTCATGGTGAAGATGTAGACACATCAACAGAAATGGCTTTAGAGTATAATAAAACTTTAGGGAAGCTGAAAAAGTATATAAATGGGATTTAAGAATATTGATAAACAAGGAGAACACGAACAATGATCAACCGTTACTCTCGCCCAGAAATGGCGAACATTTGGACTGAAGAAAATAAATACCGTGCTTGGCTTGAGGTGGAAATCTTGGCTGACGAGGCATGGGCTGAGTTGGGGGAAATTCCTAAGGAAGATGTGGCTTTGATCCGTGAAAAAGCGGACTTTGACATCGACCGTATTTTGGAGATCGAGCAGGAGACTCGCCACGATGTGGTGGCCTTCACACGTGCGGTTTCTGAGACTCTTGGAGAAGAGCGCAAGTGGGTTCACTATGGTTTGACTTCTACTGATGTGGTGGATACGGCCTACGGTTACCTTTACAAGCAGGCCAACGACATCATTCGTCGTGACCTTGAAAACTTCACCAACATTATCGCTGACAAGGCGAAAGAACACAAGTTCACTATCATGATGGGTCGTACTCATGGTGTGCACGCTGAGCCGACAACATTTGGTCTTAAATTGGCCACTTGGTACAGCGAAATGAAGCGCAACATCGAGCGTTTCGAGCATGCGGCTGCTGGTGTGGAAGCTGGTAAGATTTCTGGTGCGGTTGGGAACTTTGCCAATATCCCACCATTCGTTGAAAAATACGTCTGCGATAAATTGGGTATCCGTGCTCAAGAAATCTCTACACAGGTCCTTCCTCGTGACCTTCACGCTGAGTACTTTGCAGTTCTTGCCAGCATTGCGACTTCAATCGAGCGTATGGCAACGGAAATCCGTGGTCTTCAAAAATCAGAACAACGCGAAGTGGAAGAGTTCTTTGCTAAAGGTCAAAAAGGCTCTTCTGCGATGCCTCACAAACGCAACCCTATCGGTTCTGAAAACATGACAGGTCTGGCGCGTGTTATCCGTGGTCATATGGTGACAGCCTATGAGAACGTCGCTCTCTGGCACGAACGTGATATTTCTCACTCATCAGCTGAGCGTATCATCACACCAGACACGACCATTTTGATTGACTACATGCTCAACCGTTTTGGAAATATTGTCAAGAATTTGACGGTTTTCCCAGAAAATATGATCCGCAACATGAACTCTACGTTTGGTTTGATTTTTAGTCAACGTGCTATGTTGACCTTGATTGAAAAAGGCATGACGCGTGAACAAGCCTACGACTTGGTGCAACCAAAAACAGCCCACTCTTGGGACAACCAAGTAGACTTCAAACCGCTTCTCGAAGCAGATCCAGAAGTGACATCACGCCTCACTCAAGAGGAGATCGATGAAATCTTCAACCCTGCATACTACACCAAACGAGTGGATGAAATTTTCGAACGTATTGGTTTGGGTGACTAATCATAAAATAAAAAAGCGAGATTGTATCTCGCTTTTTTGTATGCTTATCGAAGGGATTAATCTTCTTTTCTCTTAGTGAGTCCGTAGGCTGCTAGTGTGGCCATGAGTCCTGCTGCGACTAAGCCCGCAGAGTCTTGACTTCCTGTTGCAGGGAGTTGTTTTTCATCTGCTTTGCTAGTAGTTGTTTCAGCTTGCTCAGCTTTCTCAACGGCAGTTCCGACTTCGACCACCTGAGCGACCGCTTCCTGCGATACCGCACTATTGACAAGGGTTCTTTCTTCCTTGCCGTCAGCAGTGGTGCTGACAGAGTAGAAAATCGTACGGCGACCATTTACTCCAGCAATGACGACTTGCGTTTGTCCGAGTGGTAATTGTGGATTTTCACGTGTTACGGTAGTGAACGGAATCTCTTCCTCTTGGATGTCCAGTCTTGGTTTTGCCTCTGCGGCTGGAGCAAGACCGTGTTCATCCCCTTTGTGCGTAATAGGGGTGCCGATTTCAACCACTTGGGTCACAGGTTCTTTGGTTACTTGGCTATCTAGTACCGTTTCTGTTTGTTTCCCATTTTCAGTAAGGACAGAGATGTAATGAGTGCGTTCGCCCTCTACACCTGGTGTGATGATCTTTTCCTGACCGGCTGGGAGGTTCGGATTTTCCTTCTTGATGACCTCAAATGGAATCTTTTCTGCTCTTGTGATGAGTTCCGGTTTGGTTTCAACATTGGCAGCTAGTTCGTTTTCATCGAGGCTTCCTGAGTGGGTTGCCGCTGGTTTAAGGCTTAGGCGGGCTGCTTTGAGCTTGGCTACGAGAGCGTCTAACTCGGCTTGTTTGTTACGGTTGAGGTTGTAGTTGAGAGCTTCTTTCGCTGCATTTAGGGCCTCCAAGCTTTCCTTGCTGTATCCATCCAAGTTTGCAGGGATTTGAGCAAGTTCCTCACGGAGGGCATTGTAGTTAGCGCGGAAGTAGTCTTTATTATTGTCTGCAAAGGCAGTCATGAGTTCAAAGATTTCTTCTTCCTTGTACTCAGCACTTGGTCTGTCTGCCCAGATAGCAAGCATGCTTCCGACGGTTGGAAGGTCTACCTCAGGATATTTGGTAGATGCAAGCTGGTTAAATGGTGTTTTTTTAGTATTTTCAATTGCTTTTTTGAGGAAACCACCACCATCTTCAGGTTTCTGGCCGAGAATGTAGTACCAGTCTCCGTTGGTGTTAAGGAATTTGTAGCCTTTGCTTGCCAGGTACTGAGGAGATGCAAGGTTGTAACCCCACCATCCCTTAGACCAGTAAGAGATGATGACATCCTTGTCAAACTCAACATCATCCTTGTCCTCGTAGTAGAAACCATCGTTGAAGGCCATTGGTTGAAGGCCTCTTTCTTTGGCCATGGCAGCAAGGGTGTTAGAGTACTCAGCAAACTTGCCATAGAGATTGTAGTATTTTAGATAATACCAGCCTTGCGCGTTGGTGGCATCATTGGCATATTCGTCTGTACCGTAGTTGAAGATCTTTGTCTTGCCTGCAAAGAAGTCCATGTACTTGCCGATGAGGGCTTTGACAAAGTTCATGGCCTCTTCGTTTTCAAGGTCCATGGTTGTTTTGGAGACCTTGTCAAAGTTGGCTTGAGGATTCTTGATTCCAAGTTTTTCCATAGCGACGAGCATGGCATCCATGTGACCTGGGCTGTTGATCGCTGGGATGAGTCCGAGGCCTTTTGATTTTGCGTACTCGATCAATTCAGTGATTTCAGCTTGACTAAGAGTGGTTCCGTTTGGATCATCGTAGTAAGCTTTTGTTCCTTCGATGATGGCCTTTTTGACATCGTCACTTGCATAAGTTTTGCCGTTAGCTGTGATGGTCATGTCATCAAGGAGGAAGCGAAGTCCATCATTTCCTAGGAGAAGATGCACATCAGAGTAGCCGAGTTCGCTCGCCTTGTCTACGATGCGTTTGAGTTGGTCGAGCGTGAAGTACTTACGTCCGGCATCGATGGAGATTACCTTGTTCTTGGCAAGTTTCAACTTCACGTTTCGCGTCTTCTTCTTTTTGAGCTTCTGGTGTGAAGGTCAAATTGCTGACAGCTTCTTGGAGTTTCGCGATTGCTTGGTCAATGGTGTCTTGTTGGGCACGGCTGAGGTTGCTATCGAGTGAGCGAATGGCTTTTTCAGCTTCTTTGACAGCTGCGACACTTTCTGCAGTATAGCGGTTAAGGTCTGTTGGGACTTCTTTCAGGGCTTGCTCAGCAGACTCATAGTCAGCTGCGAAGTATTCAGCATTGGCATTTGCGAAGCTACGCATGAGTTTGAAGAGGCGTGATGGTGAATAGCGTGCAGATGGGGTGTCCGCCCAAGCAGCTACCATACCACCGATGAATGGGATAGTAGCCCCATCAGATTTTGGTACAGAAGTGATTGGAGTGTTCTTGATACCATTGAGTCCTTGGTCAAGGTTGTACCATCCTTGGCCATCGGCATTTCGTCCGAGGACGTAGTACCAAGCATCGTTGGTATTAAGGATTTGGTGGCCTTTTTCAACTAGAAGTTTAGAAGAAGCGACGTCGTATCCGCCCCATCCACCAGTCCACATAGAAACGATGATGTCTTTGTCAAAGGTTCCAAAACTAGTGTCGCTATTGTAGTAGATACCATCGTTAAAGGCCATTGGTTTGAGGCCGTGAGATTTGACGATGCGAGCAAGATCATTGGCGTAAGAGATAAATTTATCATAACCCTTGTCAGGGAATCCATCTTCTGGATACCATTTATAGGCTTGAAGAACGCTCCAGCCTTTAGCGTCTGTAGCATCATTGGCGTACTCATCCAGTCCGATATTGAAGATATCAGATTTGCCAGCGAAGTAAGCAGCATACTTGTCGATCAGGGCTTTGGTAAACTCAACAGCTTCTTTGTTATCAAGGTCAACAGTACGAGCAGATTCCTTACCAAAGTAGTTGAAGTTCGGTTTTTGGATGCCTAGTTCTTTCATGGCATGCAAAATCGCATCCATGTGACCAGGGCTGTTTACAGTTGGGATGAGACCTATACCTTTGTTTTTAGCATAGTTGATCAAGTCCGTCATCTGACTCTCTGTCAAATGGTTGCCGTTTGGATCCTTGTAGTAGGCATCAGTTCCGTTTTCGAGTGCACGTTTGACATTGTCACTTGCATATGTTTTGCCATTGGCTGTGATCGTCATGTCGTCCAACATAAAACGCATGCCATCATTTCCAACTAGTAAATGAAGATCAGTATAACCGTAGTGTTTGGCTTTGTCGATGATTTCTTTGAGTTGGTCTGGAGAGAAGTACTTGCGTCCAGCGTCGATTGAGATCATTTTTCTTTTTGCCAGTTTTTCATTTACCTGAGGTGCTCGTTCCGTGCTAGGAGTGGCTACAGCAGGTGTGGCTGCTTCATTTTTCTTTTCTGAAGAAGTACTTTCGGCAGGAGTTTCAGCTGGGGCAGGGCTTTCTTTCTCGGCAGTAGGAGTTGAAGTAGCATTTTCTGTCACAACTGGTACGCTTGACTCTTCTGTTTTTGGAGCAACTGTTCGAGGAGCCTCCTGGTCTTCTTTGACCTCCTCTTTTACAGGTTTGTCAGCCTTTTCTTCCAGTTTCTGGAACCTTGGAGTCTACAGCTTTCTTGACTGCTTGAGGACTCTCCTGAATAGTTTGAACAGTTTCTTCAGCTATTGGAGCGGGAGTAATCCCGTCGGCAGCTACGACTTGGGCGCTAAAAGCAAATCCTATAAGTACAGAAGCTGCTCCAACCGCGTATTTACGAATGGAGAAGCGCTGTTTCTTTTCTAGTTTCATGACAAAACCTCCTTGTTATTATCACATATGATAGCGTTTACATAAAACCAATTTTATTTTATTATCTAAGGAGTAAAATGTCAAGTGGGTTTATATAAGAACTATAATAAATAGAGGAAATCATAAGATTTAGGAGAAATTTGCTAATAAGGGATAAAACCGAGGAAAAACCAAACGAAATTTTACCTTGTTTTTAGTAAAAATGCTACTAATTAAATAAGAGTCCTTTATAGCGTTTTCACAACTTCTTTCTCGTGCTATAATGAATACAGAAAAAGCCTGAGCTAGGCTCAGGCTTTTTCTTAATGACCTCGGTTACATGAGATGAATTTGATTTTGTAGTAGTCTGCTCGCTTATAAGTTTCACTATAGGCAAGGACTTGGCCAGTGGCCTCAAGTTTTGTAGTCTTCGTTTGGAAGACAGTTGGGAATTTGTGTATCGATTCCGAGTACAGAAGCAGCATGCTCTGGTGTTGGGAATGCGATTTCGTTGATTTCCTCAAAATGTTCATCACTCATGTGAATGCGGTAATCCAATTTGAAACGTGTATAGATAGAGCTATAATAGTCAAGATTTGGATAGTTGGCATTGATGTATTGCTCAGGAATATAAGATGTGTGGTAGATGTATGTCACGTCGTTTGTCTGACGAATACGTTCAATCTTATAGTAGAATTGATCTCCACGTAGTCCAAGTTTATCTAAATATTCAAGTTTGTTTCCGCGCTCGATAGAAAGGACAGTAACTTTATCGTCTTTTGTTTCAAAGATTTCGACATCTGAAAATTCAACGAGTTTGTGCTTACGGGCACGTGAAACGAAAGTACCTTTACCTTGTTGGCGGACAATGTAGCCGTCTTTAGCAAGGTCGTTCAAGGCACGAACAACTGTGATTGAACTCACATCGTACATCGCGATCAATTCGGCTTCTGTATAAAATTTATCTCCACTTGCAAATTGACCAGAGATGATTTTGTTTTTTAATTCATCTTTAATATATTGGTATTTAGGAATAGCCATAAATTTCACCTCGATTCTCTTTCTCCAATTTTGATTTTACCACAAATATAAAGAAAAAGAGTAGTATTAAGGTCAAAAAAATTAAAATAATAGACTAAAAAAATGTTATTTTACATGTAAAAAAATTCATTTGATGTTCTTGTGAATTATCATACATAAAAAGATCGTTTTCATGCTATTTTTTTAGATAATTTCGGTAAACGGTAAGTAAAAAAATAGAAAAAAATTTTTAAATAATTTTTCTAAAACCTATTGACAAATGCAAAAGATTTGATTATAGTTAATATTATAATAAATGAAAGCGCAAACTTAATTCGTCAGAGGTAATAACATGACCAGATTTAAAATTGAGGACGATTTCTATTTAGACGGAAAACCGTTCAAGATTTTGTCCGGCGCCATTCATTATTTTAGGATTCCAGCAGAGGATTGGTATCATTCTCTCTATAACTTAAAGGCGCTTGGCTTTAATACAGTCGAGACCTATGTGGCTTGGAATTTACACGAACCTGTTGAAGGGGAGTTTGATTTTGAAGGTGCCAGAAATTTGGAGAGATTTCTTCAAATTGCACAAGATCTAGGTCTCTATGCCATTGTACGCCCGTCTCCATTTATCTGTGCGGAATGGGAATTTGGTGGCTTGCCGGCTTGGCTCTTGACAAAGGACATGCGAATTCGCTCGTCCGACCCGGCCTACATCGAGGCTGTTGCTCGCTATTATGACCAATTATTGCCAAGGCTTGTGCCTCGCTTGTTGGATAATGGTGGAAACATTCTTATGATGCAAGTCGAAAATGAATATGGCTCTTATGGAGAAGATAAGTCTTATCTACGAGCAATTCGGAAATTGATGGAAGACCGAGGGATTGATTGCCCACTCTTTACTTCAGATGGCCCATGGAGGGCTACTCTGAAAGCCGGAACCTTGATCGAAGACGATCTCTTTGTGACAGGAAACTTCGGTTCTAAAGCTCCGTACAACTTTTCACAGATGCAGGAATTCTTTGATGAGCATGGCAAGAAATGGCCCCTCATGTGTATGGAATTCTGGGATGGTTGGTTCAACCGTTGGAAAGAACCCATCATCACTCGTGATCCTAAAGAATTGGCAGAAGCTGTTCGAGAGGTATTGGAGCAAGGCTCTATCAACCTTTACATGTTCCATGGTGGTACAAACTTTGGTTTCATGAATGGTTGCTCGGCTCGAGGAACTCTGGATTTGCCGCAAGTCACATCTTACGACTATGATGCCCTTCTCGATGAAGAAGGAAATCCAACTGCTAAATACTTAGCAGTCAAGAAGATGATGGCAACCCACTTCCCAGAGTATCCACAGTTGGAACCACTCTATAAGGAAAGCATGGAGATAGGGTCCATTCCATTGGTCGAAAGTTTCCTTGTTTGAAACCCTGGATAATCTCTCTAGTCCTACTGAAAGCCTCTATCCAAAAGCGATGGAAGAACTTGGTCAAAGTTATGGCTACCTTCTCTACCGCACTGAGGCAAGTTGGGATGCAGAAGAGGAACGTCTCCGTATCATCGATGGACGTGACCGAGCTCAACTCTTTGTAGATGGTCAATGGATTGCTACTCAATACCAGACAGAGATTGGTGAAGATATCTACTGTCAGGGCAACCGAGAAGGCTTTTCAGAGATTGACATCTTGATTGAAAATATGGGGCGTGTCAACTACGGACATAAGTTCTTGGCAGATACGCAACGTAAAGGAATTCGTACAGGTGTCTGCAAGGATCTACATTTCTTACTGAATTGGAAACAATATCCACTGCCACTGGATAATCCTGAGAAAATTGATTTTTCAAAAGGATGGACAGAAGGACAACCAGCCTTTTACGCTTTCGACTTTACTGTTGAAGAGCCGAAGGATACCTACTTAGACTTGTCTGAGTTTGGTAAGGGAGTTGCCTTTGTCAACGGGCGTCACTTAGGACGTTTCTGGAACGTCGGCCCGACCCTCTCACTTTATATCCCTCATAGTTATCTCAAGGAAGGTGCTAACCGCATCATCATCTTTGAAACTGAGGGCGAATATAAAGAAGAGATTCATTTAACTCGTAAACCTACACTAAAACACATAAAGGGGGGAAAACTTATGACAATTGTAGGATGCCGTATTGATGGACGTTTGATCCACGGTCAAGTAGCCAATCTTTGGGCTGGAAAACTAAATGTTTCACGCATTATGGTTGTAGACGACGAAGTTGTTAACAACGATATTGAAAAGAGTGGTTTGAAACTTGCGACACCACCAGGTGTGAAACTCAGTATCTTGCCAGTTGAGAAAGCGAGACAAATATCCTTGCTGGTAAATACGATAGCCAACGTCTCTTTATCGTTGCACGTAAACCAGACCGTTTCCTTGGTTTGGTCGAAGCAGGTGTACCGCTTGAAACACTCAACGTCGGCAATATGTCTCAAACACCAGAAACTCGCTCTATCACACGTTCTATCAATGTGGTAGACAAGGATGTGGAAGATTTCCACAAACTAGCAGAAAGGTGTGAAACTCACTGCTCAAATGGTTCCAAATGATCCAGTTTCAGACTTTTTGAGCTTATTAAAATAGGAAAAAATTTTTAGGAGGTCATTGTTATGATACAATGGTGGCAAATTTTACTTCTCACTTTGTACTCAGCTTATCAAATCTGTGATGAGTTGACAATCGTTTCATCTGCAGGTTCCCCTGTATTCGCTGGTTTCATTACCGGTTTGATCATGGGAGATGTGACAACTGGTTTGTTTATCGGTGGTAGCTTGCAGTTGTTCGTTCTTGGGGTTGGTACCTTCGGTGGTGCTTCTCGTATCGACGCAACTTCTGGTGCGGTTCTTGCAACAGCATTCTCTATCTCTCAAGGTATTGATACAGATCTTGCGATTACAACAATCGCTGTACCAGTAGCAGCACTTTTGACATACTTCGACGTTCTTGGACGTATGACAACTACTTTCTTTGCACACCGTATTGATGCTGCGATCGAACGCTTTGACTACAAAGGTATCGAACGCAACTACCTACTTGGTGCGCTTCCATGGGCTCTTTCACGTGCCCTTCCAGTATTCTTCGCTCTTGCTTTTGGTGGTGCTTTCGTACAATCAGTAGTAGACCTTGTTAAAGAATACCAATGGGTTGCAGACGGTTTGACACTTGCAGGTCGTATGCTTCCAGGTCTTGGATTTGCAATCTTGCTTCGTTACCTTCCAGTTAAACGTAACCTTCACTACCTTGCAATGGGATTCGGTTTGACAGCTATGTTGACTGTTCTTTACTCATATGTAATAGGTCTTGGTGGCGCTGTTGCGGGTATCCTTGGTACTCTTCCTGCTGATGTTGCTGAAAAATTGGCTTTGTTAACAACTTCAAAGGATTGTCTATGATCGGTATCTCTATCGTGGGTATCTTCCTTGCAGTTGTTCACTTCAAGAACAGCCAAAAAGTTGCTGTAGCAGCACCTTCTACACCATCAGAAAGTGGGGAAATTGAAGATGACGAATTCTAATTACAAATTAACAAAAGAAGATTTTAATCAAATTAACAAACGTAGCTTGTTCACTTTCCAATTGGGATGGAACTACGAACGTATGCAAGCATCAGGTTACCTATACATGATCTTGCCACAATTGCGTAAAATGTATGGAGATGGAACTCCTGAGTTGAAAGAAATGATGAAAGTTCATACTCAATTCTTCAACACTTCACCATTCTTCCACACAATCATCGCTGGTTTTGACCTTGCCATGGAAGAAAAAGATGGCGTTGTCTCTAAAGATGCGGTTAACGGTATCAAGACAGGTTTGATGGGACCATTCGCTCCTCTTGGAGATACTATCTTTGGTTCACTTGTACCTGCTATCATGGGATCTATCGCTGCAACAATGGCTATCGCTGGTCAACCTTGGGGTATCTTCCTTTGGATTGCAGTTGCAGTAGCGTATGACATCTTCCGTTGGAAACAGTTGGAATTTGCCTACAAAGAAGGGGTTAACCTTATCAACAACATGCAAAGTACTTTGACAGCTTTGATTGATGCTGCATCTGTACTTGGTGTCTTCATGATGGGTGCTCTTGTAGCGACAATGATCAACTTTGAGATTTCTTACAAATTGCCAATCGGTGAAAAGATGATTGACTTCCCAAGACATCTTGAACTCAATCTTCCCACGTTTGCTTCCAGCAATCTTTACTGCCTTTATCTTCTGGTTGCTTGGTAAGAAAGGTATGAACTCTACTAAAGCGATCGGTATCATTATCGTTCTTGCAGTAGGTCTTTCATTCATCGGTAAATTCTTGCTTGGAATGGGCGCATAATTTATGAGTAAATCATTAATTTTGGTGAGTCATGGTCGTTTCTGTGAAGAACTTAAAGGTAGCACAGAAATGATCATGGGTCCACAGGACAACATTCATACAGTGGCCCTTCTTCCAGAAGATGGTCCAGAAGAATTTACTGCAAAATTTGAAGCTGCTATCGAAGGATTGGATGATTTCCTAGTCTTTGCGGACCTTCTCGGTGGTACACCATGTAACGTGGTAAGCCGTTTGATCATGGAAGGTCGCGACATTGAACTCTACGCAGGGATGAATCTTCCAATGGTGATTGAATTTATCAATGCCAGCCTTACAGGTGCAGATGCGGACTACAAGAGCCGTGCTGCAGAAAGCATTGTGAAAGTCAATGATTTGTTAGCGGGCTTTGATGATGACGAAGATGAATAATACTCTTCGAAAATCACATTCAAACTACGTCAGCGTCGCCTTGCCGTACTCCAGTACAGCCTGCGGCTAGCTTCCTAGTTTGCTCTTTGATTTTCATTGAGTATACGATGTGATAACGTGAAAATCGTTAGAACATCTTATATAGAATATACATGGGAATGGGAGTCACTCCCATTCCCATATTTTCAATAGGAATGAAACAACAATAGATTAGAGGAACTCTATGCTAAATTACACAAAAGAAGAATTACTTGAACTGGGTGCAGAAATCACGACTCGTGAAATCTACCAACAGCCTGATGTATGGAAAGAAGCTTTTGAAGCCTATCAAGCGAAATGTGAAGAAATTGCAGCCTTTCTGCAAGATATCGCTGATAGACATGACTATATTAAGGTTATCTTGACAGGTGCTGGGACTTCTGCTTATGTGGGAGATACCTTGGTGCCTTACTTTAAGGAAGTCTATGACGAGCGCAAATGGAATTTCAATGCCATTGCGACAACAGATATTGTTGCCAATCCAGAAACCTATCTGAAAAAAGATGTGGCAACTGTCCTTGTATCCTTTGCTCGTAGCGGTAATTCACCTGAAAGTGTGGCAACCGTTGATTTGGCTAAAGCCTTGGTTGATGACCTCTATCAAGTGACCATTACATGTGCTGCAGAAGGGAAATTGGCTCTTCAAGCTCATGGCGATGACCGCAATCTTTTGCTCTTGCAACCGGCTGCTTCCAATGACGCTGGATTTGCCATGACTTCTAGCTTTACGTCTATGATGTTGACAGCTCTCTTGGTCTTTGATCCTACAGAATTTGCTGTGAAAGCTCAACGTTTTGAAGTTGTGACTAGCCTTGCGCGTAAAGTTCTAGACAATGCAGCAGATGTTAAAGAACTGGTTGACCTCGACTTTAACCGTGTTATCTACCTGGGCGCTGGTCCTTTCTTTGGACTTGCTCATGAAGCTCAGCTCAAGATTTTGGAATTAACAGCTGGTCAGGTGGCGACTATGTATGAAAGTCCAGTCGGCTTCCGTCACGGTCCAAAATCTCTTATCAATGAAGATACAGTTGTTTTGATCTTTGGCACAACGTCAGACTACACTCGCAAGTACGACTTGGACTTGGTTCGTGAAGTTGCTGGTGATCACATTGCTCGTCGTGTTGTGCTTTTGAGTGATCAAGCCTTTGGTCTTGAAAATGTCAAAGAAGTAGCCCTTGGTTGTGGCGGTGTCTTGAACGATATTTACCATGTCTTCCCTTACATCGTTTATGCCCAACTCTTTGCCCTTTTGACTTCGCTCAAAGTGGAAAACAAACCAGATACACCGTCTCCTACAGGTACAGTAAACCGTGTGGTACAAGGTGTTATCATTCATGACTATCAGAAATAAGGAAGTATCTATGAGTAAATTACAATTAAGTCCTAATAAAGTAGCTTGCTTGCAAAAACTCTCTGACGAGAACGGCATTATCTCAGCTCTTGCCTTTGACCAACGTGGTGCTTTGAAACGCCTCATGGCTCAATACCAAACGGAAGAGCCAACAGTCGCTCAAATGGAAGAACTTAAAGTATTGGTTGCAGATGAATTGACCAAATACGCATCATCAATGCTCCTTGACCCTGAGTACGGACTTCCAGCTACAAAAGCGCTTGATGCCAATGCTGGTCTTCTCCTTGCTTATGAGAAAACAGGATACGATACAACAAGCACCAAACGCTTGCCAGACTGCTTGACGTTTGGTCTGCAAAACGTATCAAGGAACAAGGTGCAGATGCTGTTAAGTTCTTGCTTTACTATGACGTAGACAGCGCTGACGAACTCAACCAAGAAAAACAAGCCTACATCGAACGCATCGGTTCTGAGTGTGTGGCGGAAGACATTCCATTCTTCCTTGAAATCTTGGCTTACGATGAAAAAATCGCTGACGCAGGTTCTGCAGAATACGCAAAAGTAAAACCACACAAGGTTATTGGTGCTATGAAGGTCTTCTCAGACCCACGCTTCAACATCGATGTCTTGAAAGTGGAAGTTCCAGTTAACGTCAAATACGTTGAAGGATTTGGTGATGGTGAAATCGTGCATACACGTGAAGAAGCAAGCAGCCTTCTTTAAAGCGCAAGATGAAGCAACAAATCTTCCATACATCTACTTGAGTGCAGGTGTGTCAGCTAAACTCTTCCAAGAAACACTTGTCTTTGCCCACGAATCAGGCGCAAACTTCAACGGCGTTCTTTGTGGACGTGCAACCTGGGCTGGATCAGTTGAAGCCTACATCAAAGACGGTGAAGCAGCAGCTCGTGAGTGGTTGCGTACAACTGGATTTGAGAACATTGACGAACTCAACAAGGTTCTTCAAACAACAGCGACTTCATGGACTGAACGTGTGGAAGCATAAAACAAGTATAGAAGAACCCCTTTTGTTAAGAAGATACTTAAGGTTTCTGACAAAGGATTCTGAAAATAGAAACTACAACCATAGATGGTGACTACACTTTCTATGGTTTGTTTACTTAAGAGAAATGGATCAAAGGAGAGAAGAATGAAAGCATACACAGAGCGTGTATTTGGAAATCATGAGGGCAAGGATGTCTTGGCTTATCGCTTTGAGACTGATGGTGGTTACCAGCTTGAAGTTATGACTTATGGTGCGACCATCTTGCGCTATGTCACGCCTGACAAGGCTGGGAATTTTGCCAATGTGATCTTGGGCTTTGATGATTTTGATAGCTATGTAGGCAATAGTCCCAAGCATGGAGCAAGTGTAGGTCCTGTAGCGGGCCGCATTGCAGGTGCAACATTTGAGCTCAATGACCAGACCTATAATCTTGAAGTCAACAACGCTAGCAACTGTAACCACAGTGGTTCAACAGGTTGGGATTCAAGCTTGTTTGAATTGGTCGAAGTGAGCGACCATGGCTTAACCCTCTACACAGAGCGTACAGACGGGACAGGAGGATTCCCTGGTAATCTCAAGATCTGGATCAGCTATCACTTGGAAGAAACTGGTGCCTACGAAATCAGCTATAAGGTAACGACTGATCAGGATACGCTTGTCAATCCAACTAATCATAGCTACTTCAACTTGTCTGGTGATTTCACGCAGACAATTGACCGCCATGTCTTCCAGCTAAATACGGAGGGCATTTACCCAATCGCTCCTGACGGTGTTCCAGCTAAGACTCCAGATGCTACTCGTGATGTGGTTAAACACATCTACAATGGAGCTTTGTTGAAGGACATCTTTGCAGAGGAAGATGAGCAAATCCAGTTGGTATCTGGTTTGGATCACCCATTTGCCCTTCCTGCAGGCCATGACAATGCTGGTTTCCTTTATGACCAAAACTCAGGTCGTTTCCTACTTTCAAGACAGAGGCCCCTTGTTTTGTGGTCTACACAGCAAACTTTGTGGATGAGAGTGTCATCATCGGAGGCCAGCCAATGGTACAGCACAATGGGATTGCCCTTGAAGCGCAAGCTTTACCAGATGCCATTCACAGTGATCTCAAAGACCAAGTCATTCTCAAAGCAGGGGGAATTTTCACCAGCAAAACTCGTTACGAGCTTGTTGTTAAATAAAAAGAAGAGCTGGTTTCCAGCTCTTTTGAGTTGTCTTCGTTGACATTTTATCTCAATAGTGTATAATTGATGTAATGCATAAAGTTACAACAAAAAAGGAGACACCCTATGACTTATGCATACCAAAGCCACATTTATCTAGCAGAGGCGGTTTTAAATGTCAAGGATTTGACGAGTCAAACGGCTTTTTATCACCAGATTATTGGCTTGGAGATTTTATCTCAAACAGAGACAGAAGCGATTTTGGGACTTGGTCGAAAAGCCTTGGTTCACTTGATTCAGGCAGAAAAGTCTGGCGAAGTAAGGGGGCATTATGGGCTCTACCATCTGGCGATTTTGTTGCCGACACGAAAAGCCTTGGCAGATGTCTTGAAACACCTAAGTGATTTGCGGATTCCTCTGGTTGGGGGTGCAGATCATGGATACAGCGAGGCTATTTATCTAGAGGATTTGGAAGGGAATGGCATTGAACTCTACCGTGATAAGCCAGTGTCTTCATGGGATATTCGAGAAGACGGTCGCATTATCGGTGTGACCGAAGCCCTTGCGGCACAGGACATCTATGAGTTAGGGGAAAAGGTGGATCCCTTTATCCTAGCTGAAGGGACGAGAATGGGGCATATCCATCTATCGGTGAAGGATAGTCGTGAGGCGAGCCAGTTTTATCAAAAGGTGTTAGGACTAGAAGATAAATTTAGCATTCCTAGTGCTAGTTGGATAGCGGCTGGTCAGTACCATCACCACCTGGCTGTCAACGAATGGGCTGGAAAAGGTCTGGCTCCGCGTGAGCAAGGCTTGTCAGGCTTGGCCTACTATGTCCTTGAGGTCGAAAGCAAGGAAGAACTCTTGAACATCGTTAAGCAAGCACAAGAGCTAGAAGCACCGATCAAATGGCTAAATTCGAGTGAACTGGATCTTGTAGACCCAGATGGGATTGTGACCCGCATTCGCTTGGCACGATGAAACGAGGAAAACACATTATTTATTTTAGAGACATAGGAAAAGGCGGACAAGCTCGCATTCTGTTTTTAGAATGTGGATTTGTTCGCTTTTTTATGAAATGACGAAGCCTTTCTTGGCCCTAGCAAAGGTATCTGCCGGGGATATTTTCCCTTTTCTGGGGGTTCATGCTATAATACTAATAAACTTTTCTTTCTCTAGGAAGGCAAATGCTAAAAATCGGCTAGACTGCTGGCAATTGTTGTCACGATGCTTTTTAGAGAAAGTAGGACTTTGTTTGAACATCCGTATTGAGTTTAGGAAATGGTAATAAGATGGACACAAGTGTAAAAAATTTAATCAGTAAGGGCCCTCTGGAGGACTCTTTTATCTATTATGATTTGGGGAATCAAGTATTCTACAGTGCAAACAAGGCATGAATTATTCAGCCATTGCAGCCCCTATTGCAATCTATTCCTTGCAACGGCTGTCAAAGTTGCTCAACCAAACCTTTGGAGATGTCTCCTCCCCTTTCAATCTGATTTTCTTTATCCTGATGTCTCTGTTTTTGGTTTTCGGGACCATTCTCCTTGCCAAATCTACCCGACGCAACATGAAGACAGATAGATTTAGAAAAGTCCGGCTCACAAAAGCCAATATCAAAACACTTAGGAGAAAATCTAGGGCGTTGACAGTAGTTGGCTACATTTTTGTTTTAATAACGATTTTTTCAGCCTATCGTTATCTGGCTGTTTCTGATTTTCAATTTTTAATTATGTACATGTTAGGGATTGGTATTCTTACATATATAGTTTATGATTTTCGGATGAAAACGCGCAAACGATTGTTCAAGGAGCTGATGGAGACATTACAGGACGGTAGCCGAGGGAAAGAGGGAGAAATGTAAGATGAGAAAAATCATTTATATAGGCCAAGGATGCCAGCAATCCGTCTACTATAACACAAAGACGAGAGAGGCTTTAGCGACAGAATCTAGCGCCTCGTCAGAAACCGACGGTGCCATCAGTTCAAAGAAATCCAAGTGGCCTTGGGTTGTCTTCTTTATTTTCTTGCTAGTTGCTATTATCGGTATTTGGATTCGTTCCTTGCTAGCGCCCTTTAGATTGAGTGAGTGGATGGCACCTATCCATCTAGCCGCTATCCTTTTCGTTTTTATCGGAAGTGTTTATGGATTTGAAAAACTGTTCTACAGTGGGGCCAAGTCGCTTGTCCCAGCAAGTGAAGAGCAGTTTAAAGAAGCGGTTGAAAGTAGTAAATTTTGGAGGAAGTCACCAGATAAGGAACCAACAGTCGATAAAATCATCTTGTATCTATTTGTTATCCTCGTTCTTCTATTTGTTTTTGTTATTGTTGTGTTCTTTGTCATACCTGGGACTTTCATTCCTTTCTATGAACAGGAATGGTTTGAGCCGTCCATGTTCATGGTACCAATCGGAGCAACGATCGTTCCAATTAGCGTGGTTCTTCTACTATTTCAAAACAATCCAATCCGCTGGCTCTTAGCCGTACGAAAATACAAGCAGGGGAAAGTGATATTTAGGGAGAAGAAGAACTAGAAACACGAGAGAAACGCTATTACCATTAACAGTAGTTGGTGATGTTTTATCAACAACCTATGATAAAATTGAAGTTTCTGATTATAGTGATTAGTGGGAACTGTGGTGATTTTATATGAGAAAAATAATTTTTATTGGACAGAGCGGTGATAAGGCCGTTTACTATAACACGCGAACAAAAGAGGCTCTCGTAGCAGATAAGAGTGCCTTGTTAAATACAGAAGGGGCTAGGAAGACCAATAGGGCTATCATTCCTTTGATGTTTGCTTTTGTTTTTTTGGGTATTATTGGAGGATTAGTAGCTATACCTGCATTTTCAGGTTTTCAATATAGCAGCTGGATGGTTCCGCCTTATATCGTTGCCCAATTCTTTGTCTGCTTTGGCTTTATATGGATGATGGAAGAGGCCTTGTATAAAGAGGTGAAACAGGTTCAAGGGGCAAGTTCTCAACAGTTTGAGAAAGCCGTTTATTCAAATCTGCTTTGGGAAAATTTCAGTAAGAAAAAAGCGACGTTTGGGAAAATGATAGTTTTTCTAATAATACAGTTAGTAATTCTATTTATAGCATTTATAGGAATCGCTACCATACTAAATATTATAAATTCATTTATAAATCAGGAGAAATTTGACGCACAAATTTTATTTTCATTATTGATAGGTCTCTTTCCTGCCTTGTTGTACCTTTTCTTATTCCAAAACAACCCTATCCGCTGGTTCTTAGCTGTGCGAAAGTATGAACAAGGGAAAGTGATATTTAGGGAAGAAATAGAAAAGAGGGAATGATAATGTCACAAGAGCGATATTTGCAAATCAAAAAAGAGCATCAAATTCGTAAGTTTGTGGGGCGTTTCCTCTTCATTCTTCTCGCTATACTCGATGTTCTACTGGTATCAAGTCATTCCAATTATGTCCCACTTGTAACGGTGGCTATGGTAACGATTGTGCCCTTTAATCATTTTCTACTTGGTCCTCTTAGGAGACAGAAAAAGCTATCGAAGAAGAGCATCCAGAATGGAAAATACTCAGTACAACGGGAGTAAAGGTTCCTTCGCCTGAAGCCAATAAAAGAACCTTGGCTGGTATTGGGATCTTGATGGCCTTGCTGTTGTCTTTTGGGCTATTCTATAAACCTGTGAAACAGTCGAACGTAAAGGTGAACCAAGTAGACAAGCTGCCTAAGATTGATTTTAAAGCGCCTGAAACATCCAAGTCTTCTGAGCCTGAGTCGTCCAGCTCTTCTAAGACCAAAGAATCCAGTTCCTCAGAGTCGGAATCCTCGTCTTCGACTGAACAAAGTTCTAAAACCGAAAGTTCAGGAACAAAGCCGTCAAAAAGCGAATCCAATAATCCTTATTACCAGATTCCAGGACTTACTGACGAACAGGTGAGAGATATCATATCAAAATCTGTGAAAGATTTAAGAGAAAAACAGTCAAAAGAAAAATCCGAAGAGTAGATTCGATGTCGATTCTGGACGAGTTCCTTCTTTGGGCTTTCACTCTATAGAATAACTGGAGGAGTTCATATGACTAAAGAAATGATTGGTTTGATAGTTGGGACAGTCGTCACTCTCCTATCTTTTGTGTTTGTATGCGGCACCTTTCTCTACCTCTATCTTCGAGAACGGAAGATGGTACGGCTTGCCCAGTCATCTGTACAGGGAACAGTTATCGGATATAGCCGTTTTCGTGAGGGGTATCCACCTATCGTCGAATACACGGTGGATGGGATTACTTATAAGAAAACCTTGCAGTATTTTATGTTCAAAACGGTCACGACTCCGTGGGGGCCTACTAAGGTTTCAAATGATTATACAAGGGAAGAAATGCTGGCGCCTTCCATCACTCGCTACAGCAACTCCTTTGTTTCCTTCAAACGCTTGATGCAGACCCATTTCCCCCTTCATTCGGAGCTGACAGTCTGGTATGATCCAGACAAGCCGACCAGGGCCTATGTCGAACGTTACAGCGGAATGGACAAGTTTTACAAGTGGTTTGGTATCGGATTTGGGCTGGCTCTAGTTATAGTCTATGGGATAGTGATCCTAGCCTTTTTGTCCAATTTGTCCAAGATATACGCATAAAGGTCAGTTGGTTGAAAGGAAACGTGACTTCCCATCGAGCTTCAAGGAGGACAGAGTTTCTTTCCATTTCCATGCTTATCAATCTTTTCTATCTGATACAGAGGAGAGGTTGCCTCCTACAAATACAGACAGGAAGTGAATTTTGACAAAGCCCCTTATTCGAGATATAATGAAGAAAAAGTGACCAAGGATAAATTAATGACAAACTCAAAGTATATCACACGCCTGAAACGTTCAGAGGGCCAGTTGCGTGGGATTCAAAAGATGATTGAAGAAGATCGTGACTGCGCAGATATTGTTACGCAGTTGACAGCAGTGAAATCTAGCGTTGAGCGCGTGATTGAGATGATCATTACTGAAAATCTCACTGACTGCATCAACCAACCATTAGATGACCCCGAGGCTCAAAAGGAACGCCTAGAAAAGGCCATCCGATACCTGATTAAACGGAAGTAAACTAATTTGCTATTGATAAACAATGCAGACAAAGTCATTTAAGTCTATTTCGATAAAAAAATCATGTCAGACAAACGGATGAGTTCCCCCAATACCAATGAGAAAACCTCTTTTTAGATACCATCAATGTGTTTCGTTTTTTAGAAGCGACGGGCTACGAGCCCTATATCAGTGGGTTGCAGAAATGAAAAAACCGATTAAGGAACTTAATCGGTTTTTTGCTTATTCTACTTGACCGGGCCAAGCATTCATACCACCTTCTACATTGATAACGGTGAGGCCTTGGGCGCTTAGAAATTCACAAGCAGATGCGGAACGGACTCCACCTTGACAGATGACATGATATTCCTGGTCAGGTTTGAGTTCTTTGTAACCTTGCTCCAAGGTACTTAACGGAAGATTTCTTGCTCCTGGTGCATGTCCTGCTTGGAATTCATGCACCTCACGTACATCGATAAGGTTTAGATTTTCATTTAGGTATTTTTCATAAAAGTCAGCCATGCTGATACTCGTTTCCATATTCGACTCCTTCTGGATTAGCCATTTTATATAGTGAATAAGCGCCATCAAGGTTTTGGACGGCAAATCCTGCCTGCTGGAGGATACGCTCTGTGATATAGTTGCGCAAAACGCTGTGGCAGCTAAGGATGTAGGCTTGGTTCTTGTCTGGTTCACCCAAGATCTCCCTTAGTTCATTTAGGGGTTATGGATGGTATCGACCTTGGGTAGCTCCCCCTGAAATTCGCCACTTGTCCGCACATCTAGGGATTATTTGCCCTTAGTCAGATCGTCTTCGAGCGGACACCTTGGATATTGTCGCTCAGACCTTCGATAAGGTTCAAGGCTGTGTAGCCAATTATTTTATGCTTCTAGATGACCTTGCCTGTCCAAGCGCTCATACCGCCTCGAACATTGATGACATCGTAGCCTTTTTTCTTAAGCATTTTCGCAGCTAGTTTGCTTCGTACACCAGAGTGACAAATGACATAAAGTGTTTCTTTTGTCGCAGGTGTGTAAGAACCGATTTCCGTTAAAGGAACATTTTTGGCATTTTTGATATGACCTCTACGGAATTCCATAGGCGTCCGAACATCTAGTAGCTGAATCGGTTCTCTGAGTTTAGCTTCTAACTCGCTGGTAGAAATACTGTCAATTTTTGTAAATAAGTGAAACATAGGCACCTCCACATATACCCTTATGGGGTATATTAAACCATGAAGTCAATCTTTTGTCAAGCAAGTTGTTTTGACTTGGAGGGGATTGGTTTTGAGAGTCTAGAAAGCAGGCTATTCTTGACCTTTCAAAGGCTTTTTGATATGATGAGTCCAAAGTAAGTGTGAGGTGATAAGATGACCAGCGAATACCAGAAAATGATAGCAGGGGAGCCTTACCGTCCGTCGGATCCAGAGTTGCGGGTCTTGGCGCAGGCTTCTCGCCAAAAACAGGCTGCCTTTAACAAGGAAGAAGATCCCTTGAAGGGAGCAGATATTATCAAGACTTGGTTTGGCTCAACTGGGGAAAATCTCTATGTCAATCCACGCTTGGTGGTCGATTATGGAGTCAATATCCATCTAGGGGAAAATTTTTATTCTAATTGGAACTTGACCATGCTGGATGTTTGCCCGATTCGCATCGGGAACAACGCCATGCTTGGCCCCAACTGTCAGTTTTTAACCCCACTCCATCCACTGGATCCGGATGAACGCAATTCAGGGGTCGAATACGGCAAGCCCATCACCATTGGAGATAATTTCTGGGCTGGAGGTGGCGTCATTGTCCTTCCTGGAGTGACACTGGGAAATAACGTCGTTGCAGGAGCGGGGGCCGTGATTACCAAGTCCTTCGGAGATAATGTCGTCCTAGCTGGCAATCCTGCGCGTGTCATCAAGGAAATCCCAGTAAAAGAAAACTAAAAAGAACAGCTTGGGCTGTTCTTTTTATAATCTTTATCTTAGTCTTATAGATTTTTCTTCTTTTTGGCTTTTTGGGTTAGAGTGATATCGCACTTGGGAATGTTGCTTTTAAAAACTATTAAATGCATTTTAGTACTCTCAAATTGTTTCTAGTAGCCCTTTCAAAAGAATACTAAGCGAAACTGAATTTAAGGAAACTTTCAGAAAAGTTTTAGTTTTGTTTCAGGAATCTTCTGTAGACTGTCTAGCTATATCATACGAAGGAGAGGAAAAAGCTATGAAATCAAAAAAATGGACCCTACTCGCAACGAGTTTAACGGCAATAGTGCTGATGGCAGCATGTGCCCAGTCAACAACTACATCCAATACCAATGCAACGACAAATAGTGCCACAACAACTGCAACAAAGACAAACCAATCATCCTATTTTACAGAGAAGGACAATGATACTTCTTATGACGAAAGCACAGCTTCTAAGATTGAGTTATCTGGCTCATCAGCAAACGTCTTTGGGGATGGCGTGACAGTCTCTGAATCAACAGTGACCATCACAAAAATCTGGGACCTATGTGATTTCAGGTCAGTCTGACGGAGTGCAGATCAAGATCGAGGCAGATAAGTCTGCAGATGTTCATCTAGTCCTAAAAAGGCGCGACCATGACCAATACCAATGCAGCGATATCTGCGACATCAGCTGGTCATGTCTACTTGACTCTAGCAGAGGAACCACCAACAGTCTCTCTGACTCAAGCTCTAACAGTGACGAAAAAGCAGACGCAGCTCTCTTTTCTAAGGTGGATTTGACCATCAACGGGAAAGGAACTCTCAATGTAGATGGCAAGAAGAACAATGGTATCAAGGCCAACGACACCCTCCACATCACGGGTGGAACCTATAACATCACAGCAGTTGGCGATGCCTTCAATGTCAATGATGAACTCAACATCACTGGTACGACCATGACCATCGATGCCAAAGAGGATGGGGTCAAGGTGGACAATGACGAGGATACTTCAGTTGGGACCATGTACCTATCCAACAACAACATCACCGTCACAGCAGGAGATGATGGCATCCACGCATCTGGAGACCTCGTCATCGATAGTGGTACCTACACCGTCAAGAATTCGACAGAAGGACTTGAAGGTAAGTCAATCACTATCAACGGTGGGGATATTAGCATCTACTCAACAGATGATGGAGTCAACGCAGCTAACAAAAACGCCCAACAGAATGAAATCTTCTTCACTATGAACGGCGGGAATCTGACTGTAGAAGTCGGCCAAGGAGACACAGACCCAATCGACTCAAACGGCAATATTACGGTCACAGGTGGGACCATTAAAATGACTGGTCAAACAGGTTTTGACTTTGATGGAACAGCGACCTACACAGGTGGAGATATCTATCTCAACGGTGAAAAACAAACGGAAATCGTCAACTCTATGCCTGGTGGCGGTGGACCAAATGGAGGCCCTCAAGGCGGCGGTCCAGCCCCTGGCGGACAAGGATAAAAAAGAATCTCCTTTCTCGAAAGAGAAGGGAGAGTTTTTGTGTTTGAGAGATGGATTGTAGCTAAAACAACTCCCAATTAGGTCTTGAAAATTTCTTAGTCTGTTTCATATAAAAATGAGTAAAATGAATTTCCATCGCCAAGGTCATTAGAGTTGCGATAGCAATGACGATGGTAGGATTGGCTGAGAAAAGTAGAGGAAGAATAGCCCTTTAAAAAGTGGACAGGAAAGACCATTTCGGAGTATAGAGAGGAAGTTCAAAAACATTTTTAGAAATAAGACATGTGCATCATAAACATCAGATACGAATCTGGTGTTTTATTTTTTTAAAGAATTTAACCCTTTCTCTTGACAAGTGAGTGATTACTCACTATAATAGCTTCTGTGATTTAAAAAGTGAGTACCCACTCACCTAGGAGGAAGCATATGAAAAAATTGCTACATTTACAAGATTTAGTAAAATCTTTTGACCAACAAATAGTTCTGAATCATGTCAGCTTTGAATTGCAGCTAGGAGAAATTATAGGATTAATTGGTCCGTCTGGTGCTGGTAAATCAACTATGATTAAGACTACGTTAGGAATGGAAAAGGCTGATGGAGGCCTAGCTTTAGTGTTAAATCACACTATGCCCAATCGTCATATTTTAGGAGATATTGGCTATATGGCCCAATCAGATGCTTTATACGAGTCCTTGTCTGGTCAAGAAATCTGGAATTTTTTGGTCAGCTAAAGGGGCTTTCTAAAAAAGACCTAAAGGCGGAAATTGCTCATATAGCTCAAGTAGTAGATCTGACAGACTACTTAAACAAGGCGGTATCCGGTTATTCTGGAGGAATGAAGCGACGCTTGTCTTTAGCCATCGCGCTTCTGGGGAATCCTCAGCTCTTGATTTTGGACGAACCGACAGTTGGAATCGACCCTTCTCTTCGGAAGAAAATCTGGAAAGAATTATTCGCGCTTAGAGACAATGGGGTTGGGATATTAGTTACTACCCATGTTATGGATGAAGCAGAGTTAACGGATAAGGTCGGCTTATTATTAGGTGGAAAAATCATTGCTTTTGATACACCGCAACACTTAAAAGAAAGTTATCAAGTTTCAAGTATTGAAGAAGTATTTTTGAAAGCAGAAGGAGAGTAAGATGAGAACCATTGCTATTGCTAAAAAAGTTATCAAAGAATTGCTTCGTGACAAACGAACCTTGGCTATGATGTTTGTAGCGCCGGTATTTATTATGTGGCTGATGAACCTCATGTTTTCAGCTAGTACAACCGTGAATGTCAAGTTAGCGACACAAGATCTACCAACTGGTTTGATAACGAAAATGGATGAGCTTGATCATGTGGACATCGAGACTTATCAAGACTTAGATCAGGCCAAAGAAGCGCTAGCAAATGAAAAAGTCGATGCTGTGATTTCTTATAAAGACGGTGAGTATCAGGTCGACTACGCAAATACAGATGCCTCCAAGACATCTATGATACGACAAGTGTTACGAACAAGTATCGCCAGTGAAGGCACCGATCAGTTACTATCTCGTGTCAAACAAGCTCTTCCACAATTGGACTCGGACGCAAAAACACCAGAAATCAAGGAGTCTTATCAGTATGGAGATGAAAATACAAGCTTCTTTACCAGTATGATTCCGGTTTTGATAGGTTTTGTAGTTTTCTTCTTTGTCTTTTTGATTTCAGGTATGGCGCTTTTGAAAGAGCGCACCAGTGGAACACTAGAACGTTTGTTAGCAACACCAGTGAAACGATCTGAAATCGTCTATGGCTATATGTTGTCTTACGGTATTATTGCGATTTTTCAAACGGCAGTTGTCGTCTTAGCGACAATTTGGCTACTAGATGTAGAAGTTGTAGGAAGTATTTTTAAATGTTATAATAGTTAATGTGGTACTGGCTCTTGTAGCACTAGCTTTTGGAATTCTCTTGTCTACTCTAGCAAAATCAGAATTCCAAATGATGCAATTTATTCCTCTCGTGATTATGCCCCAACTTTTTTTCTCAGGAATTATTCCATTGTCATCCATGGGAGAATGGGCTCTAACTGTGGGGAAATTTTTTTGCCATTAACCTATTCTGGTGATGCAATAAGCCAGATTATTCTTTACGGGCACAATCTTGGTGATATTTTGCCAAATCTTGGTGTTTTAATGATTTTCTTGATCATTTTAACAATTCTCAATATTGTTGGATTACGTCGTTATCGTAAAGTTTAGAAATCAACATAAATAATGCTAAAAAGGTGTGAAGATTAGATGGATAAGACTGTTTTTGAATCGTTTGAAGATTACTTAGAAGAAGCGAATTACCCTCAAGGAAAGAAAAAAATCATGCAGGCAGCAGTGGATCTCATATCAACTAGGAGTTACCATGGGACCTCAACTCTTCACATAGCTGAGCGTGCTGGACTAAGCCAGGCAACTTTGTTTAAGTATTTTAAGACGAAGGATGATCTACTGACGGCTATTTTACATCCTGTAGTCCCAAGCATTTTCGGTAGTTTTTTTGAGGAACTCTTAGCTTTTGAAACGACAGAAGAGAGGGTTCGTTATCTCGTCCACGATCGTATGAGCTATCTCAAAAAAAATCGTGCTTTGATGAAAATCATTCTGCAGGAGAGTTTTTCAAATAAGAAACTAAAAAATGAACAGATTTTTATCTGGAATGCTATTCAAGATAAACTTCGAGTGCTTCATAAGGAATTGCTAGCAGATCCACGTGTAAATCCAGAGATAACGATTCCTCAAATGGTTCGTATTTGTGTTGGTCCATTGTTGGCTTACTTCGCTCAACTTTATATCGTTAGCGACAACGGAGAAATAAAGGAAGAGGACCTAGACTTATTAGAAAAACAGATTTTGGGTGCTTTGTGGAAATAGAGTAGGCCTAGACAAAATGGAGGCTAGATTCTATTGGTTTGGCTTCTTGCACAAGATAATATAAAAGGGTATATATTGCCTGATGCAGATTCGTGCTTTTTTATTGTTGAATTTGCTATTTTGGTGATAGTTCTCAATCACTTTACTAAAACAGAAACCGACCTCTCCAGCAGAGCAACGATTTCTTAAATGTATGGAAGAGGAGTTTTCTGGCTTGCTAAAGACAACTCCTTGACACTCCGTCAGCTTTTGATACAATAGTACAAAATTAGAGGAGGTGGGCGATGATTCAGAAGCATGCGATTCCCATTTTAGAGTTTGATGACAATCCTCAGTCGGTCCTTATGCCAACACATGAGGAGTTAGACTTGAAGTTGCCAAAGAAGTGTATCTATGCATTTTTGGAGGAGGAGATTGACCGCTATGCGGGGGAAGTAGGGACGGACTGTATTGGTGAGTTCGTTTCTGCCACCAAGACCTATCCAGTCTATGTCATCAATTACAAGGGTGAAGAGATCTGTCTGGCCCAAGCGCCTGTTGGTTCTGCTCCAGCAGCCCAGTTTATGGATTGGTTGATTGGCTATGGTGTGGAGCAAATCATTTCCACTGGTACTTGTGGAGTCTAGCCGATATAGAGGAAAATGCCTTTCTCGTCCCTGTTCGCGCTCTGCGAGATGAGGGAACCAGCTACCACTATGTAGCGCCTTCTCGTTATATGGAGATGCAGATTGAGGCTATCTCTGCCATTGAGCAAGTCTTGGAACAAAGAGGCATTCCTTACGAGGAGGTCATGACCTGGACGACAGATGGTTTTTACCGAGAGACGGCTGAAAAGGTTGCCTATCGCAAGGAAGAAGGCTGTGCTGTTGTGGAGATGGAGTGCTCTGCTCTTGCGGCAGTAGCTCAACTACGTGGGGTTGTCTGGGGAGAGCTGCTCTTTACCGCAGATTCCTTAGCAGATCTGGACAACTACGACAGTCGCGACTGGGGCTCTGAAGCTTTTGATAAGGCACTCGAACTCTGTCTTGCCATTGTGCACCACATGTGAGTGTTCTGACTGTTTTTATGGTAGAATGTAGCTATGTTATTCAAATCATTTTTGGAAAAAATCAAGACGACGCTGTCTCGGTTATCACCAGCCCGTCGCATCTTTTTAAGTTTTGCCCTGGTTATCTTCTTGGGCTCGCTCCTTTTAAGCCTTCCCTTTGTGCAGGCAGCTACGTCACAAGCGACCTACTTTGACCATCTCTTTACGACCGTGTCCATGGTCTGTGTGACAGGGCTCTTTACCCAGCCGGTAGCCTCTACTTATAATATCTGGGGCCAGTTGATCTGTATGCTCTTGATCCAGATTGGTGGTTTGGGGCTCATGACCTTTATCGGAATCTTTTATATCCAAGGCAAGCAAAAGCTCAGTCTTCGTGGCCGGGAGACCATTCAAGAAAGTTTCAGTTATGGAGAAACCCAGTCCTTAAAGGACTTTATTCGCTCGATCTTTCTGACGACTTTTCTAGTGGAAGGGATCGGTGCCTTTCTCCTGAGTTTCCGCTTCATTCCTGAATTTGGCTGGGGCCGAGGGATGTTAACCTCTATCTTTTTGGCTGTTTCAGCCTTCTGTAATGCTGGATTTGATAATTTTGGAAGTACGAGTTTGGTAGCTTTTCAAACGGACCCCTTGATCAATCTAGTCATTGCAGGATTGATTATCACTGGTGGTCTAGGATTTATGGTCTGGTTTGACCTAGCGACCCAGTTTGGGAAAAAGAAAAAACGCCGCCTGCGTTTCCATACCAAGCTGGTTCTCTTTTTAACGGCGGGAATTCTACTCTTTGGAACCGTATCGACTTTGTTCATCGAGTGGAACAATCCTGGGACGATTGGAAATCTCAGCGCTCCAGAGAAATTGCTGGTTAGTTTCTTCCAGACCGTCAGTATGAGAACGGCAGGCTTTGCTTCCATTGACTACACCCAGGCTCGACCGGTGACCTTGTTCATCTATATCTTACAGATGTTTCTGGGAGGGGCGCCTGGAGGGACAGCAGGGGGGCTCAAGATTACGACCTTCTTTGTCCTGTTGGTCTTTGCTCGTAGCGAACTATTGGGCTTGCCTCATGCCAATGTGGCTCGGAGGACTATTGAACCCCGAACCGTGCAAAAATCTTTCAGTGTCTTTATTATCTTCTTGCTAACATTCTTGCTGGGCTTGATCCTGCTAGGGATAACAGCAGAGGGAAATCCGCGTTTTATCTACCTCATGTTTGAGACCATTTCAGCCCTTGCGACAGTTGGGGTGACGGCAAATTTAACACCAGAGCTAGGCAAGATAGCCCTCAGCATCGTTATGTTGCTGATGTTCATCGGCCGTATTGGTCCCTTGACACTACTGGTCAGTGTAGCGGAATACCAGCCAGACAAGAAAGATACGATTCACTATATGAAAGCAGATATCACTATCGGATAAGAAAGGAAGAACGATGTCAGATCGGACAATTGGAATTTTAGGTTTGGGAATTTTTGGGAGCAGTGTTTTGGCTGCCCTAGCCAAGCATGACATGAATATCATTGCTATTGATGACCACGAGGAACGCATTAATCAATTTGAACCTGTGCTGGCGCGTGGGGTAGTTGGAGATATCACGGATGAAGAACTCCTTCTATCAGCGGGGATTGACACCTGTGATACCGTAGTTGTCGCAACGGGTGAAAATCTGGGAGTCCAGTGTTCTCGCGGTTATGCACTGCAAGAGTCTAGGAGTACCGACCGTCATTGCCAAGGTCAAAAGTCATACAGCAAAAAAAGTTTTAGAAAAAATCGGTGCGGACGCAGTCATCTCACCAGAGTTTGAAATGGGGCGCTCTTTGGCGCAGACAATCCTCTTTCATAACAGCGTGGATGTCTTTCAGCTGGATAAGAATGTATCGATTGTCGAGATGAAAATCCCCCAATCATGGGTAGGTAAAAGCCTCAGTCAGTTAGATTTACGTGGGCGATACAACCTCAACGTACTTGGTTTTCGTGCCTACGAAAATGCTCCTCTGGATGTCCAATTCGGACCCAATGACCTTTTGCAGGCAGATGCCTACATCATGGCCGTCATTAATAACCAACATCTGGACACCCTAGCTGAACTGAGTGAGTAGGAGAGGAAGGGTACTCTCTTTCCAATAATTAACGAGTCAATATAAGTATTTTATAAGAGGGATTTAAGAAAAATTTTAACTTTTTCTTAATCCTTTTTAATTTTAGGAGATTATACTAGAGTCATCAAAAAAAAAAAGAAAACTCTAAGGAGAATCCTATGAAATTCAATCCAAATCAGAGATATACTCGTTGGTCTATTCGCCGTCTCAGTGTCGGTGTTGCTTCAGTTGTTGTAGCTAGTGGCTTCTTTGTCCTAGTTGGTCAACCAAGTTCTGCACGTGCTGATGTTGTCAATCCGACTCCTGCCCAAGTCGTGCCAGACGCTGCTTCGGTGAGTGAAAAGAGCGACTTACCAGCAGAGGTTCTCAAAAAAGCAGTCGATGTAGCTCTTCCTTCAGAACAAGCAGACTCAGCACCTAAAGCAAGCTTGGATACGACAAGCTCTTCAGAAAAAGCGGACGCAACTGCTAAAGATCCGGAAGTAGCGCCAAAAGAAGAAGTGCAAGCACAACCTGACTCAAAGAAACAAACAGAAGATGGAGTTAAACCTGTGGAAAGTCCTGCGTCTACAGTTTCTGGACAAGACCGTGAAGCCAGTGAAGCGCAACCAGCGACCACTCCAGCTGAAGTGCAAAAAGGTGTGGCTGACAACACCAAAGATACAGTAGATGTCCCAGCTAGCTACCTTGACAAAGCCAATTTCCCAGGTCCATTCACAGCTGGTGTCAATCAAGTCATTCCATATGAATTCTTCGCTGGTGACGGCATGCTGACTCGCCTGATCTTGAAAGCCTCTGATAAGGCTCCATGGTCAGACAACGGTTCAGCTAAAAATCCTGCTCTCCCACCAGTAGAGAAATTGGGCAAAGGCCTTTACTTCTATGAAGTGGATTTAGCAGGCACCCAAGGCAAATCTGACAAAGAGCTTCTTGACCTCTTGAAACAAAATGGTACGAAAAGCTATAAGGCTACCATCAAAGTGTACGGTGCAAAAGATGGCAAACCTGACTTAACTAATCTCGTAGCAACTAAAAATTTGGATGTTAACTTGAATGGTTTGACCACTCCAGCTGAAGTCCAAAAAGGTGTGGCTGAAAACACCAAAGACACAGTAGATGTTCCGGCTAGCTACCTTGACAAAGCCAATTTCCCAGGCCCATTTACAGCTGGTGTCAATCAAGTTATTCCATACGAAGCTTTTGGTGGAGATGGTATGCTGACTCGCCTGATCTTGAAAGCCTCTGATAAGGCTCCATGGTCAGACAACGGTTCAGCTAAAAATCCTGCTCTCCCACCAGTAGAGAAATTGGGCAAAGGCCTTTACTTCTATGAAGTGGATTTAGCAGGCACCCAAGGCAAATCTGATAAAGAGCTGCTTGATCTCTTGAAACAAAATGGAACTCAAAGCTATAAAGCTACTATCAAGGTGTACGGTGCAAAAGACGGCAAACCTGACTTAACTAACCTCGTAGCGACTAAAGATTTGACTGTTAATTTGAATGGCTTGACCACACCAAATCAGGTTAAAGACTCTGTTGTTAACAATGTCAAAGACATGATTGATGTTCCAGCTAGCTACCTTGATAAGGCCAAGGTTCCTGGACCTTTCTTGGCCGGTGTCAACCAAGTTATTCCATACGAAGCTTTTGGTGGAGATGGTATGTTGACTCGCCTCTTGTTAAAAGCTTCAGACAAAGCTCCATGGTCCGACAACGGAACAGCTAAAAATCCTGCCCTATTGCCACTTGAAGGCTTGGCTAAAGGTCAATATTTCTACGAAGTGGATTTGAATGGCAATACGGTTGGCAAAGATGGTCAGGCCTTGCTGGATCAACTTCGAGCTAACGGAACCCATACATATCTAGCTACTGTTAAAGTCTATGGTTCTAAAGACGGCAAACCTGATTTGACCAATCTGATTGCTACTCGTCAAGTAACGATTCAGCTTCGTGGAAAAGAAATGGCGACAATACCATCTCAACAAGGTCAGATGAATACGAAGCCTTCTGAAACAGGCTCTACAGGTACGACTGAGGGTATGATGGGTACAAATCACCATATGTCAGATATGAAAGTAGATCAACCAGCTTCTAGCCCAATGGCTAATATGATGAAAAAAGATGATAAAGCGATGCTACCAAATACTGGGGAAGCTAAAACGGCTACAGCTGGCCTTGGTATCTTTGGTCTAGCCTTGGCAGGTCTTGTTGGACTTTTAGGTTTGACAACTAAACGAGAAGATTAAGATTCAAATCACTTAAACATTAGAGAAAATAGTGTTATACTAAAGCAAGTATAACACTGTTTTTATCGAAGGAGTGTCAGATGAAAAAGACAATTTTGCTGGTTGATGATGAGATAGATATTCTAGATATTCAACACCGCTATCTTATACAGGCAGGTTACGATGTTTTGGTCGCCCATGATGGTAAGGAGGGATTAGAGCTTTTCAGAAAAAAATCTATCGACCTCATTATCACAGATATCATGATGCCCAATATGGACGGGTATGATTTTATCAGTGAAGTTCAGTATATCGCTCCGGATCAACCCTTCCTCTTTACAACTGCTAAGACAAGCGAACAGGATAAGATTTATGGATTGAGTTTGGGGGCAGATGATTTTATAGTCAAACCCTTTAGCCCACGCGAATTGGTTTTAAGAGTGAATAATATCTTGCGTCGCCTTAGCCGTGGAGGAGAGACCGAACAGATCGAGTTTGGTGACTTGGTAATCAACCATGTGACTCATGAGGTTCGCATTGGGGAGCAACCTTTGGAATTGACAGTAAAATCCTTTGAACTTCTATGGATATTAGCCAGCAATCCCGAGAGAGTCTTTTCAAAGACGGAACTTTACGAGAAGGTATGGCAGGAGGACTATGTAGATGATACCAATACACTCAATGTTCATATCCATGCTTTGAGGCAAGAGTTGACCAAGTATACAAATTCAAATGCTCCTGCTATCAAAACTGTCTGGGGTTTGGGTTATAAGATGGAAAGACCAAGAGGTAGAAAATGAAATTAAAAAACTATATTTTAGTGGGGTATCTAGTGTCGACTCTACTAACGATTTTGGTCGTTTTCTGGGCAGTCCAACGAATGTTGATTGAGAAAAGTGAAGTTTACTTTCTCGTTGGAATAACCTTGATTGCTAGTTTCATTGGCGCTGCAGTGAGCATCTTTCTTTTGTCGCCTGTGTTCTCTTCTCTGAAACATTTGAAAAAACAAGCTCAGGATATAGCAAGCAAGGATTTCAGCACAGAAATCGAAACCAAAGGACCATTAGAATTTCAAGAGCTGGGCCAGGCTTTTAATGACATGTCTCACAATTTGCAAGCTACCTTTCAATCACTTGATGAGAGCGAGCAAGAAAAGAGAATGATGATTGCGCAGCTCTCTCACGATATTAAAACTCCCATTACCTCCATTCAGGTTACTGTGGAGGGAATTCTAGATGGAGTGATCAAGGAAGAGGAGCGGCTCCACTACTTAACCACGATTGGTCGGCAAACCGAGCGTCTAAACAAGCTAGTGGAGGAATTGGATGTTTTGACTCTTAACACACAACCTCAAGAAACTGCTGATGAGGAAGTCGAAGAGGTCTTTTTAGATCAGTTGCTGATTGAGTCAATGAGTGAATTTCAACTCCAGATTGAACAAGAGGAGCGAGATGTTTACATTCAAGTGTCACCTGAGTCGGCGAAAATCAAGAGCCATTCTGACAAACTTTCTCGTATTCTGGTCAATTTGTTAAACAATGCCTTTAAATATTCAGAACCAGGAACCAGAATCGAGGTTCTTGCCCAATTAACAGAACAAGAGCTGACAATCAGTGTGAAAGACGAGGGTCAGGGGATCCTTCCTGAAGATTTGGAAAGATCTTTAAACGACTTTATCGTGTAGAAACTTCGCGCAATATGAAGACGGGTGGACATGGATTAGGACTTGCGATTGCACGCGAACTAGCCCATCAGCTTGGTGGCGAAATCACAGCAGAAAGTCAATATGGCTTAGGAAGCAAGTTTACATTCAGCCTCAATTTGAAATAAAGCCGTAAAATCCCTTTACAAATCTAGCTTTTCATGGTACAATAGCCTTTGTGTGAAATAGCAGCAGGAAAGCATGAAGCTCGTCAACAGGTGTCTTATGACAAGTAACCTTGGCTGTTTAGGCGAAGGGCATCTGCACGAATCAGGGCTTTCTAAGTGACTATTTCCGCCAAATATTATTTATATCAGGAGGACATACATATGTCACGTTATACAGGACCATCTTGGAAACAAGCTCGTCGCCTTGGCCTTTCACTTACAGGTACAGGTAAAGAATTGGCACGTCGTAACTACGTACCAGGACAACACGGACCAAACAACCGTTCTAAATTGTCAGAATACGGTTTGCAATTGGCTGAAAAACAAAAACTTCGTTTCACTTACGGTGTAGGTGAAAAACAATTCCGTAACTTGTTCGTACAAGCTACTAAGATCAAAGGCGGAATCCTAGGTTTCAACTTCATGCTTCTTTTGGAACGTCGTTTGGATAACGTTGTTTACCGTCTTGGCCTTGCGACTACTCGTCGTCAAGCTCGTCAATTCGTAAACCACGGTCACATCCTTGTGGACGGAAAACGCGTTGATATCCCATCATACCGTGTAACTCCAGGTCAAGTGATCTCAGTTCGTGAAAAATCATTGAAAGTTCCAGCAATCCTTGAAGCAGTAGAAGCTACTCTTGGACGTCCAGCATTCGTATCATTCGATGCTGAAAAATTGGAAGGTTCATTGACTCGCTTGCCAGAACGCGACGAAATCAACCCAGAAATCAACGAAGCACTTGTCGTTGAATTCTACAACAAGATGCTTTAATTTTAAGAAATATCTTACAGAAAGCCTACAACAGTGGGCTTTTTGCTTTGTCTTAAAAGGTTGATTTCTGGGTTTGCTTAGATATTTGCTAGATTGATTTCATTGCTGCTTCAAAGAATGAGACGGCTTTTTTTGCGTTCTCTTTTGAGAGGTAAAAAGAAGCGTGACCCTCCCACAGCTATAGAGCTTTTAGGCGGGAAAACCACACTTCTTTCTTGAATTAATTTTACATCATTTTGACTTAAAAAACAAATAGAGGCGTCCCACCTCCTACCGCAGAAAGATCTGTTTCAAGGGGAGATGGAAAACCTCTATTCGTTAATTTAATTATAGCCTAAAAAACTTTTAAATACAAGGCTATTGAGATAGTAAGGGGGAAAAAAGAAGTAACCATCATTCCGACCACATAGTAGACAGGGGGGAACAAGATTACTTCCTTTATTTACTTAAGTATACAACATTTTTACAAGAAAGCAAAGTAGCAGGTTAGTCTAATGGGGTGCTTGTTGTACTTTAGCAAGTAAGGTGTGCTATAATGCTTTTAACAGGAACTAAAAGCCATTAGTAAATAACTAATATTGGGTCATATTGTTCCGATGTTAGAGAGAAGGAACTTAATGAAATTATGGGAATATGTTGATAAAAATGTTCGCCTTATTTTAGAAGATGGGACCTCCATCAAGGGTAGGGTGGTTGATTGGTTTGACGGTTATGATTTAGATGGTCCTGACGAAATAGTTATAGGTGATCGCTCATATCCTGAAGATATTATCAAGAAAATCAAAATTATTAGTGCTTAGTTCAACCTAGGCGATTTTATCGACTAACTATAAAAAGTATAAGAACTATCGAAAAAATAGCAGAGAGGAAAATAAATGAGTAAACAGCTTTGGAAGTATCTTCGATCAAGGGTTCAGATAGTCACTAATTGCGATAAGATAATCAAGGGACGTGTCATAGACTTTGTTGACGAAATGGACAATGATGAGCAAGATGAAATCACTATTCTCATTGCTAATCCTAGTCCAGATGAAGCTACTGAAATTTCTCTCTTTGAGAGTGAGATTGTCTCGATTAAAACAATCTCATAGGACTTAGAACAATCTAGGTGCTTTTACCTGCCTTATTTGAAGAAAACACTATGGAAAAGGATTTAGTTTATATGGCAATATTAGATGATTTACAAGAGTTATATGACAATGGTTGGGATGCCTCTTTTGATTATAATGGTCAAGTATGTGGGATTTTTCCTAATTCTGTTCATGATATTGTAGTGGTGATTGGAGATAAGGAATACCAGGTATCATCATTCATTGATCTGATTTCTCTAAAAATTGACGATAACACTTTAGTAGAAATTATGGATGGAATTGAAGTGCAGTATTATTAAAATAAAAATCATCTTTGATGAATGAACTGCACCCCAAAAATTAGATTTTGTCTGTTAAATTTTTGGAACGTAGCTCAATATGCTACAACGTTCTTATTAGGAGGGGAAGGGTAATGGGTTATAGTCAACAAGTATTAGACATGCTCCAGCAAACAGTCAGTGGTCAGATTGATAATTTTTGGGATTTTTCCTTTACGTTTAACGCTCTTTTTGGAGAAGATGCGGAATTTTCCGAGGCTTGGGATAATGAAAACTCTGAAATGTTTGACGCTCTCAATGACTTTGAGTTGATGATATTTTTAGAGGAACATGATCCAAGCGACAAACAAGGTTTTATCGATTTCTTAACACCTTACTACGAAAAAGCAAAGCAATTAGCCAATATTGAAAGGAATATTTAAATGACACTCTGGAAATTTAACCGTACAGATGTAATTATCACGTTAAAAAATGGCGCGGTAGTTAGAGGATTTGTAGAAGACTATTGTGACGCCTCTGACAATGACGAGGAGATTGACTCCTTGCTGGTAGATGTTGATGGAACTCTTTATGAATATTTTGAAGATGAAATCGTCAGCATCATAGAAAGCTAGTAGTGGGAATAGAATCTAAGGAAAAAATCTTGTTTGTTGAGATTGTTTTAGTTGGGATGGTCCTATATGAAAAAGGATGAAATTAAAAAATATTTAGACAAAGATCTTGAATTTAATTATAATAGCCGAGGTGCTTGCTTTTTATCGAGTATATGTGTAGTTGGTTATGATTATGAAGGTCAGCAGTTTGATACAATTGATGAAGCTATGGAAGCTAAAGTATTTGACGGGAAAAGCTTAGTAGATATATGGGATGAAGTTTTTCCACAAGTTTTTTAAAATGAAAAGCACCTTTGATGAACTGCACCCCAAAAGTTAGATTTTTTCTGTCTAACTTTTGGGGTGCAGTTCAAATGTATGAGATATTTTTTTAGTTTTGATTTAATTTCGATATTTTTCCGGAAAATACTTATTTTTTTCGGAAAGTCAAGATTTTGTTATTATTTATGATATACTGGTACCGTAATTATATCCTTACAGAGGTTAAGTAAGGGTTTCAGTACACGTCAATAGATGTCAAAATATTGATTTTAAGCGATTTTTTTGATTTTTGGAAACTCATTATATCGCACTACAAATCAATAAAAAAACTCTACCTTTTACTCTACCTTTTTTTAGATAAATATATCATCTGGATATTGAAGTTAAGCCCTGCTATCATTTTCGATGGCAGGGCTTTTTTTAATGTTTGGGACACTACCTTCTTATCTATATTTTTGATGGAGCTGAAGTTGACATCTACAAAGTTTAATGTTAAAATACATTCAAAAATATATTTGAATGAGGTGCTTTATGGTTCAAAATGTTGTTACTTCAATAATCCTGTATTCTGGGACAGCCGTAGACTTACTTATTATCCTAATGTTATTTTTTGCCAAAAGAAAAAGCAGAAAAGACATCATTAACATCTATTTAGGACAATTTCTAGGCTCTGTTAGTCTAATATTGCTAAGTTTACTTTTTTTGCATTTGTCTTAAATTATATTCCTAGTAAAGAGATTTTTAGGTTTGCTCGGTTTGATTCCAATTTTCCTAGGACTCAAAGTTTTGCTTTTAGGAGATTCTGATGGAGAAGCTATTGCAAAAGATGGTTTGCGCAAAGATAATAAAAACCTGATTTTTCTAGTCGCTATGATTACTTTTGCAAGTTGTGGTGCTGACAATATTGGTGTTTTTGTCCCATATTTTATTACCTTAAATTTAGCGAATTTGATAGTGGCTTTACTTACCTTTCTAGTCATGATTTATCTCTTGGTTTTTTCTGCCCAAAAATTGGCACAAGTCCCTTCTGTTGGAGAAACTTTGGAAAAATATAGCAGATGGTTTATTGCCGTTGTTTATTTAGGACTGGGGATGTATATCCTGATTGAAAACAACAGCTTTAACATGCTAAGGACTGTGTTCGGCTAGGAGAAAAAATTATGAAAAAAGATAGTATCTGCCAAGTGAATATTATAAATCAGCAAAATGTTACAACCGCAACGAACTACCTTGAAAAGGAAAAAGTCCAAAAATCACTTCGTATTTTATCAAAGTTTACCGATAATAAACAGATAAATATCATCTTTTATCTCCTTGCTGTTGAAGAACTCTGTGTCTGTGATATAGCCTGTTTACTAAATCTCAGTATGGCATCTGCCTCCCACCATCTTCGTAAACTAGCCAATCAAAACATCTTGGATACTAGAAGAGAGGGGAAAATTATATATTATTTTATAAAAGATGAGGAAATCAAAGACTTTTTTAATCAACTAGGATAACAACTATTTTTACTACTTTATCATGATTATATATAGGACTTATCTATGAAATTTTTTTGATAAAAATTACTCACATGAAAGACTACTCGTAGCAAATCTTTAAGAAAAAAAGTATAATTTAAAGCAAAGCGACCTAGGTAATGCAGGTCAAGTTAGCCAAGTTTAAAAAGGAGAAATCTGAAAGAAAATGTATCTTTGATAGTAGTCATTTATTGTGAAATATGATATATTTATTAATTAGATGGATGAATACTTCTAGAGTTAAATATAGCATAATAGGGACAGACTTTTTTGGTTTATTTTTTTGTTTGTAGTCGGATTATGAAAGAATATCCAATATTATGCGATAAGATAGAATGTTACAAAAAAAGAAAAGGGGATGCAATCCGATGAAGAAAGACAGATTAATTGTATTGACAGATGCTGTTCTAGCAATTATTATGACCATCTTGATTTTTAGAGTTAGAAAAACCAACAACACCAAGTCTTGAAGCTTTTTTTGGGATTTACGGCAAAAATTTCTTTGCTTGTTTTTCTTTCCTTTTTCTGGTTGGGATCGTTATGGATGGCACTAAACACATTATGGGAAAAGGTTGAGAAAAATTTCCTCAGAAATTATTTGGTGGAATTTGTTTCTACTCTTGGAGCGGCAGGAGTTCTCTTTGGAGAATTTCATGCCATCCAAGATACCAGTCTGAATGATGTGGTGGACCGGATCTATATAAATGTCAAGGATTTACCGTTTCAGTCCTTGGGAGCTTTTAGCTAATATCCTGTCTGATGTTAAGAAGGGACTGATTCAAGACAGTCATATCTGGTCTTTCTTCCAGTCATTTTTTTCAAACAATATCAGTTGATAATCAGCTTAAATCAGATCTATCAGTTTGTCTATCTTTCTCTGATGGAGATCATGTCCTATCTTCACTTTGATTATTGGAAAAACGGCTCGGTCAGGAGCTAGTATGAATAAGGAGAACAAATGAGACGTTTAAAAAAATGTTATGGCATATTATACAGGTTACGGGTTTTACTCGGTTTGCTCTGAGTTTTGTGACCTTTGTTTTTTTGGGTCAGGAGGCGTGCTTTTTCCTAGTTGAACCTGCTATCACAAATTACGGAGACGGTCTTTGGTATGCTTTTTGTGACTTCGACGACTGTCGGCTACGGGGATCTCCTAGCTGTGACCTTGATTGGAAGGATTACCAGTGTCTTCTTGACGATTTATGGGCTCATATTTTTTTGGCTGTTTATCAGCTGTTATTATTAATTATTATACCGATTTAAATAAGGAAAGAGAGAGGACAAATGACTGCCAATTATTCAACACGGGAATACCGTGAGAAATTATACGATGACCTTCATGTTCGATTGAGAGATACAGCGATTTTGATGTGTGCAATTTTTATTGCCTCTATCGGTCTAAATATGAATTCAACAGCTGTTATTATTGGAGCCATGTTAATTTCACCTCTCATGACACCGATTGTTGGACTGGGATTCGGTTTAGCTATTTTTTTGATACGCGTTTAATCAAGCAATCTCTAGAGGTTTTTATTGACTCAAGTGTTGGTCAGTTTGCTTGTCTCGACTCTGTATTTCTGGATTTCTCCCTTGTCTTATGCAAGTAGCGAGTTGATCGCACGAACCTCTCCAACCATTTGGGATGTTCTCATTGCTATTGCTGGTGGGATTGCTGGTGTGATCGGTTCAAGGAAAAAAGAAGCAAACAATATCGTGCCAGGAGTAGCCATTGCTACAGCTTTGATGCCGCCTATCTGTACTGCTGGCTATGGTTTAGCTAATGGGAATGTACGATTTTTATTGGGGGCTCTCTATCTTTTCTTGATCAACTGTGTCTTTATCATGCTAGCCAACATTGTTGGAACAAGAATTTTGATGAGAAAATCTCCTTTAACTTCATTTAAAGAGCTGAGCATTAAAATGAGAATTGGCTTGATTTCTTTGATTGTATTGTTGATTCTTCCAGCTAGCTATTCGGCAGTTACTCTGACAATAGAACAAGCGCGCAAAGAAGGGATCAAACAGTTTGTAGGAAAAGAGTTCGCCAATTATACGGTTATTAATCAAGTCTACAAGTCAAGTAACAATGAATTGGTCTTGACGGTTGTTGGAGATCCGATTTCAGAAGAAGAATTAGAAACACTCCACCAAAAAAACAAGCCTCTTACGGTATTCAATCTGTTCAATTGAAAGTGAATCAAGTTCAGAACTCGCCAACATTAGATAGTGAAGCGACCAAGGAATTTTTATGAAAACATTGACAAGTATATTGATCAAAAAAACTCTCTGAAAAAAAGATTCACAAAAACGATCTCGTAAAAAGAAAAATGAAGCAGACAAGGATTGAGGACAATGAACTGAATCGGTTTTTACGCCGTGTTTTTTTCTTGTATCTTCCTCTTTCTTACTTATAGCAGGTTGTTTTTGCTTGAATAAGAAATAAATTAGAAGTTCTATCATCTAAGAAAAAAATGATGAAAAAAAATCATTTAACTAATGGTGTGAACGTTTAGTGTTTATCAGCTCCATTCTCTGTAATTTTGGGGGTAAAATCCACACCATTTAGATAAAATTAGTTGAATTTGATTGGAAAAACGCTTTTATAAAAGCGGAGAAAAGTCTTGATATTACGCTGTTTTTAGTCCAACTGAAATTCATACTTTCCAAACCAGGTCTTACGATTTGTAAGTAAAAGAGCAAATAAAAAAGAGGAGCTTGACACTAAAGTTCCTCTTCTTTTTAAATAAACGAATCAGTTTCTTATTACATAAAAGGTAGTGAAAAAGGTAGTGATTCGATTGATTCATATCGCAATGTAGTGAAATTTCGAAATTCAAGAATTGCTTTAAATCAAGGTTTCTAAAGTCTACTGACGTGTAGTGAACCCTTATTTAACCTCTGTAAACACAACGTGTTTGCGAAGTTTTGGTGAGTATTTCTTCAATTGAAGACGGTCTGGAGTGTTACGTTTGTTTTTAGAAGTAAGGTACAAGCGTTCACCAGATTCTTTGTGTTCAAGTGTGATATTTACGCGCATGGTATCTCCCTTCTATTATTCAGCTGATGCAGCTTTAGCGATTTTACGTCCTTTGTAGTATCCTTTAAGTGATACACGGTGAGAACGTGAGTAATCTCCAGTAGTTTCGTCAAAGTTTACAGATGGAGCTGTTACTTTGTAGTGGGTACGACGTTTGTTTTTCTTCGCTTTTGAAGTGCGACGTGCAGGTACTGCCATTTTGATTTCTCCTTTTAAGATATAATTCAGTTAGGTTTGATTTTCATCAACTTTAATAGTATATCAAAACTTTTTTGTAAAGTAAAGTTACTTGACAAAAAAAAGATGAAAAAATTCTCCTGTCCGATCTAGCAGACAGGAGAAGGTGTTAAATATCAATCTCAAATGGTTCGTCAATGGTTTCTGATACGTATTTTCCGTCTTTCTTCCGTTGCTTGACACACTCTGTAAGGAGATATTCGATTTGCCCATTGACTGAACGAAAGTCGTCTTCTGCCCATGATGCGAGTGCAGCGTATAACTTTGTTGAGAGTCGAAGGGGAATCTGCTTTTTTTTAGCTTCAGCCATCTTTAGTAAAGACTTCCTGCGTTGACAATTGGTTGTGCATCATGATTACCACAGAGAACGACTAGGAGATTTGAAACCATGGCAGCTTTTCGTTCTTCGTCAAGTTCTACCAATTCTCCTTCATTGAGACGTTCTAGTGCCATTTCAACCATTCCCACAGCGCCGTCTACAATCATCTTACGGGCATCAATAATGGCAGATGCTTGTTGGCGTTGAAGCATAACAGCTGCAATTTCTGGTGCATAAGCTAGATAAGTGATACGTGCTTCAAGGATTTCCAAGCCAGCATCTTCTACGCGACTTTGGATTTCTTCACGAATACGGTTAGCTACAATTTCACTAGAGCCACGGAGACTACCTTCATCTGCTTGTCCATCCCCTGTAGTATCTACATTAGGAGACACATCGTAAGGATAGATGCGGACAATATTACGAAGGGCGCTATCACACTGCAATGAGAGATATTCTTTATAGTTATCAACGTTGAAGACTGCTTTGGCTGTATCGACAACTCTCCAAGTTACCGCAATTCCAATTTCAACAGGGTTACCTAAGCAATCGTTAATCTTTTGACGGGAATTGCTCAAAGTCATAACTTTGAGGGAAATCTGTTTCTTGCCAATTTCAAGGTTTACATCATTGCCATTTGATGATTTCATTCCTGAAAGGAGATTTTGTGCTAACATCACCACTTTGACCAAGTCGAGTGTGGTTTGCAGGGTTGACTGCTATGCTAAAAGGATTGACAAAGTAAAAACCAGGTTCTTTGATGGTACCTGTATAATTACCAAAGAGGGTCAAAACCAGAGCTTCCTGAGGTTTGACAACTTTTAAACCAGCATGAGCTAGAACTGAAATTAAGATTAATAAAAGACCGATAATAATTCCAAAAACGTTTTCCGAACCAGCACCCATTATAAATATAAAGATACCAAGTACGAGTGTCAATTCAATGAGAATTAATGCGAATACACCATTTGGTTTTGAATTGATTAGTTTTTCAGTCATAAGAATGACCTCCTGCTTTATGATATCTAAATGATATCACTTTAATTTATAAAGTCAAGAAATAAATGTAACATTTAAAGAAAATATTGCTGTATAGAATTTTCTGAAAATTCAAGAATTTTCTTCTGTTCATCGCCTTTAAAATGTGCTATAATAGTAAAAACTGAAACGGGAGGGATAAGATGACTGAATTAGATAAACGTCACCGCAGCAGCATTTATGACAGCATGGTTAAATCACCAAACCGTGCTATGCTTCGTGCGACTGGTATGACAGATAAGGACTTTGAAACACCGATTGTGGGAGTGATTTCGACTTGGGCGGAAAATACACCATGTAACATTCACTTGCATGATTTTGGGAAATTGGCGAAAGAGGGTGTCAAATCTGCGGGCGCTTGGCCTGTTCAGTTTGGTACCATTACCGTAGCGGACGGGATTGCCATGGGAACGCCTGGTATGCGCTTCTCTCTAACATCTCGTGATATTATTGCGGATTCTATCGAAGCTGCTATGGGGGGCCACAACGTCGATGCCTTTGTCGCTATCGGTGGTTGTGACAAGAACATGCCTGGTTCCATGATTGCCATTGCTAATATGGATATTCCAGCTATTTTCGCCTATGGTGGTACTATTGCACCGGGAAATCTTGATGGCAAAGATATTGACTTGGTTTCTGTTTTTGAGGGAATCGGAAAATGGAACCATGGTGATATGACAGCTGAGGACGTAAAACGTCTTGAATGTAATGCCTGCCCTGGCCCTGGTGGCTGTGGTGGTATGTATACAGCTAATACCATGGCGACTGCTATCGAAGTTCTCGGTATGAGTTTGCCAGGATCTTCATCTCACCCAGCTGAATCAGCCGACAAGAAAGAAGATATCGAAGCAGCAGGACGTGCTGTTGTTAAGATGCTGGAGCTTGGTCTCAAACCATCTGATATCTTGACTCGTGAAGCCTTTGAAGATGCCATCACTGTAACCATGGCTCTCGGTGGTTCTACAAATGCCACTCTTCACTTGCTTGCCATTGCCCATGCGGCTAATGTTGATTTGTCCCTTGAGGACTTCAATACGATCCAAGAACGTGTGCCTCACTTGGCCGACTTGAAACCATCTGGTCAGTATGTCTTCCAAGACCTTTACGAAGTCGGTGGTGTCCCTGCGGTTATGAAATATCTCTTGGCAAATGGTTTCTTCATGGCGACCGTATCACATGTACTGGTAAGACAGTCGCTGAAAACTTGGCTGACTTTGCAGACCTTACACCAGGCCAAAAAGTCATTATGCCACTTGAAAATCCAAAACGTGCAGACGGTCCGCTTATCATCTTGAACGGGAACCTTGCCCCTGATGGTGCGGTTGCTAAGGTATCAGGTGTTAAAGTTCGTCGTCACGTTGGACCAGCTAAGGTCTTTGACTCAGAAGAAGATGCTATTCAGGCCGTTCTGACAGATGAAATCGTTGATGGCGATGTAGTCGTTGTCCGTTTTGTTGGACTAAGGGTGGTCCTGGTATGCCTGAAATGCTGTCACTTTCATCTATGATCGTTGGTAAAGGTCAAGGAGACAAGGTTGCCCTCTTGACGGATGGACGCTTCTCTGGTGGTACTTATGGTCTGGTTGTCGGACATATCGCTCCTGAAGCTCAGGATGGTGGACCGATTGCTTACCTCCGTACAGGTGATATCGTTACGGTTGACCAAGATACCAAAGAAATTTCCATGGCCGTATCCGAAGAAGAACTTGAAAAACGCAAGGCAGAAACAACCTTGCCACCACTTTACAGCCGTGGTGTCCTCGGTAAATATGCCCATATCGTATCCTCTGCTTCACGCGGAGCCGTGACAGACTTCTGGAATATGGACAAGTCAGGTAAAAAATAAACAAGAAAAGCAAGCCATTTTCGGCTTGCTTCTTTTCATCTTCAAAAGTGATTTGCCTGCTTATACTCAATAAAAATCAAAGAGCAAACTAGAAAGCTAGGCGCAGGCAGTACTTGAGTACGACAAGCCGACGCTGACGTGGTTTGAATTTGATTTTTGAAGAGTATTAACGAGGTGGCAGTCCGAGGGCAATGCGTCCGTAGCGACTGATTCGTGTGATCTTCCATGCAGGAGACCAGGTAACTTCAACCTTGACATCTTCGATACCCTCGATTTGTTTTAGACCTGCGACGATTTCGATAGGTAGGCTTTCGGCGCAATCACAGGCAGTATCGGTGAAGGTCATGACAATCTTGCAGAGACCTGTTTCATCTAGATTGATTTCATAAATCAGCCCTAGATTGTAAACATCCAATTCCACATCTGTATCAAAAACCTTCTCTAATTTATCGATAATTTGGTCTTGCAAGGCTAAAGCGCGGTCATTGATTTTGATATCGTCTCTCATAACAGTCCCTCCACGTGATAAATATCCTCTATTTTCTCATAATTCTGACAATTTGGCAAGTTTTTGATGAATTTTCTGAAAAATATGATAAAATGAAGAAAATACGGAATCAAGGGGAAGTCTATGGAGCAGATTGGAAAAGTCTTTAGACAATTACGAGAGTCAAGAAATATCTCGCTGAGACAAGCAACTGGGGGACAATTTTCGCCGTCCATGTTGTCCCGATTTGAAACAGGTCAGAGTGAGCTTTCGGTGGAAAAGTTTCTATTTGCCCTAGAAAATATATCTGCTAGTGTAGAGGAAATCCTCTTTCTGACGAGAGGTTTTCAGTATGATACAGATTCTGAGTTGAGAAAAGAAATCATAGATGTCTTGGATCCAAAGAATATAGCTCCGCTTGAGGACTTGTATCGCAAGGAGTATCAAAAGCATGCCCATTCTCAAAACAAACAGAAACATATTCTAAATGCCATCATTATCAAGTCTTATATGAAGAGCATGGATGAAAGGGTAGAGTTAACAGCAGAGGAAGGGAAAGTCCTTCATGATTATTTGTTTTCTACCGAGATTTGGGGAATCTATGAACTCAATTTATTTTCAGTCAGTTCACCATTTCTATCTGTTTCTCTTTTTACTAGATATGTACGAGAAATGGTACGTAAATCTGATTTTCTAATGGAAATGTCTGGTAATCGAAATCTGTTTCACACTATACTATTGAATGGCTTTTTAGCCAGCATTGAGTGTGAAGAATTTACCAATGCCTCTTATTTTAAACGTGTCATCAAAGAGCATTTCTACAAGGAAAATGAGACCTATTTCCGAATTGTCTATTTGTGGGCTGAAGGTCTTCTTGATAGCAAGCAGGGTAGAGTCAAGGAAGGGCAGAAAAAGATGGAAGATGCTGTCCATATTTTTGAGATGCTTGGTTGTAACAAATCTGCTGAATACTACAGAAATACAACCGATTGTTGAATATCTGCAAACTAAGAAAATAATTTGAAAATTTAAGCGATAGAACTTTTGACTACTCTCAGGTCGTTACAAAAGTTCTATCGTTTCTTTTGCTCATTTTATGTGTTGCATATATTCAAAAGTTTTTCCCTTTCAATTTCTAAGTGCTATACTATAGTCATACTTCACATAGGGATTATAACAAGAAGGAGATTACCTATGAAACTATTGTTTAGAAATCAAGCTTATCGACTCTTGACTTTGTCGCGCTTCTTCAATGCTTTTTGGTGCTTCGATTTTTTTAACCTAGTATTTATCGTTTATGCATCGACCTTGCCACAAGCCTCTTTTGCTGTTGCTATGGCGAATATTGTCATTATTCTTCCGACTCTCTTTACAGTTTTTGTAGGGATTCGGGCAGATTACACAAGGGACAAGGTCAAATGGATGGTCTATAGCGGTTTGTTTCAGGCGGTTTTATTTTTTCTGGCAGCCCTAGTTGTTCAGCAAGCTAGTCTCTTTGCCTTTTCTAGCCTGTGTTTGATCAATGTCATCAGTGATTTGATCAGTGATTTTGCTGGTGGTTTGCGAATGCCTCTCGTTAAGGAAAAAGTAGCTGAAGAGGATCTGATGGAAGCTTATTCTTTTTCCCAGTTTATCACATATATTTCAGCTATTGGTGGTCAAGCTTTTGGAGTTTGGCTCTTAGGTCTATCGGTCAACAATTTTTCCCTTGTTGCTGGAATCAATGCCTGCTTTTTCCTAGTATCAGCCTTTATTCTCTTTTTAGGAAAAAGCAAATTGAGTCTGTCAATGTCATCTGCTGATGGTGAAAACCTAAAAAATGAGAAGCTTTCTATCAAAGACCAGTTCCTAACAATTTACCGAAATTTACGTCTCGTTTTTCTTAAAGGTGGACAGAAAAACTTTGGTTTCATGATCTTTGCTGTCTTGCTTATTAATGCCTTGGGTGGGGCTTTAGGAAGCATCTATAACATCTTCTTTTTGAGCCATTCTCTCTTGAATTTTTCTTACACAGAGGCACTATTTATCAATCAATTCTGTGTTTTAGTAGCAATCATCATCAGTAGCCTTACGGGCAATGATTATTTTGGGAAGCAGTCTTTGCCTAGATTGATGATGTGGGCGACCGTAGGACTCAGTCTAATTGGTCTAGCTAATGTATTCAATCAAGTCGTACTTGGTTTACTATTTCTCTTTTCAACTCTCTATGTGTCTGGTAAAGTTCAACCAAAGATTAGTGCCATGCTCATGAAAAATCTAGCTCCAGATGTTTTAGCTCGTACCAGTAATTTTTTAGGTTTATTGTTTACCTTATCCATACCTGTGGGAACAGCTTGTTTTTCACTTCTAGCTGTATGGAATATACAGTTGACTTGGATGCTGTTTGTTGGTCTCTCCTTGCTAGCTATTCTTTTGACAGTTATTAATCTCAAAAATGATATTTGAATCCTAATTTTTTTCTCACTGTTTTAATCCCTCTATTTATGGTAAAATAAGACTATTAAGTTTAAAGAGGATTCCCTATGAAATTACAAAAACCAAAAGGAACGCAGGATATTTTACCTGCTGAGTCTGCCAAGTGGCAGTATGTTGAGGGCTTTGCCCGTGAAATTTTCAAGCGCTATAACTATGCGGAAGTGCGCACGCCTATTTTTGAGCATTACGAGGTCATCAGCCGCTCTGTCGGAGATACAACGGATATCGTTATCAAGGAAATGTACGATTTTTATGACAAGGGTGACCGCCATATTACCCTCCGTCCAGAAGGAACTGCGCCCGTTGTCCGCTCTTATGTGGAAAATAAACTCTTCGCACCAGAAGTGCAAAAGCCAAGTAAGTTCTATTACATGGGCCCTATGTTCCGTTATGAGCGTCCACAGGCAGGGCGTTTACGCCAATTCCACCAGATTGGTGTTGAGTGTTTTGGCTCTAGCAATCCAGCTACCGATGTGGAAACCATCGCTATGGCAGCTCATTTCTTGAAAGAAATCGGCATCCAAGGTGTCAAATTGCATCTTAACACTCTTGGAAATCCTGAGAGTCGTGCGGCTTACCGTCAAGCCTTGATTGATTATTTGACACCGATCAAGGAGACCTTGTCTAAGGATAGCCAACGTCGTTTGGAGGAAAATCCTCTCCGTGTCTTGGACTCTAAGGAAAAAGAAGACAAGGTGGCAGTAGAAAATGCACCGTCTATCTTGGATTTCCTTGATGAGGAAAGCCAAGCTCATTTTGATGCCGTCCGTCAGATGTTGGAAAATCTGGGTGTAGACTATATCATCGATACCAATATGGTGCGCGGTCTGGACTATTACAACCACACGATTTTCGAGTTCATTACTGAGATTGAGGGCAATGACTTGACGGTCTGTGCGGGTGGTCGCTACGATGGTTTGGTTGCCTACTTTGGTGGTCCTGAAACTGCTGGATTTGGATTTGGCCTTGGTGTAGAGCGCCTGCTTCTCATTCTTGAAAAGCAAGGTGTGGCCCTCCCTATCGAAAACGCTCTAGATGTTTATATCGCAGTCTTGGGTGAAGGAGCAAATGTTAAGGCCTTGGAATTGGTACAAGCCCTTCGCCAACAAGGATTCAAAGCAGAGCGTGACTACCTCAACCGGAAGCTTAAAGCTCAGTTCAAGTCAGCCGATGTCTTTGCGGCTAAGACTCTCATCACGCTAGGGGAGAGCGAAGTCGAAAGCGGACAAGTGACGGTTAAGAACAACCAAACACGAGAAGAAGTTCAAGTGTCACTTGATGCTATCAATCAAAATTTCTCAGAAATCTTTGAAAAATTAGGCTTTTAATAGTAGAAAAACCGGTCAGGAATATATCCTGACTCTCTTTTTCCTAGGATCAACATTGCTTTTGCTTGCTTAAAAATATCTTTATAAAACCATTACTACCGTTTCTATTTTTGCAAGAGGAATTCTCTTATTAGCCCTTTTAGTTGCGACTGTATTCCACATTTTTATCAAGATGATGTGAATAACAATGCTAAGTCTTCATTTCAAATAGGAGTCTTTTATGAAATTACTTAAAAATCTTGGCTGGTTTCTTCTAGCTATTCTATCCTTTTACTTTGGCTATGGTCTGGTTCAGAGTATGGCTTTATCGGCGCTTGACCTAGGGGCTTCAATCTTTGGAGTCTTGCCACTTTATGTCGCCCTGTCAGGGGCCTATGTTTATGGAGTTTACATATGGTATCAGACAGAAAAGGTTAGCATCCAGACAACAGCTTTTAATCGTTATATCTGGTTGCCTACTCTGGTTTTGCTAGTGGCGATTACAGCCCAGTTCTTTTTGCCAGAAGATCCGTCAGTCAATCAACAAATCGTATCACAACTGACAGTTGCTCAGCCTGTCTTTGGTTTCTTTATGGTAGTGGTCTTTGCTCCTCTGACGGAAGAACTCATCTTTAGAGGGATGCTGGCGCGCTATCTCTTTCCTAAGCAGAACAACGGAAAACAGACAGCTCTGTTTCTCCTCGTATCGAGTGTGCTTTTTGCCTTGATTCATTTTCCAGGAACTTTGCAACAGTTTTTAGTTTATGCTAGTCTGGGATTGAGTTTGGGACTGGCTTATGTGAGCCGAAAAGGTCTTCTTTATAGCATTTCTCTCCACGCTTTGAATAATTTAATCGGCTTTTTGATGATACTCATGCTATAATAGAGTCAGGAGGTCACATGAAACGAATAATTTTATTAGCAGTGATACAGGCGGTCGTTCTCTTCTTTATCATCGGGGCACTTGCCTATGCCTTTAAAGGCGACTTCTTTTACAACTATCTAGCAGTTGTCTTTGCGCCTATTGCAGGAGTCTTGCGTTTTGCTTCGGCTTATGCGACGGAGATTGTTCTACCTAAAAAGGCAGCTGAGATTGCTGAAAAGCGTAAAAAGGTTAAGAATTATAATCAGAGAATCCGATGACGTTTTCATCGGATTTTTGTCTGTTCGTTTTGATTCTAAAGACAATCAAACTTTTCTGCTGATTTTCATGAAGAGCCTGCGCTTTTATGGTAAAATAGTAACAGAATAAAAGAGGAGAGAAAACATGAAACGTAGTATGTATGCTGGTCGTGTTCGTGAGGAACACATCGGACAAGAAATGACCTTGAAAGGATGGGTTGGTCGTCGTCGTGACCTAGGTGGTTTGATCTTTATCGACCTTCGTGACCGTGAAGGAATCATGCAGTTGGTTATCAACCCTGAAAAAGTCTCTGCAGAGGTCATGGCAACAGCTGAAAGCCTTCGTAGTGAGTTTGTCATCGAGGTGACTGGACAAGTCGCTGCGCGTGAGCAAGCTAATGATAAATTGCCGACTGGTGCAGTTGAGTTGAACGTGACAGCTTTGGCAGTGCTTAATACAGCCAAAACAACACCTTTTGAGATTAAAGATGGGATTGAGGCCAATGACGATACACGTTTGCGTTACCGTTACCTTGACCTTCGTCGTCCAGAAATGCTAGAAAACCTTAAGCTTCGTGCTAAGGTGACTCACTCTATCCGTAACTACTTGGATGAGTTGGAGTTTATCGATGTGGAGACGCCATTCCTTTCGAAGTCAACACCAGAAGGAGCGCGTGACTATTTGGTGCCATCTCGTGTCAATAAAGGGCATTTCTACGCTCTTCCTCAGAGCCCACAAATCACTAAACAGCTTTTGATGAATGCTGGGTTTGACCGTTACTACCAAATCGTTAAATGTTTCCGTGACGAGGATTTGCGTGGTGACCGTCAGCCTGAGTTTACTCAGGTCGACTTGGGAAACGTCTTTCCTTACGGAGCAAGAGATCCAAGATATCACAGAAGGCTTGATTGCGCGCGTGATGAAAGAAACCAAAGGCATCGAAGTAACGCTTCCATTTCCTCGTATGAAGTATGATGACGCGATGGCTCTTTACGGTTCTGACAAACCTGATACTCGTTTTGATATGTTGCTTCAGGACTTGACAGAAGTGGTTAGAGGTGTTGATTTCAAAGTCTTTTCAGAAGCACCTGCCGTTAAAGCCATTGTAGTCAAAGGAGCTGCAGACAACTACTCACGTAAAGACATTGACAAGATGACTGAAGTAGCCAAACAATATGGTGCCAAAGGTCTTGCTTGGGTCAAAGTGGTTGATGGAGAATTAAATGGACCAGTTGCCAAGTTCTTAACTGGTATCCAAGCAGAATTGACTGCAGCACTTGGTCTTGAAGATAAGGACTTGGTTCTCTTTGTGGCGGATACGCTTGAGGTAGCCAATGCAACACTAGGCGCCCTTCGTGGACGTATTGCCAAAGAGCTGGGCTTGATTGATAATGATAAGTTCAACTTCCTTTGGGTAGTTGACTGGCCAATGTTTGAATGGTCTGAAGAAGAAGGTCGCTACATGAGCGCCCACCATCCGTTCACTCTTCCACAGGAAGAAACAGCTCACGAATTAGAAGGTGATTTGGCTAAGGTTCGTGCCATTGCTTACGATATCGTTTTGAACGGTTATGAACTTGGTGGTGGTAGCCTTCGTATCAACCAAAAAGACCTTCAAGAACGCATGTTTAAGGCTCTTGGTTTCTCATCTGAAGAAGCCAATGACCAGTTTGGCTTCCTTCTTGAAGCCATGGACTATGGTTTCCCACCACACGGTGGTTTGGCGATCGGTCTTGACCGTTTTGTGATGCTCTTAGCAGGAGAAGAGAATATCCGTGAAGTCATTGCCTTTCCTAAGAACAATAAGGCAACCGACCCAATGACACAAGCTCCATCAACAGTCGCTCTCAAACAACTAGAGGAACTCAGCTTACAAGTAGAAGAAGATGAAACAAGCAAAACGAATTAAGCGGTGGCGCTATTATCTGCGCCGCTTTGCTTATCAGATAAAAATCTTACGAGTTTTACAAAGTATCTCTCGGGAAAAATATGATGAGAAAGTATCGGCTTCTCTGGTTTATGGCTTTTTGTCAGCAGTAGCAGTCAATTTCTTTTTTCAACCAGGACACGTTTACTCCAGTGGCGCGACGGGTCTGGCACAGATTATCTCTGCCTTGAGTAATCACTGGTTTGGTTTTTATATTCCGATATCGCTAACCTTTTATGCTATCAATTTTCCGTTGATGATTTTAGCTTGGTATCAGATTGGGCATAAGTTTACAATCTTTACCTTCATCACAGTATCCATGAGTTCCCTCTTTATCCAGATTGTACCAGTTATGACCTTGACAGAGGATCCCATCATCAATGCCCTTTTTGGGGGTGTTGTCATGGGCTTGGGGATTGGTTTTGCGCTCCGTAACAATATTTCTAGCGGAGGTACAGATATCGTTAGTCTGACCATTCGAAAGAAAACAGGGAGAAATGTCGGTAGTATTTCTTTCTTAGTGAATGGGACGATTATGCTGATAGCAGGTTTGACCTTTGGTTGGAAATACGCCCTCTACTCTATGATTACCATCTTTGTCTCCAGTCGTGTGACAGATGCGGTCTTTACCAAGCAAAAACGTATGCAGGCCATGATTGTGACCAATAATCCTGACAAGGTAATCGCAAATCCATAAAAAATTGCACCGTGGAGCAACCATGATCCACGATGCAGAAGGAACCTATAATCATGAGAGAAAAGCAGTCTTGATTACGGTTATCACACGAGCAGAGTTTAATGATTTTAAACACATCATGAAACAGGTCGATCCGACAGCCTTTGTCTCTGTATCCGAAAATGTCCACATCCTCGGACGATTCGTAGAAACAGACAATTAATAATACTCAAAAGACCAGCCTTGGGGCTGGTCTTTATTTTTCGATAATTTTGTGTCCAATCAACTGGCGGTAACAAATCTGTTTATTGTTTTTAGCATCGTTGATGATCTGGAGAATGGTTTCAAAGGAAACGCGCCCGAGTTCTAAGCTATTGATATCCACATAGGCTGCCAAGTTCAGTTTAGGGTTGACCGAGTCAAAGCTGAGGACAGGGACATCCAGTTGGTGTTTTGCGATGTAATCACAGACCCCTGCAGCAAGAAGGCTATCAATAGTAATAATAGCATCAATATTTGGATCATGCTCGAAGAGAAGTTTACTAAAGCGATAACCATTATCTTCAAGAAATTCGGTCGCAAAGTAGGTCAGATTTGGATCAATAGGAAGTTGGTATTGTTTAAGAGCTAACTCATAACCCATTAGACGATCTTGTGTTACGAAAAGTTTTTTGGTTCCTCCGATGAAGGCAATTCGCTTGCATCCTTTTTTGATGAAATATTCTGTTGCATCAAAACCTGCCTGGACATTGTCATTATCGACGAGCGGAATGAAGGGAGATAGAGATTTACCTAAGATAAGGAAAGGAAATTGCTCATCTGCTACTAGCTTAACCAAAGGATCTTCTTCTTGGGCATAGAGGAAAATCAAACCATCTACACGCTTACCATAGACCATCTGGGAAATAGCTTTGAGCCGCTCTTTTGCATCTTTCCCCGTTGCAATCTGAATAGCATAGTGGTTCTCAGATGCCACTTGGGCGATCCCTCGTAGAACAGATGGGAAGAAAGGATTTTGGTAAAAGGCATCCGAGTCGTCAGGGAGCACTAGGCCGATAACTTGAGTATAGCTACTTACCAAGCTACGAGCATTGAGATTGGGGTGGTAGTTGAGCTCCTTCATCGCCTTGCGAACTCGTTTTTTGGTTTCATCACTAATCGTTGATTTGTTTTGAATAACGCGGGTAACAGTTGAAGGTGAGACACCTGCTGCCTTGGCCACGTCTTTAATCGTAACGGGCATAAAAATCTCCTATTTATGATAATCTGGATCACGGAAGTGTGTCTTGTAAAAAATGGTGACCAGATAAAGAACAAAAAGAATGTTTTGTACAGTGATAAGGGTCGCCATATTTTGGCCAAAAAGTCCCAAAATAAGCGTAATCAGAGTGGGTAATCCTAAACAGTTCAAGATAAAATGGTAGCACTCTTTAAAGCTCCTAAATGAAAAGAGGCGTGATTTTTTGGTGATATAAAGGAGGAGACTAGCTCCAAGAGAGACAATAAAGAAATTCAATCCAAAGAGGAAGCTTGCACCAAGAACGAGAAAGAGACTGATATAGACACGGTTCTGTTGGTACCAGTCTTTAGAAATGGCCTGGGTTAGATCTTCCTTACTCTGGAAACTCTCCGTTTGAATCGCGTGGTAGCGAATGCGAGTCAGTTCCTTACTTTCCTTACTGATGACGAGTTCTTCCGTATCAAATGAAGTTGCAAGTCCTTTGGAAATTCCTTGCTTTGGCTCGGGCCAATCAAAAGAGAAGGCTGCTGATTCTTCGTACCTGAGTAGTTCAGCTTTCCATCAATGATTTGTGCATTCTCTGACAAGTCCATGATGGCTTCATCTGTCAGTGGAGTGTAGACATTATCGATAAAGGTATCCAGTGGATACGTTTCCTGTGAGCTGTTTTGAATGGCAATTGGAATCATGGACAAGCTGATGAGGAAAATGCTAGTAAAGAGGAGTTGAAACCAGTTGAGTCCAAAACGTTTTGACAGGGGCTTACGAAATCCCCAAATACTTGAAAAATATGAAAATGGATATGGAAGCATTTGTATCTTTCTAAAAGGTGTTTTCTATATGAGTATTATTATATAGAGAAATGTGCTTTATTTCAAGTCTAGTAGATAAATTGCTTACTGAAAAGCTGATTTTGCTACTATTTGCGGTCTTGTGTCTAATCTTTCAACTTTAGAAACAAGATCAAAATGAAAAAGGGTGGCGGGGATAAATTATCCCTTGTCGCCACCACTTGTAAGTCCTGAAACAAAGTTCTTTTGTAGGAAGAAGAAGAGAATACAGATTGGAAGGGCGATGAGGATAGCACCTGCTGAGAAGTAGGCAATCTTCAAGTTTTTCACATTGCTGACAAAGGTCTGTAGACCAACGGCAACTGTAAAGTATTCTTTCTCACGAAGCAAGAAACTAGAGAGGATATAGTCTCCGAAAGGTCCCATGAAGGCCCAGAGCGCTTGTACAGCCACCATTGGGCGAACGAGTGGGAGAACAATTTGCCAGAAGCGACGGAAGTGTCCTGCACCATCTAGTTTTGCTGATTCATCAAGAGACATCGGTACTGTGTCGAAGTAGCCTTTCATCAACCAAGCATTCATCGGAATACCTCCACCAACATAAAGGAAGATGAGGAACCAGCTTTGGTTAAGCGCATTCAACATAAGGGCCATAACGAAGAAGGCTGTCAAAGCGGCCATAGTTGGCACCATTTGGATGATCAAGAAGAAGACCAAACTTTGTTTACGAGCCAAGAAGTTGTAACGGCTGTAGGCATAACCAGCAAGTACGATGATACTTGTTTGAACAGCCATGGTAATCAAGGCGATAATCAAAGTGTTGAGGTACCAAGTGCCGTACAAGGTTTCAGTGAAGAGCCCTTGGAAGTTGGCAAAGCTAAAGTCGACGTTAGCATCTAGTTTAAAGCTACGACGTTACCAGTCTTGAAGGCTGACATAATGGTGATCAAAAGTGGATAAATAATCACGATTGAAAGACCAATCAAGTAGAGGTAAGTGAGGGTTTGAGTCAGTCTACGTTTGAGTTTGATTGAGTTATTCATCTTAGACGTCCTCCATATCAAATGCGTGTAGTTTCTTGAATGCGATCATAGAGATAGAGATGACAATGATAGAGATGATCAAGGTAACAGCTGCCGCCATAGAGTATTGAGGAGATGTACCTGTTGTCAAACGATAAATCCATGAGATCAAGATATCAGTTGAACCGGCTCCACCACCAACGCTACCAGGACCTCCGCCGTTGAAGAGGTACATGATAGAGAAGTTGTTAAAGTTGAAGGTGTATTGGCTGATCAATGTTGGTGCTGCAACAGCCAAAATCATAGGGAAAGTGATGTTGCGGAATTTTTGCCAAGCATTGGCACCATCGATGTAAGCCGCTTCGTAGAGGTCGTTAGGAATCGACTGCAAGATACCCAAAGTCAAAACGTAGATGTATGGGAATCCTAGCCAACCTTGCATCATAATCAAGGCAATCTTGGTCCAAGTTGGGTCTGTTTTCCAAGGGATAAGAGCACCGTCAAGGAAAGGAAGAACCTTAGCCAAGATAGGCAATACTTGAGTGTTGATCGCTCCGACACTATCGTTAAACATGTTTGAGAATGTCAAGATAGTGATGAAGGCTGGAACAGCCCAAGGAAGAAGGAAAATAACACCAAAGATACGTTTTCCTTTGATAAATGGTTGGTTAGCAATGATAGCGGTGAAGATACCAATCACAATCTGCAAAGTAGAAGCAGACAAGGCCCAGATGATGGTCCAAGAAAGAACCGCACCGAAGGCTGAACGGAAGGTACTTAAACTCCAGATGTTTGTAAAGTTAGTCAAACCAACCCAGTCCAACAATTTGTTTGGTGGCAAGTGTTGGAAGTCATAGTTGGTAAAGGCAATCATCAAGGTTACGATAACTGGGAAGATAATCGCAAATGTCATAGCGACGTAAGATGGGATGATCAAGAGGTAAGGGAAACCATTCTCATAAATACCTTTGATCATATCTTTAAAGTACGTGGGACAGGAATTCCATTGTTAATACGTTTTGCGATTGTATGTGCATCTTTAATATTTGAGAAATAAAAGAGCACATAAACGACTACAAAGATTAAATGGAAGGCACCACGAATCAGCATAAAGAGGGAATTATCACGACCTGGCTTGTCACCAAGAGTGATCAAATTGTGCAATTCAGGGGCTGCAAGTGCTAGGAAATAAAGAACAAATACGATAGTTACACCAAGGAAGATAAAACCTTTTGCCTTTTGTTTATTGTAAATCTGTCCTAACCCAGGAATCACTGAAAGCAAGGCTGCTTTGCTAGGTTGTTGGTTTTCCATGAATACTCCTTTCATAGGATACGAGATTGAAGTTTGTCTCCAATCACTAGATAGGCAACTGCAATCATTCGTAAATTTATAAAATCAAAGGGGGATTTGTATTCTCCCCCCTTGTAACGAATTCAATTATTCACCAAATTTTTGTTTGATTGTTTCTTTGATCAATGTTACAGCATCGTTAGCAGCTGTCTTAGCATCTTTTTTACCACTTACAGCATCAAAGAGCATAGTTTTAGCTGGATCCCAAACTGCTGACATTTGAGAAATGTTTGGCATTGGTTGAGCGTTCTTGAACTGTTTGATAACAGCTGTTGTCAACTCATCGTTTTTACCTTCAGCGTATGAACGAGCTTCAGTGTTAGCTGGGATTTCGTTAGTTGCATCGTAGAATGCTTTTTGTTGTTCAGTTGAAACAAGGAAGTCTACAAATTTTGTGCAGCTTCAAGGTTCTTAGTGCTTGATGGGATGATCCAAGCTTTACCACCACCGAATGGTGTGTATTCTTTACCATTTGGAAGAGTTGGAATAGTAGCAACACCGTAGTTTACTTTAGCATCTTTGAATGCTTGAGCTTTCCAAGGACCGTCGATGATAGCAGCTGTTTTACCTTCTTGGAATTGAGTTTGGATCAAGTTTGCAGCACCTTCAGTATCTTGCATACCTTTAGGCCATTTTTCATACCAAGATTTAGCGTAGTTGACACCAGTGATAGAACCGTCGTTTGCAAGACCGATGTCTTTAGCGTCTTTACCGTTTTGTCCGAATACGTAACCACCGTTACCAGCAAGAAGTCCATATGCGTAGTAGAAGTTTGTCCAGTCAGCTAGGAATGCAGTAGTTTTGCCATCTTCACCAGCGAAAGCGTATTTGCTGTCTTTAGCAAGTTCTTCTAATTCAGCAAAAGTTTTTGGAGCTTCTTTAAGCAAGTCTTTGTTGTAGTACATAACAAGTGACTCAATAACGGCAGGAGCACCGTAAACTTTACCGTCAGCAGCTGTTACAAGAGATTTAGTCTTATCATCTGTTTTAGCGCCGTCGCTCAAAGTAACTTCTGAAAGTTGTCCGTCAGTACCAAGGCTACCTACGCGGTCGTATGGTGCCATCATAACGTCAGCAGCTTGACCTGATTGGTTGTCAAGAGAAAGTTTGTCAAGTCCACCAAGTTGGTCACCTGATTTGATGTTAACTTTTGTACCTGATTCTTTTTCATAAGCTGCAGCAACTTTTTCAGCGTAGGCTTTGTATTGGTCTTCAACGTAGAAAGTGATTTCTTTTGCTTCAGATGAACCAGAATCAGCAGCCTTATCAGCAGTTTTGCTTCCGCAAGCTACCAAAAGTAAGCTAGCAAGAGTAGCAGTTCCGAGCACAGCAGCGCTCTTCATGAATTTAGATGACATAGTGTATTCCTCCTAAAGAATAACAGTATAATTTATTTAGAAAACGCAAACGTTTTCTTTTATGAGCCTAGTATAGCACAAATAGAAAACGGTTGCAAGCTTTTTTAAAAAGTTTTTTAAAAAAATTTTAAGGTTTCAAACATTTGTTAAAGCCCATACATAGGAAAGAACTTAAAATGTTTGTTTTTTTTGAATTGAAAATATATTAGGAAAACGATTGCGTAAATTCGGCTCGGTTTTTCAGAAAATAGAGCAGATATTGGGAATGAATTATCTTAAATCAGAAAATCTTTAAAAATTTTTTTCGCTTATTTCATAAAAATATCAGTGGCAACAAGTTTTGTTTGATTAAAATAATTCAAAAAAAAATTTTTTTAAAAAAACGCTTGCATTTGTTTTTTTGAAATGCGTTATACTTAAATTAACGCAAACGTTTGCGCCTTAATTGCGCAACGTTTTATAACAAACACATGAGGTGCTATTATGAAAAAACGTCAAAGTGGTGTGTTGATGCACATCTCTTCTCTGCCAGGAGCATACGGGATTGGATCATTTGGCCAGACTGCCTATGATTTCGTTGATTTCTTGGTTCGTACCAAGCAACGTTACTGGCAAATCCTCCCTCTCGGGACAACAAGCTATGGAGATTCTCCATACCAATCATTCTCGGCCTTTGCTGGAAATACGCATTTTATAGACCTTGATATCTTGGTAGAGCAAGGCTTGCTCGAAGCCAGTGATCTTAAAGGTGTTGACTTTGGTAGCGATGCATCTGAAGTTGACTATGCGAAGATTTATTATGCACGTCGTCCGCTTTTAGAAAAAGCAGTTAAACGCTTCTTGGAAGTGGGTGATGTCAAAGATTTTGAGAAGTTTGCTAAAGACAACCAATCATGGCTCGAACTCTTCGCAGAATATATGGCTATCAAAGAGCATTTTGACAATCTTGCTTGGACAGAATGGCCAGATGCAGATGCTCGTGCTCGTAAAGCTTCAGCACTTGAAAGCTACCGTGAGAAATTGGCAGACAAGTTGGTTTACCACCGTGTGACACAATACTTCTTCTTCCAACAATGGTTGAAATTGAAAGCCTACGCTAACGATAACCACATCGAAATCGTTGGGGACATGCCTATCTACGTAGCGGAAGATTCAAGCGACATGTGGGCAAATCCACACCTCTTCAAGACAGATGCCAATGGTAAAGCAACTTGCATCGCAGGATGCCCACCAGATGAGTTTCTGCAACTGGTCAGCTTTGGGGCAACCCAATCTATGACTGGGAAGCAATGGACAAAGACGGTTACAAATGGTGGGTTGAACGCTTGCGCGAAAGCTTCAAGATCTACGATATCGTTCGTATCGACCACTTCCGTGGTTTCGAATCTTACTGGGAAATTCCTGCTGGTTCCGATACAGCAGCACCTGGTAAATGGGTGAAAGGTCCAGGCTACAAACTCTTCGCAGCCGTTAAGGAAGAACTTGGTGAGCTGAACATCATCGCAGAAGACCTTGGCTTCATGACAGATGAGGTTATCGAGTTGCGCGAACGTACTGGTTTCCCGGGGATGAAGATTCTTCAATTTGCCTTCAACCCAGAAGATGAAAGTATCGATAGCCCACACTTGGCACCTGCTAACTCTGTTATGTACACAGGAACACACGATAACAATACGGTCCTTGGTTGGTACCGTAATGAAATCGATGATCCAACTCGTGAATACATGGCTCGTTACACGAACCGTAAAGAGTACGAAACAGTGCCACATGCAATGCTTCGCACAGTATTTCATCAGTGAGCTTCATGGCTATTGCAACTATGCAAGATTTGCTGGAACTAGATGAGTCAGCTCGCATGAACTTCCCATCTACCCTTGGTGGAAACTGGTCATGGCGTATGACAGCAGACCAACTCACACCAGCTGTTGAAGAAACTTTGCTTGACTTGACTACAATTTATCGCCGAATTAATGAAAATTTGGTAGAATTAAAGAAATAAGACAATATCAGGAGACACAAAAATGTTACCATTAAACGAATTTGTACAAAAGCGTTACAATAAAACCATTGCAGACTGTAGCAATGAAGAGCTTTACCTTGCTCTTCTCAACTACAGCAAGCTTGCTAGCAGTCAAAAACCAGTCAACACTGGTAAGAAAAAAGTTTACTACATCTCAGCTGAGTTCTTGATCGGTAAACTCTTGTCAAACAACTTGATTAACCTTGGTCTTTATGACGATGTGAAAAAAGAACTTGCAGCTGCAGGTAAAGAGTTGATCGAAATCGAAGAAGTAGAATTGGAACCATCTCTAGGGAACGGTGGTTTGGGACGTTTGGCAGCCTGCTTTATCGACTCAATCGCTACACTTGGTTTGAATGGTGATGGTGTTGGTTTGAACTACCACTTCGGTCTTTTCCAACAAGTTCTTAAAAACAACCAACAAGAAACAATTCCTAACGCTTGGTTGACAGAGCAAAACTGGTTGGTTCGCTCAAGCCGTAGCTACCAAGTGCCATTTGCACACTTCACATTGACATCGACTCTTTACGATATCGATGTACCTGGCTACAAGACAGCTACTAAAAACCGCTTGCGTTTGTTTGACTTGGATTCAGTTGATTCTTCTATCATCGAAGATGGTATCAACTTTGACAAGACAGATATCGCTCGCAACTTGACTCTCTTCCTTTACCCAGACGATAGTGACAAACAAGGTGAATTGCTCCGTATCTTCCAACAATACTTCATGGTGTCAAACGGTGCGCAATTGATCATCGACGAAGCGATCGAAAAAGGAAGCAACTTGCATGACCTTGCGGACTACGCTGTTGTACAAATCAACGATACTCACCCATCAATGGTGATTCCTGAATTGATCCGTCTTTTGACTGCACGTGGTATCGAACTTGATGAAGCAATCTCAATCGTACGTAGCATGACTGCCTACACTAACCACACCATCCTTGCTGAAGCCCTTGAAAAATGGCCTCTTGAATTCTTGGAAGAAGTGGTTCCTCACTTGGTACCAATCATCAAAGAATTGGACCGTCGTGTGAAAGCAGAATACAAAGACCCAGCTGTTCAAATCATTGATGAAAACGACCGTGTACACATGGCTCACATGGATATCCACTATGGATACAGCGTAAACGGGGTGGCAGCACTCCACACTGAGATCTTGAAGAATTCAGAGTTGAAAGCTTTCTACGACATCTACCCAGAAAAATTCAACAACAAAACAAACGGTATTACATTCCGTCGTTGGCTCATGCATGCCAACCCAAGACTATCTCACTACTTGGATGAGATTATTGGAGAGGGATGGCACCATGAAGCAGATGAGCTTGAAAAACTCTTGTCTTACGAAGACAAAGCAGCTGTCAAAGAAAAATTGGAAAGCATCAAGGCTCACAACAAACGTAAATTGGCTCGTCACTTGAAAGATCACCAAGGTGTGGAAATCAATACAAACTCTATCTTTGATATCCAAATCAAACGTCTTCACGAGTACAAACGCCAACAAATGAACGCTTTGTATGTCATCCACAAATACCTTGATATCAAGGCTGGTAACATCCCTGCTCGTCCAATCACAGTCTTCTTTGGTGGTAAAGCAGCTCCTGCCTACACAATCGCCCAAGACATCATTCACTTGATCCTTTGCTTGTCAGAAGTGATTGCAAATGATCCAGAAGTAGCTCCACACTTGCAAGTGGTTATGGTTGAAAACTACAACGTTACTGCAGCAAGCTTCCTTATCCCAGCATGTGATATCTCAGAACAAATCTCACTTGCTTCTAAAGAAGCTTCAGGTACTGGTAACATGAAATTCATGTTGAACGGTGCTTTGACTCTTGGTACTATGGACGGTGCTAACGTGGAAATCGCTGAGTTGGTTGGCGACGAAAACATCTATATCTTTGGTGAAGATTCAGAAACTGTTATCGACCTTTACGCAAAAGCAGCTTACAAATCAAGCGAATTCTATGCTCGTGAAGCTATCAAACCTTTGGTTGACTTCATTGTGAGCGATGCTGTTCTTGCAGTAGGTAAGAAAGAACGCTTGGAACGTCTTTACAACGAATTGATCAACAAAGACTGGTTCATGACTCTCCTTGACTTGGAAGACTACATTAAAGTCAAAGAGCAAATGCTTGCTGACTACGAAGACCGCGACGCATGGTTGGATAAAGTCATCGTTAACATTGCCAAAGCAGGATTCTTCTCATCTGACCGTACAATCGCTCAGTACAACGAAGATATCTGGCACTTGAACTAAGATACAAATTTATACTAATACATTTTTGTAAAAAAAGCGAGTTTCAATTGAAATTCGCTTTTTGAATACTTGAGTAGAGATAGACCCTCAGATACTATATTAAAATGGGTCAGTTATATAGAGTGGTGGCTTAAAAACTATTAGTTATCATTATTTTTATCTGAAAATTGTAAGAAAGTATGCTAAAATAGAACGTATACAAGAAGTTGTTTGAATATCAAATTAGAATTTGAAGAGGCTTATTATGAGTAATTTAGAAATTGGGAAACGGATCTCGTACCTTACGGACTGAAAAGGGATTGAGTAGGGAAGCCTTTTGTGGAGATGAAAAAGAACTGACTGTTCGTCAGTTGGGCCGAATTGAAAACAGGAAATAACTTGCCCAGTTTAGCGAAACTAGACTATATAGCCAAAGTATTGGGAGTTTCAATATCTCAGCTAATTGACGAGGGCTTGTTAATTGTTCCCAAAGAGTATTTAAAACTAAAAACGAAATTGATTCGTCAATCTATTCATGGAGATGAAGAAAAATTCGTCAACGTGAGGAAATCTTTTGAGGAAATTGAAATATCATATGATGGCTGATTTATTAATACTTCTTGTATCACTTTCATGCTTTATATGGGAATAGTGTTCCTTTGTGCACTGATCTTGATATTTTGGATACTATTTGTGATTTGTCATGCCTTTATATGGGTAATAGTGGTTCTTTCCGCACTCATAATTTTTGAATGACATGAATTTTTAAAAATCGAGTGATAGAGGAAAAATAAGGATTTTTTTCATAATTTCAATATAAAACAGGACATAATGTCAGTGGACATAAATGTCCTGTTTTTTTACTCTCGTAAGGTATATACTGTTATTGTAAATAAGTTAAGAGAAGCGCAATGCTAGAAACATTCCTATTTAATGGATGTAGATTAGCAGGCAGGGAGGAAAATATGGTAAAAACAATTGACTATTATATGGATGAAAAAGTTTGTCAAGAAGAATTATCTGATTATAAAAAAATAGTCTAGATAGCAGACGCCTATGTAAAGTAACACTTGATGAGAAGTTGCTAAAATTAGTTCTCTTGCTTCCAAAATGAAATGAGGGAAATCAAACTGACTCCAACTTAAAGCCTAGAATTAGAGTTGTTGACATAACCGATGGGAGTGAGTGAAGTTTCTAAAATACAATTTATCATTAGAAAGAGGTAATAAAATGATTAAGGTAGAAAGAGTTACAAAGCGATTTGGAGATAATATTGCTTTAAATCAAATTAGTTTTTCAATAAACGAAGGAGAAATTTTTGGATTCCTAGGTCCATCTGGTTCAGGGAAGACAACAATGATCAATATTCTGACAGGACAGCTACAGGCTAACAGCGGAAAGACAGAATTGTTGGGGAAAGATTCTCAAAAATTGCTCCCTTCAGATTTTGAAGAGTTAGGTTTAGTAGGTGATACAAGTGGTTATTACGAAAAATTGAGCTTGTACAATAACTTGTTGCTATTTGCAAGACTATACGGAGTTTCAAAATCTCGAATTGAAGAAATTCTAAAACAAGTTGGTCTGTATGATAGTAAAGACACCCCAGCTGAAAAACTTTCTACAGGAATGCGTCAACGAATGCTTTTAGCTCGTGCTTTAATCAATTACCCTAAAGTTCTATTTTTAGATGAACCTACAAGTGGGTTAGATCCCACCACCTCAAAGAAGATTCACAAATTACTACAGGAGTTAAAGGAAAGAGGAACAACCATTTTCTTAACTACTCATGATATGAATGAGGCGACTTTATTATGTGATAACCTAGCTCTTTTGAATAAAGGTGATCTTATTGAACAAGGAAGCCCAAGCGAAATTATCCAAAAATACAACACGGAAAAAAAGGTTGCAGTAACCTATAGTGACTCTACTAAAAAAGTAGTGCGCTTCGAAGACTTGCAACAAGAAGATTATAAAAATGATGACGATTCACTCATGTGAACCAACTTTAGAAGATATTTTTATTAAATTGACAGGAGAAAAATTAGATGTTTAAGAGAATTTTAGCCCTTATTTGGTTGAGGACACAAGTATTATTGAATAACAAAAACACTTTAGTTCAGGTAATATTCCCGTTCTTTCTAGTTCTGCTTTTCCAAAATTTCATGAATACTGATGGAACTCAAGGGAAAACATTGCTATATAGTAGTTTAACAATGGCCTTCTCATTCTCTTCAGGTTCAATGATTTCAAGTTCGATTGCAGAAGAAAAAGAGAAAAGAATTTTTAAAACCCTTGTTTTAAGTGGGGTTCGCCGTGGAGAATATCTTGTTTCTGTTCTATTTTATCCTGTAATCTTTGCCTCAGTAGCAATGATTGCCTTCCCTATAATGGTTGAATTTGATTTTGGAACAGATTACCCTGTATATCTTGCTGTAGTTTCGTTAGTAGCCTTATGTACTATACTTCTGAATTTAGTTATTGGCTCTATATCAGAAACACAAACACAGGCTCAAGTGTATGGTTTAATTCCCATGTTAGCTTTATCATTCTTACCAATGTTTTCACAAGTTAGTTCAGAAATTAAGAATTTTATGGATACAACCTTCTTGGGAATTTATGTTGACTTCTTTAATAAAGCTGATTTTAAATTAAATTTTTGATAGTTTAATCGTATCTCTTGTATGGATTGTTGCTCTATTCGCGCTAAGTTATTGGGCTCTCAAAAATACAAAAAAACCAAAACTTCGAAAACTAACCATCGATAAACTTCATAAACTGTCACTGCTAAAAGTATAGGATAGGAGGGGAATAGAGATAGATTTAAAATATCTCAGTTTTCTATATCAAACCGCACCTCAATCAGGAGGTGCGGGTTTTGTCTTATCTGAAAGTTTTTATTTACAGTGCTTTCCCAACCAAAATCTCTGCCTCAATGGTAATCTCTGTCAGTTGACTCCAGTCAATTTTGGTCTGGTCAACATGAAAGAGAAGGGGGGTCATGCTAAGCAAAGCTTGGCGTTGCTCGGCTGTGATGGGTTTGGTTAGGGAAGCTATTTGGCTAGATTGGATGCTGAAGTATTCCTGGAAATGTTCCTTGATATCTTGGTTGGAATAGTCCTTGTTTGTCAGCTGGTCTTGTACCCTTTGACGGATTTCTTTGAGGTGATTTTCAGTCGGGATGACCTTGATCAAGATGCCATCTTTGGATAAAACGCGACGGAATTCCCCATAGTTGGCAGGTGAAAAGATGTCGAGCAGGATATCCATACTGGCGTCTTTTATAGGAAGTCGAGCCAGGTCACCGACAAACCAATTAACTGACCAGTTGAGTTCACTTTTTAGCAGCGATTTGGACCGAGTCTTTTGAAATGTCAAAGGCATAGAAAGGTTTTATCAGAGTGACTTTCTTGGAGTTTACGAGAGAAACCTTCGCCACAACCGATATCCAAGACTGTTTTTGCGGATGGATTAGTTGTTAGTAAGTCCGAGATACCTTCTAAAATAGCCTGATAAAAACCAGCTTCAAGAATTTGCTGGCGGTTTTGGAAGTTTTCCTTGTCGTAGTTGGCAGATTGCTTGATTTGCGGAGCCAAGTTGACATAGCCGAATTTTTGCCAGATCAAAAGAATGGCGGTTGCTACACTTGAGGCTAGACTCTACCAAGGCCAGATTTTTCTTGGCAGATAGGGCAGGAAAAGGCAGTCGCAGAAGCAAAAACGCTGAAGTTTGGGTTTGAGGTTTGTATTCATAGTTTAAGTGTATCAAAAAGAGGCAAATGAAAGCAACTTTAGAAATAAGTAGATGGGAGATTCAGTAGAAATAAAACTAATTCTCCAATTTATAGAATAAAATTGCTTTTTATATCTAAATTTCTATATAATAATGATAAGGAGGAAATAAGTATGTTAAAAGAAGTATTAACCGTTGCAAAAGTTGCGAAAAAATCATCACTCTTTTTGGGTGGTGTCGCATTTGGTACCCTTGGTTTGAAAATCTTGGCAAGTAAGGAAGCTAAAAAAGGTTATTCTAAAGCTTTTGGCTAAGGCTTACAAGTTGAAAGACGAGCTAGATGCATCTGTTTCTGTTGTGAAACAACATGGAGACGATGTCTTGCAAGATGCCAAATATTTGTACGAGCAAGAGAAAAAAGAAGAGCAATTAGATAGCCTTATAGGAGAATAATATGTCTTTTAAAGTGCTACATAGAGGATACCAACATATCCGACTATCATCTTCTTTTTTTCACTCACCTTGGATATTCAAGACTATCTTCGTTCCTTGGCGAGAGATGAAAAGGGATTGAGTCTATCCAGTTTTACATGGATCAACAGCACTTTACTCTACGCATAAAAAGAAGGCTTTTTCTGTATTAGATAATGCAGAAGCCTTTTTTAAAAAAAGAATTGATAAAGGGAAAGTTTCTGAGTTGATGACTCTTCCCATTCGTAGAGAAGAGAGTGCTTATTCTATTGTTTCAGGTGCAGCGATTAAGCGTGTACTTTTTCGTAGTTTTGTGCCGTATCCTATTCGCTATATATGGACTTGTTATCAGGCTTTGGGTTATATTAGAGAAGCTTTATCAAACACTAGCGCGTAAGGAACTAACGATGGAAGTCTTGGACTGTTCGGCGATTTTTATTGTCCTTGTTTATGAACCAATCCAAGACAGCTAGCAATATCATGTTTATGCTTGATTTGGGGAATCATTTAGATCAGTGGTCTTTGAAAAAAACTGCAACAGATTTAGAACAAAGCCTTCTTGCAAAAGAGAGCGACGTATTCTTAGTACAGGGCGATACGGTTGTTAGTATCAAGAGTTCCGATGTTCAAATAGGAGATGTCTTGGTCCTATCTCAAGGAAATGAAATTCTGTTTGATGGACAAGTAGTTTCAGGTTTAGGTATGGTCAACGAAAGTTCCTTGACGGGAGAGAGTTTTCCAGTTGAAAAAAGAGAGTCTGATTTGGTTTGTGCAAATACAGTATTAGAAACTGGAGAGTTACGCATTCGTGTAACCGATAATCAGATGAACAGCCGGATTTTACAACTGATTGAGTTAATGAAGAAATCTGAAGAAAACAAGAAAACGAAACAACGCTATTTCATCAAGATGGCGGATAAGGTCGTCAAATATAATTTCTTGGGGGCTGGGCTAACTTACCTATTAACAGGTTCTTTTTCTAAGGCTATTTCTTTCCTATTAGTCGATTTCTCCTGCGCTTTGAAAATCTCTACTCCTGTAGCTTATTTGACAGCTATCAAGGAGGGGTTGAACCGTGAAATGGTGATTAAGGATGGGGATGTTCTGGAGAAATATCTGGAAGTTGATACTTTCTTGTTTGATAAGACGGGAACAATCACAACTAGTTATCCTATAGTTGAAAAGGTGTTACCTTTTGGGGACTATAGTGAGGAAGATATTCTCAGAATCAGTGCCTGTCTTGAGGAACACATTTATCATCCTATTGCTAATGCCATCGTCAAGCAAGCTGAGATAGAGGGAATTGAACATGAGGAAATGCATGGGAAACTCCAATATATTGCAAAGCAAGGGATCAAATCTCATATAGATGGCCAACCAGTTCTTATTGGGAATTATGTCTTGATGCAGGATGAGCAGATTCATATCAGTTCAGAACAAAAATGCTTTTAATTGAAGAGTACAAGAGTCACTACAATCTCTTATTCTTGGCTTATCAGAATGAATTGATTGGAATGTTCTGCATTCATACTCCTTTGAGAAAAGAAGCAAAAGCAGCCTTTGGAGAAACTTAAGGCACAAGGGAAAAAAATTGATTCTGGCAACAGGGGACACCCTTGGTTAGGACAGAGGAATTAGTCAAAGATTTGCCCTTTGATCAGGTCTATACAGACTTGAAAACCTGATGGGAAATTTGAGTTAGTAGAGGAACTGCAGAAAGCAGGTCACACGATTTTTGATGGTTGGAGATGGATTGAATGACTCAGCGGCTCTAACCCTATCAGATATCGGTGTGGTGATGAATGAGAGTGCAGATATTTCTAAGCAGATGAGCGATATCTTATTGTTAGATAATCGTTTGGATTTCTTCCAAGAGTTGGATTGGCTATCATCATCTTTGCAAACACTCATCAAGAAGAATATTCAAGATACCGTTGTCGTAAATAGTAGTTTGATTGGCTTTGGCTTGTTTAATTGGCTCAGTCCTTCAAACCTCTCTATCCTACATAATCTAACAACCTTACGCATAGTCCTGCGTAGCCTGTCTATTAAGGGATAGGTGGGGACTATTCACAGCAAAAAGGAGTTACCTTTCTCGAGGGTAACTCCTTTGTTTATAGGTAAATGTTTAACAATTTAGTAAGTCAACACAAAGTATTTCTTCTTCCCGCGGCGGATAACAGTCAGTTCGTTTTCTAACTTATCTGCGTCACTCAAGACATAGTCAAGGTCTTGGATGCGGTCGCCATTGACGTAGATGGCTCCGTTTTGGACATCTTCACGGGCTTGGCGTTTTGAGTTAACGACACCAGATGACACAAGGAGTTCCACGATATTGTGGTTTTCGTCTGCTTGTACTTGGTAGTTTGGCACTCCACGAAGTCCTTGTTTGAGTTCTTTGACAGAAAGGTTTTTGATGTTTCCAGTAAAGAGTTGCTCAGTGATGTTGAGGGCTTCTTTGTAGGCCTCTTCTCCGTGAACAAGAGTCACGACTTCACGAGCCAAGACTTTTTGAGCCAAGCGTTTGTGTGGCGCAACTTCAAACTGTTTACGGATGTCTTCAATCTCGTCCAGTGATAAGAAGGTAAAGATTTTCAAGAAGCGAACAGCGTCAGCATCCATGACGTTCATCCAGAATTGGTACATTTCGTATGGAGAAGTCTTTTCAGGATTGAGCCAGACTGCGTTTCCTTCAGATTTACCAAATTTCTTACCAGTTGCATCTGTAATGAGTGGCACTGTGATAACGTGACCAGTCTTGTCAGCCTTACGACGAAGCAATTCGGTACCAGCTGTCATATTTCCCCACTGGTCAGAACCACCGATTTGTAGTGTGACGTTGTGCTCTTGGTTAAGGACGTAGAAGTCATATCCTTGCATGATTTGGTAAGCAAACTCAGTGTAAGAAATCCCTGTCTCGATCCGTTTTTTCACAGATTCCTTGCTCATCATGTAGTTGACAGTGAAGTATTTTCCGATATCACGGAGGAAGTCAATGAAGCTGATGCTACCAAACCAGTCGTAGTTGTTGACCATGACAGCCTTGTTTTCACCATTTTCAAAGTCAAGAAAACGAGAAAGTTGTCCTTGGATAGACTTGACCCAGCCATTTACTGTGTCTTTTGTTTGGAGACTACGCTCAGCATCTTTGAAGGACGGATCTCCGATGAGACCTGTAGCACCGCCAACGAGCGCATAAGGTTTGTGACCTGCTAGCTGCAAGCGACGACTTGTCAAGATTGCGACAAGGTGGCCTAGGTGAAGGCTGTCAGCAGTTGGATCGTAGCCAGTATAATAAGAAACTTGACCTTCTTCTAGGGCTTTACGCAAAGCTTCTTCATCAGTCGTTTGAAAAATCAAACCACGCTCTTTTAGCTCATCAAAAATGTGCATGTGTCTTTTCTCCTTTATAAAATATTGTTTCTACCTATTGTATCACAAACTCGATTAATAGCCTAGTGTAATAGGGAAGAAAGTGGCTATTTTATTGAAAGTTTCCCTTTTATGGTATAATAGAGAAAGCGAGGACATTCATGAAAGAAAGAATTAATGAATTAAAAACAAAAATGCTCGCATTTTTTTCCAGCAGCTAATGCAACGAATTGCAAAATGGAAGAAAAGACTAGCAAAAAAACTAGCTAATAAGAAAACCAGTAAAAAGGGAACCTCTTCTGATAAAGTTAGAAGGGCAGGATCTAATTTTTGCTAAGGTTTTGAGTGGGTTTAAAATAGTCTTTAACACTCTCTTTATCTTAGGTTTTATCGGTGGACTGTTTGGCGCTGGTGTAGCTATGGGTTATGGAGTCGCTCTATTTGACAAGGCTCAGGTGCCTCAAGCAGAAGAGTTGGTCAAGCAAGTGAAGGATATTGCCTCTATCTCAGAAATCACTTATTCTGACGGCAGTACCATTGCCTCGATCGAGGGTGATTTGTTGCGCACTTCAGTCGCTTCAGATGCTATCTCAGATAACCTTAAGAAAGCCATTGTTGCGACAGAGGACGAGCATTTCAATGAGCACAAGGGAGTTGTGCCTAAGGCCGTTATTCGTGCGACCTTGGGAACCTTTGTCGGTCTAGGCTCGTCTAGTGGTGGTTCGACCTTGACCCAGCAGGTCATCAAGCAACAAGTAGTGGGGGATGCTCCAACTCTAGCTCGTAAGGCTAAAGAGATTATTGATGCTCTTGCTTTAGAAAGGGCCATGGGTAAGGATGAGATTTTGACAACCTACCTTAACATAGCTCCTTTTGGTCGCAATCATAAAGGCCAAAATATTGCAGGTGCCCAGCAGGCTGCAGAAGGAATCTTTGGTGTCAATGCTTCGGATTTAACGGTCCCTCAAGCTGCCTTTATCGCAGGATTGCCACAGAGTCCAATCAGTTATTCTCCTTATGAATCTGATGGTAGCATGAAGAGTGATGAGGACATGGCTTTGGGAATTAAGCGTGCCAAGGATGTCCTCTACAATATGTACCGGACAGGGGCTCTAAGTCAGGAAGACTACGATAAGTACAAAGATTATGACTTTAAGAAAGACTTCCTACCATCAGGTAGTGTTAGTGGTACTTCGCGTGACTATCTCTACTATGCAACCTTGGCAGAAGCTACTGACCGCATGTACGACTACCTTGTCCAACGAGATAATGTCTCTGCGCAAGAATTAAAGAATGAGTCCATTCAGAAATCCTATCGCGATTTAGCCACTAAGGAAATTGAAAATGGTGGATATAAGATTACGACAACTATCAATAAAAATGTTCATGCTGCGATGCAAAATGCGGTTGCGACCTACGGCTATCTGCTAGATGATTCGACAGGCCAGCCTGAGGTGGGGAATGTCCTCATGGACAACCAAACGGGAGCTATCCTTGGATTTGTTGGTGGTCGTAATTATCAAGAAAATCAGAACAATCACGCTATCGATACCAAGCGTTCTCCAGCTTCAACCACAAAACCTATATTGGCCTATGGTATCGCTATTGACCAAGGTTTGATGGGAAGTGCAAGTATCTTGTCAAACTATCCTACCAACTTCTCAAACGGGAATCCCATCATGTATGTCAATAGTCCTGGTACGGGCATGATGACATTGGGAGAAGCCCTTAACTACTCATGGAATATCCCAGCCTACTGGACGTATCGTACGCTTCGAGAGAAGGGTGTGGATGTCAAAGGCTATATGGAAAAAATGGGTTACGAAATCCCAGAATATGGGATTGAAAGTTTACCGATGGGTGGGGGGGATTGACGTTACAGTTGCCCAGCATACCAACGGGTATCAGACTCTAGCCAACAACGGAGTTTACCATAAGAAACATATGATCGCAAAGATCGAGTCAACGGATGGTCGAGTGGTATACGAGCACAAGGATGAGCCTGTCCAGGTTTATTCAAAAGCGACAGCAACCATCATGCAAAGTCTCCTTCGGGATGTTATCTCGTCTCGGATTACTTCAAGTTTCCAGACGGACTTGACTACTATCAATCCATCCCTAGCTCGTGCTGACTGGATCGGAAAAACTGGTACGACCAATGAAGATGAAAATATGTGGCTCATGCTTTCTACACCTCGCTTGACTTTGGGTGGCTGGTTAGGTCACGATGATAACCGACCACTAGCCAAAGGAGCAGGCCACTACCGTAATGCCAACTATATGGCCCACTTGGTCAATGCTATCCAACAAGCTGAACCTGGAATATGGGGGAATGAGCGCTTTAATCTGGATCCAAGTGTGACCAAGTCGCAAGTTCTCCGGTCTACAGGCCAAAAGCCCGGCAAAGTTTCCATCAATGGTAAGGAAATCGAACTTTCTGGATCAACAGTAACGAGCTACTGGGCTACTAAAGAAGGTGCCCCAGTGACCACCTATCGCTTTGCTATTGGAGGAAGCGATGCAGATTATCTGAACGCATGGAAGAATATTCTAGGAAGCATTCCAGCAGTGACTCCTCCAAGCTCAAGTTCAAGCAGTAGCTCTGGAAGTTCAAGTTCGAGTGGAAATACTCAAAGTGGTTCTTCAGGACGTTCACGTCTATTTAATCGTTAAGAAAGAGTAGTAGCAAGGTTAGTAATTTCTCCTTGTTGCTACTTTTTTCTTTGTTGGTTTCGTGTTACAATAATAATATGAATCATTATCAGAAAAAGATTGTTAAGGGAACAGTATACTCGCTACTCTCAGGCCTAATCTGGGGGATTTGTGGGATTTTAGGAGAGTATTTTTTCACTCATTATCCAGTGTCTTCTGGATGGATTACTTCTATGCGTTTACTAGTGGCGGGGAGTTTGGTTTTAGGTCTATCTGCCTTTTCAGTTGCGTAGCCGCTTGTTGGACATCTGGCGTGATAAGAAAAATTATCTACCTTTTTTAGCCTATGCTATTCTAGGTATTTTTTCTGTGCAGTTTTTCTTCTATCTCTGCGTTGAGTATTCCAATGCGACGACGGCGACCATTTTGCAATTTATCAGCCCTGTTTTTATCCTGTTTTACAATCGAATCATTTACCAGAAGAAGGCTTCTATTACAGCTGTGTTCTATGTTTTGATTGCCATGCTAGGTGTTTTTTTGATGGCTACGAAAAGGGATTTGTCCCAGTTATCCATGACACCTTTGGCTCTAGTGACAGGTTTGCTCAGTGCAGTAGGGGTCATGTTTAATGTTATCCTTCCTCAACGCTTTGCACGGCGCTACGGATTTGTTCCGACTGTTGGTTGGGGGATGATTCTGGCAGGTCTCTTTAGTAATTTCCTTTACCCTATTTATCAGATAAGTTTTCAAGTGGATCTGGTAAGTGTGCTGATTTGTCTGACGATTGCCGTGTTTGGTACTGCTTTTGCCTTCTTCCTATCTATGAAGGCTGTGTCACTCGTTTCCCCGCTGGTTGTATCGGTGGTGAGTGCTAGCGAACCGCTCTCTTCAGCTTTATTAAGTGTTCTTTTTCTGGGATTGGTCATGGATGGTTTTTTGGCCTTAGCTATGGTGTTGATTATCGTCCCGATGATTTTCTTATCTGTAGAAGAGGCAAAACAAGCCAGGTAAAGATGATTATTTGATAGTTGAGGCTTCAAATTTGAGGCCTTTTTTGGTAGAATAGGTATCATTATAACGAACTAGGAGGCACCTATGACTGCTACAAAAATGAACGCTCAAGAAATTATCCAATTTATCGCCAATGCGGAAAAGAAAACCTGTGTTAAAGTAACCTTTGAAGGACAACTCGCATCTGCTGTGCCTAGCTCTGTTGTCAAACTAGGAAATGTTTTATTCGGAGACTGGAAGGATGTCGCTCCGCTTCTTGAAGGTTTAGTAGAAAATCAAGACTATGTTGTTGAGCAAGATGCTCGTAATTCTGCAGTTCCTTTACTAGATAAACGTGATATCAATGCTCGTATTGAGCCAGGTGCGATTATCCGTGACCAGGTAGAAATTGGTGACAATGCTGTTATCATGATGGGAGCTGTTATCAATATCGGTGCTGAAATCGGTGCAGGAACCATGATTGACATGGGTGCCATCCTTGAGGCCGTGCCATCGTTGGGAAAGAACAGCCACGTTGGTGCAGGGGCGGTTTTGGCAGGTGTGATTGAGCCAGCTAGCGCTGAACCAGTCCGTGTCGGAGATAATGTTCTTATCGGTGCCAATGCAGTGGTGATCGAAGGAGTTCAAATCGGCAGTGGTTCAGTTGTTGCAGCCGGAGCTATCGTTACCCAAGATGTTCCAGAAAACGTGGTAGTGGCAGGTGTTCCGGCTCGTATCATCAAAGAAATTGATGCCCAAACCCAACAAAAAACAGCGCTTGAGGATGCGCTTCGTACCTTGTAAAAATAAAAAAAGAGGCGGATACTTTCTTTCCAGCCTCTTTCTTCTATCAAAAAGGAGGATCGATAGATGTTAGATTTGATTCAGACTAGACGAGATTTACACCAGATTCCAGAGATTGGCTTGGAAGAGTTCGAGACTCAGACTTATTTGCTGGATGTGATTGAGAAATTGACTACGGGCAAGGACTTTGTTCAAGTTCGTACTTGGCGGACAGGAATTTTGGTCTACCTGCAGGGAAGTCAGCCGGAGCGGACCATTGGTTGGCGAACAGATATTGATGGTCTGCCTATCGTCGAACAAACAGGACTGCCTTCGCCTCTCAACACCAAGGCCGCATGCATGCTTGTGGCCATGATTTTCATATGACTATTTCCTTAGGATGTCTCGAACGCGCCCTGGAGGAACAACCCAAGAACAATCTGCTCTTCCTATTTCAGCCTGCTGAAGAAAATGAAGCAGGTGGGATGCTCATGTATGAGGATGGTGCTTTTGGGGACTGGCTGCCAGACCAATTTTATGGCCTTCATGTTCGTCCAGATCTGAAGGTTGGACAGATTGCGACCAATACACACACTCTCTTTGCAGGGACCTGTGAGGTGAAGATTCGTTTCAAAGGAAAAGGAGGGCATGCAGCTTTTCCGCATGAAGCCAATGACGCCTTGGTGGCTGCTAGTTACTTTGTAACCCAAGTACAGTCAGTTGTAAGCCGGAATGTCAATCCCATCGAGGGAGCGGTGGTGACCTTTGGCCTTTTCCAAGCTGGAACAACCAACAATGTCATTACAGACACAGCATTTTTACACGGAACCATTCGCGCTTTGACTCAAGACATGAGCCTCTTGGTGCAAAAAAGAGTCAAGACTGTCGCAGAAGGGGTTGCAGCAGCCTTTGATATGGAAGTCGAAGTAGAACTCAAGCAAGGAGGCTACCTACCTGTTGAGAACAATCCAGCCTTGGCGCGTGAACTGATGGACTTTTTGAAGAGAAAGACGGAATCGAGTTGATTGATATCGAGCCTGCTATGACTGGTGAGGACTTTGGTTATCTCCTTTCGAAGGTAGATGGCGTTATGTTCTGGCTAGGTATCGATAGTCCCTACGCCCTTCATCACCCTCAGATGAGTCCTGAGGAAGAAGCCATAGCCATTGGGGTAGATGTAGTCTCTAGTTTCTTAAAAAAGAAGGCAGCAGAGTAGAGGAATTGTCTATGAAAGCAGAACTACGCAAGAAAATTTTGCAAGAAATGAAGACTCTATCTCAGGAGCAAAAACAGGCTATGGATCGAGTTTTAACTGAACGATTTTTAAAGCATCCCTTTTACCAAGAAGCTAAGGTCATCGCAACCTATCTCTCCTTCCCTCATGAATTTCAAACGCAGGAACTGATTGAGCAGGCGCTGAAGGACGGCAAGAAGGTTTTGATACCCAAAACCTATCCCAAGGGGCGCATGGAGTTTGTGGTCTATAATCCGCAGCAGTTGGCAAAAACTTCCTTTGGTTTACTGGAACCGCAAGGAGACTTGGAAGTGGTGGAACCGTCTCAGATTGATTTAATTCATGTTCCGGGTTTGGCTTTTACAACAGAGGGCTATCGGATCGGATATGGTGGAGGATATTATGACCGCTATCTGGAACATTTTGCTGGGCATACCATGAGTACAATCTATCCTTGTCAAGTTCAGGAGTTTAACTTTGAAAACCATGATATACCCGTCCAGGAGGTGCTAATCTATGAAGGAAATCTTTGATAAACGTTATCCTGTGACTAGCTTCTTCCTCCTAGTAACAGCATTGGTATTTCTCTTGATGTTGGTTTTTACAGGTTTAAATTTTGAACGAGCAGATACCTTGCTTCAGTTTGGAGCCATGTATGGACCGATCATTCGCCTGTTCCCTGAGCAGATTTGGCGCCTTTTTTCGGCTATATTTGTGCATATCGGATGGGAGCATTTTATTGTCAATATGATTTCGCTCTACTTTCTTGGACGACAGGTGGAGGAGATTTTCGGTTCTAAGCAATTTTTCTTTCTCTATCTCCTATCAGGAATGATGGGTAACCTCTTTGTTTTTGCTTTTACACCGAAAGTTGTAGCAGCAGGGGCCTCCACTTCTCTTTACGGACTATTTGCTGCGATTATCGTCCTGCGTTACGCAACTCGCAACCCCTATATTCAGCAGTTGGGGCAATCCTACCTGACGCTTTTCGTGATAAATATCATTGGAAGTATTCTGATTCCAGGAATCAGCCTAGCAGGGCATATTGGTGGCGCAGTAGGCGGTGCTTTTCTAGCAGTCATTTTTCCAGTTAAATGGGAGAGAAGGATGTACAGTACTAGCCAGCGAATCGGAGCAACTGTACTTTTTATCGCACTAGCCGTTTTCCTTTGCTATAAGGGAATGAACTATGTGTAGGGGGGATAGTTAAATGCGAGCACCGATTCGGTTGCTAATAAGTCATCTGCAAAGATGGCTTTTTTTATTGCAAGCTTCAACAAAAAAACAAAGCCCTTATTTAAGAGCTTTGTTTTTCTTCTATTCCCTCCTCAGCTAACTCTTTCCCAAGTTGGATGAGGTAGTCTTTCAAGTCGTCTTTGACTTGTGGATGTTTGAGAGCGTAGTCGATGGAGGTTTTCATAAAGCCAAACTTGTCTCCGACATCGTAACGAGCCCCCTTGAACTCACGAGCAAATACACGTTGTGTTTTATTGAGGGTGTCGATTGCATCTGTCAGCTGAATTTCATTTCCTGCACCTGGAGCTTGGTTTTCGAGGATTTGGAAGATTTCAGGTGTGAGGAGGTAGCGTCCAATAATAGCAAGGTCGCTAGGAGCATCCTCTGGTGCTGGTTTTTCAACAAAGGTTTCAACACTGTAAAGACCATCTTTTCCTTCGCCTTGCGGAGCAATAACCCCGTAAGCAGATACTTCGTCATGAGGGACTGGCATGACAGCGATAGTAGACGCGTGGGTACGCTCGTAGTCATCCATGAGTTGTTTGGTAAGTGGAACAGCCTTTTCGTCTGTGATATCCATCAAGTCATCACCAAGCATAACGACAAAAGGTTCATTTCCAACGAAAGCCTTGGCTTGCAAAACAGCATCTCCGAGACCACGTGGATGCGTTTGGCGGATAAAATGCAGGCGCATGCCAGTTGTTTCATCAACTAGCTTCAGAAGATCTGTTTTCCCTTTTTCTTTGAGGTTGTATTCCAATTCAAAGTTTGAGTCGAAGTGGTCCTCAATGGAACGTTTTGACTTACCTGTAACAACCAAGATATCTTCGATACCAGATTTGAGAGCTTCTTCAACGATAAACTGGATAGTTGGCTGTCTACGATTGGCAACATTTCCTTGGCCAAGGCCTTAGTTGCTGGGAGGAAGCGAGTTCCCAATCCAGCGGCTGGGATGACTGCTTTTCTGACTTTTTGTTTCATAAATGTTCCTTTCTATAAGGGTCTAAGACCATTCGTTTTCTGCTTTGAATTCATTGTTCATGATGTCATTGATGGCTTCTTTGATGTTGACACCTTCGTAGATAACTCGATAAATAGCCTGTGTGATTGGCATGTAGACACCCAATTCCTGAGCCAGTTCGTAAGCTGCTCGAGTTGTTGAAATGCCTTCAATGACCATGCCCATGTTTGCTTCGATGTCTGCTAGGGATTCTCCACGGCCGAGAGCATCACCGGCTCTCCAGTTACGAGAGTGGACAGATGTCCCCGTTACGATCAAGTCACCGACTCCAGAAAGACCGCTGTAAGTCAGAGGATTTGCTCCAAGAGCTACCCCTAGTCGGGTGATTTCTGCTAATCCTCGAGCGATGATGGCTGCCTTGGCATTGTCGCCAAATCCTAGACCATGCAATGCTCCTGCACCAACGGCAATGATGTTTTTAAGAGCACCAGCGGTTTCAACACCTATAACATCCGTATTGGTATAGAGGCGGAAGTAGTGGTTGCTAAAGAGATTTTGGACGTACTGGGCAGTTTCAAGATCTTTGGAGGCTGCCGTAATCAAGGTGATATCGCGTACAATGGTTTCCTCAGCGTGACTAGGTCCTGAAACAACAACGACTTCACTACGAAGGTCAGCTGGGATTTCCTCTTCAAGAATAGTTGATAGACGTTTGTGGCTATCTGGTTCCAATCCTTTGGAGGCATGCATGATGACAACCTTGTGATTGAGTACCTTTGCCACTTGTTGGGCAACCAGTCTCGTTACTTTTGTTGGGACTACAAATAAAACAGCATCCACATCCTTTAGTGTTTCTTCTAAATCATGATAGGCTTTGATTTTTTCGTCGAGTAGGATATCTTTGAAGTAGCGTTTGTTTGTATGTTGGTTATTGATTTCATCAATTTGGTCAGAAATATTTCCCCAAATTCGAACTTCGTGTCCATTGTCGTTTAGGACCTGCGAAAGGGCAGTTCCCCAAGAACCAGGACCCAAGACAGCGATGGTTTGTTTCTTCATCTTTTCCTCCTTGTAAGAGTTCTTCCTTCCATTTTACCATAAAAAGCCTTTTCATGCATCACCTGTAGATGAAAGCGCACTAATTTATAATAAGGAGACTTCTTTGACAAGATGCCTCTTTTTTGCTAGAATAGCATCAATATGAACGAATGAGAAGGAGCTGACGCAGGATGTCGCTCCCTTTATCTATTTTATTAGGAGGAAATATGCTGATTAAAAAAATAAAAACCTATAAATGGCAGGCCTTGGCATCCCTAGTGATGACAGGCTTGATGGTTGCGAGCTCGCTCTTGCAACCGCGCTATTTGCAAGAGGTGTTAGAGGCTTTGTTGGCCGGACAAAATGAGGCTATTTATAGTATTGGTGCATGGCTGATAGGAGTTGCCCTAGTAGGTCTTGTTGCAGGTGGGGTCAATGTGACACTTGCAGCCTACATTGCTCAAGGAGTGTCTTCGGACCTTCGTGAAGACGCTTTTCGCAAGATCCAGACCTTTTCTTATGCCAATATCGAGCAATTCAATGCGGGTAACCTTGTCGTCCGTATGACCAATGATATTAACCAAATTCAGAATGTGGTGATGATGGCTTTTCAAATCCTCTTCCGTCTCCTCTTTCTTTTATCGGTTCCTTTATCTTGGCGGTTCACACTCTTCCGTCACTTTGGTGGGTGATTGTCCTCATGGTGCTCCTAATCTTTGCACTAACAGCCATCATGATGGGGATGATGGGGCCACGATTTGCTAAGTTTCAAACCCTTCTTGAACGGATCAATGCTATCGCTAAGGAAAATCTACGTGGTGTGCGCGTAGTCAAATCCTTGTACAAGAAAAAGCACAATTTGACAAATTTACCGAGGTTTCAGATGAACTTCTCGGCCAAAATCTTTATATCGGTTATGCCTTCTCAGTTATAGAACCCGTTATGATGCTAGTCGGCTATGGAGCGGTCTTCCTCTCTATCTGGTTGGTGGCAGGTATGGCTCAGTCAGATCCATCTGTAGTGGGCTCGATTGCTTCCTTTATCAACTATCTAAGCCAGATTATCTTTACTATTATCATGGTTGGATTTTTAGGCAATTCTGTCAGTCGTGCCATGATTTCCTTGCGTCGTATCCGCGAAATTCTAGATACCGAGCCAGCGATGACCTTTAAAGATCTCCCAGACGAAGAGTTAGAAGGAAGTCTCTCTTTTGAAAATGTGACCTTTACCTATCCCAATGATGATGAACCTATGCTGAAGAATGTAACCTTTGATATTGCGCCTGGTCAGATGGTCGGTGTGGTTGGGGCTACTGGAGCAGGGAAGTCCACTCTAGCTCAGTTAATTCCACGGCTTTTTGATCCACAGGAGGGATCTATCAAGATTGGTGGCAAGGATATTCGAGACGTCAGCGAGGGAACCTTGCGTAAAACAGTTTCCATCGTCTTGCAACGTGCTATTCTCTTTAGCGGGACCATTGCAGATAATCTTCGTCAAGGGAAAGGCAATGCCAGCGTGTCAGAAATGGAACGTGCAGCACGGATTGCCCAAGCCAGTGAATTTATCGGACGCATGGAAAACAAATTTGAGAGTCAGGTTGAAGAACGTGGCACCAACTTTTCTGGTGGACAAAAGCAACGGATGTCGATTGCCCGTGGGATTGTCAGCAATCCCCGTATCCTGATTTTTGACGATTCGACTTCGGCCTTGGATGCCAAGTCAGAAAGACTCGTACAGGAAGCTTTGAATAAAGACCTGAAAGGGACGACAACCATTATCATCGCTCAAAAGATCAGTTCAGTCGTCCATGCAGACAAGATTTTGGTCTTGGACCAAGGACGCTTGATTGGAGAAGGAAGGCATGCAGACTTGGTAGCTAACAATGCCGTCTACCGCGAAATCTACGAAACACAAAAGGGAAAGGAGGAATAAAATGAAAACCGTTCGATTTTTCTGGAATTATTTTAAAGTTTACAAGTTCTCCTTTGTCATTGTGATTCTGATGGTTGCAGTTGCGACGATTGCCCAATCCCTCTTTCCTGTTTTTTCAGGTCAAGCAGTCACGGAGCTCGCTAACCTAGTGCTGGCTTATCAAAATGGAACTTCCGAACTAGCCTGGCAGAGTTTATCAGCTCTGATGCTGAATCTAGCTCTGGTTGTCCTCGCCTTAGTGGTATCCAGTTTGATTTACATGACCTTGATGACCCGTGTGATTGCTGAGTCAACAAATGAGATGCGTAAGGGCCTCTTTGGCAAACTTTCTCGTTTAACGGTTTCTTTCTTTGACCGCCATCAGGATGGTGACATCCTCTCTCGCTTCACGAGTGACTTGGATAACATCCTTCAAGCCTTCAATGAAAGCCTAGTTCAGGTCATGAGCAATATTGCTCTTTACATCGGTTTGATTTTTGTCATGTTTTCAAGAAATGTGACGCTAGCCCTGATAACAGTAGCCAGTACTCCAGTGGCCTTTCTCATGTTGGTCTTCATCGTGAAAATGGCCCGCAAGTACACTAATCTCCAGCAAAAAGAGGTTGGGAAACTAAACGCCTACATGGACGAGAGTATTTCTGGACAGAAAGCTGTTATCGTACAAGGAATTCAAGATGATATCGTAGCAGGCTTTGTGGAGCAAAATGAGCGCGTGCGCAAGGCAACTTTTAAAGGGAGAATGTTCTCAGGTATCCTCTTTCCAGTTATGAATGGGATGAGCTTGGTCAATACGGCCATCGTCATTTTTGCTGGTTCTGCGGTCCTGCTGAACGATCCAAGTATCGAAACAACAACAGCCCTAGGTTTGATTGTCATGTTTACCCAATTTTCTCAGCAGTACTACCAGCCGATTATCCAGGTGGCTGCGAGTTGGGGGAGCCCTCCAGTTGGCCTTTACTGGGGCGGATCGTATCCAAGAAATGTTCGATGCAGAAGAAGAGATTCGTCCGCAAAATGCCCCTGCCTTTACGGAATTGCGAGAAGGCGTTGAAATCAGTCACATTGATTTCTCTTATGTGCCAGACAAGCCGATTTTGAAAGATGTCACCATTTCAGCTCCTAAGGGGCAGATGATAGCAGTTGTCGGTCCGACTGGTTCAGGGAAGACGACCATCATGAACCTCATCAATCGTTTCTACGATGTGGATGCAGGTAGCATTTCCTTTGATGGCAAAGATATCCGAGACTACGACTTGGGCAGCCTGCGGAGCAAGGTCGGGATTGTCTTGCAGGATTCGGTCTTGTTTAGTGGAACAATCCGAGACAATATCCGCTTTGGTGTGCCAGATGCCAGTCAGGAAATGGTCGAAGCAGCTGCCAAGGCAACTCATATTCATGACTATATCGAAAGCTTGCCTGACAAGTATGATACCCTATTGATGATGAGCAAAACATCTTCTCAACTGGTCAGAAACAATTGATTTCCATCGCCCGGACCTTGATGACAGATCCCCAAGTCCTAATCTTAGATGAAGCGACTTCCAATGTGGATACTGTAACAGAAAGCAAGATTCAACATGCCATGGAGGCCGTTGTAGCAGGACGAACCAGTTTTGTTATTGCCCATCGTCTCAAGACCATCCTCAATGCCGATCAGATTATTGTCCTCAAAGATGGAGAGGTCATTGAACGTGGAAATCATCACGAGTTGCTCAAGCTCGGCGGTTTCTACTCGGAACTGTATCACAATCAATTTGTTTTCGAATAGAAAAGTTGTCCTTATTGGGCAGCTTTTTCTTGTCCATAAAAAATACTTATCACGGTCTTTAAAAAAACATATTAGACAGGAAAGGGTTGGAGTGATAAGATAAGACTGTCGCAAGAAAATCGAAAGGAGACACATCATGGCTAGAACGGTTGTAGGAGTTGCTGCAAATCTATGTCCTGTAGATGCAGAAGGGAAAAACATTCACTCATCTGTATCTTGTAAATTTGCAGAGAGCATTCGTCAAGTCGGTGGTCTCCCTTTAGTAATTCCTGTAGGAGATGAGTCCATTGTGCGCGATTATGTGGAAATGATTGACAAACTCATCTTGACAGGTGGGCAAAATGTCCATCCTCAGTTTTACGGGGAGAAAAAGACTATTGAGAGTGATGATTACAACCTTGTACGCGATGAGTTTGAACTAGCTCTCTTGAAAGAAGCGCTCCGTCAGAATAAACCAATTATGGCAATCTGTCGTGGTGTTCAGCTGGTCAATGTTGCTTTTGGTGGCACTCTCCACCAAGAAATTGAAGGTCACTGGCAAGGCTTGCCTTTTGGGACATCTCATACTATTGAGACAGTAGAAGGAAGCGTGGTGGCTAAGTTGTTTGGCAAAGAAAGTCAGGTCAACTCAGTCCATCGTCAGAGTATCAAAGATCTGGCACCTAATTTCCGTGTGACAGCGGTGGACCCTCGAGATCAGACAGTGGAAGCGATTGAGTCTGTCGACGAGCATCGTATTATCGGTTTACAGTGGCACCCAGAGTTCCTGGTCAATGAAGAAGATGGCAATTTAGAATTATTTGAGTATTTATTAAATGAATTGTAACGGTTAGAATCTCTAGCCGTTTTTTTGTCTTATTTCGTTCAAATTTTTAATATTGTAACATTTTTTTACGCAAATGTTTAAATTATGATAAAATTTGGAAAAATTCAGTATAAAAAAACTTGAAAAAAATCTAAGGTAAGGGTTATGATAGAAGAGAAGAAATTTTGGAGGAATATTATGTCACATATTAAATTTGATTATTCAAAAGTATTAGATAAATTTGTTGCACCACATGAACTAGATTATATGCAGCCTCAAGTGACTGCAGCAGATTCTGCTCTGAGAAATGGTACAGGTCCTGGGGCAGAAATGACTGGCTGGTTGAACTTACCTGAAGAATATGACAAAGATGAATTTGCTCGTATTCAAAAAGGCTCGCTAAAAATCCAATCTGATAGTGAGGTATTGATCGTAATCGGTATTGGTGGTTCCTATTTAGGAGCTCGTGCAGCTATTGATTTCTTGAATAATTCATTTGTAAACTTGCAAAGAAAGGAAGAACGCAAGGCACCTCAGATCCTCTATGCTGGAAACTCTATCTCTTCAAGCTATTTGATTGATTTGGTAGACTATGTATCAGACAAAGATTTCTAGTAAACGTGATTTCTAAATCAGGTACAACAACTGAACCGGCTATTGCTTTCCGTGTCTTCAAAGAACTCTTGGTTAAGAAGTACGGTCAAGAAGAAGCTAACCAACGTATCTACGCAACTACAGACCGCGCTAAAGGTGCAGTTAAAGTTGAAGCAGATGCTAATGGCTGGGATACTTTTGTAGTGCCTGATAGTGTAGGTGGTCGTTTTACAGTATTGACAGCAGTGGGGCTCTTGCCAATCGCAGCTGCAGGAGCTGATATCAGCAAGTTAATGGAAGGAGCAAATGCTGCTCGCAAGGCTTATGCTTCTGATAAGTTGGCTGAAAATGAAGCATATCAATATGCAGTTGTACGCAATATCTTGTACCGTAAAGGTTATCTGACAGAAGTTCTAGCTAACTATGAACCATCTCTGCAATACTTCTCTGAGTGGTGGAAGCAACTGGCTGGTGAGTCAGAAGGGAAAGACCAAAAAGGGATTTATCCAACTTCAGCTAACTTCTCAACAGACTTGCACTCTCTGGGACAATTTATCCAGGAAGGTACCCGTATCCTCTTTGAAACAGTTATCCGTGTAGATAAACCTCGCAAAAATGTGCTGATTCCTGAATTGGCAGAAGACTTGGACGGTCTTGGCTACTTGCAAGGAAAAGATGTTGACTTTGTCAATAAAAAAGCTACAGATGGAGTGCTGTTAGCACACACTGATGGTGGAGTTCCAAATATGTTTGTGACACTGCCTGAGCAAGATGAGTTCACTTTGGGCTACACTATTTACTTCTTTGAGTTGGCTATTGCTCTTTCTGGCTACCTGAATGGTATCAATCCATTTGACCAGCCTGGAGTTGAAGCTTATAAGAAAAACATGTTTGCTCTTCTTGGGAAACCAGGCTTTGAAGAGCTGGGTGCTGAGTTGAATGCACGCCTTTGATTCTCATATGCTTTGAGTTCATTTAGAATATAAAAAGATCCACAAGTTCATTTCTTGTGGATTTTTAGTACAAGCCTCTTAATTAGTTTATTATTTTTTTTAAAAGTGTAAAAAAGAGTGTCTTAATTCTTTTATGAAAGCGCTGTATAATTGCCTTGTAAATAAAATTTGAGAGGTATCAAAATGAATGATTGGTTAAACATAAAAGGCAAAACAGTTCTTGTGACTGGCGCGTCATCTGGGATCGGTAAGGCAATCGTTGAAGAATTGCTGGAATTAGGAGTCAATGTAGCGAATTTTGATCTTAGCGACAACGATTTGCGTCACCCGAATCTATTATTTGTAAAGTTGATGTAACTTCTCGCTCTGAAGTAGAAGAGGGTGTTGCCAAAATAGTTGAAAGATTTGGCAATATTGATGCGGTAGTCAATAATGCAGGGATTAATGTTCCCAGATTATTAATTGATGCAGAAAATCCTAAAGGTCCTTACGAGTTAGACGATGAAACGTTTGAAAAAGTAACAATGATTAATCAAAAAGGTTTGTATTTGGTTAGTCAGGCAGTAGGACGTATTTTAGTGAAAAATGGAAAAGGTGTAATTGTGAACATGGCTTCAGAAGCAGGCTTGGAAGGTTCTGAAGGACAAAGTGCCTATGCTGCCACAAAAGCAGCAGTCTATAGTTACACTCGTTCATGGGCAAAAGAGCTGGGTAAGCATGGTGTACGTGTGGTTGGAATTGCTCCAGGAATTATGGAAGCTACGGGACTTCGAACTCTTTCTTATGAGGAAGCTCTTGCTTATACCCGTGGAAAGACGGTAGAAGATATTCGAGCTGGTTATGCTTCAACTTCAACAACTCCTTTGGGACGAAGTGGTAAACTACGGGAAGTAGCTGACCTTGTAGCATTCTATATTTCAGACCGTTCTAGCTATATAACTGGAGTCACTACAAATATTGCCGGAGGGAAAACTCGCGGTTAAAAAAATGAAGGTGAGGAAGAGAGTTGACCATAGTAAATCGATGGTATAATATTTTAGAAAAAATGGTCTCACAGCCAACTTATTCCTTGGTAGATATGCGCTCAGAGCTGGATATTAGTATGCAAACCTTGCAAAAGAGTATCCAACAATTAAATGATGTTTTGGCTCCGAGTATCCAGATTATCTCACAAGATGATCAGTTAATGTTAGAGGTGTATGACTATACTGAGTTGGAAAGGATTTTATCTGGTAGTTTAAAACGGGAGAGTGACTTCAATTCTTCCAGTAAAAGAATTGCCTATTTACTAAAACGTTTAATTGAGTCAACCTCCCCTCTTCTTATTGACGACTTGGCTGAGGAAGCAGGTGTTAGTAGAAGTACCCTTTAATAAGGATTTAAAACAAGTAAAATCTTTGGCAGAGAGTTACTCTATCACTATTTCAGGAAAGCCCAACCGTGGGCTGGAGGTCTTGGGGTCCGAGCTGAATTTGCGCTTGCTCTATATTCACCAAGTGGCCCCTTACTTTGAAGGAAAGACACTCACCGAGGCAACATCTTCTTTTCTGGAGACGCTACTCCAGGAGTATAAAATCCCGAAAGAAACAAAGGAACTCCTTCGAAAGACCATTTCAATTATGGTGGAGCGTATTCATGCATCTAGGGTGTTGAGTTGCCCTATTCCTTACTATAGGAATGATTTAACAGAGACACCTTTGGTTGAAAAATTAATCTATCATATTGAGATGACTTATAAGATTTCCCTCAGTCAGTTTGAGATAGACTTTTTGTGTTTTCCGTTTAATATCCGTTTTATTGACACTTTAAGCAAGCTGTCTTATCAATCTGAACAGCTTGCAAAACATTTTTTTCAAGGGATTGTCAAGAAAGTCAAAGAAACAATGTTGGTTAACTTTGATGATGAAGAATTATTTGAAGAAATCAAGTCTCATCTAGGCTCCCTTAATCAATCGACTGATTTTCCATGTGCAAGCTAATGATATATTCCATGGCGAGGTTCAAACTCAATATCCTTTTGCTTTTGAAATGGCGAAAATTGCTGGAGAAGAACTATCTGCAATTTTTGGTTCTGAATTGGAATTATCTGAAATCGGATATCTGGCTTTGTATTTTGAAATGATTTTAAGAAAGCAAAACTCTGTTGTAAATGGTTCTCGCAAGCAGATAGCTGTAGTTTGCACAACAGGAAGAGGAACTGCTGCGATGATTATTCAGCAACTCAGACGAATTCTTGGAAATGATGTAGACATTACTCAGTATTCTGAAGAGGATTTTAATCTGGATTTGAATCAGGACTATTTCGCGATTTTTACGACAGTTCCTCTAAAATATAAAGATTCTAAATCTCCAGTCATTCAGTTAATCATCTTTTTGATGATCAATGGTGCAGGAAGAATGGCAGAGGGCCAATGCTTTTCATCAAAAAAATCTAGAAACAGTCAGCTTACGTTTTCTTCGTTTGACTCCCCAAAAAACCTATCAGCAATACTTGCTAAATATGGTTGCAGAGTTAGAGAAACTTCAGATGATTGATGAAGGTTTTAGAAATCGGATAATTGATAGGGATGAAAAAACAATCAACCATTTTTGGTGGAGGAATTGCCTTCCCCCATACAATTAACCAGGGTTATGCAAAGACTATTTTAATGTTTGGAAAGCTAGAAGAGCCTTATCAAAAAGGAGATGATTGGATTGAATTTATCTTTCTAGTCGCCATTCCCTCAGAAATTGAAAGCAAAATGGAGAGTGAATTGCTGGAATTGTATGACGACATTTTTCGAATTGCAGGAGAGCCTTCTCTAAAAGAAGCATTGAGGGCTGTAGAAACAGAGACAGAGTTTCTATCATTTTCTAAGAGCAAAGGAGTATTTTAATGAATTCGCTAATAATTTTCGCTGTATTTGTCATGGCAGCTTATATATTTCAAATGTTCCTCGGCTGGCAGCAACTCAAAGACTTCAATAAGACCTATACGATGCTCCGAAAACTGGGGCGCGTAGCGATTGGCAGGAAGTCCGGAAGAATCAAATCCGGTACGATTGTCATGTTCGCGGTTGATGAAAACGGTCGGGTTCTTAAAGCTAGCAAAATGCAAGGAGTCACAATCTTAGCACGTTTTCAAAATATGGACGATTATGTTGGAGAAGACATCCATTATTTTGACAAGTATAATCCTCTTGTGAGAAAAGAAAATAAGTTGATGCAATCAGCCATAGAAGATGCTAGAAAAGTCTATCTTTGGAATGAGGCAGGTATTGAGAAAGAGACAAGTTCATCTGATTCTTTTCTGGGATTCGGCTTTTATGCGAATTACTTACAATTATCTATTAAACAGTTATTTAAAAAAAATAAGAAAAGGGAGTTCCTTATGAATCACATTACAAATTTTGCAGAGAGTTTTATGAAACTCTTCCAATTAGGTGGAGAAACCTTTATTAGCTGGATGACAAATATTGTACCGCTTGTCTTGATGCTATTGATTGCAATGAATACCCTTATCGCTTTCTTGGGAGAAGAGAAGGTCAATTCCCTGGCTAAGATTTCTGCCAAAAATCCTGTTAGCCGGTATATGATTTTACCTTTCATTTCTGCCTTTATGCTGGGGAATCCGATGGCAATCAGTATGGGACGTTTCTTACCAGAATATTATAAACCTAGTTTTGTAGCAGCTCAGATGCAGTTCTGCCACACTTCAAATGGTGTATTTCCGCATATCAATCCTGGGGAATTGTTTGTATGGATGGGAATTGCAACAGGAATTCAAACTTTAGGTTTAAGTCAAATGGACTTAGCCATTCGTTACATGCTTGTTGGGCTTGTCATGAACTTTGTAGGCGGTTGGGTGACCGATTTTACAACTGCTTATGTAGCAAAACAGCAAGGTGTTACCTTGAGTAAAACATTTGATTTATAGAAAGAGTGAAATTATGTCATATAAGAGTATAAAAGTTGTTAAAGGAAATGGCGGTTTCGGAGGACCTTTGGTCATTACACCTAGTGAAGCTAAGCATAAATTCATCTATATCACTGGCGGAGGAGAAAAGCCAGATATTGTAGATAAAATTGCTGATTTGACCGGTATGGAAGCTGTTAATGGGTTTAAAACTTCTATCCCAGATGAGGAAATTGCTTTAGCAATCGTGGATTGTGGCGGTACTCTTCGCTGTGGTATTTATCCTAAAAAAAGGGATCCCTACAATAAATATTGTCGCTACAGGGAAAAAGTGGGCCTCTAGCTCAATATATAACCGAGGAAATCTATGTGTCAGCAGTTGGCCTTAATCAAATTTCTGCTGCTAATGAAGACGAAAAAGCGACAACTGTGGTAACAGAAAAGCCAACTTACGATACTAGTAAAAAAATTACAGAGCAAAAAGCTGAAACAAGTATTGTAGCAAGAATTGGGATGGGCGCTGGGAAGGTCGTTGCGACTTTCAACCAGGCTGCTCGTGAAGCCATCCAAACAATGCTCAACACGATCATTCCTTTCATGGCCTTTTGTTTCTTGCTGATTGGGGTTATTCAAGGTTCAGGTGTTGGAAATTGGCTGGCAAAATTAATGGTTCCCCTAGCTGGGAAACATCTGGGGACTCATTTTGATTGGCTTTATCTGTTCCTTGCCATTCCTATCTCCTTTGTTAGGCCCCGGAGCTGTTATCAGTCAGATTATTGGAACCTTAATTGGAGTTGAAATCGGCAAAGGGACTATTCCGCCCCAAATGGCTCTGCCAGCTATATTTGCTATCAACACTCAAAACGGTTGTGATTTCATTCCTGTAGCACTCGGTCTATCTGAAGCCAAGGCTGAAACAGTTGAGGTTGGTGTCCCTTCTGTGCTTTTATTCACGCTTTCTCAATGGTGTTCTGCGGGTGCTAGTAGCTTGGATAGCTAGTATTGGCCTTTATCAGTAAACCTTTTGATAGATGCACGTAAACATAGTAACTATTATGTTAAACTTATCTATAAGCATAAGTTTATGACAGATTTGAGAAAGGATGAATAGGAATTAGATGAAGAAAATTTTTGAAGCTAAAGTAATTCAAGTGGGGCCTGAAGCTCAGAATATGATTCAAGATGCCAATATGCTCATTTTGTTTGGAGAAGAAGCTCCGGAAGACTTAGCAGAGTATTGTTTTAAAATCGATAACAAAAATCTTCTAGGTGCAATACTAGAAGGTGGAAAGCTGGTGGTAGATAGTCAGGAATATTCGATTACTGCCGTAGGAAATGTAGTAGAAAAAAATTTAACTGGACTGGGCCATATCACGATTTCTTTTGATGGTTCAAAAGAGGGCAGCCTGCCGGGCACTCTCCATGTTGCAGCAGACCAAGCAGTAGTAATTGAAAAGGACTCTACCATTCAGATTTTCGAAACTGCTTGACCATAATAAAATTTCAAATCAAGCAATTTAGAAAAATAAAAGTCTAAAAAATTGATTCAGAGCTTGGACAAAAAGTCCAGGCTTCTGGGTCTAAATTAGAAAAAATAGATGACGCAGTGGTTGATTGGCAAGTCAATCAAACTAGCCAGTCAGTGCAAGGGAATTCCCAGCAGATGGATCCACAAGGGGTGCCTGAACAGAAGGGAAAGACCAAAAAGGTATTTACCCAACTTCAGCAAACTTCTCAACTGACTTGCACTCATTGGGACAATTTATCCAAGAAGGAACTCGTATCATGTTTGAAACAGTTGTCCGTGTTGACAAACCACGCAAGAACGTGATTATCCCTAGCTTAGAAGAAGATCTTGATGGACTTGGTTACCTTCAAGGAAAAGACGTTGACTTTGTAAACAAAAAGCAACTGACGGTGTTCTTCTTGCCCACACAGACGGTGATGTACCAAACATGTACGTGACTCTTCCAGAGCAAGATGCTTTCACTCTTGGTTACACTATCTACTTCTTCGAATTGGCTATCGCCCTTTCAGGTTACTTGAATGCTATCAACCCATTTGACCAACCAGGTGTTGAAGCCTACAAACGTAACATGTTTGCCCTTCTTGGGAAACCAGGATTTGAAGAATTGAGCAAAGAGCTTAACGCACGTCTATAATAGAAGAAAAGAGTGGTTTGACCACTCTTTTTACTCTCTTTATTCCTAGACATTGGACTCAAGCGAGACTTGTGATATAATATAGAAAGCAAAAAGGCAGACGCCTAGAGACTTTATAGGAGAAACTATGTCAAAAGATATCCGCGTACGCTACGCACCAAGTCCAACAGGACTACTACACATCGGAAATGCCCGTACAGCATTGTTTAACTACCTTTACGCACGCCATCATGGTGGAACTTTTATTATTCGTATCGAAGATACCGACCGTAAACGCCATGTCGAAGACGGAGAGCGTTCACAGCTTGAAAACCTTCGCTGGTTAGGCATGGACTGGGATGAAAGTCCAGAGACTCATGAAAACTATCGCCAATCAGAGCGTTTGAAACTCTATCAAAAATACATCGACCAATTACTAGCTGAAGGAAAAGCCTACAAATCTTACGTCACAGAAGAAGAGTTGGCAGCTGAGCGCGAACGCCAAGAAGCAGTTGGCGAAACACCTCGTTACATTAACGAATACCTTGGTATGAGCGAAGAAGAAAAAGTAGCTTACATCGCAGAACGTGAAGCAGCTGGTATCATCCCAACTGTTCGTTTGGCTGTCAATGAGTCTGGTATCTACAAATGGCATGATATGGTCAAAGGTGATATCGAGTTTGAAGGTGGCAACATCGGTGGCGACTGGGTTATCCAAAAGAAAGATGGTTATCCAACTTACAACTTTGCAGTTGTCATCGATGACCACGATATGCAGATTTCCCATGTTATCCGTGGTGATGACCACATTGCCAACACACCAAAACAGCTTATGGTTTATGAGGCTCTTGGTTGGGAAGCTCCAGAGTTCGGTCACATGACTTTGATCATCAACTCTGAAACGGGTAAAAAATTGTCTAAACGTGACACCAATACCCTTCAGTTTATCGAAGACTACCGAAAAAAAGGCTATCTTCCAGAAGCAGTCTTTAACTTTATCGCCCTACTCGGCTGGAACCCTGGTGGGGAAGACGAAATCTTCTCTCGTGAGGAATTGATTAAACTCTTTGATGAAAACCGCCTCAGCAAATCTCCAGCAGCCTCGACCAGAAGAAACTGGACTGGATGAGCAACGACTACATCAAGAGAGCCGATCTTGCGACAATCTTTGAAATGGCTAAACCATACTTAGAAGAAGCAGGGCGTTTGACTGACAAATCAGAGAAAATGGTAGAACTCTACAAGCCACAGATGAAATCAGTAGACGAGATTGTTCCACTGACAGATCTTTTCTTCTCAGATTTCCCAGAGTTGACAGACGCTGAGCGCGAGGTCATGGCAGGAGAAACCGTTCCTGTTGTTCTAGAAGCCTTCAAAGCGAAGCTAGAAGCAATGACAGATGAAGAATTTGTAACAGAAAACATCTTCCCACAAATCAAAGCAGTTCAAAAAGAAACAGGTATTAAAGGGAAAAACCTCTTCATGCCGATTCGTATTGCAGTATCAGGTGAAATGCATGGACCAGAACTTCCAGATACGATTTACCTATTAGGTCGTGAGAAATCTATCCAGCATATTGATAATATGCTCAAAGAGATTTCTAAATAAAAAGGACTTCCGATGGATACATGGGAAAAAATGTATGAAGAAGCACGAACCTTATTCAATCCCCATGAAGTTTCTGACTTTGTTTATGCTAACCATGTTGTTGCTGCGGTAGAAGCAGAAGATGGTCAGATCTTCACAGGATTTTGTATGGAGGGCACTTGTGGCGTTTTTCATCTCTGTGCAGAACGAGCAGCCTCTCTTCAATATGTATCAATTTTCAGGACAAACTAAAGTTAAGAAAATCCTCGCCTTTCGAGATAAACCTCCCTACGGCGAAGGATCAGGCATGCCCTGTGGCGCTTGCAGAGAATTTCTCTTAGAATTGAATGCTGAAAATAAAGAAGCAGAGTTCATGATGGACTACGAAACAAGAAAAACAATTAAGGTTGCTGAATTGATCCCTTACTGGTGGGGAGAGGAACGCGCGACTAATTGGCAAGATAAATAGAAGGAGTCAGTTTAACTGGCTCTTTCCCTTATCTTTTCAGAATTTCGGTAAAGAGGGAAAAAAGTCCTTGACAAAGGTAAAAAAGTAGGTATAATAGAAAGAGTTGAAAAGCTCAGGTCCGTTGGTCAAGGGGTTAAGACACCGCCTTTTCACGGCGGTAACACGGGTTCGAATCCCGTACGGACTATGGTGTATTGCGGCTAAAAAAACTTGAAAAAAGTTTAAAAAATCTGTTGACAGAGGCAGGTAGCTGTGATATACTAATATAGTTGTCGCTCGAGAGAATGAGTGACAAAGACCTTTGAAAACTGAACAAGACGAACCAATGTGCAGGGCACTATAACTAAGGTTATAGTACTGAACAATGAAAAAACAATAAATCTGTCAGTGACAGAAATGAGTGAGAACTCAAACTTTTAATGAGAGTTTGATCCTGGCTCAGGACGAACGCTGGCGGCGTGCCTAATACATGCAAGTAGAACGCTGAAGGAGGAGCTTGCTTTTCTGGATGAGTTGCGAACGGGTGAGTAACGCGTAGGTAACCTGCCCTGGTAGCGGGGGATAACTATTGGAAACGATAGCTAATACCGCATAATAGTAGATGTTGCATGACATTTGCTTAAAAGGTGCAATTGCATCACTACCAGATGGACCTGCGTTGTATTAGCTAGTTGGTGAGGTAACGGCTCACCAAGGCGACGATACATAGCCGACCTGAGAGGGTGATCGGCCACACTGGGACTGAGACACGGCCCAGACTCCTACGGGAGGCAGCAGTAGGGAATCTTCGGCAATGGACGGAAGTCTGACCGAGCAACGCCGCGTGAGTGAAGAAGGTTTTCGGATCGTAAAGCTCTGTTGTAAGAGAAGAACGAGGTGAGAGTGGAAAGTTCACACTGTGACGGTATCTTACCAGAAAGGGACGGCTAACTACGTGCCAGCAGCCGCGGTAATACGTAGGTCCCGAGCGTTGTCCGGATTTATTGGGCGTAAAGCGAGCGCAGGCGGTTAGATAAGTCTGAAGTTAAAGGCTGTGGCTTAACCATAGTACGCTTTGGAAACTGTTTAACTTGAGTGCAAGAGGGGAGAGTGGAATTCCATGTGTAGCGGTGAAATGCGTAGATATATGGAGGAACACCGGTGGCGAAAGCGGCTCTCTGGCTTGTAACTGACGCTGAGGCTCGAAAGCGTGGGGAGCAAACAGGATTAGATACCCTGGTAGTCCACGCCGTAAACGATGAGTGCTAGGTGTTAGACCCTTTCCGGGGTTTAGTGCCGCAGCTAACGCATTAAGCACTCCGCCTGGGGAGTACGACCGCAAGGTTGAAACTCAAAGGAATTGACGGGGGCCCGCACAAGCGGTGGAGCATGTGGTTTAATTCGAAGCAACGCGAAGAACCTTACCAGGTCTTGACATCCCTCTGACCGCTCTAGAGATAGAGTTTTCCTTCGGGACAGAGGTGACAGGTGGTGCATGGTTGTCGTCAGCTCGTGTCGTGAGATGTTGGGTTAAGTCCCGCAACGAGCGCAACCCCTATTGTTAGTTGCCATCATTCAGTTGGGCACTCTAGCGAGACTGCCGGTAATAAACCGGAGGAAGGTGGGGATGACGTCAAATCATCATGCCCCTTATGACCTGGGCTACACACGTGCTACAATGGCTGGTACAACGAGTCGCAAGCCGGTGACGGCAAGCTAATCTCTTAAAGCCAGTCTCAGTTCGGATTGTAGGCTGCAACTCGCCCTACATGAAGTCGGAATCGCTAGTAATCGCGGATCAGCACGCCGCGGTGAATACGTTCCCGGGCCTTGTACACACCGCCCGTCACACCACGAGAGTTTGTAACACCCGAAGTCGGTGAGGTAACCTTTAGGAGCCAGCCGCCTAAGGTGGGATAGATGATTGGGGTGAAGTCGTAACAAGGTAGCCGTATCGGAAGGTGCAGCTGGATCACCTCCTTTCTAAGGATAAGGAACTGCACATTGGTCTTGTTTAGTCTTGAGAGGTCTTGTGGGGCCTTAGCTCAGCTGGGAGAGCGCCTGCTTTGCACGCAGGAGGTCAGCGGTTCGATCCCTGCTAGGCTCCATTGGTGAGAGATCACCAAGTAATGCACATTGAAAAATTGAATATCTATATCAAATAGTAACAAGAAAAATAAACCGAAACGCTGTAGTATTAAAAAGAGTTTATGACTGAAAGGTCAAAAAAATAAGGTTAAGTTAATAAGGGCGCACGGTGGATGCCTTGGCACTAGGAGCCGAAGAAGGACGTGACAAACGACGATATGCCTTGGGTAGCTGTAGGGTAAGCGATGATCCAGGGATTTTCGAATGGGGGAACCCAACAGGTACTACCTGTTACCCGCATCTGTTAAGGATGTGAGGAGGAAGACGCAGTGAACTGAAACATCTAAGTAGCTGCAGGAAGAGAAAGCAAAAGCGATTGCCTTTAGTAGCAGGCGAGCGAAACGGCAGGAGGGCAAACCGAAGAGTTTACTCTTCGGGGTTGTAGGACTGCAATGTGGACTCAAAGATTATAGAAGAATGATTTGGGAAGATCAGCCAAAGAGAGTAATAGCCTGTATTTAAAATAGTCTTTGTACCTAGCAGTATCCTGAGTACGGCGGGACACGTGAAATCCTGTCGGAATCTGGGAGGACCATCTCCCAACCCCTAAATACTCCCTAGTGACCGATAGTGAACCAGTACCGTGAGGGAAAGGTGAAAAGCACCCCGGGAGGGGAGGAAATAGAACCTGAAACCGTGTGCCTACAACAAGTTCGAGCCCTGTTAATGGGTGAGAGCGTGCCTTTTGTAGAATGAACCGGCGAGTTACGATATGATGCGAGGTTAAGTTGAAGAGACGGAGCCGCAGGGAAACCGAGTCTGAATAGGGCGAATTAGTATCATGTCGTAGACCCGAAACCATGTGACCTACCCATGAGCAGGTTGAAGGTGCGGTAAGACGCACTGGAGGACTCGAACCAGGGCACGTTGAAAAGTGCTTGGATGACTTGTGGGTAGCGGAGAAATTCCAAACGAACTTGGAGATAGCTGGTTCTTCCGAAATAGCTTTAGGGCTAGCGTCGACATCAAGATTCTTGGAGGTAGAGCACTGTTTGGGTGAGGGGTCCATCCCTGGATTACCAATCTCAGATAAACCCGAATGCCAATGAATTATGGTCGGCAGTCAGACTGCGAGTGCTAAGATCCGTAGTCGAAAGGGAAACAGCCCAGACCACCAGCTAAGGTCCCAAAATAATTGTTAAGTGGAAAAGGATGTGGGGTTGCACAGACAACTAGGATGTTAGCTTAGAAGCAGCTATTCATTCAAAGAGTGCGTAATAGCTCACTAGTCGAGTGACCCTGCGCCGAAAAATGTACCGGGGCTAAAACACTTTACTGAAGCTGTGGATACCTTTTATAGGTATGGTAGGAGAGCGTTCTATGTGTGATGAAGGTATACCGTGAGGAGTGCTGGAACGCATAGAAGTGAGAATGCCGGTATGAGTAGCGAAAGACAGGTGAGAATCCTGTCCACCGTAAGACTAAGGTTTCCAGGGGAAGGCCTCGTCCGCCCCTGGGTTAGTCGGGACCCTAAGGAGAGACCGAAAGGTGTATCCGATGGACAACAGGTTGATATTCCTGTACTAGAGTATGTAGTGATGGAGGGACGCAGTAGGCTAACTAAAGCAGACGAATGGAAGTGTCTGTCTAAGCAGTGAGGTGTGATATGAGTCAAATGCTTATATCTATAACATTGAGCTGTGATGGGGAGCGAAGTTTAGTAGCGAAGTTAGTGACGTCACACTGCCAAGAAAAGCTTCTAGCGTTTAAACATACTCTACCCGTACCGCAAACCGACACAGGTAGTCGAGGCGAGTAGCCTCAGGTGAGCGAGAGAACCTCGTTAAGGAACTCGGCAAAATGACCCCTGTAACTTGGGAGAAGGGGTGCTGACTTTAAGTCAGCCGCAGTGAATAGGCCCAAGCAACTGTTTATCAAAAACACAGCTCTCTGCTAAATCGTAAGATGATGTATAGGGGGTGACGCCTGCCCGGTGCTGGAAGGTTAAGAGGAGTGCTTAGGAGTAATCCGAAGGTATGAATTGAAGCCCCAGTAAACGGCGGCCGTAACTATAACGGTCCCTAAGGTAGCGAAATTCCTTTGTCGGGTAAGTTCCGACCCGCACGAAAGGCGTAATGATTTGGGCACTGTCTCAACGAGAGACTCGGTGAAATTTTAGTACCTGTGAAGATGCAGGTTACCCGCGACAGGACGGAAAGACCCCATGGAGCTTTACTGCAGTTTGATATTGAGTGTCTGTACCACATGTACAGGATAGGTAGGAGTCTAAGAGATCGGGACGCCAGTTTCGAAGGAGACGTTGTTGGGATACTACCCTTGTGTTATGGCCACTCTAACCCGGATAGGTTATCCCTATCGGAGACAGTGTCTGACGGGCAGTTTGATCTGGGGCGGTCGCCTCCCTAAAAAGGTAACGGAGGCGCCCAAAGGTTCCCCTCAGAATGGTTGGAAATCATTCGCAGAGTGTAAAGGTATAAGGGAGCTTGACTGCGAGAGCTACAACTCGAGCAGGGACGAAAGTCGGGCTTAGTGATCCGGTGGTTCCGTATGGAAGGGCCATCGCTCAACGGATAAAAAGCTACCCTGGGGATAACAGGCTTATCTCCCCAAGAGTTCACATCGACGGGGAGGTTTGGCACCTCGATGTCGGCTCGTCGCATCCTGGGGCTGTAGTCGGTCCCAAGGGTTGGGCTGTTCGCCCATTAAAGCGAGCACGCGAGCTGGGTTCAGAACGTCGTGAGACAGTTCGGTCCCTATCCGTCGCGGGCGTAGGAAATTTGAGAGGATCTGCTCCTAGTACGAGAGGACCAGAGTGGACTTACCGCTGGTGTACCAGTTGTCTTGCCAAAGGCATCGCTGGGTAGCTATGTAGGGAAGGGATAAACGCTGAAAGCATCTAAGTGTGAAACCCACCTCAAGATGAGATTTCCCATGATTATATATCAGTAAGAGCCCTGAGAGATGATCAGGTAGATAGGTTAGAAGTGGAAGTGTGGCGACACATGTAGCGGACTAATACTAATAGCTCGAGGACTTATCCAAAGTAACTGAGAATACGAAGTGTGAGGTTTTCTTGGTATTTGATAGATATTCAATTTTGAGTAGGTATTACTCAGAGTTAAGTGACGATAGCCTAGGAGATACACCTGTACCCATGCCGAACACAGCAGTTAAGCCCTAGAACGCCGGAAGTAGTTGGGGGTTGCCCCCTGTGAGATATGGAAGTCGCTTAGCTCGAGGGAGTTTAGCTCAGTTGTAATTGAGAGGAAATCGAAATTACAATCGGCGGATGAGAGAAACGAAGTTTCTACCGTTGGCTGAGCTAGACTCCGCCCTTTGGGAGTTTAGCTCAGCTGGGAGAGCATCTGCCTTACAAGCAGAGGGTCAGCGGTTCGATCCCGTTAACTCCCATTTTAGCGGGTGTAGTTTAGTGGTAAAACTACAGCCTTCCAAGCTGTTGTCGCGAGTTCGATTCTCGTCACCCGCTTTGAACTTTGTTCAATTACCAAGTTTTTTAAACTTGGGCGCGTAGCTCAGGTGGTTAGAGCGCACGCCTGATAAGCGTGAGGTCGGTGGTTCGAGTCCACTCGTGCCCATTTATAAATATGGTCCGTTGGTCAAGGGGTTAAGACACCGCCTTTTCACGGCGGTAACACGGGTTCGAATCCCGTACGGACTATTTATTGGAGGATTACCCAAGTCCGGCTGAAGGGAACGGTCTTGAAAACCGTCAGGCGTGTAAAAGCGTGCGTGGGTTCGAATCCCACATCCTCCTTTTTATATTAACGCGGGATGGAGCAGCTCGGTAGCTCGTCGGGCTCATAACCCGAAGGTCGTAGGTTCAAATCCTGCTCCCGCAATTTGGCTCGGTAGCTCAGTTGGTAGAGCAATGGATTGAAGCTCCATGTGTCGGCGGTTCGATTCCGTCTCGCGCCATATTTTATTTATAACTTGGAAGGGTAGCGAAGAGGCTAAACGCGGCGGACTGTAAATCCGCTCCTTCGGGTTCGGGGGTTCGAATCCCTCCCCTTCCATTACTTTAGTTACGGGCATAGTTTAAAGGTAGAACTAAGGTCTCCAAAACCTTCAGTGTGGGTTCAATTCCTACTGCCCGTGTTAATATGATTATGGCGGGTGTGGTGAAGTGGTTAACACACCAGATTGTGGCTCTGGCATGCGTGGGTTCGATCCCCATCACTCGCCTATTTTATATTATTGGGGTATAGCCAAGCGGTAAGGCAAGGGACTTTGACTCCCTCATGCGTTGGTTCGAATCCAGCTACCCCAGTTACTATTTGCCGGCGTGGCGGAATTGGCAGACGCGCTGGACTCAAAATCCAGTGTCCGCAAGGACGTGCCGGTTCGACCCCGGCCGCCGGTATAGTATTAAAGACAAGGTTTTCGGACCTTGTCTTTTTTTCTTTGTTGTATGTCGAGTTACCAATTTTTTCCATTTTAAAATAAATCATCAAGTTTATTAGCCAATATTTTCTGTTTGCTAGGGTACAAATGAGAATAAGTATCAATTGTTGTTGTAATAGATGCATGTCCTAATCTTTCTTTTGACAACAAGATAATCTTCTCCTTGATTTATAAGTAATGATGCATGAGAGTGTCTCAAATCATGAATTCTTATTTTCTTTAAATCTTTATCCCTTTCTAGTATTTGCTTAAACTTTTATCAATCATATTTTTTTGTAATTGTTATTGTGTACTCTGTATTATTTGTAGTTCGTCAGTATTTTTTTCGTAAATTCCTCAAGTTTTTTTCTTTTTGTTTTTACTTTTCCAATCTTTTAGCATTTCTGCTAATTTCTGATTGATTGTTATATTTCTAGTTCCTGATCGTGTTTTTTTGTTGTATTAATGTAGCTTGTATTATTTGACAAAGTATACCGTTTTGGTAACGAAAATTGTATTTGTTAAAAGATTTATATCATTCCAGTTCAATGCGAGTATTTCTCCCATTCTCATCCCAGTAAAGAAAGCAATCACGAAAAACAGGTCATAGCTTATTTCATCATCTCGAATAAGTTCTCTAAATCTCGTGAATTCTTCTATACTCCAAAATTTGATATTAGGCTTCCTAATTGGTAATTTTTCTCAGATTCTCAACAGGATTTTTTTATCAATGAGGGATTTTTCTTATACCAGTATCAAAAAAATTTTTTTAAGTAGAATTAGAACTTTTATTAATTGTATTATAACTTAAAAGTTTCATTTTCATTTTGTTTTTTTAGGTTTTGTTTTTTTAGGTATTCACGAAATTCGAATATATGGTCATACGTTAATTTATTTAAATTTGTATTTTTTTAAAATAAGGCTTTAATATGACGCTCATAATTGTTTCTTTTGTGTACTTGTATAGCTTATTTTTTTCTGCCATTTTTTTCAAATCATCTTCTTCAAGCAACTCGAATAACATATCTGTTGTTACTACAAAGTCAAATTGTTTTTCTTTTAATTCTACAACTCGAATATGTTGTTCTAGTTCTAGTGCTTCCTTTTTAGATTTTAATCCTTTTCGAATGATACGTATTCTTTTTTGTGTGACTGGGTGGAAACCATTAGAAACATCAACGGTCCATTTACCACTTTTTAGTTTTACGAATAGTCATTCATTATGCTTCTTTCTGGAGTTCAATTCTAGTAGTTCTTCAGCGACACTGGCTGGAATTGTACCAATCCGTTTGTTATCGTAGATGTTAAAACCACGATTCACTAATAGTAATTTGCCAGTATGGATAATCTTTCTTGCAGTTCCTGGAGCAAATCCAAGTTCGATAAGGTCATCTTTTGTTACAGTTTTAATCATGTGATCTCCTTTTCTAATTAGATTAAGTAAGGGAGGATTAACTCCCTTGTCTGATACTTATTTTTTTGTTTTTACATCTACTAAAATGGATAGCATCCGCCTTGTAATACATCGTTGAACTAATCATAGTGGCTTGTAAATTGTCAAATGTAACTGGTACTTGATCCCATTGCTTGATATAGTCATTATCGACCAAAGCTTCTGGATTGTCTACTGAGACTTGGGTTGATTTCTTTTTGAATTGTCCATCCTTGATCGTTACATTGTATTTCCAACCAATGATTTTATCGGTATTAAAACGTCTTTCGCTACCATCTCGGTTTTTTTGATAATTTCTCCGTTTGCATCTGCTCGGACTTCTGTTTCAAATTTTGGAATAACTTCATCCAATTCAAATTTTTGTTCCAATGTTATTAAAAATTCCAGTCATTTTGTGAAAGCATTTTTGCCATAGTTAATTTCTCCTTTTGATATTTTCTTTGATTGTAGGGATTAAATCTCTCTTTAAAGAGAATTGCTCTTTCTATTAATCCACTTACTAAATCTGGTGGATATTCCATATTGTTGAGTGCGAGATAGTTAGATTTTCATACTCATGCAGTAAAGTTATTGTCGTATAGAAATTTATACGCTTTTTAGAATAGCTCCCTGAACCTTTATAGGTAAAACCATTCTAATTTTTTTGTTCTAGTTCTGTTTTTTTGGTTTTGAAATAATGATAGAGACAGGTTTTGAGTGACCCTAAAAACTTTTTCCCAAGATCTCAAAGGTTTTGAGAAATGGCTATCACTATAGAACCTCACTTTTTTCTTTGAGATATCCCTTGGTAAAGTTGAGAAGATCTATTTCTGAATGCAAACCATTCTTGAATGAAGTAGTGAGCTTTTTTTCTTTCCTAAGTTCTAACTCAGTTCTTATCCAATTTTTCTATATACTGCTTGTTGATACCGAGCTTCTCAGCTCGTTCTAAGCGTTTATCGTAAATTCTAAGTCTTTCATCATCATTGGGTTTTTCAAATATAAGGTCTGGCCGATTGTTTCATCTCCGTAGGTATTGTAGTAGGTGCTTTTTTTCCATATATAAAGCGTTTCTTCTGACAAATCTTTAGAAGCTGATTAGGAGTGAAATAGGGTGTTTCATTAAAATCATCTATTGCAATATCAATTCGTCTTACTGAAAAATTGATTGTAATTGTAGTAGAGGTTGTTCAGAAACTGTCTTTTCGGACAGACTATTTGATCTAATACCATATCTCTATAGAACTCGAGTGCTCGTCCTGACATGACAAGCATGTAGGACGACTCTTTCGCTCCATAGTAGATACGGATATTCCCATAATGAAGCTGGCTATCATAGTTATAGTATTTAAGGCCCCTTTATTCTCAATAAATAGGTCATAGTCAAGAAATAGAATATCTTCGATTATTTCTCTTGGCGAAAATTCAGTCTTATCAAACTGAATTTGAATCCAGTCAAATACAGAACGTAAATGTTCATTTTTTGCCATAGATTTTGATTCAACTTTTTGCCTAATTTTGCCACCCTTAAAATCTCCGAAAACCCTTTGGGAAATACTGAATTTTTTTCGATGGTACACCTAACTTGCAGAGGGTGGTGTTACTATCACTCTATCGGTCAAAAAAATGGTCCGTCCAGTATCTACGCTCATTTTCGGCTTTTCGCCCTCATGGCTCAGCCGAAAACTCGCTATTAGCCGAACCTATTTTTTTGACCTCTTGTTAACAAAACCCTAGTAAGCCGGTTTGCATCGACTCTTCAATATCTTGGATTTTCTTTTTTAGGTTGGAATTCTCAATTTTTATCAGTCGCATTTCTCGCTTAAATTCCTGTTTTAAGGCGCTCAGTTCATCGTAGAGCTCATCTATTACTTGGTTTAGGGATTCATGTTCATTGTCTGCTAGACTCCAAATACGGCTTTGTATAGCCTCTTTTAGACCTATTTCAAGTTTTAGTTTAGCTAACTTTTGAAATTGTCTAAGGTCTTCGTCTGTAAAATCATAGGCAACTGTATAACTTAATTGATGAGTTCTGGGATTTCTACTGATAGGAACTTTAATTTTCTTAAATTCCTTGCCACTTATCTCTTTAATCAGTTGAATCCAATTTTTAAGAGTAGAGGTAGAGTTTAGGCCAGAAATTTGATTGACTAACTCTTTATTGGTCATCTTTTGTGAAACCTCCGAAATTTTTCTTGTGCAACTGAAGAGTTTTCTGTGGTATAATTGTTACATAATATGTTTTTGATCTTGGAACGAACGGCACATTTGTTTCAAGATTTTTTTATTTTGTCGAATCCTACCTCCTTTATTAAAAATTTTTTTAAATCGACTACTAGTTACATACGCTTTTACCTCCTTTTTATGCTATAATATTCTCAATGGAATATTTCAATCTCAAAATAAATATTCCTTATGGAATAATTCTATTTTTATACCGTTTAGAATATTTTTGTCAAGCTAAAAATATACGAATAAGAATATCTATAGGAGAATTATGTATACAGAGGATTATAAATTTTCAGAGAGGTTAAAAAAACCTCAGAAAATCAAAAAAAGTTAACTCAAGTACAAATATCGGAATTAATTGAGTTCAACAAGGGACATATTCTCGGTGGGAGAATGGAACGTTAGAACCAGGATTAGAATTCGTTGTGAAATTAGCAAATATCTTTGGGACTACTACAGATTATTTGCTGGGACAAAAACCTTATTCAATTATCAGTAGTTTACCTCTAGAACAATTAGATCTTACCAATATTGCAAACTTTTTCAAAGGATGAGTTTGATATTTTTGAAACATTCAATAGCAGTTTCGGTGGCAAGAAATAAAAATAAAGGCAACAGAACTAAAAAGATAGAGTTATAGAAAAAAATCAGTTGTCAGAAAAAAAGATGCAGAACTTTTGAATAAGATTTTTTTGAAGAAGTTAAAACTTATTGGGAAAAATTAGGAGGACGCTAGTCTTCAAAAATTCCCTCCCAAAAATGTGTCCAAAATATTGACAGAATTCTAGCTTTTCATTATAGTTCTTATGGAACTTTTTTTCATAACAAAAATAGGCTCCATAATATCCATAGGGATTTACCCACTACAAATAGTATAGAGCCGGTTTTATTAATGTCCCTGCATTTCCTAATAAGTTAACTATGACAACACCAATGATAATCAAAATTAAAACCGATAATGCTATAAACATTTAGTGTTTCTTTGAAAATCATTACTGCGATAGAGGATATCAAAACTAAACCGACAGCTGACCATGTTGCATAAGCTATTCCTACAGGAATTTTTTGCATTGCTAGTGATGAGAAATAGAAACAAACGCCATAGCTAAGTAGGGCAGAAACGGTTGGAATAGGCTTTGTAAAAACCGTCTGATAATTTCAAAAGGTTAGTTCCCAATATCTCTCCTACAATGGCGATAAAAAGATAAAAGTATGACATGTCTTTAACCTCCTATATGTCATGTTTTTGCTCTAAGAGCTATTATAGCTATCCGTTTTTTATAAATCTTGGCACAAGTCATGAGAATTTGTAGTAAAACTGTGGCAGACACTTTTTTTCAGAACCAATAGCTGATAAGTTTAGTATATCATAAGATAAATTTTTAAATAAAAGTCTTGATTTATTTCAATGTCTTGCGTGGTCTCGATTTTTACTGGTAAAATTACTTTTAAGAACTTTTAAAAAAAGAGGTTTCTATATTTGACAAAAACAATGACTTGTTGTCCTGAATGTGGGCATCCTTTGAGAAAAAAATTTTTAAAAGATGAGGGAGATATTCCTTATTGTTCACAATGTGCGAGTTTTCGTTTTCCAGTCTTTAATACAGCAATTAGTGCGATTTTATTTAATGAAAAACATGATAAGATTCTCTTGATTAAGCAATATGACATGGCTGAGCATATTTTTGCTAGCTGGTTATGTGTCTAATGATATTCACAAACCAATTTCTACAATCATTAAAGGCAATTAATTTAGCCTCTTATTACGGATATGGGTAATAAAATTGCACAAAAACTAGTCCAAAACTCTTTTAATAAGGAGTATACTTTTCTAGCATTTTATAGTTACTAAAAAGTATCTAAACTTTGGAAGTGATACTAAGTTTTTAAAAAAATATTATGGAAAAAAAGCTTATAAAATCAATATTTCTGAGATTTAAAAACTAATAATATTAGACTCAAAATCCAGTGTCCGTAAGGACGTGCTGGTTCGACCCCGGCCGCCGGTATAGTAATAAAGACAAGGTTTTTGGACCTGTTTTTGATTTGGTGAAGATTTTGATATTTTTTTCTTTAAGTACAGATAACTGATGAATCATCTTTTTTTCTTCTTATTCTAATCATTTTTTTAGTGTATTTTTGGTATAATATTACTTATTCACAATTTATTTTTGATTATGAAAGAGTTTGGTGATTAATGTCTCGGTCTGTTGAATTACTAAAGAAACGTTACTTAAAGAATATAAAAGAGAACCCAGATTTATTTATTGGGATTGAGTTAGAATATCCTATTGTAAATTTAGAGGGTGAAGCTACAGATGGTGAAGTTGTTAAGGATCTCTTTCGGTATTTACCATCAGTATTGGGCTTCACTATCGAAAAAGTGGATGATTTTGGGAATCCAATTCAGTTGCTTGATCCAGTCAGCCAAGATACGATCTTGTTTGAGGTTGCTTATACGACGATTGAGTTTGCATTCGGAAAGGCCGAATCTATCCAAGAGGTAGAAGAACGCTTACCTTCTATATGGCTACGATTCAGAATAAGTTGGGTGAAGCTAACCATGCTATTGTTGGCTGCGGCATTCATCCCAACTGGGATAAAAATGAGAATTGTCCAGTGGCTTATCCCCGCTATCAGATGTTGATGGATTATCTGAATTTGAGTAGAAATGTAACTAAATCAGATTTACATCATTTCCCTGAGTATGGTGCCTTTATCTGTGGAAGTCAGGTTCAACTGGACGTTTCAAAGTCCAACTACTTGCGGGTTATCAATGCTTTTACGCAAATTGAAGCTGCAAAAGCCTTTTTATTTGCCAATTCTGAGTTTTCAGGGGAAGATTGGGATACTAAGATTTCAAGGGATATTTTTTGGGAAGAATCCATGCACGGGATTTATCCTGAAAATGTAGGCGTCAATGCCAGACTCTTCAAAGATGAGAATGATTTTTTTGATTATCTAGATCATTCTGCGATTTTTACTGCGGAGCGTGGTGGGCAGACCTATTATTTTTATCCGATTCAGGCTAGGGACTATTTGGCTACACCTGAAATCCAAGCATTTACCCTTAATGGGGATGAGGTGTTAATTCATCCTCAGGAGGAGGATTTCCAAACTCATCGTAGTTACCAGTACCAAGACTTAACGACTCGAGGAACAGTTGAGTTTCGTAGTGTCTGTACGCAACCCTTGAATCGTACCTTTGCTGCGGCGGCTTTTCATTTGGGTTTGTTGCTCAATTTAGACAAGTTAGAAGCTTACTTGCAATCTGCACCATTTTTTACCACATTTGGTCGTGATTATAAGCTTTTAAGACGACAATTTTCTAAAAAACAACTCACAGATGAAGAAGAAGCTGCGGTTCTCGAGTTTTCTAAAGACTTACTCATCCTAGCTGAGGAAGGACTGGAGAAAAGAGATAAGCAAGAAATGGTTTATTTAGAGCCTTTGAAGAAAGAATTGGGATTATAATTTCTCTTATAAAGGGAGAATTTCTGAAAAATCGTGATATAATGGAAGAGACTATAGATAAAGGATAGAGATTCATGACATTAGTTTATCAATCAACGCGTGATGCCAATAATACAGTAACTGCCAGCCAAGCTATTTTGCAAGGTTTGGCGACGGATGGTGGTCTGTTTACTCCGCTTACTTATCCAAAGGTGGATTTGGACTTTGACACATTAAAAGATGCTTCTTACCAAGAAGTGGCTAAATTAGTTTTATCAGCATTTTTAGATGACTTTACGGCTGAGGAGTTGGACTACTGTATCAACAATGCCTACGATAGCAAGTTTGATACTCCAGCTATTGCGCCATTGGTGAAACTGGATGGGCAATACAACTTGGAATTGTTCCATGGTTCAACGATTGCCTTTAAGGATATGGCCTTGTCTATCTTGCCATACTTTATGACGACAGCCGCTAAAAAGCATGGTTTGGAGAACAAGATTGTCATTTTGACAGCGACATCTGGTGATACTGGGAAAGCTGCTATGGCGGGGTTTGCCGATGTGCCTGGTACTGAGATTATCGTTTTTTATCCAAAGGATGGTGTCAGCAAGGTACAAGAGTTGCAAATGACTACTCAGACTGGCGACAATACTCATGTTATCGCTATCGATGGAAACTTTGATGATGCGCAAACCAATGTGAAGCACATGTTCAACGATGTAGCTCTTCGTGAAAAGTTGGCTGCCAATAAACTGCAATTTTCATCAGCTAACTCTATGAACATTGGTCGTTTGGTACCACAGATTGTTTATTATGTTTATGCCTACGCTCAGTTGGTCAAGTCTGGTGAGATTGTGGCTGGTGAAAAGGTCAACTTCACAGTACCAACAGGAAACTTTGGAAATATTTTGGCTGCCTTTTATGCTAAACAAATCGGTCTTCCAGTTGGCAAATTAATCTGTGCTTCAAATGACAACAATGTTTTGACAGACTTCTTCAAGACACGTGTTTACGACAAGAAACGTGAGTTTAAAGTGACAACTAGTCCATCTATGGATATCCTGGTATCTTCAAACTTGGAGCGTTTGATTTTCCATCTTTTGGGGAATGATGCGGTTAAGACTGCTGAACTCATGAATGCCTTGAGTACACAAGGACAATATGAATTGACAGACTTTGATGCAGCGATTTTGGAACTCTTTGCAGCTGAATATGCGACTGAGGAAGAAACAGCAGCAGAAATTAAACGTGTTTATCAAACAGATGCCTATATCGAGGATCCACATACGGCGGTTGCCTCAGCAGTTTATAGAAAATACAAAGCGGCTACTGGGGATGCGGCTAAGACAGTGATTGCTTCAACAGCTAGTCCATACAAGTTCCCAGTGGTTGCCGTAGAAGCGGTAACAGGAAAAGCAGGCTTGACTGACTTTGAAGCCTTGGCTCAATTACATGACATTTCAGGAGTGGCAGTGCCACCAGCGGTTGATGGCCTTGAAACAGCTCCAGTTCGTCATAAAACAACAGTGGCAGCTGCTGACATGCAAGCAGCGGTTGAGGCTTATCTAGGACTTTAAGACAGAGGGAGTAAACTCGGTTGGGAAACCAACTGAGTTTCTTTGCATCAGGAGGAAGGATTGTTTAAGAAAAATAAAGACATTCTTAATATTGCATTGCCAGCTATGGGTGAAAACTTTTTGCAGATGCTCATGGGAATGGTGGACAGCTACTTGGTCGCCTACTTGGGCTTGATCGCTATTTCAGGTGTTTCAGTGGCTGGCAATATTATCACGATTTACCAGGCGATTTTTATCGCTCTGGGAGCTGCTATCTCCAGTGTTATTTCAAAAAGTTTGGGGCAGAAAGATCAGTCCAAGTTGGCTTATCACGTGACAGAGGCTCTCAAGATAACTCTATTGCTGAGTGCACTTTTAGGCGCTTTATCCATCTTTGCTGGGCAAGAGATGATAGGATTTTTGGGAACTGAGCAGGAGGTGGCTGAGAGTGGTGGACTTTACCTATCTTTGGTGGGTGGATCGATTGTTCTCTTGGGCTTGATGACGAGTCTAGGTGCCTTGATTCGTGCAACGCATAATCCGCGTCTACCCCTCTATGTTAGTCTTTTATCCAATGCCTTGAATATTCTTTTTTCAAGTCTAGCTATTTTTGTCCTTGATATGGGGATAGCAGGTGTTGCTTGGGGGACTATCTTGTCTCGCTTAGTCGGTCTTGTGATTTTGTGGTCGCAATTAAAGCTGCCTTTTGAGAAACCGACTTTTGGTTTAGATAAGGAACTATTGACTTTGGCTTTGCCAGCGGCAGGAGAACGTCTCATGATGCGGGCTGGAGATGTAGTGATCATTGCCTTGGTTGTTTCTTTTGGGACGGAGGCAGTAGCGGGAAATGCAGTCGGAGAAGTCTTGACCCAGTTTAACTATATGCCTGCCTTTGGCGTCGCTATGGCGACGGTCATGCAGGTAGCTCGAGCAGTTGGAGAGGATAACTGGGAAAGAGTAGATGATTTGAGCAAGCAAACCTTTTGGCTTTCCCTGCTTCTCATGTTGCCCTTAACTCTCAGTATCTATGCCTTGGGGACACCATTGACTCATCTCTATACGACCGACCCTGTAGCGGTCGAAGCGAGCGTTTTGGTTGCACTGTTCTCTCTACTAGGAACCCCCATGGCGACAGGGACAGTTATTTATACGGCAGTTTGGCAGGGCTTGGGAAATGCTAGCCTCCCCTTTTATGCGACAAGTATTGGGATGTGGTGTATCCGCATTGGGACAGCTTATCTGATGGGTATTGTTCTTGGTTGGGGCTTGCCTGGTATTTGGGCAGGGACTCTCTTGGATAATGGTTTTCGTTGGTTATTTCTACGTTACCGTTACCAGCGTTATATGATGTTGAAAGGATAGGAGATGCAAAAATAGCCTTTATTTGGGATTTAGACGGGACTTTATTGGACTCTTACGAAGCGATTTTGTCAGGGATTGAGGAGACATTTGCTCAGTTTTCTATTCCTTATGATAAGGAAAAAGTGAGAGAGTTTATCCTCAGGTACTCTGTGCAGGACTTGCTGGAGAAGGTGGCAGAAGAGAGAAATCTGGATGCGGAAGTACTCAACCAGGTGCGTGCCCAAAGTCTGGCTGAGAAAAATGCCCAGGTAGTTTTGATGCCAGGTGCGCGTGAAGTGCTAGCTTGGGCAGACGAAGCAGGGATTCAGCAGTTTGTCTATACTCATAAGGGGGATAATGCTTTTGCCATTCTCAGAGACTTGGGGTTGGAATCCTATTTCAAAGAGATTTTAACCAGTCAGAGTGGCTTTGCGCGCAAGTCCAGTCCAGAAGCGGCGACCTATCTGCTAGACAAGTATGAGTTGGATTCTGAGAAGACCTATTATATAGGGGACCGGACTTTGGATGTGGAATTTGCCCAGAATAGTGGCCTTCAAAGCATCAACTTTTTAGAGTCTTCTTATGAAGTGAATCACAGGATTCAAGCACTGGCAGATATTCCTCGTATTTTCTAGGATTAGGAGCGAGAAGATTGTGTCAGTTTTATGACAGAAACCTAACAAACTATTTCAAGTAATCGAGTTTGTTACAGGGGAATAGACAGTTCTGTTAAATAGGCCCGAGAGGGCTTTTTTTCTGTTTTTTTTGTGTTATGATAGACAGGTACTCATTTGAAAGGAATATGAACGAATGAAGAAAAGAATTATTTTAGCCTCAACAGTAGCCCTGTCTCTTGCTCCCGCATTAGGAGCTAAAGCTCAAGAAATCTCTTGGACAGCACGTAGCGTTGAGCAAATCCAAAATGATGTGACGAAAAACGAGAACAAAAACAGCTATATAGTTCAGTATGGTGATACCCTGAGCACGATTGCAGAAGCTTTGGGAGTAGATGTAACCGTTCTTGCTAATTTGAACAAAATCACTAATATGGACTTGATTTTCCCAGATACTGTCCTCACTACAACTGTCAATGAGGAAGAAGAGGTGACGGAAGTTGAAATCCAAACTCCTCAAGCGGATTCTAGTGAAGAAGTGACGACTGCAACAGCTGATTTGACGACGAATCAAGTGACAGTTGATGAACAAACAGTTCAAGTAGAAGATCTTTCTCAACCAATTGAGGATGCTCCAACTGTAACAGAGACTGAAAAACCAACAGAAGTAGCGCCAAATTCAGAAGTTTCTGAGACAGCGACAGTTGCTGAAGAGACACCATCTACAGAAACACCAGTAGCTGAAGAAACAGCAGAAGCGACTCCAGAGGAAGCACCAGTAGCAGAAACAACTAGTCCAGTTGAAGAAGCTCCAAAAGTGGCGACTCCAGCGACCGAAGAAACGGTAGCAACAACTCCAGCAGAAGCACCAGTAGCAGCTGCTCCAACAACTGAAACACCTGCTGATACAACAGGATCAAGTGCAGCAGAAGAAACAGCAGCATCAACAGCAACTTCTGACACTGCAACTTCGACTTATCAAGCAGAGCAAAGCCAAACTCCTTCAAGAACTTATTCAGCTCCAGCGGCTCCTGACTATGCAGGACTTGCTGTAGCTAAGTCTGAGAATGCTGGTCTTCAATCACAAACTGCAGCCTTTAAAGAAGAAGTAGCCAACTTGTTTGGGATTACATCCTTTAGTGGCTACCGTCCTGGTGACAGTGGGGACCATGGTAAAGGTTTGGCCATCGACTTCATGGTTCCAGTGAGTTCAGCACTTGGTGATCAAATCGCGGAATATGCAGTCAAAAATATGGCTAGCCGTGGTATCAACTATATCATCTGGAAACAACGTTTCTACGCTCCATATGATAGTAAATATGGACCAGCCTATACGTGGAATCCAATGCCAGACCGTGGTAGCGTAACCGAAAACCACTATGACCACGTTCACGTTTCAATGAACTAATCATTAAAATGGAAGTTGGGAACTGATTGAGTTCTCGCTTCTTTTTTTGTGTCATTCCTTTAGGGTAAAAGGGATAAATATGAGGAAGTGAGTAATATTTCAAGAGAATGTAAGCATATTACTTGATTTATTTTTTGGATTACATTATACTTGATAAGTCAATCGTTGATAAATCAACTTTAAAGGGGAAAGATTTATGGTAGAAATCCATGATTTACTGTATCAACTACGATTAGCAGATCAGTCTATGACACAATTATTCGAACGCCAATTGGGAATTAGTCTGACTCGTTATCAAATCTTATGTTTCTTAATCGATCAGTCACCGTGTAATCAAATAGCAGTTCAGGATAGATTGAAGATTGATCAGGCTGCCTTGACACGGCACTTTAAAATTTTGGAAAAGGAAGGTTTGGTTAATCGACGTCGAAATCCTGAAAACCAGAGGGAGGTTTTGGTGGAAGTCACAGACTTTGTGAGAGAACAACTAGTAACCAACTCTCCTCAACAACATATAAACGTAAAAAATCAGATGGAGAGTGTACTTACAAAAGGAGAGCGAGAAGAGTTCAGTCGCTTGTTAGAAAAGTTGATATCTGGCTTAGAAGAGATAAAAATTTAAGGAGAAGAATATGTCTATTTTTACAATTGTTTTAGCAACTATCGTTGCTTTGGAGCATTTTTATATTTTTTATTTGGAAAGTGTGGCTACGCAATCAGATACTACTAGTCGCGTGTTTAATGTGGATAAAGAAGAACTAGCTCGTCCGTCAGTGAGTTCATTGTTTAAAAATCAGGGGATTTATAATGCTTTGATAGGTGTGTTTCTCTTGTACGGGATTTATTTCTCGCAAAGTTTGGAAATTGTGACCATCTTTGTTTTATTTGTGCTTGGTGCAGCGACCTACGGTTCTCTAACAGCAGACAAGAAGATTATTCTGAAGCAAGGCGGACCCGCTATTTTGACTTTACTGAGTATTTGCTTTTGAAATAAGAAAACCAGCGTCTTTCAGGACGCTGGTTTTTGTAGGTTCTTATCCATTTCGACGTTTACGGGCTAGTAGGGCTCTGTAAAAGAAGATATGATTGTTTTGGATATAGGGAAGGAGTGAAAAACTAGCAATTCCAAAGGTGAGCCAATTGAGGAAGTACCAAGGAAGTAGTTGTAAGTCGAGGACAAAGCGCTGAAATTTGTAACCTTTCACCAAGAAACGGCTGGTTTTAAGGATTTGACGGGGTTTAGCCTGCCCTAAATCTAGAGTATCGCAGAGGAGGAATTCTACCTGCGAGTAGGCATAATGTTGCGGGATATAGAGGGCATTTCCTACAATCATCAAGATGAGGCTCGCAAAAAAGTAGAGCCCAAAGGTCATAAGGAATTGCTCGTTTTCAATAGATGAGAGGTCTAGTTTTGGAAACTCAGGATGTAGGGCAACAAATCTTCTAGCCAAGAGATTGCTATAAAAGAGGAAATAAATGCCTACTAAGTTTGGAATGCTCCATAAAAAGAGGTAGAAACGTTTGAGGAGCAGAGTTAGGAAGGTTTGCGAGAAGCGCTCTTCAGCAAAGAGGGCCAGGCTTGATTTTACTGAGAGTTCCGTATCAGGATCCTTGAGGAGTCGGAGTGTCGCAAAGGCAGCACCTGCTAGAAAAATCGTGCTCATAAAAGAAACCACTAATGGGAAGAGATAGACTTGGAGTACTTGTGCCAGCATGCTGAAAAAGGATTGCTCTAAAACACTTTCTTGGAGACGAGCCAAGGGGTTGAGAAAGCCTGACAAGATGACCAACATACTAGGAAGGAGATAGACCAGAAGGAGGCGGGGATTTTCAGCCTGAAATTGCCTAGCCTGCAGACGAATAGTTTTTAAATCAATTTTTGGGTATTTCATTCTCTCATTATACCATAGTTCGTGACAGTTCCTGGTTTTTTTGATAAAATCATACAGTATGCCTTTGGGCACAAAGTATGAACTGGGACTGTTTCCCAGCTTCGGAGGTAAAAAATGTCAGATTCACCAATCAAATACCGTTTGATTAAGAAAGAGAAACACACGGGAGCTCGCCTGGGAGAAATCATCACCCCGCACGGTACCTTCCCGACACCTATATTTATGCCAGTTGGGACCCAAGCTACTGTAAAAACCCAGTCACCAGAGGAGTTGAAGGAGATGGGATCAGGGATTATCCTCTCTAATACCTATCATCTCTGGCTTCGCCCTGGAGATGAACTCATCGCACGCGCAGGTGGTCTCCACAAATTTATGAACTGGGATCAACCAATTTTGACAGATAGTGGTGGCTTCCAGGTTTATTCCCTAGCAGATAGCCGAAATATCACCGAAGAAGGAGTAACCTTTAAAAACCATCTCAATGGTTCCAAGATGTTCCTATCGCCAGAAAAGGCCATCTCTATTCAGAATAATCTGGGTTCAGACATCATGATGTCCTTTGATGAATGTCCTCAGTTTTACCAACCTTATGACTACGTTAAGAAATCAATCGAACGTACCAGTCGTTGGGCTGAGCGTGGTTTGAAGGCTCATCGTCGTCCGCATGACCAAGGTTTGTTTGGAATTGTACAGGGGGCAGGCTTTGAAGATCTTCGCCGTCAGTCAGCTCATGACCTTGTTAGCATGGACTTCCCTGGCTACTCTATCGGTGGTTTGGCAGTAGGAGAAACGCACGAAGAAATGAATGCTGTCTTGGACTTTACAACTCAACTGCTACCTGAAAACAAACCTCGCTATTTGATGGGTGTGGGAGCGCCAGATAGCTTGATTGATGGAGTCATTCGTGGTGTGGATATGTTTGACTGTGTCTTGCCGACTCGTATCGCTCGTAACGGAACTTGTATGACCAGCCAAGGTCGTTTGGTTGTCAAGAATGCCCAATTCGCTGAAGATTTTACGCCACTGGATCCTGAGTGTGATTGCTACACATGTAAGAACTACACACGCGCCTACCTTCGTCATTTGCTCAAGGCTGATGAAACCTTCGGTATCCGCTTGACTAGTTACCACAATCTCTACTTCTTGCTTAACCTGATGAAGCAGGTCCGCCAAGCCATCATGGATGACAATCTCTTGGAATTTCGTGAGTATTTTGTAGAAAAATATGGCTACAACAAGTCAGGGCGCAATTTCTAAAGTGTAAAAATAGAATGCCAAAATCCTAAGTTTTCTCTTAGGATTTTTCCTATTTTTTTGATAGAATAGGGAGTATAATGGAATGGAAATTAGGTGGTGTTTTGCTTCCTAATTTAATGGAGAATAGACTCGTATGCGTATTAAATGGTTTTCCTTGATTAGGATTACAGGTTTACTTTTGGTGCTTTTGTACCACTTCTTTCAAACGATCTTTCCTGGAGGATTCTTTGGGGTAGATGTCTTTTTCACTTTTTCAGGATTTTTGATCACCTCCCTCCTTTTAGAAGAATTTGGGAAGGCACGCCAGATCGATTTGCTGGGCTTTTTTAAGAGACGGTTTTACCGCATCGTGCCACCTGTGGTGCTGATGGTTTTGGTGACCATGCCTTTTACTTTCTTGGTTCGTCAAGACTATGTTGCTGGAATTGGTGGCCAGGTTGCTGGAGTTCTCGGTTTTATGACCAACTTCTACGAAATGTTAACAGGGGGAAGTTATGAATCCCAGTTCATTCCGCATCTCTTTGTTCACAACTGGAGCCTAGCTGTTGAGGTTCACTACTATATCCTTTGGGGCTTAGCGGTTTGGTTCTTATCGAAACGTTCAAAATCTAGTAGTCAATTGAGAGGGATGGTCTTTCTCCTTTCTGCTGGAGCTTTTATCATTAGCTTTTTCTCCATGTTTATTGGTAGTCTAATGGCGAGTTCCTATTCATCTGTCTACTTTTCAAGTTTAACCCATGTCTATCCCTTCTTTTTAGGAAGCATTTTGGCGACAGTTGTGGGGGTTCGTCAGACGAGCGATTTAGTCAAGCAGTTTGACCGGATGTGGGACCTTCGTCAAAATCTACTGGTATTTGCTGCGGGGCTTTTGGTGCTAGTGCTCTTGACTTTCTTTGTCAAGTTCACCTACCTGTTTGCGTACTTATTTGGCTTCTTGCTAGCAAGTTTAGCGGCAGTGACTATGATTTTTGCTGCGCGTGTCTTGCATGAGAAAACGCCTGAGATACAAGAACCTCGGATCGTTACATTTTTAGCGGATACCAGCTACGCGGTTTATCTCTTCCACTGGCCTTTTTATATTATCTTTTCTCAGTTGATGAGTAATCTGCCTGCTGTTATTCTGACAATCATCTTTTCTTATTTCTTTGCTATCTTATCCTTCTATATTATTGAGCCATTGATTGCCGGTAAATCCAATCCTTTAATACGGAAGATTAGTCGATTGCCTCATATTAAACCAATTAGTGCTGCTGGTGCTGGCATTCTTACCTTGATTACCTTGATTATCATAGTTGTGGCTCCTCAAGTTGGAGCTTTTGAGACAGACTTGATGGTCAATGGTTCAAACAAGCCCAGACCAATATAGGACAAACAAAGACTCTTGCTGAACAAGCTGAACTGAGTCGTCTAGGAATTTCTGAGGGAACAAGCCTGATAGGAGATTCGGTAGCCTTGCGTGCCAATACAGCCTTACAAGAGGCACTCCCTGAAGCGAATATCAATGCCCAGGTTAGTCGAACGACCAAGCAAGCCAACGATATTATGCTCAATAACAGTCAGAACAAGGCGCTGCTAAAAACAGTCGTCATTGCAACGGGAGTCAACAATCCTGAAGGTTATAAGAATGATTTGGACAGCATCGTGAACAATCTACCGAAAGGACACCATCTGATACTGGTGACACCTTATGAGGGAGATAAGAGCAAGGACACTTACACATCAGTGGAACAGTATGCGGCTTATGCGAGAGAATTAGCTGAAAAGAACCCATATGTGAGCATCGCTGACTGGAATAAGGTTGCTAAGGAACACCCTGAAATCTGGGCTGGAACTGACCAAGTTCACTTTGGAAATAATAGCAACATGATTGAAGAAGGTGCTAAACTTTACGCAGAGACGATTGCAGCTGCTGTTAAGGCTGCTCAAGAACTACCTGTAAAATCAAAATAAAATTAAAGAGTTGGAGAAATCCAGCTCTTTTAAAATATCTCTAGAAAATAGGTCTATACCATTTACAAATGAAAAAGAAAGGTTTATAATGTAATTGACATAATAAATTCTAGAATCAATCTATCAAGGAGGTTATCATTATGCCTAATTATATTAAAGCGGATCAGTTTTTCTACCCACACGGAGTTCGTCGTGGCGGTTACTTGGAACTTGTGGATGGCAAGTTTGGCAAACATGTAGAACAGATTCCCGAGGGAGCTGAGGTGATTGACTATACAGGTTATAGCATTGCCCCAGGACTTGTGGATACCCATATTCATGGATTTGGTGGTGTGGATGTCATGGATAATAACATCGAAGGAACCCTTCATACCATGAGTGAAGGATTGCTTAGCACGGGTGTTACCAGCTTCTTGCCAACGACCTTGACTTCCTCTTACGAGCAGTTGCTTGCAGTAACTGAAAATATCGGTGCTCGTTACCAGGAAGCAAGTGGAGCCAAGATTCGTGGGATCTATTTTGAAGGTCCGTATTTCACAGAGAAATACAAAGGAGCCCAAAACCCTGCCTATATGAAAGACCCTCGTATGGATGAGTTTCGTGCTTGGCAAAAAGCAGCCAATGGCCTGCTCAATAAAATCGCCCTTGCGCCAGAACGCGAAGGTGTAGAAGACTTTGTTCGTACGATTACGGGTGAAGGAGTGACCGTTGCTCTTGGGCACTCCAATGCGACTTTTGATGAAGCTAAAAAAAGCAGTCGACGCTGGAGCGAGTGTTTGGGTACATGCCTACAATGGGATGCGTGGGTTGACTCACCGTGAGCTCGGTATGGTGGGAGCCATGTATGAATTGCCACATACTTATGCAGAGTTGATCTGTGACGGTCACCACGTAGATCCAAAGGCCTGTGATATTTTGCTCAAGCAAAAAGGAACTGAAAATATCGCCCTTATCACAGACTGTATGACAGCTGGTGGCTTGGAAGATGGAGATTACATGTTGGGAGAATTCCCAGTAGTTGTTGCTAATGGAACTGCTCGCCTCAAATCGACAGGCAATTTGGCAGGTTCTATCCTTAAACTCAAAGATGGTTTGAAGAATGTGGTCGAATGGGGCATTGCGAATCCGCATGAAGCAGTCATGATGGCCAGCCTCAACCCAGCAAAATCTGTTCACATCGATGATGTCTGTGGTCAAATCCGTGAAGGTTACGACGCCGACTTTATCGTATTAGATAAAGATTTGGAATTGGTAGCAACCTACCTAGATGGTGTGAAACGTTATCAAGCCTAAAAAGATAAATAGGGGTCAATAAAGGACTCCTATTTTTATGATAGGCTGAAAAGCTATTTAAAGAAGTCTTCCTAAAGGGAAAGGCAAGCAAAATCCTTTTCTTGTAATAAAAAATTAGATATAATATACGATACAAAGGAAGTAGTAAGAATGTATCGTGTTATAGAAATGTATGGGGATTTTGAACCGTGGTGGTTCATAGAAGGTTGGGAAGAAGATGTCATCATGAGTCAATCTTTTGACAAGTATTATGATGCTCTAAAATATTATAAATCATGCTGGTTTGAGCTGGAAAAGAAGAATCCTCTTTATAAGAGTCGGAGTGATTTGATGACTATTTTTTGGGATCCTGCCGACCAACGCTGGTGTGATGAGTGTGATGAGTATTTGCAACAGTACCATTCTTTGGCACTTTTACAGGATGAGCAAGTCATTCCCGATGAAAAGCTACGTCCAGGCTACGAAAAACAAACAGGTCAAGAAAAGCACCGTTCTTGCCGCATGAAATGGAGATAAAAAGTAACTTTTAAAAGTTGCTTTTTATTTTTTTCAATTTTTTGCGAATAGTTAGATAAGGAGGGCGGTATGGTACAAGAAATTGCACAGAAAATTATTGCTACTGCGAAAGAAAAGAAGGCTCAGGATATCTATTTCATTCCCAAGGAAAAGTCCTACGAGCTTCACATGCGGGTTGGAGACGAGCGGTGTCTCGTTGACTCCTATGAGTTTGATGTTTTAGCTGCTGTGATTAGTCATTTCAAGTTTGTAGCGGGTATGAATGTAGGGGAGAAGAGACGTAGTCAGCTGGGCTCTTGCGACTATCAGCATGGGGAGAAGGTGTCTTCTCTGCGTTTGTCTACCGTAGGAGATTATCGGGGACATGAGAGTTTGGTTATTCGTTTGTTACACGATGAAGAGCAGGATTTGCATTTTTGGTTTCAGGATATTAAAGAATTGGGCAAGCAGTACAGGCAACGGGGACTCTATCTCTTTGCAGGTCCAGTCGGAAGTGGCAAGACGACCTTGATGCACGAATTGGCCAAGTCACTTTTTAAGGGGCAACAGGTTATGTCCATCGAAGATCCTGTCGAAATCAAGCAGGACGACATGCTCCAGTTGCAGTTAAATGAAGCGATTGGCTTGACCTATGAAAATCTCATCAAACTGTCTCTCCGGCATCGTCCTGACCTCTTGATTATTGGTGAAATTCGGGATAGCGAGACGGCGCGTGCAGTAGTTAGAGCCAGTTTGACAGGGGCGACAGTCTTTTCAACTATTCATGCCAAGAGTATCCGAGGTGTTTATGAACGCCTTCTGGAGTTGGGTGTGACGGAGGAGGAACTAGCAGTTGTCCTGCAAGGAGTCTGCTACCAGAGATTAATCGGGGGAGGAGGAATCGTTGACTTTGCAAACCAAAACTATCAAGAACACCAGCCAGACAGTTGGAATGACCAGATTGACCAGCTTCTTAAAGATGGACATATCACAAGTCTTCAGGCTGAAACGGAAAAAATTAGCTACAGCTAAGCAGAAGAAAATCATCACCTTGTTTAACAATCTCTTCTCCAGCGGCTTTCATTTGGTGGAAATTATTTCTTTCTTGGGCAGAAGTGCCCTGCTGGAAAAGGACTATGTGGCCCAGATGCACCAAGGCTTGTCTCAGGGGAAATCATTCTCAGAAATGATGAACAGCTTGGGCTTTTCAAGTGCTATTGTGACCCAGTTATCTCTAGCTGAAGTGCATGGAAATCTTCACCTGAGTCTGGGGAAGATAGAAGAATATCTGGATAATTTGTCCAAGGTCAAGAAGAAGTTAATCGAAGTGGCGACCTATCCTTTGATTTTACTGGGATTTCTCCTGCTAATCATGTTGGGGCTCAGGAATTATTTGCTCCCCCAACTGGACAGTAGCAATATTGCCACTCAAATCATCGGCAATCTGCCACAAATATTTCTGGGACTAGTGTTGGTTTGCTCTCTGTCTCTACTTTTAACCCTCACTTTTTACAAAAGAAGTTCCAAGATGCGGGTCTTCTCGATGTTAGCACGGATTCCCTTTCTAGGAATCTTTGTCCAGACCTATCTGACGGCTTATTACGCGCGTGAATGGGGCAATATGATTTCACAGGGGATGGAGCTGATGCAGATTTTTCAGATCATGCAGGAACAGGGTTCTCAGCTCTTTAAAGAAATCGGTCAAGATTTGGCTCAAGCCCTGCAAAATGGCCGTGAATTTTCTCAAACCATAACGACCTATCCTTTCTTTAAGAAGGAGTTGAGTCTCATCATCGAGTATGGAGAAGTCAAGTCCAAGCTGGGGAGTGAGTTGGAAATCTATGCTGAAAAAACTTGGGAAGCCTTTTTTACCCGAGTCAACCGCACCATGAATCTGGTGCAGCCACTGGTTTTTATCTTTGTGGCCCTGATTATCGTTTTACTTTATGCGGCAATGCTTATGCCCATGTATCAAAATATGGAGGTAAATTTTTAAAATGAAAAAACTCATGACAAATTTAAAAAAAGCCAAGGTTAAAGCTTTCACTTTGGTAGAAATGTTAGTGGTCTTGCTCATCATCAGCGTTCTTCTCTTGCTCTTTGTACCCAATTTGACCAAGCAAAAGGATGCCGTAGATGATAAAGGAAAAGCTGCTGTTGTCAAGGTCGTGGAAAGCCAGGCAGAACTTTATCGTTTGGATAAAAATGATGATGCCAGCCTCAGCAAATTACAAGCGGACGGTCGTATCACAGCTGAGCAAGCTAAAGCTTACAAAGACTACCATGCAAAACAAAAAACCAGTCAAACTGTTGCAGATTAAGGCCTTTACTATGCTTGAAAGTCTCTTAGTTTTGGGACTTGTGAGTATCCTTGCTTTGGGCTTGTCCGGTTCTGTCCAGTCCACTTTTGCAGCGGTAGAGGAGCAGATTTTCTTTATGGAGTTTGAAGAACTCTATCGGGAAACACAAAAACGCAGTCTAGCCAGTCAGCAAAAGACCAGCTTGAACTTAGATGGACAGACGATCAGTAATGGCAGTCAAAAGTTGACAGTTCCTAAAGGAATTCAGGCACCATCAGGACAAAGCATTATATTTGACCGAGCTGGGGGCAATTCGTCCCTGGCTAAGGTTGAATTTCAGACTAACAAAGGAGCGATTCGCTATCAATTATATCTAGGAAATGGAAAAATTAAACGCATTAAGGAAACTAAAAATTAAGGCAGTGATTTTACTGGAAGCGGTGGTTGCTCTAGCCGTTTTTGCCAGTATTGCGACCCTTCTTTTGGGACAAATTCAGAAAAATAGACAAGAAGAGGCAGAAATCTTGCAAAAGGAAGAAGTCTTGCGTGTGGCGAAGATGGCTCTGCAGACAGGTCAAAATCAGGTAAACATAAACGGAGTGGAGATTCAGGTGTTTTCTAGTGAAAAAGGAGTGGAGGTCTATCATGGTTCAGAGAAGTTACTCGACCTTAAAGAGCAGTAAGGTAAGAGCGTTCACTCTTTTAGAATCTCTGATTGCCCTTATCGTCATTAGCGGAGGCTTGCTCCTCTTCCAGGCTATGAGTCAGCTCCTCATTTCAGAAGTTCGTTACCAGAAGCAAAGCGAGCAAAAGGAGTGGCTCTTGTTTGTGGATCAACTGGAGGTAGAGTTAGAGCGTTCGCAGTTTGAAAAGGTAGAAGGCAATCGCCTCTACATGAAACAAGATGGTAAGGATATCTCTATAGGGAAGTCTAAATCGGATGATTTTCGGAAGACCGATACCAGCGGACGGGGCTACCAACCTATGGTTTATGGACTCAAATCAGCACAGATTACAGAGGAAAATCAATTGGTTCGCTTTCGTTTCCAATTTCAAAAGGGCTTAGAAAGGGAGTTCATCTATCGTGTGGAAAAAGCAAAAAGTTAAGGCAGGCGTTCTCTTATATGCAGTCACCATGGCAGCCATCTTTAGTCTGTTGTTGCAGTTTTATTTAAATCGGCAAGTCGCCCATCACAAAGACTTTGCCCTAAACAAAGAAAAGTTGATCGCTTTTGCCATGGCCAAGCGAAGTAAGGATAAGGCTGAGCAAGAAAGTGGAGAACGAGTCTTTAACTTAGGAAAAGTCAGATATCAAAATACGAAAACAGGTTTTACAACAAGTGTTCGTATGAATAAGGGCAACTATGAATTTCTCTTTCCTCCGATGAAAATCCAAGAAAAGAAAACGGATAAAAAGGAAGAGGTAGCGACTGATTCAAGCAATCAAGCAGGGAAGAAAAAATCAGAAGAAAAGCCTGAAAAGAAAGACAAATCCTAGTCAATTCAACTTCTTTGTGCTAAACTAAAAGCATGAAACACGATTTTAATCACAAAGCAGAAACTTTTGATTCGCCCAAAAATATCTTTCTTGCAAATTTGGTTTGTCAAGTAGTTGAAAAACAGATTGCTCTTCTATCAGACAAGGAAATATTGGACTTTGGTGGTGGGACGGGTCTATTAGCTTTGCCCCTGGCCAAGCAGGCCAAGTCGGTTACCCTTGTGGACATCTCGGAGAAAATGCTGGAGCAAGCCCGTTTGAAAGCAAAGGGACAAGAAATCAGGAATCTTCAACTCTTGGAGCAGGATTTACTGGCAAATCCCTTGGAACAGCAATTTGACATAATTGTTGTCAGTCGAGTTCTTCATCATATGCCTGATCTAGATGCGACTCTTGCCATGTTTCACTATCATCTTAGGGAGAATGGACAAGTTTTCATTGCTGATTTTGTCAAGACAGATACCAACCACCATGGTTTTGATTTAGCTGAACTGGAAACCAAGCTCGCCCAGTTTGGTTTTTCGAGCATTGGCAGTCAGATTCTCTATAGTGCTGAAGGTCTTTTCCTCGGAAATTACGCAGAACTCTTTTTAACTGTAGCCCAAAAATCACTTGCTCACTATGTACTGACCCCTAAAAGTTGGACAAATAATTATTGAAATGATTTAGTTCTGTACCGCACAGGGCTAAGTCCTTTTAGTTTGGCTTTGATTCGTTTGTTGTTGTAGTAATCAATGTAGTCCACAATAGCTTGTTCAAGGTCTTCTAAAGACCTAAATTGCTTCTCATAGCCGTATAACATTTCGGATTTCAAAATACCAAAGAAGGGCTCCATCATCCCATTGTATGGGCTGTTACCCTTGCGCGACATAGATGGCTGAATTCCTTTACTCTCTAGAAACCGATTATAAGAATCGTGTTGGTATTGCCAGCCTTGATTGCTATGGAGAATTGTATTTTCGTAATGCTCCTCTGTGAAGGCCTGTTCCAACATATTTTTCACCACTTGTTCTAAGTTTGGTGAAGTAGAAAGATTATAGGCGATAATTTCGCTGTTAAAGCCATCTAAAACGGGCGATAAATACAATTTCTGTGTGCTATTTGGAATGGCAAACTCTGTCACATCTGTACAGCATTTTTCCATTGGCCTCGATGCTTCAAACTGGCGTTGAATGAGATTCTCTGCTTTCTTGCCAATCTCTCCTTGGTAGGAAGAATACTTTCGTTTTCGACGAATTCGAGTTGCTAAATCAAGGATTTTCATCAGTCGTTGAACCTTCTTATGATTGACCGCATAACCACGATTTCTTAGTTCTAAGTGAATCCGACGATAACCATAATTTCCCTTATGTTCGGTATAAATGACCTGAATTTCGGTTTTAAGTTATTGATCCTTATCAACCCCATCCAGCCGCTTCAAGAAGTAAATCTAGTCGAAATCCTCCTGAAACCATTTCTCTAACTGTCTCTGCCTTTCTCACTCTAAGGCTTCGTCCCTTTCCTCAAACTCTTTTAACTTTTTAGGTAGGCCACCTCAGTCCGTAAGCGTTCATTCTCCTCCTGAAATCGCTCTAATTCTGTCATTTCTTCCCAAGTTTTCTTTCGTTTACGTCCCATTTTAGCTGGTATCCCTCTTGTTTTCTCAACAATAGTATACCCGTTTTTTTGTATTGTGCCAGCCAATTCGAAAGTAATCCACTACTTGGAAGAGCATAATCAAGACTAACACTTCTATGTGAACAACCTTCCAGCAGAACTTTATCTATCATTTCTTGTTTTAGTTCTGGAGAATAATAATGATTCTTCCCTTTTTTGACGATTTCTATTCCGTAACGATCAATCAATCGGACTAAGTGCTTAAGATTTGAAAGGTTCATTCCATATTTATCTGACAGTCGCTTGAAGCTGATTCCTTGTTTTCTTAGTTCATAGATTTGAACTTTATCTTCATAACTTAATTTCATAATAAAACACCCCAAAAGTTAGATTTTTTCTGTCTAACTTTTGGGGTGCAGTTCATACTTTTAGTCCTGCTTTTTATTCTAAATGTTCTACTGCATACTGAGCTTCTTCATCAGTAAATTTTTCAAATTCTGTTAACTGATTTTTTAATGCTTCATTTGATAAGCCAGCAGTTTTTTGATAACTTTTAGCTTTTTCAACTGCTTCTTTTTTCCAGTCAATACCAGCATTTTCAACTGCATATTTAGCTTCTTCTTCAGTAAATTTTTCAAATTCTGTCAACTGATTAACCATACCTTCTTTTGAAAGATGAGCTGTTTTGGAATAAGACTTAGCTTTTTCAACTGCCTCTTTTTTCCAATCAATACCAGCATTTTCAACTGCATATTGAACAGCATCTTCAGGGAATTTTTCAAATTCTGTCAACTGATTAACCATACCTTCTTTTGAAAGATGAGCTGTTTTAGAATAAGACTTAGCTTTCTTTAAAGCAGCCTTAAACTCAGAAGAAACATTTTGGTCTTCTGTAGTAGTTGATGAAGAAGTTTGTTCAGTTTTTGCTTCAGAAGCTTTTGAAGCTTCTTTTTTCTCAGTTTTTGATGAACAAGCAACCAAAGCAATCGAAGCTAAACCAACAAAAAGAATAGTTGTAATTTTTTTCATTTTTCTCTCTCTATCAGCTTTTAACGTGGTTCAGTTTTTTTGCACGTTCCTTTATATTTTAATATATTTTGTTAAAAAATGCAATCCTTAACATGTTCTATCCGCCTCTTTCTTAAATCCAAAAACATCTTTATCAAATTCTAGATCTGCAATTTTTAAAATTTCCCTCTATTTTTTGTATAACTGCCTCCAATTTGCGTTTATTCATACAAAAACACGCATTTTTGATGCTGAATGGAAAAAATAGGGGAATTTTGATAAGATAGGAATATGGATTTTGAAAAAATAGAACAAGCTTATACGTATTTACTAGAGAATGTCCAAATCATCCAAAGTGATTTGGCGACTAACTTTTATGATGCCTTGGTAGAGCAAAACAGCATTTATCTAGATGGCGAGACTGAGCAAAAGCAGGTCAAGGAGAACAATCAAGCCCTTAAGCGCTTAGCACTTCGCAAGGAAGAGTGGCTCAAGACCTACCAGTTTCTCTTGATGAAGGCAGGACAAACGGAGCCTTTACAGGCCAATCACCAGTTTACACCAGATGCCATTGCCCTCCTCTTGGTACTTGTTGTAGAAGAGTTGTTTGAACAAGAGGAAATTAGCATCCTCGAAATAGGTTCTGGTATGGGGATTTTGGGGGCTACTTTCTTGACTTCTCTTGCTAAAAAAGTAGATTACTTGGGAATTGAAGTGGATGACTTGCTGATTGATTTGGCAGCAAGTATGTCAGATGTGATTGGTTTACAGGCTGGTTTTGTTCAAGGAGATGCCGTTCGTCCGCAAATGCTTAAAGAAAGCGACGTGGTCATCAGCGACTTGCCTGTAGGCTATTACCCAGACGATGCCATCGCTTCTCGCTATCAAGTGGCTTCTAGTCAAGAGCATACCTATGCCCACCATTTGCTGATGGAACAAGGCCTCAAGTACCTTAAGTCAAATGGCTATGCTATTTTTCTAGCTCCGAGTGATTTATTGACCAGCCCTCAAAGTGACTTATTAAAAGGGTGGCTCAAAGACGAAGTGAGTCTGGCTGCTATCATCGCTCTGCCAGAGGATATTTTCTCAACTGCAAGCCAAGCTAAAAGTATTTTTGTCTTACAGAAGAAAAGAGACAAGGAAATAGAACCCTTTGTCTACCCTCTTACTAGCTTGCAAGATCCGTCAGTTTTGTTGACCTTTAAAGAAAATTTTCAAAATTGGAGCAAAGGTACTGAAATATAAAAGAGATTTTGTTATAATAGATGAAAACGCTTAAAAAGAGGTATCATCTTATGACAAAAACAATTGCAATCAATGCAGGAAGCTCAAGCTTGAAATGGCAACTTTATCAAATGCCTGAGGAAAAAGTTTTGGCTAAAGGCTTGATTGAACGTATTGGATTGAAAGATTCCATTTCAACAGTAAAATTTGACGGTCGTTCGGAGCAACAAATTCTTGATATTGAAGACCATACACAAGCCGTTAAAATTTTATTGGATGACTTGATTCGTTTTGACATTATCAAAGGGTACGACGAAATTACAGGTGTCGGCCATCGCGTCGTTGCAGGTGGTGAATATTTCAAGGAATCAACAGTTGTTGAGGGAGATGTGTTAGAAAAAGTTGAGGAATTGGGACTCTTGGCTCCCCTTCACAATCCAGCTAACGCAGCTGGAATTCGCGCATTTAAGGAATTGCTGCCAGATATTACCAGTGTTGTCGTATTTGATACCTCATTCCACACAACCATGCCAGAAAAGGCTTATCGCTACCCTCTACCAACTAAATACTACACAGACAACAAGGTTCGTAAATATGGTGCCCACGGGACAAGCCACCAGTTTGTCGCAGGAGAAGCAGCGAAACTTTTGGGCCGTCCTCTAGAAGATTTGAAATTGATTACCTGCCATATTGGTAACGGGGCTTCTATCACAGCTGTTAAGGGCGGGAAGTCTGTAGATACTTCTATGGGATTCACGCCACTTGGAGGAGTGATGATGGGAACTCGTACAGGAGATATTGACCCTGCTATCATCCCTTATCTCATGCAATATACAGAGGATTTCAATACCCCTGACGATATTAGTCGCGTTCTCAATCGTGAATCAGGGCTCATGGGAGTTTCTGGCCAGTCAAGCGATATGCGTGATGTGATTGCTGCCATGGAAGCAGGAGACCATGATGCGACTTTGGCTTATGAAATGTATGTCGATCGTATCCAAAAACATATCGGTCAATACCTTGCAGTCCTAAATGGGGCAGATGCTATTATCTTCACAGCAGGAATCGGTGAAAATGCTGCTTTGGTTCGTGAGGATGTCATTTCAGGTATCTCTTGGTTTGGTTGTGATGTGGATCCAGAAAAGAACGTCTTTGGCGTAACGGGAGACATCTCAACTGACGCAACGAAAATCCGTGTCTTGGTTATTCCAACAGATGAAGAATTGGTGATTGCACGCGATGTTGAGCGCTTGAAAAAATAAGTAAATACACGTAAAATTTGATTGTAAAAAGAAGTTGGGAAAGAGATTTTCCAGCTTTTTTTATGTAGAAAATGTCTAAAACCTTGCTGTTATTGGCTTTTTCAAAAAATATGGTATAATAGTAGTAATTTAATAGATGGAGTTGAGTTTTGAAGAAAAGCTTTCGTGTAAAAAGAGAGAAAGATTTTAAGGCGATTTTCAAGGACGGAACAAGTTTTGCCAATCGAAAATTTGTTGTCTACCAATTGGAAAACCAGCAAAACCATTTTCGAGTAGGACTGTCTGTCAGCAAAAAGCTGGGAAATGCAGTTACCAGAAATCAAATTAAGAGACGAATCCGACATATCATACAAAATGCAAAGGGGAGTCTGGTAGATCATGTCGATTTTGTTGTGATTGCTCGAAAAGGGGTGGAAACCTTGGAATATGTAGAGATGGAGAAAAACCTACTCCACGTATTAAAGTTATCAAAGATTTACCAGGAAGGAAATGGGAGTGAAAAAGAAACTACAGTTGACTAGTTTGTTGGGCTTGTCCTTGTTTATCATGACAGCCTGTGCAACAAATGGTACAGCTAGCGATATAACAGCAGATTCGACAGACTTTGGAGCAAATTCGTCTATTTTTTTGCTGAAATTATCCGCTTTTTGTCCTTTGACATTAGTATCGGAGTGGGGATTATCCTCTTCACGATTTTGATCCGGACGATTTTATTGCCGGTCTTTCAGACACAGATGGTTGCCTCTAGAAAAATGCAAGAGGCTCAACCGCGCATCAAGGCTTTGCGAGAGCAATATCCGGGTCGTGATATGGAAAGCAGAACCAAGCTAGACCAGGAGATGCGCAAAGTTTATAAAGAGTTAGGAATCAAACATTCATCCTCTCTCTGGCCGATTTTAATACAAATGCCGGTTCTCTTGGCGCTCTTTCAAGCCTTGAGTCGAGTAGACTTTTTGAAAACAGGTCACTTTTTATGGATTAATTTGGGAGGAGTAGATACAAGTTTTGTCCTTCCGATTTTGGCGGCAGTCTTTACCTTCTTGAGTAGCTGGTTATCGAATAAAGCTTTGTCTGAAAAAAGTGGAGCTACGACAGGGATGATGTACGGGATGCCGGTACTGATCTTTATCTTTGCCATCTCTGCGCCTAGTGGAGTCGCCTTGTACTGGGCGGTATCCAATGCTTATCAAGTTTTGCAAACCTATTTCTTGAACAATCCTTTCAAGATTATTGCTGAAAGAGAAGCAGTGGCGCAAGCAGAAAAAGATTTAGAAGGCAAGAAGAGAAGAGCCTTGAAAAAAGCACAGAAAAAGAAAAAATAAGGAGGAATCTGATAATGGTATTATTTACAGGTTCAACGGTTGAAGAAGCAATCCAAAAAGGATTGAAAGAATTAGACATCCCAAGAATGAAGGCCCACATCAAGGTCGTTTCGAAAGAGAAAAAAGGATTCTTAGGCTTGTTTGGTAAGAAGCCGGCTCAAGTTGATATCGAAGCGATTAGTGAAACGACAGTGATCAAAGCCAATCAGCAGGCCATTAAAGGGGTTCCAAAAGAAGTCAATGAAAAAAATGAACCCGTGAAAACAGTAAGTGAAGCAACTGTTGATTTGGGGCATGTAGTTGAAGCAATTAAGAAAATTGAAGAAGAAGGTCAAGGTGTCTCTGAAGAGGTCAAGGCTGAAATCTTGAAAAATGAAAAGCACGCCAGCACGATTTTGGAAGAAACAGGCCATATTTCAATTTTAAATGATTTGGAACCAGAGGATACTACCGAGGAAGTGGACTCTGCTCCAGAAAAAGAAACTGAAACGCAGGAAGCAACAAGCCAATCTTTAGAAGATTTAGGCTTGAAAGTAGAACCAAGTTATGACATCGAACAAGTGGCAACTGAAGTAGCTAACTACGTTCAAACCATTGTAGATGATATGGATGTTGAAGGGACGATTTCAAGTGACTACAATCGCCGCACCATCAATCTTCAAATTGACACCAATGAACCAGGTCGTATTATTGGCTATCACGGAAAAGTTTTGAAGGCTCTTCAACTGTTAGCGCAAAATTACCTTTACAATCGCTATTCGAGAACGTTCTACATCACAATTAATGTAAATGATTATGTTGAACACCGTGCAGAAGTCTTGCAAACCTATGCTCAAAAATTGGCGACTCGCGTTTTAGAAGAAGGACGTAGCCAACAAACAGATCCAATGTCAAATAGCGAACGCAAGATTATCCATCGCATTATTTCGCGCATGGATGGCGTGACGAGTTACTCTGAAGGTGACGAGCCAAATCGCTATGTTGTCGTAGATGCAGAATAAGCAAAGCAAAATCAGGTTCGTCCTGATTTTTTGCTAGGAAAGGAAAGATTCAGATATGCTGAAAGTAGTTAGAGAATACCTATCATTTGCAGGAGTCCAGTACCGTAATCCTGATAAAGCTGGTGATGAAAGAGAAAAGATGTTGGACTTGCGGCAAAAAGGTCAAGAGGCTCGAAAGTCTTTTACAGAACTGGCTAAAACTTTTCAAGCAAGTCATCCAGAATGGAAACTGCAACAGACTAGTCAGTGGATGAACCAAGCACAACGCTTGCGGCCACATTTCTGGGCCTATCTACAGAGAGACGGACAAGTGGCAGAACCTATGTTGGCGCTGCGTTTGTATGGGGAAGGTTCAGATTTTGGGATTTCCTTAGAAGTTAGTTTCATCGAGCGCAAGAAAGATGAACAGACCTTAGACAAGCAAGTCAAGGTTTTAGAGCTTCCAGCGGTAGAAGAAATTTATTATCTAGTCTACTCAAATGGGGAAAGTCATAAGATGGAGGCTAATGAAGAAAATCGTCGTACTTTACGAGAGAAGCTGAGAAATCAGGAAGTTCGTAAAGTCTTAGTCAAGTCAGATGTTTCCTTCATTGAAAATCAGTCAGTAGAAGCGATATTGGAGAAGCTAGAAGACGCTTATACGCGCTTGCTCCCGTACTATGAAGTGACGAGGGGGATAGACAAATCAAATGTGTTAGATGAACGCAAATTGTTTTATTGCTATTCTATGCATTTTTTCATATAATAGTAAAATAGGATGTGTGATTCATTAATCACCTCAAAGAGAAAGGAAATTCTATGTCAAATCTATCTGTTAATGCAATTCGTTTTCTAGGTATTGACGCCATCAACAAAGCAAACTCAGGTCACCCAGGGGTGGTTATGGGGGCTGCTCCTATGGCCTATAGCCTCTTTACAAAGCAACTTCGTATCAATCCAGCTCAACCAAACTGGATCAACCGCGATCGCTTTATTCTTTCAGCAGGACATGGTTCAATGCTTCTTTATGCCCTTCTTCACCTTTCTGGTTTTGAAGATGTTAGCATGGATGAAGTCAAGAACTTCCGCCAATGGGGTTCAAAAACACCAGGTCACCCAGAATTTGGCCATACTGCAGGGGTTGACGCTACAACTGGTCCTCTAGGACAAGGGATTTCTACTGCTACTGGTTTTGCCCAAGCAGAACGTTTCCTTGCAGCGAAGTATAACCGCGAAGGCTTCAATATCTTTGACCACTATACTTATGTGATCTGTGGCGACGGAGATTTAATGGAAGGTGTTTCAAGCGAGGCAGCTTCATACGCAGGTTTGCAAAAGCTCGACAAGTTGGTTGTTCTTTATGATTCAAATGACATTAACTTGGATGGTGAGACAAAAGATTCCTTCACAGAAAGTGTTCGTGACCGTTACAATGCCTACGGTTGGCACACAGCCTTGGTTGAAGATGGAACAGACCTTGAGGCTATTCATGCTGCTATCGAAACAGCTAAAGCTTCAGGAAAACCATCTTTGATTGAAGTGAAGACTGTTATTGGATACGGTTCTCCAAACAAACAAGGAACTAATGCTGTACATGGTGCTCCTCTTGGAGCAGATGAAACTGCCGCAACTCGTCAAGCCCTTGGTTGGGACTACGAACCATTTGAAATTCCAGCTGAAGTTTATGCTGATTTCAAAGAAAATGTTGCAGATCGTGGCGCATCAGCTTATCAAGCTTGGACTAAATTAGTTGCTGACTATAAAGAGGCTCATCCAGAACTGGCTGCAGAAGTAGAAGCCATTATTGACGGCCGTGACCCAGTTGAGGTGACTCCAGCAGACTTCCCAGCCTTAGAAAATGGATTTTCTCAAGCAACTCGTAACTCGAGTCAGGATGCCTTGAATGTTGTAGCAGCTAAGCTACCAACCTTCCTAGGTGGATCAGCTGACCTTGCTCACTCAAACATGACTTATATCAAAACGGACGGACTTCAAGACGACGCTAATCGCTTGAACCGCAACATTCAGTTTGGTGTTCGTGAATTTGCAATGGGAACGATCTTGAACGGGATGGCTCTTCATGGTGGACTTCGTGTATACGGTGGTACTTTCTTTGTCTTCTCTGACTATGTGAAAGCAGCTGTCCGTTTGTCAGCCTTGCAAGGACTTCCTGTGACTTATGTCTTTACCCACGATTCGATCGCAGTTGGTGAAGATGGTCCAACTCACGAACCAGTTGAACACTTAGCAGGTCTGCGTGCTATGCCAAATCTCAATGTTTTCCGCCCAGCAGATGCGCGTGAAACTCAAGCGGCTTGGTACCTTGCTGTGACAAGCGAAAAAACACCAACTGCCCTTGTCTTGACACGTCAAAACTTGACTGTTGAAGAGGGAACAGACTTTGACAAAGTTGCGAAAGGTGCCTATGTTGTCTATGAAAATGCAGCTGACTTTGATACGATATTGATTGCAACAGGTTCAGAGGTGAATCTCGCTGTCGCAGCTGCCAAAGAATTGGCTAGTCAAGGCGCAAAAGTCCGTGTAGTCAGCATGCCATCTACAGATGTCTTTGACGCACAAGATGCAGCTTACAAGGAAGAAATCCTTCCAAATGCAGTCCGCCGTCGTGTTGCAGTCGAAATGGGTGCAACTCAAAACTGGTACAAATATGTTGGTCTTGATGGTGCAGTTCTCGGTATTGATACCTTTGGAGCATCTGCCCCAGCACCAAAAGTATTGGCAGAGTACGGATTTACAGTTGAAAATCTAGTCAAAGTCGTTCAAAACTTGAAATAATCGCAGAAAAATCAGAGTAAAAACTCTGATTTTTTTATTGCCATAAAACAAGGCACAACCTTGTAAAAGTAGCTGAAATTTGATATAGTAGTCCTATGTAAAATACAAAGGAGAAAACAATGGATCCAAATATTACTTTTTAATCATGCTTGTAGGGATGATGGCCTTGATGTTCTTTATGCAACGTTCTCAAAAGAAACAAGCACAAAAGCGTATGGAAAGCTTGAACAAGCTTCAAAAAGGCTATGAAGTCATTACAATTGGTGGACTTTACGGAACAGTGGATGAAGTAGATACTGAAAAAGGAACAATCGTACTGGATGTAGATGGGGTCTACTTGACTTTTGAATTGGCTGCTATCAAGACCGTTTTGCCACTCAAAGAAGCTGTGACACCAGAAGGAACAGTTGTTGACGAAGGCGGAGCAATCGAAGAATAAAACGGGACCTGTCACTCCCGTTTTTCTATGAGATGAGAGGAAAAGGGATGAAAAAAATAGTATTTGTGTGCTTAGGAAATATTTGCCGTAGCCCCATGGCAGAGTTTGTGATGAAGTCCATGACGAGTGATTATCAAGTTGAGAGTCGTGCAACTTCGTCTTGGGAACATGGTAATCCGATTCATAAGGGAACGCAGGCGATTTTCCAGCAGTATCAGATCCCGTATGACAAAGATAAAACATCGCTTCAGATTGGCAGAGAAGACTTTGAATCGTTTGATTACGTTATCGGAATGGATGCTTCAAACGTTTCAGATCTGCGTCAAATGTGCCCTCAGGAACTACAGTACAAGATCTACTATTTTGCGGCTGAAAGTGTCCCAGATCCTTGGTATACAGGAGATTTTGAGGAAACCTATGCTCGTATTACAAGTGGATGTCAACGCTGGCTAGATCGATTAGAAAATGAGACTGACAATGGAAAAGTTTAAAAAAATCTTTGAAAAATATCGAGTATATCTAACTCGCCCGCGTATAGAGATTGCAACCGTTCTTCTAATCGCTATCTGCGCCGTATCAGTTTTTCTACTAAACACTCCAAAAAGGGTGTACTGACACTTGACAATGGTGCGCTTGTTTATGATGGAACCTTGGTAAGAGGGAAGATGAATGGTCAGGGGACTATGACCTTTGAAAACGGGGACCAATACACAGGAGAGTTCAATAATGGGGCTTTTAATGGTAAAGGGACTTTTCAATCAAAAGATGGCTGGAAATACGAAGGTGATTTTGTAAATGGTCAGGCTGAAGGTCAAGGGAAGTTGACTACAGAGCAAGAAGTTGTTTATGAGGGGACCTTTAAACAAGGCGTTTTTCAGCAAAAACAGTAGTCTCCAAGTTAGGAGACTATTTTCAAAGCCTGAAAAGAAAACGCTTTCTTGTCTTGAATTCGATAACTAACTATCAACTAGAAAAACTTTGTGAAATAAAAAAATTTTTTCCATAATTTCACAATCGTCCAGACAAAACTCTATTGTATAGCTATATTGAGAAAAAAATCACAATCTTAGAAAATTTCTTTGTGAAATGCTTATGAAACTGTTTACAAAGCATAAAAAAAGAGTTATAATAAATTTGTGAAATAATTAACAAAGGATAACATCCTTAAAGGCTATGGAGGATAATATGGCTGATAAAAAAACAGTAACCCCAGAGGAAAAACAACTTGCTGCTGAAAAGCATGTCGATGGTCTCGTGAAAAAAGCCTTGGTTGCGCTTGATGAAATGCGCAAGTTGAACCAAGAGCAAGTTGACTATATCGTGGCAAAAGCTTCGGTTGCCGCACTTGACGCGCACGGTATCCTTGCACAACACGCAGTTGAAGAAACTGGTCGTGGAGTATTTGAAGACAAGGCGACAAAAAACCTATTTGCCTGCGAACACGTAGTGAACAATATGCGTGGAGTTAAAACAGTTGGAGTTATTGAAGATGATCCAATTACAGGTTTGACAAAGATTGCGGAGCCTGTAGGGGTAATCTGTGGTGTCACTCCGACAACAAACCCAACTTCAACAGCGATTTTCAAATCACTCATTGCTTTGAAAACACGTAACCCAATCGTTTTTGCCTTCCACCCATCAGCTCAAGAATCATCAGCTCACGCAAGACAAATCGTTCGTGATGCAGCCATCGCAGCTGGCGCACCTGAAAACTGTGTTCAATGGATTACAAAGCCATCTATGGAAGCAACTGGAGCGCTAATGAACCACGAAGGTGTTGCAACTATTCTTGCAACTGGTGGGAACGCTATGGTTAAAGCTGCATACTCATGTGGAAAACCAGCTCTTGGGGTAGGTGCCGGAAACGTTCCTGCCTATGTAGAAAAATCTGCTGACCTTCGTCAAGCTGCTCATGACATCGTTATGTCTAAATCATTTGATAATGGGATGGTCTGTGCATCAGAACAAGCGGTTATCATTGATAAAGAAGTATATGACGAATTTGTAGAAGAATTCAAATCATATCACACTTACTTTGTAAACAAGAAAGAAAAAGCGCTTCTTGAAGAATTCTGTTTCGGCGTGAAAGCAAACAGCAAAAACTGTGCAGGTGCTAAACTAAACGCAAACATCGTTGGTAAACCAGCAGCATGGATTGCTGAACAAGCAGGATTCAGCGTTCCAGAAGGAACAAACATCTTGGCTGCAGAATGTGCAGAAGTAGGACCGAAAGAACCATTGACTCGTGAAAAATTGTCACCAGTTATCGCTGTCCTAAAAGCTGAAGATACAGAAGACGGTCTTAAAAAAGCTCGCCAAATGGTTGAGTTTAACGGACTTGGTCACTCAGCAGCTATTCATACAAAAGACGAAGCTCTTGCTAAACGCTTTGGTACAGAAATCAAAGCAATGCGTATTATCTGGAACTCTCCATCTACTTTCGGTGGTATCGGTGACGTATACAATGCCTTCATTCCATCATTGACACTTGGATGTGGTTCATATGGACACAACTCAGTTGGTGATAATGTGAGTGCGATCAACCTTCTAAACATCAAGAAAGTAGGGAAACGTAGAAATAATATGCAGTGGTTTAAAGTTCCTTCAAAAATTTACTTCGAACGCAATTCTATCCAATACCTTCAAACATGTGAAGATATTGAACGCGTTATGATTGTTACAGACAAATCGATCGAAAAACTTGGTTTTGTTCAACGCATTATTGACCAATTGAACAAACGTAGCAACCGTGTAACTGTCCAAGTCTTCTCAGACGTTGAACCAGATCCAGATATCACAACTGTAGAACGTGGTACTGAAGTGATGAGAGCATTTGAGCCAGACACAATTATCGCTCTTGGTGGTGGTTCTCCAATGGACGCGGCCAAAGTAATGTGGCTCTTCTACGAACAACCACAAATCGACTTCCGTGACTTGGTTCAAAAATTCATGGATATCCGTAAACGTGCCTTCCGCTTCCCATCACTTGGTAAAAAAGCGAAATACATTGGTATTCCAACAACTTCAGGTACAGGTTCAGAAGTAACACCATTTGCCGTTATCTCTGATAAGAAAAACAATCGTAAATACCCATTGGCTGACTACTCATTGACACCAACTATTGCCATTGTTGACCCTGCTTTGGTTGAGTCAGTTCCAGACTTCATCGCTGCTGATACAGGTATGGACGTCTTGACTCACGCGACTGAAGCTTACACTTCAAACTTTGCTAACGACTACACAGACGGTATCGCCCTTCAAACAATCAAACTTGTGTTTGAATGGTTGGAAAAATCTGTTAAGACAGCTGATCCAGAAGCTCGCGAAAAAATGCACAATGCATCTACAATGGCTGGTATGGCCTTTGCCAATGCCTTCCTTGGTATGAGCCACTCAATGGCCCACAAGATCGGTGCGGTTCACCATACTGTTCACGGACGTACAAACGCAATCTTGCTTCCATACGTTATCCGTTACAATGGTACTCGCCCATCTAAGACGACTACATGGCCTAAGTACAACTACTGGAAAGCTGATGAAAAATTCCAAGATATTGCTAGAATGCTTGGATTGCCTCACTCAACTCCAGAAGAAGCGGTTGAAGCGTATGCCAAGCAGTTTACGATCTTGGTGAAGCAGTTGGAATCACAATGAACTTCAAAGGCTTTGGAATCGATGAAAAAGCTTGGAAAGACAGCTTGCATGAAATTGCCTTGCTTGCTTATGAAGACCAATGTTCTCCTGCGAACCCACGCTTGCCAATGGTAGCTGACATGGAAGAAATCATGGCAGATGCTTACTATGGTTATGCAGAACGTCCAGGACGTCGTAAATAATCGTTTATCAGCCTAGAGGCAGGAGTGATCCTGTCTCTTTTTTTGTAAACTCTGAAAGAGTTGAAATCGGAGTTTTACCTTGAAATGAAGAAAATATGCAGATATTATAAAAGATTCTAGAGATATGCTTTGAAAATAAAAGAATAGATGAATGAAAAGGGGGAGAAAAAGTAGAAAAGCAGGAGAGAAAATCAACGCCCATACTTGCAATTAAACTCAAATAGTTATATAATAGGTTTGTTGAAAGGTGATTTGTAGTGATTCAAGTTACTCTTTTCACAATAAAATTTTCATGATTTTCATAAGGAGGAAATCACTAATGGTAGTTAAAGTTGGTATTAACGGTTTCGGCCGTATCGGTCGTCTTGCTTTCCGCCGTATCCAAAACGTAGAAGGTGTTGAAGTTACTCGCATCAACGACCTTACAGATCCAGTTATGCTTGCTCACTTGTTGAAATACGACACAACTCAAGGTCGTTTCGACGGTACTGTAGAAGTTAAAGAAGGTGGATTCGAAGTTAACGGTAAATTCGTTAAAGTTTCTGCTGAACGTGATCCAGAACAAATCGACTGGGCTACTGACGGTGTAGAAATCGTTCTTGAAGCAACTGGTTTCTTTGCTAAGAAAGATGCAGCTGAAAAACACCTTAAAGGTGGAGCTAAGAAAGTTGTTATCACTGCTCCTGGTGGAAACGACGTTAAAACAGTTGTATTCAACACTAACCACGACGTTCTTGACGGTACTGAAACAGTTATCTCAGGTGCTTCATGTACTACAAACTGCTTGGCTCCAATGGCTAAAGCTCTTCAAGACAACTTCGGTGTTGTAGAAGGATTGATGACTACTATCCACGCTTACACTGGTGACCAAATGATCCTTGATGGACCACACCGTGGTGGTGACCTTCGCCGTGCTCGTGCTGGTGCTGCAACATCGTTCCTAACTCAACTGGTGCTGCTAAAGCTATCGGTCTTGTAATCCCAGAATTGAACGGTAAACTTGACGGATCTGCACAACGTGTTCCAACTCCAACTGGATCAGTTACTGAATTGGTAGCAGTTCTTGAAAAGAACGTTACTGTTGATGAAGTGAACGCAGCTATGAAAGCAGCTTCAAACGAATCATATGGTTACACAGAAGATCCAATCGTATCTTCAGATATCGTAGGTATGTCTTACGGTTCATTGTTTGACGCAACTCAAACTAAAGTTCTTGACGTTGACGGTAAACAATTGGTTAAAGTTGTATCATGGTACGATAACGAAATGTCATACACTGCACAACTTGTACGTACTCTTGAATACTTCGCAAAAATCGCTAAATAATTCTTGAGTCGATAAAAGCAAGGCCTTCTGGTCTTGCTTTTTTGTATAGAAAAATGGATGATAGTGTCATCCATTTTGTTTTGATTCTGTTTCGAAAGTATCCGAGAGGGCAGTAAAACTCAATTTTTCTAAGGTGAGTGGATGGGTAAAGGATAGTCGGAAGGCATGGAGCATGAGCCGGCTTGCTTTTGATCTAGAGTTATAGAGAGGATCGCCTAGGATAGGATGCTTGTGATGAGAGAGGTGAACACGAATCTGATGCGTTCGACCGGTTTTTAGTTTGCAACGAACTAGAGAAGTCTTGTTTGGAAATTGCTTTAATCGGCTTACCTGAGTTTCGGCCTGTTGCCCATTTTTTGCATCAACTATTCTTTTTCTACGATCGTGTCGATCACGACCAATTTTATCTCGGAAGATAAGTTCTTTATTCCCTACTTGCCCCTCTACGAGTGCCCAGTACTCACGAGCGATTTCCTTTTTCTCCAACAAACGATTGAGGATAGGTAGGATAAAAGGATTTTTAGCAAAAAGCACTAAACCGCTTGTTTCCATGTCCAGGCGATGAACGACATAGCAGGTTTGACCAACGTAGGCAGAGACGTGATTGAGAAGGGCAATTTCACCAGGTTGATTTCCGTGAGTTTTCATTCCCTCTGGCTTGTTGACGATAATGAGATGTTGGTCTTGATAAACCTCTTGAACGAGGTCTGGATTGCCCCAAAGGATTTCTTTTGGCGGATAATCTTCCTCGTCAAAAGTCAACTGGCAAACGTCACCTGGCTTGACCATCTCGTTCCAGTGAACTTCTTCGTGATTCATTAAGATGTTCTTCTTGATTCTCAAAAATGACGGATTTTTCTAGGGATAAGGAGTTGTTCCTCTAGAAATTGTTTGACCGTCATTTGAGGCAAGGATTCGGGTAATGTAAATGTGAATTGCATACAGATATTGTAACAAAAAAAGCCCTATTTGGATAGGGAGTAGCTAAATTCTTGAGTTCCTATGGTGAAGATGATAAAATAAACGCATGAAATTAGATAAATTGTTTGAGAAGTTTCTTTCTCTCTTTAAAAAAGAAACGAATGAATCAGCAGAGTCTGATTCGACTAGCATGCGTCGTTCACGGAGCGATAGAAAAAAATTAGGCCATGTAGGTCCGATTCGGAAATTCTGGCGTCGTTATCATCTGACAAAAATCGTCATCATTTTAGGGTTAAGTGCAGGTTTGATAGTAGGAACCTACCTATTTGCGATAGCCAAGTCTACCAATGTCAATGATTTGCAAAATGCCTTGAAAACGCGAACTCTGATTTTTGATCGCGAAGAAAAAGAGGCAGGAGCCCTGTCGGGTCAAAAGGGAACCTATGTTGAACTGACAGATATCAGTAAAGACTTGCAGAATGCTGTCGTCGCGACAGAGGACCGTTCCTTCTATAAAAATGATGGAATTAACTACGGTCGTTTCTTTCTAGCTATCCTTACAGCAGGTCGTTCTGGAGGGGGATCCACCATCACTCAACAGTTGGCAAAAAATGCTTATCTTTCTCAGGATCAGACCGTTGAACGGAAGGCCAAGGAGTTTTTCCTTGCCTTAGAGTTGACCAAGAAATACAGCAAGGAGCAAATCCTTACTATGTACCTCAATAACGCCTACTTTGGAAATGGGGTATGGGGTGTTGAAGATGCAAGTAAGAAATATTTCGGTGTATCGGCTTCACAACTAACGCTTGATCAGGCGGCCACTCTAGCAGGGATGCTCAAGGGACCAGAATTGTACAATCCATTAAATTCTGTTGAAACTTCGACCAACCGTAGGGATACTGTTTTGCAAAATATGGTTGCAGCGGGCTATATTGATAAAAATCAAGAAACCGAAGCGGCTGGAGTAGATATGTCTTCTCAACTGCAAGATAAGTATGAAGGCAAAGTTTCGGATTATCGTTACCCGTCCTATTTTGATGCAGTTGTCAACGAAGCAGTTTCCAAGTACAATCTCACAGAAGAAGAGATTGTCAACAACGGCTATCGCATCTATACAGAGCTTGACCAAAACTACCAAGCAAACATGCAGGTTATTTACGAAAACACTTCGCTATTTCCAACAGCAGAAGACGGAACGCATGCCGAATCAGGTAGTGTTGCTCTAGAGCCTAAAACAGGTGGAGTGCGTGGAGTTGTTGGTCGTGTAGCTGGTGATGACAAACCAGGCTTTCGCAATTTCAACTATGCCACTCAGTCTAAGCGTAGCCCAGGCTCAACCATTAAACCTTTAGTCGTTTATACACCCGCAGTAGAAGCAGGGTGGGCCTTGAACAAGCAACTGGATAATCATACGATGCAGTACAACAGTTATCAAGTAGACAACTATGCAGGTATTAAGACATCTCCAGAAGTACCTATGTATCAGGCCTTGGCGGAATCACTCAACCTGCCAGCTGTTGCGACTGTAAATGAATTAGGTATTGACAAAGCTTTTGACGCTGGGGAGAGATTTGGTCTGAATATGGAAAAAGTTGACCGAGTTCTTGGAGTTGCTCTTGGTGGAGGTGTGGAGACGAATCCTCTCCAGATGGCGCAAGCCTATGCAGCCTTTGCTAATGGAGGTCTGATGCCTGAAGCGCATTTCATCACTCGTATTGAAAATGCCAGCGGTCAGGTCATCAAGAGTCATAAAAATTCCCAAAAACGAGTGATTGATAAGTCGGTAGCCGATAAAATGACCAGCATGATGCTAGGAACATTTACCAATGGTACAGGAATTAGTTCGTCACCAGCGGATTACGTTATGGCTGGTAAAACAGGTACGACTGAAGCTGTTTTCAACCCAGAATATACCAGTGATCAGTGGGTGATCGGCTATACTCCGGATGTGGTCATCAGCCACTGGCTCGGTTTCCCAACAACAGATGAGAACCATTATCTAGCAGGTTCGACCTCCAATGGAGCAGCCCATGTCTTTAGAAGTATGGCTAATACCATTTTACCTTACACTCCAGGTAGCACTTTTACAGTTGAAAATGCTTATAAACAAAATGGGATTGAACCAGAAAATACGAAAAAGCAAGTTGTTGAAGATGAGACAAACCAGTCTGAGGACCCGATAGGAGATATTCGTAGTCGTGCACAAAATCTTGTAGATGAAGCAGGCCGTGCGATTTCAGAAGCTAAGATAAAAGAAAAAGCCCAGACAATATGGGACTCAATCCTTAATCTATTTCGTTAAGAGGCTTGTCAAAGCCTCGGTTTCTTGTTATAATAGATAAGATGGAGGCGTTATGGCACTAAAAAATGCAAGCCTAGCTTGTGCAGTTTGTGGTTCAAGGAATTACTCAATCAAAATTAGTGGGAACCCCAAGCCAACACGACTAGAAGTAAATAAATTTTGTAAACATTGTGGAAAATATACGACACATAGAGAAACGAGATAGGAGAGAACGATGGGTTTTATTAAGGATATTTTTAAACTTCTTAAAGAAACAACTTGGCCAACTCGCAAAGAAAGCTGGAGAGATTTTCGCTCTATTATGGAATACACAGCCTTCTTTGTGGTCATCATTTACATTTTTGACCAGTTGATTGTATCAGGTTTGATTCGATTTATTAACATTTTTTAGAAGAAAAGTGGAGAAGTTCTGCTAACTTTCTTCTATATATGTATGAAAGGAAATATCATGGATAGTTTTGACAAGGGATGGTTTGTTCTACAAACTTATTCTGGCTATGAAAATAAGGTAAAAGAAAATCTATTGCAACGTGCGCAAACATATAACATGTTGGATAATATTCTACGTGTTGAGATTCCAACACAAACCGTGCAAGTTGAGAAAAATGGAAAGAAAAAGGAAATTGAAGAGAATCGCTTTCCAGGTTATGTCCTTGTAGAAATGGTCATGACCGATGAAGCATGGTTCGTCGTTCGAAACACACCTAACGTAACAGGATTCGTTGGCTCACACGGTAACAGATCAAAACCAACTCCACTTTTGGAGCAAGAAATCCGTGATATTCTGGTTTCAATGGGACAAACTGTTCAAGAGTTCGATATTGATGTTGAAGTTGGCCAGACAGTCCGTATCATTGATGGCGCTTTTGCAGACTACACAGGAAAAATTACTGAAATTGATAACAACAAAGTGAAGATGATTATCTCTATGTTTGGTAATGATACGATTGCAGAAGTGAATCTCAACCAAATTGCAGAATTATAACCCCAGAGAGGCTTTGCCTCTCTTTTTATGTGCTGTTGAGGGAGGAAGAAGTATAGAATAGAGGAAGTAGACCCAGTGGCTCGCGCATTTTGCTAAACTAAATGCAGAAAGGAGAGGTCTATGAATCTAAAAGATTTATATGAAGAAAGTAAGGGAATCGTCCATAAGTGTCGCAAAGATTATCATTTGCATCTGTGGGAGAAAGAGGACTGGGATCAGGAAGGCATGTTATGTCTGTATGAGCTGGTGAGTCGCAACCCAGAGTTACTAGAGGGCGACCGCCATCAACTATATGTTTGCTTTAAAACAAAGTTTAGAAATCGCATCCTAGATTACATCCGTAAACAGGAAAGCCACAAGCGCCGTTTTGACAAAGAACCCTATGAAGAGGTGAGTGAGATTAGCCATCGTCTAGGAGAAAAAGGACTCAGACTGGACGATTATTATCTCTTTCACGAACTTCTAAAGAATTATAAATCAAAGCAGAGTATGGAAAAACAAGAGTTAATAGATCGTCTCATGGGAGGGGAAGTCTTTAGAGGACGTAAAGCTCTCCTGAGAGAACTTTCCTTTATCTTTTCAGAATTTCGGTAAAGAGGAAAAAAGTCCTTGACAAAGGTAAAAAAGTAGGTATAATAGAAAGAGTTGAAAAGCTCAAGGTCCGTTGGTCAAGGGGTTAAGACACCGCCTTTTCACGGCGGTAACACGGGTTCGAATCCCGTACGGACTATGGTGTATTGTGGTAAAAAAACTTGAAAAAAGTTTAAAAAATCTGTTGACAGAGGCAGATGGCTGTGATATACTAATATAGTTGTCGCTCACGAGAGAAGTGAGAGACAAAGACCTTTGAAAACTGAACAAGACGAACCAATGTGCAGGGCACTATAACTGAAGTTATAGTACTGAACAATGAAAAAACAATAAATCTGTCAGTGACAGAAATGAGTGAGAACTCAAACTTTTAATGAGAGTTTGATCCTGGCTCAGGACGAACGCTGGCGGCGTGCCTAATACATGCAAGTAGAACGCTGAAGCTTGGTGCTTGCACCGAGCGGATGAGTTGCGAACGGGTGAGTAACGCGTAGGTAACCTGCCTGGTAGCGGGGGATAACTATTGGAAACGATAGCTAATACCGCATAATAGTAGATGTTGCATGACATTTGCTTAAAAGGTGCAATTGCATCACTACCAGATGGACCTGCGTTGTATTAGCTAGTTGGTGAGGTAACGGCTCACCAAGGCAACGATACATAGCCGACCTGAGAGGGTGATCGGCCACACTGGGACTGAGACACGGCCCAGACTCCTACGGGAGGCAGCAGTAGGGAATCTTCGGCAATGGACGGAAGTCTGACCGAGCAACGCCGCGTGAGTGAAGAAGGTTTTCGGATCGTAAAGCTCTGTTGTAAGAGAAGAACGAGTGTGAGAGTGGAAAGTTCACACTGTGACGGTATCTTACCAGAAAGGGACGGCTAACTACGTGCCAGCACCGCGGTAATACGTAGGTCCCGAGCGTTGTCCGGATTTATTGGGCGTAAAAGCGAGCGCAGGCGGTTAGATAAGTCTGAAGTTAAAGGCTGTGGCTTAACCATAGTACGCTTTGGAAACTGTTTAACTTGAGTGCAAGAGGGAGAGTGGAATTCCATGTGTAGCGGTGAAATGCGTAGATATATGGAGGAACACCGGTGGCGAAAGCTACTCTGGCTTTGTAACTGACGCTGAGGCTCGAAAGCGTGGGGAGCAAACAGGATTAGATACCCTGGTAGTCCACGCCGTAAACGATGAGTGCTAGGGTGTTAGACCCTTTCCGGGGTTTAGTGCTGCAGCTAACGCATTAAGCACTCCGCCTGGGGAGTACGACCGCAAGGTTGAAACTCAAAGGAATTGACGGGGGCCCGCACAAGCGGTGGAGCATGTGGTTTAATTCGAAGCAACGCGAAGAACCTTACCAGGTCTTGACATCCCTCTGACCGCTCTAGAGATAGAGTTTTCCTTCGGGACAGAGGTGACAGGTGGTGCATGGTTGTCGTCAGCTCGTGTCGTGAGATGTTGGGTTAAGTCCCGCAACGAGCGCAACCCCTATTGTTAGTTGCCATCATTCAGTTGGGCACTCTAGCGAGACTGCCGGTAATAAACCGGAGGAAGGTGGGGATGACGTCAAATCATCATGCCCCTTATGACCTGGGCTACACACGTGCTACAATGGCTGGTACAACGAGTCGCAAGCCGGTGACGGCAAGCTAATCTCTTAAAGCCAGTCTCAGTTCGGATTGTAGGTCGCAACTCGCCTACATGAAGTCGGAATCGCTAGTAATCGCGGATCAGCACGCCACGGTGAATACGTTCCCGGGCCTTGTACACACCGCCCGTCACACCACGAGAGTTTGTAACACCCGAAGTCGGTGAGGTAACCTTTAGGAGCCAGTCGCCTAAGGTGGGATAGATGATTGGGGTGAAGTCGTAACAAGGTAGCCGTATCGGAAGGTGCGACTGGATCACCTCCTTTCTAAGGATAAGGAACTGCACATTGGTCTTGTTTAGTCTTGAGAGGTCTTGTGGGGCCTTAGCTCAGCTGGGAGAGCGCCTGCTTTTGCACGCAGGAGGTCAGCGGTTCGATCCCTGCTAGGCTCCATTGGTGAGAGATCACCAAGTAATGCACATTGAAAATTGAATATCTATATCAAATAGTAACAAGAAAATAAACCGAAACGCTGTAGTATTAAAAGAGTTTATGACTGAAAGGTCAAAAAAATAAGGTTAAGTTAATAAGGGCGCACGGTGGATGCCTTGGCACTAGGAGCCGAAGAAGGACGTGACAAACGACGATATGCCTTGGGTAGCTGTAAGTAAGCGATGATCCAGGGATTTCCGAATGGGGGAACCCAACAGGTACTACCTGTTACCCGCATCTGTTAAGGATGTGAGGAGGAAGACGCAGTGAACTGAAACATCTAAGTAGTCGCAGGAAGAGAAAGCAAAAAGCGATTGCCTTAGTAGCGGCGAGCGAAACGGCAGGAGGGCAAACCGAAGAGTTTACTCTTCGGGGTTGTAGGACTGCAATGTGGACTCAAAGATTATAGAAGAATGATTTGGGAAGATCAGCCAAAGAGAGTAATAGCCTCGTATTTAAAATAGTCTTTGTACCTAGCAGTATCCTGAGTACGGCGGGACACGTGAAATCCCGTCGGAATCTGGGAGGACCATCTCCCAACCCTAAATACTCCCTAGTGACCGATAGTGAACCAGTACCGTGAGGGAAAGGTGAAAAAGCACCCCGGGAGGGAGTGAAATAGAACCTGAAACCGTGTGCCTACAACAAGTTCGAGCCCGTTAATGGGTGAGAGCGTGCCTTTTGTAGAATGAACCGGCGAGTTACGATATGATGCGAGGTTAAGTTGAAGAGACGGAGCCGCAGGGAAACCGAGTCTGAATAGGGCGAATTAGTATCATGTCGTAGACCCGAAACCATGTGACCTACCCATGAGCAGGTTGAAGGTGCGGTAAGACGCACTGGAGGACCGAACCAGGGCACGTTGAAAAGTGCTTGGATGACTTGTGGGTAGCGGAGAAATTCCAAACGAACTTGGAGATAGCTGGTTCTCTCCGAAATAGCTTTAGGGCTAGCGTCGACATCAAGATTCTTGGAGGTAGAGCACTGTTTGGGTGAGGGGTCCATCCCGGATTACCAATCTCAGATAAACTCCGAATGCCAATGAATTATGGTCGGCAGTCAGACTGCGAGTGCTAAGATCCGTAGTCGAAAGGGAAACAGCCCAGACCACCAGCTAAGGTCCCAAAATAATTGTTAAGTGGAAAAGGATGTGGGGTTGCACAGACAACTAGGATGTTAGCTTAGAAGCAGCTATTCATTCAAAGAGTGCGTAATAGCTCACTAGTCGAGTGACCCTGCGCCGAAAATGTACCGGGGCTAAAACAATTTACCGAAGCTGTGGATACCTTTATAGGTATGGTAGGAGAGCGTTCTATGTGTGATGAAGGTATACCGTGAGGAGTGCTGGAACGCATAGAAGTGAGAATGCCGGTATGAGTAGCGAAAGACAGGTGAGAATCCTGTCCACCGTAAGACTAAGGTTTCCAGGGGAAGGCTCGTCCGCCCTGGGTTAGTCGGGACCTAAGGAGAGACCGAAAGGTGTATCCGATGGACAACAGGTTGATATTCCTGTACTAGAGTATGTAGTGATGGAGGGACGCAGTAGGCTAACTAAAGCAGACGAATGGAAGTGTCTGTCTAAGCAGTGAGGTGTGATATGAGTCAAATGCTTATATCTATAACATTGAGCTGTGATGGGGAGCGAAGTTTAGTAGCGAAGTTAGTGACGTCACACTGCCAAGAAAAGCTTCTAGCGTTTAAACATACTCTACCCGTACCGCAAACCGACACAGGTAGTCGAGGCGAGTAGCCTCAGGTGAGCGAGAGAACTCTCGTTAAGGAACTCGGCAAAATGACCCCGTAACTTCGGGAGAAGGGGTGCTGACTTTAAGTCAGCCGCAGTGAATAGGCCCAAGCAACTGTTTATCAAAAACACAGCTCTCTGCTAAATCGTAAGATGATGTATAGGGGGTGACGCCTGCCCGGTGCTGGAAGGTTAAGAGGAGTGCTTAGGAGTAATCCGAAGGTATGAATTGAAGCCCCAGTAAACGGCTACCGTAACTATAACGGTCCTAAGGTAGCGAAATTCCTTGTCGGGTAAGTTCCGACCCGCACGAAAAGGCGTAATGATTTGGGCACTGTCTCAACGAGAGACTCGGTGAAATTTTTAGTACCTGTGAAGATGCAGGTTACCCGCGACAGGACGGAAAGACCCCATGGAGCTTTACTGCAGTTTGATATTGAGTGTCTGTACCACATGTACAGGATAGGTAGGAGTCTAAGAGATCGGGACGCCAGTTTCGAAGGAGACGTTGTTGGGATACTACCCTTGTGTTATGGCCACTCTAACCCGGATAGGTTATCCCTATCGGAGACAGTGTCTGACGGGCAGTTTGACTGGGGCGGTCGCCTCCTAAAAGGTAACGGAGGCGCCCAAAGGTTCCCTCAGAATGGTTGGAAATCATTCGCAGAGTGTAAAGGTATAAGGGAGCTTGACTGCGAGAGCTACAACTCGAGCAGGGACGAAAGTCGGGCTTAGTGATCCGGTGGTTCCGTATGGAAGGGCCATCGCTCAACGGATAAAAGCTACCCTGGGGATAACAGGCTTATCTCCCCCAAGAGTTCACATCGACGGGGAGGTTTGGCACCTCGATGTCGGCTCGTCGCATCCTGGGGCTGTAGTCGGTCCCAAGGGTTGGGCTGTTCGCCCATTAAAGCGGCACGCGAGCTGGGTTCAGAACGTCGTGAGACAGTTCGGTCCCTATCCGTCGCGGGCGTAGGAAATTTGAGAGGATCTGCTCCTAGTACGAGAGGACCAGAGTGGACTTACCGCTGGTGTACCAGTTGTCTTGCCAAAGGCATCGCTGGGTAGCTATGTAGGGAAGGGATAAACGCTGAAAGCATCTAAGTGTGAAACCCACCTCAAGATGAGATTTCCCATGATTATATATCAGTAAGAGCCCTGAGAGATGATCAGGTAGATAGGTTAGAAGTGGAAGTGTGGCGACACATGTAGCGGACTAATACTAATAGCTCGAGGACTTATCCAAAGTAACTGAGAATACGAAGTGTGAGGTTTTCTTGGTATTTGATAGATATTCAATTTTGAGTAGGTATTACTCAGAGTTAAGTGACGATAGCTAGGAGATACACCTGTACCCATGCCGAACACAGCAGTTAAGCCCTAGAACGCCGGAAGTAGTTGGGGGTTGCCCCCTGTGAGATATGGAAGTCGCTTAGCTCGAGGGAGTTTAGCTCAGTTGTAATTGAGAGGAAATCGAAATTACAATCGGCGGATGAGAGAAACGAAGTTTCTTACCGTTGGCTGAGCTAGACTCCGCCCTTTGGGAGTTTAGCTCAGCTGGGAGAGCATCTGCCTTACAAGCAGAGGGTCAGCGGTTCGATCCCGTTAACTCCCATAGGTCCCGTAGTGTAGCGGTTATCACGTCGCCCTGTCACGGCGAAGATCGCGGGTTCGATTCCCGTCGGGACCGTTTAAGATAACGGAAGTTATTTTAGACTCGTTAGCTCAGTTGGTAGAGCAATTGACTTTTAATCAATGGGTCACTGGTTCGAGCCCAGTACGGGTCATATTTGCGGGTTTGGCGGAATTGGCAGACGCACCAGATTTAGGATCTGGCGCTTAACGGCGTGGGGGTTCAAGTCCCTTAACCCGCATAATAGAAAGTAGCCGGCTTAGCTCAGTTGGTAGAGCATCTGATTTGTAATCAGAGGGTCGCGTGTTCAAGTCATGTAGCCGGCATTTTTTTATATAGAATAAGAGGTCGATGCGAACGTAGTTCAGTGGTAGAACACCACCTTGCCAAGGTGGGGGTCGCGGGTTCGAATCCCGTCGTTCGCTTAGAGAGGCCGGGGTGGCGGAACTGGCAGACGCACAGGACTTAAAATCCTGCGATTGGTAACGATCGTACCGGTTCGATTCCGGTCCTCGGCATATAATGATGAGCACCCTTAGCTCAACTGGATAGAGTACCTGACTACGAATCAGGCGGTTAGAGGTTCGACTCCTCTAGGGTGCATTTTTTTATTTAACGCGGGAAGTAGCTCAGCTTGGTAGAGTACTTGGTTTGGGACCAAGGTGTCGCAGGTTCGAATCCTGTCTTCCCGATCGATTACGAGGATACTTTAGGGTATCTTTTTTTTATTTACTAAGGAGATTCTGAGAGTCTTCTTTTTTGTTTACGGAATAAATTTGTGTAAACTAGGAGTGCTTAAGGAATGGTACTAGTCATATATTTTCTTTAATTATGGTAAAATAGTAAAAAGAATAATGTGAGGAAAATGAATGTCAAGTAAGTTTGAAATTTTAATGAATCAACTAGGAATCTCTGATCAATTGAGACGGGATCCTGCTCTTGTTGATGCAAAAATTGAGCGTGTTGTGGTTCATAAAATTAGTAAGATTTGGGAATTTCATTTTGTATTTTCTAATATTTTACCGATTGAAATCTTTTTAGAGTTAAAGAATGGGCTTAGTGAAGAATTTTCTAAAACAGGCAATCGAGCTGTTTTCGAAATCAAGGTTCTCTCTCAAGAATTTTCAAATGAACTCTTGCAGGCCTACTATAGAGAGGCTTTTTCTGAAGGTCCATGTGCAAGTCAGGGGTTTAAATCTCTTTACCAGAATTTAAACGTTCGTTCGGAAGGAAATCAACTCATTATTGAAGGTTCAGAGGCGATTGATAAGGAGCACTTTAAGAAGAATCATCTTCCTAATTTGGCAAAGCAACTCGAAAAGTTTGGTTTTCCAGCTTTTGTATGCCAAATAGAAAAGAACGATGCTCTTACACAAGAGCAGGAGGAAGCCTTCCATACGGAGAATGAACAGATTGTGCAAGCTGCCAATGAGGAAGCGCTCCGGGCTATGGAGCAACTGGAACAAATGGCTCCTCCTCCAGTAGAAGAGAAGCCAGCCTTTGATTTTCAGGCTAAAAAGGTCGTACCAAGCCTAAACTAGATAAGGCTGAAGTTACCCAGATGATCGACGTGACGACTGAGGAAAATCGCCTGGTCTTTGAAGGGGTCGTTTTTGATGTGGAGCATAAGGTGACCAGAACTGGTCGTGTTTTGATCAACTTTAAAATGACAGACTACACTTCAAGTTTTTCAATGCAAAAATGGGTTAAGAATGAAGAAGAGGCTCAGAAGTTTGACATCATTAAGAAGAATTCTTGGCTTCGAGTTCGTGGGAATGTGGAGATGAATAACTTCACACGTGATTTGACCATGAACGTCCAGGATGTGCAGGAAGTGGTTCACTATGAGCGGAAGGATTTGATGCCAGAAGGTGAGCGTCGGGTTGAGTTTCATGCTCATACAAATATGTCGACCATGGATGCTTTACCAGAGGTTGAAGAAATCGTTGCGATAGCTGCTAAGTGGGGACACAAGGCGGTTGCCATCACGGACCATGGGAATGTCCAGTCCTTCCCACATGGCTACAAGGCAGCTAAGAAAGCTGGAATTCAGCTGATCTATGGAATGGAAGCCAATATCGTGGAGGACCGTGTCCCTATCGTTTACAACGAAGTGGAGATGGGCTTGTCAGAAGCGACCTATGTGGTCTTTGACGTGGAAACGACGGGACTTCAGCTATCTATAATGATTTGATTCAGGTTGCGGCCTCTAAGATGTACAAGGGGAATGTTATTGCCGAATTTGATGAATTTATCAATCCCGGGCATCCATTATCAGCCTTTACTACTGAGTTGACAGGAATTACAGATGATCATGTCAAAAATGCTAAACCACTGGAACAAGTTTTGCAAGAATTCCAAGAATTTTGCAAGGATACAGTCTTAGTTGCTCACAATGCTACCTTTGACGTTGGCTTTATGAATGCCAACTATGAGCGCCATGGTCTGCCTAAAATTAACCAGCCAGTTATCGATACGCTGGAGTTTGCTAGAAATCTCTATCCTGAGTATAAACGTCATGGTTTGGGACCTTTGACCAAGCGTTTTGGTGTGGCACTTGAACACCACCACATGGCCAACTACGATGCGGAAGCTACTGGTCGTCTGCTCTTCATCTTTATCAAAGAGGTGGCAGAGAAACATGGTGTGACTGATTTAGCTAGACTCAACATTGATTTGATTAGTCCAGACTCTTATAAAAAAGCTCGGATCAAGCATGCGACTATCTATGTCAAGAATCAAGTTGGTTTAAAAAATATTTTTAAGTTGGTTTCTTTGTCTAACACCAAGTACTTTGAAGGAGTGCCACGGATTCCGAGAACGGTTCTAGATGCCCATCGGGAGGGCTTGATTTTGGGGTCGGCTTGCTCGGAGGGTGAAGTTTTTGACGCGGTTGTATCCCAAGGTGTGGATGCGGCGGTTGAGGTGGCCAAGTATTATGACTTTATCGAGGTCATGCCACCAGCTATCTATGCGCCATTGATTGCCAAAGAGCAGGTCAAGGATATGGAGGAACTTCAGACCATTATCAAGAGCTTGATAGAGGTTGGAGATCGTCTTGGCAAGCCTGTTCTGGCTACGGGAAATGTCCACTATATCGAACCAGAAGAAGAGATTTACCGTGAAATTATCGTCCGTAGTTTGGGACAAGGGGCTATGATTAACCGAACCATTGGTCATGGGGAACATGCCCAACCAGCTCCTCTTCCAAAGGCTCATTTTCGAACGACCAATGAGATGTTGGATGAATTTGCCTTCTTGGGTGAAGATTTAGCACGCAAACTAGTTATTGAAAACACTAATGTCTTGGCAGAAATCTTTGAACCTGTTGAGGTTGTTAAGGGTGACTTGTACACACCTTTCATTGACAAGGCGGAAGAAACGGTCGCCGAGCTGACCTACAAAAAAGCCTTTGAGATTTATGGAAATCCGCTGCCAGATATCGTTGATTTGCGGATTGAAAAAGAATTAACTTCCATTCTGGGGAATGGATTTGCCGTGATTTATCTGGCTTCGCAGATGCTGGTGCAACGTTCCAATGAACGGGGCTACTTGGTTGGTTCTCGTGGGTCTGTTGGGTCCAGTTTTGTTGCGACTATGATTGGGATTACGGAGGTTAATCCTCTCTCTCCACACTACGTCTGTGGTCAGTGTCAGTACAGCGAGTTTATCACGGATGGTTCTTACGGTTCAGGGTTTGATATGCCTAATAAGGACTGTCCAAAGTGTGGTCATAAACTCAGCAAAAATGGACAGGATATTCCTTTCGAGACCTTCCTTGGTTTTGATGGGGACAAGGTTCCCGATATTGACTTGAACTTCTCGGGAGAAGACCAGCCTAGCGCCCACTTGGATGTACGTGATATCTTTGGTGAAGAATATGCCTTCCGTGCAGGAACGGTTGGTACAGTTGCTGCTAAGACTGCTTATGGATTTGTCAAGGGCTATGAGAGAGACTATGGGAAGTTTTATCGTGATGCAGAGGTGGAACGTCTTGCCCAAGGTGCTGCCGGTGTCAAGCGGACTACAGGACAACACCCAGGAGGAATCGTTGTTATTCCGAACTACATGGATGTCTACGACTTTACGCCTGTTCAGTATCCAGCGGATGACGTGACGGCTGAATGGCAGACGACTCACTTTAACTTCCATGATATCGATGAGAATGTCCTCAAACTCGATGTACTGGGGCATGATGATCCGACCATGATTCGAAAATTGCAGGACTTGTCTGGTATTGACCCTAATGAAATTCCTATGGATGATGAAGGTGTCATGGCCCTCTTTTCTGGAACTGATGTACTAGGGGTAACACCTGAGCAAATCGGAACGCCGACGGGCATGCTGGGAATCCCAGAGTTTGGAACAAACTTTGTACGTGGGATGGTAGACGAAACGCATCCGACGACCTTTGCGGAATTGCTTCAGTTGTCTGGATTATCCCACGGTACCGATGTGTGGTTGGGAAATGCCCAGGATTTGATCAAGCAAGGAATTGCGGACCTATCGACTGTTATCGGTTGTCGGGACGACATCATGGTTTACCTCATGCATGCGGGTCTCGAGCCTAAGATGGCCTTTACCATCATGGAACGGGTACGTAAGGGCTTGTGGTTGAAGATTTCAGAAGAGGAGCGAAATGGCTATATCGAAGCCATGAAGGCCAATAAGGTGCCAGAGTGGTATATCGAGTCCTGTGGAAAAATCAAGTATATGTTCCCTAAAGCCCATGCGGCAGCCTACGTTATGATGGCCTTGCGCGTAGCCTACTTCAAGGTTCACCATCCCATTTATTACTACTGTGCTTACTTTTCAATCCGCGCTAAGGCTTTTGATATCAAGACCATGGGTGCGGGCTTGGACGCCATCAAGCGCAGAATGGAAGAAATCGCTGAAAAACGGAAGAACAATGAAGCCTCTAATGTGGAAATTGACCTCTATACCACTCTTGAGATTGTCAATGAGATGTGGGAACGTGGCTTTAAGTTTGGCAAGTTAGACCTCTATCGTAGTGATGCGACTGAATTCATCATTGACGGAGACACTCTTATCCCACCATTTGTAGCAATGGATGGTCTGGGAGAGAACGTTGCTAAGCAGTTGGTGCGTGCGCGTGAAGAGGGTGAGTTCCTCTCTAAGACAGAACTGCGCAAGCGTGGTGGACTTTCATCAACCTTGGTTGAAAAGATGGATGAAATGGGGATTCTCGGCAATATGCCAGAGGACAACCAGTTGAGTTTGTTTGATGATTTGTTTTAAAAAATTGCTTATTTTGATCAAGTGGACAAAAAATGTCCACTTGATTTGTTATAATTCTCTTAAAAATAAAAGAAAAGAGAGTATAATATGGTGAATCAAGAAATTTTAAATTCTAATGTGTCAATTGAAGAGGAAATTTATAATTTTGAAAAAGGCTTGAAAGATGATGGGAGTGATTGGACCGGATTTCCACAAATAGACTTAAAAGAAGATTCTCAATGTATTTACATTTGCGGTATTTCAGAGACTGACAGATGGCATTTGTTTTATACGTTAACTAAAATAAAACCTGCTACTCCAATAGCATCACTTGCATATTATCGAGTGAGAGATAATTTGATTTTTTCTAAACATAGTCAATGGATAAAAATGCAAATGGAGTATACAGAGTATGATTTGATTTTTCTGGATGGAGTTCAATTCTTGGGAGAGGCTGATCAAAGGGTACAGGAATACTGGATGCAGCAATTCAAAGAGAATAAGAAAAGAAGCAAACTCTTCATTGTATATTCAGACTGCTTACCCGAAGACTTAAAAAATATGGCTGAATCCGTAGTTGAGTTCTTCGAATCTGGCATAGTGGTACAGTTGAAATCATCTAAGGGCTAGTTTATTTTGCTTTAATCGTTTTGAATATAAAGTGCTAGTTAGACTATAGAAGTGATAAAAATGTACTGGAAATAATATTGTTTGAATAATATGTAGAAGGAAATTGCAAATGAATGATCAAGAGAGACTGCTAACGATTTTTTTACGTTTACAGTTTGGGACTCCGTTAGGAAAAAAGCAATTGGCTCAGGAATTTGAGGTTAGCGAAAAGACGATACAGAGAGATTTTTCACTACTCCGTGATATTTTATCTAGTAACACCAGTTATAGTGGAGATTTGCTTTATAATCGTAAAACGAATAAGTATTGTTTAGCAAGTAAGTCAGTTTTTAATAAAAAGGATATTCTCGTTATTTCAAAGATTTTATTGGAAAATCGAGCACTGAACAGACCAGAAATTGCTAGCTTACTAAATAAATTACTTGTCTTAGTTCCCCGTGATGATCAGAAAGAAATTGAGCAGATTATTGGCAGTGAAAAGCTTAACTATGCTCCCTTAACGGATCAACAAAATAGAATAGAGAAAATTTGGAATTTATCAGAAGCCATTATGAATGAACAGGTTCTAGATATTATCTATCAAAAACCTTATTCTGAATCTTCTAAGAGGCAGACTGTTTTGCCAGTCTCTCTTTATTATGATAGTCATTATTTCTATCTAGTTGTTTACCAGTTGAAACATGCTACTTATATTACTTTAAGAGTAGACCGCATCCAGTCATGGTCTCTTAGTGGTATAGAGAAACCCTCTATTTCTTATCGAGATAAATTTAGGGATGGTGACATTCGTAACGAGAGAGTAGATGCTTTTATCGGGAAGAAAATCAGTATTGAAATCGAGTATTTGTACGATCCGACGATTGTGATGGATCAATTTCCAAATGCAAAAATAGTTGGGAAAAATGGCGATTGGACTCATTTTAAGTTTGAAAGTCAGCACACACCGGGGCTTAAACGCTGGTTGCTGGGGCAAGGGGAAGCAGTTACTGTTTTGTCTCCTCGAATTTTAGTAGAGGATATGAAGCAAACAGTTAAAGAAATGATAGATAAATATAGATGAGGATAAAATGACTATTCAATTTACTTCTAAAAAGGTTGGAGAACTATTGAAAAAAGGGAATTTGCGGATTCCTTCTTATCAAAGACCATATAAATGGAACAGAAAACATATCCGTAATCTTTTTTATGATTTACGAGATGCTATGGGGAAAAAGGAATATCAGATTGGTTCCGTTATCTTGCATGAAAATGATAGATACTTAGATATTGTCGATGGACAGCAACGGCTAATTTCTATTTCCTTGTTTCTTCATTTATTAGATGATTTAGAGAATTATAAGGGTGCTAATCAACTGCTGAGTGCTGAATTTGGAGAGCTATCTTGCTATCATGCGAGTGAAAATTATAATGAGTGGGAAAATTTAACTCAATTGGTTGGTGAAAATCAGGCAAAAGATATTTGCAATTTTTTATTGGAAAATTGTTCTGTCTCCGTGATTACTATGCCACAGGAACGATTATCAGAGGCCTTTCAGCTATTTGATTCTCAGAATAATCGTGGAAAATCTTTAGAACCTCATGATTTGCTCAAAGCCTATCATCTTCGCAAGCAAGATTTCGAAGATGAAAAGATTGTTGAAAAATGGGAGCAATTTGTAGAAGATAAAGATTTAAGTCTCAAAGAGTTGTTTGATAAACATCTTTTCCGTATGAGACGTTGGTCGCGAGGAGAGACAGGATTAACAAACAAACGTTATGGATCTTATCTCCGTTTTACAGAGGATTTTATTGACGATTTTAAAGGCGTTGATTTGAATCAGAACTTTCCATATCTAGAATTGTATCGTCATATTGAAAAACTCCCCATGTCCATTACTATGCCAATCATTGATGGAAGTAAATTTTTTGAGTATATTGAATCGGTCCATTTTACCATTAAAGAGCATAAAAAAGTTTTAAATAAAAAGTTACGAGTCTCCAATGAGTCAGAGGGAGAAGAAAAAAATCTAGCTTACCCAGAAGGTATGTTGAATATTTACAATAGCTCAAAAGGACGCTACCTCAAGTGTCACAATATATTCCTAAATATTTGCTCGCTTTTTGCAGATAGATTTGGAAAAGATGAGCTATCAAAAGAGATAGTAGAGACCTTGTTTATTTGGTCTTATTACCCTAGAGTTAAGTCTAAAGCAATATATGATGCAACGGTAGGGAAATACGCTGCTGGTGGAAGGTTTAGACAAAAAGAGGCTCAAAAGCTATTTCAACTTTATCTCATGCTGTCACTCCGAATGATTTCATGATCAAGATAGATAGAGAGCTATTTGAAAATTATACTGTGGACAAGATTATAGAAGAGGAAAAAGATAAATGGTAGAAACACATATAAGTTTATCAGTGAATCGTTTGTTAAATGAAGATACCTACGCTATTCCTCTTTATCAGAGAAATTTTGCTTGGACTTATGATGAGATTGAACAGTTATTGAATGACGTAGCAGATGCTTTTCAAGAAAATAGAGACAATTACTATATTGGAACATTAGTTGTTAATAAAGAGAAGGACATTTTCAAAATCATAGATGGGCAACAACGGACAACAGCTCTTAATTTGATTGCCTTAGCTTTGAAGCATGAGTTTGGTTTCGATAGATTGAAAGCTGTCAATCTTAAATTCCCAGCTAGGAAGAAATCAAATGAGAATATTCAATATCTATTTACCAAGCAAGAAATTTCAGAGGACGATGAAAATGAGCTGACTAGAGGCTACGGATATGCTAAAGATGCATTGAAAAAAGTGCTAGAGGAGCGCCGTATTGATTCTCAGTCTTTCGTCGATTATCTTTTTGAGAATGTCATCATTTTTCGGAGTATACTTCCTGAGGATTTAGATTTAAATCTTTATTTCGAACGTTTCAACTCTCGTGGAGAACAACTAGAAGCTCATGAGATTCTTAAGGCGCAAATGATGGCTAAGTTCGGTACAGATCAAGAAATGGCGCAAAAGTTTGCAAGAATTTGGGATGCCTGTGCAGAGTTTGATAAGCCGGTATCAAGTCAATTTAAGATGCGACGGAAGAGAGCAGATAATTTTCAAGAACGTGAACGTATTTTTGGATGGCACTTTTCAAATTACTCATTCCATAATATTTACGATGATATAGATTTTTATCAAAACGAAAGAAGAAAGTTATCAGATATATTAGGAAAAAAGATAAATGAAAAAAATATAGAAGTAGAAAAAGATTTTGGTGATTATACCCAAGTTATCGATTTTCCAACCTTCCTACTCCATGTATTGGCAATTTGGGAAGGTAAGGATACCAGTGAGATTCAGTTAGACGATAAGAAACTTTTAACTTTATTTGATATAAAAAAATAAAAAAATAAGACTTGGATTATTGAATTCAGTGAATTTCTTCTTAAAATAAAAACATATTTTTTTGATAATTACATCGTTAGAAATTCAAATATGGATTCTTCAAGCAGAAATAAGGATGAGTGGTTTTTGCAGAAGGGTACTTATTATGAATACCAACCAAATGGAAAAGCAAAAGAGCATTACATAGTTGAGGAACGCTTTACTAAAAATACATTTTCAGATTTGGAAATTAACAAAAACATCATTCTTTTGCAATCGATGTTTGCTGTGACTTTCACTGCCAATCGTGATAGTCGTTGGTTATATGAAATTTTACAATTTCTCTACAGACATATTGAAGAACTAAATGATCAAAAATTTGGTGATTATTTTAAAAAATTTCTTGAAAAAATGGCAGTGACGTACGCAGAAGAAAGATTGTTTACTGAGGATAGAAGAATTAAGAAATATGGGGCAATTCCCGTTTATGCTTTTAACTTTGTAGATTATGTTTTATGGAAAAATCGTGCCGAATTAGAGAAAGAGTACAAGGATATTAATTTTGATAATTTCAAATTTGCTTATCGTCGCTCCATAGAACATTGGTATCCTCAGAATCCAAATGGACATGATGGAGAGAGCAAATTATCTGCTGAGTTTTTACATTCCTTTGGGAATCTTTGTATCATTACCGATAGTCAGAACTCTAGGTTTGGCAATTCCTATCCGGAAGCTAAATTAAAACAATGGGAAGAAGAAGGTATCTTTCCTCGTCAGAGTTTAAAATTACAGATGATGGCTGCCATAACGAAAAAGAATGATAAATGGGGTATTTGTGAGATTAAATCTATGGAAAAAGAAGTGGAAAGATATGTACACGACTTTTGTGATAGTTAATTAAAAGCAAGCTTAATTAGGCTTGTTTTTAAATTTACATCATATGTGATATACTAGTAACGGAGGACATTTCATGAAACTAAGAATTTTTGCGGAAGATAAGCCAGCTGAAAAGTTCTTTGACTATCAGTTAGAGCTGGCAGACGAAACAATTATCCTATCAACAGCACTATTATCGGGTGCCATTGCTTTAGCAGGATTATTTTCTGCTTTGAAGGAAAAATAACAAAAGAAAAGGAAGAATAGAATGGTTTTACCAAATTTTAAAGAAAATCTAGAAAAATATGCAAAATTATTGGTTGCGAATGGAATTAATGTGCAACCTGGTCACACCTTGGCTCTTTCTATCGATGTGGAGCAACGTGAGTTGGCTCACTTAATCGTCAAAGAAGCCTATGCACTTGGAGCTCACGAAGTTATTGTTCAATGGGCAGATGACTTTGTAAACCGTGAGAAATTCCTCCACGCGCCAATGGAGCGTTTGGACAATGTGCCAGAATACAAGATTGCTGAGATGAATTACCTTCTTGAAAACAAAGCGAGTCGTCTCGGTGTCCGTTCTTCTGACCCAGGTGCCTTGAACGGAGTGGACGCTGAAAAGCTTTCAGCTTCTGCTAAAGCTATGGGCCTTGCCATGAAGCCAATGCGTATCGCAACACAATCCAACAAGGTTAGCTGGACAGTGGATGCCGCTGCTGGACTTGAATGGGCTAAGAAGGTCTTTCCAAATGCAGCAAGTGACGAAGAAGCAGTGGACCTCCTTTGGGACCAAATTTTCAAAACTTGCCGTGTCTACGAAGAAGATCCCGTTAAGGCTTGGGAAGAGCATGCTGCTATCCTCAAGAGCAAGGCAGAAATGCTCAATAAAGAACAATTCTCAGCCCTTCACTACACAGCGCCAGGGACAGATTTGACTCTTGGTTTGCCGAAGAACCACGTTTGGGAATCAGCTGGTGCTATCAATGCGCAGGGAGAAGGGTTCTTGCCAAATATGCCGACAGAAGAAGTCTTTACGGCCCCTGACTTCCGTCGTGCAGATGGCTATGTCACTTCTACAAAACCACTGAGCTATAATGGAAATATCATTGAAGGGATTAAAGTAACTTTCAAGGGTGGTCAGATTGTTGATATTACAGCTGAAAAAGGAGATCAAGTTATGAAAGATCTTGTCTTTGAAAATGCTGGTGCGCGTGCCTTGGGTGAATGTGCCTTGGTACCAGATCCAAGCCCAATTTCTCAGTCAGGGATTACCTTCTTTAACACCCTTTTTGATGAAAATGCTTCAAACCACTTGGCTATCGGTGCTGCCTATGCGACCAGCGTTGTTGGTGGAGCAGAGATGAGCGAAGAAGAGCTTGAAGCTGCAGGACTTAACCGTTCAGATGTTCACGTTGACTTTATGATTGGCTCTAACCAAATGGATATCGATGGTATCCGTGAGGATGGAACACGCGTACCCCTCTTCCGTAATGGAGACTGGGCAATTTAAGGAGAAGCTATGCTTGGAAGTATGTTTGTTGGTCTCCTAGTGGGGCTCTTGGCAGGTGCTTTGACCAATCGTGGGGAAAGCATGGGATGCTTTGGAAATGTTTCTCGGCTGGATTGGTGCCTTTTTGGGCCACTTGCTTTTCGGAACTTGGGGTCCAATTATAGCAGGAACGGCCATTATCCCAGCTATTTTAGGAGCTATGCTTGTCTTGGCTATTTTCTGGAGACGAGGAAGTTAGTTTCTTGAAAAATTAGAAAAAAGGAGGTTGGTCACTTGGGCAGCCTCCTTTTGAGTATGATATAATAGTTCTATGAGATTAGATAAATTTTTAGTTGCCTGTGCTGTGGGGAGTCGGACAGAAGTCAAAAACTTGCTCAAGGCTGGGCGCGTGACGGTAAATGGTAAAAAAGAAAAGTCAGCTAAACTGCAGATTAATGAAGAAAGAGATGAGATTCGCTTTGATGGCCAAGTGCTAGAGTATGAAGAGTTTGTCTACTACATGATGAACAAGCCCCAAGGAGTCATTTCAGCAACTGAAGATACCAAACATAGAACAGTTTTAGACTTGTTAGATGACTATGCTCGCGCCAAGGAAGTTTTTCCTGTCGGGCGCTTGGATATTGACACGCATGGTCTTCTGCTCTTGACCAATGACGGTCAGCTGGCCCATGCCCTTCTTTCACCCAAACGTCATGTGGATAAGACCTATTTGGCTCAAGTCGAAGGCATCATGAGCCAAGAAGATGTGGATACATTTGCCAAGGGCATTTCGCTCAAGGACTTTACCTGCCAGCCAGCTAAATTGGAGCTTGTGTCGGTAGATTCAGTAAAGAATCAAAGTCTGGTTCGTGTGACCATTGCTGAAGGGAAGTTTCATCAGGTTAAACGCATGGTAGCATACTGTGGTAAGGAAGTCGTGGACTTGCAACGTTTGACGATGGGAACTTTAGTTTTGGATGAGAACTTAGAACGAGGAGAATGGCGTCGCCTGACCAGGGAGGAGTTAGAGAATCTCCTTGCTAGTATTGCTTAGTTTGGATTATGTTAGAAAAGGTGAGGGAGAATGTCCTTGCCTTTTTCGTTTTTCAGTTGCTTCATTTGTGAAAAGAGTTATAATAGACAGTAGAATAAAAGGAGGAATCTATGAACGCGATTCAAGAATCATTTACAGATAAACTTTTTGCCAACTATGAAGCAAATGTCAAATACCAAGCGATCGAAAATGCTGCCAGCCATAACGGAATTTTTGCAGCCCTAGAACGTCGCCAAAGCCATGTAGACAATACACCTGTTTTCTCATTGGATTTGACCAAGGACAAGGTTACTAACCAGAAAGCGTCTGGTCGTTGCTGGATGTTTGCAGCTCTCAACACCTTCCGTCACAAACTCATTTCTCAATATAAATTGGAAAACTTTGAATTGTCACAAGCCCACACTTTCTTCTGGGACAAGTATGAAAAATCTAACTGGTTCTTGGAGCAAGTCATTGCGACTGCAGATCAAGAATTGACGAGCCGTAAGGTTAGCTTCCTACTCCAAACTCCACAACAAGACGGTGGACAGTGGGATATGGTCGTGGCCCTCTTTGAAAAATATGGTGTCGTTCCTAAGTCAGTTTACCCTGAGTCTGTTTCATCTAGTAATAGCCGTGAGCTCAATGCAATTCTTAACAAATTGCTTCGCCAAGATGCCCAAATCTTGCGTGACTTGCTCGCTTCTGGTGCTGACCAAGCGACTGTTCAAGCTAAGAAAGAAGACCTCTTGCAAGAAATCTTTAACTTCCTTGCTATGTCACTAGGTCTTCCACCGCGTAAATTTGACTTTGCTTATCGCGATAAGGATGATAACTACCAAAGCGAAAGGGTATCACGCCACAAGAGTTTTACAAGAAATATGTCAATCTTCCTCTAGAAGACTACGTTTCTGTTATCAATGCTCCAACTGCTGACAAGCCTTACGGTAAATCTTACACAGTTGAGATGTTGGGAAATGTGGTTGGTAGCCGTGCAGTTCGTTACATCAACGTACCAATGGAGCGCTTAAAAGAATTGGCGATTGCCCAAATGCAAACAGGAGAAACTGTTTGGTTTGGTTCAGATGTCGGCCAGCTCAGCAACCGCAAAGCTGGAATCCTTGCGACTGATGTTTATGACTTTGAATCAAGCATGGATATTCAACTGACTCAAGACAAGGCTGGACGTTTGGACTACAGCGAAAGTTTGATGACCCACGCCATGGTCTTGACAGGTGTGGACTTGGACGAAAATGGCAAGTCAACCAAGTGGAAAGTTGAAAACTCATGGGGAGACAAGGTCGGTGCAGATGGTTACTTTGTCGCCTCAGACGCTTGGATGGACGAATACACTTACCAAATCGTTGTCCGTAAAGAATTGCTGACAGCAGAAGAACAAGCTGCCTATGAAGCAGAACCAATCGTACTTGCACCATGGGATCCAATGGGAGCCTTGGCAGAATAAAGCATAAAGAAAAGAGGTTAGGGGAATCCTAGCCTCTTTTTAAGTTCTTCTTGAAGTGGCGATAGGTGATGCTTGCCAAGGGAGTTCTCCTTATTTTGAGTCTTTAAGTGACAGAGAAAAAGATATGTGTTACTATAGTAGTACAAAAGGATATCGGAGTAGAAATGAAGTATTTAAGCAGTCAAGACATCAAGGATCGTCAACGAAATATCAGCGACATTAAACCCTACAAAACAACCAAGGAAATCGTCGTTTCAAATATCTTTACCTTCTTTAATGCCATGAACCTGGCTCTGGCAGTTCTGGTAGCCACAACCTTGCGATTTGAGAACATGCTCTTTTTAGGTGTGATTGCTATCAATACAGCTATCGGGATTTTCCAAGAAGTGCGTTCAAAAAATGCTTTGGAAAAGCTAAGTTTGCTTGGTAAAAGTAAGTACAAGGTCAATCGAGATGGTCAAACGATCGAGATTGATCCAGAAGACATCGTTCTGGGGGAATATCTGCATCTCAATCTGGGAGATCAGGTACCTGTCGATGCAGAAGTGCTTGAAGGAACGATCGAAGTGGATGAGTCCTTGCTGACTGGTGAGAGTGATTCAGTCTTTAAAACAGCAGGTGACAAGCTGATGAGCGGAAGCAATGTCGTTAGCGGTACTTGTCTGGTCACGGCGACGGCGGTCGGACCCGATAGTTATATCAACAAACTCGCAAAATCCAGCAAGGAATTCAAAAAATACCCTTCTCAACTACGCGATTACATGGATAAGATTTTAAAAATCGTCTCGATCTTGCTGGTGCCAGTTGCCATTCTGCTCTATGTCAGAGGTTTAGTCTAGGACGGTCTTATGTTGAAATTGTTTTAGGAAGTTCAGGTGCCTTGGTCGGCATGATTCCAGAGGGTTTGATTCTCTTGGTTAGTGTGTCCCTAGCAGTAGCAGCCATGAAGCTGGCTAAAAAGAAGGTTCTGGTACAGGAGCTATACTGTGTAGAGACCTTGGCGCGAGTAGATATTCTTTGTTTTGATAAGACGGGAACTATCACGACGGGGAATATGAAGGTCCAAGAAATGGATGCTAATGTAGCAGAGAAACTATCTTCTTATTTGGCTTATTTCGAAGATGAAAATGCAACTTCCCGAGCTCTGAAGACTTACTTAACCTGTGAGAAAAAGTGGGAAGTTCAAGAAGTCGGTGCATTTTCAAGTAAAAATAAGTATTCCTTTGTCCAAGTAAAAGAGGGTGGGACCTATTTCTTCGGAGCCTATGAGTTTCTAGGCTTTACCCAGCCGATGGATGCCTACTATGAACATCTAAAACAGCAAGGTTTTCGAATCTTAACACTCGCTCATAGCAGGGACCAGATTACGAGTCCAGCTAATGTGGAACTACTAGGCCACGTCGTTTTGTCAGATGAGATTAAGGACAATACCAAGGAAACCTTTGACTATTTCGAATCTCAAGGTGTTGAAGTGAAGATTATCAGTGGTGATAATCATGTGGCTGTATATGGGGTGGCTCGTAAGGCAGGTTTTAAGGAAGAAGCCCGTGCGATTGATATGACCAAGGTGAGTGATGACGACTTTGAAAGAGTGGTCTTGGAACACGAAATATTTGGACGTGTGACACCTGAACAGAAGCAAAAGATGGTATCTATTTTGCAAAATGCTGGTAAAACAGTTGCCATGAGCGGTGACGGGGTCAATGATGTTCTGGCTCTCAAGAAAGCAGATATCAGCTTTGCCATGAAGGGGGCTACGAGTGCAGCCAAAAGTGTATCCAATATTGTTTTTCTCACTGATGACTTTGCAGTATTTTATGATATCTTGATGGAAGGACGCCGGGTCATCAATAACATCCAAAAGGTAGCCTCTCTTTTTCTAACAAAGACCTTCTTCTCCATCGTTTTTGCCATTTTGAGTGTGGTATTTGGTTTGGAATTTGCCTTTATCCCCATTCAGTTTACAATCATTTCAGCCATTACGATTGGGATTCCATCCTTCTTCCTGACTTTTGAGTCCAATAAAGAAAAGGTTAGCACTCACTTTATGAGAGATATCCTAACCAACGCGGCGATTGGTGGTGGCGTTCTGGTTGCTAGTGTTCTTTTGACCAATTTCTTTATCACTGTCCCAGGTCAGGTCAAATTTATTTGCTTCCTCCTTGCCCTGATCAATGGTCTGTGTCTAGTTGCCAAGGTCAGCTTGCCTTTTAATCGATACAAGATGCTTTTTGCTCACGTTTTTTTGAGCCTTGCACCCTTTGTTGGTGTACTTGCCAATACTTTTATCCTACAGGGAGCTTTTGTGCCTTTAGAAGCCAAACAGCTACTCTATGTTGCCATACTAGCAGTGGTGATTGGGTGCTTTCATTATCTTACTAGGAGAAAAAGTTGATACATAAAAAGAATCAGGTTTAATCCTGATTCTTTTTTGTTTATATATTCTCACCGAGATTACATGATACCGAAGAAACGAGCTGCGATACCAACTGCAAAGAGGGCAAGGATGATTGTGATTGGAGATACTTTTTTCTTAAGCAACCACATGCAAAGGAAAGTAAGGAGAAGTCCCATCAATCCTGGAATCAATGAGTTCAACTGACCTTGAAGCGTTTGTGGTTGAACTCTATCTAGGCTCATACCACTAAGCGCTTGACCAAGAATGCCCTTCAACTCAGCTCCTGTAACAGGACCTTCTGGGAAGTTGATGTAGGCACCTTCTGACAATTGTTTGCCTGGAAGGTTGATAGTGAAGTTGATGGATACCCAACGTTGTACAAGAACGGCAAGGATGAACATACCAAGGATAGAAGCACCTTTAGTGATGTCTTTCAAGATACCACCAGACATGTCTTTAGTGATCTCAGATCCAGCTTTGTAACCGAACTCTTGTGTGTACCATAGGAAGGCCATACGGATAGCATTCCATCCGAAGAAGAAGAGAAGTGGACCAACAAGGTTACCAGATGCAGCAAGTGATGCACCAAGAGCTCCAAGGATAGGACGAACTGTAAACCAGAATACTGGGTCACCGATACCAGCAAGAGGTCCCATCATACCGATTTTAACCCCTTGGATAGCCGCGTCGTCGATTTCAACACCGTTAGCGCGCTCTTCTTCAAGTGCAAGAGTAACCCCCATGATTGGAGCAGCGACGTATGGGTGAGTGTTGAAGAATTCAAGGTGGCGCTCAAGAGCAGCCGCTTGGTCTTCTTTTTTAGTGTACAATTTTTTGATAGCTGGGATCAATGAGTAAGCCCAACCCAAGTTTTGCATACGTTCGTAGTTCCAAGAACCTTGAAGGAATTGTGAACGCCACCAAACTTTTTGACGATCTGATTTTGATAATTGAATTTTTTCAGCCATGATTGTTCCCCTTTCTAGTAGTCTTCTAGGATATCACCGATTGGGTCGTTAGAAGTTGCAGCTCCGCCGCCACCGTTTCCACCTTGTTTTGTAAGGTTAAGGTAGATGAAGGCAAGGGCAACACCGATGACACCAAGGGCAATCAAAGTCAATTGAGAGATTGCTGCAAGAGCAAAACCGATTGCGAAGAATGGCCATACTTCACGAGTTGCCATCATGTTGATAACCATAGCGTAACCAACGGCAACGACCATAGCACCACCGACAGCCATACCACCATTCAACCATTCTGGCATCAAACCAAGAGCATCTTGAACAGCAGAAGCTGGGATAGCGATAAGGAAGGCAGCAGGGATTGCAATACGAAGACCTTGAAGAAGAAGTGCAACAAAGTGAGCACGCTCAACAGCTGCAATGTTTCCGTCTTTAGCAGCAGCATCAGCTGAGTGAACTAAGGCAACTGAGATTGTACGAACAATCATTGTCAAGAAAAGTCCAGCTACAGCAAGAGGGATAGCTGTTGCCGTTGCAACGGCGATACCATCAGTAGTAAAGTTACCACCTTTGATCAAGATGATTGCTGCAGCAACAGATGCAAGAGCAGCGTCAGGAGCTACGGCAGCTCCGATGTTTGCCCAACCAAGGGCGATCATTTGAAGAGATCCACCAAGCATAACCCCTGCTTCGAGGTTACCAGTTGCAAGTCCGATAAGGGTACATGCGACGATTGGTTGATGGAATTGGAATTGGTCGAGGATACCTTCAAGACCTGCAAGGAAGGCAACAACTACAACCAAGATAGCAGAAATGATTGAAATATCTGACATGGTTTTATTCCTTTTCTATTTAGTTTTAATAAAGTATTTAATCCTGTTTTCAAAAATGATAGAAACAGATTAACATTATTGAACGTTTGCTTTCTTAATCAAGTCAAACAAATCTTTTTTCGTGTCGTTTGGTACTTTACGTACGTCAAATTCAACACCGAGGTCACGCATTTTTTCAAAGGTTGCAACGTCTTCTTTGTCCATAGACAAAACGTTGTTGATCATTGTTTTACCTGTTGAGTGAGCCATAGAACCAACGTTAAGGGTCTTGATTGGCACGCCACCTTCGATAGCACGAAGTGCATCTTGTGGAGTTTCAAACAAGATAAGGGCATGAGTTTCGCCGAAACGTGGGTCTTTTGCAACGTCGATCAATTTCTGGATTGGGACAACGTTAGCTTTTACACCGTTAGGAGCTGCTTGTTTGATCAATTCTTTACGCAACTCGTCGTTTGCAACGTTGTCTGAAGCAACGATGATACGATCTGCTTTTGAATCTGGAGTCCAAGCAGTGGCAACCTGACCGTGAAGGAGACGAGTGTCTAGACGAGCAAGGTTGATTTTCAGTTTACCATCACCGATAACTGTTCCTTCTGGAATAGCAGCTTGGGCAACTGGAGCAGCTGCAGCAGTTGCAACTTCCTCAACTGGGTTAAGCGCTTCTGGAAGAGCCTTGATGCCATCTTTGGCTTCTTTAATGATATTCGCAGCGACTTTATCCACACCTGCATTCGCGTCCATAAGGCGCTCTGTGTAGGCTTGGATCAACATCGGCAAGTTCAGTCCTGTGATGATGGCAAACTTACGTTCTGGATTTTCTCCCATTACGCGGCTAGCTTGGTTGAATGGAGATCCACTCCAAAGATCAGCCAATACTAGAACCTCATCTTCTGCGTCAAATGCAGCCACAGCGTTGTTGAATTTAGCGTAAAGGTCATCTGGACCTTCATTTGGCATAAAGGTTACAACTTGAACCTTTTCTTGTTCACCAAAGATCATAGATCCTGACTGATGAATACCCGCAGCAAATTCGCCGTGGCTCGCAATAATGATTCCGATACTCATTATTGTCATTCCTCCTTATAAAATGTTTGACTGTATGTTTAAGAAAACTTTAAGCCTAACTTTAAGTATAAACCGTTTTCATATAAAAATCAACTACTTTTTCTAAAAAGATGTAAAAGTTTTCATAAAATGACTTTTTAAAAATATTAATATATCAATAGTTTTGAGAGGTAAGTGAAAATGGCGATAGAAAATTTAATATAAAAATACAGAAAACGAGGTGCTTTTGTGAAAACAGAATGAAAACAAAAAGGAAAGATTGCGACCATGCAATCTTCCCTTTTATAGGAATAAATTTTGTAAAGCGTGGGCAACTCCATCTTCTTCGTTGGTCAGAGGAAGTTGTTCGTCTGCATATGGAAGAAGAGCAGGATTGGCGTTTTTCATAGCATATCCCTTGCCTGCAAATGCCAACATTTCAGTGTCATTATGCTCATCACCAAAGGCGATTAAGTCTTTTTTATCACGATTCATCACATTGAGCAAGTACTCTAGAGCAAATGCCTTGTTTACACCTTTGGGAGTACACTCGAGGATGTTGAGGGGACCACCCCAGGTATTGATAGCTAGTTGGTGCTGATAAAAACGATTCATTTCATCTGCTAAAGCGTATTTGTCTTCAGCCCTTGTTTGCAAGAGAATGCAGTTGGGATCTTTGGTTACTCGTTCGGGTTTGAATTGATTTTCCGGCCGGAAGTTCTCTACGCCAAATAGTTTAGGATCCGCAATCTCTTCATTCGGAGTCGTGATATAGAACTTTTTTCGATATTCTCCTGCAATAAAGTCAGCCTGGATGTCCTCCGTGCGCTTGACCATGTCTAGGAGGTATTTTTTGTCCAAGGTCAAGCACTTTTCATGCTCCCAAGCCTTTCCTGGTAGATGGGTAAGGGAACCATTAAAGTTAATCATGGGAGTATGCAATTCTAGCTCACGATAGAAGTCTTTTGCCATACGATACGGACGGCCTGTCGTGATGATGACATGGTGTCCTTTTTCTGAAATTTTTTTGATCGTCTCTTTGGTGAAATCGGAGAGCTTGCTTTCATTATTTAGCAGGGTTCCGTCCAAATCGACTGCGATAATTTTTTTAGTCATATAAACCTTCCTAGTCGTTTCCAGATAAGATGTCTACTATTATATCAAAAAGAAGGAAGAAAAGCAGATAAGAACAAAAACTACAGTTGCTTTGATTTATTAAATAAATCAAACAAACATATTGAAAAGGTGAATGATAAATGATATAATACTAATATTGTTCGTAAAAAACAAAAGGAGATTAAAGATGGACAAACTATTTAAACTAAAAGAGCACGGGACAGATGTCCGTACAGAGGTGCTTGCTGGTTTAACAACATTCTTTGCAATGAGTTATATTCTCTTTGTAAACCCTCAAATGCTTTCCCAAACGGGTATGCCTGTTCAAGGTGTGTTCTTGGCAACGATTATCGGTTCTGTAGTAGGTACTTTGATGATGGCTTTCTATGCTAATTTGCCGTACGCACAAGCACCAGGTATGGGACTAAATGCCTTCTTTACATTTACAGTTGTATTTGGGATGGGCTATACTTGGAAAGAGGCTCTTGGTATGGTCTTCATTTGTGGAATTATTTCACTGATTATTACCTTAACAAATGTTCGTAAAATGATCATCGAATCTATTCCAACAACACTTCGTTCAGCTATTTCGGCTGGTATTGGTGTTTTCCTTGCCTATGTTGGGATTAAGAATGCCGGTCTCTTGAAATTCTCAATCGATCCAGGTACTTATACGGTAGCAGGTGAAGGAGCGGACAAGGCTCAAGCTGCACTTACTGCAAACTCAGCAGCTGTTCCAGGATTGGTAGACTTCAATACTCCAGCAGTATTGGTGGCTCTTGCAGGTCTGGCTATTACCATCTTCTTTGTTGTTAAAGGCATCAAGGGTGGAATTATTCTTTCTATTTTAACAACGACTGTCCTTGCCATTGCTGTTGGTGTTGTCAAATTATCAGGGATTGACTTTGCTAGCAACAATCTTTCAGCAGCGGTTAATGATTTAGGAACTTTGTTTGGTGCTGCTCTTGGTTCAGAAGGTTTAGGCTCTTTGATTTCAAACACTTCACGTTTACCAGAAACCTTGATGGCTATTCTTGCCTTCTCACTAACGGATATTTGATACAATCGGTACTCTTATCGGTACTGGTGAAAAAGTTGGTATCGTTGCGACAAGTGGGGAAAACCATGAGTCAGTTAAATTGGACAAGGCTCTTTACTCTGACTTGGTGGCAACTTCGGTAGGTGCCATTGCAGGTACTTCAAACGTTACGACCTATGTTGAATCTGCGGCTGGTATCGGTGCTGGTGGACGTACTGGTTTGACAGCCCTAGTGGTTGCGATCTGTTTTGCTCTATCTAGCTTCTTTAGCCCACTTCTAGCGATTGTTCCGACAGCTGCAACAGCACCAATTTTGATCATCGTCGGAATCATGATGCTTTCTAACTTGAAAAATATCCCTTGGGATGATATGGCTGAAGCGGTTCCTGCCTTCTTCACATCTATCTTTATGGGATTCAGCTACTCTATCACACAAGGGATTGCTGTTGGTTTCTTGACATATACCTTGACAAAAGTTGTCAAAGGTCAAGCCAAGGATGTGCACGTGATGATTTGGATTTTGGATGCCTTGTTTATCCTTAACTATATCAGTATGGCGCTATAAATGGTATAATAGAAAAAGGGGAGTCTCCCCTTTTTCTTATAAGGAGGTACATCATGAAAGATAAGACGATTTGGCAAGAGGTTTTGAACAGAGGGAAATGGGTGCTCATCCTTTTGGTAGCTTTTGTTCTATCTCAATTTCCCATAGGACTTGCTTTGTTTTTAGCAAACAAACAGTTTCCGATTTTACAGTCAGGGCTCTTAGTAGGTGCCCTATCCATAGTCGTTTTGATTGTATTCATTATTGGTGCACGAAAAACACAACTTGCTACTTTTAATCTATCCTTTTTTAAGGCAAAAGACTTGGCTCGCTTGGTACTGAGTTATCTGGTGATTTTTGCGACAAATCTCTTGGGTTCACTCCTGCTTCGACTAACAAATGAGGCAACAACCAATAACCAATCAATACTGAATGGTTTGGTTCAGAATAGTTCCTTGATTTCAACTTTCTTCCTACTAGTCTTGATTGCGCCGATTTGTGAAGAAATTTTGTGTCGTGGAATTATTCCAAAAAAGATCTTCCGTGGAAAAGAAAAACTAGGTTTTGTTGTTGGTGCAATCGTCTTTACCTTGCTCCATATGCCAACCAATCTACCTTCTGTGATTATTTATGGAGGAATGTCAACGGTTTTGACTTGGACAGCCTATAAGACTGAGCGTTTGGAGATGTCCATTTTGCTTCATATGATTCTCAATGGTATTGCATTTTGTTTGTTGGCCTTATTGGTGTTGATTAGTAGAAATCTAGGTCTATCATTCTAAACTATTGGCCCGCTTGGAAAAGATGAATACTAGCGTGTTCATCTTTTTCTTTTTATGGTAAAATAGAAAGATAATATGGTGAAAAACCTTGAGGGAGTGACCGATATGTCAAGTAAAGCTAATCATGCAAAAACAGCTATTTGTGGAATTATCAATGTAACACCAGATTCTTTTTCGGATGGTGGGCAGTTTTTTGCTCTTGAGCAGGCGCTCCAGCAAGCTCGTAAATTGATAGCAGAAGGAGCGAGCATGCTAGATATCGGTGGAGAATCGACTCGGCCGGGCAGTAGCTATGTTGAAATAGAAGAGGAAATCCAGCGTGTTGTTCCAGTGATTAAAGCTATCCGTGAGGAAAGCGATGTCCTCATTTCTATTGATACATGGAAAAGTCAGGTGGCAGAGGCTGCCTTGGCTGCTGGTGCCAATCTGGTCAATGATATCACGGGTCTCATGGGAGATGAGAAAATGGCGGATGTGGTTGCTAAGGCTGGAGCGAAGGTGGTTATCATGTTTAATCCAGTTATGGCTCGTCCTCAGCATCCTAGTTCGCTCATCTTTCCTCATTTGGTTTTGAGCAAGCTTTTACAGAGGAAGAGTTAGCTGACTTTGAAAAAGTGCCAATCGAAGACTTGATGGAGGCTTTCTTTGAACATGCTCTAGCGAGAGCGAACCAAGCTGGAATTGCAAGAGAAAATATTCTGCTGGATCCAGGGATTGGCTTTGGTCTGACCAAGAAGGAAAATCTACTCCTTCTACGTGATCTGGATAAATTACACCAGCAAGGCTATCCGATTTTTCTTGGTGTTTCGCGTAAGCGATTTGTCATCAATATCCTAGAAGAAAATGGCTTTGAAGTTAATCCTGGGACCGAACTTGGTTTCCGCAATCGAGACACAGCTTCGGCTCATGTAACCAGTATCGCTGCGAGACAGGGTGTGGAAGTGGTCCGCGTGCATGATGTTGCCAGTCACAGGATGGCAGTTGAGGTTGCGTCAGCCATTCGTTTGGCAGATGATGCAGAAAATCTAGATTTAAAACAATATAAATAAGATGAACGAAATTCAAAACAATCAGTGGATTGCCCACTACCGGACGGACCAACCACATTTTGGTTTGGAGCGAATGGTGGAACTCCTAGCTCTGCGAGGCAATCCCCAGCTCAAACTCAAGGTCATCCATATCGGAGGGACCAATGGCAAGGGGTCTACAATTGCTTTTTTGAAAAAGATGCTGGAAGGGCTAAGCCTGAGAGTTGGGGTGTTCAGCTCGCCCTATCTCATTCATTATACGGATCAGATTAGCATTAATGGGGAATCCATTCCCGAGGCTAGGCTAGAAAACCTCATGGCAGACTATCAGTCTTTGCTTGAGGGGGGAATCTGCTGACAATTTGCAGGGAACAACCGAGTTTGAGATTATCACAGCTCTAGCTTATGATTACTTTGCCTCAGAACAAGTTGATGTGGCCATCATGGAAGTCGGCATGGGTGGTCTTTTGGATAGTACCAATGTTTGCCAGCCAATTTTAACAGGAATTACGACTATTGGACTGGATCATGTGGCCCTACTTGGTGACACCTTGGAAGCCATAGCAGAGCAGAAGGCTGGTATTATCAAACAAGGTATTCCCTTGGTGACAGGTCATATTGTTCCTGAAGCCTTGACTGTGATCGACCCTATTGCAGAATCTAAAAATGCTCCTAGACTTGCCTATGGGAAAGATTACCAGGTCAGTCATCAAAAGAGTGTAGTGACGGGTGAAATCTTTGATTATACCAGTTCTGTCAGACAAGGTCGTTTTCAAACAGGTCTGCTTGGCTTGCACCAGATAGAAAATGCGGGGATGGCGCTTGCTCTCTTAGACACTTATTGTCAGGAGACTGGGCGAGAATTAACAAGTAATGACTTGGTTGCTCAAGCTTTGAAAGAGACCAGATGGCCAGGGCGTTTGGAGGTCGTGTCTAGCGACCCCTTGATGATTTTGGATGGGGCCCACAATCCCCATGCTATCAAGGCTTTACTAGCAACCTTACAAGAACGCTTTGCGGATTATCATAAGGAAATCCTCTTTACCTGCATCAAAACCAAGGCCTTGGAGGATATGTTGGATTTGCTAGAAACGGTGCCAGATAGTCAATTGACTGTAACCCATTTTGACGATAGTCGGGCGACGGATGAAAGCGTGCTGAAAGAGACAGCCAAGTCTAGAAATCTCAATTACCAAAGTTGGCAGGATTTTCTAGAGCAGAAATTGACAGATAAAAATGAAGAGAAACAAACAGTTAGGATTATCACAGGTTCCTTGTATTTCTTGAGCCAAGTGAGAGCCTATCTGATGGAGAGGAAGAACGAGAATGGATACACAAAAGATTGAAGCAGCTGTAAAAATGATTATCGAGGCTGTTGGTGAGGACGCTAACCGCGAGGGCCTGCAGGAAACACCTGCTCGTGTAGCCCGTATGTACCAAGAGATTTTTTCAGGTCTTGGCCAAACTGCTGAGGAACACCTGTCAAAATCCTTTGAGATTATTGATGATAATATGGTAGTGGAAAAGGATATTTTTTTCCACACTATGTGTGAACACCACTTCTTGCCTTTTTATGGGAGAGCGCACATTGCCTATATTCCAGATGGTCGGGTGGCAGGCTTGTCTAAGCTAGCCCGTACGGTTGAAATTTATTCTAAAAAACCACAGATTCAAGAACGGTTAAATATTGAAGTGGCCGATGCCTTGATGGACTATCTGGGGGCTAAAGGAGCCTTTGTTGTCATTGAGGCCGAGCATATGTGTATGAGCATGCGTGGTGTCAGAAAACCAGGTACTGCGACTTTGACGACAGTAGCGCGAGGTGTATTTGAAACAGATAAAGACCTCCGAGACCAGGCTTATCGTTTAATGGGACTATAATACTCTTCGAAAATCAAATTCAAACCACGTCAGCTTCCATCTGCAACCTCAAAACGGTGTTTTGAGCAGCCTGCGGCTAGCTTCCTAGTTTGCACTTTGATTTTCATTGAGTATAAAAAGAATCCGCTTCATGCGGATTTTTCTAGAAAGGACAAGTTATGGATCAACTGCAGATTAAAGATTTGGAAATTTTTGCCTATCATGGTCTTTTCCCTAGTGAGAAGGAATTGGGGCAGAAGTTTGTTATTTCCGCAAGCTTATCTTATGATATGACCAAGGCGGCTACAGAATTGGATTTAACAGCATCTGTCCATTACGGAGAACTGTGTCAGCAGTGGAAGACTTGGTTTCAGGAAAGCACTGAGGATTTGATTGAAACGGTAGCCTACAAACTAGTTGAACGTACCTTTGAGACCTATCCTCTTGTCCAAGAGATTGAGTTGGAACTAAAAAAACCTTGGGCTCCAGTGCATTTACCGTTGGATACCTGCTCGGTGACCATTCACCGTCGTAAGCAACGGGCCTTTATCGCCCTAGGAAGTAATATGGGAGATAAGCAAGCAAACTTGGGAAAAGCCATTGACAACCTGCGAGCTCGCGGCATCCATATTCTCAAAGAATCCAGTGTTTTGAAGACGGAGCCTTGGGGCGGTGTGGAGCAAGATAATTTTGCCAATCAGGTGGTTGAAGTAGAAACCTGGCTACCAGCTTCAGTCTTGTTAGAGACCTTGTTAAGCATTGAGGCAGAGATGGGACGGGTTCGAGAAGTGCATTGGGGACCTCGTTTGATTGATTTGGACTTGCTCTTTGTGGAGGACCAGGTCATTTATACAGACGATCTCATCTTGCCTCATCCTTATATAGCAGAACGCCTCTTTGTCCTTGAGTCTCTGCAAGAAATAGCTCCCCATTTTATCCATCCAATCTTAAAACAACCAATTCGTTGCTTGGTTGACCAGTTGGAGCAAGGAGATGCCTAAACTTTCCGAGAGCTATAGCAAGTGGAAGAGTATAGGGGAGGGGCTACTTGCTATTCTTTTAGGCTTTCTCTTGATTTATTTCGGACAGGTGATTCCAAGGATAGGTTATCAGTTGCTGATGACTTACTTTTCCTTGTCAGCAGTTTGGCACTTGTTGACTCGCTGGTTTCAAGATAAAAAACGTCGGGAAAATATCTTTGTAACCTTGGGCAAGCTGGTGGTAGCGGCTCTCGTGTTTGACTCTATCATTTTGCAAGATCTTGCCCTCTATCTCTTGGTCTTTATCATTGCGAGCTACCAGCTGTTTACAGGCATCATTAGTCTTGTGACCTGGTCTCTCTATCGAAAAAATGCCATTCATCCTCGGATCCATCATCTCTTTGATGCTGTATGGATGATAGGATTCGGGCTTTATAGCATCTCTCCTTTTCACGATGCAGCGAATTTTGAATTGCTCTTGCTTGGATTTTACTTGCTCATGCTAGGAGCCAGTAGCCTCCGGGACGGATTCTTTTTTGAAAGGATAGAAAACAATCCCAAGCTGAAACGACGTATGCGAATGACTCTGCCGATCTTTGTGACGGCTCTGATTCCTATCAGCACCTTGCGAAAACTAAATGAGTGGCTGGCAAATCATGAAAGTCAAGAAGGGGAAGTTCATTCAGAAAGAAAAAACGACCAGACGGTTGACCTGGAAATTTTTATCCATACCTCAGAAACCTCCTTCTTCCTCGCCATGGGACATGTGGATATTTGTTATCAAGGGAAGGTTATTTCCTATGGTTCCTATGATCCCCACTCGGAGCGTTTATTTGGTATGGTTGGAGACGGTGTTTTGTTTAAGGCCAATCGGGAGAAATACATCGAACTCTGTAAGAGGGAAAGTCAGAAGACCTTGTTTGCTTATGGTCTGAGTTTGACGGACCAACAGAAAGCAGCTATCCAAGCGCGTTTAGCGGAGATAGAAGACCTGTTAATTCCTTGGGAACCAAGTTCGCAGTTGATGAAAAGAAGAGAGGGAGAGGTCAAGCATACCTACTCCTACCAACTGAAAGAGGAAGCAGATGCGACCCTCTATAAATTCAGCTCATCCGAGTTTAAGACCTACTTTGTTCTCAGTACCAATTGTGTCTTGCTGGCAGACTCTATCGTAGGAAAAGCTGGGACTGATATATTGAGTCCCCAAGGTTTCATTGTGCCAGGGACTTATCAGGATTATCTTGACTTAGAGTATACAAACCAAACGGTCTAGTTGTCAGTCGATCCATTTATTAGAAAAAGAAAACTCTAGTTCCTCAGCAGTTTGCGCCGAGAAGCTAGAGTTTTTAAAATAGGTCATTTTCTTCTGGAAGGAGGATGGTTTCTTTACCGTCCGTATCTAAAACAAGGACCCTAGGAGGGTAAAGGGGATCGAAAGGATGATTGAAATCAAAATCAATGCTAGTCGGAAGGTGCTGGTCCCCTTATTGTTGAGCAGTTGAAACTCAAGTTCTTCTTCTAATTCAAAGACATTTTTCAGGAAATGATCGATAATATACCATAAAGAGTCAATGACATCATCAGGTAAGCTGGTCACGACACCAAAACTAGCGGAACGTCTCTGTGTATTTGTAAAAGCCATGTTTTCCTCCCCCCTTTATTTTCCTTATCATACAGCAAAATGTCTTAAAAATCAAGAAATCCTACTTGCTTTTTCAAAATGGGAATAAACTGTGAAATTTTTTCAAAGTTTCTCTAAAAAATACTTGAAAGTGTTTACAATAAGTGATAAAATGGAGTAAGTAGATGCGTGAAAGCGAAATTTTCATTATAGAAAGGAAACGGAATGAACACAGATGATACAGTAACGATTTATGACGTCGCCCGTGAGGCAGGAGTTTCGATGGCAACAGTTAGCCGTGTCGTTAATGGCAACAAGAATGTTAAAGAGAACACTCGAAAAAAAGTCCTAGAAGTGATTGATCGCTTGGACTATCGTCCAAATGCGGTAGCACGTGGTTTGGCTAGCAAGAAAACAACGACAGTCGGAGTTGTGATTCCTAACATTACCAATGGTTATTTCTCAACGCTTGCTAAGGGAATTGACGACATTGCTGAAATGTACAAGTATAACATTGTCCTTGCAAATAGTGATGAGGATGATGAAAAGGAAGTTTCAGTAGTCAACACTCTCTTTTCAAAACAAGTCGATGGGATTATCTTTATGGGCTATCACTTGACTGAAAAGATTCGTTCAGAGTTTTCTCGTTCACGGACACCGGTTGTTCTTGCTGGTACTGTAGATGTAGAACACCAACTTCCAAGTGTAAATATCGACTACAAACAAGCAACGATTGATGCTGTAAGCTACCTTCTAAAAGAAAACGAAAAGATTGCTTTTGTGAGTGGACCACTCGTCGATGATATCAATGGCAAGGTTCGTTTGATTGGTTACAAGGAAGCCTTGAAAAAAGCAGGACATTCTTATAGCGAGGGATTGGTCTTTGAATCAAAATACAGCTATGACGATGGTTATGCCTTTGGCAGAACAGCTTGATTTCATCACAAGCTACAGTCGCAGTTGTAACAGGTGATGAATTGGCGACAGAGTGTCCTAAATGGTTTGGCTGACCACGGTGTGTCTGTACCAGAAGAGTTTGAAATCATTACGACAGATGACTCTCAGATTGCACGATTCACTCGTCCAAACTTGACGACTATTGCCCAACCTCTTTATGACTAGGTGCTATCAGCATGCGTATGTTGACTAAGATTATGCATAAGGAAGAGTTGGAAGAACGTGAAGTTCTCCTACCTCATGGTTTGACAGAACGCCGCTCTACACGAAAACGTAAATAGAAAAAATCAGGGAATCGTGAAGATTTCCTGATTTGCTTTCTAGAGAAGAGGTTTATCCTTCCATATAGTCTTTCAAAGCTTGTCCTTTTAGTCCAGCATTAAGGGCAATTAATAATTTGAGGCGCGCTTTTTGAGCGTTGAGTTCTTTGACAAAGAAAACACCAGCTCGTTGCAACTGCACCCCTCCACCTTGGTAGGCGTAGACAGGTTCAGCAATACCATTAAAACAACGTGAGACCAGGGCGACTGGGATTCCTTTTTGGAGGAGATTTTCCAACTTTTGAGCTGTTTCTTTGGGAATATTGCCTGCTCCAAAGGCCTGAATGACTAAGCCATCCAGCTGTTCTAAGTCTAACATATCAATCAGCTCGTCTGTCATACCGGCATAGGCTGAGATGATGGGAACCAGACCTTGAATATGCTCAAGATTAAACCGGACACGAGGCTCAGCCGTTTTGAAGTAGAGGATTTCTTGCTTCATGATGAGGCCAAGTGGTCCATGTGTTGGGGTTTGAAAGGTGCTGACGTTGGTCGTATGAGTTTTGGTAACATACTTGGCTGCGTGGATCTCGTCGTTCATGACGACCAGTACACCCTTGTCGGCTGCTTTGTCATCGCTGGCAACTCGCAAAGCGCTCAGATAGTTATATACACCGTCGCTACCAAGTTCGTTTGAACTACGCATGGCCCCTGTTAGAACGATGGGGATGGGCGGAATTTTCATGGTATCAAGGAAGTAAGCTGTTTCTTCTAAGGTATCTGTACCATGTGTGATGACAACTCCATCATAGTTATCAGCTTCCTCTTTAATCTTATGATAGAGTGCAAGCATATGCTTGGGTTTGATATGAGGGCTTGGCAGATTAAAAAAGTCTAGGGTATGAACCTCAATTCCTTCAAGTGGATTGGAAACATGGTTCATGGGATTGTCCTGACTAGTTACAACGGCACCAGTGGCGTCTGCTTGCATGGAAATAGTCCCACCTGTATGTAAAACAAGGATTTTCTTAGGCATGATTTAGTCACTCTTTCTGAAATGTGGTATAATCATTGTAACACAAAAGGGGAGAATGGGACAGGATGGAAGTCAAGGCTGTTTTTTTTGATATCGATGGAACGCTAGTCAACGATCGCAAGAGTGTTTTGAAATCCACTAAGGACGCGATTAAGATTGTCAAAGAGCAAGGAGTGCTTGTTGGAGTAGCGACAGGACGAGGGCCGTTTTTTGTCAAGGAATTGATGGAAGACTTGGACCTAGACTTTGCGGTGACCTACAATGGCCAATACATTTTTAATAAAGAAAAGGTACTCTTTGCAAGCCCAATCGCTAAGTCAAGCCTACGTCAACTGATTGCTTATGCTAAAAAGGAGCGTAAAGAAATCGCTCTTGGAACCGAGCATGCCGTTGTTGGTTCGAAGATTATGTCATTTGGTCTCGGCTCCTTTTCCCAACTGGTTAGTCGTTTTATTCCGACTGTTCTGACAAGAACCGTTAGCCGTTCCTTTAATCGAATGGTCAGCAAGGCAGTTCCTCAAAAGGAAGACGACTTGCTTAACTTGATTAATCAACCCATTTATCAAGTTTTGATGCTGATGACGCCAGAAGAATCTGAGAAGGCAGCAAGTGATTTTGAAGATTTGAAATTAACTCGAAGCAATCCTTTTGCAGCAGATATCATTAACCAAGGAAATTCCAAACTAGAAGGCATTCGCCGAGTCGGGAAAGAATATGGCTTTGATCTCAACCAAGTCATGGCCTTTGGTGATTCAGACAACGATCTGGAAATGTTGGCGGGTGTTGGTATGTCGGTTGCTATGGGAAATGGCAGTAGCAGTGTCAAAGAAGTTGCCAAGCATATTACGGCAAGTAATCAACAAGATGGTATCCACAAGGCGCTCGAGCACTTTGGTGTTTTGGCTTCAGAAAAAGTGTTTGTCAGTCGAGACTACCACTTTAATAAGGTCAAAACCTTCCACCACATGATGGATGAACGAACTCAAGAAGAGCCACAGGCATGGGATGCTGAAGGTGCAACCCACCGCGCAGACTTTAAAATTGAAGAATTAGTGGAGTTTGTTCGTGCAGCAAGTTCTTCGGAGGAAGAATTCCAAAACTCCCTTGCAAGCATGCATGAGGCACTTGATAAGGCGGCAGAGAAAGTGGCGAAAAAGACGCCTGCTAAGCAAAATCTGGTCGGTCAAGTGGATGCTTTGATTGACACACTGTATTTTACATACGGTAGTTTTGTTTTGATGGGAGTAGACCCAGAACGCATTTTTGATATTGTCCATGAAGCAAATATGGGGAAGGTTTTCCCTGATGGGAAAGCTCATTTTGACCCAGTTACACACAAGATTTTAAAACCAGATGACTGGGAAGAAAAATATGCTCCAGAACCTGCCATCCGACAGGAACTACAACGTCAGTTTAAAGCTTATGAGCGACATAAAGAAAGAAAAAATAAAAAATAAGAGAAAATTCTTTTCCCTGGATGAAAAATTCGGGGATTTTTTGAGCTGAAAAACCGAACAATTTTATATATATCACTAATTATTATTAGCATATTTATACTAGAAAAAGAAAAAGAAAAAAATGAAAAGATAGTGAAAATAAAACAACAGGAAATTACATTTCTTACAAAGAATAGTTAAAAAAAGCTAGATATATTACTAATATATCTAGCTTTTTCTTTTAAAAAAACATCAAAAAAAGACAAGTCAAATTATTTGATATTTGAAAGTTGATGTGTTAGAATAAATTCAGAAAGCGAATAAATATAAAAATCCTCATGCTACTACAATATGCTCTTTTTTTAAGACAGAGAGTCAACTTGTTTATTTCAGGCCTGTTAACAAGTTGATGTGAGGAGTTCACTCTAGCTTTGAGGTTTAGTTATAAAATTGTGCACAATTGCTTTCCAAATTTTTTTATTATTTTTAATTTTCAAGTTTAAAAAAATTAAAGAATTAAGAGGTTGAAATGAAGAAAAAAATATACCTATTTGACAGCTTCTGTTTTAACAGCTGTAACAATGCTTCCAACTTTTTGCACCAAGTGAAGCTCACGCGCTTACAATTGGAATGGAAATAATAGTTACTATACAAGAACTAGTCACCGTTCAAAGCAATCGTACTTCTAACCGTACTACTGCAAATCGTAGCCGCACATCAAACTATACTGTAAGAAGTTATGGCTACAACAGTTATTACCCAAGCTATAACTATGGCTACAATAGCTACTACCCAAGCTATAACTATGGATATGGTAGCTATTATCCAAGTTACAACTACGGTTACAATAATTGGAATAACTACTATGGCTATGACAACAGTAGCAACTACTATGGTTATAACTATTGGAATAATTACAACAACCTTGCTAGCGATGAAAACTATATTTACTGGAATGGCAATCACTACTACCGTATGAACGATGGTAGCTACCGTATTTATCGTAACGGTCAGTGGAAACCTTTGACAAACAATAGTAACAACAACTCATCTACTAACAACTTGGAAAACGATCCGCACTATCGTTACGAAAATGGGTACCATTACTATGTATTGGACAATGGTGATTATTACTACTACCAAAATGGTAAGTGGGTATTGGTGAAAGATTCTGCTGAGCCAACACCAGCACAACCGGCAACACCTGCTGAACCAAAACCAGAACAACCAACAACTCCGGTTGAGCCAGCACAACCAAGTCAACCTGAAGTTCCTGCTCCAACACCAGCAGAACCAGAGACTCCAACACCAGCACCTAGTGATAAACCTGAAGAGCCAACAACACCAACTGAGCCACAACCAGCACAACCAGCAACTCCAAGTGTTGATCTACCAGAAAACCCACCAATTAATGGTGCTGATAGTGAATTTGACCCATTTAAGCCATCTACAGAAACGCCAGCGGAACCAAAACCAGAAACACCAGCAACTCCAGCTATCCCAACAACACCAGGTTTGGTAACGACTGATGAACCAAGTGAAAACCAAATCCCTGATTATGTTGAAACCAGCTGAAGGATTGGAACACTTGGCTTGGGCACCAAATGGACAAACTCCAAAATTGGTTTACCCACCAGGTAAACCAGGTGATGCAGTCCTCAAGAATGATAAAAACTACTACTTCGACGGTAGTGCACATTACTACTATGTACCATCTAACTCAGAGCGTACAGGTTACTCAGCATACTGGAAGTGGCTTGGAGGAAAATGGAAACTTCAAGGGATGACTGATCCAAACGATCCAGCTCGTGATCCAAAACTTCACGAAAACACTGCTGATGACGAGTACATGTACAGTGACAAGAACTCAAGCGTGAAACTTTACTCAACTAACTTGGTAACGACTGCTAAAGCAGGTCAAGCATTGCCATTCAAGAATGTTGAAGAGTTCAAAAACTATGTCATCGAAAAAATGAATCCTAAGTTCCTTGATAACTCTGGTTGGGATGCTAAAGTTGAGTGGGAAATCGAAGATCCAGAAATCTTTGAGAAGACGAAAGAAAACCCATACGCTAAGGACTATGTCTTGATTGCAAATCTCAAGAGTGGTGTCGAAGACAAGAAATACAGTGATGTAGAATTTGGCTATGTGAAGTTTGTTTACCGTGTTGAAGCAACAAACGATACAAACTATGACTATGTTTCAAAAGCGAAAGAAGCTTTCGCTAAAATCAATGAAGAGCGTAAAGCTCAAGGATTGAAAGAATTGACTTGGTCTGAAGACATTTATCAAAATCAAGCACTTCCAAAAGTAAATGAAATTTCACGTCAATACGATAGTACAGGCTTTGTGGGACGTCGTGATGAAGATCTCGCTGTTGTCGTTAAGAAATGGGCAAACAGTGGTTTGAGAGACTTGCTTCTCGATCCGAATGTCACTGAAGGAGCTGTAGCAGCAGTAGTTGATGGAAACGGTGTATACTACTGGGCATACAGTTACAAATAATTCAATCTTTTGAGATTGACTACTTTCTAAATAAGATTGAGGCTTTAAACTATTGTTTAAAGCCTTTTTCTGACCCAATCAGGACAAACAAAAAGGAGCTCAAGGCTCCCTTTTTTAATGTTTACAATGTTTTTTCTCTTTCTCTCACGACCAGTAAATCGACTTTTGCATGGCGGAGAATGTACTCAGATGAAGAGCCAACCAAGAGGCGTTCAAAGGCATTGAGCCCTGTTGCACCAACGAGAATCAGGTCGACATTTTCTGCGTCTGGAATAGTACGGGCAAGGAGGGTTTTTGGATTTCCCATTTCGATGACGATGTGAATATCGGTCACACCAGCATCTCTTGCACGCTTTTCGTACTCCTTCATCAGACTTTCAGCATCGACTTGGAGTTCTTCGTAAACTTCAGCATCAAAGGTAGACACGCTTTGAAGAGCGCGTGTGTCGATAACATGAGCAATGGTGAGCTTGGATTCGTTGCGTAGAGCAGTGTAAACACCTTTGACGAAAGCCAAGTCCGCTTCTTTAGAACCATCAATTGCGACCATAACATTTTGGTAACGTTGTGCCATAATGAAACCTCCTGAAATTTTCTTACTGTTATTGTAACCCTTTTCACTAAAGAAGTAAAGTAAAAATCATATTTAAAGAAATATTATCGGAGATTCAATTTGGTGGAGATATGTTAAAATAAAAGAAAACGAGCTAGTAGGAAACACAGTAAAGGGGATGAGAAAGTATGAAAGATTCTGTTCAAGCTTCTAAAAAAACAAGTTTTCTTTATCATGGAATTATCCTTGCGTCACTTGTAGTGGAAGTAGTGATGCTTTGGCAGCTGGAAAGAGTCGTACCCTGTTCTCTATCCAGGTTTTGTTGCTTTTTCTTCTCTTTCACTTAGTCTACCACATCATTTTTATTTGTGATTGCAAAGAGAAGTGGTCGCTTGGACTATTTGGTCACGTGGGGGCTCTTTCTCATGTTTAATCTTTTGTATGATTCCTTTTTAGCGCTGATCTTTCTAGGTCTGTCTTTTGGTATGTGAGAAAATACTTCTGCATTCTAGTTGTTTAGACAGTGAGAACCCAGTCGTTATGAGTTTTTTCTTTGCTTGCTCATTTCAGGAAACTTGTCGCAATCCCTTTCTAGTGGTATAATGTTACTATCTCTATGAATTGAGGAAACAAGATGAAAGAATATAACAAGTCTAGTAAGTTAGAGCATGTTGCCTATGATATCCGTGGCCCTGTTTTGGAAGAAGCTATGCGGATGCGAGCAAACGGAGAAAAGATTTTACGTCTGAATACAGGGAATCCAGCAGAATTTGGATTCACAGCGCCAGATGAGGTCATTCATGACTTGATTATGAATGCGCGTGATAGTGAGGGGTATTCTGACTCCAAAGGGATTTTCTCAGCCCGTAAGGCCATTATGCAGTATTGCCAACTAAAGAAATTCCCCAATGTGGATATTGATGATATCTACCTTGGAAATGGTGTCAGTGAGCTGATTGTTATGTCCATGCAAGGGCTTTTGGATAATGGCGATGAGGTCTTGGTACCTATGCCAGACTACCCTCTCTGGACAGCCGCGGTCAGCCTAGCTGGGGGAAATGCCGTTCACTATATCTGTGATGAAGCTGCAGAATGGTACCCAGATATTGACGATATCAAGTCAAAAATTACTTCCAATACTAAGGCAATCGTTCTTATCAATCCAAATAACCCAACTGGAGCCCTTTATCCTAAGGAACTCTTGTTGGAGATTATTGAGATTGCTCGTCAGAATGATTTGATCATCTTTGCGGACGAAATCTATGACCGCATGGTAATGGATGGACATGTGCATACGCCTGTGGCGAGCTTGGCACCAGATGTCTTCTGTGTCAGCATGAATGGTCTGTCAAAATCTCACCGTATCGCTGGTTTTCGTGTAGGATGGATGGTCTTGTCTGGTCCTAAGCACCATGTCAAGGGCTATATCGAAGGGCTCAATATGCTGTCCAATATGCGTCTTTGCTCTAACGTTTTGGCCCAGCAAGTCGTACAAACATCACTAGGTGGGCACCAGTCAGTGGATGAATTGCTCCTCCCTGGTGGACGAATTTACGAGCAAAGAAACTTCATTTACAATGCTATCCAAGATATCCCAGGTTTGTCTGCAGTCAAGCCGAAGGCGGGTCTTTATATCTTCCCTAAAATTGACCGCAATATGTACCGCATCGATGATGATGAACAGTTCGTTCTTGATTTCTTGAAGCAGGAAAAGGTTCTCTTGGTTCATGGTCGTGGTTTTAACTGGAAGGAACCAGACCATTTCCGTATCGTTTACCTTCCTCGTGTGGACGAATTAGCGCAAATCCAAGAAAAGATGACACGTTTCTTGAGTCAGTATCGTAGATAAGGCTTTCATAGGGAAAAGCAGGAAACATTTACTTAGAGCTATTGACAAATAGGTAAGAATCAGATAGAATAGTAAAGTATGTTTAGTAACTGATCACTTTATAGCCGGCTAAACGAATACAAAATCTATGAGGAGGTATTCATCGTGAAACGTACTTATCAACCAAGTAAACTTCGTCGTGCGCGTAAACACGGATTCCGTAACCGTATGTCAACTAAAAAAACGGTCGTCGCGTATTGGCGACTCGTCGTCGTAAAGGACGCAAAGTTTTGGGCGCATAATCCAAACGAATTCAACAAAGAAGTCAGTAGGAACTCGAGTCTACTGGCTTTTCTTTTGATTTTAAAGAGTGCACTGCCCACGAAATCGCCGATTTCAAATGGAACTCATGGAGGGCTCATTTAAAAGATCACATACAAAAAACTCAAAACCAGATATAAGTTACTGATTTTGAGTTTTTGTTTATTCTTTTAAGTGATAAGAGTAGCTAGCGATAACGACGTCTTCATGCCATCTGAGAGCGTATTTTTAGTTTGAGGCTCATTTGATTGTGCAGGATATTTTTGCCAAGGCTTGTTAGGGATAAACTGTGGGACAAGGACTGTAACGGTGTAGTTTTTTTGCTTAGCTTCTTGGGCGATTCGTTTGACATACTTAACGCTAGGGGTGATGATGTCGCGGTAGCTGGTATTGATATTCTTCAGAGTGATATTTGGGAAGTAATCGGCAAATTCCTGAAGAATTTCTTGGTCTTTTTCAGCCGTTTCTTTAGTAGAAATGTGCATGGCCAACACTTCGTCACCGATACTTTGAGCGTAGTTAATGGCTCCGACACTTACTCGAGTGACATTTCCTACTAGGACAAGGACAAGGTTGCCGTCATAAGTGCGCTTTCAATTCCTTCGTAGAGTCGCAGTTGTTTTGCCACTTTTTGGTAATGGCTGTGAATGGACAAAAAGAGGAAGGTTAAAACTAGGATAATTGGGAAGAATGGCCAGATATCACCCAGTCTGAAGAGGAGTAAAATGAGGACAATAGCATAACAAATGATGGCTCCTAGGATATTAGCAAAGGCAGGTTTTAAGAAGTTTGCTCCTTTTTCCTTTTTCCAATGGCGAATCATCCCAGTCTGAGAAAGGGCAAAGGGAACGAAGACCCCGATAGTATAAAGAGGAATCAAGCGTTCAGTATTCCCGTTAAAAATGAGAAGAAGGATCATAGCTCCAAAAGCCAGAGTTAAGATACCGTTGGAGTAGCCAAGACGATCCCCTTTTTCCATAAAGAGATGGGGCATGTACTTGTTTTTAGCCATATTGTAAGCCAGCATAGGGAAGGCTGAAAAGCCAGTATTTGCTGCTACAGCTAGAATCAAGGCTGTTGAGAACTGGAAGAGATAGTAGCTAGCATGACCAAAGAATGAATCACCAAGAATGCCCTTGGCCATTTGCGAGAGGATGGTTTCTCCATTTTGAGGCGTGATGCCCATCCAGTAGTTTAGGAAGGTGATGCCTGCAAAAAGGAATCCTAAAATCAGCGACATGATGGTCAAGGTCTGAGCAGCATTCTTTTCTTTCGGAGTTTTGAAAAATGGTACTGCATTTGAAATAGCCTCAACCCCTGTCAGAGAGGCAGAACCACTGGTAAAGGCTCTCAATAGGAGAACGATGGAAAGGCTCGGAACAGTTTGTCCAATGGTTGAAGTCGCCTGATAGTTTAGGGAACCTGTAAACAGTTGAAAGACCCCATAAAGCAAGAGAAAGACGGTACTGAAGATAAAGAGGTAGACGGGAATCATCAGAGAGCTGGCAGATTCTTTCAATCCTCTTAAATTCAAGAGCATGAGCAGACAGACTAGGAAAATAGAGATATGAAGATTGTAGGGATGGAGAGCAGGGATAGCTGCAGTGATAGCATCAGCTCCAGACGCAACGGATACGGCTACTGTCAGCATATAGTCAACAAGGAGGCTGCCTCCAGCAATCAAGCCCAGTTCAGGGGAAAGATTTCCCGAGTGACCATATAAGCCCCTCCGCCTTGAGGATAGGCATGAATGATTTGACGATAGGAAATGGTCAAACTAGCGAGCAGTAAGAGGACAAAAATACCGATAGGGAGGCTCCACCAAATGGCGAGAGGAGAGAGACTGACTAATACGAGAATGACTTGTTCAGGTCCATAGGCAATAGAAGACAGGGCATCACTGGATAACATTGCAAGTGCCTGCATTTTTCCAAGTAATCCCCCTTCGCCGTCTGTGAGAGACTTGAGTGGTCGACCGATAAAGGTATATTTTAATTTTCTAAACATTTTCGTTTCCTTTGCTGAAAATTTCAATAAGTGTTATTATACTGCTTTGAAAAAAGGCAGTCAAGGGAGAATGATTGGTATTAGAATATTTTTACAAGCCGAGGGATGCTATTTTTGGTATAATAGATGGAAGAAAATGAGGTTAGAAGAGATGATTTTTGATACGCACACACATTTAAATGTGGAAGAATTTACAGGCCGTGAGGCAGAAGAAATCGCCTTGGCTGCTGAGATGGGTGTGACGCGGATGAATATTGTTGGTTTTGACAAGCCAACCATTGAACGGGCCCTAGAGTTGGCAGATGGGTATGAGCAACTCTACGCAACTATTGGCTGGCATCCGACTGAAGCAGGGACATACACAGATGAGGTCGAAGCTTACTTGCTGGAAAAACTAAAACATCCAAAAGTTGTTGCCTTGGGGGAGATTGGTCTGGACTATCACTGGATGACAGCATCTAAGGAAGTACAGGAGCAGGTTTTTCGCCGTCAGATTCAGCTGTCCAAGGACTTGGATTTACCTTTTGTGGTCCATACCCGTGATGCGCTAGAAGATACTTATGAGATTATCAAGAGCGAGGGCGTTGGTCCTCGTGGTGGAATTATGCACTCATTCTCAGGTTCTTTGGAGTGGGCTGAGAAGTTTGTTGAGCTTGGTATGACTATTTCTTTCTCAGGAGTGGTGACTTTTAAGAAAGTAACGGATATCCAAGAAGCTGCTAGGGAACTTCCTTTGGATAAAATCCTTGTTGAGACAGATGCCCCTTACCTAGCTCCTGTTCCTAAACGTGGCCGTGAAAACAAAACAGCCTACACACGATACGTGGTGGACTTTATCGCCGACTTGCGTGGGATGACGACTGAGGAGTTAGCAGCAGCAACGACTGCAAATGCAGAGCGTATCTTTGGATTGGACAGCAAGTGATGAAAGAAAAAATTTCCCAAGTCATCGTGGTCGAAGGTCGCGATGATACGGCCAATCTCAAATGTTACTTTGATGTAGAGACCTATGAAACACGAGGTTCCGCAATAAATGACCAAGATATAGAGCGGATTCAGCGCCTGCATGAACTGCATGGAGTCATTGTCTTTACAGATCCAGATTTTAATGGGGAACGGATTCGTCGCATGATTATGACGGCCCTTCCAACAGTGCGACATGCCTTTTCTCAAGCGAGATGAGGCTGTTCCCAAATCTAAGTCCAAGGGACGTTCTCTGGGAATCGAACACGCCAGCTATGAAGATCTAAAAACAGCGCTGGCTCAGGTGACAGAGCAATTTGAAAACGAGAACGAGTTTGACATCAGTCGTGCTGACTTGATTCGCCTAGGTTTCTTGGCGGGAGCAGACAGTCGTAGGCGCAGAGAGTATCTAGGCGAACAGCTCCGCATCGGCTATTCCAACGGCAAGCAACTCCTCAAGCGCTTAGAGTTATTTGGGATAACCTTAGCAGAAGTAGAAGAAGTGATGGCTAAGTATTCAGACTAACGGAGTCAGAAATGAAAAAAGTAATTATTACGGGTGGTAATAGTGGTATTGGCTACCAGTTTGCTAAACAGTTGGCTGAAAAAGGCTGGTCGGTAACTCTCTTTTGTAGACGGGAAGAAGCTGCCGAGCAAGCTTGTGAGGAAATTCGTCAACAGACAGGAAATCCACATGTAGATTATATCTTGGTTGATCTATCTGATATGAAGAGTGTCAGGGAAGCAGTGGAACAGTATATTCAAAAAGAAGACTTTCTAGACGTTCTAATTAACAATGCAGCTGACTTTGATTTGTCAGTCAAAAAGCCCATCCTGACTAGAGAGGGATTAGAAAAGCAATTTGCGACCAATGTTGTCGCCCCTTTCTTGCTTTCTATCTTGTTGAAAGGTTTGTTGGAAAAATCTGAGAGTGGTCGGATTATTAATATTTCTTCCCAAGGGCTGATGCTTTATCCTTTCATGAAGCTTGATTTTGAAAATTTAGCTGGTCAAAAACATTATAGTCCTGCCAAGACCTATTATCAGAATAAACTAGCCTTGTTGATGCTGTCGCTTTATATGCGGAAACATTGGAAAGGTATCAAGGTTCAGGCAATCCGTGTGACCAATGTCAAAGTTGATATGCGCCGCTATGATCACCTCAGCACTGTTATGAAAAATTTGTATAAAATCAAGTCAAGATTTTCAATTAGCCCGGAAGAAATGGCCAAAGTCTACACAGCCTTATCTACAGAAGATAGATATGACGGTTTTTTGTATGACGAGAAATGCAGGGAAGTAAGAGCAAATAGATCTGCTTACGAAGAAGAGGAGCAAGCAAAACTCTACTCCTTACTTGAACAACTGACATTTTCAAGAGACAATCTATAAAGAATTAGAAAAATAAATTTTATGCTTACTTCAATAGTGGAAAGAAATTTAGATATCGAAATCTGTTTGGAGAGTTCTGAAAAGTGATAACAATAACCAGATAACCCGAAAATATAAGGGGAATGTGTTACAATAGAGGTACTTAGATTTATTTTGATAGCGTTAAAATAGAAACTTATAAGGACAGTGCGAAATGAAAATTCGAGTTGATAGAGATTCTGTATGTATGGGGGACGATGTATTGCCTCATGAGACAGAATTTGAGATTCCTGAAGATATGACGGTGAAAGAATTTTTTGACTTTCTAGAAAAGGAACGTTATTTGCCGTCTGTTCAAGGAAACAATGTCGCTTGGGAACTCCGTAATCGAAATGGGGAACAAGGTGTTTATTTCACCAAAACACGAGAGATTATTCATCCAGATGCGGTCTTAAAAGAGATGTTGGAAGGAATTACTGAGACTCCCTTATTTGTTTTGCTCTATCATTATACCCCGGAAGCATACTATATTAGAAAAGAGAATAAATGAGAATTGCAGATTACAGCGTGACTAAGGCAGTGCTGGAGCGTCACGGTTTTACTTTTAAAAAGTCCTTCGGGCAAAATTTCCTGACGGATACCAATATCCTTCAAAAAATCGTGGATACGGCTGAAATTGATGATCAGGTTAATGTCATTGAAATTGGGCCAGGAATTGGTGCTTTGACGGAGTTTTTGGCTGAGCGTGTGGCAGAGGTTATGGCCTTTGAGATTGACCACCGTTTGGTACCGATTTTAGCAGATACCCTGCGTGATTTTGACAATGTGACAGTAGTCAACGAGGACATTCTCAAAGTGGATTTGGCGCAACATATCCAGAATTTCAGAAATCCTGACCTGCCAATCAAGGTAGTAGCCAATTTGCCCTACTATATCACAACGCCTATTCTCATGCATTTAATCGAGGTGGCATTCCTTTTTAGTGAGTTTGTCGTTATGATGCAAAAAAAGAAGTGGCGGACCGTATCTCAGCCCAGCCTAACACCAAGGCTTACGGTAGCTTGTCGATTGCTGTGCAGTATTACATGACAGCCAAGGTTGCCTTTATCGTGCCTCGTACGGTCTTTGTGCCAGCGCCAAACGTAGACTCAGCTATCCTGAAAATGGTGCGTCGTCCAGAGCCAGCTGTAGCAGTGAAAGATGAGAACTTCTTCTTTAAGGTTTCCAAGGCTAGTTTCACCCATCGTCGCAAGACCTTATGGAACAACTTAACAGGCTACTTTGGGAAACTGATGAAGTCAAGGATAAGCTGACCAAGGCTTTGGACCAGGCAGGCTTATCTCCATCTGTGCGTGGGGAAGCTCTCAGTTTGGAAGAGTTTGCCAGTCTGGCAGATGCGCTTAAAGGACAAGGACTCTAAGATGCAGGGACAAATCATTAAAGCCTTGGCGGGCTTCTATTATGTGGAGAGTGATGGTCAAGTTTACCAGACACGCGCGCGTGGGAATTTCCGTAAAAAAGGCCATACACCTTATGTCGGAGACTGGGTAGACTTTTCTGCCGAGGAAAATTCCGAAGGTTATATCCTCAAGATTCACGAACGGAGAAACAGTCTGGTCCGTCCGCCCATTGTCAATATTGACCAAGCTGTGGTGATCATGTCCGTCAAGGAACCGGACTTCAACAGCAACTTGTTGGATCGTTTCTTGGTTCTTTTGGAACACAAGGGCATTCATCCTATTGTTTATATTTCTAAAATGGACTTGCTGGAAGATAGGGAAGAATTAAGTTTTTACCAACAAACCTATCGTGCCATTGGTTACGACTTTGTGACTAGTAAAGAAGAACTTTTGCCTTTGTTGACAGGAAAAGTGACGGTCTTTATGGGGCAGACAGGTGTTGGAAAATCAACCCTCCTCAATAAAATCGCACCAGATCTCAATCTTGAAACAGGAGAGATCTCAGACAGTCTGGGTCGCGGTCGTCATACCACTCGAGCTGTTAGTTTTTACAACCTCAATGGGGGTAAAATCGCGGACACACCAGGCTTTTCATCACTGGATTATGAAGTGTCAACGGCTGAAGACCTCAATCAGGCCTTTCCAGAGATTGCTAGTATCAGTCGAGATTGCAAGTTCCGTAGCTGTACCCATACCCATGAGCCGTCCTGTGCGGTCAAGCCGGCTGTCGAAGAGGGTATCATTGCAACCTTCCGTTTTGACAACTACCTGCAATTTCTCAGTGAAATTGAAAATCGCAGAGAAACCTACAAAAAAGTCAGCAAAAAAATTCCAAAATAAGGAGAAACCTATGTCTCAATACAAGATTGCTCCGTCAATTCTGGCGACGAGATTATGCCAACTTTGAATGTGAAATCAAACGCCTAGAAGCAACTGGTGCAGAATATGCCCATATCGATATCATGGATGGTCACTTTGTACCGCAAATCAGTTTTGGTGCAGGTGTGGTTGAAGCTCTTCGCCCTCATAGCAAGATGGTCTTTGACTGCCACTTGATGGTAGCTAATCCTGAACATCATCTAGAAGACTTTGCGCGTGCGGGAGCGGATATCATCAGTATCCATGTGGAAGCAACGCCTCATATCCATGGCGCCCTCCAAAAATTCGCTCTCTCGGTGTTAAACCTTCTGTGGTTATCAATCCTGGGACACCTGTGGAGGCGATTAAGCATGTGCTACACTTAGTTGACCAAGTATTAGTCATGACAGTTAACCCTGGATTTGGCGGACAAGCTTTTCTGCCTGAAACCATGGATAAGGTTCGTGAGTTGGTTACCCTTCGTGAGGAAAAAAGTTTGAACTTTGAAATTGAAGTCGATGGCGGTATTGATGACCAGACCATTGCTCAAGCCAAAGAAGCTGGTGCTACCGTTTTTGTAGCAGGGTCTTATGTCTTTAAGGGAGATGTCAATGAACGAGTGCAAACTCTTAGAAAACAATTGGACTAGGGTTGCCGTTTTTGCCGGCGGAGATCGCGGTCATTATCGGACGGATTTTGATTGTTTTGTCGGTGTGGATCGCGGTTCGCTCTGGGTCTTGGAAGAAGATCTGCCTCTCACTCTAGCAGTTGGGGATTTTGATTCCGTGACTGCAGACGAACGTCAGTTGATTCAAAAATGTGCCCAACATTTTGTCCAAGCCCAGCCAGAAAAGGATGATACGGATCTGGAATTGGCTCTTTTAACCATCTTTGAGCAAAATCCCCAGGCTCAGGTGACTATTTTCGGTGCTCTTGGTGGTCGGATCGACCACATGCTGGCCAATGTCTTTCTGCCTAGCAATCCCAAGTTGGCACCCTATATGCGCCAGATAGCGATTGAGGATGGGCAAAATGTGATTGCCTATTGTCCAGAAGGAACCAGTCAGCTAGAACCCCGATCGGACTATGACTATCTAGCCTTTATGCCAGTTCGGGATAGCCAGCTGACTATTCTTGGTGCCAAGTACGAATTGACAGAGGAGAATTTTTTCTTTAAAAAAGTATACGCTTCTAACGAATATATAGATAGGGAAGTTTCGGTGACTTGCCCTGATGGCTATGTGGTTGTCTTGCATAGCAAGGACAGGAGGTAGGATGGAGACTGTATTACTACTATTATTAATTGCCAACCTAGCTGGACTCTTTCTCATTTGGCAAAGGCAAGATAAGCAAGACAAGTACCTAGCCAAGAGCTTGGAGGATCAGGCAGACAATCTTTCAGATCAACTGGATTACCGCTTTGAACAAGCCAGACAAGCCAGCCAGCTGGATCAAAAAGACTTGGAAGTGGCTGTCAGCGACCGTTTGCAAGAAGTGCGAATGGAGTTGCACCAAGGCCTGACGCAAGTCCGTCAAGAAATGACAGATAATCTGTTGCAAACTAGAGATAAGACTGACCAACGTCTCCAAGCCCTGCAAGAATCAAATGAGCAACGTTTAGAACAAATGCGCCAGACGGTCGAGGAAAGCTAGAAAAGACCTTGCAGACGCGCTTGCAGGCTTCCTTCGAGACAGTTTCCAAACAACTGGAGTCTGTCAATCGTGGTCTTGGAGAGATGCAGACAGTTGCCCGCGATGTTGGTGCTCTTAACAAGGTTCTCTCTGGGACCAAGACGCGAGGGATTCTGGGTGAATTGCAACTGGGGCAAATCATCGAAGACATCATGACTCCTGCCCAGTACGAACGAGAATTTGCAACGGTTGAAAACTCTAGCGAGCGAGTAGAGTACGCCATCAAGTTACCTGGCCAAGGCGACCAGGAATATGTCTATTTGCCGATTGACTCCAAGTTTCCACTGGCGGATTACTACCGCCTAGAAGAAGCCTATGAAGCAGGCGATAAGGACGAAATCGAACGCTGTCGTAAGTCACTTTTAGCAAGCGTCAAGCGCTTTGCCAAGGATATCAAGAGCAAGTACATAGCGCCACCTCGGACGACCAATTTTGGAGTCTTGTTTGTTCCGACAGAAGGACTTTACTCAGAGATCGTCCGCAATCCGGTCTTCTTTGATGATTTGAGACGGGAGGAGCAGATTATTGTTGCTGGTCCAAGTACCCTATCAGCCCTGCTTAACTCTCTATCAGTTGGCTTCAAGACTCTCAATATCCAAAGAGTGCCGACCATATCAGCAAGACTCTTGCCAGCGTCAAGACCGAGTTTGGCAAGTTTGGTGGCATTCTGGTCAAAGCACAAAAGCATCTCCAACATGCCTCTGGCAATATTGATGAATTATTAAACCGTCGTACCACAGCTATCGAGCGGACGCTCCGTCACATTGAATTATCAGAAGGTGAGCCTGCGCTTGATCTACTCCATTTCCAAGAAGATGAGGAAGAATATGAAGATTAGTCACATGAAAAAAGATGAGCTGTTTGAAGGTTTTTACCTGATTAAGTCAGCTGACCTAAGACAGACGCGTGCTGGGAAAAATTACCTAGCCTTTACCTTCCAAGACGATAGTGGCGAGATTGAAGGGAAACTCTGGGATGCCCAACCTCATAACGTTGAGACCTTTACCGCTGGGAAAGTCGTCCACATGCAGGGGCGTCGAGAAGTTTACAATAACACTCCTCAAGTCAATCAAATCACGCTTCGTTTACCTCAACCTGGGGAACCCAACGATCCAGCTGACTTCAAGGTTAAATCTCCAGTTGATGTCAAGGAAATCCGTGACTACATGTCGCAAATGATTTTCAAGATTGAAAATCCTGTCTGGCAGCGTATCGTTCGTAGTCTCTACACCAAGTATGATAAGGAATTCTACTCCTATCCAGCTGCCAAGACCAACCACCATGCCTTTGAAACGGGTTTGGCCTATCATACAGCAACCATGGTGCGCTTGGCAGATGCCATTAGTGAGATCTATCCTCAGCTCAACAAGAGCCTCCTCTATGCTGGGATTATGTTGCACGACTTGGCCAAGGTTATTGAGTTGACGGGACCAGACCAGACGGAGTATACAGTACGAGGCAATCTCCTTGGACATATCGCCCTCATCGATAGCGAAATTACCAAGACTGTCATGGAACTAGGCATCGATGATACTAGAGAAGAAGTGGTGCTACTGCGCCATGTCATCCTCAGTCACCATGGCTTACTGGAGTATGGAAGTCCAGTCCGTCCGCGCATTATGGAGGCAGAGATTATTCATATGATCGATAATCTCGATGCCAGCATGATGATGATGACAACAGCTCTTGCTTTGGTGGATAAAGGAGAAATGACCAATAAAATCTTCGCTATGGACAATCGTTCCTTCTATAAACCAGATTTAGATTAATGATTTAAGAAAAACGAGCATTTTTTACGCAATAATGTTCGTTTTTTTATGTGAATGTGGTATAATGGATAAAATATCAAAATTAAATGGAATGGTAAATAAAAATGAAATTAAGAAGAAGTGATCGGATGGTTGTCATTTCCAACTATTTGATTAATAATCCATACAAACTAACCAGTCTCAATACCTTTGCAGAAAAGTACGAATCTGCTAAATCATCGATTTCAGAGGACATCGTGATTATCAAGCGTGCCTTTGAGGAAATCGAAATCGGCCATATTCAGACTGTGACTGGAGCAGGTGGTGGCGTTATCTTTACACCATCAATCTCGAGTCATGAAGCCAAAGAAATGATCGCCGACTTGCGTGACAAACTTTCAGAAAGCGACCGTATCTTGCCAGGTGGCTACATCTACCTATCTGATTTGCTCAGTACACCTGCCATTTTGAAATATTGGGCGCATCATTGCCAAGAGCTTTATGGACCAAAAAATCGATGCCGTTATGACAGTAGCAACAAAAGGTGTGCCACTCGCAAATGCAGTTGCCAATGTCCTCAACGTTCCATTTGTCATTGTGCGCCGTGACTTGAAAATTACCGAAGGTTCAACGGTCAGCGTCAACTATGTTTCAGGTTCCAGCGGTGACCGCATTGAGAAAATGTTCCTTTCAAAACGCAGTCTCAAGGCAGGCAGTCGTGTCTTGATTGTGGATGACTTCTTGAAAGGCGGCGGAACTGTCAACGGGATGATTAGTCTCTTGCGTGAGTTTGATTCTGAACTAGCTGGTGTCGCAGTCTTTGCAGACAATGCCCAAGAAGAACGTGAAACGCAGTTTGATTACAAGTCACTCTTGAAAGTAACCAATATTGATGTTAAGAACCAATCCATCGATGTTGAGATTGGAAATATCTTTGACGAAGACAAATAAGAGATAGAACTAAAGGTTGGAACGATTGTCCCAGCCTTTCTTTGCAAACAGAATAGAAGGATGCTTATGAAAACACCATTTATCAGCCGTGAAGATTTAGAAACAATTGTTGCAGAGTTCCCGACTCCCTTTCACTTGTATGATGAGAAGGGGATTCGTGAAAAAGCAAGAGCAGTCAACCAGGCCTTTTCTTGGAATAAGGGATTCAAAGAATATTTTGCCGTCAAGGCCACTCCAACCCCAGCCATCTTGAAAATCCTCCAAGAGGAAGGTTGTGGTGTGGACTGTTCTAGTTATGTGGAACTTTTGATGAGCCATAAACTGGATTTCCCCGGTTCTGAGATCATGTTCTCATCAAACAATACGCCAGACCAAGAGTACGCTTATGCGCGTGAATTGGGTGCAACTATTAACTTGGATGCCTTTGAAGATATTGAACATCTGGAGCGTGCAGCAGGTATTCCAGAAATCATCTCTTGTCGTTACAATCCTGGAGGCGTTTTTGAGCTAGGAACAGATATCATGGACAATCCTGGAGAAGCCAAGTTTGGCATGACCAAGGACCAGCTTTTTGAAGCCTTTGCAGTTTTAAAGGAAAAAGGAGCCAAGACATTTGGGATTCACTCTTTCCTAGCATCCAATACTGTCACCCATCTCTACTACCCAGAGTTGGCGCGTCAGCTTTTTGAATTGGCTGTTGAAATCAAGGAAAAGTTGGGTATTTCGTTAGACTTTATCAATCTTTCCGGCGGTATTGGTGTCAACTATCGTCCTGAGCAGGAGCCAAATGACATTGCTGTGATTGGTGAGGGAGTTCGTAAGGTTTATGAGGAAGTCCTTACGCCAGCAGGTCTTGGTCAGGTTAAAATTTTCACCGAATTGGGCCGCTTTATGTTAGCCCCTCACGGAGCTTTGGTCACAAGAGTCACTCATAAGAAAAAAACTTACCGTACCTATCTAGGTGTGGATGCTTCAGCAGTCAACCTCATGCGTCCAGCCATGTATGGGGCCTACCACCATATCACTAATCTTACTCATCCAGATGAACCTGTTGAGGTGGTAGACGTGGTCGGTTCACTCTGTGAAACAATGATAAATTTGCAGTGAACCGCGAACTACCTCATACAGAAATCGGTGATTTGCTAGTGATTCATGATACAGGTGCACATGGATTCTCCATGGGTTACCAGTATAATGCCAAACTACGCTCGGCAGAAATCCTCTATACCGAAGAAGGCAAAGCCCGCCAAATCCGCCGTGCAGAGCGCCCTGAGGACTATTTCGCAACCTTATATGGTTTTGATTTTGAACCAGATCACTAAAAGGGAATGAAAATGAAAGTGAAAAACAGATTGCTTTCTAAAAAATAGACAAAAAACCTTGTTTTTCATCTCACTCGTGATATAATAAAACTATAAAACGGTTTCAAGGAAGGTGACGATATGTCTGAAGAAACAATTGACTATGGACAAGTGACAGGAATGGTGCATTCGACAGAGAGTTTTGGGGCGGTAGATGGCCCTGGGATTCGGTTTATTGTCTTTTTGCAGGGCTGTCACATGCGTTGCCAGTACTGCCATAACCCAGACACATGGGCTATGGAGACCAATAAATCACGCGAACGGACAGTAGACGATGTCTTGACAGAAGCCCTTCGCTACCGTGGTTTCTGGGGAGACAAGGGAGGAATCACTGTCAGTGGTGGAGAAGCCCTCTTACAGATTGATTTCCTAATTGCCCTCTTTACCAAGGCCAAGGAAAAAGGAATCCACTGTACCTTGGATACCTGTGCCCTTCCGTTCCGTAATAAACCACGTTATCTCGAAAAGTTTAATAAACTCATGGCGGTAACAGACTTGGTTCTTCTGGATATCAAGGAAATCAACGAAGAACAGCACAAGATTGTCACAAGCCAAACCAATAAAAACATCTTGGCCTGTGCCCAGTACCTATCAGATATCGGGAAGCCTGTTTGGATTCGCCACGTGCTGGTTCCAGGATTGACAGATAGAGATGAGGATTTGATCGAACTTGGTAAGTTTGTCAAGACCCTCAAAAATGTTGACAAGTTTGAAATCCTACCTTATCATACGATGGGAGAATTCAAGTGGCGTGAACTTGGGATTCCTTATTCGCTTGAAGGGGTCAAACCTCCAACAGCAGACCGTGTCAAGAATGCCAAGGAATTGATGGATACAGAAAGTTACCAAGATTACATGAAACGTGTTCATGGATAAAAAAGAAGCCTGATGGAGACATCGGGCTTTTTGTGATGCAAAAAGACTTAGCCTCTCAGCTAAGCCTTTTTTTCTTATTTTTCTAGAATGTTGTTTACCAGCATTGCGTTTTTTATGTTTCTTATTAGTCATGATCGCAGTTGCTTGGTTTGGAGTGACATCTTTGCGTCCGCCTCCAGTTGAAAATGAACTTGCTTTTGGTGGGTTTTTTGCAAATTCTTCACGAACTTTTTTGCGGAGTTTTGGACGAACAACATAGTTAACGATGAACTGTTGGAGAATCATCATGAAACCACCGACAACCCAGTAAAGCGTCACACTGGCTGGTGCGAAGAGGGAGAAGACGACAATCATGAGTGGACTCACGTAAATCATTCTTTTTAGTTGATCTCTTTGCATCTCGTCTTCTACTCCATGAAGTGAAAGAAGTGATTGGAGATAGTAGAGGATACCAGCGAAAGCGACAAGGAGCAGACTTGGTGAACCAAGATCGATACCCAAGAAGGTAGAGCTAGCTACCCCGTCAGTGTATTGGGCTGCAAAGTAGATAGCAGAGAAGAAAGGCATTTGAATGAGGATAGGGAAACATCTCTACACCACCGAACATGCTAATGCCATGTTCTTTCTGAGTCGCAAAGAGAGCTTGTTGAGCCTCAAGTTTTTTTCTTCTTGAGTGGTTGCTTCTTTGAGACGTGTTTGATGTGGTTCAAGCACGTGTTTGAGGGCATTCATCTTTTTCAGAGTGAAGCGTTGCCTTCCATGATTGGTAGATACCAAGTGGCAAGATAATCAAGCGCACGATGATGGTTACGATGATGATAGCCACACCAAAGCCTAGACCTTTATCAGTAGCGAAGTACTTGATAGCTTCAGCCATAGGTGCTCCGATGGTATTCCAAATCAATCCTGTAGGTTGTCCTGTGGCTTTTGTCTACTTGGACACAGCCTGTCAAGACGAGTAGCATAGCCACTCCCATAGCAGAGAGGGCAAAACGTTTAATAGATTTCAATGTTTTCATTCCTTCTTTAAAAATTATACCTTTCTATTCTACTGTTTTTTTGTAAAATATACAATAGTTCTAGAGACCTAATTTGCGACTTTGAAGTCCGAATAGGATGAAAAGTTGCTCATTTGTACATCTAGATAGGTAACTTTTGAAAAAGGTGTCGGACCTTTTCGGATTTCTTGGATAAATTTTGCCATAGTGGCAGAGGAGTCTGCCTGAGCAAGAATTTCCACTGTGCCATCGTCGTTATTCCAGACACGACCAGTGATGCCACCGATTTCAAGAGCTAAAGTAACAACACCCCAACGAAAACCAACACCCTGCACCCTGCCTTGGGCAATCATTCTAACCTTTTGCATACCAAACCCCTTTGATTGTGTTATAATATTTCTATGACTATTATAACCTCAAAAGCCAATTCTGTGGTAAAAATGCCAAGAAATTACATCAAAAAAAATATCGAAAGTCTGCTTATTTGATTGAAGGCTGGCACTTATTCGAAGAAGCTGTTCAAGCAGGAGTGACGATTGAAAAGGTCTTTGCCCTAGAAAGTTACCGAGATCAGCTAGTTGCTTTTCCTCAAACTATTTGGGTTTCAGAGGAGATTTTGCTAGATTTGGCAGATACGCAAACTCCTCAAGGCATTGTTGCAGTGATTCAAAAAGAAGAAGTGGGACTGCCTGATCTCCATCAGGGCAAGTATCTATTTTTAGAGGATGTTCAAGATCCTGGTAATGTGGGCACCATGATTCGGACGGCGGATGCGGCAGGTTTTACAGGGGTTATTGTTTCAGACAAGTCAGCAGATATATACAGTCTCAAGACCCTGCGTTCCATGCAAGGAAGTCATTTTCATTTGCCTATCTATCGTATGCCTCTTGTCAGCTTTGTAGAAGAGGCAAAGAAGAGCAATTTGCCCATTCTGGCAACGACCTTATCGAGAGAGTCAAAGGATTATCGTGAGCTTTCTTCACTAGAGAACTTTGTTTTAGTCATGGGAAATGAAGGGCAGGGGATTAGTTCTGTCATGGCTGAGAGTGCTGATCAGCTGGTTCATATTGGCATGAAAGGCCGAGCAGAAAGTCTCAACGTAGCAGTTGCAGCAGGAATTTTGATGTTTTATTTTAGCTAATTTATAAAATCTTTGTTATAATCAAGACATATTTATAGAAAAAGGAGAATCAGAATGAATCAAACGATTATTCAAGAACGTTCAGGTCTTAATCAATTTTACGCTAAGGTTTATGCTTTTGTGGGACTTGGGATTGGTCTATCGGCTCTCGTGTCAGCTTTGATGTTGACAGTCTTCCAAGCTCAATTGACTTACTTTTTAATGCATGGCCGTCTCTGGTTGATGATTGCAACTTTTGCAGAACTTGGTTTAGTCTTTGTTGCAAGTAGCATGGCTACAAAAAATAGCCCAGCAGCTCTCCCAGTATTTTTAGTTTATTCTGTTTTAAATGGCTTTACGCTCAGCTTTGTCGTAGCCCTCTATACACCTGGGACCGTCTTATCAGCCTTTGTATCCAGTGCCCTTCTCTTCTTTGTCATGGCGGCAATCGGAATTTCACCAAGAAAGATTTGAGTGGAATGGGACGAGCTCTGATGGCTGCGCTTGTCGGGTTAATTATTGCCATGGTCGTTAACCTCTTTCTAGCCAATAGTTTCTTTGACTACATGATTAGTATTGCCATGGTCTTGGTTTTCTCAGGTTTGATTGCTTGGGACAACCAAAAGATTCGCTATGTTTATGAGCAGTCACGAGGGCAAGTAGCGACAGGATGGGTCATCTCAATGGCGCTCAGCATCTATCTAGACTTTATCAACCTCTTCCTTAGCATCTTACGAATCTTTGGTCGAAATGATTAATGAATGACAGAGTCAGTGTTCAAAAGAGCACTGACTTTTTCTTATTTACTCTTTTCTTTTCTTGGAAATAGGTGTATAATGCTTTTAACTAATTTTTGAGGAGCTGTTTATGAAGAAAAGTTTTATTCATCAACAAGAAGAAATTTCCTTTGTGAAGAACACTTTTACCCAGTATTTGAAAGATAAGTTAGAAGTTGTTGAAGTTCAAGGTCCTATCTTGAGCAAGGTCGGGGATGGGATGCAGGACAACCTATCAGGTGTCGAAAATCCAGTATCTGTCAAGGTTTTGCAGATTCCAGATGAAACCTATGAAGTCGTTCACTCACTTGCCAAATGGAAACGCCACACCTTGGCTCGTTTTGGTTTCGGTGAAGGTGAAGGTCTGTTTGTTCATATGAAGGCCCTTCGTCCAGACGAAGATTCGCTCGACGCGACCCACTCAGTTTATGTGGACCAGTGGGACTGGGAGAAGGTTATCCCAAACGGTCAACGCAATATCGCCTATCTCAAGGAAACTGTTGAGAAGATTTACAAGGCTATCCGTCTGACAGAGCTAGCCGTAGAAGCCCGCTACGATATCGAATCCATCTTGCCAAAACAAATCACCTTCATTCACACAGAAGAGTTGGTGGAACGCTATCCAGATCTAACACCGAAAGAGCGTGAAAATGCGATCTGTAAAGAGTTTGGTGCAGTCTTCTTGATTGGTATCGGTGGCGAGTTGCCTGATGGCAAACCTCATGACGGCCGCGCACCTGACTACGATGACTGGACAACAGAGTCTGAAAATGGCTACAAGGGGTTGAATGGCGATATTCTCGTTTGGAACGAATCTCTTGGTTGTGCCTTTGAACTTTCATCAATGGGGATTCGGGTAGATGAGGATACCCTTCGTCGCCAAGTGGCTCTTACAGGAGACGAAGATCGTCTTGAGCTGGAATGGCATAAAGCCCTGCTTAACGGCCTTTTTCCACTGACAATCGGTGGAGGGATCGGACAGTCTCGGATGGCCATGTTCCTTCTTCGTAAGAAACACATCGGAGAGGTTCAGACCAGTGTTTGGCCTCAAGAAGTTCGCGATACGTACGAAAATATTTTGTAGAGAATCGAACCGCAAGGTTCGGTTTTCTTTCTCTTTTTGCCTATAATTTGGTATAATAAACGGTATGAAAATCGTATCAGGAATCTACGGAGGGCGTCCCCTCAAGACGCTAGAAGGCAAGACGACGAGGCCGACATCAGATAAGGTGCGTGGAGCTATCTTTAACATGATAGGTCCCTATTTTGAGGGTGGTCGTGTTTTGGATCTCTATGCTGGCAGTGGTGGCTTATCCATTGAGGCAGTCTCGCGTGGGATGTCCCATGCTGTCTTAGTGGAACGGGATCGAAAGGCACAAGCTGTCATCGCTGAAAATATCCAAATGACCAAGGAAGCTTCCAAATTTCAGTTCTTAAAGATGGAGGCTGACCGAGCCTTGGAGCAAGTGAAAGGTCCCTTTGACCTGGTCTTTTTAGACCCTCCCTATGCCAAGGAACAAATCGTTGCAGATATCGAAAAATGGCAGAAAGAAACCTTTTCTCCGAAGAGATCATGGTTGTCTGTGAAACCGATAAGTCTGTAGAACTACCAGAAGAAATCGCCTGCTTAGGTATCTGGAAGGAAAAAATATATGGGATTAGTAAGGTGACGGTCTATGTCAGATAAAATTGGATTATTTACAGGTTCATTTGATCCGATGACAAATGGACATCTGGATATCATTGAACGTGCCAGCAAACTCTTTGATAAGCTCTATGTCGGGGTGTTCTACAATCCCCACAAACAAGGCTTTCTCCCTGTTGAAAACCGCAAACGGGCAGTCGAAAAAGCGGTGGCGCATTTAGATAATGTAGAGGTGCTGGCTTCTCATGATCAACTAGTCGTTGATGTTGCAAGAAGACTGGGTGCTAAGACCCTTGTCCGTGGCTTGCGAAATACCACCGACTTGCAATACGAGTCTAGTTTTGATTACTACAATCATCAACTGGCTCCAGAAATCGAAACCATTTACCTATATAGCCGCCCAGAGCATCTTTATATCAGTTCTTCGGCCGTGAGAGAACTTCTGAAGTTTGGTCAGGAGATTCAGCAATATGTCCCAAACAGTGTTGTGGAGGAATTAGAACATGAAGAAAAAAACTAGATGGCCCTTATATGTCATCCTAGCACTAGTATTGACTTTTTTAGCCTTTGTAGTACCTTTACCATACTACATAGAAGTTCCAGGTGGAGCGGAAGATATTCGTCGCGTTTTGAAAGTCAATGAAACAGAAGACACAGAAGCAGGAGCTTACCAGTTTGTGACAGTCGGTATTCGACACGCAACCCTGTCGCATCTTGTCTATGCTTGGTTAACACCTTTCACGGATATTAGAAGTGCCAAGGAGACTACGGGTGGCTCTACGGATGCAGAGTTTATGCGGATCAATCAGTTCTACATGCAAACTTCTCAAAACATGGCCAAGTATCAAGGATTGAAGACGGCTGGAAAGGATATCGAACTCAAGTATCTGGGAGTTTATGTCTTGACCGTGACGGACAATTCAACTTTTAAGGGCATTCTGAACATCGCAGATACCGTGACGGCTGTTAATGACAAAACATTTGATAGTTCAAAAGACTTGGTCGACTATGTCAACTCTCAACAATTAGGGGATACGGTCAAGGTAACCTATGAGGAAGACGGAAAAGTCAAGTCTGCTGAAGGTAAAATTATCACTCTCGAAAACGGAAAAAACGGGATTGGGATTGGTCTGATTGACCGTACGGAAGTGACCAGTGACGTTCCCATTCGCTTTTCAACAGCTGGTATCGGCGGGCCAAGTGCCGGTCTCATGTTTAGTCTCGCTATTTACACCCAGATAGCAGATCCAGGACTTCGTAATGGCCGCATCGTTGCGGGAACGGGAACCATTGATCGTGATGGGAATGTTGGTGACATCGGTGGAATTGACAAAAAAGTAGTTGCAGCCTCTCGTCAGGGAGCCAACATCTTTTTTGCTCCTGACAATCCAGTCACCGAGGAAGCAAAAAAAGCAGATCCCAATGCGAAAAGCAACTATGAAACAGCCCTAGAAGCTGCTAAAACGATCAAAACAGAGATGAAAATCGTTCCCGTTAAGACTTTGCAGGATGCAATTGATTACCTTAAAAACAATCCCTAATTCGTAGAAAAATTGAAAACTAGCGCGCAAGCGGATAAGATGGTATAATAGTCAAATGGTTCAATTATTATTCACTCTAAGTAGTCATATACTCTTTATTTATTTGAGTTTTTACCTTTTGAAGGATCTTGTGAGATGGGAAAAGGTTTTAAAAGTGACCGGTACTAACACAAAAAAAGTTCGTTTGTTGGTAGGCTTCTTTAGTATTGTGATGGGCTACATCTTGAGTTCATTCTTTATCAGTTTGTACCAACTGTGGCAAGAAGCACTTAGAGGACTATTATAAAATCAAAAGTAAAGGAAACAACTATGGAAAAAATTGTGGTTCAAGGCGGAGATAATCGTCTGGTCGGGAGTGTGACGATCGAGGGAGCAAAGAATGCAGTCTTGCCCTTGTTGGCAGCGACTATTCTAGCAAGCAAGGGTAAGACAGTCTTGCAGAATGTCCCAATCTTGTCAGATGTTTTCACCATGAATCAAGTGGTTCGAGGTCTGAATGCCAAGGTGGACTTTGATGAGGAAGCTCATGTTGTCGAGGTTGATGCGACTGGTGATATCACTGAGGAAGCTCCATACAAGTATGTCAGCAAGATGCGTGCATCCATCGTTGTCTTGGGGCCAATCCTTGCTCGTGTAGGACATGCCAAAGTTTCTATGCCAGGGGGATGTACCATCGGGAGTCGTCCAATCGACCTCCACCTCAAAGGTTTGGAAGCTATGGGGGCAAAAATCACCCAGACAGCTGGATACATCGAAGCTAAGGCAGAACGCCTGCATGGCGCTCATATCTACATGGACTTTCCTAGTGTCGGTGCAACACAAAACCTGATGATGGCAGCGACTCTAGCTGATGGTGTGACGGTCATTGAAAATGCTGCGCGTGAGCCGGAAATTGTTGACCTCGCTATCCTTCTTAATGAAATGGGAGCCAAGGTCAAGGGAGCTGGTACTGAAACAATCACAGTAACTGGTGTCAAGGAACTCCATGGTACGACTCACAGTGTTGTACAGGATCGTATCGAAGCCGGAACCTTTATGGTAGCGGCAGCTATGACTGGTGGAGATGTCCTCGTTCGTGATGCAGTCTGGGAACACAATCGCCCCTTGATTTCAAAACTCCTTGAAATGGGCGTTGAAGTGACAGAGGAATCAGAAGGCATTCGTATTCGTTCTCAACTTGAAAATCTCAAGGCTGTTCATGTAAAAACCTTACCACATCCAGGATTCCCAACAGATATGCAGGCGCAATTTACAGCTCTGATGACAGTCGCAAAAGGGGAATCCACCATGGTGGAAACAGTGTTTGAGAATCGCTTCCAACACTTAGAGGAAATGCGCCGTATGGGCTTGCACTCAGAGATTATCCGTGACACAGCTCGTATTGTTGGGGGACAGGCTTTACAGGGGGCAGAAGTTCTATCAACGGACCTTCGTGCCAGTCGGCCTTGATTCTGACAGGTTTAGTAGCGCAAGGGAGACAGTTGTTGGTAAATTAGTCCACCTTGATAGAGGTTACTACCGTTTCCATGAGAAATTGGCTCAGCTAGGAGCGAAGATTCAGCGAATCGAGGCAAATGATGAAGAAGAATAAAAACTTACGCTATGTACTCCGTCGTTTACTGTTGATTTTTATCGTACTATTGCTAGGCTTTCTGGCTTTAGGAATCGGCTTGATGGTTGGCTATGGTATCCTAGGAAAGGGACAGGATCCATGGGCTATCTTGTCTCCAGCAAAGTGGCAGGAATTGATTAGCAAATTTACAGGAAATTAGGCTGGGAGACCAGTCTTTTTCTAAAGAAATAAGGAGAAAAATGGATAAAAAAACAAGACAAGCTCTGATAGGGTTACTTATATTCTTACTCTTGGCTGCTGGAAGCTACTATATCAAGCAGATGCAGACAGCGCCAAACACCCCTAGAACCAAGGTTAGTCAGAAAAAACAAGCTTCAGAAGCTCCCAGTCAGGAGCTGGCTGAAAGTGTCTTAACTGAGTTAATCAAAAACCAAATCAAGGGGGGGCTTGAGTGGAATGGAGCAGGAGCCTTTATTGTCAATGGCAATAAAACCAATCTAGATGCCAAGGTTTCTAGCAAACCCTATGCGGATAATAAAACAAAGACAGTGGGAAAAGAAACAGTTCCAACGGTTGCCAATGCCATCTTATCCAAAGCGACTCGGCAGTATAAAAATCGTGAAGAGACTGGAAATGGCTCCACCTCTTGGACGCCACCAGGATGGCATCAGGTCAAGAATCTAAAGGGGTCCTATACACATGCAGTTGATAGAGGACACCTGCTGGGTTATGCTTTGATAGGTGGTTTGGATGGTTTTGATGCCTCTACCAGCAACCCCAAGAACATTGCAGTCCAGACAGCTTGGGCAAACCAAGCACAGGCTGAAGATTCGACAGGTCAGAACTACTATGAGAGTTTGGTCAGAAAGCCTTGGACCAAAATAAGAGGGTCCGTTATCGGGTGACGCTCCACTATGCGACAAATGAGGACCTAGTTCCGTCCGCTTCACAAATCGAAGCCAAGTCTTCAGATGGCGAATTGGAATTCAACGTCCTGATTCCAAATGTTCAAAAGGGTATCCAGCTTGATTACCAAACGGGTCAAGTAACAGTGACGGACTAGAAACAATAGATACAATAAAAATAGCTCCTTTGTCTTATAGAGGCAGGGGAGTTATTCTTTAAATGAAAAATAATGTGAATCCTGATGGATTTTATGATATAATGGAACACAAGATACTATTTTAGGAGAAAGACCATGGAAGACCCGAGCAGTCAGGATTTGTTACTGCAATTTGTACTTTTAGTTGTATTGACCTTTTTAAATGCCTTTTTCTCAGCTACAGAAATGGCTATGGTGTCACTAAATCGTGCCCGAGTAGAGCAAAAAGCAGAAGAAGGCGATAAACGCTATATCCGTTTGTTAAAGGTACTTGAAAATCCTAACCACTTTTTATCAACCATTCAAGTCGGTATCACCTTAATCACGATCTTATCAGGGGCAAAATTGGCAGATACACTTGGACAAGTAATTGCATCTTGGATAGGAAATAGTGAAACAGCTTACGCTATTGCAAGTTTTCTATCTTTAGCGTTTTTGACCTATATTTCTATTGTTTTTGGGGAACTCTATCCTAAACGGATTGCCCTCAATCTGAAAGACGCTTTGGCAATTCGAACAGCACCAATTATTATTGGTCTTGGAAAGATTGTAAGTCCCTTTGTCTGGCTTCTGTCAGCTTCAACTAATCTATTGAGCCGTGTGACGCCAATGACCTTTGATGATGCGGATGAAAAAATGACTCGAGATGAAATTGAGTACATGTTGACTAAGAGCGAAGAAACACTGGATGCAGATGAAATTGAAATGCTACAGGGGATCTTTTCTCTAGATGAACTAATGGCTCGTGAGCTAATGGTGCCTCGTACAGATGCCTTTATGGTAGATATTCAGGATGACAGTCAAACGATTATCCAAAGTATTTTAAAACAAAACTTTTCCCGTATCCCAGTTTATGATGGGGATAAGGACAATGTGATTGGTTTGATTCATACCAAGAGTCTTCTTAAGGCGGCCTTTGTGGATGGTTTTGACAATATTGTTTGGAAGAGGATCTTACAAGATCCACTCTTTGTCCCGGAAACCATTTTTGTGGATGACTTGCTAAAAGAACTGCGAAATACCCAAAGACAGATGGCCATTTTGCTAGATGAATATGGTGGTATGGCTGGTCTGGTCACACTGGAGGACCTGCTGGAGGAGATTGTCGGAGAAATCGACGACGAGACAGACCGAGCAGAAATTGAAGTCCATCAAATCGGTGAGGACACCTATATTGCACAGGGAACCATGAATCTTAACGACTTCAATAACTACTTTGGTGTCGAACTAGAAAGCGATGATGTGGATACCATCGCCGGTTATTATTTGACGGGTGTTGGAACGATTCCAACCACTGAGAAAATCAGTTACCAACTGGTCAGTCAAAACAAGCAAGTCGTCCTGACCAACGACAAGGTGAAAAACGGACGTGTTACCAAGGTAAAAGTTCAAATCACTGAAATAGAAAATGAAGAAGAAACAGAATAAAGCAGTGACTTGAGTCACTGCTTTTTGTAAATCTAGATGGTAGGTTCAGTTGTCCCCACTTATTAGGAATAATAAAAAAGCCCGGTTTTACGAGCTTTTCATTTGGTTAATTCCTGTTAATTCAGGAACTGAAAGGCGGTAGACGGATTTGAACCGACGATCAAGCTTTTGCAGAGCCGTGCCTTACCACTTGGCTATACCGCCTCAACGTTTATTATTATACCTTGAAAATCATTTCCCGTCAATAGTTTCTTATTCTAAAATCCAATTTAGGAAAACAGATGATGATCGAAGAAGTGAGAAAAAAAGCTTGTAAAAAAATCCCTTTCTAAAGAAGATCAGACTAGAAAGTATTTCTTGCAGAAACAAACAAAGAATGCAGAAATTTTTGACAAATAGAAGTTTTTTTGAGGAAATGCGCCAAAAATATTCTGAAAAATTCGTTTACTTTTTTTAAAAAAAATATGTTATAATTTCCAATAAGCCTAAATTTTTCAAGAGGAGTTAAAAACATGAAAAAAAGTAGAGTATTTGTTGCAGCAGGAGTTGCTTTATTAGCAGCAGGAGTACTAGCTGCTTGCGGTTCTTCAAAATCATCTGATTCAACAGCGCCAAAAAATTATGGCTATGTTTATTCAGCTGACCCAGAAACTTTGGATTACCTCATTTCAGGGAAACAAAGTACTAAGATTGCCACTTCAAATGGTATCGATGGACTCTTCACAAACGACAAGTATGGGAATCTAGTCCCTGCAGTTGCAGAAGACTGGTCAGTTTCAAAAGACGGTTTGACTTATACCTACAAGATTCGTAAAGGAGTCAAATGGTTCACATCTGACGGAGAAGAGTATGCTGAAGTGACAGCCAAAGACTTTGTAAATGGTTTGAAACACGCAGCTGATAAAAAATCAGAAGCAATTTACCTAGCAGAAAATTCTGTTAAAGGATTGTCTGATTATTTAGCAGGTAATACAAAAGACTTTTCTTCAGTAGGTGTAAAGGCAGTTGATGATTATACTCTTGAGTATACTTTGAACCAACCAGAACCATACTGGAACTCTAAGATGGCCTACGCAATCTTCTGGCCATTGAACGAAGAATTTGAAAAATCAAAAGGATCTGACTTTGCTAAAGCGACTGACCCTACATCATTGCTTTACAATGGACCATTCTTGCTGAAAGGTTTGACTGCTAAGTCATCTATCGAGTTCGCTAAGAATGAAAACTACTGGGATAAAGATAATGTTCATATTGATAAAGTAACCCTTGCTTACTATGATGGTTCAGACCAAGAGTCAATTGAACGTAACTTTACAAGTGGAGCTTATAGCTATGCCCGTCTTTACCCAACAAGTTCAAACTACTCTAAAGTAGAAGAAACCTACAAGGAAAATATCTTCTACACCCCATCAGGACCTGGTATTGGTGGTTTGGGTGTGAATATTGACCGCCAAGGTTACAAATACACTTCTAAGACAACTGATGAAGAGAAGACTTCTACTAAGAAAGCCCTCCTTAACAAGGACTTCCGTCAAGCCTTGAACTTTGCCTTTGACCGTACGTCTTACTCAGCTCAAGTAAATGGTAAAGAAGGTGCTCCTCGTGCCGTTCGTAACCTCTTTGTAAAACCTGACTTTGTCTCTGCAGGTGAAAAAACTTTCGGTGACTTGGTAACTGAAAAGATGGCTGCTTACGGTGATGAGTGGAAGAATGTAAACTTTGCGGATGGTCAAGATGGACTCTTCAACGCCGATAAAGCCAAAGCTGAATTTGCCAAAGCCAAAACAGCATTGGAAGCAGAAGGTGTAAAATTCCCTATCCATTTGGATGTTCCAGTAGACCAAACAGCTAAAAACTATATCGCACGTATTCAATCCTTCAAACAATCCGTTGAAACAGTGCTTGGAGAAGGCAATGTAGTCATCGATATCCAACAAGTTTCTAAAGATGAGTTTACTAATATTACCTACTATGCGGCGAATGCAGCAGCAGAAGACTGGGATCTCTCAGGTGCCGTTGGATGGAACCCTGACTATGAAGATCCATCAACTTACCTTGATATCTTGAAGACAACGAATGCTGAACAAACAAAAACATACATGGGTTACGAAGGTGCGGATAATGCTGCAGCAGCTCAAGTTGGTTTGAAAGAATACGATAAGCTAGTTGATGAAGTCGCTAAAGAAACAAGCGACTTGAATGTTCGTTATGAAAAAAATACGCAGTTGCTCAAGCTTGGTTGACAGATAGCTCACTCATCTTGCCAGCTATGTCATCAACTGGTGCTGCACCATTCATTTCTCGTGTTGTGCCATTCTCTGCATCATATAGCCAATCTGGAGACAAAGGCTCAGATGTATACTTCAAGTATATTCAGTTACAAGACAAGGTTGTAACCAAAGCTGACTATGAACAAGCTCGTGAAAAATGGCTCAAAGAGAAAAAAGAATCAAACGAAAAAGTTCAAAAAGAATTGGCTAATCACGTTAAATAAATAACTCTCAAGAGAACTTTCTCTCCATGAGGAGAAGGTTCTTTTGGGATTTTAAAAGGAAACGATATGAAGAAATATATTTTTATGCGTGTATTGCGTTCATTGTTGTCTATTTTCTTGGTGACAACCTTGACCTACACAATTATCTATACGATGGTTCCTCGAAAATTGATTTTCAAGCAGGATACCAACTATAACAAGATTGCAACGACGCCGGACAAGCGGGATAATTATGAAAATACCGTTTATGAACGGATGGGCTATATCGAGTACTACGATACCAAAGAGTTGCAAGAAAGAGCGAGCACGATGGATTCGTCTGTAACAGTGGATGCCAATGATACCAATAAGGCAATCTACGAAAAAAATACATCAACCAACTAGGAAATGGTTGGACACTCGGTGTGTTCTCAGAAAGTGGTCAATTCTATGCTACGCGTGAAATTCCAATTTTTTTGAACGTGTTTTTCAAATTCTATGCCAACTTGATTGATATTGATCATCCAAACAAGATCCAGGACCCTGAAAATCCAAACTTGGAACGCTATCTTCGTTTTGAAAATGACCCTGCTATCGGTTGGTCATTGGTTGGCTCAGGTACAAAACATAAATACCTTTTGTATTTCAACAATCAATTTCCATTTGTACACCAAAACTTTGTGAACATTAACTTGGGTGACTCTTACCCAACTTATGCAAACACACCAGTGCTTCAAGTTATCACACAAGGTCAGGGACAAACTAAGACATCAGAAGTTCAATTCCCTACAGGTAAAAAGACTTCATCTGTAGATATCTACTCTCGTACCTACAAATCTCCAAGTCAAGCAGATGCGCGTGAGGTAGCCAACTATGGTAAGGATGATCCATATACAGCTACAGAAAGCAATTACCAATACCCATCAATGATTGCAAGCTCAGCGGTTGCTGGTTTGATTGGTTTGATTATTTCTTATGCGATTGCGATTCCACTTGGATCTGCTATGGCTCGCCACAAGAATACTTGGATTGATAGCTTCTCGACAGGTGCTCTAACCTTCTTGCTTGCTCTTCCAACGATTGCCTTGGTTTACATCGTGCGTTTGATTGGATCATCTATTGGTCTGCCTGATTCATTCCCTATCTTGGGGCTGGAGATTGGCGTTCTTATGTCTTGCCAGCAGTTATTCTAGGTTTGTTGGGTGCACCAAGTACAGCTATCTGGATTCGTCGTTACATGATCGACTTGCAATCTCAGGACTTCGTTCGTTTTGCGCGTGCAAAAGGTTTGTCTGAAAAAGAAATTTCAAATAAACACATCTTTAAAAATGCTATGGTTCCACTGGTTTCAGGTATTCCTGGTGCCGTAATCGGAGTTATTGGTGGTGCAACATTGACAGAAACAGTCTTCGCCTTCCCAGGTATGGGTAAAATGTTGATCGACTCTGTTAAGGCATCCAACAACTCAATGGTAGTCGGTCTCGTCTTCATCTTCACATGTATTTCTATCTTCTCACTCTTTGTAGGAGATATCTGGATGACTATGCTTGATCCACGTATTAAATTGACAGAGAAAGGAGGCAAATAATGTCAACAATCGGAAAAGAAAAATTTCAGTTCGTAAAACGTGACGATTTTGCCTCTGAAACAATTGACGCCCCTGCCTATTCATACTGGGGTTCTGTATTTAGACAATTTCTAAAGAAAAAATCAACAGTCATTATGTTGGGGATTTTGGTTGCCATTATCTTGATGAGTTTTATTTACCCAATGTTCTCAGATTTTGACTTCAACGATGTAAGTAAGGTCAATGACTTTTCTGCTCGTTTTATCAAACCCAATGCTGAACATTGGTTTGGTACAGATAGTAATGGTAAATCCTTGTTTGACGGGGTTTGGTTTGGTGCGCGTAACTCTATCCTCATCTCTGTAATCGCAACTTTTATCAACCTTGTGATTGGGGTTATTGTTGGTGGAATCTGGGGAATTTCAAAATCCGTTGACCGCGTCATGATGGAGGTTTATAACATTATTTCAAACATTCCATCCCTCTTGATTGTCATTGTCTTGACTTACTCAATTGGTGCTGGTTTCTGGAATTTGATTTTTGCCATGAGTGTGACAACTTGGATTGGGATTGCTTATATGATTCGTATCCAAATCATGCGTTACCGTGACTTGGAATACAACCTTGCTTCTCAAACACTTGGAACACCAACCTTTAAAATCATTGTTAAAAACATCATGCCACAATTGGTATCTGTTATTGTTTCTACGATGACCTTGATGTTGCCAAGTTTTATCTCTTATGAAGCCTTCCTTTCCTTCTTTGGATTGGGATTACCTGTAACAGTGCCAAGTTTGGGACGTTTGATCTCAGATTACTCACAAAACGTTACGACCAACGCTTACTTGTTCTGGATTCCATTGACAACCTTGATCTTGGTATCCCTATCTCTTTTCGTTGTTGGTCAAAACCTAGCGGATGCTAGTGATCCACGTACACATAGATAGGAGTAGGCATGATAAAAGGAAAAAATGTAATTTTGACTGCTCGTGATATTGTCGTGGAATTTGACGTTCGTGACAAAGTTCTGACAGCTATCCGAGGAGTTTCTCTAGACCTGATTGAAGGGGAAGTTCTTGCCTTGGTAGGTGAGTCAGGTTCTGGTAAATCTGTTTTAACAAAAACCTTTACAGGGATGTTAGAAGACAATGGACGTATTGCCCAAGGAAGTATCGACTATCGTGGACAAGACTTGACAGCTCTTACTTCTAACAAGGATTGGGAGAAGATTCGTGGTGCTAAAATTGCGACCATCTTCCAAGATCCTATGACAAGTTTGGACCCAATCAATACAATCGGTAGCCAAATCACTGAAGTTATCGTTAAACACCAAGGGAAAACAGCTAAGGAAGCCAAAGAGATGGCAATCGACTATATGAATAAGGTCGGGAATTCCAGACGCTGAAAAACGTTTTGATGAGTATCCTTTCCAATATTCTGGAGGGATGCGTCAACGTATCGTTATCGCGATTGCCCTTGCCTGTCGTCCAGATATCTTGATCTGTGACGAGCCAACAACGGCTCTTGATGTAACCATTCAAGCACAAATCATTGATTTGCTTAAAACTTTACAGAACGAGTACCACTTTACCATTATCTTTATCACCCATGACCTTGGTGTGGTAGCAAGTATTGCCGATAAGGTAGCGGTTATGTATGCTGGAGAAATTGTAGAATATGGAACTGTTGAGGAAGTTTTCTACGACCCACGTCATCCATATACTTGGAGTCTCTTGTCTAGCTTGCCTCAGCTTGCTGATGATAAAGGGGAATTGTACTCTATCCCAGGAACACCACCGTCTCTTTATACTGAGTTGAAAGGTGATGCCTTTGCCCTTCGTTCAGATTATGCGATGCAAATTGACTTTGAACAGAAAGCACCTCAGTTTTCAGTCACTGATACTCACTGGGCTAAGACTTGGTTGCTTCATGAGAATGCTCCTAAAGTTGAAAAACCTGGGGTCATCGCAGATTTGCATGACAAAATTCGTGATAAAATGGGCTTTGCTCATCTAGAAGACTAGGAGGAAGGAAATGTCTGAAAAATTAGTAGAAATTAAAGATTTAGAAATTTCCTTCGGTGAAGGAAGTAAGAAGTTTGTCGCGGTTAAAAACGCCAACTTCTTTATCAACAAGGGGGAAACTTTCTCTCTTGTAGGAGAGTCTGGTAGTGGGAAAACAACGATTGGTCGTGCTATTATTGGTCTAAATAATACCAGTAAAGGTGAGATCATCTTTGATGGTCATAAGATCAATGGAAAAAAATCTCATAAGGAATCCTCAGACTTGATCCGTCGTATCCAGATGATTTTTCCAGGACCCCTGCGACCAGCTTGAATGAGCGTGCGACGGTTGACTATATCATCTCTGAAGGTCTTTACAACTATCACTTGTTCAAAGACGAAGAAGATCGTAAAGAAAAAGTTCAAAAGATGATTCATGAAGTTGGACTTTTGAAAGAACACTTGACCCGTTATCCACACGAGTTTTCTGGTGGTCAACGTCAGCGTATCGGGATTGCCCGTGCCCTTGTGATGGAACCTGATTTCGTTATTGCGGATGAGCCAATTTCAGCCTTGGACGTATCAGTGCGTGCGCAAGTCTTGAACTTGCTCAAGAAGTTCCAAAAAGAGTTGGGCTTGACCTATCTCTTTATCGCGCATGATTTGTCAGTTGTTCGCTTTTATCTCAGATCGTATCGCGGTTATCTATAAAGGGAGTTATCGTCGAAGTGGCGGAGACAGAGGAGTTGTTTAACAATCCTGTCCATCCATACACTCAAGCACTTCTATCTGCTGTACCGATTCCAGATCCAATCTTGGAACGCAAGAAGGTCTTGAAAGTTTACGATCCTGACCAACATGACTATGAGACAGATAAGCCATCTATGGTAGAAATTCGTCCAGGTCACTATGTTTGGGCTAACCAAGCGGAAGTTGCTCGTTACAAGAAAGCTCTTAAAGAATAAACAAATTAGGAGAGGATCGAAAGGTCTTCTCATTTTTTTAATAGAAAAAAATTCCCCTTCTACTAGCTTGTAAAAGGGGAAATGTATTATAATTAGCGTTTAGACCAAGTGCGTTTCATAAAAGAGTAGCAAAAATTGGGTATATCTCTAAGCGACCTGCAATCATTGCAAAGGAGAGGAGGATTTTAGAGATGGGACTAAAGATGGCAAAACTCGAGGTTGTACCTAGAATAGGTCCGATATTGTTAAAACAGCTGAAGACAGCACTGGTCACGACTAGAAAATCATTGCTATCAAGACTGACGATAAAGATGAGAGAAAGAATAATCATCATATAGATAGCAAAATATTTAAGAATCTTGTGTTGGGTATCCTTATCAATCACAGTTTTATTGACGTGGAGAGTCAAGACACGGTGAGGGGATAAGATGGACAAAATTTGATTTTTAGCAATTTTTGTGAGGATAAGTCCTCTGATCACCTTAAGACCACCTGCAGTTGAGCCAGCTGATCCACCGATTCCCATGAGGAAGAGGAGGATAAATTGGGAGAAGAGGGGCCAGTTGGTAATATCTCCGTAACCAAAACCTGTTGTTGTGATGATATTGGAAACCTGGAAGAAGGCCATTTCAACACTTTAGAGACCCCTTGGTAGAGGTGGAGCGTATTAAGAGTAATCAAGCCGGTAGAAACTAGGACAATGATTATATATGCTCGTAGTTCTTCATCTCCAAAGAAAGACTTAACCCGACGGAGCATGAGGTAGTAGTAGAGATTGAAGTTAACCCCAAAAACCAGAACTCCGATACTAACTAGATAGGTGATGAGTGAGCTACCGTAGTGGGCAATTCCGTCGTTATAGACGGTAAAGCCCCCAGTTCCTGCTGTTCCCATAGCGATGACAAAACTATCATAGAGAGGCATACCTGCTAGGTAGTAGATAACCACAAAAAGGGAGAAGAGAGCCAGATAAAGCAGATAGAGAATCTGGGCAGTGTTTTTTAGCTTGGATACGACCTTGCCAAAGACAGGTCCAGGGACCTCAGCCTTCATCACCTCCAAGTGACTATTCTTGGCATTGTCCATAATGGCAAGTGCAAAGACGAGTACCCCCATCCCTCCAATCAAGTGGGTGAAACTTCTCCAGAAGAGGAGGGAACGAGTAAGAATGGAAACATCTGTTAGGATAGTAGCACCAGTCGTCGTAAATCCAGAACTTATTTCAAAGAAGGCATCGATGATGCTGGGGATTTGTCCTGAAAAGACAAAGGGGGAGGCCACCAAAGAAAGACCATAGAATCCAACAGAGGGCAACAATTAAGACTCCTTCCTTGGCATAAATCCGTTGATTTTTCGGTTTCCGTAAAACACCTAGACCACCAAGAAGGACTAAAATTCCAATCGTAGAAAGAGAGCGATAAATACTTGACTGGATTCTTGGTAATAGATTGCTACACTAACAGGGACTAGGAGAAGAACAGCTTCAATCAAGAGAAGTTTTGAGAGGAGGTAACGAATCATACTTTTATTCATTTTTTACCTCTCAATCAAATCATAAATTTTGGTGATGTTCGGCAATAAGGTCGTCACGAGCAACTTGTCTCCCACCTCAAGCATATCCTCTCCAGTAGGGAAGATTGTTTTTCCTTTTCGGATAATGGCTGCGATGAGAACCCCTTTTTTCAATTTCAACTGTGATAGAGGTTTGGCAGTCATTTTATTAGCTTCCTTGATTTGGAATTGGAGAGTTTCAATTTGACCGTTTGCTAGATGGTGCATGGCTTGAAGGTCTGAGTACTGAGCGTTTACTCGACCGCGGATAAAGTGCATAATGGTATCCACTGCGATGCTTTTTGGTGTGATGATACTTGAAAAATCAGGTGCGTGGATAATCTCTAGAAGGCTTGTTCGGTTGACCTTGGTGATATTCTTACGGACACCAACACGGTCAAGAAACATAGAAGTGATGATATTTTCCTCATCAACTCCAGTCAAGGTTGCGACTGCATCATAGTGGGGAGCACTTTCTTCCAGCAAAATGTCTTTTGCAGTTCCATCTCCTTGGACAATATAGAGATTGGGGAACTTTTCACTGAAGAAACGAGCTCTTTCAGGATTAATCTCGATGACCTTGGTATCAATGCGACTGTCTTTTAAAATGCCAAGCAGATAATAAGCGATCTTTCCAGCTCCAACGATAAGTAAGCTTTTCACTGCACGAGATTTAAAATAGTTATGGAAAAGCATCATATCTACACGATTTCCCGTAACAAAAATCCTATCCTTGTCTTGGATAATAACATTACCGCTTGGAATCATCAGTTGATGATCCCTCTCCATAGCACAGACAATGATGTTACCAAATTTTTTACGAAAGTCTGAGATTGGCATTTGACAAAGACCGCTAGAGTCCTTGACAACAAATTCCATGAGACTGACCCGACCTCCAGCAAATCGTTCGACAGAGAGGGCATTAGGGAAATCAATGATATTTGAGATCGCACGCGCTGCCAGGAGCTCTGGATTAACAATAAGTGAAAATCCAAGAATATTTTTTTCTCTTTAAAATAGGCATTAGAGTATTCAGGATTTCGCACCCGAACGATGGTTTCTTTAGCGCCCATTTTTTTAGCAAGTACCGCTGAAATCATATTCACTTCATCGTGTTCGGTTAGGGGCGATAAAGATATCGCACTCTTGAACACCGGCTTGCTCTAAGATGGCAAAAGTCAGCACCATTTCCAAGGAGACCTATGATATCATAGCGACTGACAATGTGATTGAGGACAGCCTCATCTTGTTCGATGAGGACAACGTCATGGTTTTCTGCAACCAGTGAACGACAGAGGGCGAAACCAACTTTCCCTCCACCAACAAGGACAATTTTCATATAAAAAACCTACTTTTTCATGATGTAACTATCATACCCTTTTTTAGCAAAAAATGCACTTTCTAAGGCGATTTTTAGGGGAAGAAAGGCTTTTTTCAAGTTTTGAAGATACATTTGCTTAACTTCTATAACAATGTCTCTGATTTGAAGTGATTTGGCTCTTTTACCATACCTTTTCAGAAAGGAATGACCAAACATGAAAATATCATCAAAAAAAGTAAAAAAATCAAGTCGTTTCTATTGACAATGATTCTGAAAGTGTTATACTAAGGAAGTAGTTTCGCTGATTTACTTCAAACCTGTTGTGAGGTAAGTTAACGACGCCTTAACCACGCTGTTTGCTGAGCTTGACTCCGGGCAGTGTGGCTATTTTTTTGCAATGATAAAAGGAAACCCGTCATGACAAATCACATTGTATTATTCGAGCCTCAGATTCCACAAAATACAGGTAACATTGCGCGTACTTGCGCTGCGACCAATTCTCCCCTCCACATCATTAAACCAATGGGCTTTCCCATTGACGACCGAAAGATGAAGCGGGCTGGTTTGGATTACTGGGATAAGCTTGAGATTTATTTTTATGACAGCTTGGAAGATTTCATGTCTCAGATGAAAGGACAAGTCTATCTGATTTCGAAATTTGCTGAGAAAGTGTATTCTGAGGTGGATTTATCGACTGACGAAGACCATTATTTTCTCTTTGGACGTGAAGACAAGGGCTTGCCCGAGGACTTTATGCGAGACCATCCTGAGAAGGCTCTCCGTATTCCTATGAACGATGAACACGTTCGCAGCCTCAATGTTTCGAATACCGTATGCATGATTGTTTATGAAGCCCTCCGCCAGCAGAACTTTGCAGGTCTTGAGCTTGTTCACACCTATGAAGCAGATAAATTGAAATAATCAAAACGCTTGCACTTGCAAGCGTTTTTTGTTATGATTAAAGGGTCTTCAGGGCTGGGTGTGATTCCCGACCGGCGGTGACTTTAACTAGCTATTCTGGCTTACTCTTCGTTGTCTTGTCTCGATATACTCAAGTATTATCTTCGACTGCGACGCCTAGATTAATCCAAAATATCTTAGTTAAAGAAGTCCGCGAGCGCAAGCTGATGTGGTGCGATTCCACAACCGACAGTATAGTCTGGATGGGAGAAGACGAAAGAATGGCTTTGTCTGTTCTGATGAGTTTATAGATGAATTGCAACCGCTTGCTCAACAGAGTGAGAGGGAACTTTTGGGATATAAAAAGTGAGAATAGATAGAGGAATCCTTTCCAACTTCTTCTGATTTTATAGAAAATTGGAGGAACCTGTTATGACAAACACACGTCGACTTTCGACCATTGCGATTTTATCAGCCATTTCATTTGTGCTGATGTACTTTGACTTTCCGCTCTTGCCAGCGGCGACCTTCCTCAAGATCGAGTTTAGTATCTTGCCAGTCCTTTTGGGTTTGGTGGTGATGGATTTGCCAGCTGCTTTAGGCATTCTCTTGCTTCGCTCACTCTTGAAGTTGCTTCTGAATAGCCAAGGAGTGAATACCTACATTGGCTTGCCAATGAATATCGTAGCCTTGGGAGTTTTTGTTATCGTCTTTGGTTTGATTTGGAAAAAGGAACGCAGCACCCTTCGTTTCCTACTGGCATCTCTGGCGGGAACTATTGGATTGACTGCTGCCATGTTGGTTCTCAACTATGTCTATGCGGTTCCTTTATACGCGCAGTTTGCCAACTTTGATATTAGAGAAATTATAGGACTTTCTAACTACTTGATGACCATGGTTTTACCTTTTAACCTGATTGAAGGTTTAATCTTTGCCGTTTCATTCTGGTTGTTATACGTCCTCTTGAAACCAACCTTAAAACATTATGAGAGATAAACAAACATTTTTAATGAAGGGCAGTTTTGCCCTTTTACTTTTCGTCCTTCTTGGCTATATGGTTAAGTTCTATCCTGAAACGCTGGTCGGTTTTGATCAACCGCTTCAGACTGCCCTTCGTGGGGACTTGCCAGATTATTTAACGGTTCTGTTCCGTGCCCTTACGCATTTGATTGATATCCCAGTAATCATTACCTGGGTTGCCATCGCAGCCTTTATCTTTTATCGTAAGCAGTGGAAGATAGAAAGCTACTTCATGGCGGGCAATCTAGCCTTAGCCGGTCTTTTGATTGTGACCTTTAAAAATATTTACCAGCGCCCACGACCAGCTATCTTACACTTGGTAGAGGAGAAGGGATTTTCCTTCCCAAGCGGGCATTCTCTGGCAGTGACGCTGATGGTAGGGACTTTGATTGTCATTCTCAGTCAACGGATTAAAGATCCGGTTTTGAGAAAAATTGTGCAAATCGTCCTTGGGGTCTACCTAGTCAGTGTGCTGCTATCTCGGGTCTATCTGGGAGTTCACTATCCATCAGATGTTCTTGCCAGTTTCTGTGTGGGCTTGGGAGTCTTGTTTATCGAATTTCCTTTCTATGACAAGCTTCGCTTCCAATGGCGATTTAAAGGCAAGCAGAAGTGAGCATCAAATTCCTTTGAGGAAAAAGAAATGAAAGTCAATATAACAGATCTCCATCCGACTCAACTATACTTATCAGAAAAGAAGTTACAAGATATCCAGATGCTTTATCAGTCGGTAGAAATAATCAATGTTGCTCCAATCAGTGTTCTTGCATTCGGAGACTGCTTGTTGATTACAGACGGGCATCACAGGGCTTATCAGGCTTTATTGGCAGGTAGGGATACGATTTCTGCTGAGTGGGATAGAGATGGTGGCGATGAACTGTATTATCTCTATGCGCAAGCTTGTGAGGAAAAGAAAGATTTACTCTGTTCTGGATTTAAAAAAATCATATCGTATCTCAAGATGAGTATGAAGCAAAAATGGTATAACTGGTGTGATGGTTTTTAATCAGCGACAACTCTTTTATTGAAAAAGGAAAGCAGGTGAAACAGATCCTACAAATAGGTAATGCATTGTGTCTTGTTCCTTTTTATATTGAAATTAGTCTAATCTAACTTGTTTTTTAACTAAAAATCTGATAAACTAAGTAGTAATTGAATAGGAATCCGCAAGACTAGTAACTCAAGGGAAGTATATCAGGGAGGAGAGCCGTGACTGCAAGCTCTCTATATGAAAGCTGGGTGAATTCACTTGCGCATGGATTTAGAAATGAAGGTCTGACTTGTCAGATGAAAACGGATGGTACCGCGTGTCAACGCTCCGAGTGGAGTTTTTGGCATGTGGTTTTCTTTTTATCTACGAGAGACTGATGGAGGAATTATGTCAACTATTGAAGAACAATTAAAAGCGCTTCGCGAAGAAACGCTGGCTAGCTTGAAGCAGATTACTGCTGAAAATGAAAGAGATGCAAGACTTGCGTGTCTCTGTCCTTGGTAAAAAAGGTTCCCTTACGGAAATCCTCAAAGGGATGAAAGATGTCTCTGCTGAGATGCGTCCAATCATCGGGAAACACGTTAATGAAGCGCGTGATGTTTTGACAGCGGCTTTTGAAGAAACAGCTAAGCTCTTGGAAGAAAAGAAAGTAGAAGCTCAACTAGCAAGTGAGAGCATCGATGTAACACTTCCAGGTCGCCCAGTTGCGACTGGTCACCGTCACGTTTTGACACAAACCAGTGAAGAAATCGAAGATATTTTCATTGGGATGGGTTACCAAGTCGTGGATGGTTTTGAAGTAGAGCAAGACTACTACAACTTCGAGCGTATGAACCTTCCAAAAGATCACCCAGCTCGCGATATGCAGGATACTTTCTACATCACAGAAGAAATCTTACTCCGTACTCACACGTCACCAGTTCAGGCGCGTGCTATGGATGCTCATGATTTTTCAAAAGGTCCTTTGAAGATGATCTCACCAGGACGTGTGTTCCGTCGTGATACGGACGATGCAACCCATAGTCACCAGTTCCACCAAATCGAAGGCTTGGTTGTTGGGAAAAACATCTCTATGGCAGACCTTCAAGGAACGCTTCAGTTGATCGTCCAAAAGATGTTCGGTGAAGAACGTCAGATCCGTTTGCGTCCATCTTATTTCCCATTCACAGAGCCATCTGTTGAGGTGGATGTTTCCTGCTTCAAGTGTGGTGGAGAAGGCTGTAACGTATGTAAGAAAACAGGTTGGATTGAGATTATGGGGGCCGGTATGGTTCACCCACGTGTCCTTGAAATGAGTGGAATCGATGCGACTGTTTATTCTGGATTTGCCTTTGGTCTTGGACAAGAGCGTGTCGCTATGCTCCGCTACGGAATCAATGATATCCGTGGGTTCTACCAAGGCGATGTCCGCTTCTCAGAACAGTTTAAATAATGATTAGAAAAGTAGAAAAGGCAGATATTGGGGCGTTGTCCAAAATTGCCAAACAAACCTTTCGTGAAACATTTGCTCATGATAATACGGAAGAGCAGTTACAGGAATACTTTGAAAAGACTTATAGTCTCAGAGTTTTGTCAACTGAGTTGGAAAATCCAGATTCCGAAACCTATTTCATTATGCATGAAGAGGAGATAGCTGGTTTTCTCAAAGTCAACTGGGGAAGTGCTCAGACTGAGAGAAAATTAGAGGATGCTTTTGAAATTCAACGCCTCTATGTGCTACAAAAATTCCAAGGATTTGGACTAGGTAAGCAACTGTTTGAATTCGCTCTTGAACTTGCTACCAAAAATAGTTTTTCCTGGGCTTGGTTAGGTGTTTGGGAGCATAATACAAAAGCTCAAGCGTTTTATAACCGATATGGTTTTGAGAAATTTAGCCAACATAGTTTTATGGTTGGTCAAAAAGTAGATACAGATTGGTTACTGAAAAAGAAATTAAGGTAAGAAGAGGATTCTTCTATTGAAATGATAGGAAAGGAAAAGAACTAGAGTGGCAACTGTCATTCTGGAGAACTAAATTATGCTTGTATCTTATAAATGGTTAAAAGAATTGGTGGACATTGATGTGCCATCACAAGAGTTGGCTGAGAAAATGTCAACTACAGGGATTGAGGTCGAAGGTGTCGAATCACCGGCTGCCGGTCTCTCAAAAATTGTCGTCGGTGAGGTCTTGTCTTGCGAAGATGTGCCAGAAACTCACTTGCATGTCTGTCAGGTTAACGTTGGCGAAGAAGAAGCGCGTCAAATCGTTTGTGGTGCCCCAAATGTGCGTGCTGGTATCAAGGTCATGGTGGCACTTCCGGGAGCTCGTATCGCTGACAACTACAAAATCAAAAAAGGGAAAATCCGTGGCTTAGAGTCACTTGGAATGATCTGTTCCCTTGGTGAATTAGGTATTTCTGACTCGGTTGTACCGAAGGAATTCGCAGATGGTATTCAAATCTTGCCTCAAGATGCTGTTCCTGGGGATGAAGTTTTCTCTTACCTAGACTTGGATGATGAAATCATTGAACTTTCTATCACGCCAAATCGTGCAGATGCTCTATCTATGCGTGGGGTAGCTCATGAAGTGGCAGCCATCTATGACAAGGCAGTTAACTTCAAAGAATTTACCTTAACAGAAACAAATGAATCTGCAGCAGATGCACTTTCTGTAAGTATCGATACCGACAAGGCGCCTTACTATGCAGCCCGTATCTTGGACAATGTGACCATCGCACCAAGTCCACAATGGTTGCAAAACCTTCTTATGAACGAAGGGATTCGTCCGATCAATAACGTAGTTGACGTAACCAACTACATCCTGCTTTACTTTGGTCAACCGATGCATGCCTTTGACTTGGATACCTTTGAAGGGACTGATATCCGCGTACGTGAAGCGCGTGCTGGTGAAAAATTAGTGACCTTGGACGGTGAAGAACGTGAACTTGCAGAAACTGACCTAGTCATCACTGTTGCTGACAAACCAGTTGCCCTTGCAGGTGTTATGGGTGGTCAAGCAACAGAAATCTCTGAAAATTCTAGTCGTGTTGTCCTTGAAGCAGCTGTCTTCAATGGCAAATCCATCCGCAAGACTAGCGGACGCCTCAACCTTCGTTCTGAATCATCTTCTCGCTTTGAAAAAGGCATCAATGTGGCAACTGTTAACGAAGCCCTTGATGCGACGGCTAGCATGATTGCTGATCTTGCAGGTGCGACAGTGCGTAAGGGCATCGTTTCAGCAGGCCAGCTTGATACTTCTGATGTGGAAGTTTCTTCAACCCTTGCAGACGTTAACCGCGTCCTTGGTACGGAGCTTTCATATGCTGATGTGGAAGATGTCTTCCGTCGTCTTGGATTTGGCCTTTCTGGCAATGCAGAAAGCTTTACAGTCAGCGTACCCCGTCGTCGTTGGGATATCACTATCGAAGCAGACCTCTTTGAAGAAATCGCCCGTATCTATGGTTATGATCGCTTGCCAACTAGTCTTCCAAAAGATGACGGTACAGCTGGTGAATTGACTGCGACACAAAAATTGCGTCGCCAAGTTCGTACCATCGCTGAAGGAGCAGGTTTGACAGAAATCATTACCTACGCTCTAACAACGCCTGAAAAAGCAGTTGAGTTTACAGCTCAACCAAGTAACCTTACAGAACTCATGTGGCCAATGACTATGGACCGTTCAGTCCTCCGCCAAAATATGATCTCAGGTATTTTGGATACGGTAGCCTATAACGTGGCTCGTAAGAACAAAAACTTGGCTCTTTACGAGATTGGAAAAGTCTTTGAACAAACAGGCAATCCAAAAGAAGATTTACCAAATGAAATCAACAGTTTTGCCTTTGCCTTGACAGGCTTGGTTGCAGAAAAAGATTTCCAAACGGCAGCGGTTCCAGTTGATTTCTTCTATGCTAAGGGAATCCTTGAAGCGCTCTTTACTCGCTTGGGACTAGAAGTGACTTATACAGCAACAGCTGAGATTGCAAGTCTACATCCAGGACGTACGGCCGTGATTTCACTTGGCGACCAAGTTCTTGGTTTCCTTGGCCAAGTGCATCCAGTCACTGCCAAGGCTTATGATATTCCAGAAACGTATGTAGCGGAGCTCAATCTTTCAGCTATCGAAGCTGCCCTTCAACCAGCTGCTCCATTTGTGGAAATCACCAAATTCCCAGCAGTCAGTCGTGACGTGGCTCTACTCCTCAAGGCAGAAGTCACTCACCAAGAAGTTGTAGATGCTATCCGAGCTGCCGGCGTGAAACGTTTGACAGATATCAAACTCTTTGACGTCTTCTCAGGCGAAAAACTGGGAGTTGGCATGAAGTCAATGGCCTATAGCTTGACCTTCCAAAATCCAGAAGATAGCTTGACAGACGAAGAAGTCGCACGCTATATGGAAAAAATCCAAGCATCACTCGAAGAAAAAGTGAATGCAGAAGTACGTTAACTCATCAATCCATCCTTCGGGGTGGATTTTTAGTTTCAAAAGGACAGTTCAGAAGAGAAAAGCGATAGTTGAGGAGGAAGCCATCTCAGAAAGTCTTTAATGAGTTATACTAAAGCTATCACTGAAGCACTTAAAATTTATTAGAGATAGGATACTTTTGCTACTTATAATCCGATAAAATGGACATAAATCGTTGTAAAGGCTATCAAAAAGGAGTATAATAAGTGCAACATATCTCGGAGGTGGAAATGTTAGAAGTAAGAAATCTAGAGAAAAGTTTCGGTCCCAAGCAAGTCTTGTTTGGTGTCGATTTTCAGGCAAGTCCAGGAAGGATTCTGGGCTTGGTCGGGAAGAATGGTGCTGGGAAAACAACGATTTTCCACAGTATGTTGAAATTTTTAGAGTATCAAGGAGAGATCAGTCTGGATGGGCAGGAGATTCGTCAGGAAACCTATGCACGGATTGGTTATCTGCCTGAGGAACGCAGTCTCATGCCCAAGTTGACAGTCCTTGAACAAGTTCGCTACTTGGCGACTCTAAAAGGTATGGATGCTAAGGAAGTCAAGGAAAAACTCCCTCAATGGATGGAAAAATTGGAAGTGAAGGGCAAATTGACCGACAAAATCAAGAGCCTCTCCAAAGGGAATCAGCAGAAAATTCAGTTGATTATCACCCTGATCCATGAGCCTGACTTGATCATCCTGGATGAGCCTTTTAGTGGTTTGGACCCAGTCAATACCGAGTTGCTCAAACAGGTCATCTTAAAAGAGAAAGAGCGCGGTGCAATCATTATCTTTTCTGACCATGTCATGACCAACGTTGAGGAGCTTTGCGATGATATTCTGATGATTCGTGACGGGCGTGTAGTCTTGCATGGACCGGTCCAAGAAGTTCGCAATCAATACGGGAAAACACGTCTCTTTGTTTCAAGTGAACAAAGCAAGGAAGAATTGGAAAAACTTCCTCACGTCAAACAGGTGAGCTTGACCAAGCAAGGCAGTTGGAAATTGATCCTAGATGATGAAAGTGCTGGAAGGGAACTCTTCCCCATCCTCACTCAAGGTCAATATATCGCGACCTTTGACCAGCAAGCTCCAACAATCGATGAAATCTTTAAACTAGAATCAGGGGTGGAAGTATGAGAAATATGTGGGTTGTAATGAAGGAAACCTATCTTCGACATGTCAAGTCGTGGAGTTTCTTCTTTATGGTGATTTCGCCGTTCCTCTTTTTAGCCTTATCTGTAGGAATCGGCTTTCTCCAAGGGTCTTCTATGGCCAAGAATAGCAAGATAGCAGTAGTAACAACGGTGCCATCTGTGGAAGAAGGGCTCAAGGGTACCAATGGTATCAACTTTGATTATAAGGATGAAGCCAGTGCTCAAGCTGCTATCAAGGATGAGAAAATCAAGGGATACCTAACCATTGACCAAGAGGACAGCGTTCTCAAGGCCGTCTATCACGGTGAAACTTCTCTTGAAACAGGCATCAAACTAGCAGTAACTAATAAGCTAAACGAACTGCAATATCAACTCAATCGTTCGGCGAGCCAATTTGTCTCAAGAACAGGAAAAAAACGCCTGAGTCAAACCGTTGATTTTACTGAGAAGATTGATGAATCTAAGGAAAACAAAAAAATTGTTCAAACCATTGCGGCCGCAGGGCTTGGCTTCTTCCTTTATATGATTTTTGATTACCTATGCTAGTGTCACTGCTCAGGAAGTGGCTAGCGAGAAAGGAACCAAAATCATGGAGGTGGTCTTCTCTAGTATTCGAGCAAGTCATTATTTTTACGCTCGCATGCTGGCTCTGCTTCTTGTGATTTTGACTCATATTGGCATTTACGTCGTGGGTGGTCTGGCTGCCATTCTGCTCTTTAAAGACCTACCAATCTTGGCACAATCTGGTATTTTAAACCATCTAGGAGAGGCTTTCTCGCTCAATACCTTATTGTTTGTCTTGGTTAGTCTCTTTATGTACGTTGTTTTAGCAGCCTTCCTAGGCTCTATGGTTTCTCGCCCTGAGGATTCAGGAAAGGCCTTGTCGCCATTGATGATCTTGATTATAGCAGGATTTGTCGGTGTGACTTCTCTAGGTGCTGCTGGGGACAATTTAGTTCTGAAAATTGGTTCCTATATTCCTTTCATCTCGACCTTTTTTATGCCATTTAGAGCTATAAATGGGTATGCAAGTGGTCTAGAAGCTTGGATTTCGCTTGCCATAACGGTTGTTTTTGCAATCACTGCAACAGCCTTTATCGGACGCATGTATGCTAGTCTAGTCCTTCAAACAGATGATTTGGGAATCTGGAAAACCTTTAAACGTGCCTTAGCTTATAAATAGGAGAGCCTCGCAAAAGCGAGGTTTTTCTAGATGTTAAACACTGAAATCGGCAAAAATATTTTTCATATCTATTGACTTTTAGTAGTGAAATTTGGTATGATAGTAGACGGTATTGTTTACCCCATTTGTAAGGCCCCGGAACCTTTCAAATACCCCGCGGACCGGAACATCCGCCCTGTAAACAAAAACGATATTCATATAGGAGAAATCATGAACAAAACTACATTCATGGCTAAACCAGGCCAAGTAGAACGCAAATGGTACGTTGTTGACGCAACTGATGTACCTCTTGGACGCCTTTCAGCAGTTGTTGCTAGCGTACTTCGCGGAAAAAACAAACCAACATTCACACCACACACTGATACAGGTGACTTCGTAATCGTTATCAATGCTGAAAAAAAGTTAAATTGACTGGTAAAAAAGCAACTGATAAGATCTACTACACTCACTCAAACCACCCAGGTGGATTGAAACAAATCTCTGCTGGTGAACTTCGTTCTAAAAATGCAGTACGTTTGATCGAAAAATCAGTTAAAGGTATGCTTCCACACAATACTCTTGGACGCGCTCAAGGTATGAAATTGAAAGTATTCGTTGGAGCTGAGCACACTCACGCTGCACAACAACCAGAAGTTCTTGATATTTCAGGACTTATCTAAGGAAAGGAACAATAAAGTATGTCACAAGCACAATATGCAGGTACTGGACGTCGTAAAAACGCTGTTGCACGCGTTCGCCTTGTTCCAGGAACTGGTAAAATCACTGTTAACAAAAAAGATGTTGAAGAGTACATCCCACACGCTGACCTTCGTCTTGTTATCAACCAACCATTCGCAGTTACTTCAACTGTAGGTTCATACGACGTTTTCGTTAACGTTGTTGGTGGTGGATACGCTGGTCAATCAGGAGCTATCCGTCATGGTATCGCTCGTGCCCTTCTTCAAGTAGACCCAGACTTCCGCGATTCATTGAAACGCGCAGGACTTCTTACACGTGACTCACGTAAAGTTGAGCGTAAGAAACCAGGTCTTAAGAAAGCTCGTAAAGCATCACAATTCTCAAAACGTTAATCAATACGATTATATCAACGTTTCAAAGCACTCAAAGGTTTGCCCTATGGGTGCTTTTTTCTATACTTTCTAAAAAAGTTTGCCCTAAAATTTGCCCTAAAATTACCCTACTTGTTTTTAAGATGTTGGTAGGCAACTTGTCCAGCAGATAATGGAACTATGTTTGAAGCATTAACATAAGTTTTAGTTGTAATTGTATCGCTATGAGTTAATGCTTCAGAAATGGCTTCTAAGCTCATTCCTGCCTTTTTAGCAAGTGTCGCTCCTGTATGTCGTAATTTATGAGGTGTAGCGTGTTTTAACTTTGGATGCCGTCTTTTTACGGAGTTCATTTTGTTATTAAGATAATCAACGTGTAGAGGGCTATTTACATTACCTTTCGTATCTATATAGGTAAAGACTAGTTGATCAGATGTTTGCATTATACCAAATTTCGCTAACTCATATTTCTGTTGTTTTTCCATTCTGAAAGAAGTGATACAAGGTAACTAGGAATTGAAAAAATCGTTTTCTTATTTCCTTTTATTGACTTCACATTTTTATATTTGTCAAGTGCATGCCTTAAGTCAATTTGAGCATTTGCCAAGTCTATGTTTTTCCAATGTAGAGCATAGGATTCTGATTTTCTATCGCTCAAAATAAAGGTTGTAAAGAATAGGACATAATCTTTTAGTGATAATTTATCGTTCTCCAAATCTTCTCTAAAAGCATCAAACCAATCTTGTAATTCTTCACTAGATAGATACAGGTCTTCCTCATTTTTGGAGCCTTGGAGTTTTAGCTTTTTGGTAGCTTTAATTCGCTTAATTGTCTTGGATAATCGATTTGATTCTATGTACTCTAATTCCTCAGCCCAATCGAAAATTGAGTTTACATAGCTTCGAATAACCTTGAAATTAGCATACTCTTCAGCTTTAGCAGTCATTAAGTTTAGTACGACTTGCTTATTCTGATTCAGAAAATTGATTGAATAATTACCGAACATTGGTAAGATGTGCTTTCTGAAAACAGTTTGAGTATTATCAATAGTAACTTGTGTTGGAGGTTTAGTTGTTGAAGTTGTTTGACCAGCTTTGTATGAATCCCACCAAATATTATTAAAGAACTCAGAGAAAAGAATATCGCTAGTTTTAGAAAGTAGGATATCCTCACCATTTTCAAGTTGATGTATCTTAGTTAAAATTTCTAGTTCAGCTTCTTTGGCCTCCTTTCTTGTTTTATAGCGTTTAACAAAGTGATTTCCCTTTAATCCCCATTTTAGGTCGAATTTCTTTAGGTATATACACTTTGAGATTGTAAGTGTTACTACTTGTTTTTGTAACTGTCATGATGTTCTCCTTTTACGAGTCAGGATATATCATTAGAGATATTATAGCATAGCTTTTCTACAAAGCCACTTATCAATCTCATTTTTATTGAATCGGATAGTCTTCCCAATTTTAATAACGGGAAGACCCTTTTGTATCCAGCAATCCAATGTGTTATTAGAAATACCTAGATATTTGCAAGTTTGCCCTTTATTAAGGTAAGGACTATCTAAACCTAAATCTTCTTTGAAATGAGAAATCTCGTGTTGTAAAAGCTCGGTAATCATTGACTGTATTTCTTGAACTTGTTCTGTTGGTAGAATGACTTGCATTTCTTTATTACTCCTTACTTAACTTAATCTTTTTGTATTTGACTTTGTTGGCAATTAAATGTCCCTTTCGGAATACTTTGCTAATATAGTTACTTTCATATAGGATATTTTCATTCTTAACAAGGTTATCTAAGGATTCACTTGTAAATAATTTTATTTCTTCAGGCTTTTGTAAATTACGAGAAGAATAAAAAGCTTTCTTTCCTAGACTCTCTAATAATTCCTGTCCTATGCCTTTTTCCATATATTTTGCAACATAACGACCAGCATTAGAAGAATCATCTAAGTTATTTAGTTTGTTTATCCGAACTGCACCTAACCCCCAAATTGTCAGTAATTCTTTATGAGGGATAAAAGGAAATGAAAAAAGGAGAATGTGTGCATGCCACGCTCCCCTTTTTTGTCGTTCTAATACTGCAATATATTTAATAAGTCTTTTTTTGGAATGGTATATGTGATAGTTTAAACGTTTAATAAATTTATCAAAAAGTAAATTAAACTCATATCTGTTTTGTATATTTTCTTTAGTTGTAAGGGTAAGGAAACTAGTTCTTTCATCAAAATTTGTATCTATTAGACGTTGAAGTTTCCATTTAGAATTTTTACGAGTGTTAGAAATTCTTTTTATTCGTTCATCTTGTTCAGCAGTTGTGAGTTCTTCAAAAGTTCTACGTTTCTTCTTTTCTTTTAGTGAAATGTGTTCTTCATCAATTTGAGTAGTATCATTTGAAAAAATTGGAGATTCGTATTCCCATATTTCAAGGTACGAAGAAGTTCGGATAATTTTGCGATTGTAAGTCACAAAATCATCTCCTTTTCTCGTAATGTTTGCTTATATAATAAATAAACTAGGAGGAGCAAAGCTCCTCCGTACTTCTATCATGTTTTTCTAAGCATCGCTCCGCTAAACACGCTTCCAGCTTGCCGACCTCCAGTCAGCAGTTTCGCTTAGTCACATGATGAGAAGTAGTAGTTAAATTTGTGGTTTAGGTAATTGTTTTAATGTTTCGTCTGTAGCCCAGTTGGTTGAAATGATTTCAAGATGGCCTTGGTCATAGACTAGCAAATCTCCGTTACCAATAAATTGATATTTATTATCTTTGTCAATATATAATGAAAAAGTATCTATACCAATAACATTTTTAGAAATATCAATAGATTCTTTTGGAGTATGTCCAACAATTTGTTTAGGAAAGTCTTGGTTGGGAAGCAGTTCTAATTCTCTAAAATGTGCCCATAAAGGAGAACCCCCAAGAGCTTCCCCACCACGCATTGGTCCTATTGTATAAGCTAGAATATCTAATTCTTCTTCACGCTCTTTGGTATAGGGGGTAAAATGCCATTTTTGAGGATCAAATATCCGATTGAAACCAGCGTGACTGATTAAATAATCATCTAGTTGATAAGCCACTTGTAATTTTAAATCCTGCAACAATCCTTGAACTGCGAAAAACACTTCTAAATTTTGAATTGAGAAAGGAGCTTGATCTCCCAATAAATAATAAGCATCATGATTACCTATAAGATTAATTACCTCTATTCCGTTTTGCTCTTTATCTATTTTCCAAGAGTATAAAAAAGTGAGATCTTTGGCATATAGTTGGATATTGTTAGTTTGTCCATGTAAATCAACATAATCACCAAGAAAAATGACTCTTTTAATATTATGTGTTTGGATAATCCTATCAACAATAGGTAAAATTAGTTGAGATTTTTAAATGTAAGTCGCCAATCAATAATGTCTTCATATAGATTTCTCTTTATTTTTTTGTTATTAGTATAAGAATAGAATTAAGCCTGCTAAAATTTTTTTATGTAATAGAGAAGTATTTTTTTAATATTGATAGGATTTTGTAACTGTATCATAGCAGATAACAGGTATTGTTTTGCTATTCTTTACATCTCCATCGATAAAGTAATGACTTTTACTATCATGGTAAATCTTACCTTGGTAAGTTTTATCTTTAGCTACTTCCCAAGAAGCAACATGACCAGAAACAATATCTTTTAAAAATCCACCAGTGGTAAGAGGAAATTTATTTGTAAACATCTCTGAACTCGTTAGCTCTTTCCAAAGCTTGCCAGCTTCTTCATCAATGCCAGCATGAACAAAAATTTGGGTATCAGTTTCATAATAGCGTTTATCCCTATATCGTTTTTTAAACCAGTTTATGAATGAGTTGAACTTGATATTATTTTTAATTTCATTTCTAACACCTGTTTCAAAGTTGTTAGTATTCGATTTAAAAAAATATAGTTCAATTCCTCCGGAGAGAAGAAACTTTTTATTGTTTCTGAAAAAGCAGAAGAAGTAGGCTTTTTCTAAAATCAACCAATCATAAAACCATTCTTCATGATTTCCTAATAGAGTGATAATTTGATTAGGATAAAGTTCCTCAAGTTCAATTATTTTGGAAATAACTTGAAAAGATTGAAGTCCATTGTCAATGTAGTCTCCGATTAGAATAAGACGATTATTTTTATCAGATAAATCTACTTTACTGAGAGCGCATATGAACTCGTCTAGGTAACCGTGTATATCAGATATTGAAAAAGTTTAGCCATAAATAATATCACCAAATTACTTAGAAATAGGGACTACATCGTTACAAGAAAACCATAAATTTCCGTTAAATTGTCCAACTGTTAAATTAGATAATTTAACGGGGCATGTCTTTTTATCCGATAATAATTGAGGAGTAGCAGTAGGAGATAACGTATTAACTTTTATCTGAATCATTTCCATAAAGAAATCAGAATCCTCATCTTGAATTGATACATTAAGACGTAGTGCTACAGGTTTATTTGTTTCTCTGTCTAGAACTTCTGTATATCCTTTTACTGCCACGAATTTATTTCCCAATAATTCTGGTTTAAGAAAATCGTTAATTTTCATATAATACCTCGTTTCTTTTTGTCATCGCTTAAGCGATGAGGAATAGAAATTTTTACTGAAAATCTATTGAATTTAAGCAAAAATTTCTATTGAAATTATTTTAACTTTGTTATATATAATTGTAGTTCTTTTATAAAATCGAATTGTGTTGTATCAAGATAAGGACTTTCCCAGTATTGTGCCTTTTCTTTCCCTGATCCCTGCATATAAAGATATCCTGCTCCTTTTTCGTCAATAGATTTTAACTTATCAGGTGTAGCCGTGCCAAATACCATACGGTATCCCTCTATTGAGTTTGCTCCTAAAGCTATTCTCAGTCCTAAATTATCTCTAAGATCAGTATTTAGAGTTTCAGCTCTCATTTGTTGGGCAGATATAAGAATAAATACTCCTGCTTGTCGTCCTAGTAGAATAATTTGCTTGATACCGTCCATCACTTCGGTGATAACTTCTTTAGATTTTTTATCTGTTCCTGAAGCTTGAAATGCTCCCATTTCATCAAATATAAGCCATACTGGTTTGAAGCCATGGTCGGCAAAATTTGAACCGTATTTAAAGTTATCACGCATGACTTGATATCGTTCCTGCATTTGTTCAACTACCAAACGTACAATGCGAGCAATATTATTGGGAGTTGTAGCTACGTATTTATCGCTTAAATAATGAGATAAACTACCTAAATCACTGTTCTTGGGATCTGCAATATATAGTGTTGAGTTTCTTTTAAGAAGTTCAATAATTAAGAAAGATATAAATATAGATTTTCCACTACCTGTACCACCTGAAACTAAGATATGAGGGCATTTTATAGGACTATATGTTATATCATATCCTAAGTCTATATCAAAACTATTTATCTCTTTTTTATGATTATGGGGTGATAATATAAGTCTATCAGGTTTCTTGTAATAAAAGTGATATTCCACAATATTAGGATGAGTAACTTTTTCTTCTAGTTCAAGTTCTAGAACTCCAGCTAATACATCATCAAGTGTCTGGACCTTTTTACTAAATTCGTCGCCTCTGATAAGCGCTTTAATGATAATACGACCGTTTTGATTATCTAATTCATATTTTAAAATCGCACTTCTGATTATTTTTTCGTAACCTGAATTATCCACTTCCGAAGTGTAGAGATGATTTGTATATAAAACAAATAGTAAGCTTTCTCTGATAATTAAATCAAAATCTAGAACGTATCTAAAATCTTTTAATGTATTATTTATTTTTATAGATTGCTAGAATACTAAGGACGATACAGAGGATTTGAATAAAAAGCAGGTGCTCTAATACTTACTATTAAACCTAATAAAGCAAAAGATAGAAAAAGACAATTATTATCAGATGTAACCATTTTAAACGTGAACTTGTAATAACATAATTTCTTTTTAAGTTAGCTTCTTTTTTAGTTTAAACATAAACAAACCCCTTTCTAGTAGTAAAACAACTATACTAATATTTATATAAGGAACCTAAGCAAGATTTGCTTAGGTTATTGTTGTGTCTTCCAATAGGAATATACAACAAGTTTAATGATGTAGCTAAGTCTTGGTAATCTAGTAGCGCCATCTTCTTTCATTAAATGATATCGAAATTCATCAAGACCATTTAGAACATTTTCATCTAAATAGAGTCTAGGGGTTACTGATGTTTCTAGACTAGGATTGACATTTTTGATATCTTTTTCCATTTCTTGACGTAGTTTTTGCCATTTGTCAATGGAGTAATGTTTTGTGTTTCTATATGCTTCTTCAATTACGCTTCCAATAGAAGCTTTCAAAACAATATTGAAAGATACACCATTTAATTCATCGTAATGATTTGATAGAAGTGTTTGTTCTAGTGTACTTAGAAAATTATTTTGATTTAGTTCTTTGATTTTACGTTCTTTATTTTGAATAAGCTCGTCTATCCACACTTTAGCTTCATATGCAAGACGGACACTTTTATATACTCTGACCATAAATCCTCCTTTTAAAATTCATTAGAAAATCTTATTGTATCCATATTTTTAATTTCCTTATAGAAATTGAAATCTTTTTGATCTAACTTATCACAGATTTGTTTAATGATAAATTTACCACGTTCTTCAATTCGCTCATTGACTTTTTTGAGAAAAATTTGGAAATTCTCTTCTTTTGTGGGCTTGATGGCATTATTATGATTATCCCAAAATAACTCTACGTTATAATCGGTATTAACATATGGTTGAAGGTAGTACTTTTTGATGAAGTTTGGCCATGCTTCCGGAGATAAAATGTTTAAAAATTCTTGAAGTGACATTAAAGTAATGTCCCAGTAGTCAGATAGGCACATGCCTCGGCCACAATTCATCCAGTTAGGTAATACAGTGAAGTTTCCAATTGTGTGAGTTGATTTTGCAAATAAATTAAAATCCTTTAAATTATTTTGAACAATTTCAAATTTTAAATTATTTTTATTTTCGTAAAGAGTAGAAGTTGGAATAGATCTTCTTGTTATGCCGATTTCGGTTGATACTTCAGAAAAATTTGAACTATTTCTAATTGCTTCGTTAAAAGTGGTAATAAAGGAGTTCATTGCTTCCCCTCTAATAATATCCTCACTAGTGTTCTGCCAACCTAAAATTTGATATAGATGTAGTGCTTCTTTGTCACAATCTGCATACCTGCCACTTTTACCAGTAATACAAAATTCAGTTCTATCTGTTAAGTTATAGGACTTATATTTTAAAATATTATGTAAATTGTTCTTTGTTAAATCGTTAGAATAACAATTTTTAAAATCCCATTCCCATGGTTTGATATTATTTTCATCACAATATCTCAACCAATCAATAACTTCTTGATGTTCCATAAGTTTTTCCTTTCAGTTTTATTACGGTAATATTAAGTTTTGAGAATCTTAAGCGACTGTTTGAAGAGTATTTTTATTTTATGATGATCTAGTGCTTACAGCATAAATGTATGCTAAATAATTTGCAAAATCTCCTTGACGTTGTCGATCCTTCGTGATTTTATTAAACCAACTAGTATCTCCACCTTTAGCTTCGATTTCGCTTTTTAGTGCATTCAGTTGTATGATGAAAGCAGTATGAGCAGAGGTTCTAAGAGTCCCATGTTTATCTTGTTTTTCTTTTGATACTGTTGCAGATTTGACACGAATCTCAGTATACTCTGCAGCTAACTCAATCAACATTGTCCAGTCATCGAGAAAAATTGGATCTTTTATGTCAAATGAACTAATTAGTTCATTATAGATTTTATGTGCATCTTCAAAAGTCAAAGCAGTTTTCTCTTGAAGAAAATCAGAATAAGTGTAAATTTCCATAAAGGGCCTCCGTAAAAATATTTTTTGTCTAACTACGACTATACTTTTATTATAATCCCATCTAAAAAAATAAAGTCAAGGATTTTTTTAGATTGTTGTTATACTGGAATTGAAAAATTGAGGTCTATTTTAATTTTCTTTTTTTAGAATGTTGATATTTACTTAATATCTTTACCAATTTATTGGCAGATATCGCTTATTTCTTCTAACAATAAGCTCTTTTTAAGTTTCTGTTGGTCCTTTAACTCTAAGTTTTTTTACGATAAAAGTATTATCTTTTTTTCTAATATAGAAAATATCATTACAAATCTACCGGCTTCATAAGGAAGCATACTAGAGGATAATAGTACTTCATTCGTATTATCGTTAATATCAGGAACGCAAATAAAGATGATACCATGGTCAAATCCGAAGTCAAATCCATTTGTATTACAAGATTCGTCAAGGACTGTAAACCAGTAACTGTCTTTTGGAAAATTCATTCTTTTGGCAATTGCTTTAGTTGAGCTAATATCTATGAGTATACCATTCATTACTTCATTTTGAAAAAGAATTGTTGAGTCCATTGTATTTTCCTCCTTTCTAAAACATTATAGAACTCTTTATATTTATTTAAATTCATCATATTCCTTTTAATAAGTCAAGTATTAAAAATTTTTTTCCTTTGAATTTTTTTAGAGAAATTTTTAAAAAAAGTGATGTTGAAAACACAAGAATTTAGTATCTTATTGTTATACTTGAATTTAAAATTGAGGATTATCACAAAACTTTTTTTAATTGTAGCTGTTTTTTTAGTTTGTTGACATCAATTGGCGAATAATATATAATAACCTATTAGGAGGTAAGTGATGAACAATTTGCTAGAACAATATTTAGTTATTGATATAGATGGAGCTTTTGGCTACACAGACAAAGGGGAACAGTATTGCCAATCAGTACATTATGGGGAGTCTCGTTTTAAAGAAGCAGAAAGACAAAATAGTAAACCTGTAGTAGCAATAGAAATAATAGAAGAAGAGATTTTAGCATTTTTAGAAAAGGTTGGAATTAGAACGACTAAAAAACCTAGGATAGATCCCAAAAAGATTGACTATAGAGAAATACAAAAAGAGTATAGCTTGAATAGTGAAAAAGATTTAGTATGGTTAAAATTTGCTAATAATGGTCATCTTGGAGTTGTTGCTACAAGTAATGATGTTAACTTTCAAATTCCTAAGAATAAATCTGAGTATAATTCAAAAATTCGAGTATATAATGAGTATGAAAAGCGAGATAAATATGAATGGGAGTATAATTCTGCTGGTATTATTCTTCATAACTTAGGACTAAAATGGGATGAGTCTTTTGTATTGCTTTTTTTCCATTAGGCAATATTCCAAATGGATATAGACGTCATGATATTGAAAAAGGCAATAGGCAATTTCTTATATAAAAAAAGGTGTACCTATCCTAGATTTATATTCACATTTGTATTAATTTTTTTCAGAATAGGTCTATAGTAAAATAGCATACATTTATTCTTTTGCTAAGTATAATATAAAATATCATCCTTACTTTTTTTGAAGTAGGGATGATATTTCGTCTTATCGTTTTTTTGTACTCATTTTTCTAATTTAGGGTAAATAACTGATATAGCTGACTCGTTGTGGATTATTTTATAGAAAAACTTACCCTATTTAAATAAAATTATTTAAGATTAGTTGAGACTTTGTGAGATTTTAGTAGTTAAAAATAGCTTAATTGAACGTATTTGAAAGAGCTTAGTTGTTAGGTTAGCCAAACCAGGTCTTAAGAAAGCTCGTAAAGCATCACAATTTAGTAAACGTTAATTCGAGAGAATTACTATACTTACAAAGAGCACCTTTCGGGGTGTTCTTTTTTATACTTTCTTACTAAATTGGTGCAATTGACACAGTTGTTGCGACTTTAGTCGCTTACAAATGTGGCTGCAATCTGACAAAGTCAGTTGCCTCAAAACGTTAATCAATACGATACTATCAACGTTCACAAGCACTCAAGAGTTTACCTTATGGGTGCTTTTTTATGTTTTTTGAAAAAGTTCACCTCAAAGTTTACCTTATTTTAACCTTATTGTTTTAGAGACTTCTAAAGGCTATTTCTCCTGCTGTTTGATTTACTGTTTCTGTAGTATTGACATAAGTCTTCGTTATTTAGATGTCACTATGAGTAAGTGCTTCTGAAATAGCATTTAATGATGTTCCAGCCCGTCTTGCCAAAGTTGCTCCAGTGTATTTTAATTTGTGAGGAGATGCTGGAGGAAGTTCCGGATGTCTTCTTCGAATAGTATTCATTCGATGATTAAGGTAATCAATATGAAGTGGAACGTTAATACCGTTTTTTCTATTATTGTATGTGAAAACGAATTGCTTTTCATTCTGTCTGATTCCAAACAGCTTTAGTTGCTTTTTTGTTTTATTTTCCAATCGGTCAGGATATTTATTAGTTCTTTAGGAGCTTTAAATAGAGTTTTTTTATTTCCTTTGGTTGATTTCAGATTCCCGAATTTGTCTAATGTTTGTTCAATGAGAATTTCATTTTTTTTATAATTGATATATTTCCATTGGAGAGCATAGGTTTTTTTGATTTTCTATATGATAAAAAAAGAATGTCGTATAGAACAAAGCATAATCTTTTAATTCCATTCGATCATTTTTTAGATCTTCATCAAATGCTTGTAGCCATTGTTTAAGTTACTCCTCATTTAATGCTAATTCTTCAAACTTTTTACTTTCTTTGAGAGCTAGTTTTTTATTAGCTTTAATTCTACTGATTGAAGAAATTGAGAAAGCAATACAAGACAAGGGTATAACTTTTTCAAGCTTTGTCATTCAAGCATGCGAGTATGCGCTGAGAGATATGGATAAGTAGAATATAAAAAAGAAAAATATTATAATAGGTTTATGACAAAGAACCATCACCTTATGTAAGCAATATTAAGATGCTTGGTTTTAGTAACATGTAGTAAGGAAATGGTGTATCATGAGCATAATTGATGGAAATATGACTGCAGAGTTATCTAATAAAATAAAATCAATAGAAGTTGATTTTATTGAGACATTTTCAAATGGATTTCAATCAGACAATCAGTATCTATATCAAGAAGATTTTGGAGAACGTCTTTCTTTGCTATTATCAAGTATTCATTACCATGTAAATCTACTTTTGCGTGAAATGAACTCTAGAATGAAGCAGAAAAATTTTTACTATTTGGCGGATTCAAGTAGGAAATTGCTGGCTTGTATCAACATTGTGGATAGGTTATCAAAGATTTCGGAATTAAAGAATATTGGTTTTACAGTTGATAAAGAATATGGTGAAATATTTCAAAAATGTAATCAATTCCTTATGGAGTATAATGGAAGTTCTATTCCTACAGATATGGAGCAAAATGAAATTAAATACGAACTACCTATATTTTTTATTGGAGATACTATTAATAAAAAAAGTGGTGGAGTTGAATCTGGTTTTAAATTGTTCCCTATTGGTGAAGGGTCGTATGCTCAGGTTTTTTAAATACTTTGATGATTTCTATGATAAATATTTTTGTTGTGAAAAAGAGCTAGGACTGATTTAGATGCTAAAGAGTTGGAGAGATTTTATAAAGAGTATGAAGTTATGAAATCCATAAATTCTCCTTATGTATTAGAAGTTTATCGTTTAGATAAAAATAAAAATGAATACTTCATGGAGTTCGCAGATTTTTCATTATATGATTTTATTTTGAAGAATAATCAGAAGCTCAATTTTATGATACGTAGAAAGCTCTGTTTACAAATAATTAGGGCTTTTGAAGTATTTGACAGAATTGGGGTTTTGCATAGAGATATTAGTCCCAAAAATGTTTTACTCAAAAAATATCAAGATGAGGTTGTCGTAAAAATTGCTGACTTTGGATTAGTTAAAACAGTTGATAGCCAGCTGACATCATTAGAAACAGAAGTTCGTGGATATTTTAATGATGTATCTAGTTTAAGTACAGAAGGGTTTAAAAATTACAACAAGCAATACGAATATTACGCACTCTCGAAATTAATTTATTTTGTTTTAACTGGAAGATATAAAAATATGAATAAATTTGATTTTCCAAAACTAAAAGAATTTATGGAAAAAGGCTTGAATTCTAATCATAATTTGAGGTACAAAGCAATAGCGGAGCTAAGGGCTGCATTTTTAGAAATACAAGAAGAATGGAAATTTTAGAATTCTGAGGTAAGTGGAATGGATTATACAGGAATGATAGAGAATATTGCTAGTTTGCATAATATTCCAAATATGGATAAAGAGTATGTCTTATACTATGATGAAACCAATAATGCTAGAGTTTTTAAGTTGACAGAAGAAGGCTTTAATTTTGACGAACATGCATATTTTATTTTGGGTGGTCTAGCTTTTGAAAAAGGAAAAATCTTACAGCAAAGCATTACAGATGAACTGGTTGATAATTTAAAATTGCAGTCCAATATGAGAGAGATAAAATTTAAGCATATTCAGCAAAAGTCTAAAAATTTCATAGAATTACTTTCTAAACCGAAGTTTAAAATCTTTGTTGAGTGGTTGGAAAAAAATAACTGTTGGATACATTACACATATTTAGATAATTTTTATTTTAGTATAGTTGATATAATTGATACGTTGCCAGAATCGGCTATTGGAGGGTTATATTTTAGTAGAGACTTAAAAAAATTCACTGTATTATTATATAAAAAAAGATAAAGATTGGTTTGTAAATTTCATGAAGTATTTTGAATACCCTAATGTTACCAATCAGGAGCAATTTATTAATGAATTGTTAAGTTGGATTGAGAGATTTAATCCAACTGTTGTGGATTTTAATATGGAATACATAAGGCAGTCACTTAAAGCTCATAAAAAAAGAAGATTTAATATTGCCAACATCGAATAAAGCTGGTGTTATGATTGAAAAATTACTATTCTGTGTATGCAAATTCCATAGTTAGTTACTACAATTCAGAGCACATATTTGATGAAGAATATACTATTCAAGAAAAACTAGAAGAATCTCCTGTAGAATTTTTCTGGGAAAAAAAGCGAATTACAAATTTGTAAAGTCTGATAATGATGTTTTTTTATTCAATTATCGGATGTTGTTGTAAGTATATTAAGAATGTGGATGGCAATGTTAGAAGAGTTGCAACAACTATATCTCACATTATCAAATGATAAAAAAAGTGTTATGAAATCTATTCAATATGTAATGAAAAATTCTATGTATGAGACTTACGGTTTTAAACATGGCATAGGTAGCGACAGATTTGAAAAAAAGATAAGTCATTTTCTAGAGTTTAAATTTTAACGATATAATTTTTTTGGAAGAATGCAAAAGGAACGCTTCAAAGACTGAAGTGTTCCTTTTGTATATTATCAGCATACAGAACTGAACTATTACCCTATTTAAAAAACATTGATTCAAATTTTATGAAATGAATAAGTAATTTTAGTTCTGAAAAGCCTTGATATTGCGCTGTTTTTAGTCCAACTGAAACTCATGCTTTCCAAGTCAGGTCTTAAGAAAGCTCGTAAAGCATCACAATTCTCAAAACGTTAATCAATACGATTATATCAACGTTTACAGACATTCAAGAATTTACTCTTGGATGTCTTTTTTGTTTCAAAAAATCAAAGTTCACCCCAAAATTCACCCCATATTCACCCCATCAATTTTTTAAACTACGAAATGCAATATCACCTACAGTCTGATTGACTTTATCTTTGGTATTAACGTAAGTTTTTGTAATTTCTTTATCACTATGAGTAAGAGCTTCTGAAATGGCCTCAAGAGAAATACCTGCTTGTTTAGCAAGAGTAGCACCAGTATGTCTTAGTTTGTGTGGTGAAGCTGGTGCTAATTCGGGATGTCTTCGTCTAACTGATTTCATTCTATAGTTTAGATAGTCTGTATGGAGAGGAAGATTAATATTATTAGTACGATCATTATAAGTAAAAACAAACTGTTTTTGTGTTTGCTTCAGTCCGAAAAGTTTGAGCTCTTCTTGTTGTTTAACTTTCCAATTTGCTAGAAGCTCCATTAGTTCGGTCGGTGCTTTAAAGAGAGTCCTTTTGTTTCCCTTAGTTGATTTCACATTACCAAAACGGTCTAAAGCTTGTTCTATAAGTATTTCTCCGGTTGAAAAGTTGATATGTTTCCATTGCAAAGCATAACTTTCTGATTTTCGGTCAGATAAGAAGAAAGTTGTATAAAAGAGAGTATAGTCTTTCAGGTCAATGAGTCCTTCCTCTAAATCAGTGTCAAAAGCTTGTAACCATAATTTTAGCTCCTCTTTATCGAGAGAAAGATCTTCTTCACGTTTACTCTCTTTAAGGAGAATTTTTTTATTTGCTTTAATTCTACTAATTGTTTTTCGGAGTTTATTTGATGGAATATACTCAAGCTCCTCAGCCAAATCGAAAACAGAATTTACATAGCTCCTAATAACCTTGAAATTAGCATAACTATTTGCCTTTGGAGTAAGTAGTGATAGTATAAGTTGTTTATTATTAATCAAATGTTCTATTGAGTAATTACCTAAAATTGGAATGATATGAAGCCTAAATATATTTTCTGTTTGAAATACGGTTGCTTTAGTAGGAGGTTTTAGTGTAGTAGTGGTTTGTCCTGCTTTGTAGGATTCCCACCAAACGTTTTTATAGAAGTCGGAAAAGAGTATAGAACCATTATTTTCTAGTAAGGCTGATTCTCCACTAAGAATTTTGTCAATCTTGTTTTGAAGTTCTAGTTTGTATTTTTTTCTTCACTCCTTGTTTTGAAACGTTTTTCAATCACTTTCTTATCAACACCTAGTGAAGACTTAACTTCCTCAGGAATGTAGATTCGTAAGCGATAAGTTCCATTTTTAGTTTTTGTAATTGACATAGTATTCTCCTTTTTAATTGAGCTAGAAAAATACCGTGATTCAATATAACAAACCATGGTAGAAATGCTACTGGTTTTGTAACCAGCGATTGATTTCTGCTTTATCAAAGCGAATAGTTTTTCCGACTCTGATGTGAGGTAATCCTTTCTTGATCCAACTATCTAGAGTATTGTTTGAGATGCAGAGATAGCGGCAAGCCTGCTGTTTGTTTAAAAATGGGCTTTCAAGGTTACTATTGTTCAACTTCTTTTCAATTTCTTTCTTGTACGCATGTAAGAGATGCCCACGGACGTTGATTTCTTGACTGTCATTGATGATTCCGTTATTTGTATCAATTACTTTGATCTCTGCAGGGATATCAACAGAAGTTGATAAAGTATCTAAAAATGCTCTTGCGCTGTCGTAGTTTCCTAATGTTGATTTATTTGTTTTTGCCATAGTGTTATCCTTTCTGACAAAAAGTGCGTGGTCAGACTTTCTAGAATGCTGACAAGTAATTTTAATCTTTGATGATAACAAGTTATCAAATGTTACCAATTTAACTCAAATAGTACATTTTTCATCACCCCGATCTTTTAATTTCACTTATTATATCGCAAGGGGATTCCTTCAGCTACGTCATTTTAATATTAAAAATTAAATTATCTCAAAAATACGCCATTGTATAAATATTATAGTACAGGTAGTCAAAAATTTACGTCGGTGGATATATATTATAGTATGATGTTGTTCTAAATTTTCGTCGGACTCTTCTTATTTTGCTCAGGTAGTTAGACCTCTTCGTTGGGATACCTATTTTTTAGGTTGTTTTGATTATTCATTTTCGGTAGGGGGGGAAGAATTTACGCTAGGATCTTAGAAATTTTTAACCATAGCGAAGAACATTCGGTTTTTATTTACAGGAGAATAAAATAAAACCAAGTCAATTTTTTTTTGTGACTTGGTTTATGTTTCTATTTCGTCAATAAGCTGTATCATTAGCTTGAGACTTCGTTCTTGTTTACTAGGTGTTAGTTCCTTAATTTTATATATTAGCTGATTTATTAAAGGATTGCTTTCGGTTACGGATATATCGAAAAAAGTCTCTATGTCTGTATCAAGTGTATCCATAATTTTTTGTAATGTTTTGATTTTGATATTTGGTTCAAGGTTTTCTAATTTATAAGTATATTTTAATGGTAAGTCTGCAAGTTCCTCTAGTTGCTGTTGAGTTAAATTTTTTTGAAGTCTCAGTAATCGGATTCGCTTACCTAGATAAGATTGTAGATTTGTTTTTGTCATATCAGTACCCCTTAAATCCTATCATACTGAATTTTATAGTCTTAAAAAACTACTATAAAAGAGAAATATCACATGAAATAGTTTTAAAATACTACAATATGTGATAAAATAGGACTATAAAACTATCAAAAGGAGTTTATATGATGGAATTAAACACAGGTCACGGCACTATCAAGAAACTGCGTAACGGAATGGTCGTTTCAACGCTTGCAATCTCGGCTCTAGGGGTAGCCTCTGGGGTATCTGCTAGTGAGACTGAGGTAGCCGTTAACGAACCTGCAACTAAGGTAGTTGCTAAGGACGAGGTTAAACCTAAAGTTCCTAGTCAAGCTGATGTAGATACGGCTAAGGCTGAATCAGATAAGGCTAATCAGGATGTAGCTAAGCAAAAAGAAGTTGTTTCAACTACTGAAGCAAACATTGCTAATGCTGAAAAGTCTATCGCTGAAACTACTAAAAAGGTAGAAGAAGCTAAGACTGTTACACCTGAAAAGGTAGCTGAAGCTAAAGCAGATGCTGACAAGAAAGCCAGCGAGCTTGCGACTGCTGAGAAGACTGTAGCTGATGCCGATAAGTCTGTATCTGCCACTGCTGAAAAGGTTGAAGACCAAACTAAGGTAGTATCTAATGCTGAAAAGACTGCTACAGATGCGTCTAACAAGGTAGCTGAAGCTCAGAATAAAGTAGATTCTCTTTCATCTACTACAGATATTCATACACTCGACAGAGAAGCTTATGGTCTTACTGTAAAAGTTAGAGTTGATGAGAGAAAGGTAGATGAGGCTCAGAAAACTTGACGACGGTAAAAAGGCTGTTGCAGACAAAGAACAGGCTATAAAAGACACCCAAGATAAGGTATCTTCTGCAGAAAAAGAGCTTAAACAAGCTACTACAAACCTCAATGTTGCTAAGGCTAACCAATCTCAAAAAGAAGAAGCAGTTAAGAAAGCTAAGTCAGCTCTTGATGTAGCTAAACAGGGTGTTACCGAAACAACTACTCAAAAGGTAGACAAAAAAGCAGTTGAAGTAGCTCAAAAAGCATACGTCAATGCCTATGCAGAACTCAAAGACGCAGAAAGAGGGGTATATCTTGCTAAGACTAGGTATGGTAAAGCTGAAGATGACCTTTACTTTGCTCGCAGACACTTGTCCGATATCCAATTGAACAAGATTGACGTTCCAGCTCTTGAAAAGGCTCTTGAAGACGCCAAAACTCAGTTGGCTGAAGACAAAAAAAGCCCTAAAAACTGCTGAAGAAGTTCTTGAACTAGCTAAAACAAACGCTATTGACAAGGCTAAGTCTCTTGCAGAGGCTAAAAAGGCTCTTGCAACTGCCAAAGCTGAAAAAGCCTCAGCAGACAAGGCTCTTGAAGCTGCCAAAGGTGAATTGGAAGTTCTTACTAAGGCTCATGATGTAGCAGTCTTGGCTCGTAAGTCAGCTGGTGAGGACCTTGCTCGCAAACGTGAAGCGTCTAAAGAGGCTACTGATACCTATACAGTGCTTGAACTTGCCCTTACTAAGCGTGATGAAGTTCTTAAGGCTTTGGACAAAGAGCTTACTGATACTAAATCCAAGCTTGGGGTACTTCGTGCTGAGTTGAAAACTGCTAAGGAAGAGTTGGCTCGTCTTGAGGGTATTGCTGAAGTTAAGGCTCGTGGTTATGAAAACTTTAAGCAACTCAAAGCTGAACACGACGCATACCTTGCAGAACAACAACGCTTGCAAGCTTTGAAAGACAAAGAAGATGCAATCCGTAAAGCAGGTGGTCAACCTAAGGAGGTTACTGACGCAACTGGTAAAGTTGTTGATGTTGTGGATGCGAAGGCTAAGGATAAAGCAGTAGTTGCGACAGTAGGAACTAAAGACGATAAAACATATCAAGCTCCTGCACAAGCTACAAATGCACAAGCTACAAATGCACAAGCTACAAATGCTCAAGCTACAAATGCAAAAGCAGAACCTAAGAAACAACTTCCAAATACAGGAACAAAGGATTCAGGGCTTTTAGCATTGCTTGGAGCAAGTGTTGGACTCCTCGCTTTAGCAGGAAAACGAAAATATAATAGATAAAAAGAAAGAGAGCGGTTGGCTCTCTTTTCTCTATTACAGTTCAGTTATATATAAATTTTATATGGTGTGAACTTTTTGGTAAAATCTAGCTCAATTCGTGTATTTTTAGGGTGAAATTCACACCATTCAACTGAAATTTATTCAAATTAGATGAAATTCTGTTTTCTGAAAAAGTGGGAAAACATTGATTTCAAGCATTTACTGAAGGTTATTCAAATCATAGTTTTTCCAACCAGGTCTTAAGAAAGCTCGTAAAGCATCACAATTTAGTAAACGTTAATTCGAAAGAATTACTATACTTACAAAGAGCACCTTTCGGGGTGTTCTTTTTTGTACTTTCTTACTAAATTGGTTCAATTGACACAGTTGTTGAGACTTTAGTCGCTTACAAATGTGGCTGCAATCTGACAAAGTCAGTTGCCTCAAAACGTTAATCAATACGATACTATCAACGTTTCAAAGCACTTCATGGTTCACATTATGGGGTGTTTTTTTTGCTGATTTTTAGCAAAATTCACACTATTGTTTCTTTGCATTCAACTCAAATTCTTCTGGTCAAATTATTAACAAATCTTCAAGATGAGGGATTGGTGAAATAGGCTGTTTGAGGCTTTTATGCTATACTAGTTTTAATGACAAACTTCTATTTCTAATGCAACAAAAGATCCGTAATTTGTTTTTAATTAAGGAGTTTTGGATTGTAAGAGGGAGATGATATATCTGAAGGAGCATCAATATGAAAAAACGTGCCTTGATTTTACTGGTGTTGTCCATTGTAGTATTTGGAGGAGGCGCATGGCTAGCACAGGAAACAAATCTATTTCTAAGCCCGCGAGCTAAGCAGTTGGCATATCTGAAGGAACATGAAGAAAAAATTGTAAAATTTGTAAAGTCTAAAAATTCAAAGATTGAATCTGTTCAGATTGCTTGGGATGAAACTAAATGGGAAAAAGTTGGGAATGGGACCCCTCAAGGAGGCGGAGAAATTGTAAATGTATATGGTGGTTTTAATCATATTGAGTCCTCCTCTTGGAATGTTACTTTTGATATTGAGAATGACAAAATTATTCCTAATTCAATGGCTTTAGCCAATTATTTACGAATGGGAGGAAGGATTTTTGACTAACAGTAATTTAAAAAACTTTGATAATTTTTACTCAAATTTATCATCACTCATTCCCTATTGACTTACAATACTTGCCAAAAGTATTTTTTTACATTCATGATATAATAAACTTAGATTCCGCGACATAGGAGGAAAGAGATGAAAAAGCGTACTTTACTTTGTCTAGTTTTAGCCCTTGTAGTATTTGGAGGCGGAGCATGGATGGCGAAAGAAACAAATCTATTTCTAAGCCCACGAGCCAAGCAGTTGGCTTATCTAAAGGAGCATGAAGAGGATATGGCTGATTTTGTGAAAGCTTTAAGCCCTAAAGTGGAAAGTGTTCAATTTAATTGGGATAGTATGGAGGTTGGCCAAGTAGGGAATGGAACTCCTCAAGGTGGTGGCTATATGTTGACACTTAGAGGAAAGGTAAATAATAATGATAAAACGAAATTTATGGTTGGATTTCTTTAGACAATGATGCTAATGGCATACCAAAGGAATTTGGAATTTATGAAATGCAACCAATAAGAATTTATAGGGATGGGGGATGGTATTATTATGACTAACAGTAACTTAAAAACCTTTGATAATTTTTACTCAAATATATAGGAGAAAAAGAATGAAAAAACGTACCTTGGTTTGGCTAGTTTTAGCTCTTGTAATATTCGGAGGCGGAGCATGGGTGGCACAGAAAACAAATCTATTTGGAGAAGTATTTCTTAGTCCGAGAGCAAAGCAGTTGGCATATCTGAAGGAGCATGAAGAAGAAATTGTAAAATTTGTATAGTCTAAAAATTTAAAGATTGAATCTGTTCAGATGGATTGGAATAGTTTAACTGTTGAACAGATAGGGAATGGAACTCCACAAGGTGGAGGTTATAATCTATCAGTGAAGGGTTCTTTTAATCATATAAAGGATTCTGACTTTACAATAGATTTTCGATTAAAAAATAAAAATGATGTGCCTTCAATAGATAGGATTGGTATGTATAGTCAGCCTAGAGTGTTAAAAAATGGAGGTTGGGACAAGTATGACGAATAGTAACTTAAAAACCTTTGATAAATTTTACTCAAATTTAACACCATTCATTCCCAATTGACTTACAATACTTACCAAAAGTTTTTTTATATTCATGATATAATTTACATAAATTCCACTATTTAGGAGAATAGAAATGAAAAAACGTACCTTGATTTGGCTGATTTTAGCACTTGTAATATTTGGAGGTGGAGCATGGCTAGCACAAGAAACAAATTTATTTCTAAGCCCGCGAGCCAAGCAGTTAGCTTATCTAAAGGAACATGAAGAGGAGATGGCGAATTTTATAAAGTCTAGAAATCCTAAAGTCAAAAGTGTCCAATTTGATTGGGATAGTATGAAAGTTGAAGTTATAGGGAACGGCACCCCTCAAGGCGGAGGATATATTTTAATATTAGATGGTAAAGTAAATAATAATGAAAAGACGGAATTTACAATAGGATTTCCTCTAGAATATAATAGAAATAGTATTCCTAATAGTAAGAAAATTTCTGAAATGCAACCGATAAGAGTTTTTGAAAGATAATATATGGGAGATTTTTGACTAACAGTAACCTAAAACCTTTGATAATTTTTACTCAAATTTAACAGCACTCATTCCCTATTGACTTACAATACTTGCTAAAAGTATTTTTTTTTACATTCATGATATAATATACTTAGATTCCACTATATAGGAGGAAAGAGATGAAAAAACGTACTTTACTTTGGCTAGTTTTAGCTCTTGTAGTATTTGGAGGAGGAGCATGGATGGCGCAGAAAACAAATCTATTCGGAGGAGTATTTCTTAGTCCGCGAGCCAAGCAGTTGGCTTATTTAAAGGAGCATGAAGAGGAGATTAAGGATTTTGTAAAATCTCAAAATCCAAAGATAGAATCTGTTCAAATAAATTGGCATGAAACTAAGTGGGAAAAAGTTGGAAATGGAACTCCACAAGGTGGAGGGGAAGTTGTGAGTATATTTGGTGAATTTAATAATCTAAAAGAATCAGACTGGAATGTCATAATAGAAATTAAAGAAGGAAAAGTTGATTTGGAAAGCATGGGTATCAGCAATGGTATAAGATTAGGAGGTGAACTTTTTGACAAACAGTAACTTAAAAACCTTTGATAATTTTTATGCAGATTTAGCACAATCTTCTTACCGTGGGAGGCCGATTAGATTTCCTTATGAATCATTAAGTGAGAAAAATAAGGCGAAATTAGATTCGGGAACTTCAATCCCTTTTGATTTTTCCCAAGATGTTGTTTATAAGAAAGAAATCACCCCCGGAGGTAAGAACCTTCCTCATAATGGGAAGGTCTACTTGCAACCAGATCCTGATTTACACGATGTTTATAAAATCACAACAGTTCCTGTTCCTGATACGAACGGTATGAGACAGGAACCTCACAAGACCAAACTCTACCAAAAAGGACTCTTAACTGATGATGAAGCTGGTTTCAGTGCCTACTACTTAACGGATACGCCTACCTTGACTAATGATACTACGAAAACTTATATGACTATCCGCGGCAGTGATGCCATCAGTAAAGAAAATTGGAACGACTGGGTTGACAACGACGCTCAGTTTGCGCTCAACCATATCCATACGCCGCAAGCCAAGTTAGCAACAGTAGGAATGAAAACGAAAATCGCTGAGATGCGCGAAAAGGCTCCAAATGCGACGATGGACATTGCAGCTCATTCCCTAGGAACCATTGTCTCTGCGCAAGGGGTAGCTGGCCTTACTGATGAAGAACTGGAGAAAATCGGCAAAGTCGTCCTCTTTGACGGCCCGGACACGACAAAGAGTTTAAGGAAAATGGGACTCAGCGATGAGAAAATCAAAAAGATTAGCGAAAAAATAGAGTACTATGTCAATCCTTTTGATGTCGTGGGTATGCTCAATCGTGAGCATACCATCACTAAGTTACCTGGGGACTCCGATGAACCTCTTAAAAAACCCGTCGGTAAAGTCAATGTCCTTGTCCCCTTGCATTATACCCAGATTACTGATCCGGAAAGTTCCCATGACTTTGGTGTTTTCCAATCGGATGGAAAGGGAAATTTATTGACTGCTTCTGAGGATTTTCACCCAGAATTGCTCAGGGCAGGTGAAAAGTTGGCTAGATTAATTGCGACAACCTTGGATGTTTTAAGAAATCTAGGAGTTGATGAAAATGTAGCCTCAAATGTTTTAAATGCCATTATGAGGGGGGAAATCGTAAATAAGGCAGCTATCGGATATGGCTTTTATGAGAATTTTAAAACAGAGTATAGTAAAATTGTCGAAGAAGCTCGTAAAGAATCGATAAAATGGGATCGAGAAGCTATTCCTCGTTATCAGGAACAACTGAGAGATGGTAATCTTACAGGAGAAAAGAGGATTTTGGTCCGAGCTCAGTTGCTTCAGACAGCAGCCCAGTTGGCAAATTTTGACATGGAAGACAAAGTTAAATCTGTGAAAACCTTACTTTCAGATGCTAAGGAAGATATTCAAAACATGATAAAAGAAACAAGACAGACAGCCTTTGACATGGTTGGATATTTGTCAAGTTCAGAAGTTACAAATCTACTTTCTGGTTTTGACACAACAAGCTTTTGGGATGAAGGCGTTGCAAGTGACACGAAGACTGCAGCAACATCCTTCCTGACACAAATCGAGCAACTAGGGGAAAGCCTGGTTAAAGCTAGTGGTTCCTTTGAAACCATAGATACAGATAGTGCTGAAGATTTTAACAATCTATTGGCGGATGTAAAACAAACATGGAGGGGAAAAAATGTTAGTCCTAACGGATGAGGATACTTTAATTACAAGAGAGCAACTCGACAGTGGCTTCAAAGAAAGAATGAAGGAACAAGAACGCCAAGCAGTCAGGGGCTTAGTAACTGCAAAAGAACTGTCAATCCTTGCTAAAGGAGTGGAGTTAGCTAAAAAGTTGCAAGAAGCAGCTTCAGATATGCAAGAGTACGCTTCTAAGACTTATGTAAACAATATTAAGGGTGGATTTGAGGGCAAGGCCGCTGATGCTGCCGAAACTTACTTGACCCAGACCATGCAAACCCCTACTTTACAAAGTCCGATCAAAAACTAGGAGAAAACTCGTCATGGATAAAAAGGAACTTCAGAAACTAGAGGATGAGCATAATCGTAAATTACGAGACTTAGAGCGTTTGGAGATGGATTTGGATGATGATTTCCACAAGTTTAGTAGGGAGACGGATCATCTCCTAGAGGCGCTTTCCTATGCATGCAGAGACAGTAGTTTTGCTGAAATTCAACCATATATCTTTGAGATAGAGAACAATTTAGATAACTATCATCAACTTTACAAGAGTCGTATAGAGAATGTGTTGGAAGCTCGTCATCAAGAGAATAAAAACTTTCATAGAAAGTTAGAAGAAAAGAACGTTTAACAAATATACCTTATAAAAGAAGGATGATATGAGTTTGTTATACTTTGTTATTATAAATAAAAAGAAGTAATTATACAAGAAAAGTAGATAATTTAATCCTTCTTACTAGTTTTTTTAGATGGAAACAGCTCTTATTTTTTTATAAATAGAATAAAAAAATGAATTTTAAACTTGCAATTGAGGCAAAATTATTGATATAATGAGGGTATAAATTAATATAAAGGAGTTTCACATGGCTTTAATTCAATTAACAACAGAAGAATTGCGCACCTCTGCTCAAAAGTACACTCAAGGTTCTGAGGAAGTAAGACAAGTACTTCGTACATTGACTCAAGAGCAAAATACTATCCGAGACAACTGGAAAGGTGCTGCTTTTGAGAGCTTTGATCGCCAATTCACAGAATTGTCTCCAAAAATTGAGGAGTTTGCAACTTTGCTTGATGAAATCAATGCACAGTTGAACAAGGTTGCTGAAATTGTTGAACAAAACGACCAAGATCTTGCATCACAAATTTAATTTGTTATATAAGTGGCTTTAGGAGGGCGAGAGCCTTCCTATTTTTTATGACGGAGAAGATTTAAAGTAATATGAAGAAGAATAGAATTTTTAAATATATAGGAAGTAGTCTGCTGGCATTAGGATTGCTTGCATTGATTATTTTTTTGAATCTATCTGTTCAAAAAAATACAACGATTAGCAATGAAAATAATGCAAAGGCTAATCAGCAGACAAAATTAAATGTAGCTATCGTAAATGAAGATAAGCCTGTCTACGTAGATACAAAAGAATACAATCTAGGTGCTAGTTATGTAAAAAATATCGAGCGTGATAATTCACAAAACTGGTCTGTTGTCCCTCGTGGAGCAGCTGATTCTGGGTTAGAAAGTGGGAAATACCAACTCGTTTTAACAATTCCTAGTGACTTTTCTGAAAAAATACTCGATATTAACAGCATCAATGTTGATAAGACAACCATCAATTATAAGGTGAATGCGCAAGGAAATTTGCAAGTAGAAAATGATGCAAATAAACTAGCGAAAGATATTGTTGCTGATTTGAATGGTCAGTTAGTCGATATGTATATGGCTAGTATTTTGAACAACCTTTATACAGCACAAAAGAATGTTCAAGCTAGCTCACAGATACAAGCGACCAATATCGGAAACTATCGTACGAATTTATATAATACAGCTATCAACTCTAAAAATCTTTTCCCAACTCTCTATAGTATGTCTAGTTCTTCTGTTGACGCCAACAGTGCTTTAAAGACAGGTTTGGATAGTTATTCTCAGATTTTTGGTCGTTATGACGTTTCACAGATTGCCTATGGTAAAAAGCTTGACACTCTGCTTCAGGATAGGGTCACTGAGAAGAAAAATCATGCGGATGTTATTACTGGGCTCATTTCTCAGAGTCGGGAAGACGTTAAGGGACAAATTGAAACCTATAAGGAATTAATTAAAGCTCAAGGTAATCTGACTTCTAATATAGATGGAACAGCAGCATCCTCTGATGGTACGTCATCTGAAGTTGAGGCTTACTATAAAAAAGTAGCAGATAATATCAGCGCAGAGATTGCTACTTTAGAGACCAATCTAACAGATGAAAGAACCAAGTTTGAGAATCATAAAAAAGATATTCGTAACTTTGTCGATGAGAAATTAGCCACTTACTATGGGACAAGTGAGAAGAGCAACATCACTCTTAAGCAATTTTTGGATACAGCTGCAAACAAAGACCTAGAGAAGGCTGTAGAATCTCTCAAAGAGCAGTTGGCTTCTGCAATCTCAGAATTACCCAAAGAAGACTTTAGTGGAAAAGAATTTAGTGGTTTTGGTATGACACCAATCACAATTCCTTCTGTAAACTATACTGAATTAAAAACAATCAAAGAGCCTAGTGACGAAATCAATTCGACTGATTTGAAGAATTTGGAAGATTTGGCAATCACGAGTACGAGTGCTGTTGGACGAACAGGAACAAAGGCTAAGGTATCATGGAAAGCTGAATCAGGAGTGACAGTTCACTCAGTCACTTATGATGGTACACCAGTTGAGTTTGGTCAAGAAATTGATTTGAAGACGGGTGGGACTTTTAAAGTAGCCTATAGTGTTGCAGAGGCAGCTCCGACTCCAACTACAGGTTCAACCGGGACTCCAAGCCCAGCTCCAAAAGCAGAGCTAAAATCAATTAATATTTCCTTGAATGATGTCCAAGCAGCCAGTGCTCCAGTAGATGTGTTACGTGTTCAGCAAGCAGCAGTGAGTTATGGACAAAAGGTTCAGAAAATAGCTTCTGACTACCAAAAGGTGGAAGCACTCAGACAAGCATACAATGCTGTCAATGAGTTACGAAATAGTGATGTAACAGATGCTTTGACAAATATTTGGCTTGAAGCTATTAGTTCAAATCTGAAGAAATATGAAGACAGCTTAACTACACCTGCTAGCGATAAAGAAACTGATGGTACTAAAGGAAAAGTAGATAAAGCCTTGTCAGAACTGACTACTCTCAAGCCTGTTCTAGAACAAAATGTGAAGGATGTTTTGGCTACCAACCAAGAATTGACTACCAAAATCAAGAAACAGTTAGAGTTGTACGAGCAGTTGGAAGATAATCTTAAGGATTTGGTTAAGAAGCAAGGGAAAGGCAATGATGCTTTTGAAGAGACTGATAAACAATTGGCCACCCTAAAATCGGATTATGCAGCTCTATTGTCAGAAACTACGGGTGTGAAGGAGTCTTCTCAAAGTAATGTCAAAGCTGCAGAGTCTGTGAATGAAACTTTAGGTAAGTTCAATCGTGAATTGTCAAACGCTCAAACAAGTACTGAAAAGTTGTCGCAGGATGCTGACTCCTTGATGACGCAGTTTAACGAAGAATTGACTAACAATGGAAACTTTGTAGAATCCTTTGTGAAGGTTCTGAATAATGCCTATCAAAATGGGGTACCAAACGAAGTATTGTTGAACTTCTTATCCAATCCTGTTACCCAAAATTCTACTTCAGTAAAAGCGACTGTCAATGTTTACCGTCCATTTACATGGATTTTACTATTGGAGATTGTTAGCCTCTTTACAGCCTATCTGTTTGCAACTCAAAACGTTATTCGCAAAGTCAAAGATAAGTTCAAACTTGATAAGTTACATGATACAGACTTGATGACGGTAACCATCCTATCTGCTTTAAGTCTCGTTGTCGGATTGGTAGTTGGTGTTGTATCAAGTGTTCAGCTACAGGTTGGCCGTGAATATCAACCATCTTGGGTTCTATTAATTGTTTTAGCCGCATTTGTACTGATTCAAGGACAATATCTATTGCTTAAACATTTCCGAGTGATTGGTATGGGACTCTCCTTCTTTATGATGATTAGCTTTGTCTACCTATCAAATGCTATTGGGACAACAGCAAGTCTAACTGGTTTCCCAGCATTTATCAAAAATCTCAATGCGTTATCGATATTAGAAGGTTTGCTCTCAGGATACTTTGATGGACATCCAGCAGCAATTATCGCTTTTGTTGCAACGATTGTTGTCATAGCTGTTTTTACTTGTTATAAATGTTTTTTTATCAGAGAAAGTAGTTTGTGGTTTCAAGCAAGCCAAGCTGAGAAAAGAATAGAAATTAGAAATATGAAGAAAAATCATTCTTTTTCCTTCTTACCTTAGTAACATGTGCAAAGCAGTCTCTGGGGTCAGCGCAGATGATTTGAAGGATAACAGTCTGCAGATTGATGATTCCCTGACTTGAAAAGAAAGAGGGATTGAAATTTGGTCTACAGTCTGAACAAATCAAGGAGCTTTTTAATGAAGCGACTCAAAAGAGGTTGCAGGACATGCAACAGCATCAAGAGGAACAGTTGATCACAGAAAGGGGCCAACTGTTTTCTGCTATACAGAGACCAGTGAAAAAATCTTCTGAAGAACAGTTGTTTCAGCCCAATGCTCAAAAAACAATTAAATTTCAAACAAATATAGGCCATGTAGAAAAAGGTGGTCTGAATGACTTTCTTCCAGAGATATTCTATGTGGTGTTGATTTTTCTTGCTTTTTTTGGAGCAACGGCAGTAATGAGTTATCGTGTGATGGTAGAAGGGATGGACTAATTTTACAACTAGTCTGTCTAAATAACTTAGAAAAGGATAAACCAGACATAGGAGGCGTGTAAAAGGTGGAGCAACATATCAATATTACCCTACGTTTGAGAGAAAGAGATGTGGATATTCGCATTCCACGGCGAATTGAAGTGCGCCGGCTGGTGCGAGAAGTGGATACGATTTTTAATCCAGGTACCAAGCGAAAAAAATATCAATTAAGAATTGTCAATAAAGGTTTGTTGATTGATGAAGGGAAACATCTGTCTGATTATCCTATGACGACAGGAGATTTAGTAGAAATTGAGGAGATATAGGTGGCTGAAGAAAAATTTGAATTTGGTGGACAGTCGTTTGTCTATGAAAAAAATGAAACAAACTGGGAATTAAAACTCAAACGTTCAGATGTTGCGAGTCAAGATTTACGGGAACTCTTACTATTGGATTTACATCATCCATTCTTTTTGGAGCAATCGATGGTGTCTGATGAGGATAGTGTCATCTTCTCCTATCAAGTCGAAGCTCATGGACTGACTTATGAGGAAATAAAGGAACGTACCATTTCGGAAAGAATCCGTTTGGCCCTAAACGTTTCGTCTAGAGGGCGCCTTGGAGTTACCTGTGACTTTCCTTTTGCACCCAGTAAATCTCTTTATTACCAAGGATGCTCAGGCTAAGATTGCTTATCGTGGAATTCCTGGTCTGATGGTTCCTCAATCCATATCCTCAGAAGATTTTTTACGCCAGGCTAAATGTTTTACAGTAACACTATTTAGCGATTTGGATTTCATGGATCTTTATAATGGTTCCTTGGAATTAGAGACCTTGCCAGACTTCTTAAATGATCTATGTCAGGCAGATGATATAGAGGCTGCAGTAGCTGTTTTGGAGAAGTACTACACGGAGAAGGCTGCGAAAGAACGAGCAGACTTGGTCTTGGTTCCAAGTAGACGCCATCGTGTCTTTAAACTGGCAACGATTTGGTTAACAGCCAGCGTTGTCTTGTTGATCGTTCCACTTATCTATCTGATTTTTGTGCAAAATCCTTTCAAAGAAAAGATGTTGCAGGCAGATACTGCCTTTATTAAAGTGGATTATAGTGGTGTTATTACAGAATTAGAGAGAATTGATCCAGCTAGCTTACCGAATACGCAAAAGTATGAGTTGGCTTACTCTTATATTCAGGGATTGGAATTTTCTTCTGAACAAAAGAAAGTCATCTTGAACAACGTAACACTCAAGTCAGATGAGCTTTATTTGACTTACTGGATCCAGGTTGGGCGCAATCGTTTTGAAGAGGCTCTTGATATTGCGAAACGGATTAACGACAGTGACTTGATTCTCTATGCTTTGACTCAGGAAATCAAGCAGGTTCGAGAAGATGGTAACTTGTCAGGGAAAGACCGTGAAAGTAAGTTGAATACTTTGGAAAGCGAGTATAAGAAATACTGGGATAGTCGAAGTGAGCTACTAACGAGTGAATCAAGCTCCAATGCTTCTACAACTCCTAACCCTCAAGACAAGGCTTCTGAAAGCAAACCGTCATCTGAGAAGAAACCTGTTCCAAGTAGCTCCTCTAGCAATTAAAGTAGACCAAGGAGAGAAATTATGAAAAAAACAAATCATTTTCTACAGCCAAGGTCTACGTTATGAAGTAGAACTGAGTGCAGATAAGACGGTCTTGATCGGGGCGACTGAAAAGGCCCAAGTCTACCTTTCTCAACAGGAAAGACCGATTCAGCTCAAGGTCGATGGTGACGAGGTCTTTTATCAGTACGACGATGAAGCAGGACTCTTGAAAGATGGTCTGCGTTTGGGTGAGGTCGTCTTTTATCTCCGAGAAGGGGAGCCAAGGGTTTATGACCTTTTGGATTTATCAGAGTTTCAGATTGGCTCTCAAAGAGGTGCATTGATCACACTAGATGGAGATGTTGAACTCTTACTCCAAAAATCCCAAAATCAATGGAAGCTAACTCGACTAAAAGGCGCATTTTATCGAAACAATCATCTGGAACAAATGGACCAGCAATTGATTGGTTTTGGAGATGAGTTGAGTCTAGGTGCGGTGACGATCAAGTTCTATCCTGATGAAGTATGGGTCCAGGGTCCTGCCCAAGTTGGGCCACAACTGACTCTGAGAGAACCATCTCGATATGGTTTTTATGAAGATTATCCAGATTATCATCGTTCTCCACGGATCATCTATCGTGGCAGCGAAGATAAAATCTTGATCAATCCCCCAGGCCAGGAACCGGTTAAACCGAGCGATGAACTGTTAAAGCTGATCGTTCCTCCTCTGATGATGGTCGGAGTAACCGTCTTAATCACCTTAATTCAACCTCGAGGGATCTATATCCTTGCGACAGTAGGGATGTCCATAACCACAATGATTTTTTCTATCCGTGGTTTCATAAAAAATCGTAAAAAGTACAAGGCTGATAAGAAGGAACGGGTCGATCTCTATCGTCTTTACCTGAAAGATAAGGTCAAGGAATTGACTCGTCTGGAACGAGAACAAAAAGAAGGGATGCACTATCATTTTCCAACGATTTTAGAATTGACGGACTTGGTTGAGAGTTACAATCACCGGATCTACGAAAAGACTCCCTTGCATTTTGACTTTTTATACTATCGTTTGGGACTCGGGAAAATGCCGACTAGCTATGACTTGAAATACGGTCAACAGGAGCGTAGTGGTAAGAAGGATGCTCTAGAAGAAGAGGGTTACGCTCTCTATAGTCGTCACAAAAAGATCCCAGATATGCCAATCCCGGCAAACCTCAGCCATGGACCAGTGGGTTATATTGGACCTAGAAATCTCGTTCTAGAACAACTGCAACTTTTGGTGATGCAGCTAGCGACTTTCCATTCTTATCATGATGTGCAGTTTATTACGATCCTGCCTGAAGAGGAAAAAGAGCAATGGTCTTGGATGCGTTGGCTCCCTCATGCCAAACTGCAAGAACTCAATGTCCGCGGTTTTGTCTACAATCAACGAACACGGGACCAAGTTCTGAATAGTTTGAACCAAATCTTGAAACTACGCCGTAGTCAAAAGGAAGAAGCATCCCACAAGGAGAGCACCCTCTTCCATCCTCATTACGTGGTTTAGTGACCGATGAGAAGCTGATTTTGGATCATATCATCATGGAGTTCTTTACTGAAGATCCAACGGAATTAGGCTGTTCTCTCATCTTTGTAGAGGATGTCATGAGTTCCTTGTCTGAGAACATTCAGACAGTGATCAATATCAAGGACCGTAATACAGGCCAACTGGTCATGGAAGAAGGAGTCTTGAAAGAGACGGACTTCCGTTTGGATCATTTCCCAGCAGATTATGACAAGGAGCGGATCGCCCGTACCTTGGCACCGCTCAATCACCTCCAAAACCTTAAGAGTTCCATCCCAGATTCTGTGACTTTTATGGAAATGTATGGGGCGGAGACCTTTGAGGATTTGCAGGTATCGAGCCGTTGGAAAAAGAACGCACCTTACAAGAGTTTGGCTGTGCCAATTGGTCTGCGTGGTCAGGATGACCTGGTTCAGCTCAATCTGCATGAAAAAGCCCATGGACCTCATGGATTGATCGCAGGGACGACTGGTTCAGGGAAGTCAGAAACCATCCAATCCTATATCCTATCCCTCGCTGTTAACTTCCACCCTCATGATGTGGCTTTCTTGCTGATCGACTACAAGGGTGGTGGGATGGCCAATCTCTTTAAAAATCTGCCCCATCTCTTGGGGACGATTACCAACTTGGATGGCGCCCAATCTATGCGGGCTCTGGCTTCGATCAATGCGGAGATCCATCGTCGTGAACGACTCTTTGGAGAGTTTGAAGTCAACCATATCAATCAATACCAGAAGAAATTTAAAAACGGAGAAGCGACAGAACCGCTCCCTCACCTCTTTCTCATCTCAGATGAGTTCGCAGAGCTCAAGGTCAACCAGCCCGACTTTATCAAGGAGCTGGTATCCATCGCTCGGGTTGGGCGTTCCCTCGGGGTCCACTTGATCCTAGCTACCCAGAAACCATCTGGTGTGGTGGATGACCAGATCTGGTCTAACTCACGCTTCAAGATCGCCCTTAAGGTGGCGGATCGTTCGGACTCCAATGAAATGCTTCATACACCGGACGCAGCCGAGATCACCCAGACAGGACGTGCCTATCTACAGGTTGGAAATAACGAAGTTTATGAGCTCTTCCAGTCAGCCTGGTCAGGGGCAGATTACCAGCCGGATAAGGACGATATGGGGATCGAGGATCATACCATCTACCTGATCAATGAATTGGGGCAATATGAGATCTTGAATGAAGACCTATCAGGCTTAGAAGATGTGGATGAGATCAAGGAAGTTCCGACAGAGTTGGATGCGATAGTGCACCATATCCAGCTCTTGTGTGAAGAACAAGAGATTCCTCCAGTACCACAGCCATGGTTGCCACCGCTCAAAGAGCGAATCGCACTAGACGAACTGGAAGAAGTGCAACCGACAGTAGCCTGGGGACAAGAGAAACCACTCTCTGTCCTCTTAGGGATGGCGGATATCCCGCAGGCCCAGAAGCAGGAAGCTGTCTCTATCAATCTCTCCAAGGATGGTCATATCCTCCTCTACGGAAGTCCGGGTACAGGAAAGACCACCTTCCTTCAGACTGCTGGTATGGACTTGGCTCGCAAATTCAGTCCCAATGCCCTTACCATGTACTTGATGGACTTTGGGACCAATGGTTTGGCTCCATTGTCTAAGCTACCACAGGTAGCGGATACCATGCTTCTGGACCAAACGGAGAAGATCTCTAAGTTTGTACGAATCATGGAGAGAGAACTCAACCGTCGTAAGAAACTGCTTGCGGACTATGGTGTTGGGACTTTAGACCTCTACCGTCAGGCCAGTGGTCAGGAAGAGCCGGCTATCGTCATCCTCTTAGATAGCTATGAGGCCTTCAAGGAAGAAGCCTATGAGGCGGAACTCTTCAAGCTCTTGGTGCGTATCTCTCGTGAAGGTCTCAGTATCGGGGTTCACCTCTTGATGACAGCCGGTCGTCAAACCAATCTCCGTGCTCAACTCTACTCGAACTTCAAGCACCAGTTGAGCCTGCCACAGAATGAGGCAGGTGAAGTGCGGGCCATCGTGGGCTCTACGCCACTCGCCATGACTATGGAAGACATCAAGGGACGAGCTCTTATGAAGCGGGAAGAGGTGGATGTCATCCAGCTGGCACTCCCAGTCTTTGGAGCCAATGACACCCAAGTCCTCAACAACCTACGTCAGGAAGTCGCTTCCCTCCAAGAAGCCTGGACCGGACAACGCCCAAGTGCCATTCCGATGGTGCCAGAGGAGTTGACGGAGAAAGACTTCTATAGCCGAGCCAGCGTTCAAACTGCCTATGAACACAGCCTTGTGCCTCTAGGACTTGACTTGGAGACAGTTGAACCTGTTACGTGGAACCTGGCTAAAGGCAATCTTCTCTACCTAACAGATAAAGAAGAACAGATGACGGCCTTGGTGAAACACATTGCCAAAGGGAAACAGAAGGTCATCGTCTTGGCACCGAAGTATCATAGCCTACCTGAAATGGAAGGTGTGACGATTCTTGCAAGTCCAGAGGAATATCAGGCAGGACTTGAGACAATAGAAGCTAATGTCAAAGAACGGATAGAAAAACGTAAGAATAAGCACGAAGCCACTATTATTCTATTTAATCAAGTGGAATTAATGGAAGAGTTAAGTATAGATGACCAAACTTCTTTACATTATGTTCTTGAGAAAGGACTACGAGCAGGTTATGCTTTAATTTCGATGAGTAATAGTCAATTGTATAAACAGATTGATCCAGTTTCTAAGGTAATTAAAGGTTTCAAACAATCTATCGTCTCAATGAGATTGGTAGACCAGAATATTATCACAGTCACAAATAGGCCTATACGTGAGTCATTGTTGGAAGAACAAGAACATTACTATGTGGCAGATGGATTGGCAAGTAAGATGAAAGTATTAATGGTATAAGGAGGAAAAATGGGAAAAGCAGAATTACAAGTTCAATTAAATGAATTATCATCTAAATTCACAACAGTGACCGCAAACATTTCGGAGTTAGAGAGTGTAAAGAGTAGTCTTTCAGGTGTTTCTACAGAAATTACATATGATTTAACGGATTATGATACAATTAAAACTATGTATAATTTATCGGGGAAACCCTATGAGCAGGAGACAACAAATGAGGAAAAACTGCTAAAAGATGCGTCTACAAAATTTGAGGGACACAAAACGGATATCCTATCGAAATTAAGTGCCAAAATTGATGAGTTGAAATCAGAGGCGACGGGGCTCCGATTTGGAATGAATGCTCTTAGTTATGAGATTGCAAATACAAAGGAGGATTAATTAATGAGTGATGATATTATTAAAGTTCTTGACCTACCAGGTATAGCTGAATACAGTCAGTCTATTAATAAATTCTCAAAAAGTTTAAGCACTGCAACAAATGATACTGCTCGAACCTTTAATATCCAGATTGAAGGTTCAGAGGGTGAGGCTATCAATGCTTTTCTACAGAGTCTTAATGACCTGCAAGGTAAAAATTTTTTTAATCAGATACCTGAAGTTTTAAAAAAATATGCAACGGTGGTCAGTGATTTTGAATCAAGTGTCAGTGGTATTGGTTTTACTAATGAAGCGTGGACTAGTGGAACAGGGAATACCTCTGTCCAAAACAAGCTAACGGGTAGTCAAAAAGAAACGTTGCAATCAGTTGCTAAAACATTGCAGTCGGCATTAGATACCGCGACAGATGCTCTGGGAGAATCGACTATCGACTTGTCAGTTATTACGAATACCACTTCGAGTAGTTTAGACGATGCATCTAAAGAACGTTTAAATACTCATACACCATTTCAGAGTGCTCATGACACTTTTAGTCAAAATTTACAGCAAGTTCTAGAATCCATTACCACTTTAAAGGGGAGTGTTGGTCAGGCACAAATTACTTTGAACCTATCTCCTAAAGCCGTGTTTAATATGCTAGCACAAGGATTACATATGAATCCTTTAGATACTATAAATAATATTGATGAGGCAAAAGCATTAGATTCGGTTTATGGGGACAATCAAGCATTAATTTCTCAAGTGAATCGAAAAAATGTCAGAGACACAGTGGTATTTTTAATGGTTGATGGTATGGCGACTTGGGTCAAAGATAAGAGTACAGATAAGTTACAGTCGTTCTATAATGAAATCGGGAAGATGGAATTGGCTGATAGTTCTGCTTGGTTGGATAAATTTACGACTACGGGGCAGAGTTTAGCTGTTGTCCATCAAGCTGATATGGCCTTGAAGTTTGAACAAGTAGGTCACGATTATAGTAAAATGAAGGCGGAATTTATCAAAGAGAATGCCATAAATGAAGTAATTGGTATTAATAGGGGATTGTACTCTATTAAATTTGGAAAGAAAACATTCAAACCAAATGGATCAAATATTTCAGTAGCCGATCCACAGCAGATTAGTTTTGAGTTTAATTCTGATGGAAGAACTATTTTTAGAGTGATTGGACAAGCATCCGGTTATAAAGTTGAAGGATTCAAGTCCACTACTCAAGAATATAGTAGTGATTTCAAAGTAAATTCATCTGAGTTGAATAAAGAGGAAATTACACATCGTTTAGAAGAGTTAGATCAAAAAAGGAAAGAAATTGTATTTGAAACACTTCGAGATGTTGCGAGTGGAGTTGCATCGATGGCATTTTCAAAGTATGGAGCAGCTTTCAAGTTATTAAAATTAGTCGGTGCAGAGGCTCATGATGCAATTGATAGCCAAATGAGCAGTGAGGTCGCGTCAGTTGTAAAAGGTGTCGAAAACTGGAAAAAGGTCTCAACTGAAGAATTGGAACAAATAGCTAAACTGAAAAGAGAGATGGTTGGTAAAGGTGGCTGGATATTTGAAGGTGGAACACCATCTGACGGCAGTAATCAAAGAATCGTTTCTGATACGAGTTATTATCGTTTTGAAGTTTCTCAACGAATCGCGGAGATGGATAAGTACGGCACGAAATTATTTTTTGAGAAGTATAAGACTCAAGAAGAATTTACAACGTTTGAAAATAAACTGAGAGATTCGCAGAATAAGATTGATGAAGATGTAGCTAATTATGTTTTAGGAAAAGATTCAAGCTTAAGTTTTGAAACCATGGATCGGAAGCAATTGGAACAAGTAAATAAAGCTATTGAATTAATGGATGAAATTCAGGATGATACAGAAGCTGATGATGGTGCAAAATATTTTGACTATTTGAAGGCAAAATATAATCGGAATATCAATATAAATCACTGATGAGGGAAGATAATGAAAATAATAATGAAATCAAAATTTGTTCAAGTCATGTTTCTTGCACTCACTGTCATAGGGCTATACTTTGCTTATCAGGCATATCGCAGGCATGAACTTACTCAGTTTGTCATGTGGAGTCCAAGGGCAAAAATTTCGCGTTATGAATTCATGGATGACAACAAGGCAGTAGCGATTGAGTGGGATAATGATGCGGAGTTAAAAGATGCGGAAGAGGCTAAGAAATATGATTCGCGTGTCAATGTAGAAAGAATGACGAGAGTTAATGGAGAACGCTATATCATCCAACAAAGTTATAAGTTAAAATCAGCCACGAAAAAGTATTGGATTCTAGAAGAGGATGCGGTGCCATATTTGAAAAGTAATATTCCAGAGCAGGGGAGAGTACTGGTTGTTAGACGTCTATGACACGAAAGATGGGACAATCAAACAAAAGACGTATGATGTATTTCAGATGGTGAGGGAATATAATAAGGATTATATTCCAAGAAGGGTTCGCAGCGTTAATTATTTCTTGTATACGGAACAGGGGAAAACTTACTTACCAATTAGTATGGCTATTGGCCAACAGCCAGAATCAAAAACTGAAACTGGGCTTATTGATATAGAGGAAGGAAAGATAATAGCAGCTACTCCATCTGGTAGAACTTCCAAAGATCTTTATAACGATGAGAAAGGATCATACAAACCGAAGTTAGATGATATTCTTATTTCAAATAATAAATTTTTAAACGAAAAGTTTGCCTTTGTCTTATCTCTTTTTGGTTTTAAAGAACCAGTAGAAAAATCCCAATACCCGTCCTTGGCAAGCAAGTATCCAAAGGCATTTGATATATTGAGTAAAGGGTTATCATCGGAATTATATTTCCTTGGAAAAGAAGATGTTCGTTTTAAAATCTCTTTCTTAAAGCTAGTTCTTCCAGAAGGTACCAATATCTTCAAGGATATCACTATTCCAGCAGCTAGTTCGAAAGATGGACAGGAACATTTGGTTCAAAGCGAAGAAGAGTTCTTACAATATTATAAATCCAGTACGGAGGAAGAATAATGGGACAAAAACGAATACTACCAGAACATATAAAAAGCGTGAAACATAGCTTTGAGGATATGAGTAGCAGAATAGAAGAGAAGAGTTCGAGTCTTATAGATTCTTCTGCAACTACTCACTTGGCTTCTGCGACAGATGCAGTGAAAGCTTTAACTAAAGAATTAGTTCCCGTAATTGAGTCATTCGATGAATATTTGAATATGGTAGCGAGTGAGTTTGCGAGAATGGATAGGGAATTAGGCCATGTCATAGAAGGTAGCACTTTCCAACAGTATGCAAATGGTAAAAGTGATGCTGAGATGAGAAAAAGAGATACATTAGTGAAAAGCAGAGGGAAATCTACAAACAGCAATATAGTGATTTTCCATAATTATATGAATCACCTGAATGATGTTCAGGTGGTTTTCTTTTGCTTCTCTCTTCTTTTCACGGTATCGCTCGTGTGGTATAATGGGACAAGAACATTTTTTCTAGTACCTTGAAAATTCTATATTTTTCGCTTGTTTATCTGCTCTGCTATTTACAAACAATATCCTATCCCTCGCTGTTAACTTCCACCCTCATGATGTGGCTTTCTTGCTGATTGACTATAAGGGTGGTGGGATGGCCAATCTCTTTAAAAACCTGCCTCACCTCTTGGGGACGATTACTAACTTGGATGGTGCCCAATCCATGCGAGCCTTGGCTTCGATCAATGCGGAGATCCATCGTCGTGAACGACTCTTTGGAGAGTTTGAAGTCAACCATATCAATCAATACCAGAAGAAATTTAAAAACGGAGAAGCGACAGAACCGCTCCCTCACCTCTTTCTCATCTCAGATGAGTTCGCAGAGCTCAAGGTCAACCAGCCCGACTTTATCAAGGAGCTGGTATCCATCGCTCGGGTTGGGCGTTCCCTCGGGGTCCACTTGATCCTAGCTACCCAGAAACCATCTGGTGTGGTGGATGACCAGATCTGGTCTAACTCACGCTTCAAGATCGCCCTTAAGGTAGCGGACCGTTCGGACTCCAATGAAATGCTTCATACACCGGACGCAGCCGAGATTACTCAGACAGGACGTGCCTATCTACAGGTTGGGAATAACGAAGTCTATGAGCTCTTCCAGTCAGCCTGGTCAGGGGCAGATTACCAGCCGGACAAGGACGATATGGGGATTGAGGACCACACCATCTACTTGATCAATGAATTGGGCCAATATGAGATCTTGAATGAAGACCTATCAGGCTTAGAAGATGTGGATGAGATCAAGGAAGTTCCGACAGAGTTGGATGCGATAGTGCACCATATCCAGCTCTTATGTGAGGAACAAGCGATTCCTCCAGTACCACAGCCATGGTTGCCACCACTTAAGGAGCGCATCGCGCTAGAGGAGCTGGATGAAGTGCAACCAGCAGTAGCCTGGGCACAAGAGAAACCACTCTCTGTCCTACTCGGAATGGCAGATATCCCGCAGGCTCAGAAGCAGGAAGTCGTCTCTATCAATCTCTCCAAGGATGGTCATATCCTCCTCTACGGAAGTCCGGGTACAGGAAAGACAACCTTCTTGCAAACCGCAGCCATGGACTTGGCGAGAAAGCATAGTCCAAAGGCCCTTACCATGTACTTGATGGACTTTGGTACCAATGGTTTGGCTCCATTGTCTCAGCTTCCACAGGTAGCGGATACCATGCTTCTGGACCAAACGGAGAAAATCTCTAAGTTTGTGCGAATCATGGAGAAAGAACTCAACCGTCGTAAGAAACTGCTTGCGGACTATGGAGTTGGGACCTTAGAACTCTACCGTCAGGCTAGTGGTCAGGAAGAACCGGCTATTGTCATCCTTTTAGATAGCTATGAAGCCTTCAAGGAAGAAGCCTATGAGGCGGAACTCTTCAAGCTCTTGGTGCGCATCTCCCGTGAAGGTCTCAGCATCGGGGTCCACCTCTTGGTGACAGCCGGACGTCAGACCAACCTTCGTGCTCAACTCTACTCAAACTTCAAGCACCAGTTGAGCCTACCACAGAATGAGGCAGGTGAAGTGCGGGCCATCGTGGGCTCTACGCCACTCGCCATGACTATGGAAGACATCAAGGGACGAGCTCTTATGAAGCGGGAAGAGGTGGATGTCATCCAGCTGGCACTCCCAGTCTTTGGAGCCAATGACACCCAAGTCCTCAACAATCTACGCCAAACAGTCGCTTCCCTCCAAGAAGCCTGGACCGGACAGCGCCCAAGTGCCATTCCAATGGTGCCAGAGGAGTTGACGATGGAAGAATTTTTGAATTTGCCTGATGTACAAGAAGCTATTGAGAATGATCAGATTCCTATCGGTTTGGAACTAGAAATGGTTGGAAGTGTCAATATTTCTCTTAGAAAATTTAAACATATGGCTTATGTATCAAATGCAGAAGACGCTTTTGATAATATAACGCATCATTTATTAAACGATACTTAGAATACCTAACGTTCATACGATGTTGATTGATGCTTTCCAAGAATATGAAGCATATAGTGAGCAGGTAAAAACCTATGTTGGAAGCCAAAAGGAACTATCGGACATAGGAAATCAGCTAATCTACGAAATAGAGCGCCGTCTTGAAAAAGGAATCTCATCTGAGTGGATTGTTTTTATACCAAATATGAGAGCACTAGTATCCGAAAGCGATTTAAATGTTCAACAGCTTCAATTTATGTTTGAGAATGGGTATCGAGTAGGAATGAGATTTATTATTGGTACAGATTATACTTATATTGGAACAAGCGTTGACCCAATTCCAAGATACCTCAAGACAAATGTCCAATGGGTCATCTTTGGTATGCGCCTCATGGATCAAACCTTCTTGGATAAAGGAATGTATAGCAGAGATGTAGCTCCAGATATCGATCAGGTTTATTTACATTCTCGGAAAGAAGTCATCAAACTCAAAATTAGTAAGAATAAGTAAAACTATTTTTTGATATTTAAGATTCAACCCTGTCTCTTGACAATTTGATAGTAGAAAGGATAATTGAAAAGGTTATTGAATATGGGACAAGTAAAAAGTGAAAAAGGCAAAGCAAGTACTATTGCAACTGGAATTGTATCAGCAAGCAATAGTATTACAACTGCCGGTACAGTTACTAGAGATAAGACAAGCTCTTATACCGCTAATACGGTAGGAAGAAGATTGATCATAAATGAGGCCTCTATTGCTAAAAATATTCAATCGAAAATAAGTGAATTCGTAAAACTAATTCATAGTGTCGCAAATGAATTCGAAGTAGTAGATGAGAAGATAAGTACAATGTGGCAGAATAATCCAAATAATGGGACAACCAGTCTACCTTCTCCATACTCAAATCCGTCATTTGTTCCTCAAAATAATTTATTTAAGGAGTGAGGATGGAGAAAAGAAAAATAGAAGATATTCAATGTAGTGTTCAACAGATTCAAACAAATTTATCCAAGCTAGAAGAAGAAAGAAATCAGTTTCTTTCCGTTGCGACGGAGATTACAGATCTTTGCCAATCGAACTTCATCCCATATAGAGAATTAGGCTATTATCCGTTATCAGTGAAAGATGAGATGGATCGCCTTGAAAATATAGAAAAGTTAAAAAGGAATGAACAGCTACTTGATGATTTTATCACCGAGAGGAAAGAAGAATTAAAAAAAGCAATGAGTAAACTAGAGGGCGAAAAAGAGGAACTTCTTTTCCAACAACGCCGTCTTGAATCGCAGAAGGAGGGGAAAAATGGGTATTAAAGTAGACATAGGATCAGCAGACTCGCAGGGTAGCACAGCGAATACGGTATTAAGTAGCCGTGCGAATTATTATGACGCGGTCATTACTGCCTTTAATAAATTGATTTCAGAGGAAGAATTGAAAGGGAAAGCCTATGATAGTGCTAAGTCCTATGCGGAAAATATAATGGTTCCTCTAGTGAGAGGAGTTATCCTCTTTTCAGAGAGCCTGGGAGGAAAAGCGAGTGAACTACCGACTCTTTACCATTCACAAGTCGGTGAAGAAAGTCTAGATGAGGAGACACTTCAAAAGCAAATTGAAGCGGAAAATACAACTATTTCAACTCAAGAAGCTATTTTGAACAGTTTATCTGATTTAAAGAACATCGATTCTACTTATAAAAGTAATGTTCAAGAAATTATCTCAAATGCAACGAGTAAGAGAGATGAGTTACAAAAGAAATTAGAAAAATTGCAGTCGTTTGCGAGCTCGACTAGTGGCCAGTTTTCGGATTCAGAAAGCCTACAGAGCTTAGTATTTCAAGGTTTCGAACAAGTCACAGGTGACTTTGGAAAGTTTGATGGAACTTTTAAAATTGAGGGACAAGCTCCTTGGGCAAAGAATATTAATAATGAGTGGACGAAGCGTTCTGAGGTAGTTCAAAATTATCAAAATGTTGTAGATAAAATTAAAAATGAAACCGAATTAGATGCGAATGATATAACAGCGATTGCAGAGTATGGAAAACGGTATCCAGGTAAAGAGTTGCCAGAGAATGTTAAAGATGCTGTACGAAAATATGTCGAGAGTAAAGTTAATGGTGATATTACTAGTAACGATTTAGGTGAGTTGCTTGATCTTATCCGAGATACATCTCTGGAAGAACTTGCTAAAGAAACGATTTCTAAGTTAAGTTCAACGAATCCTAAACTATCAGAGTACTTTTAAGTATTTTTACTACTACTGATAAGTTTGGTAATATAAACATTACCTACTCTGCAGATAGTAAAGGATATACGGATGCTTTTATTCAAAGCAAATGTCATGAATCTACTTAAGAAATTCACGATTTCAGAAATTAATATCCCTATACCAGGAACCAACTCATCTTTTTGGCATTTCAGGGATCAGTTCGGTATTTATGGGGTTGGACTTTTTGAATAATCTACAAAATGAGAATGCCGGACGTGCCTTTTACCCACACTGCAAAGAACGACTGCAATGACAGCATTAGGAGTGGCTAGTTTACAAGCTGGGGCGATTGCAGTGCTACAGCAATTGGTACAGAGTCTGCCATGGCTTTTTGTCGCATCTATAGCACTTGGAACAACTCCTATAGGATGGGCTATTGCGGGAACTGTAGCAGTAGGATTTGTAGCTAGCATAGCATATAAGCATAACTTTTTGGGGATTAAGACCATAGCAAACGAGATGGGTGACAATCTTAATAAAAGTATATCAGATGTTGGCAAAGCATTTGATTCCGGTATTAAATCAATTCAGAAAGTGTTTGGGTGGTAAATGTGAAAATTAATTTTAGAGGATTAGATGTTGCTTATTTTGATGTGTTAGAGATGGGAGAGAAAAAGTACGTTCTTGATTCCAACTCCACAACACCAAAGAGTTATTATTGGGGACTTTCCCCTGAAACTCTTGAAGTTGATTTGATAGAACTCGATAGTCAGAATAAAAATTTTGATAAAAAAATTAAGATGGGTCCTTCAGGAATGCGTATGGTATCTATTGGTTTTAGCCTTCTTTTGTATAGAGTAGTAACATCAATTTTTAGATATTATGATATTAGTCATAATCTATATTTAAAAAGTATCTTTATTTCCTATATCTATTTTTGGTAGCTTATATTGTCTATCAAAGTATTTTAATCAAATCAAGGAAGGAAATTTCAAGTCGTTTATCGCAGGAAAAGAAGAGGTTTAAAATAATCTTTCAGAATAATAAGAAAAAAAGACAATTCCATGCCTATCTATTTCTCATTTTACATACAATTGCTTTCTCTATTTATATGGGAGAAGATGATGGAACAGAAGTCTGCAATTCTAGTGTTGAATGGTTTGTTGGCCTATCTATTTATTTGGATTGAATCTGGCGTTATTCCATTGACTTATGCTTATCAAAAAGAAATACCTAGAATTTAAAGAAGTGAAAAAAAGGTATAATGTAACTTATAATAAAAATTCAGAAAGTATTTGAGTGGTAAATGTGGAATTAGAAATTTAAAAAAATTCAAGCATGATGTGCTTTCAAATTGTTCAGATAGATAAAGAATCGAAGAAGTATGTCATGGATACAAGTACTATAAGCCCCAAGAGCTATTACTGGGGAATAAAAACAGATACAATTACAGTGAACATGGTAGAGATTGAAAAGAATAATAACCAATTCGAAATTAAACCTAGCAGACCTGTAAGTGCAACAATGGGAGCCATTATCGTTCAACCAATCGTCAAGGTTAGCTATGATGCGCTGAAAAAATTTTTTATTCACAATAATATTAGCGAGCAAATATTATTAAAGTTATTACTCTTTGCAATTTCTATGCTGATTTCTTATTTTGCAATTCTGATTTCATTAAAGTTATCCCATAATAAAGCAGATAAATGGATTCCTCAAAACAGCAATAAATACACAGTGACCTTTACAACTATTAAAAAAAGTAACGGAGGAGTATATCCTTTGGTTGGAGCAATTGCCCTTTGTTTACTTTTCTTTCTTGGTTTGAATAATGGAACAGAAGGGGCTTTTTTGGTAATCAATGGAATCATATCGTTATTCTTTTTCATGTTTACTCTAGGAAGTTTTCCAATCGCTCATCCATACAAGCATGGTCAAATTGAGGTTGAAAAGATTGAGAAAATATAGAATAAATGATATTGGAAATAGTATCGATTCAGGTATTAAATCAATTCAGAAAGTGTTTGGGTGTTGAATGATGCATTTAAAGTTTAAGAATGCTAATACGATGGCGTATAGCATTGTAGAAATAAAGAAATTATAAATTGAAAGGAAAACAAGAAAATGTCTATTTTGCCAATTGGAACAATTGTTTATTTAAAAGAGGGGAGTCAAAAACTAATGATTCTCAATCGTGGGGTTACTATAGAACAGAATGGTGAAAATGTTTTGTTTGACTATTCTGCTGCTTTTTATCCAATGGGACTAAACCCAGAACAGTTGTTTTACTTCAATCGTGATGATGTAGATAAAGTAGTTTATAAAGGCTATAGTGATGAAGAAGAAGAACGGTTCGCCGAAATTTACCAACGTTGGCTTGATGAAAATGCAACAACAATTAAAAAGGGTGTAACAAAATAATGTGCATCTGTAAAGATTATTGCAAAATATCACAATACTAAATAGAAATCAAAAATGAGGAGCTACTTTGACATTAAAGAAACTCCTCGTTTTTTTAGTTATTTTCCCATCATACAGCTAAGTCTGTGTGGCTATAAGCCAAAATTTATGATACCAAAATATAGCTTTGTTTCTATAGGAAAGGGCTGTTTTGATATTGTAGTATAATAAACAAAGATATTTTTTACTTTTCTCTTCTTATTACGGTATCTCTCATGTGGTATAATGGAGAAGGACATTTTTCTGTTTGGCAACAATTCCAAGACCGATTCCAAGACGGCTGTAGGAAAAGTCGGGAAGTCTGTGATCGGTGGGACCATTGATACCATATCTAACGTTGGCCCCTTAGATGGTATGTGGCTTGGAGCTAAGGCAGGAGCACTAGGAGGACATCCAGTAGAAGGAGCTCTCATTGGTCTTGGTGTAGGAACGTTTAATCTTATCACTTCTGCAGTCGCACCGGAATTTAAAAAGTCTGTTTATGACAGAGTTAAAAATTTTGCTTATGGTGCTGTGGACGTGGTAGAATCGACGGTGGAGTCTATCGGAAATGGAATCCACCAGGGCTTGGAGACTGTCAAAAGTGTGGGCAAGAATGTTTCTGATTTCTTTAATGGTGGTCTGAAGACGGTCTCATCCTTGTTTGGGTAATAGGAGAAAATAAATGGATAAGATACAAAAAGATATTAATGATGCACTTGAAACAGCACGAAGATTAAGCTTAGTAAAGGCGATTTTTGGACTATCTCTATATTCTCTTATGGTTATGATTGGTACGTCTTTACCGATAAGTTTATTTCGAATGGCTAGTGAAGCTGGGTATGACCCAGCTATTCCACTGACCTCAATGGTTACACAGCTAACATCAGTGGAAAAAGGGCTCATTCCCCCAGATAGTTTCTTTGGCTTTCTATTTTTTCTTTGTTGCGGTCATTTTACTTGTTTTTATATTATTTCTAAAAGAAATCGCATTAAAGCCTATTTAATGACTCAGATTTTTCAATTGTTTTTGCTCGTAATTACATATTATAGTTGGTTTGTAGCCATCTTATATTTAATCCCTCTAGTAGCAGTTCGTATCGTTTACTGGATTGGGTTTGTCTTATCACTGATTTACCTTATCTATATCCTTGTTACAAAGCAACGCGCTAGAAAGGATTATTTCTCCTCAGAATATTATAAAAATTTTTTGAATGTGATTTTATTCTTATGGTTGTTGATGTATGGAATCAATCTCTTTACTCACGGGCTTAATCATTTCCTAGCGTATCTCTTGCTTGCTTTGTTACCAATTTCACCTATTTTCCTAGGCCTATTTTTGGTATCATTTTTTAAATCCAATGTAGTAACGCTAGAGAACTTGAATACAGTCAATAAAAATCAAGAGAAATACCGTGAAGAGTATGGCTATACCATCGAAGAATGGTATGGGAAAAAGTCAAAAATGTACAAGGAACATGTTAAGAAGTCTAAAAAGAGATAAAGGTTTATAGACACTATTTCTAGTCTCTTGAAGCTAACCACCTGAAACAAATTCAGGTGGGTTTCTTTTGCTTTTCTCGTCTTCTCACGGTATCGCTCGTGTGGTATAATGGCATAAGGATTGTTCGTCATTTCAGACGAGTTTATGGAATTCAGGATAAGTTAGCAGGTGAGATGAGTATTTCTGTCAGTCTCCTATACACCTGTTAACAACTGTCAAAAGTAAAAGGAGAGTGTAGATTGGTTTTATTAGTATTAGTGCTTTTGGGTTTGCTCATTCTAATCTTAAAAAGGAAACAGAAAACTGCTAAAAAATCTGAAGGAAACGCCAAGAAAAGAAATTGGCTATTAATAGGTTGCTTATCCATAGTGATCCCAATGGTAATCTTCACAGTGTTCAGTCCGATTTTTTCTCTAATGGATATGTGGGGGCTGTTTGCCCATGCAAGTCGAACTGAGCTTGAGCAAGCTGTGCATCGTTCTTATCAAAACTACGGTCTTACAGGACAGTTTGAGTTAGAAAAATACGAGAAAAACTATACAAGCGTGGGAGGATTTATAATCCACGGTACCTACAGTGAAAATATAGCTGGAAAAACCTATCAGGCTAAAACTCGATTTAAATACTATACTCGCTTTTCGAAAAGTGAAACATATGGAAAGACAGATGCAGAGGTTGATTACAAAAATGGTAAAAAAATTTATGATGTTTTCCCAGAATTAGCCTATTTAGGGATTGAGGTTAGTCCAGGCACCAGCGAGTTTTTAAAAACACTGGACAGTTCAATCAAAGATCCTAAACTTCCTGATTTGAAGTATCAAGGTATTGGTTTTGAATTTAATAACCAATCTGATAATATCTATCTTTATAATGAAATATTGGAGGAAAATCAAAGCAAGGGCCAAGCTCTGCAAGGGATGTATCCAATGGATGCTCAATATCTTTTCCAAAAAGAGATTTTTATACCGACATTTGAATTTCAATATTTCGTTCCGAAGGAAAAAAGAGATCTCTTGTATGATGACTATCTAAAAGATCTTGAAAGGCTCATGAAGGAATTTTTTGCCAACCAATCCCTACCAAGAGGTCTTTATGCTGTAAAGATTGCTAAGTATGAAGAGGATAAACTTGTCAATGATAGTGGTGTTTACTATGTGAGGATTGATAATCAGCAAGTTGTAAAGCTGTTGCAAAAATTAGAGTAGGAGTTGCTAGGTCTAGTCCAGTTTTTTGTTCATAATTTCCAGTTGTGTCTGTTAAAATTTGATTTTCCCAGTGGACAATCGTCCACTTTTTTTATATAATAAAACTAAACCGAATTGGTTGAGTTTTAGAGGTGTAAGCTCAACCGTCGATTTGTTTTTCTAAGAGAGATATTCTCAATAAAGCATCACACTAGGGGGTGAATCATGTACCAACCAGAAAAACTCAAGGCTCGGAGAAAAGAGTTAAAATTGACACAGAAGGAAATTGCAGAGCAACTTGGGATCAGTTTTCAGGCTTACTCGGCTTGGGAACGTGGAATTAAGGAACCATCCAAGGAGAAGGTTGCCCAGCTAGAAAATATTTTAAAGGTAGCAAAGGGATATTTCACTCAGATCGAGATTGTTCGTCTCTACAATAGCCTCTCCAAGCAAGGGAAGGACAAGGTTGTGCTCTATGCTCGCAACCTAGCTCAAGAGGAACAAACACAGAAGGTGGCGACCATGCCAGAGCGCCTCTACGAGTATCGTGTCTATGAACGCATGTCAGCAGGGATCGGGGCTTCGGTATATGACGATAGAAATTTTGATACCGTTTACTTTAATGAAGAACTAGCCCACGATTTTGCTTCCTGGGTGGCTGGGGACTCCATGGAACCTAAATATCAAAATGGTTCCGTGGCTTTGATTCGAGAGACCGGATTTGATTATGATGGGGCGGTTTATGCAGTGGTTTGCAACAACCAGACCTATATCAAACGGGTTTATCGGGAGGAAGATGGCTTGCGTCTGGTCTCTATCAATCCTAAATACAAGGATATTTTCATCTCCTATGAGGAAGATCCTCGGATTGTGGGGATTATTGTTGGGAATTTTGTGCCGATGGAGGGTTAGCCTATGGGCTACTTTGATTATTCCAGAGAGCCCAAAAGTGATATTGCCTTTGTCGATATGAAATCTTTTTATGCCAGCGTTGAGTGTGTGAAACGGGGCTTGCATCCGCTGAAGACCTCGCTTTGTGTCATGAGTCGCGCGGATAATTCTACTGGCCTTATATTAGCTTCCTCTCCCATGTTTAAGAAGATTTTTGGCAAGTCCAATGTTGGCCGGGCCTATGATCTGCCTTTTGATATCAAAACGCGCAAATTTTCCTATTACAATGCTCGAAAGCAAGGCTTGCCTACTGACTTAGACTATGTTCGCTACATCGAAGATTGGGCTCAAGTGACTTTGGTTGTGCCACCTAGGATGGATGAATACATGGCGGTCAATATGGAAATCCAGCGAATCTTTCAAAACTATGGTAGTCCAGATGATATTTATCCCTACTCTATCGATGAGGGCTTTATCGATCTGACTAGTTCGCTCAACTATTTCATCCCAGACAAGAGTATCTCTCGCAAAGACAAGCTAGATATGCTTTCTGCTCGCATCCAGAGGGATATTTGGAGGCAGACAGGGATCTACTCTACAGTGGGTATGTCCAATGCCAACCCCTTACTGGCCAAGTTGGCTCTGGATAATGAGGCCAAGCACACTCCGACCATGAGGGCCAACTGGTCTTACCAGGATGTGGAAGAGAAGGTTTGGGCCATTCCCAAGATGACGGACTTTTGGGGGATTGGCAGGCGGATGGAGAAACGCTTGCATGCTCTGGGGATTTTTTCCATCAGAGAATTGGCCACCAGTAATCCAGACCAGCTACAGAAAACACTTGGTCAGGCTGGCCTGCGTTTGTGGTTTCATGCTAACGGGATTGATGAGAGCAATGTTCATAAGCCCTATAAAGCCAAGTCTCAAGGGTTAGGAAATTCTCAAATCTTGCCGAGAGACTACGTGAAGCTACGGGATATCGAAATTATTCTCCGAGAAATGGCGGAGCAGGTGGCTATTAGACTGAGAAGGGCGGGCAAGAAAACAACCCTTGTCTCTCTCTATGTTGGTTTCTCTAAACTGGAGGTCAGGTCGTCTATTCACACACAAATGAAGGTCGAACCGACCAATAATACAGCTATCTTAACGGATTATGTTTTGAAGCTATTTCATAATAAATACACTTCTGGAGCGATCAGAAGTGTCGGAGTCAACTATTCAGGATTTGTGGACGAGTCCTTTGGCTTGATCTCCCTCTTTGATGATGTTGACAAGTTAGAAAAAGAAGAAAGGCTCCAGACGGCTATTGATGCCATTCGGGAACAATTTGGTTTTACCTCCCTCTTAAAGGCCAATGCACTGGAAGAAGCCTCTAGGAGTCTTGCCAGAAGCAAGCTGATTGGGGGGCATTCTGCTGGAGGATTAGATGGACTAAAATGATTGATCGTTCTTATTTACCCTTTCCATCTGCGCGTGACTATCAAGATCCAGGGATGCAGAAGTGGATGGGCTTTTTCCTCTCAGAGCATACTAGTTCACTCGGTGAAGAAAGAAATCGGGTTGCTTTTTCGACAGATTTGAATTCCGTTGAGAAGCTACTCTTGCTTTCGCAGCTGTATGTCGGGCAACTAAAGGGATACTTTGTGGTCAAGGAAAAGAAGCAGAAAACCACGATCATCGGCGAGGTGAGTGAATTATCACCTCAAACTCTATCTATTAGGACCAATGAGGGCTATAGGCTGGTAGAGGTAGAAGATGTCCTCGAAATTCGACTGTTGGAGGAGGGAGTGTATGACTAGAAAAGAGTTGTATGAAAACAAACTGCAGATGGATTATTTTTCAGAAGCCTATATTCGTTTTGAAGAGGATTTTCAAAAATACTCTGCTATGAATGTGCCTTTGACTTTTTTGATCGATGATATCCCTACGCACCATGGCGATGAATCAGAAAAGCTACTTTGTCTTAAACAAGGAAAATGCCAAGGATGGGCGGGAGCATCGCTTTTATTTTTAGGGTGGTGACGGAAAAAGAGTGTCCTAGAAATCGAACCTATGCCTATATGGGACTGCAAGCATAGAGCCTGTCCAAGTCCCTGAAAAAAATGTCTAAGCATGCTATAATAAAGTAAATTTCAAAAGGATTTAATGGACTCTATTTTCATAAGAGTAGAGAATGTTGCAGGAGGTGAATCATGCTAGGAGCGGTTATTGGAGATATTGTTGGTTCTCGATTCGAGGCGGATAATCATAAAAGTAAAGAGTTTGATTTGTTCACCCAGAATTCTTGTCCGACCGATGATAGTATTATGACTTTGGCGGTAGCTAAAGCCTTATTGGCCAGCAAGGAAGACTGGAGTCAACTGTCAAAAAATGCTGTCCAGTACATGCAGGAAGTCGGCCGTCATTATCCCGATTGTGGTTATGGAGGTCACTTTTTTTCTATTGGATTTTTTCTGATGATCCTCAATCCTATGGTAGTTATGGTAATGGCGCCGCTATGCGCATCAGCGCCGTCGGTTTTGTGGCAGATAGTATAGAGCAAGCCAAGTCTTTGTCACAAGCGGTTACAGCAGTGACTCATAATCATCCTGAGGGCATAAAGGGAGCTGAAGCGACGGCTGTAGCAATTTTCTTGGCACGAAATGGTGCTAGTATGGATGAAATCAGGGACCATATTGATAAGAATTACTATCCTATGGACTTTACTCTGTACGACATCAGAGAGGATTACACTTTTGATGTGACTTGTCAGGGCTCTGTTCCCCAGGCCTTAGAGGCCTTCTTTGAGTCTGAAATTTCGAGGATGCTATCCGAAATGCGATTTCCATCGGAGGAGATAGCGATACTATCGCTGCTATCTGTGGAGGGATTGCCGAAGCTTACTATGGCATTCCTGAAGATATTAGACAAGAAGCTTTGACTTTTTTAGATGACCGTTTGCTTGAAATCGTAGTTGACTTTGAAAATACCTATCCTCAATGATAACCTTATTTTAGAATTTTATACTAAAATATCCATATAAATTTGTGGATGTTTTTTAATTTTACAGATAGAAAAAGAGAAGACCAAATGGTCTTCTCAACGGGGGAACTGAATCATTAGAAAGAATCAATCAAAGAGGGTTATTAGTCTTTGAAATTCTTTTGGAAGATGAGGAGAGACAAGATAGAAGTAATGGCTGCCAAGAAGAGGAAGGCACTTGCTTCTTGTTCCCCAGTTGCAGGGAGTAGTCTTTCCTTGTCTTCTTTGACTGTAGCTGTAACAGGAGCTTTTTCATCTTTTGATGATGAATTATCTGTTACGGCTGGCGCAGGTTTTTCAGTCTCTCTTGGTAGAACATACTCAGGAAGAGTCACAACTGGTGGCGCTTCTGTTCCAACTGAGCTTTGTTTGCTACCTACCTCAATCACTCGATCTTGAGCTGGAGTTGCTTCTGTTTGGAGAACCTTGCGATTGTCACCGTCCACTTCAACATACTCGACTAAGAGACCGTCTTTCCCTTCTGATAGAACTTGCTCTTTTCCTTTGTCTAATTGTGGGTTT